>Ga0265780_10000087_pt1 | contig 143288 bp, 118 predicted proteins | sample P1T30metagenome_FD_192432 | JGI IMG/M metagenome (GOLD analysis project Ga0265780, IMG submission 192432) | Plant litter microbial communities from East Loma Ridge, Irvine, California - P1 T30 | ecosystem: Environmental > Terrestrial > Plant litter > Unclassified | place: USA: California...
CACCCTCTCCATCTCCCCAGATAAAACCGGGGTCAGGTCTACCAAACTGTCATTTTTGAACTTTTCTCCGGCCAAAAAGTTCCCTGTTGACGGATTGGCAGACCTGACCCCGACTGTTGCTTTCGCTCCGGCCAAAAAGTTCCCTGTTGACGGATTGGCAGACCTGACCCCGACTGTTGCTTTCGCGCGCACCAGCACGCATTCGATGCGCGCCCGGGCCCGTATCTTCAGGCGTCCTCGAGCGGCGCGTAGGCAGATGGTTGGTGCGCGTAGTGTTCTTCGAACGCACGCATCAGCACGCTGTCTTCTTCGATGATCGCGGCATAGGCTTCCTCGAGCATCGCTTCCAGTTCGTTCTCGTCGAGGCCTTGCGCCATGGCGTGCTGTCCCGCGCCGATGACGCCGGCGATGTTCCCGAACCCGTAGTAGCGGTAGCCGGCGCGCGACGCCGCCACCTGTTCGTCGTTCAGGCATTTGACGGCGTGCAAGGTTCCCATGTTCATCACCAGGCCGTGAAAGGTCAGCATGGCCATCAGGGCGATGTCGCCGGTGCCTGGATGCGCGGGGCCGTTGCCGCAGGCGCGCTGCCAGATTTTTTCGGGAATGGAAAGGTCAAGCATGGCAATGCTCCTGCTGAAACGTCGTGAAGGCGCAGTGTAGCGCACGTGGGGCGGCGCCTGATCATTGCAGTCAGTCCATCAGAACTCGTGGATCGTCTTCCGGAGCCTCAATTCCTGTGTGTGAATTTTCCGCGATGTAGCCCCTGTACTATTCCAAATCCACGATGACAGGTATTACCAGCGAAAATTTTAATATTATTCATAAATGTTTTGATCAAACAAACCTGATTTCTGATTTGAAATAACTTATCACTGGTGCACGGAACGTCGATGCTTCTGAAATTCTGCGTTAATCATTGACCCATTTTCTTTCAGTAATAATCATTTCCCCCACTGCTACAAATGCCCCTATTTTTATCACTGTCGAGAAAACTTACAGCGAATGAAAACGCATTTGCCGAAAATTCTCGCAAGCGACATGCTTACCGAACCAACTAGTATTTTCTTCCCCCCGGATATAGAAAATCCAATATGCTCTTCACCTGCGCAATATGCCGCGACGCATGCACATTCATAGTGCACGCCAGTTCCTCTTCGCTTTCACATGTCGAGGAACTTAGACATTTTTCGATGCACTGACAAGGCGCAAAGCGTCGCTCGTTCATACGGACCTCGGAGTATCACTTCGGCAATCTCTGATTCCAAAAGATAATACTTGATGCCGGATTTAAAGTTTCATATTTTTGAGTAAACATATATAGAGTCTATATGCGTCGAGAAATCTTACAGATAAGAAAATGGGCGAATTTCAATATTTCGATTTCTGCAATTAATCAATTACTTAACGCTGCATCGTTTGCCTGGCATGGCAATTGCATTCACATGGAGTTCAACCTAACCGGAGAATCCCATGTCCCTGCGTTCCCTCAGCAAATTAATTGTCAGCTTGTCACTGCTTGCATGCACATCCGTTTTCGCCGCACCACTCGTCGTCAATGTCGCTGGCGTGGAAAGCTACGGCGAAGTTGGCGATAGCAACAATACGGTTTTGACGTTTAATGTGGGCGCTTTTGCAACGATCACCAATATTGCATACAATGTGAACGTCACTGCATTCAACCCGAGCTACCTGTCGGAACTGGGCTTGTATTTTGGTGACACTGACCAGTCGACCGGCGTTTTCTTCAATCCAGGCTTTGCAGACGCTGATCCAGGTACCGCTTCATACGCCGATTCAGCAGATCTGACCGACCTGGGCCTGTCGTTCCAGGTAGGCGCCGATGGCCTGCTGCGTCTCGAATTCTTCGAAGATTTCGATGACGCTTCGGTATCGCCTGACGGCATCTGGAACTTCGGCACCATTACCTTCCTCACGGACGCCGTTGACGTCCCACCAGGTGGCGAAGTACCGGAACCTGCTACCGGCATGCTGATGGGCGCCGGCCTGGCGCTGATCGGCTACACGGCCCGCCGCCGCAAAGCCGTCAAACTTTCCGCATAACGCTGCCGGCCTGGTCACGAACAGCAATGAGCAGGAGCAGCCCGGGGCGCAACCCCGGGCTTTTTTTCGCGTGCACTAAACTTTGTGCAGCGCTTTATCGACGCTGTTGGCCAGCTCGGACAGTTCAAAGGGTTTGCGCAGCACGTAGTTGTCGCCAATGACCTTGTCGACTGCTTCCATGTCGGCGTAGCCGGTCGAAATGATCATCGGCAGGCCGGGGTAGTCGATGCTGGCGCGGCGCACCAGTTCGGCGCCGGTCATGCCGGGCATCAGGTAGTCGGTGATCATCAGGTGAGGCCGCTCGCGCTGCAGTTCGCGCAGGCCCGCCTCGCCGTCGCCGGCGGGAGTGACATGGTAGCCCAGCGCCTCGAGCGACTCGACCATCGACTGGCGCACCAGGTTGTCGTCCTCGACCACGAGGATGCGCGCGCCGGCCTGCGACATGCGTGGCCCGCTGCGTTCTTCCACGTCCGCCTCGCGCGACGGCGCCTCGGCAACGCGCAGCCAGATTTCCACCGTGGTGCCGGCGCCCGGCGTGCTGGTCACGCGCGCCGTGCCGCCCGACTGCTGGGCCATGCCGTACACCTGCGACAGGCCCAGGCCGGTGCCCTTGCCCACGCCCTTGGTGGTGAAAAAGGGTTCGAACACCTTGGCCATCACGGCCGCACTCATGCCTTCGCCGGTATCGGTGACGGCAATGCGCACGTAGTCGCCGGCCTTCAGTTCGGCCGGGGCGGCAGCGGCAGCCACGCGCGCCGCGTGGACGGACAGTTCGCCGCCGCCCGGCATGGCGTCGCGCGCATTGATGGCCAGGTTGATCAGCGCCATTTCCATCTGGTTGGTATCGGCCATCACGTAATGGGCGCTGTCTTCGACGGCGATCGTGAAGCGCACGGACGAGCCCAGCGACGTGGCGAGCAACTCGCGCACGCCGGCCAGCATGGCCTGCACGGCGGTCGGCTTCAGGTCGAGGCGCTGGTTGCGCGAAAACGCCAGCAGCTGGCTGGTCAGCTTGGCGCCCTGCTGGCAGGCCTTGCGCGCCACCTCGGCGCGGCGCCGGGTGGTCTCGTCCTTCGACATCAGCAGGATCAGGTCCATGCTGCCCTGGACGACGTTGAGCAAATTGTTGAAATCGTGCGCGATGCCGCCGGTCAGCTGGCCCACGGCCTCCATTTTCTGGAACTGCATCAGGGCCTGCTGGACGCGCTCGCGTTCGAACGCTTCGGTCATCAACCGGTCGTTCGCCAGCGCCAGCGCGCGGGTGCGCTCGTCGATGCGCGACTCGAGCGTTTCATTCAGGCGCACCAGGTCGGCCTTGCTGTCCTGCAGGCTTTCCGCAGTGCGCGACAGGTCCAGCAGCACGTCGCGTGCAGCGTACTGGCGGCGCCGTCCCCGGAGCGCCGCCAGCGTGGCGCTGTGCAGGGTTTCGGTATTGAGCGGGCGCTCGAGCATGATGACGTTGCCCAGGCGCGCCAGCAACTGGTTGGTATCCTGGCGCGCTTTCAGGTTTTCCGACGAAACCAGGATCACGAAGGGAAAATCGGACCAGGCGTCCTGCGCATCGAGCACATCCACCAGGCGCGCCAGCTCCATGCTGCGCAGCGCCTCTTCGGCCAGCACGGCTGCGCCGGCGCCGGCCTGCATCGCGTCGATCAGCGCGCTCAGGCTGTCAATGCCCTCGCAGGCGACTCCCTGGCCGCCCAGCACGCGCAGGATCACGTCCTGGTCGCGCCCGCGCGGTGCCAGCACCAGCACGCGCTCTTCGCGCGGCAAGAACCGCGACTCAGCCGGGAGCATGGGCGGAAGCGCCGTCGCGCATCATCGGGGTGGCGCCGCGGTACGTCGGCAGGCCGGACAGCACGCCTTCGAAGCCCTGCAGCGCCGCACCCACTTCGATTCCGCCGGCGCCGATGCGCAGTTCGTGGATCGTCAGGGCATGGTCGCTGATGCGGCTCTTGATGGCGGTGACCGCGCGGTGCAGGCGCCCGTTCGACTCGAAAAAGCGCAGCAGCAAGGTCGCGTCGGACAGGTAGCTGAGGTCGACGTCGGCGCGGATTTCGCCGATCAGGCCGTGCTGGCCCAGAATGAGCACGGTGGTCACGCCCTGCCCGTTCAGGTAGGTCAGCAGCTCGTGCATCTGCAGCGTCAGGTACTGCTCTCCCGGCATGGCCTGCAGGTAGGCGTTCAGGCTGTCGATGACGATGAAGCGCGCACCCTTGTCCTCCACGTCGCTGCGCAGCATGTGGGCGAATTCGCCAGGCGCCAGTTCGGCCGGGTCGACATGCTGGACTTTCAGCAAACCGCTGGCGATGTAGCCTTCCAGGTTCATGTCGAGCGCCCTGGTGCGGGCGAAAAAGGTGCCCAGGCCCTCGTCGAACAGGTACAGCGACGCGCGCTCGCCGCGCTGCAGCGCGGCCAGCAGGCATTGCGCGGACAGCGTGGTCTTGCCGATGCCGGACGGGCCCACCACGAGCGTGTTGGTGCCGGCCGCCAGGCCGCCGCCCAGCATGGCGTCGATACCCGGCATGCCGGTCGACTGGATCTTTGGCGTAAATTCGCTGGTGTGGTCGGCTGCCACCAGGCGCGGGAACATGACGATGCCGCCGGTGTCGAGGATGTAGTCGTGAAACCCGCCGCGAAATTTGATGCCCCGCATTTTAACGATCGACACGCGGCGCCGCTCCTTGCCGAATTCCTGCGGCAGCTGCTCGAGTCGGATCACGCCGTGCGCAATGCTGTGGAGCTGCTGGTCGGACGACGTGGCGGAGCGGTCGTCAAGCAGCAGCACGGTGCAGGCGCGCGTGGAAAAGAACTGCTTCAGCGCGAGGATCTGGCGCCGGTAGCGCAGCGGATTTTGCGCCAGCAGGCGCAGTTCGGACAAGCTGTCGAACACGACACGCGCCGGCTTGTACTCGTTGACACGCGCCATCACGTTGCGCGACGTCTCTCCCAGTTCCACTTCGGACGAATGGAAAATCGATTGCTGGGAATTGGCGTCGAGTTCCGTCTCGCTGGCCAGTTCGACAATCGAAAAAGCGTCGATGTTCCAGCCGTGGCTGGCCGCGACTGCCTCGAGCTCGTCCTTGGTTTCCGACAGGGTGATGTACAGCCCCCGTTCGCCCCGCGCCACGCCGTCGAGCAGGTACTGCAGCCCGACCGTCGTCTTGCCGGTGCCGGGCGTGCCTTCGACCAGGTAAATGCGTTGCGGCGTCAGGCCGCCACCCAGAATGGTATCGAGGCCGGAGATACCGGTCGACATGCGCGGGGTGGCGGGAATCGCTGGACGGGTGCTGGTTGATTGCGTCATGTTGACATCATAAAGGTTATCGGGCTGGATGCGCCGCGCGCAGACACCCTCAATGATATGTTAACTAAAGTCAACAATTCCAGGCGCACAGTTGCGGCGTTACCACGTCACCGCAGCGCTGCGCCACGGTAGGCCAGCACCAGTCCTTTGGGCCCGACTGCCCAGCCGCGCTCGGCTGACGCAAAAGCAACGGTGTTCACTGGCGTGGTGTCCAGCACGCGCCAATGCAGGCCGGCATCGACCGAGTAGCCGCTGCCGGCCAGACCGGCGGCCACCAGGGTCGACGGCGCGCCCGGCACCAGGGCCAGCACCGACATGAACCCGGCCGGCAGGATCGTGGCGGCCTGCCAGGTGGCGCCGCCGTCGGTACTGCGCGCGCCATTGATCGTGGCCAGCGCCGGGTCGCGGTAATCACCGCCTGCCGCCATGCCAACGCGCCGGTCCAGGAAGGCGACGGAAAACGCGCCGCGGCTGGCGGCGCCTGCCGGAATCGGCAGCAAGGCTGCTTTCCAGCTGCGCCCGCCATCGGCCGAGTGAAAGGCCCGTGCCTGCGCGGCGCTGCCGGTCACGAACCAGGCATCGTGCTCCCCAGCCACTGCCAGGCAGGTGCCGCTGGCAGCGAACGCGCCTTCCCCCGCCAGCGCGTCGAGCCCCGTGCCGGCAGCCGCCTGCCAGGTGGCGCCGCCGTCCCCGGTGGTCACCACCTGGAACTTGCCGTCGACCGGGTCGCCGAACAGCATGCCGTGGCGTGCGTCCCGGAACGCCATGGCGTCCCAGAAGCCGGCCGGCACCGTATTGGTAACGACCAGGCGCCAGGTCGCGCCGCCGTTGGTGGTGCGGTAGATGCGCGACGCAGCGCCCGGCCCTGCGCCCATGGCCAGCGCCGTATCGGCATCGACAGCGTGGATATCGCGCAGGTCGATGGACGTATCCGGCACCGGCACCGCCGTCCACGTGGCGCCATCGACGGTGCGCAGGACGGTGCCTTGCGCACCGCTGGCCCAGGCGACTTTGCCGTTCACCGCAGACAGGCCGCGCAGCTCGACGGTGACGCCGCTGTCCTGGACCTGCCACGCGGGATCGGCGGCATGGGCGCCGGCGCACACGAGAAGGACAGGCAGAAAGCGCAGGGATGGTTGCATGACGGGACCTTCATCGAATGCCGGGCACCGGCAACAGCGGCGATTTTACAATAGCGCGCACGCCTGCATGGTCACGGTCCTGTCACATGGCGCCACTACGCTGGCGGCTTGATTCGGCTCCAGGGAGATGGCAATGCTGTTGGCAAGGTACGCGCTGGCGATCATCGACAGCGAGCGCATCTGCGCGCGCCGCTACATGCAGCAACTGCGCGCCAGCATCGCAGCGCCAGCGCCAGCGCCAGCGCTGGCAGGCGAGCGCGCCGAGCGCCTGATCGCCTTTGTGGAGACGCGCCAGCGCGTGCGCTTCGACAATTGTCTGTTACCGGCTCTACGGGTGGCAACGGCGCAAGGGCATGGCGGCAGCCAGGCAGAGCGCGCAGCCATCGATGAACTTGAACAGCTGGCGAAAATGGGCGGGGACATGCTCCCCGGCCTGCGCGCCTGCCTGCGCCATCCGGAGGCGGCGTCGCTGCCGGCGTTTCTACTCGCGTATTGCGGCAACGTTGCGCTGCGGCTCGAGTGCGAGGAAGCCAGGCTGCTGCCGCTGGCCTGCCACCTGCTGTCCGCCGAAGCGTGGTTTCATGTGGGCGCGGCGTACCTGCGCCAGGACGAGGATGCAGGGGTGAGCAACTACGGGATTTCGGCGAAGGTGCACTGACTGCGTGCCTGCCATGCCTGGCACTGCCGGGCATTACTCACCTGCCACCGACTCCAGCCACAACTGCCCCCGTTTGGTAATCTTGAACGGCGGCCCGGCAATAAACCCGCTCGACGTCAGCCACCGTTCAACACTGCCATCAAGTGCGCCGCCACCCTCTTCGAGCTGGCCCAGCACTGTCACGCACTTGTGCTGGAACAGCGCGCGCTCGCCCTGCTTCGACAAGTTCAGTTCGCCGTCAGGCTGGCGCGCGACAAGGCCGAATTCGAACAGGCGGCGCGGCATCGGCGCCTCTTTTTCCAGCGCACCGCGCCACTGGCCCTGCTCGAGCGCCAGCAATACATCCATTTCATCCTGGTTCAGCTTGCCTTGCAAACGGTTCTCGCTTCTCGGTTGGTCCACCTGGTCAGGCAGATTCGCTCTGCCGCGGTGAACAAAATGGGGACGGTTGCCGCAGTTTCAAGTTGCATCCCGGGGCTCGACCATGCGGATCGAAAAACGCCCGCGGCCGGCTTCCTTGGCCGCGTACAGCGCAGCATCGGCGCTGCCGAGGAAATGTTCCATGGTCGCCCCTTGCGCGTGGCCGATGGCAATGCCGACGCTGGTGCTGACGGAGACGAATTCATCGCCCAGCGCAAAGTCCGGCTGCATCGCGGCGAGGATCTTTTCGCCCATCACCTGCGGCAGCGCCGGGTCGTGCAGGTTTTCGAAGATGACGACGAATTCGTCGCCGGCCAGGCGCGCCACGGTATCGGTCGCGCGCACGGCGTCTTTCAGGCGGCGCGCGAATTCCACCAGCACCTTGTCGCCCACGCCGTGCCCGAGCGTATCGTTGATGCGCTTGAAGTGGTCGATGTCGAGGTAGGCCAGCGCCAGCGACGTGCCGGTACGGTGCGCCCGCGCGAGGGCCACCTGAAAAGTCTCTTCGAACATGCGCCGGTTGTGCAGCCCGGTCAGGGGATCGGTGCGCGCCTGCGACACCAATGCTGCTTCGGCTGCGGCGCGCTGCTGCGACAAGCCGTAAAAGGCGCGCGACAGGTCGCCGAATTCATCCTGGCGGTCGACATTGAACACGCTGATGTCGCTGCCGCCGGCCGACAGGCGCGCCACGTGCTGGCGCAGCGCGCCGAACGGGCGCAGCAGGCGCAGCACCGTCAGCCAGCCGATCAGGCCGGCAAATACCGCCACCGCAGCCGACGCCAGCAGCGACTTGAACCGCATGTCGATCAGCGGGGTAAAGGCTTCGCCCAGCGGATAGACCGAACCGATGATCCAGTTGGCTGTGCGCAGCCGCTTGTAGCTGAGCAGCGCCGGCGCGCCGCTGCGGCTCGCGCCAATCGCCCAGCCTTCGACGCCCTGCAAGGCATCGAGCATCGACGGCGACGCCCCGCCCCCGGGACCGCGCACCCCGGCATCGCGCACGTTGCCAAGCAGGAGGCGGGACTCGGGATGCTGGACGATCAGGCCCTCGGTCGTGACGATGAACAGGTAACCGGTCTCGCCCGGCTTGAGGGCATTGAACTGGCCCTGGAAGCTTGGCTGCTGCAAATCGATGCCGCCAGCGAGCATGAACGCGAATTTGCCGCTGTGGTCGTACACGGGTTCGGTCAGCAGCACTGCCGGCTTGCCAGTGATCATGCTTTTTACCGGCTGCGACAAAACGCCCTCGTGGGCCGCGACGGTGGCGCGAAAATACTCGCGGGTGGCCACGTTGATGGTGCCGATGGTGCGCCGGTCGTTCAGGCTGGCGACCAGGTTGCCGTCGGCATCGAAGATGACGACATTGGCAAACGTATCGCGCAGCGTCCCGCGCCGCTCGAGGAAATCCTGCAGCCGGCGCGGGTCTTCGAGCGTCTCTTCGGTCAGCTGCTCGGCCAGGCCGGACAGCAGCATGCGCTTGGCGTTCAGGTCCTGGTCGATGAACGCAGCCACGCTGGTCAGCAGCGCCTGCTGCTGGTCGCCCACCACCACGCGCATCTGACGCTCGGCAATGGTCAGCGACGCCAGCGCAACCAGGCCGGTAGAGACGAATACCAGGACGATCAGCAATGCCGTGACACGCGACCGGAGGGTGCCGCTTTGAAAATAGAACCGCATGGAAGATAGTGATGCTGCCTGGGTCGGGGGCGCCAATGTAGCACAATGCGTTCAAGGCAACCAATTTTGTCAGTTGAACAAGGCGGGATTGACCCGCACCTGTCTCGGTCCCGGTTGACCGGCGCGCCGCCGTGCACGATCTTGCTTCATGATGAGTGGACAATTGCTTCATCGATAAGGACCCGCATGAAATTCACGACCCCGGCCGGCATCAACCCGATCGACCAGCGCAAGGTGGTGGGCCGCCCGCTGGACCGCATCGACGGCCCCTTGAAAACCACCGGCACGGCGCCCTATGCCTACGAGCACGAGGTGCCGGGCGCTGCGTACGGCTACATCGTGGGCGCGGCCATTGCCAAAGGCGTCATTGCGTCGATCGACGTGCGGGCGGCGGAGAAGGCGCCGGGCGTGCTGGCCATCGTCACGCACGACAACGCCGGGCCGCTGGCAAAGGGCGATTTTTATGTGGCGCGCGCGCTGGCCGGCCCGCAGGTCGAACACTACCACCAGGCTGTGGCCATCGTCGTGGCCGAAACGTTCGAAGCGGCGCGCGCCGCGGCCCACCTCGTCAAGGTGCGGTATGCGCCGGAACCGGGCGCGTTCAGCCTGGCTGCCGAGATGCAGGCCGGGCGCACGCAGCCCTTCCCCAAGGGCCGGCCGGCCGCCACCAGTGCCGGCGACTTCAGCGGCGCCTTTGCTGCCGCGCCGGTCCAGGTCGATGCGCACTTCAGCACGCCCGACCAGTCGCACGCAATGATGGAGCCGCACGCCGCCATTGCTGCCTGGGACGGCGAACAGCTGACGCTGTACTGCGCCATCCAGCTGCTCAGCTGGGGCGCACGCGACCTGGCGCAGACGCTGGGCATGCAGGCGGACCAGATCCGGATGGTGTCGCCGTATATCGGCGGCGGCTTCGGCGGCAAGGGCACGATCCTGTCCGACGCCGTGCTGGCGGCGCTGGCGGCGCGCAAGGCCGGGCGTCCGGTCAAGGTGGCATTGAGCCGCCCGCTGATCTTCAACAACACCACGCACCGTCCCGCCACACTGCAGCGCATCCGCATTGGCGCCACCCGCGCCGGCAAGATCACGGCGATCGGCCACGACAGCTGGTCCGGCAACCTGCCAGGCGGCAGCGCCGAGCAGGCGGTGCTCGGTACCCGGCTGCTGTATGCGGGCGCCAACCGCATGACGTCGATGCACCTGGCCCGCCTCGACCTGCCCGAAGGGAACGCCATGCGCGCGCCCGGCGAAGCGCCGGGCATGATGGCGCTGGAAGTGGCGATGGACGAGATGGCGGAAAAGCTGGGCCTCGATCCCGTGGCGTTTCGCGCCATGAACGATACGCAGGTCGATCCGGAGAAGCCGTCGGTGCCGTTCTCGACGCGCGGTTTTGTCGCGTGCCTGACGCTGGGTGCAGAACGTTTCGGCTGGGACCAGCGTCCCGCCACGCCGGCCAGCCGGCGCGACGGCGACTGGTTTGTCGGCATCGGCATGGCCGGCGCCATCCGCGGCGCGCCGGTCACCACGTCCGGCGCGCGCGCCACGCTGGACGCGCGCGGCATCGTGACGGTGGAATGCGACATGACCGACATCGGCACGGGCAGCTACACCATCATTGCGCAGACTGCCGCTGAAATGCTGGGGGTGGGCGTCGACAGTGTCCGCGTCCACCTTGGCGATACGCGCTTTCCGGTGGCCGCTGGCTCGGGCGGCCAGTGGGGCGCGGCGTCGGTCACTGCCGGCGTGTATGCGGCCTGCGCCACGATGCGCGAACTGGTCGCGGGCAAACTCGACCTCGATCCGGCCCAGGCCGTGTTCGCCGACGGCCACGTGCGCGTCGGTACGCGCACCGTGCCGTTGGCGCGCGCGGCGCAATGGGGCGACCTGAAGGCCGAAGAGAAAATGGAATACGGCGACCTGTCGAAACAGTTTGCGCAGCAGACCTTCGGCGCGCATTTTGCCGAAGTGGCCGTGCATGTGCACACTGGCGAAATCCGCGTGAAGCGCATGCTGGCCGTGTGCTCGGCCGGCCGCATCCTGAACCCGAAAATGGCGCGCAGCCAGATCATCGGCGGCATGACGATGGGCATTGGCGCTGCGCTGATGGAAGAGCTGGTGGTCGATCAACACCACGGTTTCTTTGTCAACCACGACCTGGCCGGCTACGAAGTGCCGGTCCACGCCGACGTGCCGCACCTGGATGTGATTTTCCTGGACGAAGTCGACGCCACCATCGCGCCGTTGAAGGCCAAGGGCGTGGGCGAACTGGGCATCAGCGGCGCGGCGGCGGCGGTGGCCAACGCCATCTACAACGCCACCGGCGTGCGCGTGCGCGATTACCCCATTACGCTGGATAAACTGCTGGAAAAATTACCGGCAGCCGTTTAGCAATGCTACCCTTTTCGTTTTCACTGAGGAACGAAAACGTGGACATCCGGCTCGACGACCTGACTCACCCCGCCGTTCATGCGCTGCTGGAAGAACACATGGCCAACATGCGTGCCGAGTCGCCGCCGGAATGCGTGTTCGCGCTCGACCTGGACAAATTGCGCGCGCCAGGCATCAGCTTCTGGACCGCCTGGGAAGGCACGGACCTGGTTGGCTGCGGCGCCGTGCGCGAACTCGATCCTGCGCATGGCGAAATCAAGTCGATGCGCACGCCCACTGCGCTGCGCCGGCGCGGGGCCGGGCGCGCCATTTTGCAACACATCATTGCCACCGCCCGCCAGCGCGGTTACCGGCGCCTGTCCCTGGAAACCGGTTCCACTGCAGGCTTTGCAGCAGCCCACGCGCTGTACCGGGACGCCGGCTTCGTCGAGACTGGCCCGTTCGGCGACTACCGGCCCGACCCGTTCAGCCGCTTTTTCACCCTCGAACTGGGTTGACCCGGCTTTGTACCGAACTCAGCAGTAGTAGCGGCGTTGGGTGCGCGAACGAACAGTTAATTGCATTCAGGAAGTAGATCATCCGGGCATTGACGTTTTATTACCACCAGATGCCCTCCTCTCCTGCTGCGCTGTCCGCCTTCCTTGCCACGCTGCCCGACATGACGCCGGCTGCCGCCCTGCAGCGCCTGCACCGTGAAGGTCATGCCGACCTGCCCCTGCCTGGGGCCGGCGCCACGCTGATGCGCTGGCAGGCGCTGGCAGCAGTCGGTGCCCATGACCTGGCGCTGGCCAAACTGTATGAAGGCCACCTGGACGCGGCAGCGATCCTGGGCGAAGCGGGCCTGGCCGATGTCGGGGCGTCGGGCCTGTGGGGCACCTGGTGCGCGGAGGCGCCCGCTGCCCGCCTGGCCATACGGCACGGCGCGGCCGGGTTTACCCTGCATGGCCGCAAAGCCTGGTGCTCGGGCGCTGCCGATGTGTCGCATGCCCTGGTCAGCTGCTGGAACGACGCCGGGCAGACCTGCCTGGCAGCCGTCGCCCTTGGCCAGCCTGGCGTTACCGTGACCGATGAAGGCTGGAACGCGGTCGGCATGGCTGGCTCGCGCAGCGTCGATGTCGTGTTCGACGGCGCTGACGCCACCCTGGTCGGCGAGCCGGGTTTCTATGTTGCGCGCCCCGGCTTCTGGCATGGCGGCGCAGGGGTGGCCGCGGTCTGGTACGGCGCAGCGCAGGCGCTGGCCGCCACGCTGCATGCTTCCATCGCCCAGCGCCTGGCGGCAGGTTTGCCGGTCGACGTCCACCGCCTGGCGCAAATTGGCGAAATGGATGTCGTGCTGCAGGCGACGGCAGCCCTGATGCGGGCAGCGGCCGTGGAAATCGACGCTGCGCCGTTCGAAAATGGCATGGCCCGCGCCATGCGTGTCCGCCTGGCTGTCGAACAGTGCGCCACCACCGTGCTGCACGCGGCCGGCCGCGCGCTGGGCGCCGGGCCCCTGTGCAAGGACGGGCGCATTGCGCGCCTGTTTGCCGACCTCCCCGTGTTCCTGCGCCAGAGCCACGCCGAGCGCGACCTGGAAAGCCTGGGCCACACCATGTGCAAGGAGATCGCGCCATGGCAGCTTTGAATGCAGCGTTGACAGACCGCACCATCGCCGGCGCCGGCACCAGTGCCGACGCCTGGCGCGCCGACGCCCAGCTGATCGCGGTGCCGGCCATCGACTGCACGGATCTGCTGGGCGGAGCGCAAAGAGTCGTCATTGTCGCTCCCCATCCGGACGACGAAGTGCTGGCCTGCGGCGGCTTGCTGCAGCAGCTGGCTGCCCGCGCGATTCCCGTGACCGTCATTGCCGTGACCGATGGCGAAGCGAGCCACCCGGGCTCCGCCACCTGGACCCGCGCCCGCCTGCAAGAAGTGCGGCCCGATGAAACCATGGCGGCGCTGGCCACGCTGGGCCTGGACGCAGTGCCGGTGACGCGGCTGCACCTGCCTGACGGCGGCGTGGCTGCGCGCGAAGCCGAACTGGTGGCAGCCTTGCGCGCATTGGTCGGACCCGGCGACCTGCTGCTGACCACCTGGCGCCACGACGGGCATCCCGACCATGAAGCGACTGCGCGCGCGTGCGCCAGCGCTGCGGCGCACTGCGGCGCAGCGCTGGTCGAGGCGCCGATCTGGGGCTGGCACTGGAGCCGTCCGGGTGACGCCGCCATGCCGCTGGCGCACGCGCGCCGCCTGATGCTGGACGACGCCGAGCTGGCCCGCAAGCGTGCGGCGCTCGATTGCTTCGCCAGCCAGCTGGTGACCGACGCCGCTTCCGGCCATGACGCCATCCTGACGCGCAACACGCTCGAGCGCCTGCTGAACCCTTTTGAAATGTATTTTTTATGACTGCACCGGCAAGCCGGCTGGCGGCTGACCAGCAAGCGCATTTCGAAGCGCTGTACGCTGCCTCGAGCGACCCGTGGAACGTGAAGAGCGCCTGGTACGAGCAGAGAAAGCGCACCTTGCTGCTGGCCTGCCTGCACCAGGAACGGTACGCATCAGCGTTCGAGCCGGGCTGTGGCAACGGCGAACTGACCGCCGCGCTGGCCGAACGGTGCGAACGCATCCTCGCTTGCGACGGCGCGGCCAGCGCCATTGCCGCTGCGCGCACACGCATCGCCCAGTACCCCGGCGCGGTGGCCGAACAGCGCCATTTGCCGCAGGACTGGCCCGAAGGCGACGCAGCGTTCGACCTCATTGTCGTCAGCGAAATGGCGTACTACCTGCCTGCAGCGGTCTGGCAGGACCTGGTCGCGCGCATCGTCGCCAGCCTGGCGCCAGGCGGCCTGCTGTTGATGTGCCATTGCCGCTACCCGTACGACGACTACGCCACCAGTGCCGACTTCGTGCACGGGGCGGCCGCCGCCCGGCCCGAACTGGCGTCGCGCGTGCATTACGCGGAACCCGATTTTTTACTTGACGGCTGGCTGCGCGCCGCCTGATTTGACGCTGGACCCCACCTGGAAACCACGATGCTTGGTATTGTCATCCCCGCCCATAACGAAGAAGCCTGTTTGTCCGGGTGCCTGGCTGCCCTGCACGGCGCCGCCAGCCATCCGGCCCTGCAAGCCGAACCTGTGCTGATCCACGTGGTCCTCGACGATTGCGACGACGGTTCCGAAGACATCTTGAAACGCTGGCAGCGCAGCCACGGCGGCACGCAGGTGACGCTGTCGTACGCCCACATCGACAAGCGCAAGGTGGGTGCGGCGCGGGCAGCGGGCGCCGACCATTTGCTGAAGGAAGGCGTGCGCTGGCTGGCTTTCACCGACGCCGACACGCTCGTCTCGCCAGAGTGGCTGGTCCAGCAGCTGGCGCTCGACGTCGACGTGGTGTGCGGTTCCGTCGCGGTCGACGACTGGTCCCCGCATGCCGGCCACGCGGCCATGCTGCGCACGCATTTCGCCGCCACCTACAACGACCGTGACGGCCACCGCCACATCCATGGCGCCAACCTGGGCGTCTCCGCTGCCGCCTACACCAAAGCCGGCGGGTTCGAATCGGTGCCGTGCCACGAAGACGTCTACCTGGTCGCCGCGCTGGAACGCACCGGCGCCCGCTTCGCCTGGAGCGCCGCTCCGCGCGTGGTCACCAGCGCCCGCACCGATGCGCGCGCCCGCGACGGCTTCGGCGACACGATCCTGCGCGTGGTGGCTGCCGCCGCAGCCATTCCCGTGCTGGATGTGGCCGGGACGTGAGGGCGCTGACCATGACGCAGCCGTGGGCGTCGCTGCTGGTTGCCGGCGCCAACTGCATTGAAACGCGCAGCTGGAACACACGCTACCGGGGTCCGGTCGCCATCCACGCAGCGACAGGTTTTCCGGCCCACGCCAGGGCCTTGTGCGCACAGCCGCCCTACCGCGCCGCGCTGGCTGCTGCCGGATTCGCCTCTGCTGCCGACCTCCCCACGGGCGGCTTCATCGGCCTGGCCGACCTCGACGACGTGCTGGTGTGCGATGGCGCCACCGCGGCCGCCATCCGGCGCCAGTCGCAGGGCGGCGCGTTGCCGCCGCACGAACTGGACTTCGGCGATTTTTCCGCCGGCCGCTTCGGCTTCATCATGGCGCGCATGGCGCCGCTGGGGGTCACGATTCCGGCGCGCGGCATGCTCAGCCTGTGGCACGTCGCACCCGCTGTCGAAGAACAGATCCTGGCGGCTGCCGCCAGCGCTGGCTGAACCGGCAATTCACAGCGACCCGCCTCCCGGCGCCAGTTGCATCGTTGCGCCAATCGTGGTTGTATTGACCGTGCCGTCACCGGGGTCCGCCACCACCTTTCAAGAGGATGCGCCATGAAACCAGCCGCCATCACCAGTCTAGTTGTTGCCGTATGCCTGTCCCTGCCGCTGTCCGCGCCGGCGCAACAGGCGGTCGCGTCGACGCAGGTTGTGCTGCCCACTGGCGGCCAGGCGGCCACTTTCAACGGCGTCATCCAGGGCCGCGGAACAGCGGAGTATGTGTTCCAGGCGCCGGCCGGGCGCAAGCTGCAGGTCAGCCTGAAATCGAGCAACGAAGCGAATTACTTCAACGTGCTCCGGGACGGCAAGGACGATCCGCTCTTCATCGGTTCCGTCAACGGCACCAATGCAGTGCTGGCCTTGCGCGACAGCGGCACGTACCGCGTCAAGGTCTATTTGATGCGCAATGCCGCGCGCAAGAACGAAGAAGCGCGGTACGAACTGGTGCTGCGCTGAAGAGCGGGCGTGCCGCGTTGGCGATGCACCGCGCATCTGATAGGCTGGAACATGCCCCCAACCTGCCAGAGAGCCTACTGCCCATGAAGCCATCCCTTACCCTGCTCAACTGCCTGCTGCTGGCAGGCGCCGCCAGTGGCGCCGTACACGCCGCCCCGCTGCCGGCGCCCTTTGCCGAACAACTCAACGCCAACTATCCGGCCGTTGCATCCCTGTACCAGGAACTGCACAGCAATCCGGAACTCGGCTTTGCCGAACACAAGACTGCCGCCAACCTGGCCAAGCGCGCCAAGGCGCTGGGCTTCGACGTCACCACCGGCGTCGGCGGCACCGGTGTTGTCGCCATCCTCAAGAACGGCCCCGGCCCGACCGTGATGCTGCGCACGGAACTGGACGCGCTGCCCGTCCTGGAAAAAACCGGCCTGGCCTTTGCCAGCAAGGTCACCGTCAAGAATGCAGCTGGCGAAACGGTCCCGGTGGCGCATGCGTGCGGCCACGACCTGCACATGGCCGCCTGGTACGGCACGGCGAAACTGATGGCGGACAACCGCAAGGCCTGGAGCGGCACCCTGATGCTGGTCGGCCAGCCCTCCGAAGAATCCGTCGCCGGCGCCGCAGCCATGCTCAAGGACGGCCTGTTTACGCGCTTCCCCAAGCCGGACTATGCGCTGTCGATGCACGACGACGCCAGCGGCCCGTCGGGCACCATCATGTACCACGCAGGCGCGTTCCGCGCGTCGTCCGACGTGGTCAACATCACCGTCTACGGCCAGGGCGGCCACGGCGCCGTGCCGCATGAAACGCGCGACCCGATCGTCATTGCGGCGCGCCTCGTGCTGGCGCTGCAAACCCTGGTCTCGCGCGAAAACAACCCGATCGACCCGGCCGTGATCACCATCGGCAGCATCCATGGCGGCACGCTGGCCAATATCATCCCGGACCAGGTCACGCTGTCGCTGTCGGTGCGCACCTTCAAGCCGGATGTCAGGAAGCGCATCCTGGCAAGCATTGCGCGCGAAGCGAAAGGCGAAGCCATGGCTGCGGGCGCGCCGAAGGAGCCGCTGGTCGAGGTCAAGCCGGGCACCGATTCCGTGGTCAACGACCCGGCGCTGATCGAGCGCATGGTGAAAACGCTCAACGGCGCGCTCGGGCCCGAATTCGTGAAAGAGATGCCGGCCAAGATGACGTCGGAAGATTTTTCGCAGTACGGCCTGCAGCCCGGCGTCAAAGCCATCCTGCTGCACGTCGGCGCAGTGGACCCGGCCCGCCTCGACGCCGCCCGCAAAGCCGGCCAGCCCCTGCCCGGCACCCACTCGCCCCAATGGGCGCCCGACTTCAAGCCAACCGTCACGAACACCATCAAGGCCGAGACCGCCATCCTGCTCGACCTGCTGGCCCCAAAAAGCTGACGAACTCCGACATCGCAAGCCTTCCTCCCGCCTTCCTGCCCTGAAGGCCACTTCGGGGTCAGGTCTCAAAAACTGTCTTTTTTGTGAAGGCCACTTCGGGGTCAGGTCTCAAAAACTGTCTTTTTTGAACTTTCATGCTGAGCTGAAGTTCCTTAATGACGCTTTGGCAGACCTGACCCCGGTTTTTTGGTTTTCTCGCCTTCCCGCCCTGAAGGCCACTTCGGGGTCAGGTCTCAAAAACTGTCTTTTTTGAACTTTCATGCTGAGCTGAAGTTCCTTGATGACGCTTTGGCAGACCTGACCCCGGTTTGGTTTTCTTTTGGAGGCCGGGTCGCTGGCCAGAACGTTGTCTTTTTAATGTCATTACACGGTCATCTGCGATTGTTGTAATGCATCGGCTCCTGCCCAGGGCAGCGCTGTCTTGTCGTTCGCACAAGGCTTCGCTTCACTCTTTTGCAAAAGGAAAGCCATGCTTACCAACGATCCGTCACCATCCCGCCGCAGCCTGCTCAAGGGCCTGGCCAGTACCGCAGCATTGCCCTTCGTGGGCGCGTTTGCCGCCATGCAGATGCAGCAGGCGCGCGCCGCCAACGGTTCCACCACCCTGATCAACAGCCCGTACGGCCTGATCGCGCCGGTCAACGACCTGACCACCGGCTTGCCGCTCCTGCAATTGCCGCCCGGCTTTACGTATAAAAGTTTTGGCTGGCGCGGCGATGTCATGACCAACGGCAAGCCATGCCCGGCCGGCCATGACGGCATGGGTGTCGTGGTCGCGCGCAAGGTCGGGCGCAGCAGCGAACTGGTGCTGGTCCGCAACCACGAAGTGGGCGCCACCGCGGCCGCCAATTTCCTCGACGCGCCGGGCGTATACGACAGTGGCGCGGCCAGTGCAAGTTCCGCCAACAAATTCGGCGGCGGCACCACGAACCTGCTCTTTCGCGACGGTAACTGGGTCAGCATGACGCCCAGCCTGGGCGGCACGCAGACCAACTGTGCCGGCGGCATCACGCCCTGGGGCACCTGGCTAACCTGCGAAGAGGTCAGTTCGGACGCCATCAGCGTCACTGGCAAGAAGCACGGCTACGTCTTCGAAGTGGCGCCCGATCCGGCGCAGACGACGGGCCAGCCTATCATCGGCATGGGGCGCTTCGGGCATGAAGCGGCGGCGATCGATCCAGTCACCGGCAACGTCTACATGACCGAAGACAGTTCGGGCAAGTCGGGCTTTTACCGCTACGTGCCGGACGTCAAGAATGGCTATCCAGGCTCGCTGGCAATGGGCGGCGTGCTGCAGATGGCCAAAGTGACGGGTACTGTCAACGCCAACCTGGCCACCGCCGCTGTCGACGCCACCTATGCGCTCGAATGGGTCACCATTGCCAACCCGGACCAGAACCGCGGCAATGCCACGGGTCCTACCGGCATCACGATCACCAGCGCGGCCGGGCCGTTCGTGCAGGGCTGGACGCAGGGCGCGTTGCGCATGAACCGGGGCGAAGGCATCTGGTTCGCGATGGGCAAAATGTTTGTCATGGATACCTCGGGCGGCGCGGTCCAGCGCGGCACGATCTGGGAACTCGACCTGGCCACCCAGGTATTGCGCTGCATTTATTCCAGCCCGAGCCAGCTGGTCGGCAACATGGGCGACAACCTGACGGTCAGCCCGCGCAACGCGATCCTGGTGTGCGAGGATGCATCGACTGCCGCCACCGACAGTTTCGGTTTCGGCCAGCGCCTGATGGGGATTACCAACGCTGGCGACGCATACATCTTCGCCAAGAACAACGTCGTCCTCAGCGCTACGCAACTGAACGCCAGCAACAAGCTGGCGTCGCTGCAGGGCGACCACCGCGCCAATGAATTTGCCGGCGCCTGTTTCGATCCCACCGGCCGCTACCTGTTCGTCAACATCCAGACGCCCGGCATCACCTTTGCCATCTCCGGCCCATGGGCCAACGGCCCCCTGTAATCACTTCCAAGGAAACGCCATGTCCATCACCAAACACCTCATTGCATTGACCGCCGCGCTTGGCTTATGCGGACCCGCCTCGGCTGTCGTCATGCTTGGCAGCAGCAGCGCCCCCACCAGCGTCGTCGCAGATTACAGCACGGCAGGCCAGGTGTCTTTAGACCTCGACCTGTACAAGCTGGGCGGCGCCACCCTGAACTTCGCCCTGGAAGCGGCGGACCTGAACGGCCCGCTTGGCATGAACGCGCTGGTGCGCAACCTGGCCGGCGCCGGCATCCAGCACTTCACGTTTTCGCTGAACAATATTCGCTACGCTACCCCAGGCAGCGTGACGCCAACGTTCGGCACCCTGGCGCAGGTCGGCAATACCGGCACGGTCGCCACCATCGACTTCGCCCTGCCGGAAATGGCAGAGTTTCACTTCGGAAATCCACTTGCCACGGCGACCGGCGTCGACTGGTTCCTCGACACCACCGGCATGAACGCCGGCGACGTGTTTTCCATCACCGCCCAGGTACCGGAACCGGGCAGTTTGCCGCTGCTGCTTTCCGGCCTCGCGCTGGCCGGGCTGGTGGCACGGCGCCGCCAGTCGCAGCGCTGATCCGCAGGCTCAGCGTCAGCTGTTCGACAGGTACAGCGGGTTCGGCGCCACATAGACCATGACGGGCCGCTCGAGCATGCCGGGCGGTGCGACCTGGTTCAGGTCGAACCTGGTGACCGTCACGCCGACCTGGAAGTTCCAGGTGAAACTGCGCGTGCCGGAAACGAAGCGCACCGTCTCGCCCCCGGTGACATTGACCCAGCGCGTGGCTGGCGTGATGGTCACGGTGGGCAGGCCAGGCGCGTCCGCGCCCGGTGCACCAAGCAGGTCCTTGCGCGGCGCGTAGGCAGCGTTGCCGCCGGCAGCGCAGCCGGACAGGATGGCGAGGACCATTGCCGCCGGCAGCAGCGAATTAATACATCGGTTGGCCATCGCGAACTCCTGGAAGCAAACGGTAACTGGACGCCGCCTCGCTCATTTGGTGATGCTGTCCCAGCCATGCCGGATCGCGCCCTTGAACTGTTCCCAGGTCGACGGGCTGCCGCTGTTGCGCGCTTCCCACTGCGTGCGCATATCGCTTTCGACGTCGTTCCACTGGCGGCCGCGGTACTGGCCGGCCATGGTGGAACCATAGCTGTAGGCTGGTGCATATTGCTCGTAGGGCGTGCCGGTCGTGGCATAGTTGCTGGTCCAGTGGCTCCGATAGGCCGTATCGTCATCTGCAGCCTGCGTGCCATAGGCAGTAGCGTCGTTGGCCGGCTGCGTGCCGAGCTGCTCGACTTCCACTTCAGTGTGGCGCACCGTGTCGTTGATGCTTTCCTGGCGCTCGGTCACGTCCTTGCTGATCACCACTTCTTCCACGACGCGCGCAGTTTTTTGCACGACGGCTTCTTCACCGGTTTCACGCAATTCGATGGACTGCTCCTTGAAGGCCGTGGCTGCGGCGGGATCGATCTGCTGGTCGACCGGCCGGCGCTCGACGTGGACATGCTCTTCACGCAGGCTGAGATTTTCCTGCACCGGCGTTTCGACGATGCGCGAGTAGACGCGCACCCCGCCACGCTGCACTTCGCGCTTGCCGACTTTTAACTGTTCCTGGACGACGGGAATGGCGGTGTCAGTGCCCGCAGTTCCCGCAGTGCCCATGTCGCGCTGCTGCGAACCCGACAGGCTGCCGCCCTGGACGTTGCCGGCGGCAGCGGCGCCCGTGCCCGTGCTCGTGCTCGTGCCCATGTCGTGCTGCTGCGCACCGGACAGCCCGGCGCTTTGGGCATTGCCCGCGCCAACGGAATAGGCAACCTCGCCGCCCATGCCTGGCTGGCCGCCCCACTGCGCCGCCTTTTCGTCGATATCGACGGGACCGAAGCCTTCGACGATATCGGCTGCCCGCTCGACTTCTTCCTCGCTCGACGCGGTGACGGTCAACGCGTGATGGCCGCGGTCCAGCGCGGTGGAATATTTCTGCCGGTGGGCGGTATCGTCGTCATCACTGAACAGGTCGGTGAAAAAATGCTTGATGCTGGCGCCAATGCCTTCGTCTGCACCTGCACCCGGGGTGGCGCCGGTGATGCTGCTGGCCGACATGTCCTTGGCGGCGCTCTCTTCGCTCAGGCGCAGCGTGCTGCTGTCGAAGCCCGCAGCGAGCAATTCATTCATGGCGCCCTGTGCATCGGAGCGGTTGTCGAATACAGCGATCAAGGTATGTTGCATGATGAATCTCCAAAAAAAGTGAACTATGAATTGGTGTTGTCGTCAAACCGCTCGATGCGTACTGCTTCCGTCTTCACCTCGACGGTGCGGGAAAAATTTTCTTCGCGCGTGATGCGGGTGATGTGCAGCTCTTCCTTGAGCCGTATGCGGCGCTCGACGACGACCACTTCTTCGAGCACTGGAACAATCAACACGTCGCCTTCATACCGCGTAGCCGGCAGCGTTTCGTCCTGTGCCAGGGTGCGGTCGATGGGGACATGCCGGACCGTTAGTTCTTCGCGCGCCAGCGTTTCATCGATCTGCACGGGCCCCGTGTGGACGGTCTTGTGCACCCGCACGCCGCGGCCTGTCTCCACCGTGCGCGTGCCGACAGTGAGGACTTCTTCACTGATGGGGACCTTGATGGTTTCCTGCGCTGGATTGGGAGTAGTGGACATTGATCCCGCCGCCTGTGGCTGATAAGGAAGATCACAGCGTACCCCGGTTTGACGGAAGCGTTCGCACCTTAGCGGATGGAAAAATTACATTGGCTACACAGGCCACCGGCACTGGAAAACACAGGCCCGCACGAGGTGTAATGACAAAAGCGGCCTCAACGCTACAATAAGCGTCCGCACCGAGCCGGTGACGATGGACCAACCGACATTTCCATGCCAGCGACCTTCGACCTGCCCCATGCACATTTTTTTATCGTCCTCAACGCCGGTTCCGGCCATGCCGAAACGGACGAGCGGCGCGCGACCATCGAATCGGTGCTCGATGCAGCCGGACGCGCCTACACGCTGAGCATCGTCGACCAGCCCGATACCATCGACGCCATTGCCGCAGAAGCAGCGCAAGCGGCTGCGCAGGCCGGCGGCGTGCTGGTCGCAGCCGGTGGCGACGGCACCATCAATGCCGTGGCGCGCCAGGCCGTCGCGCACCGCTGCGCGTTCGGCGTGCTGCCGCAGGGCACCTTCAATTATTTTGCGCGCACGCACGGCATTCCCGAAGACCTGGCCGAAGCCGTGCACGCCCTGCTGGCGGCGCGCCTGCATCCGGTACAGGTCGGCATGGTCAACGACCAGGTGTTCCTCGTCAACGCCAGCATCGGCCTGTATCCGAAGCTGCTGGAAGAACGCGAAATCGACAAGAAACAGTTCGGCCGCAGCCGGGTGGTGGCGGCGCTGTCGGCGCTGAAAACCATCCTCAGCCCGCACCGCCGCCTGCGCCTGGTGCTGCACATCGACGGCAAGCTGCACCGCCTGCGCACCGCTACCTTCTTTGTGGGGAACAACCGGCTGCAGATGGAACAGGTCGGCATTCCGCCTTTGACGGCTGCGCTGGAAGACGGCTGCCTGGCCGCGGTGGCGCCGCGCACCAAGGGCAGATTCGGCATCCTGTGGCTGGCGCTGCGGGGCGCGCTCGGGAGCCTGGGCCAGGCCGACCAGCTGGCCGCGTTCAGCTTCACCAGCATGGAAGTGAAAGTGCTGACCTTGACGCGCCGGCGCCGGCACCGTGTCAAGGTGGCGACCGACGGTGAAGTCACGTGGATGAAGGTCCCGCTGGAATTTCGCGTGCTGGAAAATCAACTGCTGCTGCTCAAGCCTTAGCCGCCGGACCGGATCGGCCGATCGCCACCGCATCGATGGCGATCGCCGCACTCAGCTGGCGTAATGCGCCGCCGTTCCTGGCTGCACGGCGATGTCTTCCTGCACCGCTTCCACATACCGCAGCAAGGCATTGTCAAGCGACGGCAGCATCTGGCCCCGCTCGCTTGCCATGGCGCTGTAGCGCGGGCGGCGAGCCACCTGCCCGTCGATCGACCCGACCCCTTCCAGCCTGGAGGCATCGACGCCTGCTGCAACGCAGGCGCGCCGGGCCAGCGCGGCCCAGGTCAGCGCTTCGCCATGGGTCAGGTGCCAGATACCGCAGGTACGGTCGATCAGCAGGTCGAGCGTCACGTTGACCAGGTCCGGTACGTAGGTCGGTGACACCACCGTGGCGTCGTCGGCCTGGAATGCCTCCCCTGCGCTCAGGGCAGCGAGCGCCTGCGTCACGAAGTTATGGCGGTCCCACGGCCCGAAAAAAGCGCTGGTGCGGATCACCAGCGCCTGGGGCGCGGCGTCCAGCACGCGGCGTTCCGCGTCCAGCTTGCTGCGCCCGTACACGTTCAGGGGGTTGCCGGGGTCCGATTCGACGTAGGGGCGTTCCTGCGCGCCATCGAACACGAGGTCGGTCGAAAACGTGGCGAAGTGCAATTGGTGCCGCACGGCAGCTGCCGCCAGCACCGCCGGTCCCACGGTGTTTTCCTGCATGCAGCGCTGCACGTCCTGCTCGGCCTCGTCGACGCGCACGTAGCCGGCCGCATTGACGATGGCCCACGGCTTGAACCGCGCAATCGCTGCCTCGACCGATGCGCGATCGGCGATATCCATTTCGGCGCGCGTCAGCACATGGCAAGCCAGGTTGCGCCTGGCGCAGATCTGCGCAAAGGCGGTGCCGAGCGTGCCGCTGGCCCCGGTCACCAGGATGGGCTGCACCGGCCGTGACCGCAATTTGCTGCGCTGGGAGATGTCGGCTACCGCCAGCCGGGTCGACACCGGTTTGCACAGGAAGCGCCCGGGCCGGCGCCACCACCCTTCCCCCTGCAGCACGGGGCTCGACAAGGGACGCCCGGTGGCCAGTTCGCGCATCAACGTGGCCAGCGCGGTTTCGCGCGGCGCGCCGCCCCGCACGTCGAACGGTCCAGGTTCGTAATAGCCATGGCAGGCAGTGACGAGGCAATTCCAGTCGAAGGAGCCAAGCAGCGCCCAGACAGTGACGGCGCGGATGTCCGCGCCCTGGCGGCGGGCCGCCTGCGCCGCGTCCCAGATCTCCAGCAGCCAGCGCAGCTGGTCTTCCCGGTTGGCGTCGATGTGGGCTTCGGTAATGGCGACCGGGATGCCGTAGCGCTCCCACGTTTCCATCAGCAGCGGGGCGATGCCGGGCGCCGGCGTGGCCAGCACCCGCGGGGCCTCGGCGTCGGCGTGGTGGATGCCGCGATAGGTGTGGCGCCGGCTGGCGGGATAGCGTTCGGCGCGGTGGTCGAGCCAGCGTTCGCTGGTGGCGTAATAATTGACGCCGATGATGTCCGGCGGGCAGGGATTGGCGCTGAACCAGAGCAGTTCATCGGCCGTGGCGCCGGACGCCAGCAGGTAGTCCCACAACGCGTGCTCCGGGACGACCTTGCCGCACAGGAGATCCCAGCCCAGCCAGCGGCGCTCGTTGAAGAATGTGATCAACTCTTCCATTTCGGCGGTGCCATAGGTTTTCGACAGGTCGTCGGTCTGGACCAGCATGGCGCGGGGATTGACGGCGCGGATGGCGCGCATTGCCAGCACCGTGGCGCGGCACTCGTTCAGGAGAGCGCGCACGAAAATGCTTTCATCCTCGCCGTGCGGATACCAGACGCCTGCCAGCCCGGAAAAGCGCGCCGTGGTCAGTGGTTCGTTGACGGGCGTGTAGTAATCGAGCCACGGATAACGCTGCGCCACCGCGCCGGCATACTCGGCGAGCTTGGCGGGAAATTCCGGATCGACCAGGCTGGTGTGGCGCGGTCCGCTGCCATGATGGACCAGGCCGGCAATGGGCGTCACGCCCAGCTCCTGCAACGCCGCCAGGCGCTCATCGGGCCACGACCAGTCGGCTGCCTCGACGGTGACAGGGGCGATGCGTTCCCATAACAGGGGATAGCGGATGGCTTTGATGCCGAGGGACGCGAAACGCGCGATGTCCTGGGGACGGCCGGCGTGGCCGTTGCGTTCCATCTGGCTGAAGTATGTATCCTGCACGCGGTTGACCGTGCATTCCAGGCCGCCCCAGAGCGCGAGCTCCTCAGGCGTGCCAGGCTGGTGATGACTGTGGCTGTTCATATCCGACCCGCTTTTTTGTGAAAACGGATTCAAGCCTATTAGCCACTATCGGTAAATTATGTGAAATGCCGCACACAGGGTGAGCATTTCGGACCAGTCCTACGTCGATCCCTGATTCAAGTTTTACTAGCAGAAATGCGCGCCGCAACGGCGTCGTCGACCGGCAAGAGTTGCGCAAGGCCGCAGACGATTTCCATCACCACGAAGCCGACGATGATCGGGTGGCCGCCATGCGCCAGGGCGTAGACTTGCCAGGTGGCAAACAGGAAGCGGCTGGCCGCGTCGTAGCGCCCGTACCGGACCTGCGTGTCGCGCAGCCGCACGACTGCCCACACGATGACAAGCGAACCAAGCAGGTTGGCCATCAGCATGTGCTCCGGTGCAAACGCCGGCACGCGCGTTGCGATGCCAAGCAACCCTGACAGCGCATCGATCCCGGCCAGGAACAGCGCAAAGGTCCAGGGCGTGGCAAAGCCTGCGGTCGACACCAGGTCGTACCAGGCGCTCGCCCGCACGATGCGCAAATATTGAAGCGTGCTGATCATGTTTCTCCGGGGTGCGTGATGCATGGCGGCGCTGGCCAGGAACGTCGTTTGTACGGTGCGCAATCGACGCTCGAGCATAGCATTGCTCAAACTGCAATACCAATGTTTATGTGGCCAGGGCGAAACTATTCATCCATCCCGCCGTTACGCCACCAGCTTCCGGTTCGCGGCGCCTGGCAACGTGCGCAGGGTTTTACCGACCCGTGCCGTGTAGGTACGCGACTTGATGGTGTCGACGTACCGGTACTCGGCCTTCGTCTCGGTTGGCGTGACGGTCAGCACAACAAAGCCGCGCGAGATGGTTTCCGCGTATTGCAGCGGCCCGATCAGCGTTTCCATGCCGCCGGCCACGACGGTTGGGTTGATGGTCGGGAAGTAGGTCTCGAAACCCGGCGACGTCACCGACGGCACGCCGATCTCCACGCCGACTGCGCGCCCGCTGGTGTCCAGCAGGTCGCTGGCCCACGCGTTGTGGGTGTCGCCGGCCAGCGAGATCAGGTTCTTGTTCAGCGTGCGCGCCATGTTCAGCACGGTTTCACGCGCGGCCTGGTAGCCGTCCCACGCGTCCAGGTTGTACGGCACCGGCGTCGTGGACAGGAGCTGCTGTTCCTGCGCCGTCAGCGCCGTGCCGGCCTGTACCTTGGCAGCAATGGCAAAATAGGTCGGGTAACCCACGGTGCCAAGCACCATCGGCGCCGGCAGGTTCATGCGCGCCATCAGCACCTGCTGGCCGAGGATCTGCCAGGTGGCGGTCGATTTGGTCATCTGGCCTTGCAGCCACGTGGTCTGCTCGGCGCCCATCAGCTGGCGCGCCGGGTTGCTCACGTCGGCCGTGAAAGCGGCAGCGTTGAAGCTGCGGTCGGCATTCACGTAGCTGGCGTACGCAAGCTGCTTGTCGCGGCCGATGACGCGGGTGTCCAGCATGTGCAGCGACAGCAGGTTGCCGAAATCGAACGAGCGGTAGATGCGGTCCGGGCGGGCAGCGTCCGGCACGCGGATCGGCATCCATTCGTGGTACGCCTGGATCGCCATCTGGCGCCGGCCCAGCCACAGGCCTTCGGTGCCGGGCGTATGGTTTTCGGCGCCGCCGGTCCAGGCGTCGTTGGCCAGTTCATGGTCGTCCCAGACGGTAATGAACGGGATGCGCGCGTGCACGGCCTGCAGGTCGGGATCGGTGCGGTATTGCTGGTAGCGGCGGCGGTAGTCGGTCAGCGTGATGATTTCGTTGGCCGGCTGCGACACGCGGCCCAGGGCGGCGGCGTCCTGCGACGCGTAGCCGCTTGCCGCATATTCATAGATATAGTCGCCCAGGTGCAGGCCGACGTCGATGTCGTCGAATTTGGCCGCGTCGCTGTAGACGTTGAATACGCCGGTCGGGTAGTTGGTGCAGCTGAACACGGCAAAGCGGGCGCGCGACACCGTGCCGGTCGGCAGCGTTTTGGTACGGCCGACCGGCGACGTCACGCCGCGGCAGGTAAAGCGGTAGTAATAGGCGCGGTTCGCGGCCAGTCCGGTCACGTCGACTTTCACCGTGAAGTCGCTGGCGGCGCCGAAGCGCACCGAGCCGGTGGTGACGCCCTGGGTAAACGCGCTGTCGGTTGCCATCGTCCATTCGGCCTCCAGGTCATCGGTGCCGGTGGCGCTCACGCGCGTCCACAGGATCACGCGATCAGCCAGCGGGTCGCCGCTGGCCACGCCATGTGCAAAGGCGACCTGGCGGTCGACGGCGCCATCGCTGCCGCCGCAAGCGGTCAGCGGCAAGGTGGAGACGGCAACGGTACCGACGGAGAAGTTACGGATGAAGCTACGGCGCGAATTGGATTGGGTCATGGAGGGGCGTTACCAACAGTTAAAGGTGCCCCATCTTAAGGACCGGTCATGACGCTTTCATGACACGGACTCAAAGTACCGTTCGCATGCGGGTCAGCCGCCCAGCAGGCTGCGGCCAAGCGGCACGGTTATCAGCGCCAGCAAGGTTTGCACCGTGATGAGCGAGGCCATCAGGCGGGCGTCTCCGCCCATCTGCTTGGCCATGATGTAGGCATTCGGCGCAGTTGGCAATGCGCAATAAAAACACGCGGCCAGCGTGACGGCCGGCGCCAGCCCCGCCCAGGTACAGACCAGCAGTGCGGCGCCGGGGAGCAACACCAGTTTGAGCACTGACGTCATGCCCAGCGTCGCCGGGCGCAGCCCTTCCATCGAAAACACGAGTCCGCCGCCCACGCACAGCAAGCCGAGGCATAGCGCGGCGCGCCCCAGGATGTCGAGCGTGTTGCCCAGCACGGGCGGCAGCGCCAGGCCGGACAGGCTGTACACCACGCCAGCGAGCGTCGACAGGATGATCGGATTGCGCGCCAGCGTCACGGCCACCTGGCGCAGGTCGGGGCGCTTGCCGCTCCACCAGCACAGCGCCACGATGGAGATGACGTTCACTGCAGGCAGGCACAGCGCAAGCGCCAGCATCACCAGGCCTGCCGTGGCATGGTCGAACAGCAAACTCGACACGGCAATCCCGAAATAGGTATTCGGGCGCACTGCCCCCTGCACCACCGACGACCGCGCCGCTGGCGGCAAGTTACGCGCCAGCAGCAGGGCTGCCAGGGCCACGAGCAGGATCAGGGCGGTGGGCACCAGCGTGGCCATGGCCAGCTGACCGACCACGCCCGAATGAAAGCTCAACCGCGCCGTGCCGGCAAACAGCAGGGCCGGAAAGGCAATGTTATACGAGAATTTTTCAATGCCCTGAAAAAATGATTCGGGCATCCACTCCCAGCGGCGCACAGCCGCCCCCAGCAGGATGATGAAAAAAACAGGCAGGATTGCGTCGAGCATGTTCAGTCAGCCGCCACGCCCGAAGGTCCCACGCGCAGCGCGTTTGGCGTCGACGAGATCCGGATGCGGATCAGGTGGCGGTCGGCATCGCTGTAGTCGCCGCGCCCGTGCAGGGTACGGTGGTTGTCGGCCCACAGCAAAGTGTCGCTCGGCAACTGGCGCTGGAACCGCGGCGCGTGCTGCTCGACCACCTGGTTGACCAGTTCCAACGCCGCCAGCAACGCAGGCGACGACAGGGCCGGCCGCGCTGCCAGGCCTTTCACGATCGAATCGTAGCGCCAGCGCATTGTCAGGACGGCGCCCGGCTCGGTGCGGCGGAACACTGGCGCCATGAACAATTCCACCTGGTTGTCACCGGCGGAATACACGGACGGCACCCGGAATGGCAACGGCGTATCGAGCAGCAGGGCAAACGCTGCGCGGCCAGCTTCACTGCGCTGCAACTCCTCTTCGATGTCCTCGACGTCGATCAGCAGCGATGCGCCGCCATTGCAGCGCGCGGCGCTGACCACGTACAGCAGGAACTGCTCTTCGGGCATGGGATAAAACGACGAGTCGGTATGCATGTCGGCGCTGCCGGTACGCTCGGAAAACGTGACGAACCGCGCTTGTGCGTCCACTGGCTGCGGCTTGGCGCGCACGTCCCACGCCACGCGGCGGGTGCGCTGGTCGGTCGACGTGGGAAAGCCCAGGCACAACGCAATCGCATACAGCACCGCGTTCCGGTCGGGCTCGGCCAACGTGGCCAGGCCGAGTTCAGTAATCGCGAGGCCGCCCACCCCGCTTGCGCCAATGTTGCGGGCCAGCTTGCCCAGCATCGGCAGTGCCAGCAGTTCGCGCTGGATTGCCTGCTCGTCCGGGTGAGGGTAAAAACCGTTGCCGTTGAAATCGCTGAAGAAGCGCGTGACGATTGCCACGATTTGCTGCAGCTCGCCATCCCAGGCACAGGCACCACGGACCACGCCAATGCGGCCAAAACGTTCCAATGTCGTCAACATCGTTAATCCTTTTACAGTATAATTGCCACACGGCAATAGTAAGATTATCGACATTGTTGCGCTGCCGCAATAGCTTATTGAAAAAATTTCAGGCTCCCTACTTCATTTGCAACACTGGATGCGTTACTTCAGATATCAAATAGATAGCGAATAGACATCCTGTTGCATCAAAGCGACGTATTTGCATCAAACGGCATGAGTTTTATTGCCTTGGAGTATCATTAATTTCCGCAGCCTGTCCACTTGCAGTTTCCAGCCAATTGCTACTCGCTGACAAATTAATGGATAAATAGCAACAAAGCCGACACTTCACCCTCGAGAAAACAGAATGAAATTATTTGAAAACATGCGCCTGGCGACGAAGCTCGGACTCGCCTTCGTCATGCTGCTCCTGCTGAGCGCCTGTATCGGCATTTCGTCGATTGTCGGGCTGGCTGCCGTCAACCAGACTGCCAACAGCCTGTCTGCCGACTGGATGCCAAGCATGCGCGCCGTCCAGGACATCAAGTCCCAGATCGCCCGTGTGCGCACACGCGAATTCCAATACATTATTTCCAGCGATCCGTCAGAAATGGACAAATACGACAAGGTCATCGCAGCCGACCTGGAAGACCTGGCAAAAATGCAGGCGCAATTTGTTTCACTGATCGATACCGCCGAGGAAAAGCAGCTCTATCAGGACTTCCTGGCCATGTGGGACAAATACATGGTGGAGGACAAAAAAATTCGCGCCGCCATGCGCGCCGGTGACGAAGGCGCCGCCAAAGCGCTTATTCGCGGCGATTCGAACAAGCTGATCGTGTCGCTGCGGGGCCAGATCGACAAGCTCGTGAAGATCTATGGCGATGGTGGCACGGCGGCCGCCGCTTCGGGCGAGCAGACATACCTGAATGCCCGGCACTGGATCATCGGCCTGCTTGGCCTGAGCATTGTTCTGGGCGCAGCGGCTGCCTTCCTGATCACCCGCTGGCTGACGCGTTCGCTGGGCGGCGAGCCGGCTTACGCCGTCGAAATTGCCGGGCGCATCGCTGCCGGCGAATTGTCGATGCGAATCGACACGGCGCCCAACGACCGCCACAGCCTGCTGTTCGCCATGGCTTCCATGCGCGACAGCCTCGCGTCCATTGTTGGCGAAGTACGCAGCGGCACCGACATGATCACCACGGCCGCAGCCGAAATTGCCGCTGGCAACGACGACCTGTCATCGCGCACCGAACAGCAGGCCAGTTCGCTGGAGGAAACCGCGGCGTCGATGGAAGAACTGACGTCGACCGTCCGCCAGAATGCAGCGAATGCGGATGCAGCGAACGAACTGGCGCGCAACGCGTCCAACGTTGCCCAGAAAGGCAATGCGGTCGTGTCACAGGTGATCAGCACAATGGGCAATATCAACACCTCGGCCAAGAAAATTTCCGACATCATCAGCGTCATCGACAGCATCGCATTCCAGACCAACATCCTGGCGTTAAACGCGGCTGTTGAAGCGGCGCGCGCCGGCGAACAGGGACGCGGCTTCGCAGTCGTGGCTTCCGAAGTACGCAACCTGGCCCACCGCTCGGCCACGGCCGCCAAGGAAATCAAGGTGTTGATCAACGACTCGGTAGAGCAGGTGGAAACCGGCAGCAAACTGGTCAGCGAAGCGGGCACGACTATGGACGACGTGCTCGGCAGCGTGCAGCAGGTCACTGCCATCATGAATGAAATCAGCGCAGCGAGCCGTGAACAGAGTGCCGGCATCGAGCAGGTCAACCAGGCCATCACGGAAATGGACCAGGTGACGCAACAGAATTCCACACTGGTGGAAGAAGCGACCGTTGCCTCGCGCAGCATGCAGGACCAGGCGCACAGCCTGCAGGAGCTGGTCGCCGTGTTCCAGATCGACCAGGGCCGCACCATCGCTGCTGCCAAACCCGTACGCGCCCGTCCACAGGCGCCAATGCTGGGCGCCCACCGCCTGGCCGCGTAGCGAACGATCGTGCACGGCAACACGTGGCGCGCGCGCCACTTGACGCCGTGCACCTCCTTGCACTACAGTCGTTCCATGTCTTCGACCCTGCATCTCTCCACTTCCCTACCGCTCGCTGGCGCGCTACTGCCAGCGACGCTACTAGCTGCACGCGCGTAATCCATCGCCGTGCGCTGCCCGGCTACCGCCACCCGCAGCTTTGCAAGTTTCAGTAAAAACACCCGGAAGTGTGACCCGATGTACCCAAACCTCATCCCTGTTATCTCCGTAGTGCGCCCCCAGCCGAACCAGGCCTGCTGTGCCGCCCTGCCTGCCCTGCTACTGCTACCGACCGGTTGCCTGGCCTGGTGATCCGTGGCCGCCCGGCAGCCTGTTCGCCACACCAGCACGACGTCCCCTTTTTCGACTTTCAGGAGCTACCATCATGATGCAAAATCCGTCCGCCAAATACCGCCCGTTCGCTCCCATCGCCTTGCACGACCGCACGTGGCCGGGCAAGACCATTACCCATCCGCCGATCTGGATGAGTACTGACCTGCGCGACGGCAACCAGGCGCTGATCGAGCCGATGAGCCTGGATAAAAAGCTGCGTTTTTTCGACATGCTGGTGCAAATCGGCCTGAAGGAAATCGAAGTCGGTTTTCCCTCCGCCTCCCAGACCGACTTCGATTTCGTGCGCAAGCTGATCGATGAAAACCGCATTCCCGACGACGTCACCATCATCGTCCTGACCCAGTCGCGCGAGGAACTGATCCGCCGCACGGTCGAGTCGGCCGTGGGCGCCAAACACGCCATCGTCCACCTCTACAACTCGGTGGCGCCCGTGTTCCGCCGCGTGGTGTTCAACATGACGCGCGAAGAAATCACCAATATCGCCGTCACCGGCACCAGACTGGTCAAGGAACTGGTGGCCCAGTACCCGCAGACGCAATGGGGCTTTGAATATTCGCCGGAATCGTTCTCCACCACAGAACTCGATTTTTCGCGCGACATCTGCGACGCCGTCAGCGCTGCATGGGGCCCGACGCCCGAGCACAAGATGATTTTCAATCTGCCGTCCACGGTGGAATGCAGCACGCCCAATGTCTACGCCGACCAGATCGAATGGATGTCGCGCGAACTGGCCCGGCGCGATGCCATCATCATCAGCGTGCACCCGCACAATGACCGCGGCACCGCGGTCGCCTCGGCGGAACTGGCTGTCATGGCGGGCGCCGACCGCGTCGAAGGCTGCCTGTTCGGCAACGGCGAGCGCACCGGCAACGTCGACCTGGTGACGCTGGCGCTGAACCTGTACACGCAGGGCATCGACCCTGGCCTGGATTTCTCCGACATCGACGCCGTGCGCCAGGTCGTGGAAGAGTGCAACCAGTTGCCGGTCCACCCGCGCCACCCGTACGTGGGCGACCTGGTCTTCACGGCATTCTCCGGTTCGCACCAGGACGCCATCAAGAAAGGTTTTGCGCAGCAAAAGCCGGACGCACTGTGGGAAGTGCCGTACCTGCCGATCGACCCGGCAGATCTCGGCCGCAGCTACGACGCCGTCATCCGCGTCAACAGCCAGTCCGGCAAGGGCGGCATGGCGTACCTGCTCGAACAGGAATTCGGCCTGCAACTGCCGCGCCGCCTGCAGATCGAATTCTCGCGCGCGGTGCAGAAAGTGGCGGATGAGAGCGGCCGCGAAATTGCCGCCGCCGACATCCACGCCATCTTCACCAGCGAGTATTTTGACCAGGTCACGCCGTTCGCTTACGGTGCGCACAAGATGGTGGAAGATTCGACCAAAGACGAAACCGTGCAGATCGAACTGGACCTGCTGGAAAACGGGGCGAAAATTGCCCGCAAGGGTGGCGGTAACGGCCCGATCGATGCATTCGTCCATGCGCTGGGCCTCGACATCAAGCTGATGGACTACCACGAGCACGCCATCGGCTCCGGCGCCGACGCCCGCGCCGCCTGCTATGTCGAACTGCGCCTGGCCAACGGCCCCACCCTGTTCGGCGCCGCCATCGACAGCAATATCGTCACCGCGTCGTTCAAGGCAGTGCTCAGCGCCGTCAACCGCCAGCTGGCGATGGCGGACTACCGCGCAGCAGCTTGATGCACTAGCTTTACCCCGGCAACGCGCCGGGGTAACCCAGCAGATAGCCTTGCGCTTTCTGCACGCCGAGTTCCAGCAGCACCGCCAGCTCGCGCTCGTTCTCGACGCCTTCGGCCACCACTTCGCTGCCGGTCTGGTCGGCAAACAGGATCAAGGCCGCAGCCAGCGCGCGGCGGCCCGGGTCGCGGTCGATGTTGCGGATCAGGCTGATGTCGAGCTTGATCAGGTCCGGTTTCAGGGCCAGGATATGGCGCATGCTGGCGTAGCCCGAGCCGGCATCGTCCACGGCCAGGCGCAGACCGCGCTCGCGCAGCGGCGCCAGCATGGCCAGCAGCGGCGCGTAGTCGTCGATCACTGCGTGCTCGGTAATTTCCAGCACCAGGCGCTTGAGCGGCAGGATGCCAAACAGGGCCTGGAAGGCGTCGCCAAGGATGGTGTCCGGCGACACGTTCACGGCCAGGTAGCAGCGTGGGCCGATGGCGTCCAGCTGCGCCAGCGCCTTGTGCAGCGCCAGCAATTCGAGCAACTCTCCCTTTCCTGCGCCGTGGGCCTCGTTGAACCACAGGTCTGGCGTGCGCACGGGCTCCTCGTTGAACCGCGCCAGCGCTTCGTAGCCGGCCACCGCACGGTCGCGCAATGCCACGATCGGCTGGAACACGATGTCGACCCGGCCTGCTGCAAGGACCGCGTCGAGTCGCGCGTCGATGCGCCGCCGGGCGCGCTCCTGCACCACGCGCTGCTCGAGCATCTGGCCGATCAGCACGGCGAAGCGGTTCATCAGGCTGACCTCGACCTGCGCCAGTTGCGGCTGCGGCGTGCGGCTGTAGCAGCAAAACGTGCCGAAGGTCGACCCGTCCGACAGGGTAATTGGCACCCCCACATGCGCGCGGATCTCCATGGCCGCAGTGCTGGCGGAGACATCGACCGCAGGATGATGGGCAATGTCCGGCACGATGCAGGCCATGGCGCCGTTCAGGATGTACTCGCAATAGGTTTGCGGCAGCGGACTGACCAGCCCTTCGTCGAACGGACGGAACGCCGTATCGGTAGCGACGTGGCGAAAATAGCGCTGCCCATCGCGGATTTCGCTGACAAAACCCACCTCCATGCCCAGGCTGGTACGGGCAAAATCCAGCGTCGAACGGATCAGGTCGTCAAGGGAAGGCGCGGTGGAGGGCTGGTCGGGCTGGCTGGGCATGGCGTTCTCTATTTCAAGACGGCAACTGTACCAACGCCGGCAACCCCATGCAAGGCACGGAGGCGCTTTGACCACACTGCGCCAATAATTCGTGGCGGCAACGCCTCAACCACGATATAAAAAACATAAGAAATTGCGCCGGAAACCTATTGCAATTGGCATGGGCAACCCAAGTTGCGTAGTTCAGGCCGCGCGCACTGACGGCGCGGCATTTATCGAAACAGGCAATGAGAAGGAGCAGGCCATGAGCAACCACATCAATCCAGGACCGAAACCGGTACGCGAAGACGGCAAGGACGACCAGCGCCACCACGTCAACCCGCCGACGGCGCCGAAGCACCCTACCCTGCCGATCCACAACCCGCCGAAAAAGAAGTAAGGCCGGTCAGGCAGTCATGGCGGTGCGCGCCGCGCCCGCCAGTGCGCCGCACCCAGTCCGACAAAAAACAGCAGCCAGAGCGCCGCGATCACCAGCAGCGGCGCCGTGTCCCGGTCGGCCAGCGCGATGCCGCTGGCCGCCAGGCGCCGCACGATCGCCGCCACCGACAGCACGCCTGCCGCCAGCGCCAGCAGCGCGCACAGCCACACCCGCCAGCGCCTAAGCACACCTGCCGCCGTCATCCGCAAACTTGTCGCGCCAGAGCGCCTGGTATTGCACATCGCCGGCATTGATCGCGCTGCGCTGCACCGACCACGCCAGCCACAGGCGCGGCCCCTCGATGCGCAGGTAGTTGCCAACCCGGTCGACTGTCCCGGTGCCCGCATACGCCACATAGGTCTGGGCCAGCGCCTGGCTGCTCAGGTACGTTCCCAGCAGCGCGTTTGCACGCTTCGCGGCCTGCGTACCGATCCAGGCGCGGATGACCGTCTGCGCCAATGCCTGGTCGCTCGCGGACAGGCGCGAATACAGCACGCCGTGCGTGGTCACGGTATCGTCCGCGCGCGGACAGGTGCCATCGATATTGCCGGCGCCATCAGCCGCGAACAGCAGGCCGGGAACACTGCCTGGCAGTTGCGCTGCCGGGTAGTGCACGAGCGCCGCGCCCAGGGCAGCCATGGCGCTGCGCTGGACCAGCAGCGGATCGTACGCCACGCCATCGAGCGTGAATGCGGCTGCCGGTTCGATCCCGACAAACACCGGTGTGGGCGCATCGCCGCGGCCGTTGAACGCCAGGTTCCAGGTCGCATGGCGGCCGGACAGCTGCAGCATCCAGAAGCCGGTTGGCGACGGCGTACCCAGGAAGGCCACGTGGTACTGGCCGCCGCCATACAGATTGCCGCCGCCATTGGCGGCCAGATAATCGTCGGCCGCCTGCACGCCGCGCTGCAGCGAACTGCCCGTGTCGCCGAGCGCTGTCTTGACCAATGCCGCCGCTGCAGCCTGCTGCGCCGGGTTCAGGCTGCCAAGCGCCAGGCCGTTGCGGGCCACCATCGTATCCGGCAGGCTCAACCCCCTGCGCGCCGCGTCCACGCTCCAGGTTAGTTGCAAAATTCCCTGTTGATGCGGCGCCAGCGTGTTGTAGAAGGCCAGCGCCGCCATATAAGCGGCCAGGCTGTGGGGCGCGGCGCTGCCGGCTGCGGTCACGGCCAGCGTGGCTGCGGCACTGGTCGCCGCGCCAGTCATGTTCGTGACCACCACGTCGTAATTGCCGGCGTCAAACGCCCTGGCTGCCGCCAGCGTGTAACTGACTGCGGTGGCGCCGGCAATGGCAACGCCGTCATGGCGCCACTGGTACGCCAGCGTCCCGGCGCCACTGGCCGACACGGTCAGCGTCACGCTGGCACCCAGCGCCACGGCCTGCGAAGCCGGCTGCGCCACGATGGCGGGCGCGCCGCTGTCCGTTGCCACGCTCACCAATGCCCCCGCGCTGGTGACGCTGCCCGTGCTGTTGGTGACGACGACATCGTAGCTGCCGGCGCCGGTGGCGGCAGCGGTGGCAATGGTGTACGTGGCGGCAGTGGCGCCGGCAATGGCGGCGCCGCCGCGGCGCCACTGGTACGCCAGCGTGCCGCCGCCGGTGGCGCTCACCGTCAATGTGGCCGCCTGCCCTGCCGCCACGCTTTGCGCGGCCGGCTGCGTGGCAATGGCTGGCGCGGCGAGCGTCGTGGTGACGGTGATGCTGGCCAGTGCCACATCCGTGCTGTTGCTGCCGCAGCCGGCAAACAGCAGCAACGCCGCCATCGGCACGGCACAACATCCCCGTTTCATCATCAAAAAAGCCTCCTGCAATCGTGGTCCGATTGTAGGAGGCCGGGGCGTTCAAAGGTACTGCATGGGGAGTAAATCCAGGTAAAACGGCGTCAGTACGGGGCCAGAGGCGGCTTAGCTGTCGGCGCCCTGGTACGAGCGCTGCTCCGCTTCCTCGTCACGCGCCAACGCAATTTCGCGCATCACGGCGCCCACGTCGGTCGGCGTATCGGGCAACGCCACCACGCCGGTCAGCACCACATCGGGGTTCAGCAAACCGGCTTCGTACAGGTTCCAGATCTCCAGCCCGTACTGGCTGCCAATGAGCTGCGGCGCTGTCGCGCCAAAGAAATCCGCGAGGTTGGTCACATCGCGGTCGAGCATGCCCTGCGCGACCGAGCTGCCGGCCGCGTCGATCGCCTGCGGCAGGTCGATGATGACCGGCCCTTCGGCGTCGACGAGGATGTTGTACTCGGACAGGTCGCCGTGAATCACGCCCGCGCACAGCATCAGCACCACCTGGCGCAGCAGCGCAGCGTGGTAGGCCAGCGCCAGTTCTTCCGTCAGCGGCACGTCGTTCAGGCGCGGCGCGGCGTTGCCGTCGGCGTCGACGACGAGCTCCATCAGCAGCACGCCTTCGAAGCAGATGTAGGGCGTGGGGACGCGAACGCCGGCCGCAGCGAGGCGGTAGAGGGCATCGACTTCGGCGTTCTGCCAGGTCTCCTCGGCCATCTTGCGCCCGAACTTGGTCCCCTTCTCCATCGCACGCGCCTGGCGGCTGTTCTTCACGCGCCGGCCTTCCTGGTAAGCGACCGCCTGGTGAAAGCTGCGCTGGTTCGCTTCCTTGTAGACCTTGGCGCAGCGCACGTCGTCGCCGCAGCGCACGACGTACACGATGGCTTCCTTGCCGCTCATGAGCTGGCGGGATACTTCGTCGATGAGGCCTTCGTCGATCAGGGGAACAAGTCGCTTCGGAGGTTTCATGGGTGCCGGCAGGCCAGGCTGCGCCTTGCAAAAGGAATCGGTGGCACGTATCGCAAACCATCCCGATACGTGCCTATGTGCTACGCATTTTAACCCGCCCGCAGTTGCAGGAAAAAAACCATTCGGGCCCGGCCACACAGCAGCCGGCGAAACATTGTGTGGTGAGAATGATTCGCATTACAATCGGGCGTTGGGGACAGCCAGCGCGATTGCCTTTTCCCCGTCCTTATCCATCCACAAAGAGAACCACCATGAAAAAACTGCTGCTCTCCCTCCTCGTCCTGTCCGCTCCCATCGCCCAGGCGCACCACATCTGGCTGGAACAGGACGGCAAAACGGTCAGGCTGCAGTTTGGCGAATTCACCCTGAACCAGCGCGAAACCACGCCCGGCCTGCTCGACAAGTTCGTCGCGCCGACTGCCACGCTGGTGGGCGCCGCCGGTGAACGCGTCCTCAAGCTCGACAAGACCGCCCGCGGCTTCGTCGTCCTGGCCAGCGTGCCTGCCGCCGGCGAATCGATCGTGGCGGAAGACAAGGCGTACCCGACCTGGGAGACGACCACGGACGGCAAGGTCAGCCAGCACGTCTGGGCCCCGGCCGCGCGCCTGGTCACCAACTTCACCGCCCAGCAGCCAAAGCTGACCTTCGACATCGTCCCGACCGGCAAGCCCGGCCAGTTCAAGGTCACCTACAAAGGCCAGCCCCTGCCGAAGATCGCCGTGCACGCCATCGTGCCGAGCGGCTGGACCAAGGAAGCGACCTCGGATGCGCAAGGGCTGATCCAGTTCGACCTGCCATGGCGCAGCATGTACGTCCTGGAAGCCGAGCACATCGACAAGACCGGCGGCGAACGCGCCGGCAAGGCCTATGCGACAGCGACCTACGTGACATCGCTGACCGTCAACCAGCCTGCAGGCGTGGCGCCGTTGCCGGCCGCACCCGTGATGCCGCCGAGTACGGAGCATTGATTTGATTGTTGACGGGCACAGCGCGCCTCACAACCGGGGTCAGGTCCGGCAATCGGTCATTTTTGAACTTTTAATTAACAAAATAGTTCAAAAATGGCAGTTTTACGGACCTGACCCCGATTTTTCTCGTTTTTTGAGCATGCGCGGCGCCGCCTCATCCGGTTTCCAATCCTGAGGTACGGCATCTTTTCGAGCTCGCGGGTTCGGTTGAGATGACGCAAACGCACCAGCCCAGCCGCCGCCAAATAATGGTTCTTCTGCACAGACGGGAGCAACCATGGAACGGCGTATTCTCATCAAGCTGGGCGCGGGAGCGGCAATGGGCAGTGCATTGGCGGCCTGCGGCGGTGGCGGTGGCGGTGGCGGTGGCCCAGACAGCTCAGGCAGCCTGCCTGCCGCGCCGCCGGCCCGGCTGAAGGCAGTCAGCGGCTGGACCAATGTCGCCTTGCAGGCAGTGCGCACCACCAGGCCAGGCCCGCCGATGGCAGCGCGTTCGCTCGCTGTCCTGGCCAGTTGCATGTACAACGCCTGGTGTCCCTACGATGCGCTGGCGCAGCCCACCATGCCGGGCCTGGCGCGGCGCGCCCGGGCCGAGCGCAGCGCCGCCAACAAGGCGATGGCCATCAGCTACGCCGCCCACGCCGCGCTGGTCGACCAGTTTCCCACCGAAAAAGCAGCGTTCGATGCCTACCTTGCCAGCCTGGGCTACAGCCAGAACCTGGCCGATGCGGGAACGCCTGCCGCGCTGGGGGTTGCCGCAGCGCGCGCCGAACTCGATTTTTGCCATGCCGACGGCGCCAACCAGCTCGGCGACCTGGCGCCCGGCGGCGTGCCGTATGCCGATTACACCGGCTATCTCCCAAAAAACCCCTCCATGATCGTCAGCGTTCCCACGCCCCGCGAAACCATCCCCGCACCCGGCAACTGGCAACCGCTGACCTATACCGACGCTGCCGGCGTGGTGCGCACGCCGCTCTTCACGGGCGCCGCCTGGCCCCGTGTGAAGCCGTTTGCCCTCGCGTCCAGCGGCCAGTTCCGGCCGGCCCCGCCACCGGCGTCCGGCAGCGCCCTGTACGAGGAGCAGGCACGCCGCATCGTCGAACTGCAGGCAGCGCTCACTGACGAGCAGAAAGTCATCGCCGAATACTGGGCCGACGGCCCCCGCTCCGAACTGCCGCCAGGACACTGGCTGTTATTTGCCCTGCACATCTCGGAACGCGACCGCCATACCGACGACGACGACATTAAACTTTTCTTTGCCCTGTCCAACGCCCTGTCCGACGCCGCCATTGCCGCCTGGGACAGCAAGCGCGCCTTCGATTCGGTCCGCCCCATCACTGCCGTGCGCTACCTGCTGCACGGCCAGGCCATCCCCGGCTATGGCCTGCCGGGCCCTGCCGGAGGCTTGCGCCAGATCCAGGGCGAAGCGTGGGTACCCTACCAGCCGGTGACATTTCCCACGCCCGCCTTCCCGGAACATGTGTCGGGGCACAGCGCCTTCAGCGCCGCCGCCGCGCAGGTCCTGCGCAGCTTTACCGGCAGCGACGTGTTCGGCGCCTCCTACAGCAAAGCAGCGGGCTCAATGGCGCTTGAGCCCGGTGCGCCGCAAGCCGAGGTGGTGTTGCAGTGGCCCAGTTTCAGCGCGGCAGCCGAACAGGCCGGATTGTCGCGCCTCTATGGCGGCATCCACTTCGATTCCGGCAATACCGCCGGACAGGCCCTCGGGCGGCAGGTGGGAATGCAGGCGTTTGCCAGGGCGCAGGCGCTGTGGCTGGGCAAGGTTTAAAAGCGGCCCCCTGTTCACGTCACCAGGGCAGACCTGCCCCGTCATACGATCGGAACGTGCCGCTGTCGGCCGGCGTCAAGGTATCGAGCACCTGCAGCATGTCCGCTGCGGCAACGTCGGCCGGGCGGCCGATGGCCTCGCCGCGAAATGGGCGCGACAGGCGGGAGTTGACGGTGCCCGGATGCAGCGCGACCAGGACGCTGTTCTGCTGCGTGCGCGCCACTTCGATGGCGGCGGTCCTGACCAGCATGTTCAGCGCAGCCTTCGAGGCGCGGTAGCTGTACCAGCCGCCCAGGCGGTTGTCGCCGATGCTGCCGACTTTCGCCGACAGCATGGCCATGATGGCGCGCTCGCGGGCCAGCAGCGGCGCGAAGTGGCGCAGGACCAGCGCAGGGCCGAAGGTGTTGGCCTGGAACGTGGCCTGCATCTGCGCATAGCCCAGGTCGGCCAGGCGCTTTTCCGGCATGAAGTCGTCGGTGTGCAGCAAGCCGGCAGCGTTGATGACCAGGTGAAACCGCGGACTGCCGGCAAGCGCACTGGCGGCGCGGGCGACGCTGTCTTCGTCGGCGAAATCGAGATACGGCGGCGCATTGCGCTGCAAGCCGGCCACGCTTGCACAGCGCGGCGATGCTTCAAGCAGCGCGACAAAGGCGGCGCCAATGGCGCCCGACGCGCCGAGCACCAGGGCGTGGAATTGGTCTGGCAGGCTGGACATCATGCTGGGGCTCCGGAGCAAGTCGATGGAAGCTGCATGATGCACTGCGCGCGCCGGCGCCGTGGCCGGTGACGCAGGCCTGCAACAATATAAGCGCGTCAGTCCGGTGTCAGCCATCCTGCGGCGCCAGGGGATGCGTCAGTGCTCGTCCCGGCCGGCATCCGCCATGGCCATCACCGTGTCGCGCTTGTCGAGCAAATGGCGGCGGAGAATCCCGGCCAGGCGCTTGCCATCGCGCGCGTCGAGCGCTTCGATCATCGCTTCATGGTCGCGCGCTGCACGGTCCCACTTGGCAACTTTGTGGTTCGACTTGAAGCGCAGCGCCTGCAGTCGCCGGTTGATGCCCAGGTAAGCCTGGCGCAGCACGGTGTTGCGCGCGGCAGCGTTGATCCTGTCGTGGATCGCCTGGTTGCAGTTGTAGTAACCGGGCAGGTCGTCCTGCGCCTTGCAGGCCAGCATGGCGTGATGCAGCGCCTTGATCTCGTCCACTTCCGCCTCGGTGATGCGCGCGCACGCCAGTTCGCCGGCCTGCGCTTCCAGGCCGCTCATGAATTCGAAGGTGTCGCACATTTCCGTGATCGACATCTTGTAGACCGACGCGCCCCGGTTGGGCGCAATCTCGATCAGGCCCTCCACAGCGAGCACCTTGAGCGCCTCGCGCAGCGGCGTGCGCGAAATGCCCATTGTTTCGCAGAGCTCGCGTTCATTGAGTTTCATGCCGGGGGCGAGGACCGCTTCGACAATCAGGTTGCGCAGGTGTTCGACCACCGTGCCATGCAGGTGCTGCCGCTCCAGCCTGGGCACGGAAAACACGGCAGCCCCAGTGGGCACATCGGTTTCCGCTACCGGATTTTGCATGTCAACCCTCTTTTATTTGCTCGTCACGAGAATAGCACGCCGCTGTTTGCAGACCGAAAAACGACACTGATTATTGGTTAAAAATAATTGTATACCTTCGCAAAAAGCACTGCTAGACTCCGCTTTGCATACAAAATACAAAATATTTCTCTTGCACTGGAGACATTGATGCTGACCCTGGACTTCCACCCTGCCGGCCGCCACTTCCTCCAGATACCCGGCCCCAGCCCGGTTCCCGACCGCATCCTGCGCGCCATGAGCTACCCCACCATCGACCACCGCGGCCCCGAATTCGGCGCGCTGGGCCTGCAAGTGCTGGCCGGCATCCAGAAAATCTTCAAGACCACACAACCCGTCGTCATCTACCCGGCGTCCGGCACCGGCGCCTGGGAAGCAGCCCTGATCAATACGCTCTGCGCCGGCGACCATGTCCTGATGTACGAGACCGGCCACTTCGCCACGCTGTGGAAAAAAATGGCCGAGGCGCTGGGTTTGCAGGCGGAGTTCCTGGGCATGCCTGGCATCGAAGGCTGGCGCTACGGCGTCGATGCCGGCCGGATCGAAGACCGGCTGCGCCAGGATAGCGGCCACAGCATCAAGGCAGTGTGCGTCGTGCACAACGAAACGTCGACCGGCGTCACGTCCGATATCGCCGCCGTGCGCCGGGCCATCGACAATGCCGGCCACCCGGCCCTGCTGCTGGTCGACACGATTTCCGGCCTGGCGTCGGCCGACTACCGCCATGACGAATGGGGCGTCGACGTCACTATTTCCGGCTCCCAGAAGGGCCTGATGCTGCCGCCGGGGATCAGCTTCAACGCAGTCTCTCCGAAAGCCATTGCCGCCAGCAAAACGTCGACCCTGCCCAAGGCGTTCTGGGACTGGACCGACATCATCGAGATGAACGCCACCGGCTACTGGCCCTACACGCCGAACACGAATTTACTGTACGGCCTGTCCGAAGCGCTCGACATGCTCCTTGGCGAGGGACTCGACAACACCTTCGCCCGCCACCAGCGCCTGGCCCATGCGTGCCGCGCCGCCGTCACCGCGTGGGGCCTGGAAATCCAGTGCGCCGACCCGGCCCTGTACTCTCCGGTGCTCACCGGCGTGATGACGCCGGATGGCTTCGACGCCGACGCCATCCGCAAGACCATCTACGAACACTTCAACATGTCGCTCGGCACCGGCCTGGGCAAGATGAAAGGCCGCATGTTCCGCATCGGCCACCTGGGCGAAGCCAACGAACTCACGCTGATGGCCACGCTGGCCGGCTGCGAGATGGGCCTGCAGCTGGCCGGCGTGCCGCTTGCCGGCAGCGGCGTGCAGGCAGCAATGAACGCGATGACTGCAACGCCCGCGCAACACAAAAAGACCGACCTGAACCTGGCCTGACGAATTGCCCGCGCGCCGGGCTTCACGAGGAGACAGCATGAAAGTTCTGCGTTTCAAGGCGACGACTGTCGTCCTGGCGATGTTGTGCCTGATGTATTTCATTACGTACCTGGACCGCGTCAATGTCAGCACGGCGGCAGCAGGCTTCGGCAAGGAATTCCACCTCTCGAAAACGCAGATCGGCCTGGTCTTTTCCGCCTTCGCCTATCCCTACCTGGTCTTCCAGATCATCGGCGGCTGGGTCAGCGACCGCTACGGCGCCCGCCGCACCCTGATCTGGTGCGGCATGATCTGGGCCGTGGCCACGATCCTCACCGGCTTTGCCGGCGGCCTGGTCTCGCTGCTGCTCGCCCGCTTGCTGCTGGGCCTGGGCGAAGGCGCCACCTTCCCGGCCGCCACGTCAGCCATGGGACGCTGGGTATCGAAGGAAAACCGGGGCTTCGCCCAGGGCATCACGCACGCCTTTTCACGGATCGGCAACGCGGTCGCGCCTGCCGCCGTGGTGGCGACGATGGCGGCCTACGGCTGGCGCGAAGCGTTCTATGTGTGCGGCGCCCTCAGCCTGGCCTGGGTCGTCGTCTGGGCGCTGGTGTTCACTGAAAACCCGGCGCAGCACCCGCGCATCACGCAGGAAGAACTGGCGTCGCTGCCTGTCGAAAAAAAGGTCAAGGTGCACGTGCCCTGGGGCCCGCTGTTCCGGCGCATGCTGCCCGTGACGCTGGTGTATTTCTGCTATGGCTGGACGCTGTGGCTGTTCCTCAGCTGGATCCCCCAGTATTTCCTGCACAGCTACGACCTGGACATCAAGAAGTCCGCGCTGTTCGCCTCCGGCGTCTTCTTCGCCGGCGTGGTAGGCGACACGCTGGGCGGCATCATCAGCGACCGCATCCTGAAACGTTCGAACAACCTGCGCAAGGCGCGCAGCTACATGGTCGCCATCTGCATGTTCCTGACGATGCTGGCGTTGATCCCCCTGATGTTCACGCAGGACCGCATGCTGTCGATCCTGAGCCTGTCGGCCGGTTTCTTTTTTGCCGAAATGACGATCGGGCCGATGTGGGCCATCCCGATGGACATCGCCCCGGACTGCTGCGGCACCGCCAGCGGCATGATGAACACCGGCTCGGCCACGGCGGCGATCCTCTCGCCGGTGGTGTCCGGCTACATCATCGACCAGACCGGCAACTGGCAGCTGCCATTCGTCGTCAGTATCGTCCTGATGGGGATCGGCGTGGTGCTGTGCTTCCGCATGCAACCCGAGATCCGGTTCCAGCACGTCCCCCTTCCCGGCGCGGTCCCCGGTGCCGAGGCCCCTGTGTAACCCTTGCAGAGAGACGCCATGACTCAACTCAACACGGCCGAAGAACTGGGCCACCTGCTGGGCGACGCTTACGCACAACAAGCCGTGCAAGTGGCAGTCCCGGCGCGGCTGGCGCCGCCCGACAGCGCCGCAGCCTACCAGGCCCAGCAGGCCTTCCTGCAGCGCCGCCAGCTTGGCATCGGCGGCTGGAAAATCGGCGCCAAATCCCCCGACGCCCCGATCCAGGGCGCCCCCTTGCCCCGCCAGGGCATCCACACCAGCGGCGCCACGCTGGCGCGCAGCGATTTCCCCGTGCTGGGCATCGAGCTGGAAATCATGTTCCGTTTCGGCCGCGACTTCCTGCCCGGCGCCCCCGCCGTCACCGAACAGGACGTCCTCGCCAGCATTGCTTCGGTCGGGGCCTCCATCGAAATCGTCTCGAGCCGCCTGGCCGGCTGGCCCGAGGCGCCCAGGCTGAACCAGCTGGCCGATTTGCAGAACCACGGCGCGTTGATCCTCGGCCCCTTCATCGACTACCGCGACGACTTCGCCTTCGACGCCCCGCAGGCGACGCTCCAGCTCAACGGCCAGTCCATCTTCAGCGGCCCCGGCGCCAACCCGGCCGGCGACCCGCGCCGCCTGCTCCCCTGGCTCGTCGACCACTGCCACCGCCACGCCATCGCCCTCCCGGCCGGCACGGTCATCACCGCCGGCTCCTACACCGGCATGTACTTCCCGAAGAAGCCCGGCACCGTCACCGGCCGCATCGCCGGCCTGCCCGCCGTCACCTTCGCCATCACCTGACGGGCCCACAATGTCGCGTTTGGCACCACGGCGTTTGGGGCCATGGCCGATTGTTGTTGTGCCCGGAGGAATCCTTGCTATAATATGCGGCTTCGTGAAAGCGAAGGCAGGACACCAGGAGAGGTGGATGAGCGGTTGAAGTCGCACGCCTGGAAAGCGTGTATAGGGTCAAACCTATCGGGGGTTCGAATCCCCCTCTCTCCGCCAAAACAAAAGAAAGAGCCGCCCACTGGGCGGCTTTTTCTTTTTGGCGGAGAGAAGCAAGCCGCCTGGGCGGCTTGCGCGGGGGATTCGAAGGGCCTGCCTCCGGCAGGCCCTATCCGAATCGCCCATCTGCTTCTGCCGCGCAGCGGCAGAAGCGCCGCGCGCCGTGGGCGCGCGTTGTACTTCCATTCAAGGTTTACCTAAACCAGCCACCACCACATCCAGACCGCGCAGCGCAGCTGCCGCGGTCCACCCGTTGCAGCAAACACCCCTTCACAGCGTCGCGACCTCAAGCCCACGCCTTGACCAATAGCTGCAGAGCCCTGCCCCATCGCCCAACAACAGGCAAAAGTCCCCGAACTGACAGTTCCCATCTAAATAGTTCAAAAATGAGCGATTGGCAGACCTGACCCCGAGCATCCGCGCCTTGACCAATAGCTGCAGAGCCCTGCCCCATCGCCCAACAACAGGCAAAACTCCCCGAACTGACAGTTCCCATCTAAATAGTTCAAAAATGAGCGATTGGCAGACCTGACCCCGAGCATCCGCCAAGTTTCTTGATGAGCGCAAAGTCATGATGCAGGCGTGGGCGGATTACCTGCAAGCCGTGGAGCGACGAGACTCCCCGTCAGCTCATCATCATGGTAGGCGTGAGCTTATGAGTGCGAGGGACTACCGTTGAGGAGCGAACATAGCCAGAATATGTGAAGGCTCCCATGCACATTCGCGCGTGGGCAGTGTTCAGTAGCTACCTGGCTCTTTACGCAGGCCGCTTTCGTGTGGGCTGAAAGTGCTGTCCCGGCTTACCTGAACAAAAAAGATGATCAAAACGATCCAGCCGATGACGGGAACGAGCCAAAGCAGCTGCCACCAACCACTGCGGTCGGTGTCATGCAAGCGCCGGCAGCCAACGGACAATGAAGGGATTGTTGTAGCGATGAAGAATGCCCAATAGGCCGGAGCATTCAGGTTCTGTAGGACTGCCGCAACCAAGAAGGTAAAAAGGCTAAACCACCAGTATTCTGAGCGGCTCGCCGTCCCTCTGAACGTCGCATAGTTGCTAAAGCATGTCGAGATCGAGTCCGTGAATGTCATCTTGTTTTTTTGTAGTTATGAAAAGTCGAATCGTTGGTATTAAGGGTTTCCTTTGACCAACAGTATGACACAATCGCAATCATCGTTTCTTTCTTTGCCAGCGTGGTTATCGATGATTTTTTGGACGGTGGATCGCTTCTGCTTTACTTGTGCCGTACCGCAGCGTCGGAAGTCAGATCAGATCCTCCGGTTTTGGAGTTGAATTAAAGGTGAATCCCGGAATAGTCGAAGACGTGGCCCGTTGCAATGATGCGTTGCCGGGCTTCGTTGCTTCGTTGCCCGTTTGCGTAGTTGGGCTTTTTGACTTCGGGCCTTTGCGCGGCGCCTGAACGTAACGGTGCACGTACTTCAAGAACGTGTCGTAGCAGAAATCGATCTGCTGACCAGAGCGCAAGAAATCGTGAATGATCGTCGCCGAGTAACCGTCGTCGAGGCGCGCTTTTACCAACTCACGCACTGCCAGAAACGCGGCCACGTTTGCATCCGGCTTCTTGATGGCTCTTGCCTTGACCCAAGCGTCGAGTTCGCTGATGTATTTGTTGTCCATGGTGATTCCCCCAAAACATTTACCCCTGGCGTCACACGGTTTGCACGCCAGGTCGACAGTGGTTGGACACCACGCTGTTCCGAACAGTTTCATGCGCTTGTTTGGGCAGTTTCAAGGAGGTTTCCGAGGTCGGGTCGAAATATAGTCGAGGACAAAAACGAAGCAAAGTGCCGGGCAAGATAGGTGAAGTTAGCTAACTGGCGGCGCCAGTTATCTAACTTCACCTTATTCGCACCTGCGGTGCTCAACGGAATCTTGCTCTGCGAGGCATCCTGGCTACCGCCATCAAGGCCACCATAAACGACATAGATCAACCCGGCGGGTGGCGAGTCCGTTACGCTGTAACGATCCCAATGTCCACAAACTCGGAGAAACCATGGCGAAGACAACGGCAGAAAGGCAGGCAGCCTATCGCGCAAGTCGCGATACAGCAGGCGTGGACGGAAACGGACAACGCCGCGTGAGCATGTGGCTCAGTACCGGGGCGGCATTGGCCATGGCCAGGCTTGCCTGTCGTTACGGCGTAACACAGCGCGAACTTGTCGAGAATATGTTGCTTGCTGAAGACGATCGCGTGCTGGCGTCGATGACGATCGATGCCCCTGAATGGGACACGTACTTCGTGGGAAAACCGAACAGCACTACAGCATGACGGCACGCACAACGTATTGCTGTCCAAGCCCGCCGGTGCCGCCTTTTATACGTTTTAACGTGCGGCCACACTGCTCGGCCCTGTTTCACTGCCCTGCACGGCGCCATGCATTGCCACGATACGGACGGGGGCGCCGGCCTCGCACTCGAGCGCGTTTAACGCGCTCTGCGCCAGCCTGACGAAACCTGATTGTCCGTCAACGTCAGCTACGACCACCCTGAAGTGATGCTGCTGCGCCGTCGCCACCAATGACGGGCTGGCGCCGTCGGCCGTGCCAGCCCGGACGATCCGCAACTGGCTTTCACGCACGGCGCGCAAATCGCGATACCTGGCCTGGATAACGGGGCCGCCATCGAAAATGTCAATATGGCAGTCAAAATGCAGCCCCTCCTGCTCCAGCAGGCGACGGGCGGGGACCGTGTGGGCATGGGTCTTGTTAATCGCCGCGCGGGCTGCTTCGCTCAAAAGATGGGTGTACAGGGGCAAGCGGGGAACGAGTTGCTCGATGAACAGCCGGTCGCCCTGGCCGCACCTGTCGTCCGCTTCGTGAAAGTCCATCTGGAAGAAGGGCCGGCTACCGCTTCCCAGAATGGCGACCTTCCCTGCCCGTCCTGATAGCCGCGCATCTCCGCAATGATCGTCTGCGAAAACAGGCCGGGAAACTGTGCAAGAAAAAGAAAACGTCCCTTGGACAACAGTTTGCCGTTGACCCCGTTGCGGTAATCCGGATGCAGGTAGAGCGAACACAGCTCGGAGGCGCCGGCGAGGTCATGCGTCAGGTGCAGGGACTGAAAGCGGTTGACCATGCCAGAGTGTGGGCTGGCATGGACCGAGGTACTGACGCGGTAGCTGTAGAACGGTTCGGTCACCCCGACCGCACCCTTGATCGCCGACACGCCGCACAGGCGGCGGTTTTCCAGGTCTTCCAGGACGAACAGATAATCGGCGTGCGACAGCGGCATATCGCCGGCGAATGACGCTGCTGCCACTGCCAGCCGGGCCTGTAGCGCAGCGCGGTCGGGCTTCAGCGTGGTCATGCCGCTGCCGGCGCCGATGGCAAGTTCCAACACGCCTTCGAGGTCGTTCTCCGTAGCGTTACGCAGCACTAACATCGTCGTGTCACCATTGGTCCTTGTCCGGATTGCCGTGGCTCGCCGCCAGCAATCGCTGAAAAAAATTCGTCGCATGCCCGATCAGGCCACGCTCAGGGCACTGAGACCCCTTGCACTGCACTGCTGCGCTTGGCCGAACCGGCGACATCCCACCGGTGGATCCCGTACAGGGCCAGGGCGGACACGGCGCAGATACCGCCCATCATCAGGAAGAATGCCTGCGGCGGCACTTTTTCCCATGCGGTCCCGATTACGCCCGACAACAGGTTTCCAGTGAACGAGCAGAAAAACCAGGCTGCAATCGTGGTTGCGGCGAAGCGCGCCGGCGCCAGGCGGGCGAACAGACCGAGCCCGACCGGCAGGATGTACAGTTCTCCCAGCGTGAAGATGGCGAAAAACACCAGCATCCACATCCAGCTGATCGTGTGGGCGCCTGCCGGGCTGGCGCTGATCAGGCCTGCGAGCATGGCGTATGCCGCGCCCACGACGATGGCACCCCAGCTCATGCGCACGAGTGCCGGCGTGGTCAAGCCCTGTTTGGCGCGGACATTCCAGACCCGCACCAAAAGCGGACTGATCAAGAACACGAACATCGGATTGAGGGACTGGAACCAGGTCACCGGAATGGTCTGGCCGAAGGCCTGGCGCGCGACGGATGCATCGGCCCAGATCGCAAAGGTATTGCCGGTCTGCTCGTAGGCCGTGCGGAACACCATGACCGCCAGTGCGACGCCGACGAGCAGCGGGAGGTTGCCGGCGCCGTTGTCCACCCTGGCGGCGTCAAGCCGGGGCACGGTCTTCGACGCCTCCGCCGGCAGGTATTTTCCACCCAGCGTGTAGATGGCGAGGCCGAGGCACATGCCGATGCCGGCAGCGCCAAAACCGACATGCCAGCCGTAGACCTCGCCAAGGGTGCCGCAGATTAGCGGCGCCAGGAACGCGCCGAGGTTGATGCCAACATAATAAATATTGAACGCCGACGCCGCCCTGGGGTCGCCCTTTTTGTAGAGCAGGTTGACCTGGCTCGGAAGGTTCGGCAGGAACAGGCCATTGCCGAGCGCGATGACCACCATCGCGGGGAAGAACAGCGCTTCAAACGCCATCATGAAGTGGCCCAGCGCCATCAGCGCGCCGCCGATAATGACTGCCTTCCGGCGGCCCAGCCATCGATCGGCGATCAGCCCGCCGAAAATGGGCGTCAGGTAGACGCCGGCGGCATAGGCGCCGAAGACCAGCGACGCGGAAGACTGCGAATAGTGCAGCTCCTTGGTCATGTAATAGATCTGCAGCGCGCGCATGCCGAAGAACGAAAACTTTTCCCACATCTCCGTGAGGAACAGGATCGTCAGGCCTTTGGGCTGGCCGAACCAGGTGCCGGCGTCATGCATGAGAAGCCTCCGGCGAGCCAGTGAGCGCGGTATCCTCAAGCGCATCGAGCGGCCAGATGGGGCGCCGCAGGTGCACATATGGCAGCTGCGCCAGGTCGCTGTTCAGGGACCCCGGCGCATCGCAGAAAAACGTCGCGCTGGCGATGGGATCGAAGCACGCGCGGAAATGCCGGCTCGACTTGACGACCAGCAAGCGCCTGGCGGTAACGTCGATCCCCAGTTCGGTGAAACACTCCGGCGAAAACACCTGCTGGCGCCGCGTGTTCAACACGATGTCGATGCCACCGGTCCGGATTGCGACTGCGTCGCCCAAGGCTTCGGAAAATTTCGCGGCCAGGCCATGCTGGCGCGCGTCGCGCCGCACGGCCGTGACGGTGGCCAGCACGTCGACCGGCGCGCCGGACGCGGGTCCGACCTTGCCGCCGATGCGTAGCGCCAGTTCGGCCCCGACACCGGCGTCAATGGCCAGCTGCACCGCCAGCGGATCCCAGAGCATGCCCAGGGCGGCGCGCTCCACGCCGCGGTCGATCAGTTCGCGCAGCACGAAGGTGCTGTCGCACGCGGCGCCGCCGCCGGGGTTGTCCGACCCGTCCGCCAGCACCACGGGGCCGCCCGAATATGCGGCCAGGCAGGCGGTGACGGCATCGTGCACCGGGAGCATGGTTTTGCTGCCGAGCGCGCGCAGGGCGAAGAACGCCTGCGCCAGTTGCGCGGCAAGCGCCGCCGCCCGCCCTGCCGCGCCAGGGCCATCGCCCGTGTCGAACACCACCAGCACAGCAGCGCCGGTCTGTGCGGTGTCGGACCACGGAAAACCGTGGATGAGCGAGACCGACAACATCCCCGGTTCGGCTTCGCATTCCTGCACCTGGTCGAGGAGCGCGCGCATGGGCCCCTCGGCAGTGCCGAACATGCTCAGCATCGGCACCTTGTGCATGACCATGGCCGGCGAACACGTACCGCCGGCCATCCTGGCGAGGATCGCATGCAGTTCGCGCGTGCGCGCCAGGTAATCGGTATGGGGGTATTCCTTGCAGGCGATCAGGACAGCGCCACTCTCCGTCATGCGCGGCGTCAGCGTCGCGTGAAGGTCAAGCAAGGCCCCGACGGGCACGCCTGGTCCCACCAGGTCCCGGACGCGCGCGAGCAGGTCGCCTTCGCAATCGGGAAAGCCGTGGGCGATCATGGCGCCGTGCAGCACAAGCACGACGGCATCAAACGGTCCCGCAGCAGCCAGTTGCGCCAGCAGTTCGTCGCGCAGCGCCTCGTACACCTGCCGCGTCACCGGGCCACCGGGCTGGGCCCAGGCGCACAAGCCTGCCGTGACCCGGTCGCCGTGCTCCCGGGCAACCTCGAGCAAAAAACCGTACCCGGGAAAATCGTGCGCCGCCACACGCTGTTCTTCGGCGCCGCCGGGGCGATACAGGATGCCCTCCTCGAACGCGCGCAGCGTCGTCGGGATGGGTGAAAAACTGTTCGTCTCGTGCGCGAGTGCGGCAAGAAAAATGTGCATGGCTGGCAGACCTCAGGATTGGAAACGCGCGGGGCTGATACGGGCCGGATCGAAGCCGAACGCGGCAAGCTGCGGGTCGGGCGCTTCGCCCAGCAGGACTGCAGCATAGTACCGGCCTGCGCCCGGCGCGGACTGGATGCCGTAGCCGCCCTGGCCGGCGGCCCAGAACAGGCCGGGCACCGCCGGATCGTACCCGCCGACCAGTTCACCGTCGGCGACAAAGCTGCGCAGTCCGGCCCACACATGGCTGGGCCGGCGGATGCGCAAAGTAGTCAACCGTTCGATGTTGTCGATGGCGATGGCAATGTCGAGTTCCTCGGCCTGCACGTCGTGCGGCAGCACCGGGTCTTCGTTGCAGGGAGAACCCAGCAGCATGCCGGCATCCGGCTTGATGTAGAACGACTGCGCCACATCGAGAAACAGCGGCCAGTGGGCGCACGGCATGCCATCGGGCGGCGCGAAGATGAACGCGGAGCGCCGTTTCGGGACCAGGCCCACCTGGCCGGCGCCGGCCAGCCGCGCAACCTCGTCGGCCCAGGCGCCAGCGGCATTGACGATGACGGGAGCCGAATAGACGCCGCTGGTGGTGGTGACCGCCCACATGTCGCCCGCCCGCTGCATGCCGGTGACGGCGGCGCCGTACACCGTCATGCCGCCATTGCTCCGGGTCCCGCGCAGAAAACCCTGCAGCAGCGCGTCGACGTCGATGTCCGCGGCATCGCGCTCGAGGACGCCACCGATGACCGCATCGGGACGCAGCACTGGAATGAACGCCAGGGCGGCGCGCGCATCGAGGCGTTCTACTATCGAGGACGTCGCGCGCACGGACGCTTCATGGGCATCGAGTTCAGCTTCCTGCCCGGGACCGGCAAAGACGAATGCACCGCGCGGCGACAAGAGTGCATGGTCGCAGAACCCGGGGGGCGGACTCCTGAAAAAATCGATGCTGGCCCGCGTCAGCGCGCGCACCTGGTCGGGCCCGTAGCTCTCCATGAACAGCGCTGCGGACCGCCCGGTGCTGTGGTACCCCGGCTGCGCCTCGCTCTCGAGCACGATGACACGCGCCTGCCGGGACAGCCAGTAAGCGACCGAGGCGCCGCCGATGCCCGCGCCGATCACAATGAAGTCTGCTGTTTCGTGATTCATACGATCCATTTTTCAGATTAAGAAAAAAATTCTGTACCTGAAAGATATTCGACGGGCGAAGCTTGCGCAAGCTATTTCTGATGGAAGCACGATGGCGCATGCTGCGTGTAGAGGCAGAGGACGCAGCGGATCGGCAGATCGCGCAGACGGGCGTGCACCGGCTTTATTTCAGATGCGGAAAATTCGCGCGAGATCGTTGCCTGGCGCAGGTATCAAGCGTTCTGGCGCGGCTAGCCCGGCTTTTTCAACGCCTTTTTGACCACGCGAAGGGGCGCAGCCGGCGGCGCGGCGGCTGCCTGGTCGATGAGGGAGGCATACATCATTTCCGCACCGGGTTCGTCGGAGGTGCACACGGACAGCACGCGGCAGACGCCCTCGCCCACCGCGATGTACGCATGGGCCATCCCGCTGTCGAAATAGATCGAGTCGCCGGTCTCGAGCCGGGTCGGGGCGTACAGGTCGGTGTGCAGGTCGACGGTGCCCTCAAGGACCATGGCAAATTCCTCGCCGGGATGGCGGATCATCTCGCCGAATTGCGCGAGAGAACGGGTATGGATTTCCGCAATGATCGGCACTGCGCGCTTGTTGAGCAGGTCGGCGGCGGGATACAAGTGCGAATAGTTCGGCGTATTGATGGCGTAGCCGGTGCCGCGCCGGTTGATGCTCCTGCGCCCGCTCGACGGCGGCGCCACCGGTTTTTCCGCCACCGGCGTGCCGCTGAACAGCTCCGAGATGTCGATGTCGAGGGCTTTGCAGATGCGCAGCAGCTTGTCGTAGCTGAGCGACATCTTGTTGTTTTCGATCTTGGAAATGGTGGACATGGGCATGCCGCTCTTCGCGCCCGCTTCGCTCAGCGTCATGCCACGCTCTTTGCGGATGCGCCTGAGCGATTCGCCGAGGTCGCCATCCCTTTCCTGTCCGTGACTGATCGCGCGTTTCGTGGCCATGCATCGTCCTCTCAAGTAGCGCCATTATAGTGCGGACCATGCCGGAATTGAAAACCTGGTGCGCGAGCTTTCCAGAATGCTAAATTGGTGCGCATCCATGCGGCGCCGCCACCCGCGGCCAGTAGTCGAGCGAGCGATGCCGGTAATCGATGGCGGCGAAGTCGAACTGCATCGCACCCGGCGTGGTCGCATACCTTACCTCCGACGCGAGTGGCGCAAACTCAGCGTGGAAATGCTGGGTCGATTTCACCATGATGAACGCTTTGTCGGCCAGCGCGATGCCCATGCCGGTAAAGGCGTCGGCGCCGTAGGTCTGGGTGCGGATCGACGCGAGCACAATATGCAGACCGTGCGCTGCCTCGACCCAGACGCAGTCGCCCAGCCGCTCGCGGGTGCCGAGCGCGCTTTGCGTATGGTTCGCCACGATCGCCCGCACGGTCACGCGCAGGTCGACCGGCTGGCCGGACGCCGGCCCGCATTTCCCGCCAATGCGCAGGTCCAGTTCGGCGCCCACGCCGGCGCTTTTGCAGACGTGGACGGCGCCGAGATCCCACAGCGCGCCGAGGACCACGCTGGCGATGCCGCGCTCGACGACGTGGCGCAGGAGGAAGGTGCTGTCGCCAGCCGCGCCGCCGCCGGGATTGTCGGCGATGTCGGCAACCACCACCGGGCCTGGCCGTGCTGCAGACGGCAGCGCAGCGAACGCAGCGTCGATGTTGGTCACCTCGGCCCCGATCTGCGCGCGCAGGCCCCAGAAATCGGCGCCCAGCCGCTCGGCGACAGACTGTGCCAGGGCAGGATCGTTGTCGGTCACCACCCACAGCTTCGCACCCGCTTCCGGCACATCCCCCCACGGAAACCCGTGGCCCAGCGAGACCGACAGCACGCCCGGCTCCCGTTCGGCCGCCTGCATGTGCCGCACGAACCCCTGCATCGGTTCGCGCGTCGTATGCCAGAGTCCCACCATCCGGCAGTCGAACACGGCGGTCACCGGCCGCACGCGCCCGACCGCCGTCTCCGCCAGCAAACGGTACAGCTCGCGGGCGCGCGCGTCGGTATCGATATGCGGATATTCCTTGAACGCGACGATGACGTCGGCCGACCTGTGCATCAGCGCGGTGAAGTGGCAGTGCAGGTCGAGCTCGATCCCGATCGGCACCGCCGGCCCAACGATCTCGCGGATGCGAGCGGCCAGGTCGCCCTCGCAGTCGTCATAGCCGACGGCGGCCATCGCGCCATGCAGCAGCAACTGCACGGCGTCGACCGGCAGTGCCGCGCGCAGGTCGTCCAGGATCGTGTCGCGCAGCGCCTCGTACACGTGGCGCACGGTGCGCCCGCCCGGCTGGGCCAGCGTGCACAGGCTCTCGACCACTTCACCGCCGTCATCCTCGACCAGGTCGCGCATGAAACGCATGAAGGCGCCGGCGCCGTGCGGGTCACGCCGGCTGGCGTCGCCGTGGAAAATGCCGATCTCCTCGAAGTCGCCCTGCCCGGTGGGCGCCGCGGCGAAGGTATTGGTCTCGGTGGCGAGCTGGGATATGAAGAGTTTCATGTCAGTGTCGGATTCGCGTCAATAATTCAGGTTCCACGTCATCAGCTGCCCCACCACGCCCAGCCACACCACCGCCACCAGCGCCAGCGCGACCACCACGCTCCAGCCGCGCGCAAGCGGCGCGGCGTCGGTGCGCAGCATGCGCCATGCGGTCCAGACGCCGGCCACCGCGGCGGCCAGCGCCAGCAGGCCGCTCACTTCCAGCACGCCCACCAGCCAGTCGATCTTGTAGCTGTAGACAGCCACGTCGGTGCTGAGCACCGGCTTGATCAGCAAGAACCACGCAAACAGGTACACCACGGCGACCGCCACGGCGACGCGCTGGATACGGCGCAGGCGCTTCTGTGCGGGCGAGACGCCGCTGACGGCGCGTTCGGCGCGGCGCAGCAGCGCGCCGAGCGGCCAGGCCAGCAGTGTGCATCCCAGCACCACCACCGCAAACAGCAGCAGGCTCAGGTTCAGCGGCGCCGAGCGGGCGAACGATGCTTCCTGCATGACCGAAATCGGATTGTCGCTGTCGAGCACGGTCTTGACGCCGTCGATCTGCTTGAGCGCGAGCAGCTGCTCGCCGTCGACCTTGCGCCACAACTGCGGCCCCACCTCGCGAAACGTCGCTGTGCCGCCGGTGAGGTCGGGCATGCTGATGGTGCCGTCCGGATGGGCGGTGATGACACTCTGCTGCAGCAGGTACAGCACGCTCAAAAAACCATGCTCGACGCGCCGCGAACCCTCGTAGCGGCCGGCGATGCGCTGCGCATCGGCGGGCGCCGACGCCAGGGTCGGCAGCGCCACGGCCGGCGGCGCCGGGAAATAACGGTCCATGAAACCGTCGAAGAGCTCCTTGCGCGCCGCATACACGGCGTCGTCCTTGCCGCGGCTGTTATAGGTAAAGAAAATGCCCACGCCTTCGTCGGGCAGCAGGTTCATCTCAGTGTGGTAGACGATCGTGTCGCCGCCGTGGCCGAGCACCTTGCGGCCATTTTGCATGCCATAAAAAAGGCCGTGGGCCATCACGCCGAAACCGGGGTCGGCCGATTCCGTCGGGCTGTGCATCAGCGCGGTGGTGGCCGGATCGAGGATCTGCTGACCGTCCAGGCTGCCCTGCTGCAGGTGGGCGAGCATGAAGCGCGCCATGTCGGCGGCGGTCGAGGTCAGCGAGCCGGCAGGCGCCGTGATCACCATTTCGAACGGCGACGGCGGCTCGCTGGCAACGGCATAGCCTTTCGACAGGAAGCCCGGAAAATCTTTCGGCACCGGCTGCGTGAAGGTCGAATGGCGCATGCCCAGGGGCTTGAAGATGTGGCGCTCGACGTAGGCGTCGAACGGTTCGCCCGACACCCGCTGCACGATGTAGCCGGCCAGCGCCACCCCGTAGTTCGAGTAGCCCGGCACTTTACCCGGCGCAAACAGCATCGGGCGCGGGTGATCCTTCAGATAGCGTTCGGTTGTGGGCGATGCTGGATCGTAGCTGAGCAGGTCTTTCAGCCCTTCCTCGAAGCCGGCCCGGTGGTTCATCAGATCGCGCATCGTGATGGGCTTGCCAAACTTCTCGGAAATTTTGAAATCGAGGTAGTCGTTGACGTTGCGGTCCAGGTCGATCTTGCCCTGCTGGACGAGCTGCATCACCGCCGTCCAGGTGAACGGTTTCGACGTGGAGCCGAGCCGGACCAGGCTTTCGTTCGGATCCATTTTGATCTTTGCCTTGACGTCGGCATAGCCATAACCTTTCTGGAGCAGCACCTTGCCATCCTTGACCACTGACAGGGTCAGGCCGGCGATGTCGCCGGTCTTGAGGGCGTACGGCACCCGCCCGTCCAGCCAGGCGGACAGGTCGGTCGCGTCGAGCACGTGGCTGGCGACCCCGGCCACCGGGTGGTCGGCGCCGGGGCCGCTTGGCGCCTCGGGCACTTGCTGCTGCGGCGCCGTGGCAGCGGCAGGCTGCGCCAGAGCCGCACCCATGCCAACGACGGCGCTGGCAGCAAACAGGGAAAGAAGGTAGCGGCGTGCTTTCATCGTGGGCATCTTTCAGACCGGATCGGTCGCGTCAGTATTGGGGATTAAAGCTCAGCAGATTGTGATGCCAGCCGATCGCGACCAGCACGGCGAAGGACAGGACCCACAGGACAGACAGCGCCTTCGCGCCGTTGTTACCGCCGGCCTTGCCACCGGCGAAGCTGACCCGGGCATGCCACAGGGCAGCGACCAGGCCGCCGATGAAGGCCAGGAAGCTCGTTGCCTGCGCCAGCGTCAAGAGCGTGGCCGGATCGCCGCCTTCGGTAGCGGCAACCGTCATGACCCACACGACGACGCTCACCAGTACCAGGGCGCTTGCCGCACGCACCAGGGTGAGCGGGCGCGCCGGGCGCGCCAGGCCGTGGCGCCGGCGCATCCACGCCGCCACCGGCCACACCAGCACGGTGGCCAGCGCGACGCACAGCGCCCCGACCAGCAGCACCAGCACGGGCGTACTGGCCATGAAAGGCACGGGCTCGAAGACGAACGCGAAGACATACGGCTCCAGGCCCCAGCGCTTGATCTTGCCGTTCTCGACGATGGCCTGCACCCGCCGCTTACCGTGTTCCTCCTCCCACAGGAAGGGTTTGACCTCGCGGAACACATTGCGGCTACCACCGATCTCGATGGCGAGACGCCCCTGGTCGGCGGCGTGCACGCGCAGCGGGCTGACCAGCTGCAACACGGACATGAACGTCGCGTCCTCGCGCCGCGTGCTGCGGTAGGCGCCTGCCATCATCCGTGCATGTGCTTCGGCCGTGGCCTGGTCGACACCGCTTGCGCGCGGCCGGGTGTCAGGCAGGTAGCGGTCGGCGAAGCCCTGGTACAGGCGCTCGCGCAGCCACTTTCCCTGGTCGTGGCGGCCCGGTGAATTGACCGAGATGTAGAGCCCGATGCCATCGTCGGGCAAAAGGTAAAGTTCGGAGTGAAACATGGCCGTGTCGCCGCCGTGGCCCACCGCGCGGTGGCCGTTCATGTCCTGCTGGTAAAAGCCTAGGCCGATGCCGTTCAGGTCCGGCATGCCGCGCGTGATGTGGGTGTGCATCAGCTGGACCGTCTCGGACTTGAGAATGCGGTTTCCGTCCAGCTGGCCCTGCTGGAGATACGCCAGCATGAAGCGGCCCATGTCGGCGCCGGTCGACGCCAGGCTGCCTGCGGGCGCCAAGCTGACGATTTCGTAGCCCTCGGGCTCGGCGTCGACGCTCGGATAGCCAAGCGACATCTGGCCGCGCAGAGCCGGCGGCAGCGGCTGGCGAAAGGACGAGTGCATCATGCCAAGGGGCGTGAAGATGTGCCGCTCGATGTAATCGTCGAACGGCTCCTTGCTGACGCGCTCGACGATGTAGCCGGCCAGGGCCGTGGCCCAGTTCGAATAACCCTGGGTCGTGCCGGGGTCGTACAGGTACGGCGGAATATAGCGCTGCAGGATCTTGCCGTTATCTAGCGTGGGGGTGTCGAACATGATGAGGCCGCGCCCTGCTTCCTCCAGGCCGGTGGTGTGCGTCATCACGTGGCGCAAGGTCAGCGCATGGCCGTTGCGGGCCGGAACCTTGAAATCGAGGTAGCGGTTCAGGTCCGCATCCAAGTCCAGCTTGCCCTGCTCGACCAGCTGCATGACGGCCGTCCAGGTGAACAGCTTGGAGATGGAGCCGGGGCGAAACAGCGTCGCCGCCGGATCGACCGGCACGGATTTTTTCAAGTCCGCATAGCCATAACCTTTTTCCAGCAAGGGCTTGCCGTCCTTGACCAGCACGACCACCGCGCCCGGCACGCCGGCGACCCGCAACGCAGTGGGCATCAGCCCGTCGAGCCAGGTTTCAGCATCGGCGGCAGTCAGGGGAACGGCCACGCTTGTTGCCGCCGGCGCTGGAATGCTTGCGGGGGCCTGCGCCCACACGGGCGGCAGCAAGCCGGCACCGGCGGCAACAGCGACAATGCCCGCCAGCAAACGCCATCCCCGGTTGAACACCGCACGCATCAGAACGCCCTCGACACGTTCATGCCGATCGTGCGCGGCTGCACGAGGGTGGCGCGCAGCGGTCCGCCGAACGCACTGAGGGCGGTATCGGCGCCGCTGAAGGCGCGCTTGTCGGCAAGATTGCGCACGAACGCCCCGACCTCCCACCCGTCGATCTCGACGCCGGCCTGCAGGTCGCCCAGGACATAACCAGGCATGCTGAAGTTCGGCACCGACGTGACCGGCGAAGCAAAACCGGCATTGCGCTGGCCTACCTGCCGAATATTCAGGCCGGCATACGCCGCCTTGCCCGCTACCTCGAATGTGTAGCGTCCGCCGATGGCGCTGGACAGCCGGGCGGAATTGGGCAAGCGCGCACCCGACGGACCAAGGGCAGGCGCGTCCTCGGTCAGCTTGGCGTCGGTATAGGCAAGGCTGCCGTCCAGGCTGAAATGCGCGTTGACCTGGTAGCGCATGGCCAGTTCCAGCCCCTTCGACTCGGCTTTGCCGGCGTTGCCGGTCAGCGTGGTCACGCCGATCGCGATGGGCTGCTGCAGTTTGTCCCAGCGGATGTCGAACACGGCCACTTCCAGGAACAGGCGCTTGTCCAGCAGGTCGGCCTTGTAGCCCGCCTCATAGCTCCACAGCGTATCTGCCGAGAACGTCGCGGGCGCCCCCGGAATGACCTGACCGTTCTGGTCGAGCGCCGGCGGATTCGGCCCGCCCGGGCGGTAGCCGCTGGCGGCGCGGACATACACGCTGCTGACCTTGTCGATCGAATAGCGTGCGGTTGCCAGATAGGTTTTGGAGCTGTCCTTGCCGCCTGATTCGAAATCCTGCACGCCATTGGTGGACGTGCCGTACACCTGCCGGTTGCGGGCGGCGCGGGCCCCGACCGTGAACGACCATTGCGGGATGCCGTTCCAGGTCAGGTCGCCGTAGACAGCATTCTCGGTAAAGCGCGACGGCTGGCTGGAGGTGACGAAGTCCATCGTGGAATTGTCGGGCAGCTCGGCATAGAGGCGCTGGTTGCGCCTGCCGGTTTCCTTGTTGTGGTAGTAGCCGGCCAGCCACTCGAGCGGCCCGCGCTCCGAGGTCAGGCGCACTTCGGCGGTCTTCTTGTCCAGGCCGATCGTGTTGTCGAGCCCCGCAAAATTCAGGCCGTCGCTGCCCACGATGTCGGTCGCGTCGAGCATGGTCTTGCCGCGAAAGCGCTGTGCCGAACCGATGATGTTCAGGCGCGCCCAGCCCATGTTGTATTCGACGTCGGCCGACGCCACCCCGGTCTTGATGGTGTAGGGTTCGGTGCGGTAAAGCTTGTGGGTCAGGTCGCCATAGATCGGCTGGCCGGTGGCGGCGTCGTACTGCACGATCGCCGTGCCGTCGCGTGCGATATTTTGCTGGGTGGCCGTCAGGCGCACGCGCAGGTCTTTGGACGGGTCGAACAGCAGCGACACCCTGCCGCCGCGGGTGTCCCCGGCATTCGCATGGTCGCCCGTGACCCGGCCCACCGAGCGCAGGTAGCCGCCGTCGTGTTCGTTGAAGGCGGCGATGCGCAGCGCCGCCACGCCTTCGCTCAGGGGCACGTTGATGACCGCGTTCTCGGTATGGCCGAGCTCGCCGCCCTTGCTCTGGCGCACCGCCAGGCCCGCCTTGCCCGAGAAGCCGCTCGAGTCCGGATCGTTGGTCACGTACTTCAGCAGCCCGCCCATGGCGCCGGCGCCGTACAGCGTTCCCTGGGGCCCGCGCAGCAGCTCGACGTGGTGCAGGTCGAGCAGCGACAGGTCCAGGGCCGACACTGCCTCGCCGACGAAGCTGGTGCTCGATCCGAACGCCACGTCGTCGATATAGATGCCGACGGTCGGCGCGCTGAGGGCGCCCACCGATACGCCGCGAATGGCCACCTGGCTGCGGCCGGGGCCGCCGTCGCTGGACACGTGCACGCCCGGCAATGCGCCGACGTAATCCATCAGCGAGGCGGCGCCGGAGCGTTCCAGCGCGTCGGCACTCAGGGTTTCGACCCGCAGCGGCACGTCGCGCACGGGCTCGCGGCGCCGGGTGGCGGTGACGGTCACCACCTCCATCCCGGCGGGAGGCGCAGAGGCCTGCGTGTCAACGGCGGGCGCGGGGCCCGCCGTGGAATCCGCACCCTGCCCGTCCTGCGCGGACGCGTGCGCGCAAGCCAGTGAAACAAGCGCCGCAGCAGCCAGGGCGACCGCCCGGCGACGTGGCAGGCTCCGGGCAGGCTGTGGCCCGTCCCTCAGGAGGCTGGTGGGGGTACTCGACAGTTGCAAAACGCTTCGGTACATAGTGCACTCCTGGTAGTGGAACCACGGTCAACTTGTTTTTCCAAATACTACATTATTTTCTCGATAATAAACAATCTGGAAAATATAAAATTTCTTTTCTATGTTGGAAAATTGCTGAACAAGCTGATGGCAGGAGGGAACCGGGCGTCAGGCGCCGGTCAAAGGTGTATCGACCTTCTTGAGCGTACGCAGGATGAAGCTTGACTTGCTGTGGCGAATGCCGGGAATTTTGTACAGGCGCTCGCGCAGCAGGCGCTCGTAGTCGCGGGTATCGTGTACCGCGATGCGGATGAAGTAATCGTAATCGCCCGAGATCAGGCAGGCTTCCAGGACTTCCGGAATGGACTCGAGGGCGCGGCCGAATTCGTACAGCGTTTCTTCGCTATGGCTTTCGAGCGTGACCTGGACGATGACGGTATCGCGGTAGCCGATCTTTTCCAGGTCAACCTTCACGGTGTAGCCGGTGATCGCGCCGAGGTCCGTCATGCGCTTGATACGGTTCCAGCAGGACGTCGACGACATGCCGACCTGCCGGCTGATCTCGTGCAGCGCCGTGCGCGAGTCGAGCAGCAGGATGCGCAGGATCGCCATATCGTGCGTATCGAAGATTTTTCCGGATTGCAGATCATTTTCTGACATATTTTCCATCCTCGACTTAAATATGCGGAAATTATGAAGCACTTTCACCAAAGGAATTGATAAGATTTTTTATCGAAAAACCTGTCCGGATCCGCCATGCCATACCTGTCGCCACACCCTCCGACCGCCGCCGCCATCCTGCTCGACACCCTGGTCGCATGCGGCGTCGACACCGTGTTCGGCTACCCCGGCGGAGCGGTCCTGCCGCTGTACGATGCGCTCAAGCAGGAGCCGCGCCTGCGCCATGTCCTCGTGCGGCACGAGCAGGCGGCAGTGCATGCCGCCGAAGGTTACGCGCGCGCCACCGGCAGGATCGGCGTGGTGTTCGTTACGTCCGGCCCAGGCGTTGCCAATACCGTCTCGGGACTGCTCGACGCGCTCAGCGATGCCATCCCGATCCTGTGCATCAGCGGCCAGGTGGCCACCGCCTCGATCGGCACGAACGCATTCCAGGAGTGCGACGCGCTCGGCATCTCGCGCACGGTAACGAAATGGAACGTGCAGCTGCGTCGTCCGGAAGAAGTCGCCACCACGGTGCGCAAGGCCCTGCACATTGCAAGCACGGGCAAGCCCGGACCGGTCCTGGTCGACTTTCCGAAGGATGTGCAGGCGGCGTCCGTCACGGGCATTGATGCCGGCCCGCCGGCGCCCGCAGCCGGCCCTGCTGCCGCGTCCGTTCCACCCGCGGTGCCTGTCGACCTCATCGAGCAGGCGGCGCAGCTGATTCGCGCGGCGCGCCGCCCGGTTTTCTATGGCGGCGGTGGCCTGGTCAGCTCGGGCGAGCCAGCCTGCGCGGCGTTCACAGAACTGGTGCGCTGCACGAACGGCCCATGCACGCTGACATTGATGGGCCTTGGCGCCTTTCCAGCCTCCGCCCCGCAATGGCTGGGAATGCTGGGCATGCACGGCACGCTCGAAGCGAACCTGGCGATGCACGGGGCCGACCTGGTCGTTTGCGTCGGAGCGCGTTTCGACGACCGGGTCACTGGCAAGGTGTCCGAGTTCTGCCCCGGGGCACGCATCATTCACATCGATATCGACGCGGCCGCGATCGGCAAGGTCGTGGCAGCCGACGTCGGCCTCGTCGGCGATTGCGGCGTGATCCTGCAGCACCTGGTGCACAGCCTCGACATCACGCCGCCGGCGCCTGGCGCGACCGACGCGTGGTGGGAACGGATCGCGCTCTGGCGGCGCGAACGCTGCCTCGATTTCACCGACGCGCCCGGCGCCATCAATCCGCAGCGCCTGATGACCGCGTTGGCCAACCAGCTACGCGGGCGCGCGCCGATCGTGTCCACCGACGTCGGCCAGCACCAGATGTGGGCCGCCCAGTACCTCCCGTTCGAGATGCCGCGCCACTGGCTGACCTCAGGCGGGGCCGGGACGATGGGCTACGGGCTGCCGGCCGCCATCGGCGCCCAGATCGCCCATCCCGAAAAACTGGTGGTCTGTGTCTCCGGCGACGCATCCATCCTGATGAATATCCAGGAACTGTCGACGGCCATGCAGCACCGCTGCCCGATCAAGGTGATCCTGTCGAACAACGGCTGCATGGGGATGGTGCGCCAGTGGCAGGAGCTCCATCACGGCGCCCGATACAGCCACAGCTATACGGAAGCGCTGCCGGATTTCGTGGCGCTGGCGCGCGCATTCGGCTGGCAAGCCCGCCGCGTCGATGACCCGCGCGAACTCGATGCCGCTTTGCAGGAGTGCCTGTTGTCTGCCGGGCCGTATTTCCTCGACGTGGCTGTTGCCGTGGCCGAGAACTGTTTTCCCATGATCCCTGCAGGTGACGGGCATCATCGCATACAGCTGGCGAAGGACCGCTGGTATCACGAACCGGATTGAGCGCAAAGGACAAGGGCTGCAGGACATCTAGTGGATGCGTAGTGACAGATGTAGCGCGCTTGGGTGCGCATTACGTCGGAGGGTTCGACGGCGGCGACAACATCGCAGCCGGCTGCGAACCATACGGCACCGCAACCGACTGCGAACCACGCGGCACCGCAACCGGAGCCTGCGTCGCGCTGCTTATGGCACACGACGGCGCATTTGTCCGCAGCGATACGTCCGGGCAATATGGTGGCGCGCATCGGCGGGATGAATTCGTCGTCCTGCTTGAAGGACTCGCCGCACGCCCGGACACGGCCGAGCAGATGGCGCTGATTATAGCCACATGGTGCGCGGCACTGGCCGCATCACTTGACCTCGACGACCAGGTCCACCAGAGCGCTGCAAAAATCGCGCATGTTCCTGCTTGATGCCGCAGTCCACTATCTAGTGGGATGAAATTACCGGCTCACTACGACCGCAGATCGTCGAATTATTTCGACGATGTCGGCCTGCCGGACCTGACACTGTGCCGCTCTGCGCATCCAGAACAAGGCGACAATCCACAACAGAATCGCCACGTAATCGGCTTCGTGGCGCGCGACTTGAAATCACGCTGCACGAACCGACACATACTGCAGAATTAGTACATAAATGTCGCATTGCCGGACCTGACACCGTGCTTTCGTTGGAAGTACGGATATCGGCAGCAACGCTCGCCGCGCTACGAAACCAATGAGTTGTGTATAGCCTCATGACCTGCCCCCCCCGCCTTCCCTTGTGTCAGTTTACAAGACCTACCCCTGCCTTTATCTCCGGTGGCTAAATCGGTCCACTGACGGTAGGTAAGCAATCCGCAAACTCGGTATGAAAAGTCTTTACCGGCGCCATATTGCTGGCGTCTCCCGTGAGAATTGATGCAAGTTGCCCTGCAAGTGCAACGATTGCATTCGAATTGCGTACAGCATCCACGGTGAGTTGAACTGGGTAGCCTGATAGCGTTCTCGAAAGCGGATGCAAGCCCCCATGCGCATAGCTGTTCATAGCCTTCCACGCTGCATTTTTGTATTCTTTCAATTGTTCGACAATCGGCTTCGGAGACTGCATGCTGCTTTCGAGCTCCTTAAGCATATCCGCCAGCCCTAAACCCTCGTTTGCTCGCTTTGCGTTTTCCAACGTCAATGGCTCGCTTAACTTCGCAACCCATGTTTCGCTCGATGCGTACAACAGCCAAACTCCGCGCACGAGGCTCTCATATTGCGGTCGCATTAGCGAGAACGCCGAAGGAAAAAATGCGCCACGAATCAACAATAGAGACGCGGCGGCGTGCTCGAGCGAAAGCACGGCGGCTTGGAACGCAATGCTGCAGCGCGTTCCTCCTACTGGGATGAGGCCCGCAACATGAGAAGTGACCGCCAAGTGAAAATGCGCAGTTCGGTCTAAAAATTCGCCTTCTATTTTCTGATTCATTTATGCGGTATTGTAGTTGGTTCAGATAAATCCGCCCCCCCTATCTTGCGCTCCTAACTGCGATATCTCACAAGCAAGAGCCGGGAGAGCCGGGGTCACGTCTAACAAACGGACACGGACCCATCTTTTAGCTCCAAAATTCCAGGCTAATGGTAGAGATTGTGTGCGTTCACCAGACTTGATCCTCTGCCCGGCGCTGAGATTAATCAGTTGCGCTCGAAGCGAGGCAATTAGCTGGCTACGCCATTGAAAAATTGGGAAGCGCGCTCGTCCGGCCAGGATATCCGTCCTTTTGGCACCGTACCAGAGTTGCCGCCGCTTTGCCCTCAGGGTTAGGTGAGGCAAAAAATCCACACAGTCAATGCGAGACCTAGAGAGTGTATGATTAGGAAATTAAAATACTAATGTGAAACTATGCTGAACTATACCATCAAACCGCCTCTTATTGATGCTGTTGGAATTCACGCAACAGTATTTGCAATCGTGCTCGTAAAGGGCGGTGGTCTTGAGCCCAGAGGCACAGGTTTTTTGCTGAACAAACCTGGCCTTATCGCGACTGCCTCACATGTGGTCGGCCGTGGCAGCGAAACCATTGGCGTAATCATAAATGAAGTTAGTGGAATTGATGACTACCAGCATGCAATGCGCGACCAAGCACGTTATTTTGTTGCCAACATTATTGCCTTCGATCCGATCCACGATCTTGCAATACTAAACGTGCCATCGCTCAGCGATTTCGTCAATTCGTCGCTCACTATTAGTGGGGGAGATTACGTATCTGTCGGGCAAGACGTTGTCAGCTTTGGATATCCACATTTCGGCGGTGGCCGGAAGGTACTCACCCGGTTCGACGCAAAGATAGGTGCGAAGATGCTGCTGCCCTCGGTAGCTGAGGATGTGAAGTACCTCGTCCTCAATACGCTCGCCCGCCCTGGACAGTCGGGCGCCCCCGTGTTTCGTGCAGAAACGAATGAATTGGTCGCTGTTCTAAGTGGCGCTTATCAGCCACCAAACCAAGGTATCTCGATTATGATAGGCGGAGCGGACCTGTCCGCGATGAGTCAAACAACGCACATTGTTTCAGCCGAGTATTTAAAAGGAATGTACTGATGCAAGATATTCAAAATTTGATAGATACGACTGATCCGGAAAACTGGTTTGACGCCTTGCCAATCTACCAGCGAGACTCGCTCGTGCAAATGCGCGCCAAAGGTATTTCATATGATGACATCGCAACCGCTTGGATTGCCGCCGGCTCGAGTAACACTGCACCATTTTCTTCTGGTGAGCAAATTATGCCGGATCCGACCTTCCTTATGAAATTACAGCGTGAATTTCGCGCTTATCTTTGCGGAGACAAAAAATATGACAAGGATCGTAAGCAGATTACCGCACAAGGCAAAGACGGGCGCATCTTCGTTGTAAGCGGCCTATCAGTCGCAATTGCCCCGTACGTCGGCTCAGCGAGTGCGGTTATTGCACCGATAATAGTGTTGCTGCTTGCGAATCTCGGACGGGTGTCACTTAACGCTTGGTGCGCAACGTCTGCCAACGCTTAATTGCGCTACCGCGCTGGAGCCCGGGGCATGGCAAGCAACGCAGTCATTGCTGGCAAACGAATACAAACTCTGACGTAGAGAGGATACAGGAAAGGTGTTGCACTTGGTCTTTTAGAACGCCCTTTGTGCTGTATCGATGGACGGCGTGTGATTAACAGCGGTAGGACCGTGTTGTGTGTGCTGCTGGTCTGGCTCGGTTTGGATAGGCGGGCGTGTCTCCTTTTACCAGACGTCACGTCTCGATATCTTGATCTCTGGATATTTTGCACGCTGATACGTAAAGCTCGAATGCGCTTATCATCGGGGCACGGTTGGGGGCCTCTCCTTTCGAAAAATCGCTATCGCCGCCGAAGGTGCTGATGGCTCTTTAATGATGTGAATCCCCCTCTCGAGTGATGATGTTATATCTGTATTCAGGTAGACAAGCCGAATACGCCACCAAACCGAGCAGCGCAACTGCCGCTGTCCACCATTGGCTGAATAATAACAACCACCTAAAGAATCAGTTCAGCAATGTCCGATTACCGGACCTCTCGCCCTGCGGCCCGCACGAAATTCAAACTGTGCAGCGCAGCTGAAAAAGCTAAGCCTGCTTTGGCATCAGTGATCCCAATCCCTGACCGTATCACCCACCGACCATCCCTGTTAGAACCACCCCATTCAAGTTCCAAGCGTTAAATCACCAACACTAGTCCCCCTTCGATACATGCACACTGGGTCGTTCGCGCCATCCGCATGGCGCATTCTTAACAGGGAGAAACTCATGAACCAACTGCCCGCTTCAATTGTTTTAGCGCTCGCCACTCTGGTCAGCGCAGCACCCGCCTGGTCAGCACCCACCGACAGCCGCTCGCCCCGCCCAATACTAGAACAGGTCGCCCAATTCGATCATCAAGTCACCGGCGTGACGGTCACCGAGACCGGCCGAATCTTCGTCAACTTCCCGCGCTGGACCGAGGATTCGCCCATCTCCGTCGCCGAAGTCATGAAGGACGGCTCGATCAAGCCATATCCGGATGCGCAGTGGAACGCCTGGCGCAACGTGAGGAGCGACGAGATCACACCGGAGGACCACTGGGTATGCGTGCAGAGCGTCGTGGCGGACGGCCGCGGCAGCGTCTGGGTACTCGATCCCGCTGCGCCGGCTCAAAGCGTCGTGATCCCGAATGGCCCGAAGCTGGTGCGCATTGACCTCGCCACCAACAGAGTTGCCCAAGTAATTTCCTTCGACCAGTCGGTGGCCATTCCCGGCTCCTATCTGAACGACGTGCGCTTTTCCACAGATAGACGCTTCGCCTTCATTACCGATTCCGGCCAGCGCGGCGCCCTGGTTGTCGTCGAACTGGCGAGCGGAAAAGCCAGGCGCGTGCTTGACGGCCATCCGTCTACCCAGCCTGAAAAAGGGGTGCAAGTCGACATCGACGGCAAGCCGCTGCGCTACCCCGACGGGCGCAAGGTGTGGTTTGCCGCCGACAGCATTGCCTTGGGCGCCGACGGCTATCTGTATTGGAAGGCGCTGACGGGCAACACGCTTTACCGCATTCCGTCTGCATCGCTGACATCCAAGGGGCTTACTGGCGAGGATGTCGCTGGCGATGTCCAGCCGTATGGCCAGACCGGCCCGTCGGACGGTTTCTGGATCCGTGAAAAGAATGGCAAGCCGGCCGGTAATGCCCTCTACGTCACGTTGCCGGAGACAAGCTCAATTGGCGTGCGCGACCTTGCGCAAGGCGCGTCAGGGAAGATGCGCACGCTCATCCAGGATCCGCGTTTGCGCTGGCCGGACACCTTCAGCCAGGGGCCGGATGGCAGCCTGTATGTGACCACTTCCCGCATCCAGGACTCGGCCTTTTTCAAGAAGGACGCACCACCGGCCCTGCCGACGCAACTATGGCGTCTGAAAACTGCTGACTGAATTGTCTCTCCCAGGTAAGCTGCCTGCGCAGCTTGCCTGAGGGAGAAGAGCCGGGCCTGCTGCCCGGTCCTCTCCGAAGACCCATCGACTGCAGCAGCAATGCAGCTGCCGCGGCCCTGCGCACAAAACGTGCCGCCATCACAACCAAATCTCCCTCCCCTACCCCGGCTAGAGGCGCGTAAACCTCGCCGCACCCAACTGTGCATCCATTCAAAAAATCTACGTACTATCACTAATTTCCGCCAGGAACCAATGTACAATTATTTCCATTGTGCAATGTCAAGACACGTCTTGCGCATGTCCGCCCCGAACGCCAGGCCGACCACGCATCACCAAAACCGCCGTTCCGATAATGACTTCCCGTCCTCAACCGTGAAACGCACCATGACAACTAAATTCCGCCTGAATATCTTCCACAAAGTCGTCGCCACCCTGCTGGCAGTCACCTTGATACCGCTGTGTACCCTCTGGTACGTCGGCAACAGAACGGCGGAACGTGAACTGCGCGCGAATATCTATCAGAACCTCGTCTCCACCACAGAAACCGTCGCAACCCGCATCAACGGTTGGGACGACAGCAACGTGCGCATGCTGCGCCAGGCCGGCCACCTGAGCGACATCACCGGGATGAAAAACGATCGCCAGGTGCCGGTCCTGAACGCGATCGGCCAGGCCTACGATTCCTACCTGGTCTTTACGATTGCGCCGAATGGCATGAACGTCGCGCGCAACGATCGCGGCCCGCTGGTCAACTATGCCGACCGCAGCTATTTCAAGGATGTGATGAAAGGCGTCCCGGTCGGGCGCCAGGTCGTGATCAGCAAGACGACCGGCAAGCCGTCGCTTCTACTGGGTAGTCCGATCCGCAACGAGAACAATGAGCTGGCCGGCGTGATTGCCATGGGCTTGAACCTGGGCGATATTTCGCAAGCCATTACCGATGTCCGCGTGGGCGACACCGGCCACGCGATCCTGCTCGACGCGACCAACAAGGTCATCGCCCACGGCGACGCGCAAAAAGTGAAAACGGCGCTGCAGGATTTCAGTGCCCACAGCGCGCTGAAAACGGTGGGGATCGCCGGCAGCCCGATGGCCTATCAAAATGATGGCAAGGAAATGATCGGCTACATGCGCAAGCTGCCGCAGGGCTGGACCTTGCTGGTGGAACAGGAGTACGACGAAGCCTTCGCGCCGCTCGACAAGATGAAAAAAGAAGGCCGCCTGCTGATCCTGGTCACGATCGCGCTCGTCGTCGGCATCGCTTACATGCTTGGCAAGGCACTGACCCGCCCGATCAACGAACTGACCATCATAGCGGACAAGCTCAGCAAGGGAGACTTCGACGTAGAGCTGACGCAGAGCGCCCGTGGCGACGAGATCGGGTCGCTGGCACGTGCGATCGAACGGCTCGGCATCAGCATCAAGCTGGCCATGGACCGGCTGCGCAGCAAGCCGGCAGCGTAAGCAGGAGCGCTCGCCATGGCCCTCGCTGAATTCACGCCTTTTCCTTCCCTGCTGGAACAGATCGCCAATCTGTGCGGCCAGCGCCAGACCGGTACCGTCATGCTGGTCAGCGATGACAACCGCATGGGACAGATCCATTTGCGCGCCGGCGAAATCGTGTTTGTCATGTGCCGCGGCCGGCGTGGCCGCGATGCCCTCGGCAACATGCGCACCATGCAGGCCGCGCGCCTGAGTTTTATCGCTGGCGCAGTCGACGCGGCCGAAGCGATCGAATGGGCCAGCAAGACCGTCCTCGACTACCTGAACGGCCTGTTGCCCGACCTGCCCGGCCAGGGCGATGCGGGCGCTGCCCCGCAGCCCGCCGCGCGTGCGCCAGCTGTGGCCGCCACGCCGGCGGCGCCTGCCCCGGTCCAGCGCCAGCCGGCCGCAGCAGTCAATGTGACGCCGGCGACCAAAGCGCTGTTCGAGAAAGTCATGCTGACCTATATCGGCCCGATGGCGCAGATCGTGTGCGCCGACCATTTCGCCACGAACACCGGTGTACCCGCCCTGACCCTGGCGCTGGCCAATGAAATTCCCGGCGCCGCGCAACAGGCCAGGTTCAGGGCTGAGATCGCCCAATTACTGCACCTGTAAGGAGGGGATCGGCACCGCCGCTGGCGCGGGACCGGTCGGCCAGCCTGTCCGCCAGCATCAACATGGCGATCTCGTCGGGCGCTGCCGCCTCCTGCTCATCCCCCTGCGCCCGGACTGCGGCGACCCGGCCGCTGTCGGATGCCAGGATGCGGTCGACCTGCACATGCTGGCTGCCCTTTTGCAGGATTCCCAGTTTTAACGCTGCCGTGTAGGACACGTCGATCAGGCGGCCGCCGAGAAACGGGCCGCGGTCGTTGACCCGCACGGTGACGTGCTTGCCCGTATCGAGGTTCGTCACGCGCACATACGACGGGATCGGCAGCGTGGGGTGCGCGGTGGTCATCTTGTACATGTCGTAGCGCTCGCCGGACGCCGTACGGTGGCCGTGAAACTTGCGGCCATACCAGCTGGCGACGCCCCGCTGCGAATACGACGCCTCACCCGGCAGCGGCGTGTAGGTGGCGCCAAAGACGGAATACCGCCGGTTGCCGATTTTTGCCAGCGGCTCCGGTTTGAAGACGGCGTCCGGCACCAGGTCCAGGCGCGGCGGCGGGTTCGCGCCCGGGCCATCGTCCTTGTAGTACGCGCCCTTGCCCGACCTTGCCGGCGGCAGCAGCGGGACCGCGCGGGGATGGTCGGTTGCAGCCGTACGGGACGACGACGGACCAGCGCGGCCTGCGTCGGTGCTGGCGCAGCCGGTGAACAATAATGCGAAGCCGGCCGCGACAGTCCATGCCGCGATGAGATTGCGTACTTGTTTCATGCTCCTGCCCTCGTTCAGGTTGACGCCGGCGGGTACGACGCCAGCGCATTGCGTGCAGCCGCCCGGTCCGAGGGTGAACCGGGCGATGCCATCGACACTGTCAGCACGGTATCGTGCCGACAGTAATTTCCATAAGGAAATAATGATGGCGGATAGTACCTGCCTTGTTTCGAAGCACAAGGCCGCTGTTACGATGTGTTACGCGCGATGTTTGCGGCACAACGGTGGAAGGCGGAGCGTGTTATCCAGGCACGCATCATTGGCAGGGAAAGCCCATCCATGCAGCGAAAGTAACGTGACGGCCTGTGCCTTGCACGTCAACGGATTCACAGCGCCCTCCTGACCAAGCAAAAAAACGCCAGCCTTGCGGCTGACGTTTCACAGGAGGATGAGAGATTTGATGTGTAAAACAGACGTCACCGGACTCACTTCGGCCGCCTTCTTGCAGGTTCACGCTGCCACACCGCACGGTTTACGCTTCACGCAGATACCGTACGACGCTCCGGCCCCTTGTGGACAAAGTTAAAAGGCATGCCGTATCCCGAAGCTGGAAGCCCTGTTTCCACTGCCCGACTCGATCGCACTGCCGACCGTATAGCTGGCGCCATTCTTGTTGCCGATATGTGCATAAGCGGCATACAGTTCAGTACGTTTGGACAGGCTGTAGCGGTAGCCCACGGCGGCCTGATGGGCGTCCTGGTTGCGCATGCCCCGGTCATCCTTGCGAATGTACGAGGCCATCAGGGTATGGTTCCCGAACGGCGCGGTCAGGCCCAGCAACAGGTCATGGCTGTCGGTCGATGCGACCGGCGCGCTGGCGTAGCCGAAGGGGTTGTCATTGTTGCGCCATACCGAACTGTTGAGCCCCTTGTTGCGCCCGTAGATCCCGTGCAGTTTCACGAAACCGGCATCGTAGACTGCAGCGAGTACGGTGTTGATCGCGTTGTCGGTATTTTTCAGGAGGGCGGTATCGTTGTTGCGGTTATGGTAGCCAAGGCGCACGCGCAGCGGGCCGGCGGCGTATTCCACCGCGCCCCCCAGCTGGCGTCCGGATGCGCTGCTACCCGACACCTCACCTGCAGCTGCGGCCAGTTCGACCACGATATTGCTGAATTTTGGCGAGACGTACTTGATGGTGTTATCCATGCGGCTGAACGCATTTCCCGACGTGGCGATCATGTTCTTGGTATCGCCCACATAACCGGACCCGAATGGATCGCCCATCACGACGGTCAGGTATTCCGGTGTGTACTGCCGCCCCACCATGACAGTGCCGATGTTCCCCTGCAAACCGACATACGCCTGGCGCCCGAACAGCAGTCCGCCCTGCCCCATCTGGCCGGTGTCGGCCTGGAACCCGCTCTCCAGCAGATAGATGGCCGACAAACCATTGCCGAGGTCTTCCGACCCCTTGAAACCGAGGCGCGAACCGGCGCCGACGCCGCTGGTGACTTTGGTCAGCGAACCATTCGCGCCGCCGCCTTCCTGCACGACCGCGACGTCGAGCAAGCCGTAAACCGTCACCGCGCTTTGGGCGCAAGCCACGCCCGCGACTGTACCGAGCAGGGCAAATGCCAGAGATGCTTTTTTCATGATGGGACTTTCGATCGATGTGTGCGATCCTCCGGCCGGCACGGCCGAAGGAAGCCAGGGGAGAGACGACTATTTGCGGTTGACCAGCCGCGCCGGGATGGTAAATACCAGCAGGCTGCCAATCACAAGGCAAACGGCCAGCACCAGCACGCCTGCGTTGGTGCTGGCAGTGACGGTCTTGACGACGCCAAGAAGGTAGGGCGCAATCAGCCCGGAGATGCTTCCCACCGAGTTGGCAATGGCCAGGCCGGCTGCGGCAGCCGCACCGGTAAGGATCGAAGGCGGCAGCACAAAGAACTGGGAAATGGTGGACATGATGCCCATCGTGGCCAGCGTCAGCGCGAACATTGCCACGGCGGTATTGTCCGCGTACGACACACTCCATGCGAGGCCAATCGCGCCGGCAATGCCAGGCAACGCCAGATGCCAGCGGCGCTCGCCCCTGGCATCCGAGCTGCGGCCCGTGAAGATCATGGCGGCGGTGGCAAAGGCATAGGGAATCATCGTCAGCAGGCCGATATCGAGCGGATCCGCGACACCGCTGGCCTTGACGATCGATGGCAACCAGAAGCTCACACCGTACAGCCCCATCGTGAAAAACAGGTAGATGAAACTGAGCAGCCAGACCCATGGATTGGTAAAGCCGTCGCGCAGCGAATGCTTCTTGCCGTGCTGGTCGTGCGTCAGGTCGCGTTCGATGATGGATTGTTCACGTGCGGTCAGCCACCTGGCATCGGTCACTTTGTCGTCGAGGTAAAAGTAGGCGACGAAGCCGATGACAACGGTTGGGATGGCCTCGAGCAGGAACAGCCACTGCCACGACGCCAGGCCTTGCACCTGGTCCATCCTGGACATGATCCAGCCGGAAACGGGGCCGCCGATGACGCCGGACATCGGGATGCCGGTCATGAACAGGGCTGTGACCTTGCCGCATTTCGACGCCGGAAACCAGTAGGTGAGATACAGGATGATGGCGGGGATGAAGCCTGCTTCTGCAACGCCCAAGGCAAAACGCAGGATGTAGAAGCTGGTGGGCGAATTGACGAACATCATCGCTCCGGACACCATGCCCCAGGTGATCATGATGCGGGCGATCCAGCGGCGCGCGCCGACTTTCAGCATGATCAGGTTGCTCGGCACCTCAAACAGCAGGTAACCGACGAAAAAGACGCCGGCGCCAAGGCCGTAGACGGCATCGCTGAAACCGAGGTCGCTCATCATTTTCAGCTTGGCGAAGCCGACGTTGACGCGATCCAGGTACGCGCAGACGTAGCAAAGGAACAGGAAGGGGATGAGCCGCCAGGTGACTTTCGCGTAGGCGGTTGCGGTTTCGTCGGCCGTGATGGCGCCGTCAACCGACGTGGTTGGGCTGTACATGTTTTTTGTCTCCTGATTATTTCAAGAACCGCCACTTTGCGTGGTCTGTGGTTCGGAAGACTGCCGGTGGCCGGCAGCCGGCAGCACGACGCTTATTCGAACATGTCAGGCTGGGTTTTCGACAGCTGGCTCCAGATGGTCTGGAAATGCAGCCAGCCGATATATTCGCTGCCGACGTGGTCGCGGCTGTAGCGCGAGCGGTCGGGCGGCACGAGGGTCGGCTTGATCCCGGTGGCTTCGACCAGCAGCTGCTGGCGGCAGCAGCGCTCGAGCGCAATGAACCAGAACGCTGCCGATTCGATGCTGTGGCGGCTGGCCGTGAGCAAACCGTGGTTCTGGTGAATGGCAGCCTTGACGTCCTTGAACCAGTCGCACACCGCCAGACCGGCCTTTTCTTCCAGCGCTACCTGGCCGGCTTCGTCCTGGATGACGATATGGTCTTCGAAAAACGCCGCTGCGTCCTGGCTGATCGGATCGAGCGGCCGTCCCAGGGCCGCGAATGCAGTGCCGTAGACCGTGTGGGCGTGGCACATCGCCATGATGTCCGGGTGCGCTTCATGGACGGCGGCATGCAGCACGAAGCCGGCCCGGTTGATGGCGTAATCGCCCTCCACTACCCGGCCCTGGTGGTCCGCCAGGATCAGGTTCGATACCTTGACCTGCGAAAAATGCACGCACATGGGATTGGTCCAGTAAAGCTCAGGATGCTCCGGGTCGCGCACTGTCAGGTGACCGGCAAAACCATAGTCGAAACCGTGCTGGTCGAAAGCGCGGCAGGCAGCTACCAGGCGTTCCTTGCGGTGCTGGCGCTCTTCCTCGACCGTGTCGAAGGAAGGGATGTCGGGAAAGATGACGCCCGGCTGTTTTGGATAGTACAGCGACCGCTTTGCATCGAGTTGCAGTGCAGTGGGCGCGGCAGCTGCCGCTTGTTTGACTGTGTCCAGCATGTGATTCTCCTCGGTAAATGCAATATGGGAAATGACAGGATGCGTGCGCCGGCCTGATAGCAGAGGCGGTGCCTGTCGGGTGCTGCCAGATAAACCGGTGCTACAGGTCGAGTACCAGCACACCGGACGTCGCGCGCGACACGCACGCTGTCAGCCATTGGCCGTGCTCTTCATCGCTCAGAATGTAGTCGCGATGATCGACGTCGCCTTCGAGATAGCGGATTTTGCAGGTAGCGCACAGGCCGGCTTCGCACGAGGTCTCGACGTGGACTCCCGCCTGTGCGAGGACGGCAGCAATGCTGCTGTCTTCCGGCACTTCCAGCATGGCGCCGGTACTGGCGATCTTGATCATGAAGCTGCCGGCAGCCAGTGCGGCCGGCGCATCGGCAGCCGGCTCCGGCGCCTTGAAGTGTTCGAAATGGACAGTGCCCGCGGGCCAGTGGCTGGCCGCCTCGGCGCAGGCCTTCATGAAGCCCGCTGGTCCGCAGTAAAACACATGCGTGTCCGGCGCCGGCGTGCCAAGCAGGCCACGAATGTCCAGGCCGTTAGCCGGATCGCCATGGTCGAAATGGAAGTGGACCTTGCCGTTCTGCCACGTCGCATCGAGCTGCTCCTTGAAGGCAACAGCGCCGGCATCCCGTGCGCAGTAATGCAGTTCGAAAGGCACGCCCTCGGCCTCGAGCGCATGGGCCATCGACTTGAGCGGTGTCATGCCAATGCCGCCTGCCACGAGGATGACCTGCTTCGCCTGGGGCGCCAGGGTGAAATTATTTCGCGGGAGGCTGACGTTGACGATGTCCTGAACATGCAGGCTATTGTGCAAGGTGGTCGAACCGCCCCGGCCCTTTTCATCGCGCAGCACGGCAATGACATACCGGTGCCGCTCGGACGGCGCATTGCACAGCGAATACTGGCGCACGACCCCGCCGGGCAAATGGATATCGATATGGGCGCCGGCAGTAAAGGCGGGAAGTTCCGCGCCGGCCGGATCGGCCAGTTCATACGAATTGATGCCGTTTGCTTCAAAGCGGATCTGGCGCACCACCAGGGCCAATCCAGCCTGGGGCCGGCTGATCCCGATAAAATCTTGATTCATTTCCATGACTGTCTCCTGATTGCCCGGGTCTGCGCCCGGGTTGGTATCACGCTTGCCGGGGTTCAGCTTTTGGTGGACTGCTCGAGCGCGTCGAAACGGTCACGCACGAAGCTGTCGCGCGCCTCGCCCTTGAGCGCCTCACTCTCCGTGAGAATGGCAACGATCTGACGTGTCACATGGCGGCGCTGCTTCACTTCCTCCTCCTGCGTCGGCGCTTCCGGCACTTCCAGCACGTTGCCGGTGCAGTAGCTGTTCGGCGCAGCGCCGTTTTCACGCAGCCAGGCAGCGAACTGCGCGGGACCGGCAGCGGGATTGGTGCCGCGTACAGCGTCGCGCAGCATTTTGCGGAACTGGAAGACGCCAGCGTCGAACTTGGTTGGATTTTCCAGTGCGTGCACGGCAATCGGGCGCTGGCTGATGATGGCTTCGTAGTCGCCGGGCGCGTACTGGCAATCCTTGTAATTTTCGCGGGCACGGTGATCCGTTGGAATCGGTGGATGGTCGTCGATCGTGTATTTGCCGAAGCGCTCGGGCCGCCGCATTGCCACCTGGCCTTCGAGGAAGTCGATCGATTCGTATCCCACCATGGATTTGTCGCCCACCCCGCGGGTGTCGATACCCGGACCCATCACGCGCCATCCAATCATCTTGGCATTCACGTCGTCAACCGGGACCGTCCAGCGCACGATGTGAAAGCGGCTGAACAGCTTCTTGCGGGAACCGTCTTCCGACGTGTAGGCGTGCAGGCTCAGGTTTGGCAGCACCTGGTGCTGCACACGGATGAAGAGGCGGTCCTTGTTGACGCGCCGCGCACCGGCACAGGCCAGGCCACGGCCCTGGTGAATGGGTATGAACACCATGTCGGGCGCCACTTCCATCGAAGCAGCACCGACCTCGTCGAACGTGGTGCCCTGATACTGTCCCTTGACGACGTTTTTGGCAGAGTGCAGCGCCGTAGGATGGAAATTATCCGCCGCATTGTCCTGGACCTGCATCCAGTTACAGTGCTGGAAGTTGCTGTATGGGACCAGCTCATCGCCTTCCGCAACCGTGAAATTACCTTCCCATTCCGGGAACGGCGGCTCTTCATCCGGTGGCCCCATGTACGCAAACACCAGGCCGTTGCGCTCGAAGGCCTTGTAAGCGCCCTGCTTGATCGAACAGGCATACTTTTCGCCTTCCTTTTCTTCGCCCTTGGGGAACGGAACGTGCAAGCACGTGCCGTCGATGTCGAACACCATCCCGTGGTAACAGCACATGATGCCTTTTTCCTGGATCGCCCCGTACTCGAGCGACGCGCCGCGGTGCACGCAATGCGCATGCAGCAGGCCGATGCGCCCGGCGCCGTCGCGGAACGCCACCAGCTCTTCGCCCAGTATTTTCAGGAAATGCGGCGTATCGGTCAGTTCAGCCGACATGCAGACGGGATGCCAGAAGCGGCGCATGTATTCGCCCATCGGCGTGCCCGGACCCACTTCGGTCAGTTCAGGGTCATGGCCAGGAACCTTGTTGGTGTAATACCCCCCGAACGGGATCAGCTTCTTGACGACGGGCGGATTTGCAAGCTCTGCAGTGTTGTCTCGAGTATTCATCGCGTCTCTTCCAATATTAGTGTGTACTGAACTCTGTATACAGAGCTGAAGAAAAAAATGGTCTTGATTGATTGGCACAGAAAAACGGCAGATACCAGGCCGACTAATGGTCAACGGCACCTTTGAGGAGTAAAAAATTTACTCAGGCTCGACATCGTTACCTGTGTATTCTGTATACAGAGTACGATATTAGTCCTTTTCTTCTGTAAGTCAAGCATTTTTGAGGGAATCCGGGCGATGGTATACTGTATTCACGGAGGCTCTCATGCTTAGCACATTAACAAAGATTCAGTCTCGTCCCGACCTGGTCGATGAAGTTTACAAGTCCTTGCTGGACGCCATCAGTGACGGATCTCTTGCGCCCGGCATGCGCATTACGCAGGAGGAGATTGCCGAGCGCCTGGCTGTATCGCGTTCGCCTGTGCTGCAAGCGCTGCGGCTGCTGAAGAAGGATGGACTGGTGCAGGACGCGCCGGGTCGCGGCATCGTCATTGCGGATATGGACCCCGAGTGGATCGGCAACCTGTACCAGGTGCGTGGCGCACTGGACGCATTGGCAGCGCGCCTGGCGGCGGCGCGGAAAATCGATGTCGGGTCCGCGATCATTGCAGCCGGCCGCATCGCGGCTCGCGGAAGAGACGTCAAAGCCATGATCGAAGCGGATATTGCTTTCCATGGTGCGGTCTACCATGCCTCCGGCAATCCCTTGATCGTCGCTACCACCCAGGTGCACTGGGCCCATCTGCGGCGCGTCATGGGTGCCGCGCTACAGTCGCCCGAGCGGCGCGAGTCGATTTGGGACGATCATGAAGCCATTGCCAAAGCGATTGCCGCCGGCCAGGTCGAACTGGCCGGCCAACTGTGCGAATGCCATGCCAATTCCGCGCGCCAGAACCTGATGGAGCGCATGCAGGAAGTCAAGCCGTTGCCTGATACGACGCCCCGTCGCCGGACGCCATGGCAGCAGGGCTGATTTGCCGGAAAACGAACGCGCGACCGATGACCACCGGGATGGCGCTAACGCATGGAACGCGCTAGATCAGGCGGGTTTCAAACGATGCGCCTTTGGACACGCCTGCCTTGATAAGCGGCTCCCATGCCCGCAATCCCTGATCCCTGGCCAGCCGGATGCGGTGCACCTTCATGGCATCGAGAATATCGGCCGGCCCGGGTCTTTTGATCAACAGCGGCAACGTCTGCGCCGCTTCCATGAAGAAGCGGCGGCTCGCCTCGTCACCGTTTGACAGGAACGCACCGTCCCACCAGTCGACGATAATCTTCCCTGCCCGCTCCAGCGCGCCCTGCGTCACCAGCCGGTTCGATTTCTGGTTGTTGATTTGCTTCGACGCGGGCATCAGGTTCCACGCGTCGCCGCAAGGCCAGGCAGCAAACGGAAAGCAGTGGTCGATGTCGTAGTCGCCCTGCAGGCGCTGGCCAGACCACACGCAATACACGGGCTTGCCCGCCGCGCGCATCTGCGCCACAGCCTCGCGCGCGATGCGTGTATCGCGCTCCGGATCGGCCCACACCAGCAGAGGCTGCGCAAGCTGGCGCACGTGCGGCACGCTGGCGCCGGCGTAACCTTCCATCAGGCGCAGCCATTCCGCGATCAGCACCGGCTCGATCCAGACGTTGTAGCGCCCCAGCGCCTGCCAGATCTGCAGCGGGACGCGCAGCTCGCCGAAACTCCAGAGGAACGGTGCGTCGATCGTCAACGGCAAAGGCGGGGCGATGCGGCGCTGCGCGATGATCTCGAAGATCGGCTGGTCGCTTGCGGGCCAGCGCAGGTACCTGGCAGGCATCGTGCGAATGATTTGCGCGATCTCTCCAAGGCTGCGATGCAGCCGCCTGGCGGTGTCGCCATCGAACACGGCGCCAACGCGCAGCTCGAACGGATTGATCGCGCGCAGCGCCGTGAAGTTGTCGGTGACGAAGCCAGGTCGTGCGCCAGTCCGGTTCGCCGGCATCTGCGGCAGCGCGGCTTCAATCAGCGGCTTGTACATGCGCAGCCAGAACAGCGCGGCCATCCCGAGCGGGATCGCCACATGATCGGCTTCGTGGCGCGCGGACCCGCTGGCCGTGTCCGCAATGCGCGCCAGGATGCGCAGCAGCGCAATTTTGTATGTGGACGCTTTTCCATCCACCAGCACCAGGTGACGCAGCAACGGCAAGGCGCCAAGGCCATCGTCGGGCAATCCCAGGACCGCGGTCGACCACGACACGCCTGTTCTTCCCAGCCTGTCCTCGCTGTCGTTTGCATGCAGCAGCCGCAGGCCGAATTGCTGCGACAGCGCCGTCAATTCAGACAAGGAAACTGCGTGCATTGCGCGCGCCGTATCGGGTTCGCCCAGGCGCAGGCTGATGGCGATGCGGCCGTTCGGCGCGAGCAGCGTTGCCAGCTTGCGCAACGCCCGCGCGCGCAACGCTGGCGGCACGTGCATCCACACGGCCGAGAGCAGGATGAAGTCGAAGGTCAGGCCAAGGCGGCGCACCTGCGCCAGCTCCGGCAGGCTGTCGGAGAGCCAATGGATGCGGGGTGACGGGTGCAGCGCGCGCGCGTGGGTGCGCATGGCATCCGAGGGTTCCACGGCGACGACATCATCGCCACGGGCTGCAAACCACGCGGCGTCGCGGCCGGACCCTGCCCCGATGTCGAGGATCGTGGCGCCTGGCGCGGGGAGCAATTCGAGAAGCGACGCGTGGACTTCTTCGAAGGCCAGGGATTCGTACTGCTGGACCAGCGGGGCGGCGTGCTGCTCGTAGTGGAGAATGGTCGTCATCAGGCTCCGTCGTAGCGCATCGCTGTTGACGTATTGTAGATGCATTGCGGGCTTGCATCAGTTTTGCAAGGAGTCCATTGCGCTGCCCTGCCCTGTCAGCGCCGTACCGGGCGGAGCGGTGGCCCCATTCCCAAATCAGCTTGACACCAAGCTAATGCAGCGCGACTATCGTTTCGGATGCCGTGTTTTTTCGGCATGGAAAATCAAGGTGGATCTGATGAACAATCGTCTATCCGGTGCGCGCGGCATGTGGGTTTATTCCGCACTGACTGCGCTGGCCCTGTCGGCATGCCCGCTCGCGGCAACAGCACAAACCGTCCCCGACCCCTGGCCGGCATTGCAGCAATCTTACTTCCCCGGCAAAAAGCTGGAACCCGCACCGTTTATCCACGTCACTGCGCCCTCGCGCGCAGCCAGCGGCGAGCAGGTGCCGTTCGCTTTCAGCATCGATCATCCGATGACGGCGGCCAATTACATCAAGTCGGTGACCGTGCTGGTGGACGCCAACCCGGTGCCGGTCACGGCGGTGTTCCACTTCAAGCCGGAAAGCGGCAAGGCAGAAATGGCCACCAGGATCCGCTTCGATACGGATTCCCCGGTACACGTCGTCGCCGAATCGAATGACGGAAAATTCTATGTCAGCACGGTGACCGTCAAGGCCTCGGGAGGCTGCGGCGGCAGCGTCGCGGGCGACGATCCTGCCGTCATGGCGGCGGCAGGCAAAATGAAGATGGCGTTGAGCGGGCCGCCCAACGTTGGCGGCATCAACAAGGCCAAATTGCTGATCAGGCATCCGATGTACACCGGCCTGCAGCGCAACCTCACCACCAATGGTTTCCGGCCTGCGTATTTCATCGATCAGGTCACCGTGTCGTACAAGGGCAGGCAGGTCCTGGTGGCGGACACCTCGATCGGCATCAGTGAAAATCCGACCCTGGAATTCGGTTTCGTCGCCGATGGCCCCGGCGCACTGGCTGTGGTCCTGCGCGACAATACCGGCGCTACTTTCCGCCAGGCGCTCGATGTCGGTGGCTGATGGAGTATCCCTGCTGCGCCTGCTCGCGCGCTCCTTGCTGCTGGCCGCAGCCACGTGCGCGCCGCTGGCAGCACAGCCGTTGCAGGTCGAGCAGGTGGCGCCGGGCGTGTATGTGCATCTCGGCCAGCACAAGGATTTCGACGAAGATTATGACGGCGACATTGCCAATACCGGTTTCATTATCGGCACCGAGGCGGTCGCCGTGATCGATACGGGCGGTTCGTACGCGGTGGGCATGGCGTTGAAAGAAGCGCTGCGCCGCATCACGCAGCTCCCGGTGCGCTATGTTATCAACACGCACGGGCATCCCGACCATGTATTTGGCAACGCCGCTTTTTTGAAGTCCGATGGTGCCGGCGGCGTGCCGCAATTGATCGGCCACGCGCGGTTGCCGCCCGCGCTGGCCGCGCGCCGCGAACCCTACCTGCGCAACCTCACAAAACAGCTGGGAGCAGGCGCAGAAGGCAGCGTCCTGATTGCGCCCCGCCATACGGTACAAGACCACCTGACCCTCGACCTCGGCCACCGCAAGCTGGAACTGACTGCCTGGCCAGGCGCGCATACCGACAACGACCTCACCGTGTTCGACGCTGCAACCGGCACCTTGTTCAGCGGCGACCTGCTGTTCATCGCGCGCATCCCGTCCATCGACGGCGACGTCAAGGGATGGCTCGCCGTGACACAACAACTGAAAAAGCTGGCGGCAGCGCTGGTCGTCCCCGGGCATGGCCCCGTCACGCGGGACAAGAACCGGGCGCTGGACCGGCAGGCAGACTATTTGGCCACCCTGCTGCGCGACGTGCGTGCCAGCATCCGCCGCGGCGACGACATGACGGCAGCCATGACGACGGCAGCCGCCAGCGAACGCACGCGCTGGCAACTGTTCGACGTCGTCAACCGGCGCAATGTGAATCTGCTGTTTCCCCTGCTGGAATGGGAATAAGGGTGCGCAGGCGGACCTTCCTTGCATCAGCCCTGGGCGGACCGGCCTGGCCCGCTCTGGCCTCGCCAGGCCGGGACATTGCACGCACTGCCAGCCTCGGGCGCGTGGTCGTGGTGGGCGCGGGCTTTGGCGGGGCAACGGCGGCCCGGTATCTGCGGCTCTTGAGCGGTGGGCGCATCGACGTCGTCCTGGTGGACCAGCGTGCCGATTTCATTTCGTGCCCGGTCAGCAACCGGGTGCTGGGCGGCCAAAGGACGATCGAGCAACTCACATTCAAATACGATGCGCTCGCGAGGCGCCATGGCGTCAAGCGCCTGACCGGCGCCGTGACGGCGATCGATGCGGACAAGTCGCGCATCATGGTGGCCGGCAAACCCCTGGCGTATGACCGCCTGGTTGTCGCCCCCGGCATCGACTTCATGTATGACGCGTGGCCGGCGCTGGCAGGCGCGCAGGAACAGATTCCCCATGCATGGAAAGCGGGCCCGCAAACGCGCTTGTTGCAACGGCAGTTGTTGACTATGCCCGACGGCGGTGTCTTTACCATCGCGGTGCCATTGCTGCCCTACCGCTGTCCGCCGGCGCCGTACGAGCGCGCCTGCCAGGTGGCGTTTTACCTGAAAACGCACAAGCCGCGGTCCAAGGTCGTGGTGCTCGACGCCAACCCGGTCATCACGTCGAAACGCGCGCTGTTCGAGCGCGCCTGGCGTGATTTGTACCCCGGGATGATCGACTACATGCCCGGCAGCGATGTGCAACACGTCGATGTGGCAACCAGGCTTGTTAAGACCCCGTTCGAGCGCGTCGCCTCCGACGTGCTGAACATCATTCCACCGCAGCGGGCCGGCCAGCTGGCGCAAGCGGCCGGCCTGGCCAACGTCGACGGGCGCTGGTGCGAAGTCGACTTCCTCAGTTACGCCTCGAAGGTGCTGCCGCATGTCCACGTGATCGGCGACGCCATCGACGCCGGCCTGCCCAAGTCGGCCCACATGGCCAACGCGCAGGCCAAGGTGTGCGCCGCCGCCATTGTCGCGCTGATGCAGGGCAAAGCGCCAGATCCTGCGCCGGCGTTTGCCAACACCTGCTACAGCTTTGTCGACGACCGGCAGGCCATGCGCATATCCACCTTGTACCGCTACGACGCCACAAAAAAAAGCATGCTGGCGCAGGGTGACAGCTTCCTGTCGGCGCAGCCCGGGTTGGGTGAAGGCGCTGACGCGGATGCGTGGGCGCGGCAGATCTGGGCCGACGTGCTGGCGTAACTGGCGTAACTGGGAGGACGAGGCCGGCGAATCTTCACGGCGCCGTCAACCCGCGCGCCAGCGCGTCGAACACGACCTTGCACGCCAGGTTGGATTTGAGGTCTTCGTGCATCACAATCCATAGCCCCAGCTCGATCGATACCAGTTCCGGCAGCACCCGCACCAGCATCGGATCGCGCTGCGCCAGCGCGACGTGGCATACGCCGATGCCGAAGCCCGCGCGCAGTGCGGCAAGCTGCACATTGTCGCTGTCGCTGCGCAGCGCGAAGCGTCCACGCACCAGGGCCGGGAAGCGCTGCGACAACGCGCGCAGCATGGGCGTTTCGGTGTCGTAACCGATCAGGTCGTGCTCCGCCAGGCCGGCCATCGATGCCGGGGCGGGCCGATGCGCGAGGTAATCGCGATGGGCATACAGCCCCAGTTCCAGCGATGGCAGGCGGCGTGCAATCAGCGCGTCCTGGGCCGGCGGGTGCATGCGCACCGCGATATCGGCTTCGCGCTGCAGCAGGTCGGCGAGCTGGTTCGACACCGCGATTTCCACGACCAGTCCAGGGTGGCTGCGGCGCAAGCCCGTACAAATGGCCGGCAGGTAATCCGTGCCAACGATGTCGCTGGCGCTGACCCGCACGGTGCCTGCCACCTCGCCCGCTTTCTCGCTCGCGGTACGCAGAAAGGCGGCCGCGGTGACGGCCATGGTTTCGGCAAGCGGCACCAGTTTCAGAGCCATGCCGGTGGGCGTCAGGCCGCGCTGGGTGCGCAGGAACAGCGTGACGCCGATGGCCGCCTCCAGCGCATCGATGTGGCGCGTCAGGGTGGGCTGGGTCAGTGCAAGGCGGCGCGCCGCGCGCGAGAGCGATCCCTCCCGCACAACCACAAGGAAGCTGCGGTAGAGCTGCCAGTCCGGTTCCGGGTTCATCTATTTTTGTATGGCTGGCCAATGAGATTGACTATTCTCGCAGAACTGATCCCGTCCTATGCTGGTCTCACCCGAAAATATTTTGAGAGAGCGAACATGAAAAAGCTGACAGTTGTGTTTGGAAACGGGGCCATCGGCCACCTGGTCACTGAAAAATTGCTGGCGGACGGACAGGCCGTGCGCATTGCCCAGCGCAAGCAGCCAACGCCGCTGCCGGCCGGCGCCGACTACGTGCACTGCGATATCCTCGACCCCGACACTGTGCGCCTGGCAGTTGAGGGCGCGTCGCAGGTGCTGCTGGCAGTCGGTTTCGCGTATGACGCCAGGTTCTGGCGCACGGCCTGGCCGCTGGCCATGGAAAACGTCCTCGACGCGTGCGCCGCGGTCGATGCGCGGGTGGTGTTCATCGACAATCTGTACCAGCTCGGCGCGCAAACCACGCCGCGCACCGAAGAGATGGCCCTGACCACGGCCGGCGAAAAACCGGTGATCCTGGCGCAAGTGACGCGCATGTGGATGGCGGCGCGCGGGCGCGTGCGCTTTGCGGCGCTGCGCTGCCCGGATTTTTACGGTCCCGGTGTCGTCAATTCCTACCTGGGCGAAACCGGCCTTGGTGCAGTTGCCAAAGGCAGGCCCGCCCTGATGCTGGCGCCGGACACGCCGCACGACTTTGCGTATGCGCCCGATGTCGCCCGCGCCGTGCTGACGCTGTTCGATGCGCCCGACGATGCGTACGGGCAGGCGTGGAATATACCCTGCGCCCCGACGCGCACGCCACGCGCCATCCTGCAGCTTGGCGCACAGGCGCTCGGCGTGCCACTGAGAATCACTACCATCCCGCTGTGGTCACTGGGTGTGCTCGGTTTGTTCGTGCGCTTCATGAAAGAAGTGGCCGACGTGCGCTTCACCTGGGACCGGCCCTATCACGTCGATGCAGGCAAATTTACCCGCCGGTTCTGGTCGGATGCGACGCCGTTTGAAACCGGCGCGGCTGCCACGGCCCGGTCATTCATGGCATGACCGAATTACCGGGTGTAGCGCAGCCACACCCCGCCGCCGTCCTGCACTTCGGCCGAGGCAAGTTTCAGGTAACTCGGCTGGGTCCAGACGTCTTCGGCAATTTCAAACGACGCCGGATGGTGGCCGCGCCCGTCGATCAGCGGCAGTATCAGCACGCTGACTTCATCGACCAGGCCGGCATTGACGAAGGAGCCGCTCACGTGCGGGCCGCCTTCGACGATCAGCCGCTGCGTGCCCAGTTCATCGGCCAGGGTCTGCACCACCTGCGCCAGGTCGATGTCGGTTTTGCCGCCGAAGAAATACGACACGTCAATCGACTGCAAATAGGCCAGATAATCGTCCGACACGGCTTCCGTAAGCACTGCGACTACATGCGAGCCAAGCGCTTCGTTGCTCTTCCAGGCCACCTTGCCATGCCCATCGATGGCAATGGCGTACGTTTTCGCGTCACGCTTCGCGAAATACGGCGTGCGTGAAATCGGCTCCTTCGCCAGGCCTGTTGGATAACCCTCGCCATGGGCAATTTCTTCCATGGTAGTGCGGCCGCAAATCCAGCCATCGAATGCAAACGTGGCGGCCAGCTTTTCATACAGCTCGCCCGCCGCTTTCTTGAATGGCCGGTCCCAGCCATCGGTAAGCGCGTGGCCGTCGATGGACGACATCATGTGGCAGATAACATAAGGCTTCATGCAATTCTCCAGAACCATACGCGAGCGCATTGCTCGTCAGTTAAAAGGGATCGTGACTGCGGATTGCACACGTGGCTTTGTCACGCTGCGTCGTCGAAGTCGGTGGAAACACTCAAGTCGTGCTGTGCCGCTATTTCGTGAGCACGCTGCTCCATGCGCTCGACAACCGCATTGAAGCCCCACGTCCCAAGCACAAGATGCCTTGGCGCATCGGCGCCGAGCGCAATGGTGACCATGGCCGCAGCTGCCTTGGCCGGATCGCCCGACTGCGCGCCACTGGTGTCTTTCGTCACGGCCAGCCGCTTTCCCGCCGTCTCGGCATAATCGGCGATGTGGCTCGCTGTCTGGCGCAGGGACCGGCCCGCCCAGTCGGTGCGGAAGGGACCAGGCTCGACGCATGTCACGCCAATTCCCAGCGGCAGCACTTCGGCACGCAGGGCATCCGACCATCCCTCGACCGCATGCTTCGACGCAGCGTAGTAGCCGGATCCCGGATAACCGATGAGGCCGGCGACGGAGGTGATGTTGATGATATTGCCCGTGCGCTGTTCACGCATCAGGGGAAGGACCGCCCGCGTCATGGCAAACAGGCCGAACACGTTCGTGTCGAACTGCGCCCGGATTTCCGTTTCCTCGCCCTCTTCCACCGTGCTCTGGTAGCCATAGCCGGCGTTGTTGACCAGAACGTCGATGCGTCCGAATTTCTCTCGCGCAGCGGCAACCCCTGCGTCGATGTCTGCAGGGTTCGTGACATCGAGAGAGAGCGTCAGTACACGATCCGGTGCGGCGCTTTCGATATCTGCGATGGCGCCCTTGTCGCGCGCAGTGGCGGCCACGCGCCATCCGCGCTGGACGATGAGGTCAGCCAGCGCCCGGCCCAGGCCGGTTGAACAGCCGGTGATGAACCAGACCGGGGTATTTTCTTGTTGCATGCGTTTTCTCCCAAGAGGGTGCCACGCCTGCGTGGGTGCTTGCCAGCAGGCGGGATGCGGATGCCCGCGAACATGAAAGGAAGTCGTGCAGACGTGTGGCATCATCAGCCGAAGGTCTGCGCGAGTGATGCTTTTAGCATATCACGATGCTCATGTTCGGTTTGGCGACGCGTCCCGTAGCCGAACACGGGTTCGGCCAGAGCGCTCGTTGGAGATGGCGCTGCCAGTGGTCAGTGAATCTCGCTAACGAAGTCGGCCCGTGCGCGCCGCACTTTTTTGAGGTTGACGAGCCAGTCTTCCTGCGCAGCGCGGTAGCCGAGCGGGAGGATCACCACACTGCGCAAATGGCGTTCGGGCAAGCCAAGCAACTGATCGAGCGCGGCCGGGTCGAAGCCTTCCATTGGCGTCGCGTCGACTTCTTCGAACGCCGCGGCAATCAGCGCGGCGCCCAGGCCGATGTATGCCTGGCGTGCAGCCGCCTCAAAATTACCCTCTGCGCCGCGGGCGGCGTAGATCCCTTTCAACATGCCGCGATAGTTTTCCCAGTTCGGGTTGACCGTGCCGCGCACGGTATTGGCCAGGTCGAACATGGTGTCGATGCGCTCGGGTGTCGTATCGTCCCAGGCGGCAAATACCAGCAGGTGCGAGCAGTCGGTGATCTGCTGTTGATCGTACCCAATTGCCCTGATCTGTTCGCGCAAGGCCTGGTTCGTGACGACCAGCAGTTCAAATGGCTGCAAGCCGCTCGACGTCGGCGCCAGCCGCACGGCTTCCAGGATGCGTTCGATTTTCTCAGGTGGCACGGTCTGCGCCGCATCGAATTTCTTGGTGGCGTAACGCCAGTTCATTTTGTCGATCAGTATGCTCATGCGTATTCCCTCAAAGTGGGCAAACGCCACGTCGGATTTGCCTCTCACCTATAATAAGTTTCAAGCCAACTTGAGGGTCAAGCACAAAATGAGGATCAGTGAACTGGCAGAAAAAGCCGGCGTGGCAACGTCAGCCATTCGCTATTACGAGGAGCAGGGTCTGCTGGAACCTGCCGGACGCCACCGGAACGGCTACCGCTTCTACACCGAGCGCGCGTTGCAGCAATTGCGCACCGTGCGCATTTCGCAATCGCTTGGCTTCACGCTGGACGAGATCCGCGGCTTCCTGATTGGCGAAGGACAATGCGACCACGGGCGCGTGCTGGCGCAAATTGCGCTGCGGACCGAGGCGGCTTTGGCAGAACGGGCCGCCCTCGACGCGCAGCTCGAACGGCTGGCACAACTGAAAGCCATGCTGGAGCACGGCGCCGCAAACTCCACCTGCACGGAGTCGGCTGTGCAGTAATGCCGCGTCAATACCACGGCCCTTCATCTTTCAAAATTCGATACCCCTTCAACCATGCTTTCAGCTTTCGGACATCCGCAAACAACACCAGGTCCGACTCGATCTCCCGCACATTCGCTTTCATGGCCGCAATATCTTCGCGCAGCTCGCGCAGCAATGCCTTTGGCGTACGCCGCTCACCCGGTTCCCAGCCCATGTCCAGCGCCAGGTGAAATTCGAGCGACTCGATTTCCATGTGGATCTCGCTGACCTGCCGCTGCAGGACGCGGTTGTACTGCAAGATCCGGTCGTCAGCCAGGTTGTCCAGGCCGGCCTGGTCGACCTGCTCCACTTCCAATTGCAACTCCAGCAGGCCCAGCAAGTCGTTGGCGCCGTACGCCACGTTGGCGCGCTGCATCAGGTCGGTTTTGCGGGCGCGTTCGGCGGGGTCGGTTTCGCGGTCGGGATGCAGGGCGCTGGCAAGTTTGCGGAAGATGTCGCGCACCGATTGCTTGAGCTTGGCCTCTTCGGCTTCGTGGCGCAGCGCACGTGCAGTGGGCTTGGCGGGCCTGGCCGTCTGCGCGTCCGCGGCTTCCATTTTTTCGTGCATCGCTTCAAAAAAGGCGTGCGGGGAATCGAGGTTGGTGTCGTCGTCAAGTTCGATGCCGGTGGCCTGCTTGACCATGGCGCGGAAGGCCGCGTTTTCTGCGTCGGTCTCCTCGTCGAAGTCGGACTGGCTGTAGCGGTTGTAGATTGCCTTGATTTCTGCATCGTCCGGATCGGCCTCCACCGATGCCAGCGCCATGACGCAGATGAAATCGGCGAGCTTTTCGCGGTCGCGCTTGCTGAGAGTCTTGTCGTGCCAGGCCTGGTCCAGCAGCAGGACCAGGTCCCGGCGGCGAGCCTCGACTTGCCCGACCAGCGGATTGAATTCGTTGTCGGCCATGGCGCGGATCTTGGGCGCCTCGGTGTGCCAGAAGGCCAGGCGCACGCGCTCGGCTTCAAGCTTCTTGACGAGCGTGTTGAACTGTTTGCGGGCGCGCGACAGCGGACCGGCGGTGGGCGCCGTGATACGGATGGCTTTGGAAGACGTCATGGTGTGGGAGAGCCAGGTAGAGGGTTGCCTCGATTATAACGAGGACGCACCGGCAATCGGCAGGGCAATGTCGTATCCTGACGGGACATCAACAGGGACAACCATGACCGCTACCGACACCACCCACCGCTTCGACGCCGCCGTCGCGCTCACGCCAACCGGCGATGGCATGTATACCGGCAGCACGCACGCCGGCTACGGCAATATGGTCGGCCCGTTCGGCGGCGTCATTGCTGCCGCCCTGCTGGGCGCGATCATCCAGCATCCGCAGCGCCTGGGCGATCCGTTGTCGCTGACCGTGCATTTCGCAGCGCCCATTGCCGACGGCGGCTACACCGTCGAAGCGAAGGCTGTCCGCACCAACCGGACCACCCAGCACTGGTATGTCACGCTGGTGCAGGATGACGAGGTCGCCGCGTTTGCCACCGCGGTGACGGCCGTGCGGCGCGATACGTGGCAGACGCTCGATGCTGTCTTTCCGGATGTGCCGGCAGCCGACGCCATCGCGCCGATGCCGGCGATTGCCCGCGTGGCATGGACCGGCAGCTATGAGATGCGTTTCGTTGACGGCCTGCCTGGCGCGCCCGATACCGCGAGCGAGTCGTCCGAATCGCTGCTCTGGATGCGCGACCAGCCGCCGCGCCCGCTCGACTTCCTGGCGCTGGCAGCATTGTGCGATGCGTTCTTTCCGCGCATTTTCGTGCGCAGGCCGAAGTGGGTGCCGATCGGCACGGTGGCGCTGACAACGTATTTCCACGCCGATGCCGCGCAGCTGGCTGTGCAAGGCAGCGCGCCCGTGCTGGGCCGCGCCCGCGCGCTCAATTTCAGGCAGGGTTTTTTCGACCAGACAGCCGAAGTGTGGAGCGCCGCCGGCGACCTGCTGGCGACGACGCACCAGGTCGTGTACTACAAGGAGTAGTGACCCTCCCCCCCCTTTTTAAATGGAGCCTCTAAAAACCATTGCGAGCGGCAGCAATGGTGGTTGAGAAGCGCAGCTGTACAGGCGTACAGCGAGCATCGCAGACCGCCAGTGCAACGCGCAGCGGGTTTTTCGAGGTTCCCTTAGAACATCAGCGGCATGCGGGCCATGAGCGAGACATCCGGCGTATCGCGCGTCAGCCCTGCGCCCACCGAGACGCTGATCGTGCGCTTCTCGTTGAGCCGGTAGGAAAAGCCCAGCAGCAGCGTGCCCAGTTGCGTGCGCACGGAGCCCGGCACCGGCTGGCCGGCCTGGCGCGTGCGGCCGATCGAGGCGTGATCGTAGCCAAGGCTGAGCGACGCCTTCTCGTTCAGCGCCAGTCCCATGCCGAAGTTGAAGCCAAACACATCGCCCGGCTTGATTTCGCCCAGCGCTTCCTGTTCACCGCTCAGCACGGTGCGGGAGACGTTGCTGCGCTTGAAATTGTGCAGGTAGCTGAAATTGCCGAAAAAGATGGCGGGGTCGGATGGCATCAGCCAGGTCAGGCTGGGCTGGAGCGAATAGAAACCCGAGCCGGTAGGCAGGTCGAGCGGCAGGCCGGTGCCGGTGGCGTTGGTGCCGACGCAGCGGGTGGTGCAATCGGTGACAACTTCGAACGGGTCGCGGCCGGTACGGCTCTTGAAACGCAGGCCGCCGATGAAATACGGTTTGTCGATGCCGCCGTCGTTGATCTGGTAGCGGCCCGCCAGTTCCACGTCGCCAATGGACTTGCCGCTGGTCTGGAACACGTTTTCCACCATGGTGCCGGTGAACAGTTCGCGGCTGACGGTCGCGTCGCTGCGGTACACGTACGGCACCTTCAGTTCCAGTTCGAGGCGGTTGGTGATGCCGCGCCGGAGCGACATGCTGGCCGTGGTGCTGTTGCGCTTGACTTCACGCACGTCGACCAGGCCGATCAGCAGCGCCGGAATGATGGTGTAGCCGACCAGGGCGACGCGGTTGCTCGACGCGTAGCCGTACTGGATGGCTGGCTCGAGGACGAATTTGCCGCGGGGCGTGAGCACGCCGGGCGCCTCGAAAATAGGCGCGACTTCAGGCGGGCGGCCATTGGCCGGCGGCGCACGGCCGACCGCAGCATCGCCGGCGGCGCCCGCGCCGCGCATATCGGCCAGTGCCCGGGCCGGCGCAGGCTCGGGTGCAATGGCAGGCGCCGGTTGTGGCGGTGCCGGGATCCTGCCGGCCTGGCGTTCGAGTTGTTCCACCCTGGCGCGCTGCTGCGCCAGTTCTTCACGCATGCTTTTGAGTTGCGCCGCCAGTTCTTCAGTGGTCTGGGCGTGTAACGGAGCATGACAAACAACAGCGCCGGCAACGCCGGCGAGCAGTACGGAGAGTGGACGCATGGTGGCTTTCACAGTGGTTTTATTTGGGGGAGATGGCGTTGTTCAGCGCCTGGTTGAGGCTGGCATTGAAGTTCATGATTTGCAGCACACCGGCATTGTTCACGCTGGCGCGAATCGTGGTCTGGTTGTTGATCAGCTGGTCGTTCAGGCTGTTCTGGATCAACGTGCCGCCCAGCGCACCAAGGGGCATATCCAGCGCGATGCGCCCCGGCTGGCCGTTCTGGATCAGGCGGGTGCCGAGCGCGTCGCCAGCGAGCTGGGCCTGGCCGCTGGCGAGCTTGCCGACGTCGCCAAACTGCACGGTACTCTGTTCGACAATGTTCCCGTTGACTTGCACCAAGCGGTCGATGCCAAGCGTGACAAGCAGGTTGTCGCCGTATGAAAAGCCGCCGCGCACTGCGTCCAGCGCGGCAGCGTCGACCGCGTTGGGCGCGATGAACTGGGCCCGGGCCTGGCCAGGCAGGAAGCCCAGGGCGCAGAGGAAAACGAGGGGGAGATACAGGCGCATGGGAGCGTTCCTTTTCAAAAGTCGCCCGGCCCGAACTTGGACAGGGTCACCAAAGGTTGGCCGGTGTTGCTGACGCCGTCGCTCAGCGGCGCGCGCGGCGCGGCGCGCCAGTCGGCCATGGCGTTGAATGACGGCACGCCGGGGGCGTCATGAATGACGAACAGCATCTTGTTGGACCAGATCTCTTCGAAGCGTTCGCGCGCCATCGCGCGTGTGCCGCTGGCGGGGTCGCCCAGCAGAATGCGCCCGTCGGCTTCGCCCTTGATCACGACAAAATGGTGATAGCCCTTCTCGTTGATGAGCACGATGGCGGGCAGTCTGGCGTCGAACAGTTTTTGCAGCGGCAGCGCGAAGCCGTCGGCCTTGAAACCGCGGCCGGCCAGGTAGCGCTGCATGTCGAGCAGCGAAAAACCCTCGCGCCGGATTTTTTGCTGGTCGCCGTGAATGAACATTTCCTTGAACAGTGTCTTTTCATCGACCGGGAACTGGTAGTGGTGGGTCAGCAACGTGGCCAGAGCGGCCGAGCCGCAGCTGAAATCGTACTGCTGGCGCAGCGTAGCCTGGAAGCGCAGTTCCTTCATGCTCTTGACGCGCATGGCGAAACGTTCGCCGCCAGGCAAGCCCAGCTCGGCGCCTTCCGCCGGCTCGAGCAGCAGTGCAAGCAGCACGGCCGTGACCAACAGCCAAGCGGTGCGTTTCATTTGAGTTGCAGGTTGATGATCGTGGCGTTCTGGATCAGCACGTTGGCGCCACTGTTCTGGATCACGGTGGGAATGCCGGACATGTTGGCGAACGAGCCGCTGTCGATGCTGTTGGCGCCGGTGACCACGTGGTTGGCCACGTTGCCATGCACGCCGCCCTCGAGTTGCATATTGTTGTTGACCGTGTCGGCGCCGCCGCGCTGGGCATCGAGCTTGTCGCCGGAAACGGCAACGCCTAAAACGCTGTCAGCCGTCGCGACAGAATCGAGCACGGCAAACGCCGGCACCGGCTCCATTGGGAAGGTTGCGTCCGGCTCTGGCGCAGCCATGGCAGGTTGAAGGCACAGCAGCAGGCAGGCGGTGGAAATTTGAATGGAATAGCGATGCATGATGGCTCCTGGTCGGCAAAAAACTGCCGCCGCCATGAGGCGGGCGGCAGTGTGTAACAACCGCAGTTAGCGGCCGACCGTCATGTTCGACTGCACATTGACGCTTTGCTGGATCAGCGACGAGAAGCCATTGTTCTGGCTGACCGTCATGATGCCGGCAGCCGACTGGCCCACGTTCGACATGGTGTTCGACATGTCGAAGGAGCCGGCATTGACGGTATTCGTGCCGCCCATGCCGCCGGTGCCGCCAGCGCCGTTGCCGCCCGTACCCATGGCTGCCGTGTTGCTGCCGCCATCGCCGCCATTGCCGGCCGTGTTGGTGCCGCCCGCGCCGCCTGCGCCGCCGTCGCCGGCTGCTGCATTCCCGGCCGTGGCCGAACCATTCGTGGATGCGCCGCTGGTGCCGCTGCCGCCGGCTGCGCCTGCGCCGGAGGTGTTCGACGCCAGGCCGGTCGAGCCGCCCGCGCCACCCGAGCCCGCTGCTGCGCCTGCACCGCCGGTCGATGTCGCTGCCGCGCCGGAACCACCGGTGCCGCCCGACCCCGACGTGACCGCTGCACCGTTGCCGCCCGTGCTGGACAGCGCTGCGCCGCTGCCGCCCGCGCCTGACGTGGCCGTGCCGCCTGCCGCGCCGCTGCCGGCCGTATTGCTGGCCGTGGCGCCTGTGCCACCCATGCCGCCGGTGCCACCCGAGGCGCCTGCGCCGCCCGTGCCGCCGGCGCCGCCTGCTGCGCCGCTACCGCCGGCGCCGCCCGTTGCCATGCCGGCGGTGGTGGTCGATGCGCCGCCAGTGACGGCGCCGCCGGTCGACGATGGACCTGCACCCGTCGTCACTCCGCCTGGCGTGGTGCCGGCTTCACCAGCGCCGCCGCTGCCGCCGCCGTCGTTGCTCGCTGTCGTGCCGCCGCTGCTGGTATTGCCGCCGCTGGCGTAGGAACCCGCGCCAGTCGCACCGGTACCGGCTGCGCCGCCCGCGGCGCCCGTGCCGCTTGTGCCGCCGGCTGCGCCCGCGCCACCCGCGCCGCCCGTGCCGCCCCAGGCGCCGCTGCCGCCCGCGCCACCGGTTGCCGTACCCGTGCTGCCGCCGGCGCCGCCCGCCGCGCCGCTGGCATAGCCGGTGCCGCCGCCGTTACCGCCCGTGTTGCCCATCGCAGTGCCGCCGGCGCCGCCCGACGCCAGGCCGCTGGAAGCGCCGGCGCCACCGCTGCCGCCAGTGACCGGACCGCTCGTCCCGCCCCAGCCGCCATTGCCGCCGCTGCCGCCGGTCGCCCCTGCGCCGCTGGTCGCGCCCGAGGCACTGCCGCCGGCGCCGCCGGCGCCGCCCGATGCCATGCCGGTCGACGCCGACCCGTTGGTTGCACCACCGCTGGTGGCAACACCGCCGCTCGCACCGGCAGCGCCATTGGCGCCGGACGCTGCGGCGCCCGCGCCGCCCGTGCCGGTGGCCGATCCGCCGTAACCGGACGCGCCCGTGCCGCCAGCACCCTGGCCGCCGTTGGTGTTGCCGAAGTTGGTGGCCACGTTGCCGATATTGTTGATGGCGTTACCCGTGACCGTGCCATTGAGGGTGGTCGCTGCCGTCGCGGACGACGTATTGAAAGCATTCGTGACGCTGTTCGTGGCGGTGCCGCCGTTGTTGGCTGCGGCAGAGCCCAGCGCCGAGGCCATGGCGCTGCCGGTCGACTGATTCTTGGCGGAGCTGTTGTCGTTGCTCTGGTTCGAATTGTCGCGCGTTGAACTGTCGGTGGTGTCCGTGGTGGTGGTGCGCACCGAGTTGTCGTTGTTGTTATTGGTAAGCGTAGCGTCGAGCGTATAGGTATCGGCCGGCGTGGTGGTCTGGGCGTGGGCGCCCAGGCTGAAAGCAAACGTGATGGCGGCGGCAAGCAAGGTCTTGTTCATGCGGTTTCCCCTGTGGGTATGTGGTTGAGAACAGATTCGGCTGTGGATGACCCAAGCACTCCCCGTGTTCGCAATAACAATGCCAGGTGCGTGGAACTACGCTAACTCATTGACGCACAACGGAATTAATTTTGCTGAACCGTGTGAATTGCGCGTATGAATGAATGAAAGCTGGCTGCCGCTGAAAAGTGTTTCAAAAGTGGGACAGGCTTGTCGTATTGACGAGGCAAACCTGTCCAGATGCTGCGCTTTATTGCGTTAAAGCCGGATACCGTGCTTGCTGAGCAGGCGGTACATGGTGGTGCGCGAGACGCCCAGCTCGCGCGCGGCGCGGCTGACGTTCTGGCCCGAGCGGTCGAGGCATGACCGGATGGCGACGCGCTCTGAGAGCGCCAGCGTGTCGTCCAGCGCCACCGGCAGCGGTATGTCGAACGGATCGTCGAAACCCAGGTCTGCCGCGCTGATCAGCCGTCCTTCGGCCATGACCATGGCGCGGCGCACGCGGTTCATCAGTTCGCGCACGTTGCCCGGCCAGTGGTGGGCCAGGATGGCACTCGCCGCACCGCTGGAAAAACCCTTGAGGCGCGGGTGCTTTTCTTCCGCATACTGCGCAAAAAAATGGTCGGCCAGCAGCATCAGGTCGTCGCGCCGTTCGCGCAGGGGCGGCACCGTGATGGGCAGCACGGCGAGCCGGTAATACAGGTCTTCGCGAAATACGCCGCGCGCAACAGCATCCTGCAGATTCACGTGGGACGCAGCGATGACGCGCACATCGAGCGGCATGGCCCGCGTGGCGCCCAGCCGCGTGATGGTTTTCTCCTGCAGGAATCGCAGCAGGGTAGCCTGCAGTTCCTTGGGCAAGTCGGCAATTTCATCGAGAAAAATCGTGCCGCCGGCTGCGGCTTCGATCAGGCCGGCCTTGTCGCGCATGGCGCCGGTGAACGCCCCTTTTTCGTAACCGAACAGCTCTGACTGGATGAGGTTGGGCGCGATGGCCCCGCAGTTGACGGCAATAAAGGGCCCCCTGGCGCGTACCGACTGTTCATGCACGCCCAGCGCGGCCAGCTCCTTGCCGCTGCCGCTCTCGCCCCAGATCAGGACCGGCGCAGACGTCCGCGCAACGCGCTCCACCTGCTCGCGCAGCCGCGTGACAGCGCTGCTGACGCCCACCTGGCGCGTGCCGGTCCCCGATGTGCGCTGGCGCGGCCGGCGCAGGGTAGCCCAGCCGTGGACATGGCCCAGCGTGTCGGCCAGGCGGCGCGCATCGATCGGTTCGGAGTGGTAATCGTACAGGTGGTCGGACATGACATCCCGGCACGCTTCGGACGCCAGCGCCGCGGCGCCCACGACGCCAATCCAGTGCACGTGGCTGTGTGCGCGCAGGAACTGGTCCACCTCGCGCATGCGCACGGCGCCAATGACGCCATCGAGCAAACCCACTAGAAACGGGGTGGCGCGCAAGACCTGCGCCGCCTCGGACAGCGAGGCGACCTGGCAGATTTCCCAATCTTCCATGTAGTCGCCGAGGCGGTGATCCGGTCGCTCATTGGCTGCCGCCACATACAACAACCGCCGCCCTGCCGTGTCCCCGTTCACGCCATTCTTAGTATGTTGATCAGTCACTTTGTCACCATTTCCACGTGGCCATGTGTTCCAGTCAATTTGCGTGATATCAGTCAGCCTGAATAAAACGCTACAATTATAGCTACCGCTAGTAGCAATTATTGATATACGTGGGTAACGAACAAGCGGATTCATTGTGCATGTCGCATTTTTTCAACCGCAGGGATGGTGATGTGCGCGGTGGTAATGACATACGGAAAGGCGAAGCTGGGACGCGATGCAAAAGGGAAATTCCGGCGGCACATTTCCCGTGTTTCAGGTGCACAGGTAATCGAAGCGCACCCGTTCCGGCGCGCAAGGCGGCAGATAGGGTCCTGCGGCACGTTCCCACTCAGCGCGCAGGTAGACGCGGTCGTGCCCCGACAGCATCAACGCCACGGCAGTGAGCCACTGGTGCGAGTCGAGCGTACCGGCGCGCGGCAGCAGCACTGCCGCTGCCAGCAAGCCAAGCAGCAGGGGCCACGGCTTGCGCGTGGCGGCGCGCGTGATGGCACGCGTGGTGCGGGCATGCGCCATGAACAGCGCAGCGGTCCCCAGGCCCAGCAGGCAACCAGCCACGGCCTCGCTGGGCGTATGGGCGCCCACCTGCACGCGTGCCGCGGCCACCCCCATCGCCAGGAGCGCGCCAGCCAGCACCAGGGCGCGCTGCCACCTGCCGCGGGTGTGATCGGCCAGCAGGAACAGCGCCACCGGAAACACCGCGGCGGCGCGCATCGCGTGCCCGGAGAATCCGGTAAAGGACAGCGACGCGATCCCCAGGCCCCAGCCGATGAACGCCATCTGGGATGCTGCAGCGATGGCCAGCGCAGCGCCGAACAGCAGGCACCAGGCCAGCGCCAGGCGCCAGCCACGCGCGCAAGCGAGCCACACCGTCACGCCCAGCGCCACCGGCGCCGTGATATCGAGACCGCCCAGCGCGGAGAGATGGGACCACCAGTTCATGTCGGTATCGGAATGCAGGAAAGCCGGACTATACCTGAAGGCGCTGTCCTCTTTCCGCATTGACGACGCCGGCAGCAGGCCCGAGGCCTGGCCGGCCAGGGCTGCACCATGGCGGCGACCGTGGCCGCGTGGTGAGGACGCCGGCTGGCGCACCAGCCTGCCGTGCAGCTAGACCTTGGCTTCCATCCCTGGCGTCGCCGATCGCTGCAAGAACATCTGCGTAACCTGCGGCATGTGTTCCAGCAGCCAGGCCGCCATGGCCTTTTCCTGGACCAGTATCTGCTCGCAGGCTGTCCTGGTGTCGGTGTCGCCCACCGCGTCGGCCGCGGCGATCAAGGTGGTGTACGTGGCGATTTCGATGTTCTCGAAAACGTAGCCGGCCATCGCCCCCTTGACCACTTCGTCACTGGCCGTCATGCCGCCGATGGCCTGGCCGAACGCCATCAGTTTGCCGCCGATGTCCTTGATCACCGAGTTGCTGGTGCCGCGGCGTGTGATGCAGGCATCGACCACGCCCTGTTGCCACCGCGTTTCCTCGATATGCTGCACGATGCGGCCACGCAGCGCCGGATAGTGTTCCAGGCGCTCCGCTTGCGCAGTGAGCATCTTTTCAGCCTGCTGCTCCATTGCATGCGCATCGCGCAGCCAGTCGTTCAGGTTCTCGTTCGCGTCAGTTGTCATGATCGCTCCAGTGGAATGATTCAGAGAAAGGCCAGACTGCGCTTGCCGCTTACCGCGTGCCGGTGCCAGAGCCGCTGGTGCCGCTGGTGCCGGAGCCGGACGTACCTGAAGTCCCGGAGCTGCCGCTGCCGGATGAACCCGACGACCCCGACATGCCGGACGATCCGGATGAACCGGACGATCCCGACATGCCGGACGATCCCGATGCACCGGATGAACCCGACATGCCGGATCCCGACGAACCGGACGAACCGGACGAACCCGACATGCCGGACCCTGAAGAACCGGACATGCCGGACCCTGAAGAACCGGACGAACCGGACATGCCGGACCCTGAAGAACCTGACGACCCTGACGAACCCGATGAACCGCTGCTGCCGGACTTTTTCGACTTCGACGAACCGCTGCGCTGCGTGCCTTTCTGCGGATCAGTGGTTTGGCCGCTTGCCGAAGTGCCGCTTTGCGAACCGGAACCCGACGAGCCGCTTTGCATCCCGGAACCGGAAGCGCCACCCGTGCTGGAACCCGAGCCGCTGGCGCCACTGGCGCCGCTGGTGCTGCTGCCACCGGTGCTGGTGCCGGCGCCCGCGCCGGTACCCGTGCCGCTGCCGCTGGTGGAGGTCTGGGCCACAGCCAGGCTTGTAATGGCCGTGAGAATGGTTGCTGCAATGATCGACTTACGCATGGTTTTCTCCTGTAATTGAGTAGGGTGCAGGCGGCCGTTCAGCCGCGTGATGCAAGCTTACTGCGCTCAACTTTTTGGCATATCAGCGGACTGATTCCGTTCAGGTCGGATCGCACCTACATAAATTCTCAGGACCAATTGCAAGGGCGGACGACGTGGCGCTCCGCTGTTTTTCGGCCGTCGCTGCGCATTTTTCCCGTTTTCAAGGTGGCGGCAGGCGCACAAAAAACGTCGCAGGATATCGGCTCATTTCACCACTGACAGGAGTTCGCCATGCAAACGATTCGGGATGTCATGACCACAGATGTACAAAGCATTGCTTCGCAGGAAACGGTGCGGCGCGCCGCGCAAATGATGGACGACCTCAATGTCGGCGCCATTCCGGTGCTCGACAACGGCAAGCTGGTCGGGATGGTGACGGACCGCGACATCACGGTCCGCGCCACGGCTGCAGGCCTGGCCCCGGACGAGGCGCACGTGGCGGACGTGATGAGCACCAATGTGCGAACCTGCACGTCGAACCAGGAGGTCGACGAAGTGCTCAACCAGATGGGCGACGAACAGATCCGCCGCATTCCCGTCGTCGACAATCAGTCCGGGCAAGTGATCGGCATCGTGTCGCTGGGCGACATGGCCGCCAAGCATTCGGCCGGCATCGACCACACGCTGGAAAATATCTCCACACCCGCAGAGCCCGACCGCTCCACGCTGGGCAATCTGGACAGCCAGGCGCAGCATTGACGTACAAATACAAAGGCGCTGTCTTCATTAAGTATTGAACGATTTTTTATTGCTGAGGTCTAACTGGTCTGTTCACTGACCGGGGACGATTGTGGAAGCCTGCGCGTTCGATTCTTATCTCACCCAGATTGCCGAATTGACCCGTAACCAGTGCGCGCGCGTGCTCGCACTGCTCAAACCGGCCGTCGACCAGGGCCGCACAGCTGCCGTCATCGAGGCCGCCGTCGCTCCGACACTGTGCTGTCCACGCTGCCAGGGCAAGCAGCTCTACCGGCACGGAACCAGGAACGGACTGCAGCGTTTTCGCTGCCGTGCCTGCGGGAGGACGTTCAACAGCCTCACTGGCACGCCGCTTGCGCGCCTGCGGCACAAAGAGAAATGGCTTGATTTCAGCGAGTGCATGCTTGATTCACGCACCGTGCGCAAAGCTGCGGCACGGGTCGAGGTCGCCAAGAACACGAGCCTGCGCTGGCGCCACCGCTTTTTGAAGCTGACTAAAGCCGACCGCACAGCCTGCATCAACGGGATCGCTGAAGCCGATGAAACGTTTCTCCTCGAATCGCAAAAAGGCGCGCGCAACCTGCAGCGGCCAGCGCGCAGGCGAGGCGGCAAGGCATCAAAACGTGGCATCTCGAAGGAGCAGGTGTGCATTCTGGTCGCGCGCGATCGCAGTGGCGGCACGGTCGATTTCGTTACCGGGCGGGGGCCTGTGACTGTCGTTCAGCTCAAGGAACATTTGGGTCCTGTCCTGGCTCCCGATACGTTGCTCGTCACCGACGCCAACCAGGCCTACCAGGCGTTTGCCAGACAGCAGGGCATTTCGCACGAATACGTGAACGTGAGCGCCGGGGAGCACACGCGCGGCGCCGTGCACGTGCAGAACGTGAGCGGTTACCACAGCAGGTTTCACAAGTGGCTGAGGCGTTTCAATGGTGTGGCGACGCGCTACCTGCCCAACTACCTTGGGTGGCTTTGGGCAATTGACCAGGAGCGCATTCGTTCCCCGGAGATCTTGCTCAGGACTGCTATCGGGGTCTTCAATACTTAACAGCGACAGCGCCAATAAAAAAAGGGCGGCCAGCGCCGCCCCGTGTGGCCTGCAGGTTGCTTACTGCGCTTCCTTGAGCTGCTCCAGGATCGCCGGGTTTTCCAGTGTCGAGATATCCTGCGTGATGGTTTCGCCCTTGGCCAGCACGCGCAGCAGGCGTCGCATGATCTTGCCCGAGCGCGTCTTCGGCAGGTTGTCGCCAAAACGGATTTCCTTCGGCTTGGCAATCGGCCCGATTTCCTTCGCTACCCAGTTGCGCAGTTCCAGCGCCAGCCTTTTCGCTTCGTCGCCGGTCGGGCGCGCCTGCTTGAGCACGACAAACGCGCAAATCGATTCGCCGGTCGTGTCGTCGGGTTTGCCGACCACTGCTGCTTCGGCCACCAGCGGATTGGCCACCAGCGCCGATTCGATTTCCATTGTGCCCATGCGGTGGCCCGACACGTTCAGCACGTCGTCGATGCGGCCGGTGATGGTGAAATAACCGGTTTCCTTGTTGCGGATCGCGCCGTCGCCGGCCAGGTAGTATTTTCCGCCCAGTTCTTCCGGAAAGTAACTGGTCTTGAACCGTTCCGGATTATTCCAGATGGTGCGGATCATCGACGGCCACGGACGCTTGACGACCAGGATGCCGCCCTGCCCGTTCGGCACGTCCACGCCGGACTCATCGACGATGGCCGCCATGATGCCCGGCAGCGGCAAGGTGCAGGAACCCGGCACCATCGGCGTGGCGCCCGGCAGCGGCGTGATCATGTGGCCGCCGGTTTCGGTTTGCCAGAACGTGTCGACAATCGGGCAGCGCTCGCCGCCGACGTTCTTGTAGTACCACATCCAGGCTTCAGGATTGATCGGCTCGCCAACGGAGCCGAGCAGGCGCAGGCTGGACAGGTCAAAGTTTTGCGGATGCACTTTCGGGTCGACGTCGGACGCCTTGATCAGCGAACGGATCGCAGTGGGCGCCGTATAAAAGATGGAGACCTTGTGCTTGGCAATGGTGTCCCAGAACCGGCCCGCGTGCGGGAAAGTGGGGATGCCCTCGAACACGACCTGGGTCGCGCCCACGGCCAGCGGACCGTATGCGATGTAGCTGTGGCCGGTAACCCAGCCGATGTCGGCGGTGCACCAGAACACATCGTCCGGCTTGATGTCGAAGGTCCACTTCATCGTCAGCGCGGCCCACAGCAGGTAGCCGCCGGTCGCGTGCTGCACGCCTTTCGGGGTGCCGGTCGATCCGGACGTGTAGAGGATGAACAGCGGGTGCTCGGCGCCGACCCACTCCGGCTCGCATTCTGCCGGCTGGTTTGCCACCAGGTCGTGCAGCCAGGTGTCTCGTCCTTCGTTGAAGGCGATGTTGCCGCCGGTGCGCTGGTAGACGATGACGTCGCGGATCGACTCGCAGCCGCCAAGCGCCAGCGCTTCGTCGACGATGGCTTTCAACGGCAACTGCTTGCCACCGCGCTGTTGCTCGTCGGCGGTGATGACTGCCACGGCGCCCGCGTCAATGATGCGTTCCTGCAGCGACTTGGCGGAAAAGCCCCCGAACACCACCGAGTGGGTCGCGCCGATGCGCGCGCACGCCTGCATGGCGGCCACGCCTTCGATCGACATCGACATGTAGATGATGACGCGGTCGCCCTTCTTGATGCCGCGCGACTTGAGGCCGTTGGCGAACTTGCAGGTGCGCTCATACAGTTCGCGGTAGCTGGCGCGGGTGACGGTGCCGTCGTCCGACTCGAAGATGATGGCGGGTTTGTCGGCGTTACCGTTCTGCAGGTTGCGGTCGAGGCAATTATAAGAAGCGTTCAGCTGGCCGTCGTTGAACCATGCGTAGAACGGGGCGTTCGATTCGTCCAGCGTGCTGGTGAACGGCTTGTGCCAGTCCAGGTGTTCGCGCGCCAGGCGCGCCCAGAACCCTTCGTAGTCGGCAGCAGCCTCGGCGCACAGCGCATCGTAGGCTGCCATGCTTGGCACGGCAGCCTGCGCGGCAAACTCGGCCGGCGGGGCAAAGACACGAAGCTCCTGCAAACCATGGTTTTCCTGCTGGGATGATTCGATCTCGGCCATTATTGTCTCCTTCTATGAGTTATGCGCCATACCTTAAGCGTGCACGCTTACTGCGCCCTTACAGCGTGTCGCGCGGACCCTGTTGACGATTCTACCAACCTTTCCACATCCCGGCAGATCGCGGCCGGCCCGAAGACCACACGGCTGGCGGGGTGTAAAATGCTGCGCTGAAACCTGTCCCCCTGGAGCCCTGCCCCGATGTCCGAATATTCCCCTCCCGACGCGCCACGCCACATGACTCCCCTCAACCGGATCATGTTTGCCAGCCGCTGGTTGCAGTTCCCTTTGTACCTTGGCCTGATCCTGGCGCAATGCGTCTATGTTTTCCATTTCTGGGTCGAACTGAAAGACTTGATAGGTGCGGCGTTTGGCAATGCCGATTCCCTCAAGCACATCCTCGATGCCGTCACTGTTCCCGGCGCCGAGCGGCCCACGCGCCTCAATGAAACCACGATCATGCTGGTGGTGCTGGGCCTGATCGACGTGGTCATGATTTCCAACCTCCTGATCATGGTGATCATTGGCGGGTACGAAACATTTGTATCGCGCATGAACCTGGAAGGCCATCCGGACCAGCCCGAGTGGCTGTCGCACGTGAATGCCTCCGTGCTCAAAACCAAGCTGGCCATGGCGATCATCGGAATTTCATCGATCCACCTGCTGAAAACGTTCATCAGTGCAGGGGCGTATTCGCCGCAGGTGCTCGTTGCCCAGACCGTGATTCACACTGTCTTCCTGCTCTCGGCGCTGGCCATTGCCTACACCGACCGCCTGATGACCGTGACGCAGTTCCAGTCCAAGTCCCATTAATTTTTTGAACCTTTCGAGAATTTCATGACCATCATCAAGCAGGAAGACCTGATCGAATCCGTCGCAGCTGCCTTGCAATACATCAGCTACTACCACCCGGCCGATTACTTGCAGCACCTCGCGCGCGCTTACGACCTCGAGCAGAGCCCGGCGGCCAAGGACGCGATCGCCCAGATCCTGACCAATTCGCGCATGTGCGCCGAAGGCAAGCGCCCGATCTGCCAGGACACCGGCATCGTCAACGTCTTCCTGAAAATCGGCATGGGCGTGCGCTTCGAAGGTTTCAGCGGCACCGTTACCGACGCCGTCAACGAAGGCGTGCGCCGCGCGTACAACTTCGACGACAACAAGCTGCGCGCCTCGATCGTGGCCGACCCGCATTTCGACCGCAAGAACACGAAGGACAACACCCCGGCCGTGGTTCATATGGAACTGGTCGAAGGCAATACCGTCGACGTGAAAGTGGCAGCCAAGGGCGGCGGCTCGGAAAACAAGTCGAAGTTCGTCATGCTCAACCCATCGGACTCGCTGATCGACTGGGTCATGAAGACCGTACCGACGATGGGCGCCGGCTGGTGCCCGCCAGGAATGCTCGGCATCGGCATTGGCGGCACGGCTGAAAAAGCCATGCTGATGGCCAAGGAAGTGTTGATGGACGATATCGACATGTACGAGCTGAAAGCCCGCGGCCCGCAAAACAAGACGGAAGAATTGCGCATCGAACTGTGCGACAAGATCAATGCGCTTGGCATCGGCGCGCAGGGCCTGGGTGGCCTGACCACCGTGCTCGACGTCAAAATTGCCATGTACCCGACGCACGCGGCCTCCAAGCCGGTCGCCATGATCCCGAACTGCGCCGCCACGCGTCACGCGCACTTCGTGCTGGACGGCTCCGGCGCTGCCTACATCGAGCCGCCTGCGCTGTCGAGCTGGCCGGATGTCAGCTGGGCGCCGGACACGGAAAAGTCAAAGCGCGTCGACCTCAACACGCTGACGAAAGAAGAAGTCGCTTCGTGGAAGCCCGGCCAGACCTTACTGTTGAACGGCAAGATGCTGACCGGCCGCGACGCTGCCCACAAGCGCATCCAGGACATGCTGGCCAAAGGCGAGCCATTGCCGGTCGATTTCACGAATCGCGTGATCTACTACGTCGGCCCGGTCGACCCGGTCCGTGAGGAAGTCGTCGGCCCGGCCGGCCCGACCACCGCCACGCGCATGGACAAGTTCACCGACATGATGCTCGAGCAAACCGGGCTGATCGCAATGATCGGCAAGGCCGAACGCGGCCCGGCAGCCATCGAATCGATTCTACGCCACAAGTCGGCTTACCTGATGGCTGTTGGCGGCGCCGCCTACCTGGTTTCCAAAGCCATCAAGGGCGCCAGGGTACTGGGCTTTGAAGACATGGGCATGGAAGCAATCTACGAGTTCGACGTGGTCGACATGCCAGTGACGGTGGCCGTCGACTCGACGGGAACGTCGGTGCACAACACGGGTCCTAAAGAGTGGGCAGCCAAGATTGAATCGCTCAAAGCGATCAACATTCCTGTCATTGCCATCTGATTCCCGACGATCCTGTGAACGCGGTCCCTGCCTTGGTTGCTACGCCAGTCGCTGCGCTTGCTGCCGCCCCGATCGGCATTTTCGATTCGGGCGTCGGCGGCTTGTCGGTGCTGCGCCATATCCGCGCACAGCTGCCGCGTGAGCATTTGCTGTACGTCGCAGATGCGGGCTACGCGCCGTACGGCGACAAGCCCGAGGAACTGGTGGCGCAGCGCTCGCTGTCGATTGCTGCATTCCTCGTGGAGCGCGGTGCAAAGGCGCTTGTCGTTGCCTGCAACACCGCGACAGTCGGCGCCATCAAGGCGCTGCGCGCCGCGTATCCCGCCATGCCCATCGTTGGGGTGGAACCGGGCCTGAAACCTGCCGCGGCAGCAAGCACCAGCGGCAAGGTCGGCGTGCTTGCCACTTACGTCACGCTGCATGGCGCCAAGTTCCTGGCGCTGCGCGAACAGGTCAGCGCAGCCACCGGCGTGGACTTCCTGCTGCAACCGTGCGTGGGCCTGGTCGACCAGATCGAACTGGGCGACCTCGGTTCCAGCGAGATCGCCGCCCTGCTCACCCGCTACATCACGCCGCTGCTGGAACAAGGCGCCGACACCATCGTCCTGGGCTGCACGCACTACCCGCTGGTGCGCGCCACGATCGAACGGATCATTGCCGACGCCACCGACCAGCCGGTGGCGCTGGTCGACACCGGCGACGCTGTCGCGCGCCAGCTGGCGCGCTTGCTGGACAACGCCGGATTGCTGCGTGCTGCCGATCATGTTGCCGACGCGGCACCCGGGCTGGAAGCGTTTACCAGCGCCAGCGCAACGGCCCTGGCGACAGCTTTTTCCAACCTGGTCGGATTGATGCCGCCGGTAACGGAAGTGGCCTTCCCGACGCCCGTGGCGGCCGCTTCCGCACCTGCGCTCCCGACCGGACAATAAAATTTGCCAGCACGCGCAGTTGTTTGTATAATCTCGTTCTGTTCGGGCAACCCCTGAACGGTTTTAGTCAGTCAGCGGTGGCTGTAGCTCAGTTGGTAGAGTCCAGGATTGTGATTCCTGTTGTCGTGGGTTCGAGCCCCATCAGCCACCCCAAAGAATTGCGCAGCAAATCAAAGGTTACATGCTTCGGCTTGTAGCCTTTTTTGTTTTGGGCGAATGCTTCTCGCGTTTCCTGTTGTCATGTGGCGAGGCGGTCACCGCAACGTCACACGCGTTTGATAAGATTCGCGATTGTCCACTTTTGCGTCCTCATTCCATGCGTGTCACATCGTTCGTTACCAGCTTTACCCTGCTGCTGTGCTCTGCCCACCTCGCCCACGCTGCCACGCCAGCACCAGCAGGCACCCTGGCTGCGCAGCCAAAACTGGTCGTCGTGCTGGTCGTCGACGGCCTGCCCAACGAGCAGGTGCAGCGCTACCGCGACCAGTTCGGCCAGGGCGGGCTGCGCCGCCTGCTGGACCAGGGCGCATCGTTCAGCAATGCGCACCAGGCGCATGGGATAACGGTCACGGCCGTGGGCCATGCGTCGATCCTGACTGGCGCGTATCCGTACCAGCATGGCATCGTCGGCAATAACTGGATCGATCCGGTGACAAAGCAATCGGTGTACTGCACCGAAGACACGGCCTACCAGTACATCGGCGAAGCGACCGAGTCGAGCGACGGCACGTCGCCAAACCGCCTGCGTGTCGATACGCTGGGCGACCAGTTGCGCTACGCCACCGGTAACCGGGCAAAAGTCGTGACAGTCTCGGGCAAGGACCGTGGGGCAATCCTGTTGGCCGGCAAATCCGGCACGCCGTACATGTACATGGACAAAACCGGCAATTTTGCTTCGACCACGTTCTACATGCAGCAGCATCCGCAGTGGGTGCAGCGCTACCAGGCCACCAGGCCGCAGGACCGCTACTACGGCAAGACGTGGAAACCGCTGCTGGCCGATGCAGCCTACGCCAACGATGCACCGGACGAGCTGTATCCTGCGACGCCCTCCTCGCCCAACCGCTTTCCGTTTGCGTTCTACAGCGACAGCGGCGCGATGGATGCGGAATACTACAATCGCCTGAAAACCAGCCCGTTCCTCGATGAACTGACGCTGGACTTTGCCAAGGCGGCAATCGAGGGCGAGCAACTGGGCCGCAATCCGGCCGGCGTGCCGGACCTGCTGGGCGTCAGCCTGTCGGCGCACGATTATGTGAACCATACGTACGGCCCGGAAAGCAAGATGTCGCACGACCACCTGCAGCGCCTGGACCGCATGCTGGCGTCGTTCCTGACTTACCTTGACGGCAAGGTCGGCGCCAACAACTTCATGGTGGTGCTGACAGCCGACCACGGCTTTTCCAACACGCCGGAGTATGCCAAAACCGCCCGCCAGGATGCCGGCCGTGTCAATGGGGCGAAGATGATTGCAGCGCTGAACGACGCGCTGTCTGCCAAATACGGCAACAGCAAACTCGTCATCGCGCAATCGCTGCCGAACGTGCAGCTCGACTACGCTGCCATCGACAAGCTGGGCGTGGCGCGCGCCGACGTCGAAAACACGGCAGCCCGGTTCCTGCGCACGCAGCAAGGCATCGGCGAGGTTTTCACGCGCACCCAGTTCGAAGCTGGCGCAGTGGGCCATGCCGGCACCACGCGCATGGGCGTACTGATGCAGCGCGCGTGGAACCGTGAACGGTCGGGCGACCTGGTGGTGATCACCAAACCGTACTGGCTGTTCGGCTCCGGTACCACCGGCACCTCGCACGGTACGCCTTACGCGTACGACACCAACGTCCCGCTTTTGCTGTCAGGCCCGAAATGGATCAAGCCCGGCAACTACGGCCAGTACGCTGAAACCGTCGACATCGCCCCAACCCTGGCCCACCTGCTCCACGTGCGCCCACCGGCCGGCGCCGAAGGCCGCGTCCTCACCGAACTGCTGCGCACCCCATAACCATTGCAAAACAATTAGGGTCAGAGTCGAATTTTTGAACAATTGATCAGAAAATTTCCATGCAAATGACGCGTCCGCTGCATGGGTTTTATACAATCAATTGCAAAACAATTTGACTCTGACCCTATTTATTGGGTAAGTGATTTAAGGGCAATTTTCGGTGGCGGGTTGATGAGGAATGCACAGCGTCCATTGCCACGCGGCTGTTGCCAAACAATTGGGGTCAGAGTCGAATTTTTGAGCAATTGAGCAGGAAATTTGCGTGCGAATGATGTGTTCGCTGTGCGGGTTTTCTGCGATCAATTGCAAAACAATTCGACTCTGACCCTAATTTTTGGGTAATTGATTGTGGCGAAGAGGGCTGCGCGTGGCGGAACAGTGGGTGAAGAAAGGGGGCGCAGCGGTGGCGCTCCCTTTTTTTATTGGGCGGCTTGTTCTTTTGGGGCTTGCTCTGCCAGCGCCAGCAACTCCGCTTCCGCGTCGCGCACTTCCTTGCTGGTGGGGGCGGCGACTTCGCCGAGCATGTGGAGGAGCATGTCCTGGGCGCTGCTGCGGGTGCTTTTGCTGCGGGGCTTGCGGCGGCGGTAGTGGCCGTCGGCGCCGAGTTCCCAGGCGTCGACATTGTCTTTCAGGTAGGGATACAGGCCCTCGCGCAGCACGCGCTTTTTCAGGGCCGGGGCGCGTACCGGGAAGGCGACTTCGACGCGGCGCAGCAGATTGCGGCTCATCCAGTCGGCGCTGCTGAGGTAGACCTGGCTGTCGCGCTCGTTGCGGAAGTAAAAGATGCGGGTGTGCTCGAGGAAGCGGCCGACGATGGAACGGACGCGGATGTTCTTCGACAGTCCCTCCACGCCCGGCCGCAAGGCACAGGCGCCGCGCACGATCAGGTCGATGCGCACGCCGTCGCTCGAGGCGTCGTACAGGGCGCGGATGATGGTTTCGTCCGTCAGCGAATTCATCTTGCCGATGATGCGCGCCGGTTTGCCGCTGCGCGCAATGGCCGCCTCCTTGCGGATTGCCTGCACCATGTGCTTTTGCAGCGTGAACGGCGCCAGCCACAGGCACGCCAAAGCTTTTGGACGCGTCAGGCTGGTGAGGTGGATGAATACTTCGTTGACGTCGGCAGTGAGTTTCGGGTCGGCCGTCATCAGGCCGAAATCGGTGTAGTGGCGCGCCGTGGTCGGGTTGTAGTTGCCGGTGCCCAGGTGCGCATAGCTGCGCAGCACGCCGTTCTCGCGGCGCAGCACCAGGGCCATCTTGGCATGGGTTTTCAGGCCGACGATGCCGTACACGACCTGCGCGCCGGCTTCCTCCAGGCGTTCGGCCCAGTTGATGTTGGCTTCTTCGTCGAAGCGCGCCATCAGTTCGACGATGACGGTGACTTCCTTGCCGCTGACGGCTGCATTGATCAAGGCCTCGACCAGTTCCGAGTCCATGCCGGCGCGGTAGATCGTCTGCTTGATGGCCAGCACGTCCGGGTCGACGGCGGCGGCCTTGATGAAGTCGATCACCGGCTGGAACGACTGGAACGGGTGGTGCAGCAGCACGTCCTGCTTCCTCAGCGCGGCGAACATGTCGCGGTTGCCCAGCTTGGCCGGGAAGCCCGGCAGGAACGGCGCAAATTTCAGTTCCGGGCGCGCGTTGCTGTTGACGATTTCCAGCAGCCGGCCCATGTTGACCGGCCCGTCGACCGCAAACAGGCGGCTGCGGTCGATCGAGAACTGGTCCAGTAAAAAGTCCGACAGGTGCGGCGGGCAGCCATGCGCCACTTCCAGGCGCACGGCAAAACCATAGTGACGGCTGTGCAGGCCGCTTTGCAGCGCCTGGCGCAGGTTTTTGACTTCGTCTTCATCGACCCACAAATCGCTGTTGCGGGTGACGCGGAACTGCGAATACGACAGCACTTCGCGCCCCGTGAACAGGTCGGCGATGTGCGACTGGATCACCGACGACAGCAGGCAATACGATGCACCCTTATGGTCCGACAATTCATCCGGCAGGCGGATCACGCGCGGCAGCACGCGCGGCGCCTTCATGATGGCAATCCCGCTGCCCCGCCCGAAGGCGTCCTTGCCGGCCAGCTCGACAATGAAATTCAGGCTCTTGTTGATCACGCGTGGAAACGGGTGCGCCGGATCGAGCCCGACCGGCGTGAGCAGCGGCCGCACCTGCTCGTCGAAGTACCGTTTCACCCACGCCTTCTGGGCCGGGTTGCGGTCGCTGCGGCGCAGGAGAAAGATGGCGTTTTGGGCCAGCTGCGGCAGGATCTCGTTGTTGAGCAGCGCGTACTGGCGCGTGATCAGGCGGCGCGCCTCCGCGCTGACGTGCTCGAGCGTCGTGGCAAACAGGCCCGACAAATCGCCGTGGTCGGTATCGAGCTTGTGCTGGGCCAGGATGCTCGCCACGCGCACTTCAAAAAATTCATCGATGTTGCTGCTGACGATGCACAGGAAACGCAGGCGCTCCAGCAACGGTAGCGTCACGTCCTCGGCCTGGGCCAGCACGCGCATGTTGAATTCGAGCAGCGACAGTTCGCGATTGAGGTACTGGTCCGTTTCCGGGATCGCCACGCGCGCGGCAGCGACATTGCCTGACTTCATTTCCATGGGCTGCAATTCTTGAACGGATGAACCAGCTATCTTAGACAAAAACTGTGACAGCACGGTTACAGCACACGACGGGCGCAGAAAAACGTGCGCCACAACGCCACGAAGTCATTCACCGGTCATATAGATTGCTTATGATCAATACGTTGATCAATACGTTACCTGACTACAAGCCTGGCCGTGCCAGCCCTGCGAAATTGGTGCCGATGCTCGAGCTGACCGGACAAAGCTGCCCGCGCAGCCATGACTGCACGCGACCAGGCCAGTGTGCCTGTCCGATATGACGCACTGATGACGCCTCATCGCACCAGCGCACCGATCCATGATGATGAGAAGAACCGTCCTGACTATCCTGCTGCGCACCAAACCGTACCGCTACCTGGCCTGGCCGCTGTGCGCGCTCGCCCTCGCCGCCCTGCTGTGGGCCAACAGTCTTGCGAATGCCGATATCGAACGCGAGACGGCGCGCGCCCGGCTGGCGCACCAGACGGCAACCTACGCCGAAGCCTACGCGCTGTATCTGACCCGCTCGCTCGCGCAGATGGACCAGGTCACCATGCAGCTCAAGCACAGCTGGGAGCACGCCGGTCGTGCGAGCCTGCTGGAAAACATGAAAGCCGAAGGCATGTTCAGCGATGCCGCCTTTGTCAGCGTCAGCGTGCTCGATCGGCACGGCATCGTGCGCTCCTCCACGCGCGCGCCGCATGGCGGGGCCAGTTTCGCCGGCGCCGATTTCTTTGTCGCGCACCGCGACAGCAATTCCAGCGCCCTGCGCATTGGCGCCGTGCCGTCCACCCGCGCGGCGCTGGTACTGGCGCAGGGCCGCGACGTGGTACTGCTGACGCGCCGGCTCGAGCAGGCCGACGATGCGTTCGACGGCGTCGTGGTGATGGCCATCGACGCCGGCTACTTCACGGCGTTCGGCAGCCGCGCCATGCTGGGCAGCACGGGCCTGCTTGGTGTCACTGCGGCCGAAGGGCGGCTGCGCATCGAGCAGGACGGCCACCATCCGCCCCGAACGGGACGGGACGGCATGCTGCTGCAGGACGCAGGCGCCATGTGGCCTGGCCGGGCCGGGCCTGGCCGGGCCGGCATGCAGCGCCAGGAAGGCAGCGACGGACGCGCGCGCATGCTGGGCTGGCAACGCGCCAGCGACTATCCGGTAACCGCGCTGGTGGCCCTGGGCGTGGACGAAGCGCTGGCGCCGGCGGCCAGCCACTGGCGCGACAGCCGCAACAATACATGGGCCGCATCGGCGGCGCTGGCCGTGCTGGCCGTGCTGGGCAGTTTGCTGACGCTGCGCGCCGCGTCCCGCGCGCGCGAACAGGAAGATGTGCGGCGCGTCTACCGCGCTGCAACCGAACACGCCAAGGACGGCTTTTACATGGTCTCGCCGCTGCGCGACCGCAAAGGCGCCATTGTCGATTTCAGGATTGTCGACTGCAACGAGCGCGGCGCGTGGTTTTACGGCTACGAGCGCGCCAGGCTGGTAGGCAGCCTGCTGTCCGAGGTGGAAGTCGGCACCGCGCATGCCCAACTGTTCGCGTCCTACCAGGCCGCCATGGACAGCGGCTTCTTCGAAGAAGACCGGCGCATCGGCGGCGACACGCCGGGTGCGGCGCGGATCAACATCGCATGGGGCCACCGGCGCCTGGTGCGTGTCGGCGAAGACCTGGCCATCACGCTGCAGGACATCAGCGAACGCAAGGCGCATGAAGCGCAGACCGCGCGCCTGATCAACGAGGACAGCCTGACCGGCCTGCCCAGCCGCCACGCCTTTTTGCAGTTCGCCCAGCATGCTTTGGCGTGCGCGCAGCGCGACGGCGACACGGCGGCCCTGCTGTTCATCGACCTGGACGACTTCAAGCAGGTCAACGATACGCACGGCCACGGCGCCGGCGACCGGCTGCTGCAGGCGGCGGCCGCGCGGTTGCTGTCATTGCTGCGCCCCCACGACCGCGTGGCGCGTTTCGGCGGCGACGAATTTGTCGTGCTGCTCGACCGCTGCGACGGCCATGTCCATGGCGCCGCCGTGGCCGAACGGATCATCACGGCGTTTGCGCAACCCTTCCCGCTGGGCGACGGCGTCCACGCACTGATCGGCGCCTCGGTCGGCATCGCCGTGACGCCCGGCGACGGCGTCGACGCGGGCACACTGATCCAGCATGCCGACATGGCGATGTACTCGGGGAAGAACGATGGCAAGGGCCAGTACCGTTTCTTCGACCATGCGATCTCCAAAGCCGCCCATGTGCGCATGCAGCTCAAGCAGCGCCTGGCCGACGCCATCGACGGCGCCCTGCTGGTGCTGCACTACCAGCCGCGCGTGGATACCGAATCCGGACAGTTGCGCAGCATGGAAGCGCTGCTGCGCTGGCACGATCCGGTGCTGGGCCACGTGTCGCCGGCCGACTTCATTCCGGTGGCTGAAGCGGGCGGCCTGATTCTGCGCATCGGCGAACTGGTGATCGAGCAGGCCTGCGCGCAACTGGCGGCATGGCGGGCCGCCGGGCTCGATCCGGTGCCGGTCTCGATCAACATCTCGCCGAAACAGTTCATGCGGCGCGGCCTGGCGCAGCAGGTCGGCGCGGCGCTGGCGCTGCACAAGGTGCCGGCGGCGCTGCTGCAGATCGAAATCACCGAGTCGGCCATGCTGGGCGAGCAGGACGACGTCGGCGCCGAACTGGCCGCACTGCGCGCACTTGGCGTGGCGCTGTACGTCGACGATTTCGGCACCGGCTACTCGTCGCTGTCGCAATTGCAGCGGCTGCGCATGGACGGCCTGAAAGTCGACCGCGCCTTTACGGCGCAACTGGGCGTGGCGGCCGAGGGCAAAGTGTTTTTCCAGGCGATTGTCTCGATGGCGCACGCACTCGGGATGTCCGTGGTGGCCGAAGGCGTCGAGACCCCCGCAGAACTGGCGGCCCTCACCGCGCTGCGCTGCGACGAAGTGCAGGGTTACCTGGTCGACCGGCCGATGCCGGCTGCCAGCATGGCGGCGCTGCTGCAGCGGCGGCTCGAAGTGGTTTAAAGGGGCCTCAGGTCAGGCGGTAGTCGACGGGTTTCAGCGCCGGCGGCAGGTTCGGTTCGTGCAGCGCCGCGCGCAGGTCGATCTCGATGGCGCGGCAGATCGTGTCAAGCGGCAGGTCGTTCGGTTCCAGGCCGAACGGCTCCTCCAGTTCATCGCCCAGCGCGTCCAGGCCAAAGAACGTGTACGCCACGATGGCCACGACAAACGGCGTCATGAACCCGATCGCGTCGACCAGCCCGAACGGCAGCAGGAAACAATACAGGTACGACGTGCGGTGCAGCAGCAAGGTGTACGAAAACGGCACCGGCGTATTCTTGATGCGCTCGCAGCCGGCCGCAGCGCCCGCCAGCGCCGTCAGCGTGGCGTCGATGGCCACCACCAGGACTGGGTCGACGCGGCCTTCCTTGAGGCACTGGCGCAAGTCCAGGCCCATCTGCTGCATCAGGAAGTCGGGGGGATTGGGCGCGCCGTGCAGTGCATTCCATTCGGCCGGCAGCAGCAATGCCTGCATGGCAGGGTCCATGTCCTGGCGGCGCAGCATGTCGCGCAGCGCCAGGTTGAACGCAATGGCCCGCAGCACCATGCGCACCCGCAGGTCGGCCAGGCCGCCGTCAGCGCGCGCCGGCGCCGGGTAGTCGACCAGGGTCAGGCACTGGCGCGCCAGGCTGCGGCTGCGCAGCACCAGTTCACCCCACAGCTTGCGGCCTTCCCAGAAGCGGTCGTAGGCTGCGTTGTTGCGAAAGCCGAGGAAGATCGCCAGCGGCAGGCCGATCAGCGTGAACGGAATGGCCGTCAACGTGATCTTCAGGCGGAACACGTCGCCGTGCGACCACGTCACCAGTGTCGCAATCGCGACGGTCACCAGCAGCACGGGCGCAATGCGCGGCAGGACCGAGCCGCGCAAGGCAATGAACATCCGCAGGCCGGACGGGCGCTCGCGCAGGATCATCGGCGTTCAGCCTACCGCAACCGACAGCGCCACGTTCACTTCGCCCCAGCACTCCTTTTCCTTCTCCAGCCAGAACATCACGGTCGGATGGCGTTTCGCCAGATCGGCTTTCACGCCGATCTCGATGCGCGACTTCATGCGCAGCCTGATGCCGTCGATATGCTCGTCCAGGCGCGCATGCATCATCATTGCAGCCAGGCGCAGGGCCAGTTGGGCGCGCGCGAAATCGAGGTCGTCGAGCTGCTCCTTCACCTTGCGCAGGTTGCCCTTGTGGCCGAGCACCAGTTTGCTCATGACGGCCTGGTCGCCGTTGGTAAAACCGGGCAAGTCGGCGTTGGCCACCATGTACGCGCCATGCTTGTGCGCGCCGCTGTGCGAAATGGCCTGGCCCACTTCATGCAGGCGGCTGGCCCAGTCCAGGTAGCGCGCAAAGGCTGGCGCATCGGGCGCCAGCTGCAGGTGCAGGTGGCGCGCCAGGACGGCGGTGCGGGCGGCGCGGGCGGCGTCGACGCGAAAGCGCTGCAGGAAACCGGCGATGGCCTGGTCGCGCCGGTCGTGCCGGTTCGAGCGCAGCTGCAGGTCGCACAGGGCGCCCAGGCGCAGCCCGGCGTTGATCGCTTCCATGCGCGTCACCTGCAGCTCTTCCATCGCACCAAGCAGGATCGACAGGCCGCCCAGCATGACGAACACGCGTTCGCGCTTGATGCCGGGCAGGAGAAAACGGTCGACGTGGCCGCACCGCACCAGCACCGCTTCGAGCGCTTTCAGGCTGGCAAACGACATGGCGCCGTCGCCGATCCTGTTCACTTCGATGACTTCGGCAATCGCGCGGATGGTGCCGGAAGAACCGTACACGGCGCTCCACGAACCCGGGTGGAACATGGTGGTGGCGTCGTCGAAGCGCGCGCGGGCCGAGGTGATGGCAGCGTCGAACGAGGGTGCATCGATATTGCCGCCGGCGAAAAACGTCATGCTCTGCTGCTGGGTGCCGATGCCGAACGATTCGACTTCGGCAATCTCGCTGCCGCGCCCGAAAATCAGTTCGGTGGAGCCGCCGCCGATGTCGATCACCAGGCGGGCCTGGTCCGGCTGCGCCACTTCGTGCGCCACGCCCATGTAGATCAGGCGGCCCTCTTCCTCGCCCGAGATGACCTCGATCGGGTAGCCGATGGCGGCTTCGCACAGCGGCATGAACTGGGCCACGTTGCGCGCCACGCGGAACGTATTGGTGGCAACCACGCGCACATCGGTGAGGTCGAATTCGTCGAGGATGTCCTTGAAACCACGCAGGGCGCGCACCGCGTCTGCAATGGCGTCGCTACTCAAGATCTTGTCCTTGTCCAGGCCCGCAGCCATGCGCACCGGGTCGCGCGCCGTTTTGACGACGCGCATCTTGCCGCCCGCCTCGTGGCCAATGTGGAGGCGAAAACTATTGGACCCTAAGTCGACTGCAGCAAACATGATGAACACACCCTTGATTAAAAAGCATCAGTAAAAGTCATGATAGTGTGACAGATTGCACGAGATCAAAACACCCTTGTGCAGGAATGCTATGGGCAAGCGTACGGCAAGCGCGCGAAAAAAGGCCTACCATGCGTTGACTTTCAATTACTGGAAGAAACTTACCACCATGAAAAATCAACGCATTCCTTCTGCTCCCCTGCACCTGGCGCCGGCCCCGCAGGCGTTGCCCGATTCTGCCACGATGGCGCCAGGCGCGCCGCGCAAAGCCGGGCCCGTCGCCTTGCCGAAACACGCCACTGTCGAGCAGGGCATGCGCCGCATTTTCGCGGCCTGCCTCGACCACGCCCAGGCCAACGCGCAGGGCTTCCTCGCCAGCGACGACCCGGAATTCCTGCACCAGCTGCGCGTCGGCCTGCGCCGCTTCAAGTCGGCCTTGAAATTGTTTCGGGACGTCGCCGCCCTGCCGCCGCCATTGCAGCAGTCGTTCAATGATGTGTCGGCGCTGCTGGGCGCCGCGCGCGATGCCGACGTGCTGTTGCTGACCACTTTGCCGGACATTGCCAGGGCCGGCCGCCACGCCGTCCTGCTGCAACCGCTGGTCGACCACGTGCAGATCGACGCGCAGGCAAAGCGCGCCGCTGCCCGTGCGGGCCTGCAGGCAGAACAACACGGCATGCAGGGCCTGCATGCCTGGGTCGCCGGCAAGCAGTGGCGCGAAAACATGTCGCGCGCCGGGCGGGCGCGCCTGCGCAGGCCGCTGGCGGGCTACGCGCGCCAGGCCATCGCCAGCGCCCATGCGGTCATGGCGAAACGCGCGCGCAAGGTGCACAAGCTGGGCGGCCACGACAGCGCTTCCCTGCATCGCCTGCGCATCGGCGCCAAACAGGCCCGTTACGCCGTCGGTTTTTTTGACGCCATCGAACGGCCCGCAAAAGCGGCGCGCTATGCCAAACGGCTGGCAGCCGTGCAGGAAGCGCTGGGCGCGTTGAATGACGCGCATGTGGCGCAAACCTTACTTACCGGCTTTACTGCCAGCCACCCCGGCCTGGCGCCGGCCGCAGGCGTCGTCGCGGCTTACCTGGACGGCATGGCTGCCGCGCGGTTGAACGGGTCAACGGCGCCATGGCGCGGACTGGCCGGGCGCAAGGCGGCGCGCAGCGCGCACGGCCTGGTTCGGAAAGGAGGCCGCTGATGGAACTGATCCTGTGGCGCCACGCCGAGGCCGAAGACGGCGCCGACGACCTGGCCCGTGCACTGACACCGAAAGGACGCCGGCAGGCGGACAAGATGGCGCACTGGATCAAGGGCCAGCTGCGTCAGTTCCCCGGCACGGTGCGTATCTTGTCGAGCCCGGCGGTGCGCACGCGCCAGACCGCTGATGCGCTCGGCATGCCATATGAACTGGTGCAGGAGATCGCGCCCGATGCGTCCGCCGACGACCTGCTGGCGGCGACCGGCTGGCCGGACAGTCACAATCTTGTCATTTTAGTAGGGCATAATGGCGCCATCAGCGACCTGGCTGCGCGCCTTGCAGGCGCAGAAGCGTCGACCGTGTCGTTGCGGCGCGGGGCAGCGTGGTGGTACGCCAGCAATATCCATAGCGACGGCGCAGCGCGCCTCACCCTCAAATCCGTCATGACGCCGTCCCTGCTGGCGGCCGAGTAAACTGGAGAACGCATCATGGAACAGTATCTTGATAGTAAAAGCCCGCTCCGCCCGGACGCGGACCTCTTGAACGACAAGCGCTACAACTCATCGATTCAATCAATTGCCCGCGAACTGGCCGTGCCGATCGACGATGTCGTGGCGCGCTACAAGGCAACCCTGGCGACCCTGCTGCCAAACGCCACCGTCAACGATTACATCGCCATCCTGGCCGAAAAAAAGGTCAAGGCCGTGTACCGGTCGGGCTACCGCAACCGCGAAGTGGCCCACTAAGTCCCATTTGTCCCTTTTGAAAGCATCGCCACATGAACAAGAAAACCCACCGCGGCAGCCTGCGCGCACCGACCGTCAACCCGGCCTCCAGCATTGCCCCGTCGGCCACGCTGACCGAAGACGGCGAACTGCCGCTGTCGGCCTCGAACGGCGTGTCTCCCCCGGCGCCGCTGGCTGCCCACGACGTGCTGCAGGCCGCAATGGCGCCACGTGAAGGCGCGCCAGCCGATGCCGTAACGGAGCAGGACGCAGTGGAACCGGGCGCACCTGAAGCGGCAGAGGCGCCTGAGGCACCAGAAGCCGGCGCCAAGGCTGCAAAGGCGGCCCGTAAATTGACCAAATCGGCCAAATCGGACAAAGCTGCCGAGCCGGCCGCCAAGCCCGCCAAGGAAAAGTTCGTCAAGTGCACGTTCGCGCTGCCGGAAAGCGAAATGCTGGTGCTCGACGCAATGAAGAAAACATACAAGTCGAACGGTGTGGCCCTGAAGAAAAGCCAACTGTTGCGCGCCGCGCTTCTGGCGCTGGCCGACGTCGATGCCGACCGCCTGACGCAATTGCTGGCGCAGCTGCCGGCCGCACCTGCCACCGGCAAAAAGAAGAAATAAGACAAACAACCGAAACAAACGCTTCATCCCGCCCTTCGAAACCAGGGCTTTTTTCGCCTGTTGCCATCTTGCATCATTGAAGTAAAGTCTGACCGGCGCCGTGCTATCATCGACATGTCCCATGGGGCCGCGAGCACGCGCCGAGGCAGCCGCTTTCGACAAGCCGGGGACCTTCCCTGTATTGTCAAGGTGGATTTTTCGAATGAGTGTCAGAGCGCGCAACAACGTACAGGTCCATGGCGCCGGCCCGGCGACTTTGGTACTGTCGCATGGCTTCGGCTCCAACCAGAGCATGTGGCATCACATGCTGCCCCTGCTTGCCGGACGCCACCGCGTCGTGACGTTCGACCTGGTCGGCAGCGGCGGCTCCGACACAGCCGCCTATGACCGCGTCCGGTACGGCAGCCTGCACGGCTATGCGGACGACCTGCTCGAGGTGCTCGACGCCTACTGCGACGGTCCCTGCATCCACATCGGCCACTCCGTCGGCAGCATGATCGGCATGCTTGCCGCGATCGCGCAGCCCGCGCGCTTCACGGCGCAGGTCATGGTGGGGCCCTCCCCCTGCTACCTCAATGATGGCGCCTACCACGGCGGGTTTGCCCGCGCCGACATCGACGAACTGCTCGATGCCATGGCCGGCAATTTCCTGGGGTGGTCGGGCAACATGGCGCCGACCCTCATGGGCGAGGTCAACGGGCCGGCCCTCGGAAGCGAACTGGACCATGCTTTTTCCGGCAGCGACCCCGCCATCGCACGCCATTTTGCCGAAGTCACCTTCCTGTCCGATCACCGCGCCGACCTGGCGCACTGCACCACCCCCACGCTGATCCTGCAATCGACCCAGGATCCGGTCGTGCCGCTTGCCGTGGGCGACTACCTCCACGCCCACCTCCGGGACAGCACGCTGGATGTCATCGAGAATGTCGGCCATTACCCGCACATGAGCGCGCCCGACGAAAGCGCCGCGCGCATTGCCGCATTCCTGCAGCGCTGACCGGCCGCCATGACCGTTCCCCTGATCTCCGCCACCGAAGTCGTCGAGCGCGCGCCGTGCGGCCTGCTGGCGGCCGGCCCGGATGGCGCGATTGTCCGCATCAATGCCACCATGTGCGGCTGGCTGGGCATGCCGCCGGAAGAATTGATCGGCAAGAAAAAATTGCCGGAACTGTTCACCGTCGGTGCGCGTGTTTTTTACCAGACCCATTGCCTGCCGATGCTGCAGGTACAAGGCTCGGTGGCGGAAATCCAGGTCGACGTGCCGCACCGGGATGGCACCCGCATCCCGATGCTGATGAATATCGTGCGCCAGACCGTCGACGGCTCCTGCCACGACGAAGTGGCGTTTTTCATCACCAAGGAACGGCGCTCGTACGAACGCGAACTGGTGCAGGCAAGGAAAACCGCCGAGGCTGCGCTCGATGCGCGCCGCGATGCCGAATCGAAGCTGCTGGAAATGAACGCCGCGCTGTCGCAGGCCGACCGCCGCAAGGACGAGTTCCTGGCCACCCTGGCCCACGAACTGCGCAATCCGCTCGCGCCCATCCGCAACGTCATTGAATTGTTGAAACTGCAGTTGCCAGCCACTGAACAGGCCATCAGGCCGCTCGCCGTGCTGGAACGGCAAGTGGGCCACCTGCGCCACCTGGTCGATGACCTGCTGGAAATTTCGCGCATCACGATGGGCCAGGTCGAACTGCGCAAGCAGCGTGTGACGCTGGCTGAAACGATGCAGGCCGCCTTCGACGATACCGCACCGCTTGCCCTGGCCGCCGGCCACCGCCTGCACCTGGCGCTGCCGGACCGGCATGTCACGCTCGACGCCGACCCGACGCGCCTGATGCAGGTGATCCTGAACCTGCTCAACAACGCCGTGAAATACACCCCGCCCGGCGGCGACATCTGGCTGTCCGGCCGTTTTGAAGGCGGCCGGGCCATTGTCACCGTGCGCGATACCGGCATCGGCATGCCCCAGCAGTCGCTGGCAACCATTTTCGACATGTTTTCACAGCTGACGCCGGCACTGGAACGCTCGCAGGGCGGCCTCGGCATCGGCCTGGCGCTGGTGCGCGGACTGGTCGAGCTGCATGGCGGCAGCATCAGCGCGGCCAGCGACGGCATCGGCAAGGGCAGCCTGTTCGAAGTGCGCCTGCCCGCCGTGGCCGAGGCCACGCCCGCGCCCGGCGCGCAGGCTGCGCCGGACGCGCCGGTGGCGCAGCGCCGCATCCTCGTGGTTGACGACAATGTCGACGTGACCGACACCATGACCATGCTGCTGGAAACGGTGGGCCACCACACGGCGTATGCGCACAACGGCGCCCAGGCGCTGTCCACCGCCGCCACATACCAGCCGCACATTGTCATCCTCGACATTGGCCTGCCCGACCAGAACGGCTACGACGTGGCGCGCCAGCTGCGCCTGCAACCCGAAGGCGCGGCCATCTTCCTGGTGGCCGCAACCGGCTGGGGCCAGGACGCCGACCGCGAGCGCGCCCGCATGGCCGGCTTCGACCTGCACATGACCAAGCCGATCGACTTCGGCAAACTGCAGGAAGCCATTGCCGCCTTGCCCTGACCAAGCTTGACGGCGATGGTCGCATTCCATGAACGATCACGAAAAGTCACGTTTGCCGTGGCTTTTTTTATTGTCAGCGCCGTGATCTTTCGTAAATGTCACCTGAATGTTTCATTCATTACTGCGCACTGTTACTTGCGGGCCACATAATTACCCTTAAACAATGACTACTTGAAGCCACCGCGATATGATTCCATATTGCAATATGTTTTCCGAACTAAAACACCCTGCTCTGCGCCCCAGTGCCGGCGCGACGGGACACGCGAAAGTCACTCTTGGCACCTATCGACAACATCGCGCACTGGCGCACGCAAATTTTCGCGACACTGCTGTCCTTCATCGTGGTCGTCGCGTTTGCGACCGCTGTTCCCAGCATGGCAGTGCTTGCCAGCGAAGGACGTTGGCACATGTTCGGCGTCGACGCCCTGGCCCTGGCCTGGCTGGTCGGCCTGTGGTATTTCAGGCAAGCTGCCCACCGGACGCGCGTACTGCATTTCCTCGCCATCCTGGTCATGGTGGGTACCGGCCTGATGATCCACGTCGGCGCGGTCAGCCAGATCTACCTGTTCGCCGCACCGATGCTTGCGGCGGTCCTGCTCGGGACCGTGCCGGCCATGGTTGCCCTGGGCGCCACCACGCTGCTGGTGTTCGGGCTGGCCATCAGCGGCCATGCGCACCTGCCCGACCACGGGCTGCTGCCCTCGCTGATCATTACCCTGAACTTCCTGTTCATCGGCGCCATCATCACGATTTCCTGCGCAAACATGCTGCAGCACCTGGAAAAGTCGCTCGAAAACATGCGTGCGCTGAACGATTCACTGCAGCATGGCCAGGACACGCTCACGGCGCTCAACTCGGAACTGCGGCTGACGGCGGCTGCAGTGGCGCGCCTGAACGACATGGTGATCATCTCCAAAGTCATGCCGGGCGACGCGCAGCAGCAGATCATTTTCGTCAACGATGCGTTCGAGCGCCGCACCGGCTACCTGCGGCCGGATGTCATGGGCCGCAGCTGGAACGTGCTGCTCGGCGCCGACACCGAAGCGGCGGAAATTGCGCGCATCAGTGCCGCACTCGACCGCGTCGAAGCCGTCAGTGCCGAACTGCTGTACTACACCAAGCAACAGGATCCGTACTGGATCGAGATGGAAATGGTGCCGTTCAACGATGAGAATGGCCATAACACGCACTGGGTGATGGTCGCGCGCGACATCACCGAGCGCAAGAAATCGGAAAAGCACATTCACCGCCTGGCGTTCTTCGACGTGCTGACCGGCCTGCCGAACCGGCGCCTGCTGATGGAACGCGTCGAGCGGCTGTTGACGCATGCACGCGAGCAGGCCGGCCACGGCGCGCTGCTGTTCATCGACCTGGACCACTTCAAATACGTCAATGATGCACGCGGCCACAGCGTGGGCGACGCGCTGCTGCGCAACGTGGCGGCCCGCCTGTCGGCGCTGGTGCGCAAGGGCGACACCGTCGCGCGCGTGGGCGGCGACGAGTTCGTCGTGCTGCTGGCGCACCTGGGCGACGATGCGCGCCTGGCCACCCATTCATCGCTGCTGGTGGCAGAAAAAATCCGCCGCGCCATCGCGGAAAGTTTCGAAGTCGACGGCCAGTATTACGATTCGTCGGCCTCCATCGGCGTCACGTTGCTGTCGCATCCGAACCAGTCCGCCAACGACCTGTTGCGCGAAGCCGATACGGCCATGTACCGCGCCAAGGCCGACGGCCGCAACCGGGTGTCGTTCTTTGAAGCGACCATGCAGGCGGAAGTCGAGCGCCGCCTGACGCTCGAGCGCGACCTGGCCAGCGCCATCGACAACGGCGAGCTGGCGATGCACTGGCAGTTGCAGGTCGATGCCGGCGGACTGCCGGTCGGCGCCGAATTGCTGATGCGCTGGCTGCGCCCGAACGGCGGCTTCGTGCCGCCCGACGTGTTCATTCCGGTGGCGGAAGAATGCGGCCTGATCGTGCCGCTCGGCCAGTGGGCGATGCGCCAGGCGTGCCTGGGCTGGCTGAAGCTGCGCCAGGCCGGCTTCGTGATGCCGCTGTCGGTCAACGTCAGCCCGTCGCAGTTCCGCCAGACCGATTTCGTGGCGCAGGTGCGCACGGTCCTGAACGAGACCGGGGCCCCGGCCAGCGCCCTGATTTTCGAGGTGACCGAAGGCCTGCTGATTGAAAACCTGGACGACACCATTGGCCGCATGCACGAGCTTGCGGCGCTCGGCATCCGCCTGTCGATCGACGATTTCGGCACCGGCTACTCGAGCCTGTCGTACCTGAAGCGCATGCCGCTGTACGAACTGAAAATCGACAAGAGTTTTATTCGCGATACACCGTCGGACGCCAACGGCACCGCCATCGTGCAATCGATCCTGGCCATGGCGAGCCACCTGGGCCTGTCAGTGGTGGCCGAAGGCGTCGAGACGCGCGAGCAGGCCGATTTCCTTGCAGCCAACGGCGCACCGCGCATGCAGGGCTACCTGTTCGCGCGTCCGATGCCGCTCGAACAAATGCTTGCGGGCCTGATTGCAACAGGGCCGCAGCACATTTCTGACGTAAGCGAAACCGTGCCGGGATAGTGTTTCCTGATCAGTTGCCAGTTGTATCGAATGTAAGCGAATGATTCCTGTGCGCCACATTTCAGCTGCAACAGGTATATTGAAATCACTAAACAAATCAGGAGAAGAATTATGAAACGCATTCTTACCGCAGCAGCAGCATTCCTCGCTATCAGCAGCGCCGCCTTCCTCCCTGGCACGGCTTCCGCCGCTGGTGCTGGCGCCGGTGCAGGTGTCGGCGTCGGCGCCGGCGATGTCATCATCGTCCGCACCCAGCCACCGGCGCCACGCCGTGAAGCTGTCCCTAGCGCCCGCCGCGGTTACGAGTGGGCGCCAGGTTACTGGAACTGGAACGGCCGCAAATACGTCTGGACCAAAGGCCATTGGGAGCGCACCCGCCCTGGTTACGCCTATGCCCGCCCAACCTGGTCGCAGGGCCAGAACGGTTGGGAACTGGACCGCGGCGGCTGGCGCCATGGCGACCGCGCCGACCGCAATGACGGCCCGCGCCGCGGCGACCGTGATGGCGACGGCGTACCGAACCGCGCCGACGACCATCCGAACAACCCACGCCGCAATTAATCAGGCGTAGGTCAGTACAAAGCGCGGCACTTCGGTGCCGCGCTTTTTTTATCCCCGCTCAGGCGGGGATCCATGGCACATCAGCTAAATCGTTTACCTCATTTTTGATCCGGGGTATGGGTCCCTGCCTCCGCAGGGAGAATCCGCACCCCAAAAATATCGACCTTGTTCACCGCCCCACCCTTGCCGCCGCCGTTGGCATACACCGCATTCGCCTCCAGGTAACTCATATTGTAGAAGTCGTCGACGTGCACCGCGTACGTCCCTGCCTTGAGCAGGATATCGGCCGGCGTGGAGTACATCGGCGCCGAACCCGGCGGCAGGTGCGGCATCTGGATCACGCGCCGCGCGACGGTGCGGCCTGCGGCATCCCGCACGGACAGTACCTTGACGCCATTGGTGATGCCCGTGTTGATGGCGTTGGCGTGATTGGTGTAGCGCAGCTGGAAGCTGTAGCGCCCGGCGTCCAGCCTGACACGCTCGACATGGAAACGGTCTTGCGGTGCGCCCCAGGCGGCGATGCGGTCGCCTGTGCGCGCGACGCTGCTGCGCACGCGCGCATCGGCGACACCGATCACCATGCCGGGATCCGCACACACCGCGCCGCTGTGGTGCGACGTATTGCCGGAGGCCGCGTCGACCACTTCGACCGCGTAGCAATTGGCCCCTGCCAGTGGCGCCGCATCGCGCCATGCAGGCTGGGCCAGCCGGTCCGCGACCAGCACGCCGTTGCGGTACAGGCGATACGTCACCGGCCCGCTTTGCCGTGCATCGGCGATGGCGACATCGATACCGCCCTTGCCTGCGGCCACGCGCGCGACCTGCGCTTCGCGCGGCGCAAACAGGGGCCCTGCGACTGCAGCCGGATCGCCCGCGACGCGGCGCATCGCTGTCCGGCCGGCCTGCAGGGCGCCCAGTTTGACGTCGATGACGTTAACGCTATTGCCGGCAAGCGTGTCCCAGGCAATCAGGCCGCCATTGACCGGCTCGCCGTTCAACGTCACCGATTCGACGGCGTAATAGCCCTCGCTGCCGGATACTGGCGGCAGCGCCACGCGCACCTGCAATTGTTTGCCGCGCACTGTCAGGTCGTTCAACGCAATCTGGTGAGTTGCATTGAAACGCTCGCGACGCAGTTTTGCCGTGATGAATGGCGCTACCTTCACGCCGTCGTGCGTGTAGCTGACGCCGAACGTGTTTCTCACCACCATGCCGACATAGGCGCCGACCGACCATAACTGGCGGCGCGAGTTGACCACCGGGCCATCGAGTTCGGGATGGGCCGGGTCGACGAACGCCTGCCGGCCCGACAGCCACTCCATGTTTTCCATGTTCGACAGGTGCAGCGCTGCGCCGCGCTGCAGCGAGTCGTACGCAGCATCGGCCACGCTGACGTTGGCCCCGGCAATTGCCGCATCCAGGCCATAGGCCGTGACGAACGGCCAGATCGCGCGGTTGTGGTACACCGGCACGCCCTGCTGCTGGGGAAAGATCACCGGCGCGCCGGCCGGGCCGTGCGGATAGCTGGCCAGGATGCGGTCGCGCCGGGTGTCGTCGGCGATGCCGGTGACGATTGCCAGCGACAGGCCCAGCCAGTCGTACTTGTGCAGCGGAGCGCCGTCGTCATGGGCGGCGGTCATGCTGGCGTACATGCCTGCGTCTTCCAGCCAGAAGCGCGCATTGATGGCCTTTTTCAGGTCGGCCGCCCACTGGCTGTAGCGCTGCTCGCGTTCGGAATCGCCCTGGCGGACTGCCAGCGTGGCAGCGAGCGTCAAGGCCTTGTAATGGGCGACATTGGTCGACAGCGCTTTCGACGTGGCCATGCGCGCCAGGTCGGTTTCGATGTCGCGGCCGTAGCTTTGCTCGCGCCAGTCGAGGAACGATTGCTCGCCCGTGTACAGGCCATCGCGCGGGTCAAAAGCGGCGACGCGGTCGATGTCGAGCGTGTTCGACAGCGCCTTGAAGGCAGTCACACTGAATGCCGCGCGCTCGGGACCGGACAGCGCAGTAAGCGCCTGCTCTGCCCCAAAGGCCCAGGTGACGCGGTCGGAGCTGACCGGCCAGCTGCCGCCGCTGCCGGTGTCCTGCAGGATCTGCAGCCCATCGGGGCTGCCCGGCACCTCTGCCGGTTTGGCCATGCCGGCGCGGTAGCCGGACAGTTTGAAGGCCAGCGAATCGCGCACGCGGCGCGGGTCGAGCATGGCCAGGCCCAGGTGCGCGCCATAGGCCAGGTCGCGCGTCCAGACGTAATGCCATTTTTCGCCCGTCTCGAAACAGTGGCAGTCGATCGGCTGGTCGCCGTTGTAGGCGCTGTCGCGAATCGCGCTGACGGAATCCTCCTTCATCTCGGCGATGGCGTGGGCAAACAGCGCATCGAACGCGAGGCTGCCGGTGCGCACGAAAGGCTGGCCGGGAAGCTCGGCATACGTGACCGTGGATGGCGCCTGCTCGCGCGTCGGCATGGTACTGCTCTGGGAATAGGTACGTGGACCCTGATCGCCGCCGGTGCGGGTAAAACGGACCTGCGCATCGGGCGCGCCAGCCACGGGATATTGGCGCACCTCGCTGGCAGGCGCCTGCGGGACGGACGTGGCGCAGCCGGACAAGGCGCACAGGCTGGCCACGGCAGCGGCGATCGAGGTTTTCAACATGCGGTTTCCAGATAACAAGTTAGGAAACGCATTATGAAGTAATACTACTTATGGAATCAATCGGTCGGCGCGCAACTGGGCGAACAGGTCGAAAAAAGAATCCTCGGTGCTCTGGTACGTCGTGAACCCGAGCTTGCGGCTTCTGGTCATGTCGGTCATGACGTCGATCGGGCGTCCCAGGTCGAGGTCGGTATGCCAGGCAGAGGCCAGTTGCTGCAGGTCGGGTTCCATCAAACCGTCGCGCTCGGCCATTGCGCGCCAGCGCGCGTCGTCACCTTCCATCTGCGCTGCCAGCGGCATCACCGTGCCACTGAAACCCGCCGCTTCCACGCCGAACCAGTTGGCCAGGCGCGGCCACAGCCATTTCCAGCGGAAGTAGTCGCCGTTGACAACGTTGAAGGCCTGGTTGGCGGCAGCCGGGGTGGTGGCGGCCCAGATCAGCTGGCTGGCAAGCACGCGCGCATCGGTTACATCGGACAAGCCTTCCCACTGCGCCTGCGAGCCGGGGAAGTGGAACGGACGGCCGGTTTCCTTGCACAGCGACGCGTAGACGGCAAGCGTGGTGCCCATGTTCATGGCGTTGCCGACTGCCTTGCCGATCACGGTGTGCGGACGGTGCACGCTCCACGTAAAACCGTCGCGCGCGGCAGCGGCATACACTTCATCTTCCTGGGCATAATAAAAGTTTTCCAGCGGCAGGCGCGGCTGCTCTTCGCGCAATGGCGTGTCGGGCAAGGTGCCGGCGCTGGCATAGGCTTCGAACGGGCCGAGATAGTGCTTCAGGCCAGTGACGAGCGCCACGTGCTGCACGCTTTTTTGCGGCGCCAGGGCGTCCAGCAGGTTGCGCACCATGGCGCCGTTGACGCGGATATTCTCCGCTTCGGTGTCGTTGCGCATCCAGGTGGTGATGAAGACGTGCGTCGGCTGCAGGCCATCGAGCGCTTTGGCGAGGCTGGCCGGGTCCATCAGGTCGGCGGCAACGGGCACCACGCCGGGGACATCGTCGCGTGGGCGGCGGGCCAGCCCGGCCACGTCCCACCCTTGCGCAATCAGGCGGCGCGCCAGGTTGCTGCCGGCGATACCGCTGGCGCCGACGACCAATGCTTTTCCTTGGGTCATGCATCCTCCATGTCTGAAACGAAGGACCATTGTAGGAGCATCATGCGCAAACGGCCGCACGGGTGGAGGTGGATCAGGGAGTGGCAGAGCAAGAGGAAGATGGGACGGGCCAGCATGTATGTGCGCGGCCGCAGGTAAAGCCAGCGGCGCCGGAAGCCCCGGCGCGCTGTTGAAACAAAACTAGATTAATCCAGCTTCCATGCGTAATCGACTTTGGTCCACGTTTGGGCGGCGGCGCCATCCTTGCTGCCCGGCTTGAATTTGCAGGCGGACAGCGACTTGATCGCTGCCTTGTCCAGACCTTTGAAGCCGCTCGATTTTTCCAGCTTCGACTCCGTTACCGAACCGTCGGCCGTGACCAGGAACGACATCGACGTCGTGCCCTGCTCTTCGTTCATCAGCGATGCTTTCGGATAGTCGACTTTGCAGTTCTTCGGGTCGAAGCTGGCTGGTACTTCAGCAGCAACAGCGACGCCGGCAAAGCTCGACAGAACCAGAGCGGCGATAAAGGTGGTCTTGGACATATTATTTTCCTTAAAAGTGTGTCACTAAAGATGAGGGATGCGGCGCGGGCGCCGCGGGTCGTACAAGCTTAAAACTCTTCCCAGTCGTCGCTCGAGGCGGCGGCGGTGGCTTTCGGGGTGACTTTCTTTGGCGCCGGTGCAGCCGGCGCCGCTGCTGGTGCGGCTGCCTTGACTGGACGGGCTGCGGGCGCCGGGCGTTTCAGTGCAGCACGCGGCGCGGCGCCGGCAGCTGGCGCCGGACGCACGGCTACGGCGCGGCTGGCGACCGGGGCCTTTGGCGCGGCTGGTGCTACCGGCACCTGGTACGCTGCTTCGCCTTCAACCAGGCGGAATACGCTGACCACACGCTGCAGTTCGCCGGCCTGGTCCTGCAAGCTTTGCGCTGCGGCTGCAGCCTGCTCGACCAGTGCGGCATTTTGCTGAGTCATGCCATCCATTTCAATGATCGACAGGTTGACCTGTGCAATACCGGCGCTCTGTTCCTGGCTGGCGTTGGCAATCTCGCCCATGATGTCGGTGACGCGCTTGACGCTGGCCACGACTTCATCCATCGTCACGCCGGCCTGGCCGACCAGCTTGCTGCCGCGCTCGACCTTCTCGACCGAGTCGCCGATCAGCGTCTTGATTTCCTTGGCTGCCGCTGCCGAGCGCTGGGCCAGGTTGCGCACTTCGGACGCCACCACGGCAAAGCCGCGGCCTTGTTCGCCGGCACGGGCCGCTTCCACGGCAGCGTTCAGCGCCAGGATGTTGGTCTGGAATGCGATGCCATCGATCACGCCGATGATGTCGACAATCTTGTTGGCCGATGTGTTGATCGAACCCATGGTGTCAACCACTTGCGAGACCACTTCGCCACCCTTGCGGGCCACTTCCGACGCGCTGGCGGCCAGCAGGTTCGCTTCCCGGGCGTTGTCGGCATTCTGCTTCACGGTCGAGGTCAACTCTTCCATGGCCGATGCAGTCTTTTCCAGCGAGCTGGCCTGCATTTCAGTCCGCGACGACAGGTCGATGTTACCGGCTGCAATTTCACGGGATGCGGTGCCGATGGTCTCCGTGCCGGCGCGGACCTGGCCGACGATGTCCACCAGGCTGCCGCGCATGTTTTTCATTTCCACCAGCAAGCTGCCGGCGACAGCATGCTTCGTGTCGATCGCAATGGCCAGGTCGCCATGGGCAATACTGGTTGCAATTTTGGCGGTGTAGCCAGGCTCGGCGCCCAACTGGCGCAGCAGGCTGCGGGTAATGGCGAACGCGGCGGCGATGCCAATGGCCACTGCCACGGCCAGCAGCATCAGCATGAAGTTACGGGCACTGGCAAACGCGGCGCCGGCATCGACCTGGCTCTGCGCATTTTGCTTGTCTTCCATCGACGCCAGCTGATCGAGGCCTTCCATCCATTTCTTCTGGACCGGACGCACTTCCTTGATCATCACGCGGGTCGCATCTTCAGCCTTGTTCGCCAGGTACAGCGCGGATGCCTTGGCAATGGCTGGCATCGCCGCTGCTTCAGCAGTATCGATCTGGCTCATCAGCGCTTTTTCCTGGGCCGACGACTCGAGCGCGAACTTGGCGTTCAGCTTTTTCTTGAGTTCATCGTACTTGCCGGTCTGGGCCTTGAAGCGCTCGAGTTCCGGCTCCATCTCGTCCGTTGTTGTCATGAGGGTCAATGTACGCAGCGAACCGAGGCGGTCGTTGACGTTGTTGCGCATGTCGACGACAAGGCGCGTGACGACGTTGTTGACACTCACCACGTGGTCGAGGCGGTCCTGGATTTGGGCCATCCGCATGATCCCGACCACGGTCACAGCGACCAGCAGTAACAGCACGAGAGAAAACCCCAGCCCCAGCCGTTGTCCAACCTTCATGTTCGATAAATTCATTTCGTCCTATTCCCTCTGTCTATTTTTAAGTCCGCACTGGGCGGCTGCGTCGTTTCGACGGTGCATTTCGGTTGCGGAAGGCAACACAGGTTCCATCAGGGTAATGCAAATAAAAACGCGCTGCAGACAGATTTCGTTCCCACAAGGCAAATTGTTCTTATTGCGCAACAATTACAGCAAAGCTAGCGCCGGGAAACGCAACCGCGAGGAAAGTATATGTTTAAAGTTTGCCGCTCAGCAAGCTTTCTATGGGGAATTAGGTTGTTGTGTGGAAATTTTCACACGCGTGCAAGGTGGATCCGCCGACGGCGGATCGCGGGGCGGTTCAATTATGGGCGCAGCATGCGCCCGGCGGCTTCCAGCAACAGGGCCGGGTCGGCCTCCGCGAGGCGTTTCGGGTCGGACATCAGCTGGCGAAACAGGCGCGCGCCCGGCAAGCCGGTCATGATGCCGAGCATGTGACGCGTGATACTGTTGAGCTTGAGTCCTTTTTCGCCATACTCTGCCAACTGGGAAGCGATATACGGCATCATCGCCGCCAGCACTTCGGTACGCGATTTCACGGGCGCATCGTCGCCATAAAAGCGCGCATCGTAATCGGCCATGACGTAGGGATTATGATAAGCCTCGCGCCCCAGCATGACGCCATCGACATGCTGCAAGTGGAGCGCCACTTCGTCGCTGGTCTTGATGCCGCCGTTGATGATGATTTCCAGCGCCGGAAACTCGCGCTTGAGCTGGTACGCCACGTCATATTTCAGCGGCGGAATCTCGCGGTTTTCCTTCGGCGACAAGCCTTTTAATATGGCATTCCTGGCATGCACGATGAAGGTCGTGCACCCTGCGTCGGCAATGGTCCCCACGAAATCGCGTACAAAGCCGTATTCCTCGTTCTTGTCGATGCCGATCCTGTGCTTGACGGTGACATCGATGCTCACTGCATCGCGCATCGCCTTCACGCAATCGGCCACCAGCTGCGGCTCGGCCATCAGGCAAGCGCCGAATGCCCCGCGCTGGACGCGTTCGGACGGGCAGCCGCAATTGAGGTTGATCTCGTCGTAGCCCCACTCCTGCCCCAGCTTCGCACTGATCGCCAGGTCGGCCGGATCGCTGCCGCCCAGCTGCAGCGCCACCGGATGCTCGATCTCGTCATAGCGCAAATGGCGCGCCACATCGCCATGAATCAGCGCGCCAGTGGTGACCATCTCTGTATACAACCAGGTGTGGCGGGTGATCTGGCGGTGGAAGACGCGGCAATGGCGGTCGGTCCAGTCCATCATGGGGGCGACGGAGAGGGTGCGGGGTTTGTATGGTGCTGATTTCATGGGGGTTCGGCACGACAGCGCGCGCCGATGGGTTGCTGCGGGAAAGCGTAATTCTATCGTATTGGGACGGGCAGCGATGGAAGCGGCGCTTCTGGCTTGCGACCAGCGGCGACAACTGACAAGTCGAGTAGTTCAAAAATGTCCGATTGCCGGACCAGACCCCGCACGCACGCTCCTCCCGCAGCGGACCGACGACGTCAGTGGGCTGCTGTCGTCACGCGATTACTTCGCGGCACGTCAGCAGCAGGCCCTATCCCTGGCGCCGGGGCGTTGGAACACAGTGACAAGGTGAATCAAGCAGCAGTCAACAGTGCCACTGGACGCAGCGTATGGCTGGCCTGGGCAACCAGCTTGAACACACCCACCACTTCAGCCAGCGCTTCGGCCTGGTGGCGCAGTTCGTGCGCTGCGGCGGATGCTTCTTCGACCAGGGCGCTGTTCTGCTGGGTCAGGCTGTCGATACCGCCCAGGGCCTGGTTGACCTGGTCGAGGCCGACGGTTTGTTCGGTGCTGGCGCGGGTGATGTCCGCCATGATGTCGGTCACGCTGTGCACGCTGGCCACGACTTTTTGCATCGTGGCACCGGCCTGGCCAACGAGCTCGGTGCCGAGACCCACCTGGTGGACCGAATCGTCGATCAGCGTCTTGATTTCCTTTGCCGCGCTGGCGGAGCGCTGCGCCAGGTTGCGTACTTCGGACGCCACGACGGCAAAGCCGCGGCCCTGCTCGCCTGCCCGTGCTGCTTCCACGGCGGCATTCAGGGCCAGGATATTGGTCTGGAAAGCGATGCCATCGATGACGCTGATGATGTCGACGATCTTGCGTGCCGACGCATTGATGGAATTCATCGTGACCACGACCTTGTCGACGACGACGCCGCCCTCGACCGAAATGCTGGACGCGGATTGCGCCAGCGCATTGGCGCGCTCGGCGTTGCCGGCGTTGGCACGCACGGTAGCGGTCAGTTGCTCGAGCGTGCTGGCAACTTCTTCGATGGCGCCGGCTTGCTGCTCGGTGCGCTGGGCAAGGTCGGCATTGCCTTGCGCGATCTGGCTCGACGCAGAGGCGATCGCGTCGGTGCCGGTGCGCACCCGCCCCACGATCTGGGCCAGGTTGTCGCGCATGGCGCGAATCGAGTGGATCAGGCTGGCGTCGTCGCCCTGGCGCACGACGACCTCGACGGCCAGTTCACCGTGGGCGATGCGATTCGACACGGCAGCAGCGTAGGCTGGCTCGGCGCCAAGCTGGCCCTGCAGGCTGCGCGTGATGGCCCACGCCACCAGGATGCCGAGCAGCGTGGCGATGCCAGCGACAATGCCGATCAGGAGGATCGAATCGTGGAACAGCGTTTCGGCCAGCGCGTTGGCGGCAAGTTGCTCGGCCTGGACCGACTTGATCAAGACGTCGATTTCCGCGACGATCTTGCGCCGCAGGGGGCTGCACTCCTTGACGAGGAATTCGCCGTATTCGGCCATCTCGTTCGCGTTGCGGTACTGGCGCGGGCGATCGAGTTCGCGGGCCATGGCCAGCATGTCGCGCTGCATTCCGGCGAACTGGTTGTTGCCGGCAAACAGGGGGGCCAGGCGCGTCAATTCGGCCAGGTACACGGCGCGTTCACGGTCAAGGATGGCCAGTTCCTGCTGCGCAGCGTTGGCATCCGTGAAAATATACGCATTGCGCGCCGCCAGGCCGGTCTGGTCCAGGGCTTCACGTGCCACGTATAGCGGGTCGAGCCGCTCCTTCTGGACCGTGGCCTGATGAGCGACTGCATCCGAAATATTGCCCATGCGCGTGAGCGACACGATCGCGACGCCAAGCAGACACGCCAGGATCAAGCTAAATCCCAGCAGCAGTTTCGTGCCGATTTTCAGGGATGTAAATCGTGCGGTCAAACCAGGCATGGGAGCTCCGTAATATATCTGTAAGGTAACACACCAGATTATCTGGAGTGTTAATACAGTGGTCAACACATTCATCGTGCATGGAGGCAACACTTGATTTTACACATACTAATGATGCAAATTAGCAACAAACTGAAGCGATAATCCGAACAAATTACAATAAATCAAACTTTCTAGTATGCAATAGTTGAGAAAGTATCATGCTTGAAAATCCTCGTGTGGCACCGGCCGCTCGCCGATCTGCTGGCGCCACATCGCGTAATACAAACCTTTCTTTTCCAGCAGCGCCGTGTGGCCGCCGCTTTCGACGATCCTCCCCTTCTCCAGCACGAAGATGGTATCGGCATGCATGATGGTGGACAGGCGGTGTGCGATCAGCAGCGTGATTTGCGTGTCCCGTGCGGAAATGGCGCGCACCGTGTTGGTGATCTGTTCTTCGGTCAACGAATCAAGCGCCGAGGTCGCTTCGTCGAAAATCAGCAGGCGCGGCTGGCGCACCAGGGCGCGCGCGATCGACAGGCGCTGCTTTTCACCACCGGACAATTTCATGCCCTGCTCGCCGATCAGCGTGTCGAGTCCATCGGGCGATTTTTCCAGCAGATAGGCGCAGGACGCCTGCTGCATGGCGGCGATGATGTCTTCATCAGACGCGTCCTGTTTCACGAAACGGATATTGTCGCGCAGCGTGCCAGCGAACAGGTGCGTGTCTTGCGTTACGAATCCGATCTGGCGCCGCGCCACGTTGTAGCGAAAATCAGTCGTGGAGATTTCGTTGTAAAACACTTCGCCGGCTGCCGGCGTGTACAGGCCGACCAGCAGCTTGACCAGGGTCGATTTGCCGGAGCCGGACGGACCGACGAACGCCAGCGTGTCGCCCAGCGACGCCTGGAACGAGATCTGGTGCAGAGCATCGTCGGTGGCGCCCCGGTGGCGAAAACTGACGTCCGCAAACCGCACCTGCGTCACCGGCCCGACATCGACCGGGTTGGCGGGACGCCGCTCGATCGGTTTGTTCATCAGCGCAGCGAAATTGAGCAGCGACGCTTCTGCTTCACGCCAGGCAAGGATGATGTTTCCCAGTTCCTGCAGCGGCGCAAAGATGGCCACTGTGATGAACTGCATGGCGATCAATTCGCCGGTGGAGAGCACGTCGCGGAAAATCAGCCACAGCAACGCGAACAGGATCGCCAGTTTCAGCATCGAGAGTGTGGTTCCCTGTAAAAATGACAGCAGGCGGATGCGTTTTACCTTTTCCATCTCCAGTGCAAAGATCGCATCCGTCTGCGACTTCAGGCGGCGAATCTCCGTAAAGGTCAGGCCCAGGCTCTTGATCAGCTCGATATTGCGCAGCGACTCCGTGATGAAGCCGGAATTGCGATTGGTTTCACGCGTAATGGAGCGCTGCTGGCCCTTGATCTCGCGGCTCAGCAACCCGGTTAGGCCGCCCAGCACCACGATCCCGATCAAAAATACCGGCACCAGCAGCCAGTGTTTTGTGATGGCGTACCACGTCAGGAAGCTGATGCCGACCACCGTTGCAAAGACGGTATTGATAAAGGCGTTGATGAACCGTTCGCTGTCCTGTCGCACCTTCTGCAGCAGGGACAAGGTTTCGCCGCTGCGCAAATCCTCGAACTCCTGGTATTTCAACCGCATCAGATGGCGCAGGCCGTCATTGAAGATCTGCGTGCCGATCTTTTGCACCACCAGCCGCGTGACGTATTCCTGCAACGCCTTCGCCGCACGCGATGCCACTGCCACAACGACGGCCATGCCGAGCAGCATCAGCACGCCATGCACCAGCTCGTCGCTGGTCTTGCTGCCACGGTGAATCGCGTACCTGTCGATGATGGTGCCGAAAATGATCGGGTCGACCAGGGCCAGGATTTGCCCGGCAGCGGCCAGGACCAGGGCCAGCAGGGCGAGCCGGAAGTGGGGGCGGAGGTAGGTCCAGAGGATATGCATGCCGGGATTTTACGCATCCCATGCGTCAATGGATGTTCCGCAGAAATATCCTGGCTGCGCCTGGCAATCGCACCTCCCAGGCCGCAGAGCTGTCAAGCACCTGGCGCAATGCGATTTCTGATATGGCGCAGTTCTTCGGCACCGCAGCGCGCTTATCGTTGGCACACCGCAGCGCACTTTGCTGCCTTGCCGTGAATCAAACTTTCGTGGAGCTCAATATGTTCCTAAACAAGTTTTTTGCAGCAATTTCTCTGCTGTCGGTGCTTCTGGCGCCGCTGTATGGCCAGGCAGCGCCCCTCTATACCGTCAACTTTTTATCGGGCGTCGATTTCGCGCCCACCAGCATGAACAATGCCGGGCAGATCGTGGGATTTGCCGGCGCCGGCACGGGCGCCATCCACGCCGTGCTGTATTCCGGCGGGGCCCTGCATGACCTTGGCGGCTTCGGTGGCAAGGACAGCTACGCGCAGGCCATCAACGACGCAGGCGCCATTACCGGCGCGTTCCTGTTGGCGTCCGGCGAGCAGCATGCCTTCCTGTACCGCGACGGCACCATGCTGGACCTCGGCGCCGGCACTGCGGGACATGGCATCAATGCGCATGGCGATGTCGTCGGCAGCCTGCAGACTGCCGCTGGCACAACCGGCTTCGTGTACACGGCCGGCAAGCTCACCGCGCTTGGCAACCTTGGCGCAGGCACACAGGGCGTCGCGGTCGCCATCAATGACCGCGGCACAGTCGCAGGCGATTCCACCATGACGCCGGATCCGTCGACGTCGGCGCGCCATCCCTTCCTGTACCAGGATGGCGCCCTGCACGACCTGGGCGCGCTGGGCGCTCACCCCATCAACGGCGTCGTCGCCATCAACAACGCCGGCCAGGTCGCGGGATACAGCGGAGACGCAGAAGCCTATACCCACGCCTTCCTGTACGAGCGCGGCGTCATGCGCGACCTCGGCGGCCTGGGCGGCGGCCTACTGGAAATCCACGACCTGAACGCGCAAGGCACGCTGGTCGGTACCGCTTTTGACGAGGATGAAGGCCTGATTCCGTTCATGAGTCTTGGCGACCGGCTGGTCGACCTGAATACGCTGCTCGACCCCGCTCCCGGCTGGCACATTACCAGCGCTTACGCCAATAACGATCTCGGCCAGATTGTCGGATACGGTTGCCAGGGCGCCGCATGCGGCCTGGTGCGGCTCGACCTCGCTGGCGCGGTGCCCGAGCCGCATGGCGCATTCCTGCTCTTGCCGGGTCTGCTGGCCGTGGCAGGAATACGCTGGCGCCGGCAAAGCAACGAACAGTCTCGTGCCGGGCCGTCAGCCCACGCGCTTGCACCGCACCAGTCAAGCGCCAATGTTTGCCCTGTTTCCAGTTGTCACGACGGGCACGGCGCTGTCACGCCACGTCGTAATCGCATCGATTCGACTGTCATTGCTCACTACCAAGGAAAAAAATGTTAAAGCGAAACTACCTGACGGCGCTGACCCTGCTGCCAGCAATATTCGCCCCTGCGTACAGCCACGCTGAACCACTCTATACGGTCGGGCTTTTTGTCGACAACTTCACTGTATCGGATATGAACAATAGCGGCCAGATGGCCGGAGCGGGCGGCACGGGCCACGCTGCTTTCTACGCCAATGGCGTCGTCACCGACCTCGGTGCAGGCGGCAACTTTGGACGAGCGCAAGCCATCAACGATGCCGGCGACATGACTGGCACCGTCAACTACGATGGAGGCTACACTGGCGAATTTCATGGCTTTGTGTATAGAAACGGGATCCTGACCAACCTCGGGCCGCGCTCGATCGGGGCCGGCATCAATGCCAGTGGCGACGTGGTCGGCAGCGTATCGACCAGCGCTTCTGTCGATCGAACGTCCGGCTTGTATCGGGGCAGCCAGTGGACGCAACTCGGCAACATCGATGTTGGCGATGACGGTGGCGCCGTCGACATCAACGACCAGGGCCAGATCGTGGGATTCGCGAAAGTGACAGACGTGTTTTATGCCTACAATCCCTATCTGTACAGCGATGGGATGCTGCATGATCTGGGAAGCGTGACCGGATTGAGCGTCAACGGCGCCTCCGCGATCAACAATGCCGGCAGGATTGCCGGCTACGGCGAGGGATGGGACGGCAGGCATGCATTCGTCTACGAGAACGGCCACATGACGGATCTCGGCACCTTTGGCGGGCTGGAGCTCGACGTCGGGGGCATGAATGAAAGTGGAACATTTGTCGGCAGTGCCTCGCGCGAAGACGAAACCAGGCTCGGTTTCATCTACCTCAATGGGATGCTGGTTGACCTGAACACCGTGATCGATCCGGCGCTGGGCTGGCGAATCGACGGCGCGGCCGCCATCAACGACAGCGGCCAGATCGCTGCCCATGCATGCCGCGACTACACATGCGGCACGATCCGGCTCGACCTGGCCAGTGCCGTACCCGAACCGGCTGGCGCCCTGCTGATCGTTCCAGGGTTGCTGCTGCTGGCCCGGCGCCACGGCAAGCAACTGCGGCGCGACAAGTACGCAACAGCCGCGTCACGCATCGCCGCTGCATGAACACCCGCTGCATGAATCCGTGCGCCACCAGGCATGCACGCCACTGTATCGCCGCCTGGGGCGTACTGGCGGTGCTGACGGCGCTGCTGGCGCCGCTGCATTGCCAGGCCGGGGCCACCTACACGGTCACCTTATTGCCTGCACACTTCAACCCTGCCGACATCAACAATGCCGGCCAGATGGCAGGGACGCACCAGGCCGATGGCGCAGAAGCCCACGCTGCCATTTACGCGAGCGGCGTGGTCACAGACCTTGGCGCGTTTGGCGGGAGGTACAGCTACGCCACGGCCATCAACGAGGGCGGCTCGGTGGCCGGCAATCTTGGAACAGTGGCTGGTGCAGAACATGCGTTCCTGTACCAGCACGGCGTCTTGCACGACATCGGCGTTGCCTTCGCAGCCGGGATGAACGCCAGCGGCGCCGTGGTCGGACGCAAGACTGCCAGTGACGGGAGCGGCGCGACTGGCTTCGTGTACCGGAACGGCGTCGTGAACGAGCTTGGCCGGCTGGGCAGCGGCAACATGAGCCTGGCTGCCGCGATCAATGATGCCGGCCAGGTCGTGGGCGAATCGAACATCGCCGTAGACGGCCAGGTACCCACCCACCCCTACCTGTACGACGGCGTGGCACTGCACGACCTCGGCACGCTCGCCAGCCGCGGCGTGAACAGCGCTGTTGCCATCGACAATGCCGGCCAGGTTGCAGGCTACAGCGAAGCACAGGACGGCCTCATGCACGCCTTCTTTTACGAGCATGGCGTGATGAGCGACCTGGGCAGCTTCGGCGGACTGGACATCACCATCGGCGGCATGAACCAGCATGGTCAGGTGGTCGGGACTGGCAATACCCGGGACGGCCCCGACGTTGCCTTCATTTCCAGCGACGGCGCGCTGGTCGACCTGAACACCCTGGTCGATCCTGCGCTGGGCTGGCGCGTGACCAGCGCGATCGACATCAACGACCACGGCCAGATCATCGCCAATGCCTGCACCAGTACGCTGTGCAGCGCAGTGCGGCTCGACCTGGCCGGCGTGGTCCCGGAGCCTGGCGGCGCCCTGCAGCTCCTGCCCGGTTTGATGTTGCTTGCCTGCGTGCGGAAACGGCGTGGGAGAACGGCGCCGGAATACCGTCCGCGACGACAAGGACCCGGCAACCAAACTGCGCATCCACGCAGCCGGGGCTGAAGCAGGCACGCGCGCGACCAGCACGACCCGCATGCGCGTAAAAAAACCGCCGGTCCTTGCGGAGCCGGCGGTTTTTTAGTGCGTTAGTGCTGCAACGCTGGTATTACGCGTCGCGGCCAGCGCGCTTGCGCTCGTTTTCTTTCAGGTAGCGCTTGCGCAGGCGGATCGATTTCGGGGTGATCTCGACCAGCTCGTCGTCCTCGATGAACTCGACAGCGTACTCGAGCGACATCAGGATTGGCGGTACCAGGCGCACGGCTTCGTCGGTACCCGACGAACGCACGTTGGTCAGCTGCTTGCCCTTGATCGGGTTGACGACCAGGTCGTTGTCACGCGAGTGGATACCGATGATCATGCCTTCGTAGACAGGGTCGTTGTGGCTCACGAACATGCGGCCGCGGTCCTGCAGTTTCCAGATGGCGTAGGCAACGGCAGCGCCGTCATCCTGCGAGATCAGCACGCCGTTACGGCGACCGGCCATTTCACCGCGGGTGTTGTCGACTGCGCCGTACGCGTCGAACACGTGGCTCATCAAGCCGGTGCCGCGCGTCAGGGTCATGAATTCGCCCTGGAAGCCGATCAGGCCGCGTGCAGGAATGCGGTACTCGAGACGTACACGGCCCTTGCCATCCGATTCCATGTTCTGCAGGTCGCCACGACGACGGCCCAGCTCTTCCATGACGCCGCCCTGGTTGACTTCTTCAACGTCGACCGACAGGTTCTCGAACGGCTCGTGACGGACGCCGTCAACCATCTTGTAGACCACGCGTGGACGCGACACAGCCAGCTCGAAACCTTCGCGGCGCATGTTTTCCAGCAAAATCGTCAGGTGCAGCTCGCCGCGGCCCGAGACTTCAAAAATCGTGTCGTCGTCGGTTGGGGCAACGCGCAGGGCGACGTTGGCTTTCAGTTCGCGGTCGAGGCGTTCGCGCAGCTGGCGGCTGGTGACGAACTTGCCTTCGCGGCCGGCCAGTGGCGAGTTGTTGACCATGAAGTTCATGGTCAGCGTTGGCTCGTCGACGGTCAGCATCGGCAGCGCGTCAGGGGTGTCTGGCTGGCAGATGGTCGAACCGATACCGATTTCGTCGATACCGTTGATCAGCACGATGTCA
>Ga0265780_10000088_pt1 | contig 143171 bp, 126 predicted proteins | sample P1T30metagenome_FD_192432 | JGI IMG/M metagenome (GOLD analysis project Ga0265780, IMG submission 192432) | Plant litter microbial communities from East Loma Ridge, Irvine, California - P1 T30 | ecosystem: Environmental > Terrestrial > Plant litter > Unclassified | place: USA: California...
TGTGTAGATTAATCTAACTATGTTATCATACTATCGTGAAGTAGATGCAGGCCTTTATAAGTCGTGTAAAAGCCCGTGAACTTCGCGCGTGGCAGAATACTCTTCTCGTATTAGTTACTTGACAGCGGTGTCAAACTCTACCTACCCATCAAACTCTACCCGCAACACGGTAATACGATGGTTTGACATTTGAGAGCGAGCTGCCAATGTTCGATGATCGCCGCTTCGCCTGGGGATGCTGGTCGTATCCCTGCACCTCATACGTCAGATGGGGAACATGCATGCGTCGTTCGTTGTCCGACGTGAGATCTTGCTTGAGCTTCGGACTGGTGATGGACTACATGCTTCCTTACCTTTGTATCAGATTAATTGAGCTGCAGTAGAGCTCGGAATACACTCGAGACATATTTCCTACATATTTTCCGCAATTTGCGTAAATCCTCACTCTTGCACCCCTCACGCTAGAGCACGGATACTCTAGCCGTTGAAGACTACATCATGGCGACCAAGTCTTCTTCGCCCAGTCCGAATACCAAAACAAGTACACCCGTACCGGCGAAGCAATCGCGATCGAGGAAAGCAGCGACTACACCGAATACAGATACAGGAAGAGCAGGCTCAGCCGGCGGCATCCTACTCGAGAAACCAAAAGACGCAAAGCCTAACAGCAAGACCATCAAACCCACACAACTTCAAGATACACCTACTACCAGCAAACCGCCACCCCGTCGCAAGCCCCGCAAACTCAACAAAGACACACCTACAACCACCACACCAGCTCCCAACCCCCCCGCCAAACCCGACACCGACCTCGAAGCGCTCAAATCCCGCGTCCACGGCCTCGAAGCAAAAGTCGAACAATTGTACAAGTCGGGCAGTTTAGAACGCCCAGGCCGCTCGCCGCGCAGACGGGGGAAAGGGCGGAAAGGCTCGACGCAGGGGAAGGACAAGGAAGTGCAAGATGGTGATGGTGATGGTGATGGCGAAGAATACATTGGACGTGCAAATGACGATGAGGTAGAGGTCGAGGACATTGTAAACGAGCTTGAAGGCGCGCGGCGGGACCTCGCTGCTTTTCGATCCTCGGAAGACGACGACAACGACGTAGAAGAAATTCCCCGCAACGATGGCGTACGAAACGAAAACAAAAACAGCACCGGAAAGCATGTCACGCTGAGTGGATCCTACCGCATCCCCCTCCCATCCTCAATTTCCCCCGCAGACATATCACACATCCAATCCGGCGTCACAGCCGCACAAAACGTCGCGCGCTCCATCCTCGAAAACAGGCGCTCTCCCAATACCAATACCCCCACCTCTAGTGGAAATGGAAAACAAAGACCGAGCCCGAAATCAGTCTCGTCGTCGCTGGAAATTGAGGAACGAGGGCTCGAGGGTGGGAGGAAGAGTTGGAGCGAGTGGATTGGGGGGTATAGTGTTGCTATTACGAGGGCGGTGGGGAAGATGGAATATGAGGCTGGGGTGGAGAGTAGGGAGGGTGGTGATGGGAGGAGCGGGGGGAGGGATAAGGGAGAGGGGAGTGGTGGGGGGAAGAGGCCGGGTGTGAGGACGAAGGGGAGTGGGAGTGGGAGTGGGAGGATTTGAAGATCACGCGCGGAACACACATCAACCAAAAAGCAACAGAGTGGAAAGAGCCATCCAGTAGATACACTCAAAATCTATTCTGCAAGAGATCCCGTACATTGTTCAGCTCTACTCTTCCTTATACTGCAAGACCCATCACAAAACAAGTACACATGCTCATCAAGAATGGCAAACCAAAATGGAATTTTGTATCAGAGCGCTAGGAAGTAGCAACATTACCCATAGCTTTTCGAGAGAGACGTGAAACGCAAGAGAGACCACGTCATGCTCGTAAGGCCCATGACTGCATGCCGTCGACCGTGAATACAAAAGGATGCCGTAACACGCGCAAAAGTGTGTCGCCAGAACAGACAGAAGAAAGCAACCCGCCCAAGATGACTCCTTCACGCCAGTAAATGCGCGTTGCAATCGTGCTCGAAGGAAGGAGAATGCGTCAGGAAGGTCGGGCTTTGGTAGACAAACGACTACGAGGCAATAGCACGAGCTGGGGGTCCACCGCGACGGCTCTGCTGGGGCTTCTTCGGCTTCGAGACTGTGCTCCAGCCGTCCTCGTCCATCTGCTCTGTGGTTGTACCTTCCGCCGCGGCCGGAGCGCCGTCCTTCGCGTTGTCCTTGGTGTCGTCCTTGCGCCTCCAGGCCCCCGCGCTCTTGGGTGGGTCCCGTACAGTTTCCTGTGGCTTCACAGCCTTGTCGTCGACGATCTCGCCGTTGGCGTCCTCGTCCTGGCCGGCGGCAGTGCCCTCCTCGCCCTCTTGCTGGAGGATATCGAAGTTTGCCTTGGGCCTCTCTGCGCCCTCGGTCTTGCCCGACTTCTCGCTGGGTGTGGCGGAAGCCGTCTCCTTGGCAGCAGCCGCCTTCTCGGCGTCCTTTGCCTTCTTCTCCTCACGGGCCTTGTCGTCTGCCTCCTTCTTCTGGCGCAGCTCGAGCTGACGCTTCTCTTCAATTTCCTTCTCCTTCGCCGCCGTGTCGATGGGCTTCGCGGCACCGAATGGGTTGGGCTTGTCTGAGGGGGTGTTCGCAGCGGCGGCTTCTGGCTTCGCCTCGGAAACAGTTCGCTTTGCAAGATTCAGGCGAGGACGGCTGGCAGGTGCAGCTGCAGAGGGTGCTGGCGACGAGGGTGTGCTGGCATCGGGCGTAGATGTCGGCGATGGGGCGTCTGGGCGCATCTTCGTCCGCCACTGGCTGTCTTGATCGGCAGCAGTGGGCTGCCTCTCTGTGTACGCTGGTCGCTCTGGTCGCTCGGTCGCAGGCTGGAACTCGCGACGAGGTCCACGAGACTCCTGTCGGCCCTCGCCCCAGGCTGGTGCCTCACGGCCGCCGCCCTGGAAGCTGGGCTGTCGGCCTTCGCGCGCCATGGAGTTCGGTGCGGGTCCTGCAGCGGGTGACAAGGGTCCACGACGCTCCCAGTTGCTGAAGTCGCGGTCCTTGCCGTCGCTGGGGAACTGGGGCGCACGTCGTCGATCGCCACCACGGTCGCTGCCGGCGTCTGAAGCAGCATCGAAACCACCACCACCACCACGGCTGAATCCACCGCCGGCTCGGTCGGACGGGCGGCGCTGGCCTGGCAGATCTGGGAGAGGTCCCTTTCGGGTCCAGTCGGTGATAACGCGGGCCTCTTCACGGTCCTTGGCTGTGGGGTGTCAGCAATTATACACTTGTCTATAGTTCTTTGAACATACGAGGCTCCGCAACGCTGACGCGGATATTGCGGCCCTGGAATTGTGTGCCGGACAGGTCGAGTGCCTTCTTCAGGCCGTCGACGGAGCCGAACTCGACGTAGCCGAAGCCCTTGGGCTTGCGGTCCATCTTGTCCTCGACGATTCGGACGTTTGTGACCTCGCAGCCGGAGAAGAAGTCGGTGACGTCGCCCTCCATGGCGTCAAAGGACAGGTTGCCCAGATGGGCCGTGTACGGAGGCTTCGAGGGGAGGGGGAGCTCTTCGCGCATGGCGAAGCCACGGTCGGCTGGAAGGGCGTTAGCGCATGCCAGAGTGTGCAACCTGAGTGTGCGTACCAAAGCTGCTGCCGCGGTCTGATGCGCCGAAGCCGCCTCCAGAGCCGTACGAGGGTCGGTCGCCTCCATAGCCAGAGCTGCCGCCGCCGCCTGCTGTTGTGGCGTTAGTATACCGCATACTCGAAGTTTTCGCATCGTGTGCCGTGGCGGGGTGGAATTACCTCCTCCTATAGATTGTTAGCCTGTGTTCTACACATTGTAGACATGTGCTACTCACGGGGCATTGGCATGTCCTCCATCTCGTCCGCCCATGATCCGAGTGCTACGCCGTGTCAGTCTCTAGTGTGCGCGAGGCAGAATATACGTCGCGTACATTGGTCGCCCAGGAAGTCTCCCAGGGACATCTTCTCGGCGGCTTGCTTCTTCTTAGGTGCTGCAGAGACCCGTCAGCCATGTCGTCTGTAATTTTGTCGCTGCACAGGGCGGGGCAAAAGCGCGGCATCGTGGGTGACGCCTGCTTTTTCCGGCCCTGCGATGGAAGGCGTACCCATGATTGCGGTGTGTGAGGCAACGCGCAGTGACTTCTGCGCGCTGTGAGTGTGTGTAGAGAGCGGGCTGGGGCTCTCGGTTACTGTAGGTGGTGGTGGAGGTGGTTGCGAAGGCTGACTGTGTGGGGTGTGTGCCTGTGCGTGGTGGGCAGCAGGAAATGTGCTAGTGAGACTTTCATCGGCTGGGGCCCGTGCGTCCTCTTCCTCCTGTCAATCCTTCCACGCTTCACGTTGCCGCTATCACTTTCTGGCACCTCCGGGCTTCTATCAAAGTCACGCCAACGCAGCCTCACCGCTGTCCTCGACCCAATGACCGAGCAATGAGCAAACGCTACGACCCTGGACAGGTCACCCATCCTCTCCATGTAGCACAATCCGCCGCCTTTGTTGGAGGCGCCTCAGGTACGTGTACACAGGTCCAATTCACACATTTCGTAAATTTTCGGAGCCGGTGCAGAAAACATGAGCGAGACTCGAAAGATTTTGACGAATCTGCTGTCAACCGTAACGAAGAGATACCATGGTACTTTCATTGGTTACTTTTGGCTAGCATTCCATTCGCTCGCATGCTCCAAGATGCAATATTCTCGCTATGCCTCGAGTCTTTCCAACCATTCCTTCTTTCAGATTCCGTACTGTTCTTCCTACGCTCCTATTTTACCGGTCATTTATCTCCAAGGTTTCCATTTACTCACACCATACATCACGTGCCTTCTACATCCCACCATCAACATATCGCCCTTCTGCCCATCATTTCACTTTACACAAGCATGTAGAAGACTAAACGCATCTAACACCCCACAGCAATCCCCGGCCTCGCAACCGGCGCAATCTACGGCACCCTTCGCACCCGCACCCCCCTCCTCTTCTCCCTCTTCTCAGGTGCCCAATGCTTCGCCATCGGCACAACCTTCTGGGCCACGCGCACCTCCCTCCTCAACCACACCGGCCTGCTAAACTGGTGGAACATCACCCGCGGCGCGCCCATGCACACCCGCGACGACCTCACCCCCTCCTCCTCCGATAAGCTACGAGCCTCGACTGCCGCTGGTGCATTCACAGGTCTTACTTTAGGCCTATTGTTCCGCGGGCCACGGAACGTTGTGCCTGGCATGGTGATGTTCAGTCTCTTTGGATTCTCAGGGCAGCAAGGGTACGCGTATCTCGACGGTCGCAATGAGGTGGCACTTCGGGAGTTGGCGGATGCAAAGGACAGGGGCGATACGCAGCCGAAAGACAATTTCGTGCAGAGGTTTGCGAAGAGTAAATGGAGTCCTATGAGTGTTTTGTCGGATGAGGAGTATGAGGAGATGTTGAGGGAGAGGTTGTTGGGTATTGAGGCGCAGATTGTGATTGTTGAGGAGAGGATTGAGGGGGTTAGAAGGGAGGAGGAGAAGAAAGTACGGGAGGGACAGAAAGGGACAGTGGAAGACAAGCCATAATCAAGCAGTAATAAGCATTCTCAGTACTGGAAAGGTCGAAGCTCAGTCTTTGACCAGACCACTCTCTGTGGCCATAACTCGTCGCCCGTCGTCCCACACGCAACTCTTGCTCTTGTTAAAAGCTTTCGGTGTTGCAGTAGAATTCTTCGTCTTCATTCTCACATCACCCACCCCATCCATCCTCCTCATCGCACTCCCTCCCTCCTCATCGCACTCCCACTCCCACACTCCTCCCTTCCCAGCACCCTCTGCCCCCTCTCCCCTTCCCAACTATCTCATAAAACTCCCCCTCCCTCGCACGCTCTCCAATGCAATGCTACATGGCATATTCCACCTTCAATTGTGTGAGTCTGGAGTTCGATCGATCCTCATTTCGGCCGTTGGGGTCAAAAGTCTTATTCCTCAAAGTCGAATGCTGTTGGTCTTGGGCGCGCCATGAGAGATAGTAGGGGACAAGTGTGGGGAGAAAAGGGGTGAGATGGAGAGGTACATCAAGAACCCCTTATGCATGTGAGAGTTCCTCCCACTCTTCGCTATTCGTCCAACATGGCACGGTTTCTTGGTTTGAAATCATGCGTTTGTTCAAATCGTTCAAAGTGCCATAAAATCTAATTCACTACTGCTTTGCAGTACGTTCCGTCACTCTAATCCCTATCTATTATCCTCCAGATTCCTTACTTTTCATCCCAAATTCCACCAAGTCCACTCGTCATTTCTACTACATCTCCCTGCCCAAGTCAGGCATCTCCATCGACCCAAACAAGGGCAGCTTCGTCGCGCCAAAGTCGGGCATGGTTGCAGTGAAATTCGACGCGGGGATATCGTAAGTCGTCTCGGTGCTGGACTTGTGCGTCTCCTCCGTTGGAGCAGATGCGGAACCTGACTTGTCCTTCGAGAAATCAGCGCCCGCGAAACCAGGCTGAGCCTCTTCCGCGGTGCCAAATTTGACTTCCGTCGCGCCGGAAATAGACTCCGAAGGCTTGAAGCTGAAATCCTGCTTCGTGACATCCGCCTTGCTCCGAGTGGCAGTAGTCTTGTGCGTCCGCCACTTCGCCTTTGCCTTGCCTCGAGCCTCCTGCATCATCCGCAGACGCTCAGCTTCCTTCTCCTTCGCCTGCACCACAGCATCCCGCCCCCGCTGCTCCTCTAGTTCCATCTTAAACGCAACCTCCCACGCCTTGAGCGCCCGCGCATCACGCTCGCGTCGCATCATATCCACTTCCTCGCGCTCCTTGCGCTCCAGCTCCAAAAGCTGATCGCGCATCTGCTCTACCCTATCATCGCGCTCACGGAACACCTTACCAGTCGCCTCAAACTCGTCCGCAGCATCGCTCCAGAACGGGCCATCACTCTTCCCCGCCCAGATACACGGGCCCAACAGCCCAGCATCGCGAACAAGATTCAAACCCTGAACCCACCGCAGACCACCATCGTCCTCGCCCGCAAAGCCGAAGCCGTGGTCCGCGCAGTACCAGATCTGATTGCGCGGCACCCACTCGAGCGCGTAGAATGTGTGTCTGTTTGAAATGCCCTAGCGGCCCGGCGTGACCCAATCGATGTAGAGGTTGCGCGTGGAGGTTTCTTTCCAGCGCGTGCGGTGGCCGGCATCGATTTGGGCGGGGGTGAGTGGCTCGGATAGGATGGATGCGCCGTTGTCGTAGGAGGGGTGCGAGGCGGGCGAGCTGGGGAGGGGGGCGGGCATGGCGTGGTACTTGGGGTTGTTCTTCCAGTTGTGCTCGTAGTCGGATGCGAGGGATGGGCGGGTGGTTGGTTCGGTGGTTCGCGTCATGTAGATGGTGTTGGTCTTGTGGATGGGTGCGGCGAGGTAGCGCTGTTTCTTTGACTGGAAGTCTAGTGCCGCTAGGGCTGAGAAGCCGACGAGCCATTGGAGTATGATAGTCTTGTGGGACGTGGTGTCTTTGACTGGAGGTCTTCTGCCTCCAGATTCGAGAAGTCAATGAGCCACTGAAGTATGACAGCCTTCTTTGTTGGCATGACATCGTCGTAGGGACACATATCGACGTTCTCCAGGAACCACTTCACCACGACCTCATCGTCTCACTGCTCCTCAGTGTCAGACAGCACGATCGTGCCTGCAAGTGATGAAGTGATCGTCCCATCTTCCTCAACGCTACGACAAACACCCTTCTCAACCCCCACATACATAAACTCCACATCCTTACTCCACTCCAATCGAAAGCCCGGAAACTTCGTAACGTGTTCAGTCTTGAGCACGCCAATGACATACAAAAATCCAGTTGTACCAAGAAAAATGGACGCTAGGATAGGAATGATCTCGCGATCCAAGCAGATGAGGCCGAGCATGATGTTGAGGGACAGGCTGAGCTGCAGTAAAGTGACTGGGATGCGCTTGTCGTTTTGGGTTTGCGAGAATTGGAGGAGGGCTGGGGAGCGCGAGGTGTTTGAGATGGTATCTGGGTGGTGCGTTGATGGATCATTCGGGGAGAAAGGATGGAGGTGTTGTTACCGTCTTGGTACTTCATCGTCTCAGAACGGTAGCCAGAGTCTCGAAGGGAGTTTCCAGACTCGTGGCTGAAAACGGAGATGCTGGAGCTAGTGGACTCAGAATGCTCTCGAAGAGCGGCGGCGGTGCTGTCAGTTGTCTTGATGGCGTCACTTTCCTTGGTCTCGAACGGCGCCATAGCCATATAAACGGCCGTGAGGACGCTTTGCAAGAGAGACATCTTGTTCGTCCCACCGAGTGAGACGCGTGGTGCGTGCAAGTAGTGCTTCCTCAATGGTCGCGCAGTGATCCAAAATGAGGAAGTGGTGCAAGCAGTTGGTGCAGATCTAGAGTTGAGGTGGATGCAGTATTTATCGGGAGAGGGAACGCGCTAGTGAGATATCGTGAGCTCTTGGCGCCGGCGGGTGTTTGTTCGGGGGGCGGGAAGGGTTGCCTGGTGACGAGATGGCGCAGTGATCTCACGGCAGCGTTCGGAACGTTTGCATCTTTCACTCAAGATTCCAAGTACTCGTGTGAGACTCCGGATCTCAGTGCGCTTGCCAATACACGTCATGAAGTCTTTCACCAACGCTGAATTATTACCTTCCTCTTCCGCAGATGCTCATACACTCATCGCCAGCATGCAACGTACGCCCACGCGGTTATCTCCAAACTGACTATCCATTAGACACCACATGAAAAGACAAGGAGATTCACATACATCGGATACCCTACTCCGCACCCTCCCCCTTCCCCACCAGAATCTTCCTCCTCTGCTTCTCCCTCGCCTCAACATCGATGTTGATGTTATAATGCCTCCCCCTAATCCCCTCATACATCCGTCCCGCCGTCACACCCTTCAATTTCTCTTTCTCCTCCCACTTCCCTGTAATCTCAGTCTCCAATGCATCTGAATCAATCAGCACCGGCTCATGCGCCCTCAGCACGAACACAATTGAGTAGCGGTAATGCGGCTCTCGCTCACTTGTAGCTGTTTCGAGTGGTTCTGGAGCGCCGTACGATACCACACGATGTCCACCCGCGCTATATCTATTATTCGACATGCGCTCTAGTTGCCGGCCAACAAGCAGACTCGCACCGCGCATACCCGCGCGCTCAACTTCGCGCTCGACATCGAACCAAGCGTGTCCGTCCCAAACCTCTAGGCCAGGAACATTTCCCACCACAACACTCAGTAAACCCAGGTCCGCATGCGGCTCAGCCACAACTTTCGGTTCCCACCCTTCATATCGAAAAAGACGTAACATCGTCGCCGTCTTCATCTCATCACAGCCTTGCATCGTCCCACACGGACCAACAAAGCGCGTCAACGAATCGCCAGGAAGCGCGAGCGACGTGCTTATGCGATCTAGAGTCGACGCGAGATGTGAGCCCATAAGGTCCCAGTACCGCTTCGCTGGCTGCTTGAGAATGTCGGGACAATACTCTAGACTTCGTAGCGTGATGAATTCTTTCTCGCCTGGGATTTTGGACCAGCCTTCTTCGGACCCGAGTTTGTGCTTCCATTGGAGTTTTTGCGAGTCCGGGAGGGCGAAGAAGGCTTGGCTGGCGGTGAAGAGGGATTCGTAGGCAGTTTGGAGGGGATGGGGGCCTATCGATGGGGGTGCGTGGTCTTGGTCTCTTGGCGACGGTGAAGTGGGGGATTCAGGGAATGTGATGGTTGTCCAGCCGAGTTTTGGCAGGGCGTGCTGGTGCTCTGGGAGGACTAGGGGAAGGGGAGATGGGATGAGCGGAGGGCGTGTGTCCTGCGGTACTTGCTGTTTGGATTCCTGGATGGGCCGCTTCGAGATGCTGCTCCGTTTTGAGCGGAAGCGCGAGATGATGTTTGAGATGGAGAAGCTGTGGTCGGATGGTTTGGTGGGCACAATGACAGTCATCTTGATCTTAGCACGACGCGCAACTGCTGAGAAGACTATAGTTATTTCAATAGGGTAATTACAGACAGATGGAATGGAAAGAGAAGGATGTAGTACAACAGGTAGGAAGATCGAAAGTAAGACATGAGTTCGCAGTCACAAAGCTAGTGACGTCGTGCACAGCCACGTGGCTCAGACGCCGGTCAGATTTTGGTGCACAGCGTCCATGCCCATGCACACCTCAATCTTGATTAACCATATAAGCACGTTGCAGCATATGTTCGAAGCTGGCGAGGGTACATTTAAGCTGACGAATCATGTGATGAAACTTCACGAATGCCTGTGATGTACTCTAACCTGCAGCGACATATCTATTCTACCCCACCCTCATCCAGCTCCCTCACAACCGCACCCTTCCTCCTCTCCTCCCTATCCCACAACGCCTTCTTCCTCCCCACAAACCACTCATACAACACAGGCTCCACCCTAACTACCCCACCACCAGTCTCAACACCAAACTGCATGCCAGGCTTATACGTGCCACCCTCCGCGCTGACCCGCATGGACGTCATGTTCTCGAGTCTACATGATGCGAGACCCACGTTACCTATTGCTGCGACGATCTTACCGGCTGCTCGGCCTTTCTTGATAGCGCCGGTGTCGTCGAGCGCTTTGATGTCTGTGCCGTGCTGAGGGAGTGGACTGAATGACGGGTTAAAATGTGTTGATGTAACATCGCTATCGTGTCCTGGACTTGACGTAGCGACGGCTGAGTCTGCGGCGTGGAAGCGCACAGGGAGTACACGCTTTCTCACCACGCCAGTATGTTTCGTGCGAATCGTGAGCTCTTGCCCAACATAGCACCCCTTCTTAAAGTCAATACCGCCATTCAAATCGATATTGCTCTCCATCGGCAGCGCAGTCTCGCGTGCTATCTCGCTTGGGCCCTCAGGCACGCCGTGTAGATACCGCTGGACGTGGTAGCACTGTGTATCCACCGGCTGCAAACTCTCCGCAATGCTGTTGCGCTCCGCATTCGCTATGTAGCGAAAAAAGCCCGGTGCACGCGGATCTTCGAACCCTGCAATCTCAGACCATTGCTTGACATGCTCGTGTGCGCCGCCCCAAGCTGCCCATACGCGTATGCCATCCGCTCCTTCCGTCGGCACATCCTTGATTACGATCTTACTGCGCAGCTTATGCTTCTTCAGATGCTTCTTCAGCGACTCTACCTCTGTCGCATCGACCTCGATGTAGCAGCCCCAATGTCCTTGTTCGGCGACCAGCTCTGGCCACACCCAGACGAAGACGTCCCATAGCACTCGGCCCCGCGCGTCGAGGAATGCGGAGTAAAAGGGTGACAGGCGCGTTGAGTCGACGTTGTTTGTTATGAGGCCTTGTAGGAACTTTGTGGTGTCGGGGCCTGAGAGCGATATGAGGCGGCGGTGCGGGAGTGGTGCGATGCCTGAGAGGACGGCTTGTGGAGTCGAGGCTTCGGTCGAATAGGATCTTGATGATGCATTGATTCTGTTGAATGTGCCGCTGCCGCTTTGAATGGCTTTTAATCGGTGTTGGCGCTCGAATGATCGTGGCCTTCGCGCCGTGGTTTCGCGATTCTGCGATGACGCATGGCTGAAGGCACGACTTGTGGGAGCTCGTGGATTGCGGAAAGAGGGAGCACATTTGAGACACGAGTCGCATATGTACTGAGATTTCCGCAAAGGTGTTGTCAAGCTTCGTGAAGCCATGGTGTTCTGTGTGAGGAGTGACATAGAGCGATGATGCTTGGGACGAACGGCTTTTGTGGAGCTACCACCAGCATCACGAATGGGTCACATTGCGAAGCAAAGCAGAACAATCACGGCATGCGAAGTTAGAGGCAGCTTCCAACGACGTTTAAGCGCTACACAATGCTTGCTTCATAGATCTATTTGAATATTTCAGTCGTACGCTGAACCCATATTGATACCCAAACGCCGACGCTCATGACCCTGAGCTACTTCCTAACGGCAGATCCATGCTGCATGACTTCCCATGAACCAACACCTAGTCGTTCTTCCTGCCTGTTAATCTCGAGTACTCATTATCTCCCTCCTTTGGGCTAGATGCCTCAAGCTCATCATCGCTCCACTTGTCGTCCTCGCCAACTGCGAAGATCGTGTCGCCGTCCAGACTCTCCCGCAGAGGTACAATAGGCTTTTGTGGCTGCGGTGCAGGCAATGGCGATGCATCACGGTTATCGTTGCGGTGTTTCGGCGCTGGGTCGTAAGAAGGCAGGCCATCCGAGCCTCCCTCTTCTTCGTCGAGTGAGTCTCGTAGAGACGCGATCTCAAAGCCTTCGTCGTCTTGGGCGATCTATGTTGTGTGAGCATCGATCAGGGCTAGTCCATATAGTCGTGACTTACCTCGTCACTCATGGCAAACCTCCTGTTGTTGGCTGTTGGCCGCCACATATATGCGACGAAGCATACATCCGCCAGATATACAATATTCAGCCAGCCGTCCAGGATGAACCACCTGGACTGCCAGTGGGCGGCAGGGAAGTCCATGCCTCCTGCACTGGCGAATGTGAAGCTGTTGAGGAAGAAGAACCCGAATATGACGATGATGCTTGTCAATATGCACCACCATAATCGCTTGTACATGGTCGCTTTGACGTGTTGTTTCCTCTCCATGAGGTCTTTCATGGTGAGGTTCAGCGAGTTCAGCGTCCATATGTAGAAGGCCGTGAGGGTCGCAGAAAGAGGAAGAATGACGAGCAAGACCAGCGGGCCTGCGTCTTCCGGGTGCACGGTAAGAGAGGCGACGGCATATACGACACCAAACACGAAGTGAGCGACAGCGAGCCAGCGGACGATGGTCATGGTCTTGCCCAGAGTCGGCTTGACAACGCCGTATCCCATGCAGACGATCAAAAGCAGGAAGAACGAGAAGGAGTTGCGGAAGGCGTTAAGCACGGCGACGACGATCATAAAGACCTTCTCTCCCACGTTGTTGCCATGTCGGTTCTTGTAGTCGTAGAATCCCCAGGTCATCAACATCTCTGCCACCAGGAACACGAGGATCGCGGTTATGTAGTTCTGTACTGCGAGTATGTCGTGTCTGTTCTGGAAGTACAGAAAGCCCCAGAACATCAAGACCACAAAGTATACGATTGTGATGCCTCCGTAGAACGGCAGCTTTGGGATCTGAGCAGCTGGCAGCTCTCCGTATGCGTTCCGGAAGGTGACGATCGCCTCGTAGTCGACGTTGTCCTCGAGTGTACCCGTAGATACGCAGTAGTATCCAGTCTTGATCACCTTTCCTACGGGGTATTTGATTGGTTTCGGGTCGTTCAGGTGTAGCGCGTCGGTTCGTATGGGCATTTTTGAGAGGGCAGCGGCGTCGTCACCGAGGATGTACTCGCCCTTTTGCGTCGCATTGCATAGACTTGAGTCGATAGCCTCGTCTGTGCAGTAGTATTGGCGCTGGTGTTATGGTCAGCGACTTCAGCCTTGGAGTTTAGGTCGAGCTCTCACGTACGTCGTCAATCGGCATGTTTGATGGCCTGCCTAGCAGATTTGAGTCCTGCCATTCGAATATGACTACGCTCACTGTTGGGTCCTCTATGCCCTTATTCTTCTCGCCATTCTTGAGGAACTTGACCAGTATGTAGGGATCGACCTTTCCGCCCCAGGACTTCTTGCTGTACATCCCCGAGCATTTTTGATTGTCATTCTTGGACTGCGTGCTTGTTAGCACTGAGCTTCGATGTGATGAGTCGCGGGCATACCAGTGTGACATCTATGGCTGCTACGGCTGTTAGGCTCGATAGCAACAGCAGCGCGACTGTCCGCAGTAGTTTCATGCTTCTGTGAGGCTTGAGGCCAGCTGGCGGAGCTGACGGAGCGCTTGGGTTGGGAGTTTGGAAGACGGAATAAGTGCGCGTGGCTTCGGAAGTGGTGTATTATTTATCACTCCTCCATTACTTCTTCACTTCGAGTGAATGCGATTGTGGATGTTCGGCTTTCGCGGTTGCGCGTCACTGCCCTGGGAAGCTAGGTAATCCTTAGCGCTGGCTTGTCTGTGGCGCAGCAGGGCAATCGCCAAAAACTGCAGCAACCACAGGCCTTGCCCCGACAGTACAAAAAAATCAAACATTATAAGATCGCCAAACTTCGACATGCCTGGGAAATACACCGCGAACGATACGAATGAACCGTGCAGAAGATGCAAAGGCATTTCTATCATTGTTGTCCGCTCAGAGCCTCTATGCCAGTCAGTATGATTTGTGCCATCCAGTCATCACATGCTAAATTATGCAACAGTGACTGTTTCGCAAGATATGTTCACACAAAAGCGATCAAGCGCTTGGAACGTTTTCGAGTAAACTTCACAGCTACTCCGGACCAGCAACCTAGGATACTGTTGCCTCTCTCACTCGGCGTCTCTTCCACGACACTACTGCACATCCTAGACCTGCATCTGAAGACCCAAAAGAGCAAGACCAATCGTACCGGCTTCGCGATTGTAGTGCTGTGCGTCGACGAGTCATCGCAAGATCCTGCAAGTGCTACGCGAGTGGACATCGTCCGCGAACAGTACCCGGACCACGAGTACACTTCTTTGCCACTCCACGATGTCTTTCGCTTACTCCCAGGAGACTCTACACTCCGGAGTCTATTATTAACATCGTCGGACGAAGGAGAGATGAGTCCGCACGAGCAGTTGTCGCGGCTCATCAGCTCTCTCACCTCAGCGACCGCCCGCGCAGACGTTTTATCTACGCTGAGGACGAGGCTCATCGTCGAGTTTGCCAAGCAGAACAAGTGTGACAGCATCCTTTGGGGCGACAGTACCACCAGGCTTGCCGAGAAGACCTTGTCCGAAACAGCGAAAGGACGTGGCTTCTCTCTACCATGGCAAATCTCCGACGGCGAGTCACCCATGGGCGTCAACTTCCACTACCCGCTGCGCGACGTATTGAAGAAAGAGCTGGTCTCGTACATCAAGCTAGCAGAGCCGACACTCTCGTTTCTGGTGCATGAGCCCTTGATTGGCGCAACGCAAGCTTCTACGAGCTCAAAGAAGACCACCATCGACGATCTGATGAAGCAGTATTTCGAATCGGTGGAGGAGAACTTTCCGAGCATTGTTTCGAATGTCGTTCGCACGACGGGAAAGCTCGAAGCGCCAGGCACTACAATATCAAAACCACGTTGTAGCCTGTGCAGCATGCCTGTACCTGAGGGCCGGTTCGGCATCCACGGTTGGGGCGGCGATCAGCAGGATGGTGCCAATGACGGCAATGCGCAGAGTGGTAGTGATTTGTGCTACGGATGTACAAGATCGATTCCTCCAACTGCTTCAGGTCGAGCGACGAAATGATTGATGTACGCAGTCGCGTACTCCGTCTCATCCAGAAACCATGGCAGTACGAAACACAGAGTGTCAACTAGATGTGGCGTAAAAGACTATCAATCTGTCGCAGCAATCGAAGCAGAAGAAGGCTCAGACGTCGCCTCCGAATGACGAGGCAACGAGCGAGTATGCCGTGAGGCTTGATCAATGATAACGACCATATAGACAAGTGGAGAGCAAGTGGTATTCACAGCTGTTGGAAGTACGGATTCGAGGAAGGCGAACATTTCTACTGATAAGTACAAGGTCTCAAGGTTGCGACTGTAATTTCTGCTTTACGACCTTTCCATCCATTCCCACCTCCTCATACCCTTCGAGCCCTCTTCGTCCAACTCGCTTCGTGCCTCCCAGCTTTGCACCCCAGCTCAACCCCCGATTCGTCACAGCAACTCCAAGTAAACCCCTCTGGACACTGATCTCTCATGTCCTCGATGGGCCCGTGGCACCGTTCGTCGTGATCGGCCCAGGCATCGCTCTGCCAATCGACTTCCAACTCGCCTAGCACGCCTTGTCAACTCCACTATTCAAGAGCACACTAAGTACACATCAGACGTACCTGAATGCCACAAACACGCGTCTTCATTGTTCTTAGTGATATCGTGTTTCTCTTCGCACTGAATGCAAATCTCAAACCGCTAATAAGTCGAATTATGATGCTTTGCAGATTCACACCCCTCAGCATACCCCAATTCACCACAACAATCCCACGCAAAACCCTCGGGAAATAAGTCTTTGCAACCGTCAGGCGCGCCGTAGACGTCTTCGTTGTGGTTTAGCCAGAAGTTCTGTTAATAGGCGAGTTCCATTTTGCCTGCGTTGTTATTAGTGGCGAAATGCGTGCGGCAGATGGAGAGTTGGGGGTACCTCGATGCCATTGGCATACGTCCTCGTCGTTGTCGGTAATGTCGTATGTCTCTTGACACCGCGTGCAGATATCCCAATTCGGTTCGAGTGGCTCGCGACGATGTCGCGCTGGTATCGTGTCGCGTTTGCTTTCCGTATCAACAGGAACTAATTCAGTCTTCACGGACTCGACGAGCAGCGCTTTGCGTGTAATGTTATAAGCGTCTGCATTTTCGCCGCATATGTTGATGAGGACCGCTTGAAGGCGTTTTGGAGTCGCGGACAAGATCGCCGCTTCGAGACCACCCTTTACGGGAGCAAGTCGCCTCATTTTTGAACTCGCGTTGGTGTAACAGGAATCACTCATGATAGAAAATGATGGGATGATGTTTGCGGGCTGATGTTTGGATATGTGTTGAACAGATCAGATGGGGTATCACGCTGCGACGGTATGTGTTTGGGCGACGACGCGTTATCCTTGTCCTTCACGCTCTCAGAGAGTCACTAAAGCGAACAAAGTCAGGTTCAATCGTGTCGAAATGTAAGTGCAAGATGTAGTTTCGTGGTACCTTTTTAATTGACACGGCTAAGTGGAAGACGTCGACGTATGACCCAGGTGTCACGATAGCAGACTTCCTAGTGGAACTACTCATACATCTCTACCACGACTTTATTAACCCCAAGAAAATAAAATCAACGGATCAGCATAAAGCATGCTTGAGTCGCAGCGTGCAGAGTATGTCCTCCCTATTGTGACTGCTACCTAGCATTTGTAAGGCGGAGAACAACGTAAGCGAAAGTGCAGCGGAACTCCACCCACCTTCCCAGAAATGCTCACCTCCGCAACTGAGGGTATATAAAAAGTAACCAGGTACCACCGAGAAATTATCATTCAAACATTACATTCCAATCACAATAAACACAACCTCTTCTCGACCGCCTCAAATCTCAAAAATTGACCACTGGACCATGTCCTACCCCAAAACATACCGTGCTTGGCGCCGCAGCGCGAAGCCTTATCCGCTGAAACTTGTCCTGTCCACCGAGACTCTGCCTGATGAGCTTGGTGCGAATGATGTCTTGATACGCATTCACGCCGTGTCCCTCAATTATCGCGACGGTATGTTTGCTTCTCCTCCTTCGACTTGAGCATTTTCTTACACATGACCAGCTGCGATGCTCGAGGAAGGGAAATACCCAGTGCCGGTGGACGAGGAAGGCATTTCTGGATCCGATAGTGCTGCGGAGGTAGTAGCTATCGGACCGAGCGTCACGAAGTTCACGGTTGGGGACCACGTTGCCGTAGCTGGCGACCTGCTGCGATTGTCCATCGACGACAGGGAGATGGAGACGATTGCTATAGGCGGAGAAGGTACTGGAACCTTGCAAGAGTATGCCGTGTTTGAGGAGAAGGTGCTGGTCAAACTGCCGATGCACCTGTCATGGGAGGAGGTACGTGAATCCATAGGCAAAGCTGAATTCTGTAGTTGCTGACATGACAATCAGGCATCGACCGTTCCAGGTTGCGGAGTTACTGTTTGGAACTCATTTGACGCGCTGAGAAAGGTTCCCAAGGGCGCCACCGCGCTGATGCAGGGTAAGTCAATGATACTGCGATCCGTTCCAGAACTTCGCTGACGATGCTAAGGCACGGGCGGTGTTTCCATCATGGCTGTCCTTATCTGTGTCGCGGCGGGCATCAGACCTATCGTGACCTCCTCCTCGGATGAAAAGATCGCAAAACTCAAAGAGATCAGCCCGACAATCGAGGGCATCAACTACAAAACGTCGGACGTCAAAGCCAGAACGCTGGAGCTCACCGACGGTAAGGGTGTCGACTTCCTTATCAATAACGTCGGATTGAGCTCCCTGCCTGAGGATCTCGAACTCATCCGTAAGACTGGTATCATCGCTTTCCTCGGATTCCTAGGAGGATTCGAGGCTGATTTCGACCCGAAATTGATATTCACGGTACTGCTAAAAGCGTGCAGAATACAGTGAGTGCTCACCTGTTGCACTCATGGCCATCGCTAATATCGTCCTAGGGGCATTCTAGGTGGGTCGAGAGACGAGTTGCAGGCTGTTTGTGATTACATGGGCGAGAAGAAAGTAGGGCTTCAACCGATCATTGACAAGATCTTCAACTTCGACGAGGCTCCTCAAGCATTCGAGTACCTGGCGGCTGGGAAACACGTTGGCAAAGTGGTGATTAGGCTTTCGTGAACCCGTGCCAGCGGTCACGGAAAATTCGAGATGACCAGGGCATGCAGTGTGTTGTGGGCGACCCAAGGCTAGGGCGGTTGAATCGACGTGTAATCTCCTCTCGTATATGCTTCCAAAATTTCGGTGATGAAAGACATGTGCAAGTGATGAAGCAGGAGATAACGAGACGGTTCGCAGGAAAGCAACAATCGCAAGCGAGCGCACGGACCATACACTAGCACATCTTTGCTCGCGTGGCGGCATTGCAACTTGCCTGGCGACTCGTCGGCCGACACCCAAAGTGAAATTTGATGACAAGCAAAACCGCGATACATAGCTTCCACCGAGGCTGGCTAGTCTCAATACTTCAATACAGGACTTCAGCTCGACCTACGAGTTTATACCAACATTATCGCACAGGCCGCATGCAACTCTCGTCAGACACCAGTGAGCGCGTTCGTATGTCTTCCACGAGAAAGTGAACGGGTATAACTGACTAGTTTTAAAGAAGGGCTCGGTTCATCATGATACCCACGCAACGCCTCCCCAATTTGTTCAGGAAGCTCATTGGCTGTATCAAAGCATGAAGAAGTCGGAGCTGGAAAGCGACCCTAGAATCTTCGACCTCACGAAATGGGAAGCCTTCACAGAAGATCAGAAAGACATCTGGCGACCGGTCATTAGCATTCCTGCTGCGCAAATCGCAGCAGCGTGTGAAGCATACGCGAACGGCAAGACGCTTGATACACCCGCGGCGGATGCACCAATATATGAGCATCGTGAATTTCCTGGCTTGCAGGTCGTCTGTGGTCTGCTACCGCCGGAGACTCAGATTCTGTTTACTTCATGCCTGATGCACCGAGATCTTGCAGACCCGGGCCACAAGATCAATCTGCAGTCGGATTACAACATTCCGTATCCCGCGAAGCCTACTTCAGAAGCACTGAGATTCGACAGCAGCTTCTTCAACCGCGAACGATCTGCAAAGACAGACAGCCTGGTCCCAAAAGTGCCAGAGAAACATAAAACGCTCAACAACGAACAGTTCCTGTACTCAAAATTACGATGGCTGACGCTTGGAGAGCAATACGATTGGCCGACACGCAGCTACTCCAAACATGCGACACCCTTTCCTTTGGATCTGTCGAAACTGGTCACAGGACTGTTCCCTCATATTCGACCCGAGTCTGGAGTCGTGTTGATGTATTCCGCAAAGGACTTCATGCCTGTCCACAGAGATGTTAGCGAGCAGTGTCAACGCTCGCTGGCTAGCTTCAGTGTCGGTTGTGATGGAATCTTCATAGTGGGACGTGGAGAGGACGACGGCGAAGGCGCGAATACACCGCGGACGGTAGCGATTCGTGTGAAGAGCGGAGATTGCGTACACCTATCCGGCGAGGCAAGATGGGCGTGGCATGCCATGGCACGTATGATCCCCAGTACCTGTCCGCCACATCTCGCAGATTGGCCGGTGGGTACACCAGGAGCGACTCCGGCTGAACAGAAGGTGTACAAGAAATGGAAAGGCTATATGGGGACCAAACGTATCAACGTCAGCTGTCGCCAGGTTTTCGATTGAGCAGACATCAGTTTGCGAGGACATTCAGCTACGCCTTTGCGCGATCCTTCCATTGTACCGGAAACGCGCTTGTGCCACGTGGGGCGTCCCGTCACTCCACTCGCCATCTGCCGAAGATATATTTGTAGTTGGCCAGTGCTCGCGGCTAATAAGAACAACGAGGTGCTCTGAGTCGTGCCGTTGCTCGATTTGCGTTGCTTTCTTCACCGAATATAGCAGAGGTCACACCTCTATGCCCAGCTGCCATCGATTTGATAACGACACGGTGACCTCTTCATTGTGTTGTCCTACTCAGTGTTGGTATACTGCGGTAGTTCAAGAAATCGAACGATCTTGCCTTCGCCGAGCTAACGCGCGATGTGCTAGCGCCTGACCGCATTGACAAAGTACTGACGAGTAACGAATGCGAACGTTTAAGTCAGCGATAAACGTCACCGATCTTTACCTCGATGGGACGCACTGTCTTTAAACGTTCACAACAACAAACCCAGTCGTTTTTGGGATGCCGCAGCCGCGGTCCCTGTCGATGGTACTGCCCGCCTAAACCCAGTCTTAGGGCCTAAGTAAAGAAGCGGCACAGCTTGACTTAAGTATCTACCTACGTCACATCCGCAAGGCATCTCCACCATACTCATACTCGTCGCATCGTTGCTCGACCGAGGAGACATTATGGGTTTTCTAGGTCTCCCACAATTACGGTACCACTCTCCGTGGGTGCAAAACCTTATATCCGGCGTCGGAGTAGGCGCCTCAGCAGGCATCTATGTAGCGTTGAATCTGCTTGGAGCTGGCGGTGGCCGCCCTGACTCCGCACAAGTTGTCCAGGTCGTCAATGCGACACTATGCGCTGTCTGGTTCTTCAGCTCTTCCTTCGGCGGCTCGATCCTGAACAAACTCGGACCTGGTCTCACTATGTGCATTGGGGTACAAACATACGCCGTCTACGTTGGTAGTCTATGGTACTACGATGAGACGGGCAAGAAAGGATATCCATTCGCAGCTGGGCCCATCATTGGCATCGGGGCGGGGATGGTCTTTATCACAGCAGGATACGTCGCGACTGGATACCCTGAAGAAAGAGAGAAGGGCAGCTACGCCACGATCTTGATGAATATGCAAGCGCTTGGCTCTGTGATCAGTGGCATTATACCGGTCATTATCAACAGAAATTCGGAAACCGTAGCGGGTGTACCAAGATCGGTGTACATTTCGTTCATTGTCATCATGGTCCTGGGAGGCTTGTTTACATTACTGCTACTGCGACCTCAAAAGCTCACGCGAGACGACGGATCGGTTGTGGCAGTCGATGCACCCCGAGGCGCGTGGGAAGAGCTGAGGTCGAACTTGTTGATCTTTACGGATCCCATTCTGCTCATGATGGTGCCAGCATTTTTGCCATCCGAGGGCTTTTTGGTGTACAGCGGCTCGGTCAATGGTACGGTACACACTGATCACATTCGTGCATGGCTGACACGGTGTAGCATATAACAATAACCTCAGAACGAGATCACTACTCTCATTCATCGCAGTGGTGCTGCAGATACCTGCAGGATGGGCACTGCAAGCAGTTCTGGACTACCCAGGCTGGGGTCGTCGCAAGCGTGGTTTGGTTGGCCTCACGAGCGTAGCGGTACCCCTGGTCATTGCGTGGGTATGGGAAATGGTAAGGCTATCTGTTTCAACCCTTTTGACAAGATGCTTACAATCCTAGATCCGTACACGCAACTACGACAGGAACAATCCACCTACATTAGCGACTGACTGGGACGAGCCAAGGTTTGGCTGGATCTTCGTCCTTTTCATCATGAACTGGGTATTCTCACAGCTATGGCATAACATCGTGTACTACTGGATCGGCGCACTCACCAACTCCCCCCAAAAGCTCACCCACTATGTTGGTGTATTTCGAGGTGTACTCGGCGCTGGCGAAGCCATCATCTTCGGTCTCGACTCTATTAAGATCCCTTACATCGCCGAAGCGGGAGGAATCTTGCTGTTTTATGTCATCGGTATCTGTGTCTTCTACTACCTGGGCATCTACCACATTAAGGACACCAACTACGATCTGGTCGAAACTGGGGCGGTGGTGCCGAACCATATCCTTGAAGGCAAGAACTTGACGCCCGGGCAGCGAACTGCAGGGATCACGACGACTACGGCGGGAGAACAGGATGAGAAAGTCACCATGAATGAAGAAAAAGTTTGATAGCTAGTCACTTCTCCAGCTCTCGTAATCGAGTATCACGTAATTGGAAGCGGTTGCCTCCGTCAGCGCAACTTGTTCCATTGACCTTGAGCTTTGGCAATCTCGCAACACACCAAACTGGTTTTGTTGATGCTAACCCAAGACCCTGTGGCATACGAGTATATCTTAATACTTGCTCACATCCCAGTCATCCCATGCATCGGCTAAAGCGCTTCGATGATCTCTACCACACACGCGGCTAGCTCGTTTTGCGGAGCGGTTACTGCCTTCCGCTCATACGCGCGGGCCGTCCCATTCCTCTCACAGTGCTGCTTTGATGGATCACTTGACGGACACGCCGATGATTCGATGAGTTTTGTATCTGCAAGGATGGAGTGTACTTCGCTGGGGTTGCACCCGTTCCCATTTGGTTCATACAGTAGCTGAAATATTGAGGAGCCAACAATTTAAGAACACCAGAAGACCATGAGACTTGATACACAACATAGTCCGTAAGATAAGTGACGTATGGCGTGCCCAGGTGTTGTCATTGGTCACTATCAAAGAGGCTAGCGTGGTTCTGCTAAGTTTTGTGTTGTCCAAAGGTGCCTCTCGCTTTCTGATTACCGACAGTGGCGGTAGCGTATCCTGAAGGGCGACAGAATGTATACGAAATTTGTAGAGGTTGAGGGGTCTCCCACCCGTTCCTGCCGGCTTACCCAGCCAAGGTTCAGCTACCCCTCCTCCTCTCAGCCCCACCCAACATGATGTAAGTACAGATCGCCCACATCACCCTATCCCTATATTCGCACCACCTCAGTCAAGATGGCGGACCTTGCAGCTGGCATATCGAAGCTCAATCCCTTCTCGAAGAAATCTGCGGTCGACGATGAAGACAAAGGCGAGGCTATCGACGCAAATACAGTCGCGGGCGGTGGACATGCAGCGCGGCAATCAAATATCACAAAAGACAAGCTGCGTGTCAGCCAGGCTTTGAAGAGGTATCTCGTTGAAGAGCGCGTGCTGCAGGAGGCAGAAGCAGGTTTGAACGTCGAAGAGCCGACGAGCGCAATGCGAGAACTACTTCAAAGAAGTCACATCAACGTACCAAGCGCCTGCATTGACCGAAATCATCCACTGCCAGAATACTTCATCTCCTCATCTCACAACACCTATTTGATGGCCCATCAGCTATTTGGCGAGTCACATGCTTCGGCCTACGAGATTGCTCTGTACACCGGATCGCGCTGCGTCGAAATTGATGCATGGGACAATGACGACAACAAAGACGAACCAAAGGTCACCCATGGTTATACTCTGGTCTCAAACATACCTTTCCGAGCTGTGTGTGAGACACTACGAGATGTCGTCGACAAGGAAGCCGCAGACCAGCGCAATGCCGCCCCGATCATGATATCTCTGGAAAACCACTGCGATGCTCATGGCCAGCTCCGACTTGCTCAAATCATGCGTGAGGCCTTCGGAGACCGACTGCTCAGTCGGTCGATACGCGAGAAAGGGCGGCGCGAACAAGAAGCCAGCGGCGAGCATGTCACCCTTGCTGAACTCGGGAACAAGATTGTTGTCATCGTGGAGTACCACCTGCCGAACGAAGTAGAGAGCAGCGACAGCGATTCCAGCTCGGATGATGAGGCGGAGAGGCAGGCTCGCCAGCAGTATGCCGATAAGAAGAAGGCGACCAACGCTGGTGTGATCATACCGGAGCTGGCCGATCTCGGGGTCTATGCACAGTCTGTGAAGCCGGTGAACAACTCCTGGTTCGAGGCTGATCTAGACAACGCGCCTCACCATCAGCTCATCAATGTCTCTGAGTCAGGGCTAAAGGCTTTCCTACCTACCAACAGCTCCAAAATTGCACGACACAATGCTCACCACCTGATGCGAGTCTTTCCAAAAGGCACCCGCATCTCCAGCAAGAACTTAGCGCCGGTCCCGTTCTGGGGCATAGGCGCCCAGATCTGCGCTTTGAACTGGCAAACCTTCGGCGCCAGCTCTCAGATCAATGAGGCGCTCTTTGCTGGCTCTGGTGGCTACGTCCTGAAGCCGGCTGCTCTACGCGCGGGAGGTAGCGGTAACCTGAATACCGGCGGCCGTAAGAAACTGCGCCTGCACGTTGGCGGTGCGACAGATCTTCACCTACCCGTGGATCGCGACGCCGACGGTATCAAGCCATACCTCACATGCAGCCTGGTCCATCCCAACGACATGAACAACATGCCAGTGAAGCGCAAGACAGCCGGTTATAAGCCTCATAAGCTCACGAGCTTCGTGCACAAAGACAACTCGCCTTCGACCGACCCAGTCTGGAAAGAAGTGCTGGAATGGGAGTACGAAGACAACGAGCTCGTCTTCCTGCGCTTGCTCATCAAGAGCGACGACAGCTTTGCGCGGAATCCAGTCTTTTGCGTAGCTGCGGTGCGCTTAATGTATGCGGCGCCCGGGTGGAACTTCATTCGTATGCTGGACCTCGGAGGGCACGAGACGTTGTGCACGTTGCTGGTGAAATTCGAGTTTGTGGACATATAGGAAGGACCACCAGATCGTGTCGTTGCAGGTCTAAGGAGGTACCGGGTGAGAGAGTATTGCCACAGGCTCGGGTGTCGTGGTCATGCAGACATGTAGTAATTGATATCTCGAATGCCAAACATGCAAACTCGAGTGTGAAATACGTTACTCTTACTTACAAAGGTTCGTATTTACTGTGTCACCCTTCAGGACACTCTTAACGCCAAAGCTGGTGACACAAAGAGCATATTCGTAGATGTCACGGTCGAAAGAAGCTAGCGTCCCAGCCACTTCACCATGGTCCGTCCGTAGAAGACCCGCACACTGACCACGCTTTACCCGTTTGCACGTCCCTTGCGCCCCAGCCTCCCACGTAATTTCTCGAGATCGAATGTTGCTCGTAGCGATTTCTCCGTTTGATAGGAGAGGAACTGTTTTGAAGTAGTCTCTCGCCAGAAGCCATCACAAGCAAGATTGCAAATTCCCTCTCCGAGCCCGCCCGCGCACCCCCCGTATTGCAATCAAAGCTCGTCCCGTTGAGGCCCCAGCCTCCCACGTGAATTCTCTAGCGTCCTAGCTGCTGTTGTGTATATAAACCGGTCTGGCCTCCTTGTTAGTCCTGCATACTTACCTTCTTGCGATCGCTGAGCTCAAGCTTTCAGTCGATCATTATGGATCTGCTGCATTGCACAGCGCGGACAGGTCTGCAATTGAATCTCCTTCGGGGGCTTCAGCGGGACAATTTTTACTTTCTGCCTTTTGGCTGCTTTTCATCGTGTCGATTCGCTTGCGAACGGCTTGAGGAAGAATTTTTGATGGTTTGTGTGTTTTCGTGCTAAGCGAGGATGAGGTTGGCTGCGCTGCAACTGCAAGCGTGGACGCATCGGGATTACAGGGCATCAGGCTGTTGCTGTTCGTCAGCACTGCTGTCAGCTCGCTGATGCGATACTCATGTCGTGCCCAGGTGTTCTATGTTGTGTTCATTGCCTCTAGGTAGCTGCTGTAGTCGCGACTTGGGGGCGCTGTGGCTTATCGCGACTTCTAATTAGGTACACACGTCGCTACTCACAACCTTCCGCTAATTGCTTACCAACCCAGGAAATTATCCTCACAGCTCACGGGCGCAACAAAATGTTGTTTCTAGCTAACATGAACATATTGTGCTGCTTTGACGCAGCAGTTGCGCCTCGACACTCCCGAGGTCGTGGCAGAGTTTTATCGCGCCCAGATTTGCTGATGCGACACAACCACGACGACGACCACGATCGCGACCACGAGCAATGACGCACTTTCTGCATCAAGACTGTCAAAATGATTCCCCGTCTGCTAAACAACCAATCAAGCGCACCGCCGATTCGCTGGGCTTCTGCAAATCCTCAAACCGGAGCCGATCGCCACGCATGAACAACACCATATCCCTGGGACACGATAGACCTAGTGCTAATATACTCCTCGTCAATCTGGATCCGCCAGCTCGTACAAAACGTTCGCGATGACGATGTGACCCGCAAAGTTTCGTTTCCAAAAGGAACCTATGGTACGTTTAGACTTGGCACGAGACTCGGCTTGAAACATCTTACGGCATCATTGCAGTGGGCTCACCCTCACCTTCGGATACTGGCAATCCGTCGTCATCAGTCTCAAGTGCTGCGTCTACGATCGTGAGTTGTGTAAGAGATGCCAAAAGATCGGAAGTTCGATGTAGAGTGCCCATCTACAAGCGGAAGTTCGAAGTAGAGGACACCGTCTCAAGATGAAGCCGTGAGTCCGGATCTCAGTATAAGTATCGAGCTTGGGAATGAAGCATATCATCATTCACCATTTCTACTTCTCTGAGCTCACTTGCACCTGTATCGTATTGCATCCCAAGATCATCTTGTAACATCACCATGTTGACCACCAACGTCGTCCTCGCGGCTCTCGTCCAGAGCCTCACCGTCTCAGCAGCCACAATGATGGTCACCGTCGGCGCGGACAACAAGCCTCAGTTTACGCCAAATTCTATCACTGCTCAACCCGGCGACATGGTTGCCTTCAAATTCATCGGCGAGAACCACAGCGTCGCCTCTTCCGACGCTGACACACCTTGCAAACCCCAGGCAAATGCCATCTACTCCGACGTCCAGACTGTCGCTGCATCCGCCGACAATGGCGCAGCTGACAACGCGCCGACATTCACGGTACCAATCGTCGATAGGGAACCACTGTACATCTACAGCTCCCAAGGCCAGGACTGCCAGCAGGGCATGGTCATGATTGTCAACCCTTCCAGCGCCGCGGCGGTCCAAGAATATGCCAGCAAAGCCGCGACCGCAGGGGACAATGTCAGCCCGAAGGGTGGTGTCTCCGGTGGAATGGTGGTGAACAACGCAGCTGAGAAGTTGAAGGGTATCAAGGCCCGTGGCGGTGTTGCTACCGCCGCAGGAATTGTACAAGGTATTGCTGATGCGACCGGTAATGCCGGCGTTGCTACTGCTGCGGGGATTCTGAATGGGATTGCCGGTGCGAAGGGCGGAGCTGCTGCGAAAGGCGGAGCTGGTGCTGCTGCTAAGGGGGCTGCTGCTAAGGGTGCTGCTGCGAAGCTTGGTGCTGCAAAGGCTGGTAAGGCTGGTGCTGCCAAGGGTGCTTTGGCAGCGCTCCGTGGTGGACGAGGCAAGAACAAGCAGTAAAATCTAAATGCTGTCATGGAAGTGTCTCAGAGTATGTATGTAATGGCAGGAAGTGTAACAGTTTTGAAGCGAGCCCAGTATGTAGCTCTATTAATCAGTGCAATCACGATTTCTTTCGCGTAACATTCTTTTAATTTCCTCAGCATGGACAGCTGAACTGAGACTGCGACGCACTAGAATGCCAGAACTTCGCCCATATCGTCATTACGCATCACATGGGGTGTGTAACCTCAGGCAAGGCTTATGCGAGTGACATGTGGCTCCTGTTCCGAAGACCGAATCGTGTTTGAAACATGGAAGCTCGCAATCCCGGTGTGTTCGGCATGCTGACCGTAGTCCAAGGCCCGAGACGACACATGATCGTAGATGGTACTATGTGATGCTCTCATTGCAACCCGATGTAAGCCTGCTGAAGATCACCAGGCCAATACGCCATCTACCGAGCAAAAGATTCCTCAATCAAGTCAAACTCTGCTACAGCGACTGATCAGCCTTGTAGATTCTTCAGTTCCAAAGCCTCGCGCACCACGTCCCTGATCTTCCTCGTCACGTCCACGATGGTCTTGTTCATGTCCGCTGCTCCCGCAATCGAGTCACAATGCTTGCTCGGCGCAAGTAAAGGCTCCTTGACAAACAAGCGTGGTTCGCGCATATGATGATATGCTGTAGAGGCTGCGATTTCGCGGATCTCGTTGAAGACGGTCTGAAGCTTCGTGTAAAGCTGCTTCGTTTTGCCGTTGTCGTAGTCGCACAGCAAGAGGAGTTCCAGATGCGATGATGCATGTAAGAGATTCTGGCTCACGTTTTCGACGTATGGTCCAAGGAGCTTTCGCGATGCGGTGAAGAGGGACGCTGCACAGGCAGTGAAGCTTTCATACCTAGTGAGACATGAGCAAACGGTATTGCGGCGGCCCAAATCGGATCAACGTACGTAGTGATTTCCAGGTAGACTTGACTTTGCTTGTAGCGCTCTACTTCTTCGGCGTGGTCTTTCATTCGCTGAGCTACCGGAGCCTCCCACATCCTCACTTGATCCTCTTGTAACCGACTCTTCCAGCGCTTTTCGACCGACGCTGGTCTGTCAGCAGGAGGAGCCTCGCCGAGCGCTGAATCCCTTGGCACATGTTCTTCAAAGAGTAGACGAGTAGATTTGGGTCGTCTTAAAACATTTTGGTTTGGTCGTGGTTGTTGCGCCGGAGTCGGCTGAGAGACGGATTGGGCATACACGCAGCGCGAATTTCGCCTACGGCATTCTGAGCAGGCTGGACGCGCCGTCGAGCACTAATCGGTTTGTTAGTATCCAATACATGCATATGGGCCAATGGCACATACTTTTGTGATCCGTCCGCGACATGGTACGCATGCACCTGTTCCTACAATGTCGTCCAATGTACGCACAACCGGCGGTACTGGGCGATGAGGTTCAAATCCAGATCTTTTAGACACCATGGGCAGTGAAAAGCCGTCGCTTTGAGTAGACACAACTGCCAAGAGTCTCAAGATGAAAGGTAAGAGTCGAATCGACGCGCTGGGTGACCTCCGAGCTAGGCGTTATGATAAAAAATGTACAAAAGATGTTGGCTAGTATGCTCCGGCTTCGGTGGTTGTAGAGGCGGCCTGTGGTTGTAGAGGCGGTCTGTGTTTGCAGAGGCGACCTGTGTTTGCAGAGGCGACCTGTGTTTGCGATGCAGTCGCTCTTTTTATATTGGGATGAGGTTCCTGGGACGTCAATCTCCTCGGTGACTTTTGCCGAGTGTTGGACTGAATCATATAAGAAGATGCTCGGATGCGGACAGACAGAAAGAGGCTCGGAGCTTCACCGCGAAAACGTGGCAACCGTTTCGGAATTCTCTTTCTCCTCCATTATTTGTGCTGATTTTTTCAAGAGCGTGTTATTCGAGCGAGGATGCATTTCGTGTCCTACTCAGCTGTTGTTAAGTTGCACATTTGTCTCGACCCCACCTGCACTCTGTTAAGTTGCTTTAGCGCTATCTCTCTTCGCAGGGACTTTTCTTGTATATAAAATAACTAGGTATACTAAAGATTACGTTGTAGAATAGACGCACGCTGCTGCGTGGACTGCAAAGCAGAGGTACCGCAAAATGCTCACCGGATTGGCCAACATCTTCGATTAGGTTCTGCCTCTTTGTGATCTAGGCGGTGGTCAAGACCGAAACGAAACAGCTACCTATTCCCTCCCAATAACAGCTGGGTGGAACACTCCTCGTATGAAATGATGATTGGACCGGAATCGGATCCCGTTGGAATTGTGGAACTCTTCGGCGAGCAAGGCTGGTGGGGCAAGCAAGCAAGTCGTGTCAGGTGGTGTGACGGGGCATCATTCCCGCAGGGCTGTGTACGTATAAGTAACGTTTCGGGTGCATATGCCGCGGAACTCGTTGTTATTGATAGAGTTGAGCTTCACACATAATGGTGGGAATGGGAACGCTGGCTTCCTAACATATCGTCCGAGCCAAACATATCGGACCAATCGGAGCGCTAGCTGGCTGGAGATCGAGATCTTCGCTTGCCGAGCTCAGTTGCCGCTTGCGTTGCGACATTCGAGAAAGTTGGATACATCTAGGAACACTTTGTAGCTCGACATCTGATTGTTCATACTGAGCAGGCAGTATGCAATCTCGGCCTTGTGGCTGCGTGGCGCCATCGTTCACGCTTGCTAGATTCGGAAATGATGGCGGCTCTCACCTCCGAACCCCAACACCTTCATCACTCACAACCTCGAATCGAATTTCCACAAGAAGCAAACCAAAAGCTTGTCCTGAATGAACCGGCCCTTGTGCGACTATTGACTGACTGTCGCACCGGCAATGTCTTCGACGCCCGGATTTCGCCATGAGGCGCTGCCTGATCCAAAGTCGTACATCCGTCTACTAGAGATCCTCAACGGCGGACCGAACAAACAAATAGCCTGCCGGCTTACGGCCTGGTCCATTCAAGATGCGCCCCCGTACTACGCGCTGTCATACACCTGGGGTAATCCAAATGAAACTACGAAAATCGTAATCAATGGAAAGACAGCCTCAGTCACAGCGAACTGCGAATATGCTTTACGACAAGCTCATACTTGTGCGAAAGACAAGTACTTCTGGATGGACGCGCTCTCAATTGACCAGTCCTCCACGCATGAGAAAGGTTTTCAAGTCGCAATGATGGGACGGATATACGAGAAGGCAGCGCACGTTCTAGCGTGCATTGGGCCTCAAGCAGAGGACAGCCAATTTCTGCTTGAAGTAATCCACACAGACCAGTCTCTTCTTCGTCACATTTCATCGCTTATGAGCGGGAACCTCGTCAGTGGTACAGGTGGATGGTCTTTACCAAACCCAATACCTAATACCAGATGGCTAGGCCTGAGGTGCTTTTTCGCCATGAACGTGTCGAGACGAAAGCGCTTACTAGGATCCTTCATGAACATGATGGAGCGACCCTATTTCTCCAGAGTCTGGGTACTCCAGGAGCTGCACTCAGCATCCCGCATCTCGTTCTGTTGTGGCAATGACATCCGTCCATTTGCTAGTCTCGCTGCGATTGGTATGCTCATAGACTACTGGATGTTGCGAGATGCACGGAAGTGGAGTTGGCTCTGGATCACACGCGTTGTCGTCGACATCTTGTCACGCATTCCTTGGGTACTACGGCGACAGAAGTGCCTTTGGACCAGCTCTGCGAGGCAGCGTTACGCCGCGATGTTCGTACGCCATGGAAGTCTCGCACTCGCATCTGGCACGAAGATCGGATGTCGGCTCTCAGATGTAATGCGCGCCATGTTGCAATTCGATTGCGCCGACGTTCGAGATAAGTTGTACGGAGTTCTGTCGCTAGTGGACTGGGGCAGCAGCCGCATTCCAACGCCGGACTACACCAAGGATGCGTTTTCTTTGGCTGTCGAAATTCTGCACATTTATCTTACAGACAAGAAAGTCGCACCCAGGGACAAAACAGTCCTCGAATCGGCGCAGCAGCTGTGCGCAGTATTCAAGTTATCACCCTCACAAACTTCCATGAGCATGGCAATTCGGGCACGTTGTTCTGAAAGCCATACAGTAGCGCAACTCTTACACTTCACCGCGATGGCCTTGGACCGCCAACAGGTGGACCGTTCCTTGCCCCCATTCATCTCGTTCTCACCTTACACTGACCTCAAGGGTTCAATTCTTCGAACGCCAAACGATAACTGGTACGGAGTACAGCTACTCGACGAAAGCGACGCTAGAAGACGCGACCATGCAGAAGACCTGGACTATTACCTCTTCCTTCGTACTTCATCCAGCAAGCAAGCCGTCGAGATCGTCGACAAAGAAGGCTCAATCATCGCCTACGCACCAAAACACACCCAAACACACGATATATACGTCTTCACCTTCTGGGACGACCTCGACTCAACATCCGTCTCAGGTATGATAGTCCGAACAGAACGACCAGGCATCTACACACTTCTCGGCCACGCCCCCGGGCGCGAAAAGAAAGAGACGTATTGGAACTGGATGTACAGCGGGAGCGACTTCCAGGTGCAGTGGAGCGCGGAAGACCTTCTAGTGTACTGCTGGGCGCATCGAAATGCCGTGCTTGCGATTGATTCACTGGCTGAGGTCGCTTCTTGGCTTGAATTGAGGATCTGCGGGAGGCGAGATTCTTCGGGGATTACGTTGCCTGTATACTTGCAGAGTCGTTTCCTGCCACGAGATGAGTCCATGTGCATATCGTAGAATTAAGTTTTGACGTTTCTCCAATTGAAAATTTCTTGTTAGTTCACTTACACGCGATATCTGCACGTGAATAGCTTACCTACCCTGGGCAGGATTCATAAGCGCGCGCAAGGCAACGCTCCTACTGGTACCCCGTCCCCTCACCCCTCTCAACATCCACCTCCCCCACCCTCTCAAACTCCACCTCACCAGCAGTAACCCCCTCCAAAACCGTCCCCTCCATGCTCCCCCACACCCCCTGAATCCTCCTCGCGCTCTCCAGAAACCGCTCCTGCAACGCCTCATACCCCTCCTCATCAACGAGTCTCCCATCCCGCTTCTTGAACACGCCATCGACGACCACGTGCTTAATATCTCCCACACTAGCGTGCAGCATGATCGCGGCAACGGGATCCGACCACCCGAGCAGCGACAGCGAGCGTCCGTTCCAGATTAACAAGTCGGCTTTTGCGCCGGGCGCGATGACACCGATGTCAGTGCGGTGCAGCGCCAGTGCGCCGTTGCGTGTTGCGAGGAGGAACGCTTGCGTTGCGGACATGGGGTTATTCGCGGGGACTTTATTTTTCTGCACGACTTGTCTGTACAGCGTACGACGTACGCTTTGTAGCCAGAGGCGCGCTTGCGTCAGTATGTCACTAGAAAACGTAAAATGCGTGTCGATACCCAGAGACGCCTGGTCCTGAATGAGGTGGCTGCTCGGATGGTCGTGGCCGTAGTGCATTTCGCTCTCTGGGGTGATGGAGATGTAATGGTTCGTTTGGCGGAGCAGGTCCGCGTTGGAAGCGGGCATGTAGCTGGCATGTGCGAAGATTAGGGGTACGTGGGATTGGTTTAGGAAGGCGAGGCGGTGGAGGGCGGCGGGGAAGTTGGGGGCGCCGTAGACGCCGCCGTTTGCGTGCGTGGTTAGGAGGGAGACGTTGTATTCGCTGGTGGGAGGTTAGGTGGTGTAGGGTGTTGGGATGGGATCAAATGCGTCGTATGCGAGACCGAGCTGCACTCGTGGGCCGATGCCATTTTCTTCTGCTGCCATGCTTCTGAATGCTCCTACAGTAGCATTCCACGTAAAGTTGCCATACTCCGATAGCTGGTACGCGAAGACACCTCTCGTCCCGCTCTCAATCATTCCCCTCAAACCAGCTGCCGCGTGCTCAGCCGTCCATGTGTGACTCGTATAGTCCACGACAGTCGTTACTCCCCCATTAAGCGCCTCGCAATAGCCAAGAAGTTGGCTGAGGCACACGTCCTCTGGAGTGAACACAATTTGGGCTGGCGACGATGGGCCGTATCGCTGAAAGTATTCTAGCAACGTAGTATTGGATCCTAGTGTCTTGAACGCGGTCTGCCAGCTGTGACGGTGTGTGTCGATAAATCCTGTTGAAACAATGTCGTTCGTGGTGTTCACGATCTCTAGATCAGATGGTAAAGTAATTGTGGATGCGCCTGCGTAGATGGCTGTGATTGTCGAGTTTTCGAGGAGAATCGACCCGTTCCGGATTATTTCGAGTGACTCTGTCGCGTCCGACCAGGCGATCACGGTACCGCCGGTGAAGAGTGTTGCTGCATGGAGCGGAGTCGCAACGAGAGCGACGACACTTAGTGTGAAGAGCATCTCAATGTTCTTGGGGTAGATCATGATGCGCGATCGTGGTTCTGATGCCCAGGATTGGTGTGAGTATGAAACTACGAGTCACGACCTCGGGAACCACTACACTAATCATGCGAGGCTTCAACTCTACCACAGTAGTAATACACGAAGCCAGTCGGGAAATGCTATCAAGCTTCCGCCCCTTTCGAGGATCACAAAGGTGATAGCAGAACGTAGGTACCTTGACGTAACGCTCGAAGCCAAGTGTCGTATGCCGACTTGGCAGACATTGGCGCAGCAACCGCTCCAGCTTTTCAAGGTCACATCATCCGCGATGTCAACACAAGTCGTCAATATCGAAGAAGAAGCCAAAGGGAAACATAGCGAGCTGAAGGACTCGTCTGATGCAGGAGCGTAGATACCGTAGCTGCTCCGTCAAATCCGTGCATACTGTAAGCAAAAAAACGATTGATATATAATGTAAGGTGTATTGTGTTGTGTCGTAGTGTTCTCTTGACCGAGAGGCCAGTGACATAGGTTTATATACATGAAGTGGTGGGCTGATTGGCTGGTGGATAATCCACGTGACCATGCAAGGTGCCCTGGGCTTACACATACCGCGTCGCAATAGTGGAGGCCTGTCAGCATGAAGAAGCTATGATCAGAGTAGGCACTTATCAAGCGCCATGCGGGTACGTAGACGCTCCTTGTTGATCCTCAACACCAAACATGCCGTTCTGATCGCCCATACCACCAAACAAGCTATCGAACAGCGAGTCATTGACACTCTGCAAAGTCCAATTATCGATATCCAAGAAATCCGACGAAAACAGAGTACGTTCCTCAGCCGCAGGCCACGATTGTTGTTGCGTCCACACATCATCGCCGGCCTGGAAGGGCATATGTGACGATTCTTCCGTTTGTGCATCATCAGGCTGGCCTACCATGCTGGCGATGTCTGAGCTCTGCTTGCGCTGAAGATTGATGACACCGAAGAAAGGCATGCGCAATTGGTATGATTTGTTGCCATCGACGTATTTGCCGTCGCCTCCGTCGGCCGCGATCTCGCTCGCGATTGCCGTCGTGCAGAATTCGACGCCGTTGGTTGCCTCCGCCTCGACGTCCAGAATGTGCTGCATGATGTGGCTAATCTTCACTGCAATGCAGTCGTCCTTCATCTTCTGGAAGACTTGATGAGCGCATTCCATCAAGCCACGGTCGCGTATGTGGTTCTGTGAAAGCGATCTTTCCACGCTGCTGTTACCGCTTGAACATGCCGTCTTGTTGCTCCGCGCACTGATATGCGCAACGCACAGGGTGGTGATGGCCACGAAAATGAAGTAGTCGACGCTGCGGCAATAATAGAGGCCAGCGTTCCACTTCCGAAAGGCGATGAACAACTGCAAGATGTCGCGGCTTATATCAGCGGCCATCAACTTACTGTGGTCGTATGCGGAGTCCAGAGGCGAGCGGAGCAGAAATGGTAGATGAGCCTGAATGGAGAGTATGTGGTGCGCGAATTGATAATTGACCCTGCCGATGGCTTTCGGTGCGTCTGCCTTGTCCAGTTGATTGGGCTCGAAGTCAGGTACTAACCACCACTGGGGCGGCATTTCGGCTGCGGCGTCTTGTAACAGCTGTTCGATTTCGTTAACCTCCATGATCTGCGTGCTAGTGTTCCTTTCTCTTTGCTTCAAAATTTGATCAACAATGATGCAGTGCTTGCGTGCCATACGCTCCAGCGGATTGCATCGCGCCAGTGCTTCAAGCGAAAGCGCCCGGCTATCGAAAGACGATCGTGGAAGCCCAAGCATTATCGACAAGTAGCGATCCATACTCATAATGACGAAGCAAAACTCATCAGCGTCAAAAGCCGCTTTCGTCCCCTCTTCAAGGAACTTTAGAGAGGTTGCCTTCGGGCCACGATGGAGACCTAGTATTTGCGCCACGGTAGCTGCGCGGTGCATTGCCAGCCACGCCCGGTGCAGATTCCCGGCGTTGTTGTGAATCATCGCTTCGATCATAATACATTGTAGACCTTCGACTGATCCTGTCAGCTCGTCGTTGGTCGTTACTAGCCGAATAGCCCTGTCAAAGGCACAAGACATAACTCCGCGAAAGTGAGCGCAGTCGGGATCTAACAAGTGTGTCACCGAGAGGGCACCTTGTAGGAGACTGGCTAGACATAGAATCTTGTGGGCTATCAGTACGGGGTGCGAGTTGGGAGATGGTAATTGGATGATCTCCTGTGGTGCTGGCTCGCGGTTCCTGAGATCGAAACCTTCTGCGCACCTCGTCATGTGGAGATGCGTTGCTAGGCCATATGGAAGTTCGTAGATGCGGTCGAGATCTTTCTGAGTTGGCCATGCTGCAACGAGGTCGCGCGCAACTCCAGTGTATGCATCAGCTGGGTGCGCTCGCGAAGATTGTGATAGACTCGACGGTGTGAGCAAAGGCCCAGAAGAGGAAGGTGCTGGGCTCTCATGGTCGTGGTACACCTGATGTAACGATTGGTTAGATCAATATTAATCTCTGAAGAGTCTTGAAGAGTCTTGACTAGAGGAATGTCTTGCTGGCATACCGGTGCCGTTGCTTCGCTCGAATTCGTGATCAATCGCTCCAGCAGCTCTTCCACGCGACCCAACCTAGCCTCAACCTCAACAGGTCTGTTCGAAAACGTTTCGAACTCGGCCACATATTCCTGACCAATGCAGGTGGCTTTCCGGCGAATGCAGTTGTCGCAGGCAGTGTTGGTGGGTTCGCTGAAAATACAACTAACTTTCCGGCGCTTGCACTCCCAGCAATTCTTCGTGCCCTTGCGAACCTTGCGTCGCTTTGTCGGCACATCGATACTGGGGCTGACGTCGCGTTGCATCGCGGATGGTGGACGTTGGTGTTTCGGTCGAAGCGAGCCGAAGGTGGTGGAGGTAAGTGACAAAGGGCCGCTAAGCTCAACGATTGGCTCCTGCAACGCGTACGTCTGTCCGTCACTTGAGATGGTATGATCAGGCAGGTGCGCCAATCAACAGAATCCGACGTACTGACATTCTGACATGATCTTTTCGTCTGATAATGATCCCATCGGACCGCTGCATCGACCGAATGATCGCGTTGGCGATCGCTCCTTCCGCCAGAGACGTTCGGTCGAAACCTCGGTGATGTGGGACTATAAGGATGAGGATGCAACATGCAACAATATAATTATCAGAGCATTTCATTGCAGTCACTCCATTTCTCTTACCTCTTCTCCAACTACATTCACCCAAATAAACCACCACCATGGTCAAAATTGCAATTGCAGGCGGCACCGGCAGTCCGTCTCCCTCCCATCTCCCCCATCCCAACCGAACCCAATCACTGACCAATTCCCAGGCGTAGCCTCCGAGATCGTCGACGCCCTCGTCGCCACAAAGAAGCACGACATCCTAATCCTGACCCGCAGCGACCCATCCTCCAAGACCGCCATCCCAGGCGTGACCTACGCCCAGACCGACTACAGCTCCGTCGACGATTTGACCGAACTCTTCAAGGGCACGCACACCGTGCTCTCATTCCTCGCGGCATTCGATCAAGAATCTGGCATCGCATCGCAGAAATGCATAATCGACGCCTGTGTCAAAGCAGGGGTCAAAAGGCTCGCGCCGAGCGAGTGGGTCATGTACATCTCTTTCCCCCAGCCCTTCCCTTACTCACTACTTACCCAAACCCAGGCCCGGCCTCTCCCACACCCCCTGGTACGCCTTCAAAGACGCCGCACGCACCTACCTCGCAGAACTCAACAAGGACAAAAAAGTCCTGGAGTACTGCCTCTTCCAGCTCGGCTACTTTACAAACTACCTGGCGCGCCCGACCGAGACGGCCACGCACGTCAAGACCATCGACATGCCGTTTGACTTTGAGAATAAGCGCATGCTGATTGCTGAGGGCAGCGAGGATGCGTATACTACTTGGACGACTGTGCGGGATCTGCAGGAGGTGGTGTGTCGCGCTGTGGAGTATGAGGGGGTGTGGCCTGTTGTAGGGGGTATTCGGGGATCGAGAATCACGATGGGTGAGCTTGTTAAGTTGGGCGAAAAGGTGCGGGGTATGTATCAATGCCTCCACATGACCTCTTTGACAACATACTTACCTTCGAGCAGGCGGTGCTTTCAACGTCGAGCGCATTGCGGTGACTGAGCTCGAGAGCCAGACGTACAGCACGAGCTGGCATCCGGAAATCGAGCACGCGAGTATTCCGCAGGAGATGAGGAAGAGCTTGACGAAGATGTTTGTGTCTGGGATCTTGCTGGCTGTGAGGGCTGGTGACTTTGATGGGAGTGATGAGTGGAATCGGTTGTTGCCGGACTATGAGTTTGAGGGAGTGGAGAAGTTCTTGGGGAAGGTATGGGAGGGGAAGGAAGGGGAGTAGAGTGTAGCTCATTGAGACTCAGCTGTAGTACCAGGAGATGGATTGTTCCGTAGGAGCTTCCAGAGGATGGTTAGGGGAGCATGTTATGTTAGGTCATGATTACGGCTGTCATTGTGGGCAAACCTTGGTCTTGCTGTGATGACGTCTGTGAGAGCTGCGTTCCATGCCGTGTCAAGTTCTGTTGGTTGCGCACAACATGGCAACGCTCAACGATTAATCAATATGGAGACAGTGTGCGCTGAGTTAAAGATGCAGCGGAATGTGTACAATTCAATAAAAGCCCATAGAAACAAAGGGCCGAGCCGCAGCCCCTTTCAGTTTTCCCATGGTGTGCAGATCTGCAGGAACAGCTAGCGCCATGTGCAATGATCCAATCCCGTACTGCGTCAGTTTGTTTCAGAGTTGCAGGGGATGGGCCCTCTTTCCAAGCTGAACCCCAAAATAATGTCCAACGCAGCCCAGCCTCAACTGCGGCCTCGACCTACGCACAGCACACGACACCACCACGCCGCCGACACCACACCCGATTGACAGTCCTCCTTCCTACCTGCAAATTATCGCTACTCGCCTACCGCATCGCTCCTATCTCGTTCCGTCCCCGCAATCTGCATGCGCGTGGTGAAACCTCCGCACGCCCCGGCATAGACTCCGCTGCGCCAGTCGCTCACTCCCATTCCCACTCCCGGAGAGGCCACCAGACACCGCATGCGATAATTCACCACCACCATCACGACTCTATCCATCCTCCACATACGCCTCTCGTGCGACGACGTGACTGCGCTGCCGACTCCTGCGCTGGCTGTCGCTCGCATCGATTGCGCCTCATTGGCTTGGCGGCAGCTGGACATTGTGAACGATTCCCCGGCAGAGCGAGGAGAGCCCCCAGGACATGAGCTAGGATGACGCGACCCCATATCATCAGAGCAGGTGCGACTATCGAGTAGGAGAAGGTGCGCAGAGCACAATGGCTGACGCACTGCAGACACGCTCGACTTACAGGACAAATCATCGCCCAATGCGCAAGATCACTCGCAACAGCCCGAACACCCAGCCCCGCTCGGCGTGGGACCGGCTGCACCTCACCAGCAGGCCTCGTTGCGACACGTGCAGGAAGAGCGCCACAGCGAAGAAGAGCGCCTGCAGAATGTCTGGAACACTGCGGCAGCCGGCGACGAGCTGAGCCAGGACCCCGGCTCCGACGACGACCGCACGCTCGTAAACAGCGTCATCAACCGCAAAGACATGCAGCAGGACGAGCAGGCGGTCAGGCTGAATGGTGGCATAGCCGCTGATGGAGACGACACGGACATGCAGGACGCCGATGGAGATGACGACATGGACGACGACGATAATATGGACAGAATCTCGAGCTCGCCCTCGATAGACGATGGTGGGTATTCTCTACCTCTTCAACCCCCCAGCTGGCCGCAGCGCATGGGCTCTTTGACGCCTGAGTCTTCGCCCATGCGCTCGGCACCAGCGTCTTCTTCACCCTTCACGACCACACCAATTCATTTCCCTATCTCAGTCGCCAATGCTCGGAGATCATACGATTCTCCAGCTAGCGACATACCTACTGTATCCAACTTTTCCTATCGATCAAGTCCAATTCCTATCTCATTACGACATATGCAGACGAACGATTCCCGGTCACAGGAGCATCATCATGGTGAGTATGCCGGAACGCGGACCACCAATTCACGCGAGGACGACTCCGATACCGAGTTTGACATCACCATGAGCCCGAGATCCAAGCAGCGCCAGGCCATAGAGCGACGACTGCGCATCGTGCGCGAAGACTCACATTCGTCTTTCGCTTCAGAACTGGACGAGGATCAGGCGAGTAACATGCTGCAGCCCATGAGGAGTCCGTTCCAGGTCTACCGGGACGACCCTTTCGTGGAACCACCCACATCCACGCTACGGACGACCAACGGCACCCCTCCACCAGCAGCACAGCATCTGGACGACGACGACGGCGAATCTTGGACTACCGATAGCGACCTCGACTCCTGGCACGAAGGCATGGACAGCGATGATGATGCATCCAATGACGTTTCCTTTTCTGACGACCCACGATTCATCGATTCAGGCTGGGGAGGCGAGTGCTTACGAGAAACAGAGGACATTGATTTTGAATTCGTATACGCACTCCATACATTCGTCGCGACTGTCGAAGGTCAGGCAAACGCTACAAAGGGAGACACCATGGTGCTCCTAGACGACAGCAATAGTTACTGGTGGCTAGTCAGGGTTGTTAAGGACAGCAGTATAGGTGGGTGACGTTTCATGATCAGCGAATTCTGCTCATGCTCTGTAGGCTACTTACCAGCAGAACACATCGAGACACCGACAGAACGATTAGCGCGATTGAATAAGCACAGAAACATCGACCTCTCTGCGACAATGCTTGGCGATACGGCAGAGAAGTCGAAGAATCCCCTTAAGAAGGCGATGCGGAGACGTAACGCAAAGACCGTCCAATTCGGAACGCCGACCTATGTGGAAGCTTCTGACTACGACTACTCGTCTGACGAGGGCGAGGGCGAACTTTTTGGTGGGCCAGAACCGAAGCAAGTACAGCAACAACAGGAGGAATTAACCGAGAAGGCTGAGGCTGAACCACGAGAGGATCTCAAGGTGCAGCCACTGAAGCTCGGCGGCGCGAAGAAGGATGGTCAGCCCGACGGCGCTGTACGGTCGTCCGGAGAAGAAGTAAGAGCAGAAGAAGATGCTGGTGAGGATGTGGACCGGCCGATGGACCCTAAAGTCTCTCGGAATGGCACCCTTCGAAACACAGACTCATTCTTCAAAGATGAGAACACCGAAACGCGCAAGATCACACTCACGCCCAACCTACTTCGGGATGATTCGAGCACATCTACAACTGGCTCACGCGAACGCGGACCAAGTCTTGAAAGTCTGGAGAAGAATGGCTTTGCCGACAAGGTCAAGGACGACAAGAAGAAGAAAGAGAAGAAGCAGGGCATGCTTAGTGGGCTCTTCAAGCGCAAGGATAAAAAAGACAAGAAAGGACCAGCTGATTCGACCGAGAGCGATATGGAGAAGCAGTCTGAGGAGATCGATCGGCACTCGCCCCAGCCGAAACCATCCGAAGAGACCTTGTCAGAACGCTCGTCCGCTGAACAACTTGCGCCAACGAGACAGAGTAGCAAGGGCAAGTTGCAAAAGGCACAGCGCAATCGCGACGACTCGCCACAAAAGACTAAGGGTATTCTGAAGACGGACAGTCCGACGGAAGCAACGTCACAACCAACAACTTCACCGGACGCCATTGCCAGCCAACCGTCACAGCTGTCTCCTACGATGCGTTTGGTGCCATCTGAGCAAGAGGACTTGGGCCGAACTTCTGTCGATGAAAAGCCGGCTTCCAGGAATCCCTTCAGTTCAAATCATCCTCAAAATGCGCCGAAGCCCGTGCAGGTCAAGAAGGCCAAGAAGAGAATACAGCTCGACGACTTTGACACGGATGAAGAGGACGAAGACAATGATCCGTTTGCCGATCCAGATGCACAACCCAAGACAAGTCGAATTGAGTCCTCCGAGCCAACGGCCCGGCTATCTGAATCCCCGGTGCACGTGTCAGCCGCAGACGCACAACCGTCGAGCAAACCACAAACTCGCGACCCAGAGCGCGAAACAGACGTGCACCAACCCCCTGGCCTCACGCAAGATACCTCCAGCCAAGAAACAAGCTCGCCCGCGTCGACGCCAACACCAGACGACAGCCCCATGAAAACCATCCCCGAAAACACCACCCTCATCATCCCTCCATCAGAAACTACCACATCACCAACCCACCTCTCACCCACCGCCACACACATACCACCACCTTCCCGCGCCGCTCCCAAACCCGACCTCGAAATGCATCACTCACCCCCTACCTCCTCCGAGTCCACACAACAACTCCCTCCCTGGTCCGATGCCGCGCTGCGCGCATACCTCGACGACAGCAGCGACGTGCGCGACATGCTACTCGTTGTCAACGACACTACGGGCGTTGTACCCGTCGGGCGCGATCATCCGTTCATGAAGCAGTATCTCGTGGAAGACACGAAGCAATTGGCGGGCATGAGTTCGGAACTTGATCGCTTGTTGAATGGGTTGATGGAGAAGCGTATGAAGCGGAGTGGGAGTGGGGCGAGTAAGAGGAGTGGGAATGAGGTGAGATCATGATGGGGTTTGGGAGAGGGGTGGTTTTGGGTTCTTGTTTGCTTATACCCTAGGGATTGGTGGCGTTTGGTTGGGTGGGTTATCTTGTATGAAGTACTACGCTATGCCGCATGAAAGAAATAATTGGCTGGGTGGTGTTTTATGTTTGTTCGATTTGGGATAGCAGCGCGTGCTTTCTGTTTCTTTACGCTCCGGTTGGGGCGCTTTTGTCATACTATTCGCTTTTCAATGTAATGCCACGTTTTCTTGTCGTATTTGCCTTGTATCGATTTGTTCTGGTCCGGGCGAAAGCCGTCAGAATGCGTGTGGCTTTATACTTGCATGCCGTGCAAACGACTCGGCACGTGCCATTGAAGGAAGGGTACGTGGACTTGGGGTGGCGGTGTGGTTGTGGGTGGGGGTATGTAAACCCTTCCGCGCCTTCGCAACATGCTTCTTCTTCTTCTTCATCAACTACAAGAAAAAGCACTTCTTTCTAAAATCTACGCAGTGGGGTGTTATGTCCTCTTTTCTCCCTCTGTCTTTCCAAAATCGTCGCAGTCTCCTTGAATGTCCTCTTTCTCTCTCTCTCTCTCTTTCCGAAAAAGAAGTTCCCAGCGGTGAATGTCCCTTCCTCCTCGCCGCTTGTCCGCACTTCCAAATTCAAAATTTCACACTAGCTGCCTTGATGCTTGTGCTTGTTTCTCTGTTCAAATGTGAAAGGGGATAGCGAGATGTTTGCTGGGCTGGGCTGGAATGGCGTATCGCTGAGGCTATGATTGGGCGTCGTGCTCTTCTTTTTGAAAGGACCTTACCGTAACCGCCATGGCTGGGTTTCACCTCGTCTTGTCCAAAATAGTTATCAAGACCCAACATGTCTGGTCTTCTCCTGTCTCCTGCCGCCAAAAGTTCTGCATGTTCATTGACGTGTTCTTCTTGCTGGGTGCTTGCGCGAACGAAGCTTGGATAGATACGGTGCATGAGAGGGTCGGGCTTCGCTGCTCCTTCACTTACGAAAAACGAAATTGACTAAGCACCATGTTATGTGTTTCCTTGCTCTTCTCTAAATCACTACGCGATATGGATATGTCTGCTTGCACGCCTCGACGCCGCTCTATCTACCAAAACAAGATCCAAACAGTTCTGTGTGCGCTTGTCTTTCTGAAAATGAACTCGGTATCGAGGCCATGGTGAGTGTGCTGCTTGCATTGAAAAACGACTACTATCCATACCATGTCTTGCGCTTTTGTGCTGCGCTTCTACGCAATCTCAAAAACGTCAACATGATCGCTGCTTCGATCAACAAACATACCCATTCACAATCTATGATTGTCTGAAAAGTGGCTACACGTATCTCTATGACGCGTCTGGTGGCTGCGAGACCTTCAAAAACACACCCGTCTCTAGTACTCTTCTTAATATCCCCAACTTCAAGATTTACGAAGAGTCAAAAGCAAACGCACCTCAAGACATGCTCTGCTACTAGCGACCAAAACCACCATCGACTATTTTAATGTCTTCTTGCCCCCGCGCAGAACTCGTCAGTTTTACTGTCCCGTCCTTTCTGTCTGTCCCCTTCTGGGAAATCAAAGTGCATGTACTCTCATCATATACTCGCCGCGATCTCGCCGAGAAGGAAGCGTGCATGTTCTTTGGTCCTTGTATGACGGGAACGCATTATATCCGACTAAAAAACGTATCACTCGTTACATGTTTCCGCTGGTGTGCTTGTTTCCTAAATCTCAGAATCTTAATGAGGCGATCAATGTCCTGCTTCTCGTCTCTTTGCCTAAAATTTACCGAAAGAGAGGGCATGTTGTGGTCGAAACGCTCAAGCCACTATAACATGTCTGTCCGCTTGTCTCTCCGCCTAGAATGCATGATAACAGAAATGTATGACTTTGCGCTGGCTTCTCCAGATGCTTACATCCTTGAGGAAAACCCTCGTCCATGTTCCCTATGTCTCTTCTCGGTGCTGAAAACGCCGCATCGCGACGCCATGTGGCTTCTGGGTACGCTAATAGGCCTCGAAAAGTTACATCTGTCGCTTCAAAAACGAGAATCTCGGCAGGACATGTCTGTGTCCTCGCCTCCGGCTTCCTAGCCCATCACCATCTGCTCAGTCTAGACAATCATCGTCCTTTCGATATCTCACGACCTTTAAACAGCGAATAAAGGCCGCACATGGTTTCTTAAAATTCGCAGCTGCTGGGCCATGTCTTGCTTCTCGTCTGCGCACCTCTTCTAAATAGCGGCCCGCCTCTCACTACGTCGAGAGCTTCTCTTTGCCCCTACTAATTTGCTAAAAGCAATCTGAAAACGTATGACGCGAAAGGGGCTCTCAAAGAAAAGAAACACTATGCTCGGAGCCTCGATGTGCTTGTCTTCTCTACACACAAGAAAAATAAATAACTAGGCGTTGATGTAACTCAGTGCTGCCTCATCATTTCGCAAGGTACGAGACGCAGTCCCTATGTTCCTTCCTCTCGCCTTCTCGCTGTGATCGTGACCGCCAAAGCTGCACGTCCATGGTCTTTTGCGCGCCTTATCGCGATATTTAAGATCAATTCACCACCCTCTTCATGGAATTTTCTGTCCATAGTAACTTGACGCGGTGCAATTTATGTTGGCTGCTTCGTCGCAAAGATCATAGCTTCGTTTCATGATTGAAGTACATTGAAGACCGCTGCATATACCATGGATAAGTCTCGACACTTCGTGGACAAGGCTAGATGTCAGTTCTGCGAGAAATTGTTCGGTGGAAATGGGATGTCTGCTTCAGCCCGAGGGTCTTTTCACTAATGTTTATCTATCAGTTATTACGAAAACTGCTACGTCCACACGCCTCGCCATCTCCTTCGCCTCAATGCTGTACACACTTCATAAAACACGAAGCTTCACAACAAGGAAGGCTGCATGTGTGTTGCTGTCAAGACCGTCGGAACGCTCGAAAATGTCTGTTGCTGTCCAGACGCTGGTTTCGCGAAACTTTCACCTCAAGTCTTAACATCATGTGCGCAACGCGTGCTTGCTTATCGATGGGGGCTGATGCGATAAAAAAAAGGCTTGGGTAAGCTGATGCATCCGCGTGCGCTCGGGAAGAAGGTTTGCACCGATAAGCGGGGAAATTGTGGTGGGCATGAAGATCTAGAAGTTTTCGTTTACAGGGTCAACGAACAAAACTATAACATGGCCTCGATCATGAAGACGGCATGGTAGTTGAAAGAGATTACTCTTCTCTTCCAGCAGAGTGCAAGTGTTGATTGCTATAATCTACCTAGGTAGTGGGCAAAGAAAAAGCATAACAGCGTCGATGACAGTCCGCGAAAGCTCAGTGGATTTGCTGTGGAACAACTATTATCTCCAGGCACCGAAGCATCCAGAAACGCACACACGTGCGATGTTCGCGCCGCTTTCGATGATGCATTACATGACGAGTTATACTGAAAGCGTAGTGTCTGCCGTTACGGGCCTTCGGTCCCTTCGGTGTGCGTCGTGGAAGCGTCACCCTCATGTAGACGCGGCAGTTATGGTAACTTCGGCCCACACGAAAGGCATCCATCCCAAGACAGTTTCTGCGGAATGACTAGTCAGATTAAGCCACAATGCCAGAAGTATACGCACCAGAACAGCTCCACATGTGACCTCATCATCATACCGTCCCCGTGACGGCTTGAACGTAGGATCATATGGACCCTTATGACACGTCCGTTTCTTAACATCGATACCGCCCCCACTGTCGTGCTCCCAGCCTACAGCTTTATAGCCTTTGATGTCTCGCAAACCTGGACAGTCTGCATGACCGATCATGTCGCCATTGTTCGGACCATGCCACTACACATGTTCATCAGCCTGTAGCTTTTCGTGGAATGCGCAAGATTGTGGCTAACGTCTCTGTCGTAGTAAAACTTGCATCTAGTCCCGTACGCAATGAACCAGAACCATTGGCCTTTTTTGAAAAGCGGCTCGGAAATAAGAGACCAGACTTGATGAAGTGGATCGCAGAGATTTTGTTGTTGATCCTGCATGGCATACACGTAAAGGGATTGTTTCCGCGCGGGAAATAGTGAAGGATTTTCCATCCATGTCACTATCCTGCTACACTGCGGATAGTTAGACCAAGATCATTACCACTGCTGGAGAATTACAGACTCGGTACAAAGCGGTTGATTGAGTAGCATACACGCTGGCGACCAGGGCCAGCAATGCGATGTGCAGGCGCATTGTGATAGCGAAGAGGATGATGTGCGTCGGAAATATGGCAGGCAGAGGGACACCTACAGCTTGACAAGTCAATCGAACGTATTTTCGCGGTTCTAAGTACATGGAGATGACTTCAACCTTGGTACCGGCTCGTGACCACCAAGCAGAAAATATTGCCTGGGGAATATAATCACATGCGCCGTATAGTAAGGGTGATCAAATACCAGGCAAGCTTAGGTCCACAGCATAGTCTCATCAAGAAGAAACCGACCCTGGATTGTTGCACTACCTTCTTCAAGCAACATTCAGCCTTGAAGGCAGGGATTTACAGACCCAGTTTGACAAAACGAGTATTGCTCGAGCGATGTGTGCAACGGACGGCACGTGCGTGCATCTCTGCATCTCGAATGCACAGTCGAAAGAAAATAGCTAACGTCTCATACGATCGCACATTGACCGAAACAGAATGCGATAGTAAAGTCGTGTGCGAAAACACTTGGTGTTGCGGGACCAAGGGAAAAGAGCACGAACACGCAAACGTGTGAAAGCAGCAGGACGCAGGAAAAGATTACCCGAACGAACATCACTGTGCCATGTAACCCAAATGCAGCCAAATTGAATGAATATCGGCATGTAGCGGACCTCGACGCTGCGGATCTCGATGTTGCAGAGCTCGAAGACTCTGCGCGACTATCTTTCGGACCTCGCGCTGGTGGGCGACTGTAGGCAATGACAAGCTCGTACTAAGGATGATCTCTTCCTCTTGAGCACGACCGCTAAACTATGTCCACTTGTCATTAAGCACAAAAGACATCAAAAGGCTCTCATGGGCCAGTTCCAATAGATTGAAGAAATAGAAAGGTAAAGAAGTGATTGACATGTGGCCGTAGTCACGGGTTCCACGAAGCTGGAATCGTTTGATGTGATGACAGGCCTCGAAGTATAACAAGGAAGCACAACGGTCTCTCAAGAAGTCTGTCGCTATCGAGAACGATCATGCCTGGCGGACCTCGAACAAGCATTGAAATGCCTCTGCAAGGTCATTTGGATCCGTCGCAGTCCTATGCTCGGGAAATTCCCAGTCGCCTCCACTGTCTGAAACGAACATGGAGGCCTCGCGATGATCCCACACCCCTAATCGATACGCAAACCTCCACAGCAGCCGCTCGTGAGCTTCCAATTTGTGATCTTTGTCAGTTGGCCAGAAGAGTCTGATGACCGTAACCTCGAGATCAGGCCGGTGTTTAAGAAGAACTGCGAAATCCGTCCAGACATCCGGTGCGTGCAAATAGGCTTGCGGGTCGTGCGCGTACTCCGTGTCCTTCCTTTCGACGGTCTTCGAGAAGCGATCGCCTGGTCTGCCTGCCGTAGCAGGACTCCAGTCTGGCGGGATCACAAGATGGAGCTTTCGCAAGCAACGTGCGCCGCCCAAGAAGTCCAAGAGACACCGTGTGACCCTGTTGGCAAGCAAGTCGACACGACAGGAAGCACTACTAACAGCTCTACCGTATCTTGCAGCGCGGAGCTACACTTGTAGTACATCGCGCGCTCATGCAGATTGAAGCTGCCGGATGGGACCTGAACGGACATGACAAGTTCTTTCAACCAGTCGAAAGTTGACTTTCGGAGCGGACAAGGCGCGTTTAACCAATCATTTTCAACCCAGAACCTGAACCGGTTGTCGCCGGAGAAGACCTCACTTGCTTCGATGTTAATCTGCATCCACGTACGCAGGGTGTGTAGGTCCACTCGATCTTTCTTGTGGAACTAGAATACGGAATTGGAACCGTTTTTGCCACACGAGTCAGTTTGGTGGTCGATTGGTAGCGCACACGTGAGGGCGTAGCGATAGATGATGATCCGCAACTCGACTGGTAACTTGAGAAATGGGGACGGGAGGCAAAGCTTTTGTTGGCGAAGTCGACGTCGAACTTTCCGGCTTTGACGCTCCGCTCCTATGTGATCATCCTCGACAGCGAAGATGGGGCTGAGCTCACCGTCCTCATCGTCGGCCCATGCTAAGGGTGGACGAGGAGGCGTAGTCTTTGGCTGTAGGACTATGTCTTGGATGTCGTTCGAGAATCGATGCTTCTGTTGCTTCGCTCGACCTCGGGCCATAGTGGACTTGAGCGATCGCTGAGGTTTTGCTCGACCTCGGGACATGTTGGACTTAAGCGATCGTTGAGGTGAGCCGTGACTCGAAAGTGCGACCAGCGCCTCTGGGTGTAGGGTGTAGAGAGTGAGTTGCCAAGGCATCTGTCGCAGCGCGCTGGAGAGCAAACAAACGTAGGCGATGACGAGCTAGGGGAACTACACGTACCCGGGTCTTTCACTTACATCTTGATTACAGCTGCGGTTCTTTCATCGAGGCAGCTTCGCTGAGCTCGGAAGCCCTTGATCAGGTCTCAAATCTATCGGTAGGAGCTACAACCATTCTCAGCCCATACCTAGGTAGAGTATACTGAACTTTCATGACAGCGCGCTCCCCCGGCGTATTCATAATTGCCTGAGTGCTATACGGAGGCCCGCACTCGAAGTTGTATGGCCCATCTGCACGTTGTAGACCGAGTTCGACTCCGAGTAGCGCCGCATTGCAAACGCCGTCTTGCAAATCCAGTATCTCTGAAAGCTAAATTCTTGAAAGATCAAAAGCTAGATTCATACAAGGCCAGGTCATGCATCTCGTACAATTGCGTAAGTCGTGTGTATCGTAAGCGACACGCCTGCGCAGTTGCCAGAAGATCGCCACCAGGCACCCGACGCTTGCCACCACCAAAAAGAGAAAAACGCCACCGCTCTGCACCGCCACATCGCTACTCCGAACTTCGTCCAGGCTCCCAACGACCTCGCTTCCAACACACCCACCTGCGGCAAACCACGGCACGCAAGGCAACACGAACACGAACACGTAAACCCATCGCCACGCTAGGCTGTACGCGCTGACACGGTGTCACATGGTCAAGCATCTGGCGAATAAGATCGAAGAAGCACAAGAGGACGGGAAGTGTTGGGCATGACTCTGAGCAGCTCGCGAAACCAAGACGATACCGAGTCCTCCAGCGACACATCGCTATCATTGCAATGAGTGGAGTGTTGAGATATTGCCTTACGTGTGTTGAGGATAGCTTACGTGCGAGATGCGGGATGAGGCGGAACATAGTGAGCCGGAGGAATCGGACTTGAGGACCGAAAGTAAGTACTCGTTACGAAGAAGGGACCGGCGTTTACACATTTTTCCCCGTAAAAGGACGGTGGCTGCCTGAAGGCGGCGAACGTGTTCGCGTGCCGTAGTACATAGTGCGTACCTACGTGTGACTTGACTATGTGAGTGTTCGGTTCTATGTAGCACATACAGGTCATTGCGCGAGATGGCTGCCTCCACGTCGTGACTTGTTCTCAAGACGTGCTGTGAAATTAACCCTGAGAGGCCTCCGTCTCACGACCTCACGTTACCCATTGTACCAGCAGCCCACCCCATGACCCTTCCACTACGCCAGATCAGTCAGACCGTGCTCGTCAAACCACACTATTGCTTCTAGACGTCCGACCTAGCCGCCCTTTGAACCAGGCATCCGCGGATCCTCCCAGGCATCACGGCGAGGCAACACTTGGGGGCGGAAAGCTAAATTGGACTTCATCCCGTAACGAGAAAAGGCTCAGTAGAGATGATTAGCAAAGTAAAGAAGTGAAGAAGTAGCAGTGTCATATGATTACAAGTTTTCCATTATTCTAGCGAGTGTAGACAAGACTAGACCTAGCATGCAAGTCGTGGGGGTATCTAAGTGAGCGAATCATCCATCTAATCTGAATCGTATCCAATCTTTCCCCATCTTTGTCATCGTCGTCATCGTGAGATTCCGCATGGTGCCAGCCATTCCCGTTCCCATTCCCATTCCCATTCTCCAACCGCATCCGAGGCGGCATATAAACAACTATACACTATTCCAAATACCTCGTCTTGTTGTCTAATATGTACAAAAAGAATATAAGGGTAGAGGAGATGAATGAAAAAGAAAAGCGTGTCCAGCCGCTGCGCTGAGTCAAAACACCGTGACTATGCTTGCGAACCCATTACCGTGACTCCGACGCATGTGTAAAACAGTGATGTGTAGCAGGTTCATTACTCCCAGAAGATGGGTCATACACCAGTGACGCGTGATGACTTACGCCGGTTATCTGCGTGTCTGATGCTGGAGGGCCACTACAGCTTGTTCAAGCTGCCGTAATCGCGAGTCCTTCTCTTCGTTCTCCTGACGCAAACGCTTGATCTCACTCCTCATATCATCAGACCTAGGCTCAGAACCCCCAGAGACAGAATCGCGCTTGCGCTTCGCACCCGCCAAGTCCTCATGATACTCGACGTGGCGCGCATACGGGGACTCCGATGTTCCGCGGCTCTCGACGATGGGGCTGGTGTCGCGACGAACAATGAGGCCGTGCATATCTGCTGACATGCTGGTTCGGCGGTGTACGCGGCGGATGTGCTCAGCGAGATTTTCTTTCCGCGTGAAGCCGGCGCCGGAGCTGCGCTTGCAGTCGTGGAAGGGGCAGAAGAGGGATTTCTTGGTCCCGCCGTGCATTTTGTGCACTTCGCGTTCGTGGCGGAGCAGGCCGCCGCTGTAGGTGAAGCCTTGGAGTTTCTCGCAGCCTTTGACGTTGCATTTGTACGGACGGTCGTGCTTGTCCATGTGCTTGCTGTGAAGTTTGTTAGTATTGACTTAATGAGCAGAGACGAACAGACTTACCTCCATTCACACTTCCTATCGAAGAAGAGTCCTGCACAATCCTGGTGCCTGCAGATCATCTTGCCTTCTTGGTTCCTCGGCGGTTCTTCGGCGCGCTTATAGCTGTGGTTCTTCCGCAGCGATCCGTCCTCATCCCCATCTTGCGAAGAGCCGTCTTCAGATGCATGTCTGCTATGTGATGGTTGACTTGCAGTAGTGTGTACGTGTACCCGTTCGCCAGCTGTTGGAGAAAGAAGAGGAGATCGTGGTCCTGCTATGCTGACTGGCGTGGGCATGTTGGAATTTGAGTTGATCGACGACGTCCGCTCATGCTTAACCGCGATCTGTGGGAGCTGTATCGGCGAAGTATCTTGCGAGATTTGGGGTTCCATGGCGTATTGAAAGTCAAATGAGGTATCGAGGTGCAGTTGAGACACCTGAGGCTGATGATATATATCAAAGGCCGCGTTCCCGTAGTGTGGCGGAGCCAAGTCACTTCCAGCTGCCCCTGTGACTGTAATGCTCGGAGTTTGTGGACCAAGATTGTTGACTGGATGACGCGTGTTCCTCTGTGGCAAAGAAGTATAGCGAAGCTGCTGGTGCCAAGGTTCCGTGTTGCCAAGGTGCTGCGGAAAGACCGTGAGTGGCGAGCCTGGTATTTGAGGCAAATAATTATTATCGTGCAAATTGACCGGAAACTGATCGAGGTCGTCGTTGTAATAAGTATTTGAGTCTAGTCAACGTTAGCCTTGAGATGCTGCAGGCTGAAACCAGGGTGTATAGAGTGGATTTGTGCACTTGGTCGAGTGAGTCAGATAGGCGGAAGACTAGCACCTACCAGGGACTTGGGGCGGTGCTTGCCCATAGCGCGATGAGCCAATCGCTTCAGCATCAACATCTTCATGGCTCGGCAGCCTAAACTCTGAAGAAGGGCTGAGGTCGGTCTCCCAAGGTCCCGTGTTTCGTGCCTGGAACAGCTCTTCGAGCCCCGCTGTCACGTTTTCGTGAGGTTGCTGCTGCGCTTGGTGTTGCGGCAGCGCACCAATCAGCTCCAGGCCAAAATTGTAGTCTACTACATTTAGCACTGAAACACTCTTGGAAGAGCAAGCAACATTATGCAAACCTAAAAAACACTTACAGTCGGACGATGCAGGCGCGTTCCAATGCACAGTGCGAAAATCGAGGTTCTGAAGCACTCGATCTTGCCGCACGCGGTCGCCAGCTCTCGCCTCTGGCTGGCCAGGTTCGCGGTCATAAAACATCCAACAAACACCCCAAAGCACTGCCAGCGAGGGCTTGATGGTCCATGGGAAGGATGTGCTGAGCGGATGCGGCTTCTCCGCAAACTCTGAGAACCACGAGAGAAGCTTGCGTTGCCTCTTGTCGTGGCCGCCACGTAGAAGCTCCTCGAGAGCCTTGCGCGTCAAGGCCTGTGCCAGCTCCGCCTGGAGTCGCAATAACAAATGCTCATAGTTGGCAATGAAGATCTCATCGATATCAAGGCCGAAGTCCAAGCCTTGGGCTATCAACCATTCGTCACCGTACTGAGTGCGACACGCAGCCGCGGTGTTGATAGCCTCATGCACCGTGACGAGCAGCTGGATGGTCTGCTTCAGGGAATACCCCGCGAAGATCGGCGCATTGTCGTGTTTGAGGAAGAGCTTGTTACTGCCGGCAAACGTCGACAGCGCAAGTTCTGCTGGGTTGAGGTTGTCAACTGCAGCGCTAAGCATCCTGTTGCAGCGACTTAGCAGGCGAAACCAAACAACAAAGTTTCTTCAACGTACTGTTGCACCTGTCCACCAGCAGCGTCAGGGCCTACGGACGCGTGCAATGCCGGTCCTTGAGGCTCACACGGTGGCCCGAATGCTGTTACTTTGTTTTTGCGGCTCTTGCAAACGCGCCTGGTGCCATGGTGCAGTGTCTTCGCGTGTCGACCGCTGGAGATGCACTTCAGTGCCCTGAAGCCCAGAGCATCACTGCCAAGCGGGCATACGCTGCTGGATCCATCGGGCGTATGCGGCCTCACTCGTCGCCGTAGCTGATTGACAAATTGGAGAACCTTGAAGGTGAGAAGGACGCTCTGCTTGCGTGGATAGATCGCCATGCCGAGGCAAGCGAGAAGAGGCGGAGGTCGGAGCACGTAAGAGACGACGTACAACAACACATTACCTCCTACGGATACGGAGACATCTTGCCAGTTATATTGGCATCTCTCCGGGCGGAGCGCCTGGCGGTGAAATCACCCATGAAGACATTGAGGGAGTTGTGATGGTTCAAGCCGCATTTCGAAGCCACTCGTAGATGATTCGCTGACATTTGACGGCTCAGCCACTGTATTGGTGCCTGGCACCTCAACACCTTCGCTGCGGCCTATGACGATCAAGCCTGGCGAGGGACGAGGTCACGCTTCATCTCTGTACCGTGGCGCAGTCACTCATTCTCCTATCTCTCGATGTCCTGCGAGGCGCATGCCTTGTTGTAGCCACTTGCGACTGTCGTTTCGTCGCTGCCTTGGGATGTAGCCTTCCACCAACCCACTCTAGCCAGTCCATCATGCGAAGACGTTCAGAAACGATCCTGAGTCGCGTGAAGCCCGCTCCGCTGCCGGATCTGCTGCAAGGATGAGACAAGGCATCTCTGGTACCCACAGTGTGAATGCCTCAGACATCCGAAACGACCTGCAACACGGACGCGGACATGGAGTCTCATCCCCAGTGAGGATCTCGACTTGACTACAATAAGTAATTCATGCATGCTGTATCTGGTTTAGAGGCCGATTTGCGTCGTTTGGATTGCTGTTTGTGGGAAGTGTTGCGCTGAGATCTGCGTATACTGATGTTACACAGAGGTAACCCCGCAAGAGTAGACTACTTCAACATCTCAAATTGACAAATTGGGACTCCACAACCATCAAAAATCTGTAACTCCCAAAAGAACCATTTTATCTCTGATCCTCCCTTCACTACCACAAGGTCCTCCCCAGCCCACACCTTGCACCACACCAAACAACCCTCGTTCCCTTTCCACTCGTACCCACAGCATAAAAGAACTCCTCGCTAACCACCACACGATCAACAACAATGCTCCGACCCGAATTGCTTGTTTCCCTCGCCAAGTATCTAGCCACCCACTGCATGAAATAGGTTCTGAATCTCCCAACGGCTCGTTTACACGCCGAAACCTTGCGCGGCCTGATATGCGGCGTTGCGTGCCTGTGGAGGGTGGAGACCTGAGGCAGCGTAGTCATTTGTTTGGGGTTTGGTAAGCTAAATGGTGTTCTGGTGGTCCAGAAAGCTAGGATGATTTGAGTAGCTAGTACGCCCTGAGGTTCGGATGGCAGGGTATTCGTCAATCTGACAAAGGTGTTATGAGTGAGGTGCATGGTTACAACTGACCGACGTGCGCAAGCTACCCAGGTAATTCGAACCATAGAAACACAGGCAACACTCGAGTGAGAACAGAACATAGCATGCATTGCAGCCGTTAGACTTCTAGTTGAGGCAGAAGATTGATACGACGATGAGATAGGACTGGGAATGAGTGCGTGAAGGGACAACTGACGCCACGATCGAGTTCAGACGAGATGGAAGCCGTAAGGACGTGGGTAGGAAAGATGGCGAGAGCAGAAGATAGAAGAGCTACAGTGCGAAAGAAGATCACCTTTACATATGTTGAGAAGTGTTATTTCATGCCAAAGAGTATAGTACAGCATCATGCCAGGCGCCATTGTTCGCTGAGTATGCATTTTCACCTCCTCCTCATTCCAATCTCCATCCCATCCATCATATCATCTCAATCACTCTACGCCTCTCCTCTCCCATACTCCCCTTAGTTCCTCAGTCCAAGCAAGAAGCTCCCACCCTTCCCTCCATCCCCTCCACCACCTCCAGGCAGATACGAAATGTTCGGATTCCTCGCCAACAACTGCGCAACATCCTTCTGCGTCTCAATCCTACGAATCAACACCAATCCATCCCCACTCTTCGCCACCGCCCGACTAATCGTATCCGCAGCCTCGGCCTCGCCCTCGGCCCGAATGACATTCGCCTGGCGCTCCTGCTCCGCCTTTTCGACAATGAAGCGCGCGCGCTCGGCTTCCTGTTGCGCGATTTGCTTCTCCTCGACGGCCTTGGTGAATTCCTTGCCGAAGGTCATGTGTGTGATCGACACGTCTTCGAGCGCGATGTTGAATTCGTTGGCGCGCTTGAGGAGGTCGGTGCGGATTCGGTTGGATACGGCTTCGCGCTGGGTGATTAGTTCGGCGGCGTCGAATTGCGCGACAATGGCTTTGAGGACTTCGTTGCCGATGGAGGGGAGCACGCGCTCGTCGTAGTCGAGGCCGAGATTCTAATATATTCGCGGCATGATTAGTAAACGCCCTCATACAAAGCTACGTGTATTGGATAGCAAGGTGTGAAGGGCTTCATACCTGATAAATCTTAGGCAACTGCTTAACCTCTGGCCGATGCAGCACCCTCAACGTCAACGTAACCATCTGCAAATCCTTACTCCCCGTCGTCGTACTAATATTGCGCGGCCGCGTCCGCACATCATACACAATCGCGCGCTGCAGCCACGGGACGAGGAAATGCGTGCCCTCGTTGACGACGTCTTCCTTGACTCCCGCTAGGCGGTCGAAGATAACGGCGCGCGTGCCGCCTTTGACGTCGTAGATGGAGGATTGCACGAGCGAGGCGGCGATGCCGGCGGGGACGACCCAGCGGAAGAGCGAGGTCGGGAGGGCGGCCATTATGTGGTAGGGGGTTGGTGAGGCGGGTGGTGGGTGGGTGTAGGTATGGTTTGGGAAAATGTATGATGATGAGCGATCGGGATGGTCTGTGCGGCGGGAGGGGCGGGGAGGTGATTGGTTGGATTGGTGCTCCGACGAGGGCGTATTTACGATGTATTGAACATATGAGGAGACTCTTGGTATTTCATGAGTGGCTTGTACTGTATACAGCTGGATTATAGTATGTTGGGGACGGAGGATGCGTAAGTCACAGCAATACAGAGAGCACATAGAATCCAAGACAACGCCGAAGAATCGTCTATGCCGGATGTATTCGTGAAGAGCAACTACATCTACGCACACCTGCCCACCGCCAGATAAAGACTCCTACTGCTGCTCAATGAAGCCCTTGTGCTCCTTGTGCGCCTTGTACCAGTAGCTGTCCTCCTTCTTTGGCTGCAGCTCCTCGGACAGCTTCTCCAGAATCACCTTCAGCAGCTTCTCCTTGCCCGCCTCGTTGTCCGCATCACGGTTCCAGACCGCAATCTGCACCGCGTTCCAGCGAACAGAGTACGTGAGGCCGCAGATATCGTCGTTGAACGCTGTCATCTTCTTAGTACATGGAATGCAAAATGAAGCGCAAGCAAAGTCGACATACCAGCTCGCTTCGTCTCCACCGCGGCCTGCAGTCCGTCACCCACCGCAAGCAAACACATCTCGTGCCAGAACTGCGCCGCAACATCCTTCGGGATCTTGAAGTACCAAGCGCCACCCTTCGCGTTGCGCGGGTCCTCCCAGACCGGCTTGACGCCCAGGTGGAACAGGTGTATCGAGTCACGCAGCTTGAGGCTCTCGACGGGAATGTTGTTGAAGTGCTGATAGAACTCCTTGACGCTGATGATCTGCTCGCCCAGCGGCTTTGGGCGCGAAGCGTACTCTTCCGAGGATGCGGATTTGTCTTTGGGCTGTGCTTGCTGGCCTTTTTCTGCCCAAAACATCCACTTGTGGCGGAACTCGGGGACGCGCACGGACTTGAAGATGGAGTTGAGCATGGCGGTGCCGCGCGCAGGGGATGCGGTGGCGGATTGCTCTTCTTCGCTCGCGCGGGGGAGATCGGAGGTGCTGAGCACCGGGAAGCGGCCTGCCATTGCGGGCGAGGGAACGTAGATTCCGAGACTTCTGGCTAGGTTTTTGAGCTCGTTTGTTTCGGTGCGGACGGTGAGGAGGCGCTTGCAGTTCTCGATGGAGAGGTCGTTGGCGAGGTCGTAGGTGGTCTCCTTGAACTGCTTGCTGGGAACGACCGAGGTAGCTTCCTTTGGGATGATGGAGTTGAGCCTGTCGAGGATCTGGTTGACCTCGACCTTGACTTCTGGGCTCAGGGGCTTGTTGGACTGAGGCTTGGGTGCACCGTACTTGCTGGCGTGGATGAGGGCTTCGAGGAGAGAGAGCGGGATGGCCTTGTGGGTAGCTGGAGCAGCTCCAATAGTAGGGAAATTGCGAGACGAGGCGTAAGGCGAGAAGTTGGTGGCAAGAGCCTTGTTGTGGTTAGCATTACGCTGGCTGGAAGTCTGGAGTAGTCCCTGGAGACGCGCAATGTCGGACATGGTGATGTTGTGGAAGAAGAGTGAAATTTAAAGTCGGTGACAGGATAATGTATAGAGAAGTGTGAAAAATGCTGGAGTTGCAGATGGGATCGACACTATGAATGGAATGGGGAGAGGGAGAAGATGGAGTGGAGAGGCGGCGACTATAGAGATTTTATCCTCCCAGCGTTCTATTGTGCGCTGCCCACAATAGCTGCCCTTCACAGCAAGAGGCGCAGCGTCTATTGAAGCGAGCGCACAATAGTGGACGTCGCGTTGGTGAAAGTGAACGCTGGCCGCCGGAGGTGAAGAGGGGCATTGCGGGTGACAGTGCGAACGTGCTACCCACCAGAATTTTGGGATAGACGACAAGATTGAACGGTTTCTCAGGTGCTCTGAGGATGGCCGAAAAGTTGAGATACGAAAGACTGCGGTGTCTTTTGGAATGTGCAATGAATGTAGTGACTGGAAGGGTCGATACAGCGAGATGGAGTGGAACAGCGAGCCTTGTACGACCAGACGTTGCAAAGATTGAGCAAACACGAATGAGAGCTACACTTACAGTCTACGATTCTTTCCCTTTTCAATATCTGTTGTCCAGTCTTCAATGTCGATGTCGTCTTGATACCGTACACCGCTCTGTCCAAAACGTGGGGCTAAATCAGGGTCCAACACAACAAAGGTATCCTGCGACGCTCCAACGAAGATGAAGATGCAAACGACAGGAAGAAGGTGAACACAGCTCGTCGTAAAAGGCGCAAGAGATCAATCTCAATCGAGCCAGAGTTCAGCTTTAAAGGACGGTGGTGGTGGTGGTGCACATGTCAGCGATTTGGCGCCCTCGTTTCAAACGCTCGTTTCAGCAACCCCTGCTGACACCAACGGAACGCGTTGGCCTGGGGCAAAAACGGCGCGACTTGGCGTGGCGTGACGGCTGCGGGCCGCGGATTGCATGCGGCTGAAAGACAATATTGCAGACTTGTGTTTATGATTTCTGAGATATGTGATATAGGAACCGAATTCAAGTTCCAGGTGGTTGAAGGTGTGCGATGGAGTTTGTCGTATTTGAACCCATGACGTAGGTAGCGCTGCGTAGAAACTTTGGATCGCCGAAAATCTTTGGGCGCGTCGCAAAGTTCGAACTTTCCACCCCAACTTCTTACACCATATTATCTTCACCCAAGTAGTCTTTGCCGATATCATATACAATTCTGTATTCTCCAAGATGTCCACACGTCCATTCGACACCTCCGCCCACCGCCGCAAGCGCGTCCGCTTTGTAACAGACTCCTCCTCCGAGCTCTCCACAACCTCCTCTTCCACCGTCGCACCCAGCGACATCACCGCCGCAAGCGACTACGACTCCGAAAACAGCAGCGAACTATCCGAATCGAGCGAAGACCCCAGCTCCGAGAGCTCCAGCGAAGACGAGGACGAGGATGACGATCTAGAAGAGCACGCAGGGCGTAATGGCATCACAAGTCTGCGCGCAGGCCAAGGCAAAAAGCCCGTTATGAAACTGAATAAAGACGAGCTGGGACCCGATATTCGAGACTTTTTGAAAGACTTCTTGCCAAAGTTGAAGGCGTCGAATGAGGAGTTGGAGAAGCAGAGGGTGGATGGGACGTTGAAGGGACGGGAGATTGATGGTGATGTGGATATGGAGGGGGAGCCGTATATTGAGATGGTGAGTAGCGCATGGAGGTGGTTAGATGTGGATGTTGGCTAATGGTGATATAGGATCTTGGGCTTGGCGTGCTGGAAGAGAAAGACCCGAATGCAGAGGAGAGCGAGGGAAGTGAGAGTGACGAGAATATGGAGGATGTAGGGAAGGAGAAAGATGTGCTGGGAAAGCTGATGGGACGAGAGAAGAAGAAGCAAGGTGTTGTGGTTCAAGAAGTCCAAGATGCGCAGGCTTCATAGGATTTGACTTCACCATATCGAAGGAGAGGACAGACTACGATGTGTCTTGTCTGCTTGGAAAGCATCGATGCAATCTAAGCTAGCGTTCGCTCCTTCCACCTGGAATAGGACCACCACGAACACGTTCCAACCCTCGCCTACTACACTGCCCACGTGTCTCCTCTCTCCTCAACCACATACGCAGCCTCACGCATGTCCCAACCCACCCTCCGCCCACGTCGAATCCGCATTCTGATGCACCTCCGGCACCTCAATATACTCCCTAACCCCTTTCTTCCTCCCGCTCTCGACCCCAAATCGCTCATCCCTCTCCCTCATCCTCCTCTCAAAATCCGGCATCTGGTCCTCCGCCGTGTAACTCGTCATCAACTGCGGCTCCCCCAGCGGCAACTTGTCCCCGCGATCCGTCTGCCACAAATGATATATCTTGCCGTATAAGTGAATCACCTCTTCCATCTCGGCGTTCTCGGCGATTTCCCAGGCAGACTCGGGGACTAGAGATGGTTTGGGCATGATGAGCATTCCGGATTTCACTTCGAAGACGTGCGTGTGCCAGAGCTTTTGCTCTTCGGGGTCGAGCGTTTCGAAGAGCTTGGGGCTGATCATGTATTCTGGCAAGATTAGATGGTGGGGTGGGGCAAGAGGGAGGGAAGATGTACCTATGCCGATGATGCGGGCGCCGGGCTCGGGCGAGTCGTAAAGAATGCATTGGCGTACGTCGTCGTTTAGGTGGGCGCAGTAGTGGTTTGCTTCTACGGCGGCGCGCTTTGGGTCGTGTGCGTAGGCGTGGAAGGCGTTGAGGTGTGCGCAGATGCGCTTTACGGGTGCGAAGTTCTGGTGCTGTTAGTGCAAGAAGAGGTTCAAGATGATCGACAACGTACCTGCACAGCGCCAGCGCCGGTTTCGAGAGTCTTATTGGTAACACTCTCTGGCTCGCCGACTGTCTTATTGGACACTGGCATCTGATCCATGATGAAGTTTGTCTGTAGCGTGTTGTACTTTTCAAAAGAGTTAGAATGGGGGAATGTTTCAATCGACTCGGTGTAGTACTTGAGGTGCAATGGAGGTCGTTGCAACTTAGTATTGCTCGAAAACATCACAAGAACGGTTCGCGCTGCATCGACAAAGTCTGACGTCATCATGATTTTGCACGAACCCTGCATTATGTCTGGGAAGAAAGACAGCCGCTGAACTACTTAGGTGCGCTAGGCTCGAGAGCATACACCTTGCTGCTCAAATATAACAGACTACTCGAGGTGTCTTGCTGCTCCAAGACTAGAGATTACTCGAGGTGCTCACCGACACTACATAGCTATTGTATCTGGTTGTCGTTAGGACTCAAGACTCGGACTGCTAGATCAGGAGAAGAAGCAGTAAATGATGCTTTCACTATCGTATCCTCTACACACGCTAACCTGACTGCTTGTACGCATTGACCAGAACCTCTAGCATAGCCGGACTCATTGATCTTCGACCGCAGCCCTGCGTCGGCACCGAATCACTCTCTACTTTCTCTGTCAACGGCGAGCAGGGCCCAAGATCATGCGCCCTTTCACTACGGAGCCAGTCGACACTTCCCTACTAGCGGAGAGAAACTACGTCGAGCAACCGATAGTACGCCGAACCCTCACCCAGGATAGTATCTCAAATAGAATTCACTAACACGACGATAGATGGGCGAGCATCTCCGCCTTCTCGACCTGCCCACCGAGTTACGCATCGAGACCTACCGGTATCCTCTCGTATGTGGCCGGCCAATCCAATGGGACAGCGACAAGGAAAAGCTCTTCACATGTTACCGTGACGACTTCAGCATAGATCTCCTACGAACATGCAAAGTCATCAATTTGAAGGCGGCCAGGTCTTCTACGGTGAGAACGAGTTCAAATTCCCGCATTACTACGACTTCCTTGATATAGGCCGTGCGCTGCCGCCTCACAACCTGGCATGGGTCAAGGAGCTGACGATGAGTATCCCATTTCCTGTAGACGATGTAGTACTACGTCACTGCCGCATGGTCGATATCAAGACTTTACCCTCCAAGAACACTACCTTGGACCTCCGCTCCCATCGAGTCGACCTACTCGCCAACCGAGAGATGCGGTACGTACTCGACGTCCTGGCCAACGCACCATGTCTACAAACACTTCATTTCATTATCCCGCCTATGTGGAAACCCAACAATCATTCGACATGGATCAAAGAGCAAGGGCCCAACGAGTACGAAAACACACCGAATGAACATGGGTAGATCTCTTCTCGCCTCAATACCTCCGACGTCTGGGACGATCTCGCATCGCTGGCTCGATCTCGGCCGTTCCTTCACACCACGGTGACACGATTGTACTATCGACATTGTCAACCGGAATGCTCGGTGGTTCAAGAGCGCGTTGTGCGGAAGCTGAAGCAGCGGATTGGGGTGTGGAACTACGATGAAATGGACAACGATAAGTTCCTCCGAGGGACTTCACGTGATGAGGTCACGGCTGAGAATCCTGAGGACTATTTGAAGGATGTACGAGCTTTCTTTTTGGGCTAGATGAGGCGGAGAATATGTACTGTGCGTTGATCGACTACGGGACTTGAGCAAGTGTTTTGGCTGAGTGGAGCAGAAGAAATGTGTACTCGGACTCGGTACTGCGGCAAGATTTGATGTTTTTCCTGGTGTTAGGTCAGCTGGAAATGGATAATGAACTTAGCATAGTGAACAGCGTCTTAGCCTTATAGTGTGAGTACCTACATCTGTCCTGTACGCGTATCCACTATGAATGCATTCTACGTTAAATTTTACCTGTGACTGCCTTCTAACGTGGTCATTCTCAGCGTTTTGCTAGCAAGGCCTAGTCTGTACACCTTACTAGTAACTTCGAGGCCAATTTGAACTTCCGGTCAGTGCACCAACTTGCGTTCAAAATTGCCCCCAGAATGAGTGTAATGAGCCGGTGAACGGACCCAGGCATTCATCATTAGCACGTGCTACTTCGACGCTAAGACCGCGTCTGCGCATATATAGACTGCATACCCTCACGACACCGACACTTGTCAACTCCCTCTCACTGCGGCCGCCCTCAACACCCCAATCGCACTCACCCAATCATGGAGAGCCATCACACACAAGCGACGCAGGTAGTCGGACGGTATCGGAAGAAGCAGCCCAAATACACTTATGACATGGAGGACATTGTGCTTCAGCCAAATACTGTGCCCTATGCCCCACTTAGCCTAGTAGCATGGGAGAAAGGGTTAGACGACGATACCACACCCAAAACCGCCCCGCGATACTACCATACCGCACGCACAGTAGAGGCGTCCGAGAGGTACCGTCTGGTTCGAAAACTAGTAAGTTGAGCATGCGTAAGTCTTCAAGGGCAGTGCATAACACTTATTACCATAGTGCAACACCCCATTCCCGTTCTTTCGTCTGCCCGCCGAGCTTCGACTTCAGATATACGGCTACTTTCTCATCTGCTCAAAACCCATCGATTTCGACGCCGACAGCGATATGATGAAGATGAGCGACGAGGACAGGCCGGCGATGGGATTACTACGTGTTTGCAAGCGGATGTACTGCGAAGCCAGCCAGGTGTTCTACGGCGACAGCACCTTTCGCTTCTCGGAAGATGGTGGTCACTTCAGCATGCTGTATGTCGTGCCGCGAAACACTTTCTACTGGCTCAAGGAGATCACATTCTGCGTTCCTTTTGATGGAGCGTATCCATCAATGGTCCCAGAGTCTGACACCCAACCACGATCAGCATATCCTAATCACCAGTTCGTCGCCGAAACACCCAAACACCATTATACGCCAAACCAACTTCTTCAAAAACTCCTCGATCTCCTAGTCGACACACCCTACTTGCACAGGATGACCTTGCTCATCCAAGCTGGAAGTCAACCATCCACGCAAGGCTCTTACAATATTCTTCATTCTTGTGTGAACGACTACATCGCATTCGACATCGACTTGGTCTTCGCCGTTTTGAAGGAATTCCTAACGATGAAGTACTCGCTGGAGGTGTCGGTGACGAGGCTGTACTACGAGGGGGAGAACGACTATGCAACATGTCAGGCAAAGTGCATCAAGAACTTGAAACGGGAGTTGGGTATCTGGGACCACCGCGAGCAGGAGAAGAGAAAACCATGTACCCCCAGCGATTGGAGGCTGAACGCGAAGAGGACTGAAGAAGACCCCAAGGATTTCCTGTTGTATGTGCGGAACTTATATTTGTAGCGTTAGTGACTCGGGATGTGGTTGGGTCGCATGTGTTGCCTTTGGGGTGGTGTATGTAATCAAGTAAAACGTTTTCAAGGTTTAGAGGGTATGAAAAGCAATTGGCAGTTGCTTTGGTGCTTTCGATACGATTTATCGTATGCTCGGTCACAATTGCACCACTGAAGTTATCGATCCGAATTCCAAGCGTCTTGAAATTCCTTACTACAACTCGACCCTGCTCCAACAGCCTCGTGATGCATAGTCGCTCCCTCACCCAATGTTGCTCGCGTCTCCTTCAGACCAGAACGAATCTGTGCTGCTGAGTTTATTTTGACTAGAACAAATGGTCGACGAAGCTGGGGCCGTTCGAAGTTATTGCAATGAGCACCCACAATACTCGACGAAGTACTCGAAATATGTTTTGACATGTCACGCCGTTTGCATCCAATAGCTGTCAGTTTGCTAGAGCTGACGGATCAGGTTGCAACTTCACCCTTGGCATGTGCTGTTTCGGCGCTAGGAACGCGTCTGCGGATACGCAGACCAGCAAATCTTCTCACTCCGAGGCGACTGGTCAACCCCCTCTCATCGAGCAAATTCAAGTTCCTCTCTGTTCATCGCACAAAAATGAGAAGCGATCACGTACAAGCGACGAAAGCACATCGACGGCATACAAAGCAGCAGCACCGTACGCCAAAGCCCAAGTTCCTAGACGACGTCGAGGTCATCCTCCTTCAGCCAAAGCACCCCTCGTCCGGTCAGCTAAAGCCAGTGGCATGGGAGAAGGGCGTAGATGGCGACGACACACCGGTGCTCGCCACGCAGTACAGTTACACTACGCGCACACTCAAGCCCTATGACAGCTACCGGTACAGTCACTTGTATAACGAGCGAAGGCTGCTCAAGAAGACTGTAAGTTCAGGTCGCACACATCACGGAGCGACAGGACCTAACATGGGCCGATGTAGTTCGAGCAACCATTCCCATTCCTTCATCTACCGGCCGAGCTGCGCGTTGAGATATACCGCTACGTTCTTATTTGCTCGAAATCAACCAGTCTTACCTACGACGAATACAACTCTGAGCGCAACTACTTGCGTATCACAAACAACGACAATCCTGCGTTGTGGTTACTGCGTACATGCAGGCAAATCCGCGACGAGAGCAGCCAGGTATTCTACGGCGAGAATACGGTCCTCTTCCCACATAGACGCGAAATCTTTCCGATTCTTCTGCTCATGCCGCAAAAACATCCTGGGTGGCTCAAGACACTCACTATGGTTGTGCCTTTCGGATGGCAGATGGATATTGACGATTTCGATCGTCTCACGATACGAAATGCTGCTCAGCTCGACATTTGCCTCGACTGGGTTGAGTCACATCACGCCAGTCACATGGGTAACAAGCTCGTTGGGATGGTGCTTGACAAGCTTGCCCAGGCTGCGAGTCTGCGGCGACTGGATCTGCTTATACCGAACCACTCCCTTCCAACGACAACCGGTATCACAGTAATCGACCCCGATGCCAATTGGGATGTATCATACTAGGAGTTAGAACAGTATCCAGTCGATTATCTAGACAATTGCGTTGTCTTGAAAGACTTCGCACGGTTGCTCATAGATAAATCTAAACTTGCAGTATCCGTCACTCGGCTGTGCGAGTATTGGCAGTTAGAGAAGACCACCAAGCTGCAATTGCGTTTCATGAAGAAGATTGAAATGGAGCTGGGCATTTGAGATCTGCGAGAGAAGAGGTATTCGAATTGGGAAGATGACTTGAGTGCTCTGCCCGTGGCAGAGGGTAGAAGTGGGGTTCATCCGGACGATATCTTGCAAGACATCAGGGCGCTGTTCATGGAGATGTCTTGGTGCCAAGCCGCATGATACCAGCAGATAGTTCAGGGAGGTGAATGTGATCGCATTTTGGCTAGGTTTCAAGCACAGCTGTAGAGCAAGGAGATTACCGGAACGATATAGACGACATAGACGCAAGACATCAATCCTACTTATGATTTAGCATGCTTTGGTATTAGCCACCAGGACAGTCTTCATTTTCAATGCCTCGTACATCTAATCTAGCTCGAGTACTGTCCGTTTGATCAGAGTCGATGTTGGACAGGCTTTACTGCGCCTTACCCAATATCATCTTCTTCGAGCAGTACTCCGCAAGCAGCTCCGCCACGTTGTCATGATAACGAGCAATGATTGCTTCACGATTCCTCTTGCCCGCATCCTCCCGTTCGCGTCGCCTACCACCACGATGTTTGTGTTTCTCATACACATCATTTTCCTCTGCGAACCTGTCTTTCAAGTATATCAAACGCTGTGCCAAGCTCGGCGTACCGCCATCGATCCAGATCTTCTGTGATTCCCGATTGGTACTATAGCGCGTTGGCTCCCACCAGACGTCTTCGTTCCAGCCCCACAGCCGTTCACTGGTCAGTTGACCGTAGTGTTCGCACATTTCGTAGAATATGATTGCGGTCCGTATCTCGTGCTGGGATGCTAATTCACAGACAGAAGCGAGGCTTTCGAGCCAACCGTTCTCCCATACGAAAGGCGGTAGGTCGATGCGCAGCTCCTTGAGCTTTGCAAAACTTTCTCTCTTTTTCCGAATGGCGATTTCGAGCGCAGGTATAAGACACTTTGGAACGAAATCCATCGCGGATTCTTGCCTATCGGCTTGCTGATGCTCAGCTCTCGTTATCCAGAGCTCTTCTAAATTCTCGGGTAGAGCTTGCCACAGCATTTGCTTCATCTCGGGTCGATTCAGCTCCGCGCTATCGGTGAGGCCATCATGGCCCCAAATGTGACACGGTGTTACTTTTAGGCGTTTCAGCCCAGTGAAAGGAGTGAAAGAACATGGATATGGCTTCTCCGTGTCGTCGGAGCCGAATTGGAATGGGTAGACGTTTTCGTAGCTGAGGCATAGGGATTCGAGCGTATGGCGATGTGGAAGCAGGCCCTGCATTATCGCTGGGTGGTCTATTGTGACCCAGGCCCACGTGCATCCAATCTCGTAGATGAACGTCTTGAGATTTCCGGGCACGGTAGCAGCAAGCAAAAGCTTATAGTTGTGTTTGTGCAATTTTGATTCTCGTAACTCGATGTTCTCCACGGGGCATGAGTGCGCTTTGAGGCGTTCATACGGATTCTTGGCAGGGTTTGGGTCGTCTTCGTCTTCATTTCCAAATTTCCATCCATATAGAGAGCGCAGATTGGGCATGTGCATGAATGTCACAATGTGGGCCGGGTCGTTGGGATATTTCTCGTGCTCTCCTTTGGCCATGATGTCAATTGGGACCAAGAGTGGCATGGAGCGTGGCTTTTTGGTTGTGGTGGCAGCAGACGCATGGGACGATAATCGCAAATGATTGATGATTGCGAGCCAGTGAGTATGAAAGTCCTTATGCCGTTCGCCGCAGCCAAAGCTGATGTCCAACTTGCGCAGCGCTGGAAGATTGGCAAGCAGCAATACAAGCACCGCATCCTGATTTATGCCCTTCTCAATCTTCTTGTACAATTCGTCGGCCTCATCGTCGCTAGACGTGACTTCCAAGCACCTTGTTTGTAACGTCAACTTCAGACCTGGATTGTCGGGCCATAAGCACTCGTGAGACTCATCAGCCTCTCTTTCATCCCGGTCATGAGATATGTCAGGAACGACCAAATGCTTCACAAGAGCGGCGTGCTCTGGGGATCGAAATACGAGAAGTGCGAGAGCGCGAAGTATGGCGGTATTTCTGACGTGTATTGTCGAGTACAGCCGCGGAAAGGCGAGTCGGTGGAATGTTTTGGATGTAAGACACAACTTGGGAAGCGCGTTGCGGTCACACAATGATACTACGTGATCGAGGATCTCCTCTGGAAGCTTACGGTCGATGGTGTGTGACATGACGGCGAGAGCGATGTTTTGAAAAGTCAAGGCGTAGACTACAGTGTAATAGAGTGGAGCATCTCGAGATTTTAGCAAGGCGCAGTGTTTACAGAGATGACAATTTACCCGCGCCGCAATTGAGGCAGCAGGAACGCCTTGCATGGTGGGGCATGGAAGCCTATCAGGCATCCGAGATGTGACGTCATGGGATCTGTCGAAATAATTGAAGTCCCACAGTGAGAAGAGCACCTTTTCGAACTCCACACCCAAATGCGTCTGATTGAGTTCTAGGAGACGTAAGTATTCTATGAATGACTGATGTTATTATAGCGTACCTTACGCCACATCGGGGTACACAAGCCACACCTTCTCTGTCCTGCTCACTTTCATCATTGATTTCAATCCATCTTTGTCAAGAATGTTTTGCATTCATTCTTGTCATCACTCTGACGCTATTTTACGTCCTAAAGATATTCGCAGCACCAACTGCGGAACATTGACAGGTACTGTACAAGTCCTGACCAAAAAGATCGAATTTCGAACCCTGTAATTCATGCCCCGCGCGGATTGCATGACTCCAACTGGCCGTTTATACACAATTACCGCTGCGGGCATGTGCGTGCTCCCGTTCATTTTCTGCAAACCGGACCAATAGTCTGTGTAGGAGTCTGGCAAACAAGAGAGCGCGTAGTCGGCGTCGGAGTCTCTCTAATGGTGCCAGTCGGTCTCACACCAACCGTGACATCAGCATTACCCCTACCCTGCTGGCCCTCGACTACCATGTAAGTGTTACCCAGAGTCCCCATGGGAAGACCGGCCGCGATCCAGGCCTTGTAGTGGTTGTTGAAGGTGATGGTACCGCCACGGCGATTTGTCCTGCGGACCGAGAAATACTGGCGAAGGTTGCCATTGTACTTGGACCAGAGCTCATACTGAGCGCCGTCGCTGTTGTGGTAGCCATAGAAAGAATGGCCTGTGTTATCCGAGGGGTTGTGTTCCGCGAAAGCTTCGTGGACGTAGAACTCCACACGCGGGTTACTGGTGAAGCCGTAGAGAGCGAGGTAGGAGTTGCCCTGGGGGTTGTAGGTTGCAGTGTAGTTGACCACGCTGACGAACAGTTAGCTCTTCATATACGCACAAAAGGAGCATTTGACCAACAGGTTCTGGTTTCCTCGGTAGCCCTTGCCAACGACAAAGTTTCCACCAGCTCCTAAAATCCAATCGACCGTGTAGCGGCCAGCGTTGAGGCTTTTGTAGGTATAGTTCGTTGCCGTTTCGCCATTACCCCAGTTCTGGATGTAGAACTGCTGGCTTTGGCCAAGCGTAAAGAATGCAGCCGCCGCGGCAGTGATGAGTTTGAATGAAAACATGCTGTGGATGAAGTATGGTCTTGCAGTCCAGGAAGATGAGTTTCCAGCAACGTACCATGACCCAAGTTATACTTCTTCCAAATCCACAACGCCGCTCTCGGAGTACATCATCACGCTCTCGTTGTCGAGGCTTTTGGCATCTTGGCGCGTCTACATAGCGTCTGCATGTTTCGATTTATCCAGTGGCAATGGCGTAGTGCCAGTGATGCTGTTCTGCAGCGTCAGCGATGCGATGCAACACTGTTTGCGAAAGCAGTGTTGAGAAGTGCTTCGGAGTGATATTATTGGACATTGGTGCAGCTGCATGTTGGCTGTTCCCGGTATTCGTATTTTCTTTACCCGGTTAACGGGCATGCAATGCTGTCAGATAATCTAGAAACACGAGGAATGTAGATCTTTTGCGGCTTTCGTTGCGCATTCAGTGAACAACCGCTGATCATAAAAACGTGGTGGTGAGGGACGTTGCGTTACAGAAAAGGCTAGCAGATTACGCTACACGTTGGGCGTGTGGTATATGACTTGAGTAGGCGTTTACTTATAGTTCGACTAAGGGTCCGTTCGTGGTCTTAGCAAAAGCTTCGCCGTCCACAGAAGAGCTTACCGTTGCTTGCAGCTTAGCTACGTGTGTGTGTGTTGGTGGTGTGGGCTTCATCTGCACCTTGTTGGATGCAGACCTTGTAATCGATAGAGCTAAGAACGCCACAATCCAGCTTCGCTTCCATCTCGTAGTGACGTGCTACTTTGGTTACTCAATTCGTCTCTTGTAAGCGACCGGCACCCCTCTCCACCCACTCAAACATTGGCCGAGTCAAAGCTGTGATCATCTTCACCTATAGCGGTTATTTACCATAGCTATGATGCGCATGGCTTCTTGTTCAGTGCTGCAGGCTAGTATTCGGGTCGAGGTGAGCTTGAAATCTTACAGCAAGATAAAGAAGTCGTAAATCATGCCTCAAAATGACATTGCACGAGTCCAACAAAAGAAAGCCGCCAACTTTTCAATGCCCCATTCTCACAACATCGAATGCTTGTAGTGAGATTTCACAATATCCGATAGATCCGTGCGAGGCATCTTGCACGGCCGATCTCGTTCCCGTACTTTCGAAAGTTGCTCAAATACATGTCCGACGCGAATAACATCGTCCTCTCCATGAGCCCTGCCGAATAAGTACAGTGCGAATCCGGGAACTTGAAGCAGCTACTTCCCGAATTTGGCCCATTGTGAAGGCAAGATCTGCTTATGGTATGTTAGGCACAACATTGACGAACCCATTTTTGGAAAAATATTCCACCTTTGTTCCATGTGGGAAAAATTCCATAGGCACCGACATGACCGTAGATTCTGCTTTGGCAGCGAATGTGCTCATCGTCATGGACGCCGTGGGCATCACGAGTACATTCAAATTGTCGCCTTCCATCGCACCTGCGATTCCACCCTCAAGGACAAAGTACTTTTCTCTTGTATAGCTCATCTTCGGTATCGGATCTTGGCTGCTGTTTGAAGCCTCCCATGTCTCGTTCTGGGTACTCTTCTGCGTCGATTCGTTTTGTTAATTCGATGACATCTTCCAAGCGCTTCGGCTTATGAGGATTTGATTAAAGTGTGGATAGATAGTATTCTGCGCTCATTTTCAGATCGGTATCCAGAACTATTTGCTTGGATGCTTGTGGTAGATTTTCGTATTCTTTTGCCCCCGCAAGGCTGACATTCCGGACCACTTCAGCGCCTGCCTCTTTGAGGAGCAAGAGAGCCTCCTCGAAGGCCTCCCTTTTGATTTTGCTAATGTCGTGTAGTACACCAATGTTGCTGGGAATACCCATACGCGCGTGACTCAAATTCGTCTCCAACGAAACAAGCGTGTTGTCCAGATTCTGTAGAGACGTGGTTGTGGAGGTTGCGTAACCGCTTGTGTGACGCAGAATTTCTCTGAGTATCCTTGCAGTATCGCGAACTTTGCGAGTAAGGATTCCCGCTATGTCTTGCTGTCGTGAGCCATATATAATGCCTGCCGAAGGGATAAGCTCTTTCGATGGTTTGAAACCAACGACCGCGCTCTTCTCCGCGGGACTTACGATACACGATACTGTCTACCCGGAATGTTAGATGAGAACATATGTGCCCCATGTATACTAGGAAACATAGATCAACCTTGGTGCCGAAACTGGCAAAAGCCAGACCTAGCGATGTGCCGAAAGCCGAACCAGTACTACTGCCAGAAGCCTTCTTCTTTGGGTAGAAAGTTTCGCTTGCTTGACCCCCACGAGGTCTCTAACCTGTTGTACCATCGGCCGTCCTGAGGCCGACCCATTCGGCAAGATTCGCCTTACCAAGGATGATCGCTCCCGCCTTGCGAAGGGCTATGACAACGGCTACTTCTTCCGCTGTTCTGGAGCCAACCAAGGCTCATGAACTAGGAGTCGATTGCATAGAGTATAGGGTGACTATGTTGTCCTTGAGTAAGATAGGCACACCATGTACAGGTCTGGAGATAGAGTGTCAATTCGTGGTCTTTGATCAACGCACCCTCGCCGACCAGAGACTTGCATCTCGGCATCCAGACGCTGAGCAATATTCGGGCGTCTGGGTTCGTCTTAATCACTGCACAGAAGATGTCGTTAGCTTTTTCAATACGCGCCAGATATGCTGTTGATACGGCAAAGGGAGGGGTTGAATCAAGTAACAGTCGTTGCAACGGTGGTGGTTCGTGATTGATTCTGAGGGCAAGGCTGCAGCTCGCACACGGATTGTGCGAGCTTGTGCACAGGCCATGTGATCACGTGTTTGGCTACCTGCTCTGCCACGTACGGTGGCTCGATTCCCAACATATGCTTTGACCAAATGTGTAGCCGAGAAAGTACCCTGATCGAGACCATGTTCAATTTCCTTCAAATTAATCTCGAATGGCGAAAGCAAGCTTTGTTGATAGACTGAGCTATAGTCAGCAAGCACTTTTGACAGCAACAAAACATACATCCTAGCCAGTATCCTATTCTGTGGTGGCTACTCGTCAGTAGAGCTGCGATAGCCGCGTACATGACTACTCGCCAGAGGGTTTGAAGATGAGAAAGCTACATGATCAGAAGCTCGGTACTAGGAATATGCCCGGGAGAAGTTGGACGCGCTATAGCTTACCCAGGGGTGCGGTGGATGGGTCCATGTGCGCAAAAACCGTAATGCAGGCGTGACATGGAACGAACGAGCCCGCAATCCTACCGCGATCATTGTACCGCAAACGCTCTTCTCTTCGTGCGCTTTCATGCAGCATTGCATACGAATGACAGGAGCTACAAGCTTTGAGATCCTGCCCTCGACCGGCTGAGGAGTGAGGCGGTGCGATCAAGGGACATGACTACTTTCATGGCATGCATCTATTCCATTCCATCCTGCTCAATTTGATTTTCGCATTTCCATGTTGGAGCAAGCCGTGCTCAGCTCTGTGTATATAGCACGCGCCTCCTCCATGCCGTTTAATCTGTCAATATAAACACCATTCAGCTTTACTATCCCACATACGACCATAGGATCCTGAAAATAGAGCTTCCCGTTCGCTCAGCTGTACTCAAGCAGGATACCGGCGGATTAGTAGTTAAGTGGGTGACCATTAGCGAATACCCGCTGTTGTATGTTTTTGCCATTTTGTCCAGACCCCGTGGAGGAAGGTTTAGCGAGGGCATACTTTTTGGCTGGTATGCTGATGCTCGGGAAAAGAGGGCGCGATGACCACGGCGGGTAAAGTGAGCCTTGTTAAATGAGTGTGGTGGTATTTTTGTGGTGTGGGCATGTTGAATGCTCCACCGCTCAGAACAATGTAAGAGAGAGACTTGAAGTCTCACACCTTACCGCACAACTCCCCAAGCCCATCCCTCATCTCTCACATCCAGTCCCTTCTCCTAGTAATCATCCCCCCTCGAAACAATCTCCTTGCAATTCGGCCGCAACAGCACAGTCTGCCACATATTAGCTTCCATCCCCAAATTTAACCCGAATGTTACGACTCACATGTTCAAACTGCGCAATGTAGCTCCCTGCGACATCCACAAGCGGCGCATACGCTTCTACAATCCCAGCCTGCACCAGAGTGCGCATACTGAGATGGTAATTCTTGACACCGGGTAGTCTCTCCAACTGCCTCTTCGCAAACACGAGTCCCCCGAAGTTCTCGCGAATAGTCTTCAGCAGCGTTTTCGCACCCGCATGATGGATTCCCGCCGCGCTGACATTCTCATTGCGCCCGTATCCATACACGCCGACATCGTCACGCAGCTGCCCCTTGCCCGTGGTGCCAAACGTCTCGATTGCGAAGATGTCGCCTTCTTCCATGCGCTGCGTTGTCTTTGACGCGACGAAGGGTACCTGTTTGGAGCCGTGGATCTTATAGCGCAGGATGTTGTGGCCGGTTATGTTGCGGACTGCTTTGACGGGAATGGTTTTATTGTTGAGGGTGAGCTCGTAGGATTCCATTACTTCTTGGATGGCGGCGCTGATTTCGGATATACGGGCGTCGATGCCAGCTTCCTGGAAGACACATTAGTATGGAGTTGGACCGGTGGGTGTGATTGGAGATGGTGTACCTTCAGTCCGGTGTTGGTAGCTGCTCTGACGGCGTCAAGGAGGGGGTCATAGACTGGGTTCGCTGCGACGGTGAAAGCACTGTCTACGATCCTGCCGTTTACGTGCACGCCGAAGTCGATCTTGAGCACATCGTCGTACTGCAGGATCACTTCCTTACCACCAGCATTTGGGGTCCAATGCGCGCCAACATTGTTCAAGCAGAGTCCAGTTGGGAAGCCCAAGCCAGCTTTGAGCGCATCGCCTTTGTCGAGGCCTTGATGGCCAACCAGTGCTCGAACGCCGTCGTCAATCTCATGAGCAAGAGTGGTCATGGAAACACCTGGCTTGGCAATGCTCCGAGCGTAATTGCGGACTTGACGGTGGACTTCAGCGGCTTTGCGGTAGTCGCGAAGGAAGTCGTCGTCCATGTTGGACACTGCCTCGAGATGGCGAAGCTCTTCCGCTGTGGTTCGCTTGAAGTTGTCATCCTTCGTAGCATACTCGACTATCTCTCCTTCAGGATATGGTTGATCACCGAAGATGTCGGCAAGCGCCACTCTTGGAGGGACTGTCTGCGGCGCAGTGGCAGTCTTCTTCGACTTCTTCTTGCTACGCTTTCGCTTCTTCTTGGAGCCTCCACCGATTAGTCACAATTCTCAGCTTTCCAGCGCTGATACTCACCATCTGAATGTGCACCAGACTTTAGGTCAGCCCCGGACCTCTCATCATCATCTTCGTCCCCATCTTCATCCTGGCCTTCGAGTGCACTTTCGACAAGGCCACTTGCCGCAGCTGATTTGGGCGGGTTGACGATCGCAGCCGCCGCGTTGGTTGAAGAGCCTGCATGCATTGCTGCGTTAGCATGGATGTCAATTTTCTTTCGAGTTGTCCGTACCATTGGAACCTTGGCGATGGTCGTCTGGAGTTTTGGAGCCCATCTTGAGCCTTGCTCACTGTTCATGAGCTTCGAAGGACTGCGATAGGTGACAACGTAGAAGCGGGGTAGGTGTGCAATGTGAATCGCGACGGAAGCTGTAGAAGAGTAAAGAAGAATGGTGTTTTTACTGGCACTTCGAAGATCTTATATCGCAAGTCACGCTAGTAAGGCCGAACTCCGTGCAAAGTGTATGGCGAGTGTCAAGGCACACTGCTTCAGCTCCGTAGCTGCAGCCCTGGAGATGCGGAGTTCAACAGTGACGCCTTACCCTTTCGAGCGATACGCAGCCTCACCGAGATTCGCAGCTTGAACTACCTCGATATTGTTCCATGAATCAAGATCAACTCATTGAAAGTCGTGAATTGCATTTCAATGCCGTGTTCAGAAACAGTCTCTCAGCGAACATGCACTCAGACCACCGCGCCCCTCCTAACAACAACCCCATACCAAACCTTAACACCAACCCACTTCCATCCCCTCGATCCTACCATCCCATTCTCCACATCCTCCGTCCTCACCTCCCTCTCCTTCACACTCACCACCTCGAGCCCAACCCTCTTCGCCGCATCAATTGTATCCTGTACCGTATGCGCGAAGCTGCTACCTCTCACCTTGACGCCCTGCGCATTGACGAACCCGGCTTGAGACTTCGCGCCCATGTCTGCATGCATATTCGTCACGAGCGCCAATGCATCAGGTAGCAAGAGCGCCGATAGCGTGGCGAAGTAATCTTGTAGCGGAATGTGTTCGAGAACAAGGGTGCTAATGATGCCGTTGACAGGGGTGAGATCAGCGACTGCAGGAATTGGCGAAGCTGAGGGGTTGTTGACGGTGGGGAAGCAATCGCACTGCGCAAGTGCGACTCTCGAACTGTCTGAACCAGCGTTGAAGGGCCGAACTTTCTCAGCTGCGATGTCGAGCATGCCTTTTGAGAAGTCGAGGCCAGTGACAGTGCTGTGTCGACCGGGGGGCAGTGCAAAGTCCGGGAGCTTCACGGTGTTGCGACCGGTTCCGCAGCCCAGATCGAGAAGGGAGATGGTGGGTGTGCTGGTACTGTCAAAGACTTGCTGCAAAAAATGTGGGAGGGAGGTAGCGAGCTCGATGTCATCGATGGCTTGGAGCATGTTTCCGTCTGTGTCGTATACTGTGGCCCATTGATCGTATGCGTCCTGTGTTCCGATGTGCTGGATAGGTGTCGATGTCGTTCGTGGTTGTGAGCTTGGTACTCCCGCAGGTGGCTTCGAACGCTTCGGTGTTTCCTGACTCTGTTGTTCGAAAAGAATTTGTGGTTGCATTGCTGGAGTCTTTGCTGTGCTGACTGATGGGTCAAAGTCGGATGGATCAGACTCGGTCGTGGAGAAGGACGTATTAGGCTTGAGGTCGACAAGCGAGGTGTCGAAAGTCATGTCGATCGTATTTGGTTGAGTCATGTTGACTGTGTTGAGATGTGACTTGAATGTACTCCTGGAGTGTGGAAAGACAAGCTGAAGTCTCCGGTAACCAGTGATTGGTGGTAGGCCCAAGTGACGTATCAAGCTTAGGACCCCACTTGACAGAGTCGGCGGCAAAATATGGTCCTGAAGCCTGAGGTTCTACACACTCCATTGCTGGGTGCCTGATGCGGACTATATATTGACCTATGACTCTTCCCCACGCCCTCTTCTCCATGCTACATCCCCCTTCCGGCAACATGTCGTGTAGCTATCCGCACCGTGAGTCAGACGTGCATTCGTCTGGTTGGTTGGCGCTAGACCAACCGATAGCGCACGGCACTCCCAAAGTTGAGTGAGGAGAGAAGATGTCTGAAGAAGAGCTCAATGCATGCTCCAATATTTGAATGCACTCCTCGTGTCGCACATCTCGTCCAAAGTCTCGTCTGCGTGCGAAGGTACTGTTACAATGCGCGCACTTCCAGTTGTGATCCTACAACGGCTTAAAGGAAGTAAATCGTCAATATTCGGTCCCTGTGCGTGGTCAGGCGTTTTCGCGACATTAGCGCGTCACGCAGACGCGTGTCTAGCCAGCCCTTGCCGAGCCCCTCATCCAGTAAAAGATGCGTATACGCAAAGACGCTTGCATCGAACAGCCCCGGTCTCGCTGCACCAAAGAACCAATCATCGTCGGCAAGCAGCATGTCCAGTGCAGCAAAGGCTTCTTCTGCCTGGTTGTACAGCGTTTCTGCAGCTATGACGGTCGAGAACTTGAGCAGCTCTTTCTCTGCGGCTGTGCGTAGTTCTTTTGCTATTGTGAGTCGGACGAATGGGTTGCTCGAGGTAGGTAGGATGTAGAGGGGTTCGGCGATCGTGGTGAAGTTGGGGGAGAGATAGATGCTGTAGAGCTGGTGGGTTGTTAGGATAAGCTTATTGCCTTTACACCACTCATTTAACGTACCCATGCCATTCGTATTCGGTGGTCAAGAAGTGCGAGGTAGGCCTCATATCGTAGGTCGCCAGGCTCCTCAATTGATGCCTTGCCGTTGTTCATGGCCCATCTCTGTAGCTTTCCTGACGGTACTGGCTGGATGTGCTTGTATGGCTCTGAAGATGCAGGTATCAGGAATGGCAGGGCGCCACTTGGCGACGCATGGTTATTTGCTGACGCGATTCGAAAGTCGATATTGGAGAATTTGAGGTATGCCTATGCCCTTATCAATTGAAGCTTGTTGTACGCAGCCGCAAGTCTCATACCTGCCATTTCAGGCATGCTGGGTTGAACGACGGCGATCCAATCACAGCTGCATGATCTGACGAAAAAATGTATAACATGTGCGTCCTACGCGTTCGTGGTGCGCGCTGTGGAAGGTCGTTGGTTGCGTAAGTCAACAGCGGGAATATGTCGAAAAGCTGCTTAATGGGTGCTGGAACAGAAAATAAGCTCCATGATGACACTGTAGGCTGCCGGCGCCTCTGTTGTGCATCGCTGTCTTCTTCCTGAGTTTGCGACATCATTGCGGTGTTCTGTCGACAAGTGCGTCACCGTCGCAAAAAGTTCGTGATGCACCGGGGGAGAAACGCTCGCCTAAACTTGCCCTCTCTGTGGGTTGCGTTGCTTCCCTCCCCTCGCCTCTAGAGTCTATCCACGACCAAGTCCACCAGCAGATATGAATTCCGTCAAGATAGGCAAAAGATTGTGATCATCGGCGATATCCAGTTGGATGGCTATGTATTTGCTTTGTTGCCAGATTCTGAGTTCCGTCATAAACGCGAAGCCATCAGCTATGCAAATTTGACGAGAGCTGCTACTTGGTTATGGGTTTGATGGCGGAAGTGGCATATCCTATCGTGCACGAGATCCAAGCCTGCAATCAGAGGCAGAGAGGAAGCCGGTCTTAGGCAATGCCGAAGGATTCGTTCTATTATAAATACACCATGGGCAGTCAGCACTACCCCGGTATGCTTACGCCTCACTGCGGCACAGTGCACCAGATTCTACAAGGCGTGGAAGCGTCTGATTGATCTACAAATATCTGCACTATCCCTTCGCCGTAGTTTCCAGTGAAACACGTTGCCAAAGTCGCAAACATGGCTGATAACACTAAACATATTCCCAAGCAGGCAGAATCTCTTCTCGAAGGATCACGCAAAGTCGATGTCTACGAGTCAACAGGCGGGACTGTCAGCGCCGATTTCGCGTCCCACAACTTGACTCTCATACCTCGCATCCCTTTAGGATCCATCATCCACGACAATGCATGTGGCCCAGGCACCGTATCTCGTGCCATTTGCGCGTCTTCGCCCCCAGACGTCACACTACACGCGACAGACATCGACCAAGTCTTCCTCGACTACTTCCAAGTCGACGTCGACAAGAACAACTGGCCAGTCTCAATCTCCAACCAAGCCCAAGAGTCGCTAAAATTCGAAGACGCCTACTTCACCCACTCCATCACCAATCTCGGTGTTTTCTTTGCGAAGTCAGGCGGTCTCGACGGCGCAAAAGAAATCTATCGTACACTCAAACCTAGCGGCACGGCTATAGCGAACTGCTGGGAGCACATTACTTGGCTACCAGCCTTTTTCGCTACGAACGCAGCAACCAGACCTGGAGTCAAGTTCCCAGCGCCACCCGTAAGCTGGGCCGATGGTAAGCAAATCAAGAAGGTCATGCTGGAAGCTGGTTTCAAGGAAGAAGACATGAAGGTCGAGAAGAGTGAAGCGTGGGCGAAGACAACTGATCTGAGAAGCTGGGCGGAGAAGAGCTGGGCGTTTTTGGGTGGAATGGGTGGATGGCATGAGGGCGACGAGGCGAAGTGGGAGCAGGCGGTCGACACGATGGTGGAGAACATGATGGCTCAGCCTGGGACGAAGACGGTGGGTGAGGAGGTGTGGATGAGGGCTAGTCAGTGGGTGGTGGTCGCCACGAAGTGAAAAGGCTCGCAATATATTGCGGTATAGTGTCAATGTCACACTTCGGGTCTAATGCTCTGCCCAGTTCGACATTACCAAAGAAGTCTTGATGTGAGACATTAGATGTCGAGATATGCACATGCAGCATGCAATTCCGTCGGCAACTTTTAATCGTGGTCCGGCAACCACATAAGCCACGCGGACCACGATTAAAAGTTGCCATCCTCGAGGCTGACATCGACCACGTGCCACAAATCCGTACGAAATCAGAATCTAGAATCCGCTTAAGGAAGCATTGAATATCTGAAGGTGACTGAGGTGAGGTCCTGTGCTCCAGAAAAGTAAATCTTGACGCAGGCTCGACAGAAAGGTCATCTGCAGACGCCTTATTTTTGCAAGAGATTGTCAGTAGTAAGTAAAGTGTCCGCCTATCAAGCTTCCCATGCAAGGTGAATCTTTTTCTGCTCTTGCTGCGGTTTTCCGTGGAAGCATTCGCGCCACACGTAGATACCGCATAGTGCACCCCCACGCTGAATGATTTGAGGACGCCATAACGCCAAGTGAATATGTCCGACACGCAGCGGGACAGTGAACAGGGTCAATCGAGCTTGTGAACGGTAGTTGTGAGGTTGCAGGAAGGAAGGACAAACGGTGTCCCGAAGAAAGGCAAGGTTTGGTTACAGTGGGTAATCGGCTCGTGCACGGGATAGGCTCGTGCGCGCCCTATTACTATTTACACTAGTTGGTTCTGAAGTTTACGCGTACACGAGCCTATCCCGTGCACGAGCCAATCACCTACTGTAGCGCCTTGGCTTCTTCTTCTTCTTCTTCTGGTTGCGTAGTTCTAACATCGCATCGCATTCATCCCTCTGCAGCAACTCTTCCGACCATGGGGTCGATACAAATGGGCCGACGGTATGCTACGCCGTCATCAAGCACCAAAATCACTTTGCGATAGCCTGCCTCCCCGACATTCTCAAATGGTAGAAGAGTCAAAGGTTCCTGCAATCTCCTGCAGATGGCCGAAACAACCCACCACGACACAGTCAGAGAAAAGCATTCATGGTACCAGCCTCGGTGCGCGAAACCAGCCCCGTTGATGGCAAAAGCCAGTTTTAGACTTTGATGCAGCCACGGGTCGGTATGGCAGTTATCTGTCAAAATGTCACCCCCGGTTCACGGTACCGCTACTTACGATTGCGAATGCGACAGAACATAGCCTAGGACATTCCGTCGAATTTTCGGCTTTAAGCACACGATAGCGTGAAGTATTAGCACAGGAACTCTTCAGATCCGCGAGCTAATGCGTCATTGTTGTTGTTGACTCGTGTACCTGTTGCTGTCTACATTCAATGTGGGGTTTGCCGATCATCACGAAATCCACGACAAAGTTTCCTATTCCAGAAGACGACCTCATCGAATCGCCTGTATGTGGTGCCCTTGCACCATGGGGATCCAGGAACCTGCATGTAAAAGTGCTACGGCATTTGACCTTGTCACGTCTCCGGCGCTCCTGTCGGCACGCCCCGGATGGAGCAACAGCGGCGACTTAAGGAATAGCATGAGTCGCCAGATGAGGAAGGAGGTAGACTACTGTTTGGCTTCGGACGAGACGATGTACTTACATGACCCGCAAGCCGAGGCTCCCCGGTACTCTAAGGGCCGTCATTCGCGGGGATTAGCAGCGACTCTGTTAGCCCTGTCCGCCATTATGATACCAGCCATCTAGTGTGACCACTTAGGATCGACGACAAGACACGTCTCGCAGGCCATTAAGTAACGAAGGCGCTCTGTCATAGTCTCACATACCAGCACGAGCACAATGCATGGTATGTTGCTTTTCCCATGGCTTGCCACTGAACGGAAACGGCACCAAGCAGCGAACGGCAATATCTCCCATCTCACCGGGCATGTCGCAATTGCATGATCTGGACAACCCGTAATCAGGAAAAGAAGCCTGCTATGACAGACGGGCCGCGGAGCTACTCACAAGTAGGGTTTTTCCATGTTGCGTCAGAACAAGCCTAAATATGAGGGACCTTCTATCCCCACAGAGAACTAATCGGGTAAGTTGTTTGGGTTAAGATGAAGACGGATAGTTGGCTCGTCGATGCTTCGGGCGTGGCGGACGATGCTTCAGCGCCGTCTACTATACAGCACCGGTGTGGAGCAGAAAGATATAAGACCTGCTAGAGACGCCGAGAGTCGTATACCTCAGCTTTCACTTCTCGACTGCTAATTTACTTCTCCTCTACACTTCACAGTCGTCCTGTCGATAACCTCTATCCAAGATGCACGCCTCTACCCTACTTTCTATCCTCCCATTACTGGCACTATCGTCCGGTGCTCCAGTTGATGATGTCAAGCGCGCTGTATCAAGCTCCTGCCCTTCCTACACCATCATCGTACGTCTCCATCTCATTCAGACCCCACTTATGAAGAACACGCTGACACCAACAACCAGAACACCCGCGGCACAGGCGAAGCCCAAGGCGAGTCCTCCGGCTTCCGCACCATGAACTCCCGCATCCGCACCGCCCTCTCAGGAGGAAAGACCTACAACACCGTCTACCCTGCCGGCGCCAACCAGAACTCCGCTGCCGGTACACGCGACATCATCAACAAGATCCAAACTACGCTCGCGACCTCGCCCAACGAGTGCTTCGTCCTCGAGGGCTACTCGCAAGGCGCCCAAGCCACCGTGAACGCCATGCCACAACTCACCGGCGCGAGCTTCGATGCCGTCAAGGGCGTGTTCTTGATCGGCGACCCTGCACATAAGGCTGGGTTGGCGTGTAATGTCGATAACAATGGTGGGACTACGACGAGGGATGTGAATGGGTTGAGTGCAAGGTCTGGACCGGGAATTCCGAGTAATTGGGTCGGCAAGACGTTGGATGTGTGCATCTTCGTATGTATTGTTGGTGTCTTGTGATGGGAGAGTTATACTGACGATTTTGCTAGGGCGATGGCGTGTGTGACACGACGCACGGATTTGGTATTAATGCTCAACACTTACAATACCCGCGGGACGCACCTACGCAGAACCTTGGGACGACTTTCGTTACCAAGCAGCTGGGTGTTTGAGTGGCTCGACGGAGTGAAGGGGTCGATAGCTACCACTGATCTTTGCGCCTCATCAAGGCGTCTGCGACGAGGGCTGGAGAAGCCAAGTCGTTCACTTCTACATCAACAATTATATCATTGCTACACTACCACATTGCCCCTCAAGCCTGCAGACCCCAACATATGATATACGTACGTACTTCATCTTACAACATGAACGCCATCGACGTGATTCCCACGACGAGAGCAACAAAAGAAAGAAGAACGCGCTCAGTCGCAGCTGCGCCCGTGAACTGCACAGGATATCCGCCGATCGGCGTACCGTTTGGCTTCGTTTCATTAGCCGGTACACCAGTCGGCTTGCTGTACACGCCGCCGGTACCAACAACGTAAGTAGCATGCGAAGCCGACGATGGATTGACAGCTGGGCCGGAAGGCTGCGATGGCGTGTAGACCGGAGTAGAGCTAGGAGCCTTGCCAGGTGTTCCTCCGTAACCGGGCTGGGATACAGCCGGCACTGAAGAAGACGAGGGCTTGGAGCTTTGTTGAATTGGCGTACCGACGGCGGACGAGGCCTTGACGGACGATTGGGGAACGTTGTAACCTTGGCCTAGAGCAGACTGAGGAACGTTATGGCCTTGACCTGGAGTCGACTGAGGAGTATTGTAGCCCTGCCCCGGAGCAGATTGTGGAGGGCTGTAGTAGCCTTGACCCGGTGCCGAAGAAATAGCAGACTTGATAGTCACTATGACCATCGACGCCGTAATCGGGACCGTCACGACCGTCGTCTCAGTCAAAGTCTTGGTGATGGTGCTGAGTTGGCAGCCATAGCCACCGCACTGAGTAACCGTCTCACACGATTTCGTGATAATGGTCTTGGTAATAGGGACATAGCCGTAGGGTACCGACGAGTGTACAGTTGTTTTGGGGGTAGGGCTGGAGACTGGGGTGCCGTATCTGTTGTTGTGGATGGGAGTGGGTGCCGAAAAGGAGGCCGAGCTAGATGAGCTGCCTGCGTGACCTCCGTAGACAGGCGCATGGGTGGAGCTGCTTCCAGGATAGTCTCTGTACGCTGAAGAGCTCGAGGAGCTGCTTCCCGCATAGTGTCCAGAAATAGCAGAGCTTGAGGAGCTGCTGCTTGAACCCCCACCATATCTTTCCTTGATAGATACGGTGGAAGTGATTTGCGGTGCAGATGAGATCGTCGAGAAGGTCGACAAGGTTTTCATCGAAGCGGAAGAAATCTCTGACGATACTGAGGACTGGACCAAGCTACTAGAGGACAAAGGTTGGGTGCTACTTGCGGTTATGCTTTGTGATGCAGATGATATCGTCGAGAAGGTCGACAAGGTTTTCATAGAAGCGGAAGAAATCTCCGACGATACTGAGGGCTGGACGAAGCTGCTGGAGGACGGAATTTGGCTGCTACTTGCGGGCGACGAGGCTGGGACACTACTGTCCGAAGAGACTGGCGTGCTACTTGCGGATGACGGGCCTAGAGTGTTGCTCGCTGACGAAGAGGGTGGGATACTGCTATCCGTAGCGACTGGGATGCTGCTAATCGCAGAGCTTGGAATGCTACTCATAGACAAGACCGCCGAACTGCTCCCAGAAGAAACCACCGTACTAACTCCCGACGGAGGCGCAATCGACAAACTCGGCGACGCAACCGCTACACTAGACGAACTGATCGGAATCTTGACACAACCAACAGGGACCGCACTCTGCCTCCTGATCAGGGTCGCTTCGTTCTTCCACAAGTACGAGTAATCACCACCGCGCTTGATAGCACGGCGCTTCGCGTCAGCATTGGGGTTCTCCGCGAGAAGCTCAACGAAGGCGTTGGCTTGATCCGGGGTATATATCTTGTTGACGAGTGGGAACGACGCGTCGGCGAAGTACGTTTTGATAGCGGAGTCCAGATCACCGGAAGACTCGGCGGTGGAACAGTGCTGTGAAGAGATTAGCGAGGATATATCAGCCTGTATGGATAGATGAACTTACGCCCATGCCAGAAGACACTAGGACACGAGCGCCGCGGAATCCCATAGCGGAGTTCTGGGCAGAGATCAAAGGCGTAACGGGGTCGTACTGCGTGTTGATGAACAGGATTGGGTTCAGGGTAGCAATGTTGCTGAAAGATGATGTGAACTTCTCTTTTGCTTCATTCTTCCACAGCGAGCATTGGTATAGGGTTGTAAGGAGACCGCCGTCGCCGGCGTACTTGCTAGTCCTCTGGTAAATCGCCTTCCAGCGCTTGAAGTTGGCAACGGAGGGTGAGGGCCTCTGGATCACGTCACCACAGGTGATGCCATTGAGAGCCTGAGGTGCTTCCACCTTGGCGGAGTCGGTGGGTTGGAATGCATCTGAAGGTGCTGGCTGTGGCGCCTGTCCTTCGCCATCGTCCTGTCTGCGAACAGATCGTTTTGGGATGGTGGACTTGTCCTTGTAGTAGTTCCATAGATCGACGGCGAAGGAGTTGAACTTGGCTGGGTTGTACAGGACGGTTGTAAAGGTGTCGCGAATCACGTACGATTGTTCATATGTGAGGGTGGTTAGGAAAGTGTCGAAGTTTTGCTGCAGGGTTCTTCCAGTGACTCCATCAGTGGCAAGGGTGCACTTGGAAGGGCCAGCTTCGGCACAGAGAACGAAAAATCGAGCGACTGCCCTGTCTACGTCTGCGATGGCCTCTTCTCCACTATGTACGTTAGTTTACTGGTGTGCCTGATGTGGAGTGGGTGCAACTTACAGGCCACGGTAGTAGTCGGTAGGATTGATGTTACCATCAAGGACCATGCGATCGATCGACCGCGGAAACATGGCGGCAGTCGTTGCTCCGAGCAGTGTTCCGTACGAGTAACCCAAGTACCGAATGAGGTTATCCTCCCCGAGAGCTTCAGCAATGGCTTTGATGTCGCGTGCAACGTAAGCAGTTCCCATGAGCGCATTCTCCATCTTGTACTTGGTCTCAGCACATTTGTCGGATTGAAGGGTCAGCGCATCATAGATACTCTGAATGTCCGTATCTGTGTTCTTCAAATCACGAGACCTGGGCAGGTCTGGACAAGTGAAGGGGATGGATAGGCCGGTGCCACTGGATGAAATTAGTGCAGCTCAACGAGTAATTGTATAGATTAGGTTGTACCGTGGGTCGAAGCTAACGATATGGAAGTTCTTGCCCGCAAGCTCTTGCGTGGTCAGGCCTCCAGCATTGTCGATTATGCTTTCAATGCCACTTGAACCTGGCCCACCAGGATTGAAGATGATGGACTTGGTCTTCGAGTTAGGCTCCGAAGCAGGTACACGAACGAGACGCAGTTTCAGCGCCGAGCCCGTTGGGTTGGAGTAATCCATCGGAACCTCAAGTGTCGAGCATTGTAGCGACTGGATACCGTTGACAGGACAGGTAGTCCACTTGAGTTTTGATTTCTCGTAGCCGGCTGGGCATTCCTGAGCGAGGACGGAGGAGGCAATGAGTGCCAGTGCCGAAGCACTGTAGTGGAAATGCATATTAGTATTAGATCGAAAGACTGACTTGGGTGAGATGATATGAGAGAAGAGTCCGCACTGAAAAGAAACGACTCGAAGAGAATAGCTCTGGTTTTATCTTGATGCTCTTGATCAATGCACTCCTGCGCATCCAAACCTAACGAGGGTTCGTCGACGCCTCCGGGCCTACAATAGCACGCCGATACCGAAAACATGAAGAAAAGTAGCAGAACCCACGTCTGCGAGCTGCAAGATCTAGAACTGTCGTCTGAGTGTTGCGCCTCCACGTTCGTGGCTGGCTAACAACTGAGTGCTAGAATGCTCTTCATTGGCTCGCTCCCCTGACTATTGACGGATACAGCGCACAGACTGCCACGAGGCGTATTGACTTCGCTGAGGTACGCGAGAACTTGTACTTTCTGAGTGTAGCACACAGACATGACTTTGAAGCTTCAGTGGCTCCGAACATTGCAGCGATGTGCGCGAAATATATCCTCGAGGACTCGACTTCGAGGCTGTGGGACGAAAGTTCAGGATCCGAGTATAGAGACAGTACGTCCTGAGAAGCCATATCAGCCATGGCAACGGTAGTCGAACTCGTCGAATGTGGACATCAGTGCAGTTGTGTGTTAACTGGGATGCTTTTGCGGAAGATCTGGTGCTGGGGTGAGGAGGATCAGGGGCATTTGACATCTGTGTGGAGATTGTGAGGCTGAGAAGCGCAGATTGTAGCGCCTTGGCTCGGCGAAATAACAACATAGCGACCGGCACCTTGTGACTGAAGAGTATTCGGACAATCGATACTGCTGTCTTATGACATGGTCCGATACTGTGGTGTGAGTTCAGGGCACCATTTGCGCATACGGTAGAGATGTGGTGGGAATCATATTGTATTCATTCATTTTGTCACTTTTTCCAGTGCAATATCTACGTGAAGCAATGTCCCTCAAAGCTCACAACTCCGTCTCCCTTTCCGCAATTTACAATTCAACGCGCCCCAAACAGCACAAACGCTTAGATAAGCTGCTGAAAAGCACGGTCGAGAGGAGAGCGGAGAGGCTTGACGTCCTTGTAGAAGTCGATGGTGAGCTTCGCACGCTTGGCGATGCCCTCTGGGGTGAACTCGAATTTCTGCAGGGCTGGTTAGCATATTGCCTTGATACATAGCTATGTGGAGATATTGACTTACCTTGTAGACCTCCTTGTATGGGCCAGAGGCACCAAATCGGTTGAGACCGAACTGCTCGTGCGAGTACTTCTCCCATCCGAGTGTCGACATGACCTCAACAGACAAACTGGGGATGCCTCCGGGGATAGTCTTGAGCTGGTACTCTTTGGGTTGTGCGTCGAAGACCTCTGTGCAGGGCATGGAGACGACACGAGCGACAATACCCTGGTCCTTGAGGGTCTTGACTGCCTCCAAACAGATGGACACTTCCGAACCAGTGGAGACAAGGGTGATCTGAGCACCCTCGTTCTCGAGAACGGTGTATCCACCCTTGATACCAGTCTCAAGCGTCGAGCCCTCAAGCTGTGGCAGGTTCTGGCGGGTGAGAGCCAGGATAGATGGCGTACCCTTGGAGGTAAGAGCCATGTAGTATGCAGCAGAGCACTCGTTTCCGTCAGCCGGGCGCCACACCATCATGTTGGGTAGAGCACGGAAATGCGCGAGGGTCTCGATAGGCTGATGAGTTGGACCGTCCTCACCCAGACCGATCGAGTCGTGTGTTGCGACGTAGATGACGCGCTGGTGTGAAAGGGAGGACAGACGGACGGCACCGGCGGCGTATGAGACGAAGTTGAGGAAAGTTCCTCCAGCGGGAATGATGGTGCCGTATGCGGACATTCCGTTCATGACAGCAGCCATGGCGTGCTCACGGACACCATACCTGACATAACGGCCAGCCCACTCGCCGATACCAAGATCCGGAGGCTGGAAGTCAACAGCCTTCTTCCACCTGGTGTTGTTGGAGCCCGTCAGATCGGCTGAGCCAGACAGCAGCTCGGGAATGACATCGTGGATAGCCTCGAGAACGCTCTCGGACAGCTTTCTTGATGCAATAGCGCTATCGGTAGGCTTGTAAACAGGGAGGGCCTTCTGCCAGCCCTCTGGGAGCTCGCGGGTCAGTCGTCGCGCGAGGTCTGCGTGTAGGTCCTTGTGCTCCTCTCCGTACTTGGAGAACAGCTTGTTCCACTCCTCCTCTGCGGCGGCACCCTCTGCGGCGTGCTTGTGGTACATGTCATAGACCTCCTGGGGAACGACAAACATCTTTTCAGGGTCGAAGCCGAACTTGGACTTGACTTGCTTCATGTCCTCCTCCTTGAGAGGGTTTCCGTGGACACCTCCAGTGCCCTGGAGCTTGGAGCCGAAACCGATGGTGGTGGTGAGCTTGATCATCGAGGGCTTGTCGGTGACTTTCTTGGCCTCCGCAATAGCCTTCTCAATACCCTCCAAGTCGGAGTCTCCGTCCTTGACGTGCTGTACGTGCCATCCGTAGGACTCGAATCGCATGGAGACGTCCTCAGTGAACGCGCACTTGGTGTCACCGTCTACCATTTGTTAGCCACGCTTCTTTCTCTATCTCGACTCTAGACTCACCAATGGAGATGTGGTTGTCGTCGTAGATGGCGATGAGGTTGCCGAGCTTCAAGTGGCCGGCCATTGAAGCAGCCTCGCTGGCAATACCCTCCATGGCGCAGCCATCACCGAAGAACATGAAAGTGTGGTTGTTGATCAGCTCGAAGCCGGGCTTGTTGAAGACAGCGGCGGTGTGCTTCTGCGCCATGGCGAGACCGACGGCATTGGCGAAACCCTGGCCGAGAGGGCCGGTGGTGACTTCGATACCGGGGGTGTCGTGGGCCTCAGGGTGACCGGGTGTGATGCTGTCAACTTGCTGTTCACAATCAGCAAACCATTTCACCAAATTTTCGTCTGAAGGTCACCTACACGGAAAGCCTTCAGGTCGTCGATGGAGACCTTGTAGCCGAAAAGGTGGATCAGCGCATACTGGAGCATGCATCCGTGACCGTTCCTGCGCGCCCAAGTCAGTACATCATCTCTGCTACTGTCGAATATGATGTGAAAGAAGGCCAAGCCGTGAATGCCACCGGAGAAGCGCGGAAGTGCTGCTTGAAGCTACATATGCCTCTTTTCAGTTTTCCCAACTGCAAAAAGCACTATGGCAGCTCCGCGTCTTCCGCGGAAAAGCTGTTGAGCTTTGTTTGGATGTTTTCAGATCCAGCTTCGTCCTCAGAGACCAGCCATTGGCTCAGATCTGTGTGCAATTGATGTAACAGAATTCGGAGATACGTACGAGAGGACAAATCGGTCGCGGTTTACCCAATCTGGGTTCTTGGGGTTGAAAGTCATGAACTTGTTCCACACAACGTGAGCCACCGGGGCCATGCCCATAGGGGCGCCCGGGTGGCCTGAGTTGGCCGTAAATGTGGCATCGACCTAGAAACAGCAAATATCAGTAATTGCCCTCCTATCGCGACGCGGCATGATGTTGAGAAAAAGATTGCGATAGCGGGGTAGCTATTCGCGAGCATGGTGGGGCATCAGCGCGAGGAGAAACCTACCGCAAGGGTGCGGATGGTGTTAATAGCAAGCTCGTCGACCTTTCCGTACGGCATGATGGGCAGATCTGACGTGTGTAGAGGAGGATGAGAGAAGGGTAAGTGAGGGAAAGGAAAAGTCGCGGCGGGCTTTAGGGCAGAATGACGGGTTATGTACAAAGGTGGGCTGCGACTACCCACCACTAAATGTTGACATGGATGGCCCGCGCAGTTGGTGGGGTTGCTCGCCACGAGCCCGATAATTAATACGTCAGCCAGTCGCTGCAGACCTCAGGCATCTCGCGCGTCCATGAATAAGCACCGCAATGCGCTGACCGCAGCCAGACACGACCAGCGTGCCTGACTGGCAATTACTAACTTCTTACTCTGGACTGTCTGCTTCCCTAATCAGTCACAAAGCAAACGCCGACATGTTGATTTGACTACGGTGAACATCGCCCATAGGTAGCCTCTATTCGCGTGTCAGTAGCGACAATTTTTCCACATTGTGAGATTCTTCCGTAGAACCGCTATCGGCGCCGCGGCCGATACAGATTGAGGCTCAAGTCGATGGACCCCCAAGCTCCGTTCCTGAGTAGAACCGTGCATTTATCCTATTCTCCGAGAAAATAGTGTAGTCTGGCTCAACGTGGGACTAGTTGGCAGGGCAATTGGATAATAAAGACTGAGACTGGGATGAGCTAGACTATCTCTACCATTTACAACTCAACATGTTCCTCTGTGCCAACTCTAGCCAAGACGAAGACCACGCCGCTGAAGAAAGACTTCACAATCTTGTAAGTCGTGAATACTGCCCCCTGGAGCATACGAGCGAAAATGAAGTGACATGAGCCGGCGAATAAAACAGAGACGAGCAAATTGACAGATCGCAAAGCTGTAGCAAAGTAGGTATATCTCTAAACATTACAGAATAATATACCACATACATGTTACTACCGAGACAAGGCATCTGAACAGTTCAATGTGTGACACACGTAAGCTCACTTCTGTCTCAAGCCACGAACTGCATGCTTCAACGACAGATAATCAACATCAACGTCAAGAACACACAGCCGCAAAGAGTCTGGCAATCATATGTGTATAGACATATAAATTCCAACCAAGCGCAATGGGTATCTCGTACTCTACAATCTAAGAAAAGCCAACACCCACAAGTCTCACTCAACTACACAACAAAACTTCCCACCCAATAACCAGCCACTACACAATGCCAGTACAGTTCCACCAAACCGCAACCCACCTCCCCAGAATCAAAATATAACAGAAGAAGAATCAACTCCACCAAGCACCTCCTCACCGTCCACCCCACCCAACACTAATAAACAAATCCTCCCCCTTCCTCGACGGCGTCAACCTCGGGACCCACACGGGACTCTTCAACCCTTCTCCATCCCCGCCAATATCGTGATTGACATCCCTCCCAACATTAATCTCCTGCATTTCATTCCGTCGGCGGCGCGAACTCAACGTCTGTCTATCATCCCTGACCTTCGAAACTACTTTCAGCGGCGCCACAACGTCGCTGGAGCCGCTTTGCGTACGGGACTTGCGCATCTCGGTTTTCGAGCGCGGGGTGGAGGTCCATGACTCGGCGCTGTTGCTGCGTGTATGTGTGCGCGGCGGGGAGCGGAATGGGTCTTTGAGGGGCTGGGGCGCGGCGCCTGGGTTCATGGGTTTAAGTGGCAAGCGCGTTTCGAGCAGGAGGGGCGCGAGGTCTTTGTGTCTGTTCTGCAAAAGATGGGATGTGGACGGCGGACTACGCGGTAAAGCTTTACGCGGACTTCTCGCACTGTTGCTTACACCCGTGGGACTCCTAGGAACAAGTTGATTCGACGCGCGCGGTACTTTCGGATACCGCAGTTTCGAAAGCGGGGATTCGGCGACAGGCGAGAGCTTGTCGTCTGAGAGTTGCTTGTCGGAATCTTCGTCTTCGGGTGTGGGATCGCTGGGGTCTGCGGTCTCAAAGGATGTTTGGGAGGAGCCGGAGTCGCGGAAGGGAGTGGAGGTGCGGGAGGCGGTGCGCGAGACGGTGGAACCTGAGCGCTTTTGGCGGACTTGCATGCCGCGGGGTGAGTTTCGGGAGCGGGGGATTGGGGTGGGACTGGGGCGAGGGACGGGGTTGGGGTGCGAAGAGAAGTAGTAGTCGTCGATGTCGCCTGGATTTGAGCTGCCAGGTGTAGCTTGAGGGGAGGTGGAAGATGTCTTTCGGAGTGGAGGAGCGAGTCTGTTGGTTTGCAGGGGAGGAAGTTGTTTGGGTGAGCCTGTGGATGGGAACTGGTTTGCGATGATTCGCTGAGGCTGAGGTCTTTCGTGGCGGACAGGAATGTCTAGGAAGAGCTCGGAACGCCTAGCTGATTGTCTTTTGTTCTGTTTGAGCGAAGCAGGAAGGCCGGTAGCAGTATCGAACGTTGAGGCTCGCTTCGACGACTGAAGGCTACGGATGGGTGGGATAGGGACTGGAGGAGCTGGGAGTAGCACTGACGACCTTCGACGCGCTGCCGTCTCGTCTTCCTCGAAAACGGTCTCTTGTGTCATGGTGCTGAAAGGGCGGTATGGAACACCGAGGCGTGATTGCCCAGGAGTGAGATGTGGTTGCTGTGTAGTCGCTGTCACAGCATTGCGAGATGGTGCCGAATTCCCATCTAGCTCAGCGCTGATGGCCACACCAATTTGGCTCAGGGAGATCGATGTGTCGGACGAGTTGTTTACTTTACCAACAACACTGTTCTGAATGGGCCGTGCCGGGTACAGTGCGGCTGGATGGTTCCGACTTGGTCTGATGCCTTTGTCCGCTGTGCGAGCAATTAGGACTGGAGCCATCGGAAACCGCTTCGGTGGTTCCGGTTGACTTCCCACCTGAACAAAACGTGATACGCGTGTTGAGTACTTTCTCGACTTCCGGCCCACGTTCTTCTCGTCCGAGTCGAACTCATGCTTCTGCTCTCTTCGCCGCCTCAAACAAACACTCATGGCCATGAGGCCAATAGCGATGACAAATGCTGCGACAGCAGCTACAGACAGGCCAGCGATCTGAGCCGGTGTCATCTTACGAGGCTCTTGTGCTGTCACTGGTGATGCTGTGAAGGTTGCGGAGGCCAATTGAGACGTGAGGGTCGCGAGTGTTGTGGAAGTAGCATCCAGGATTGAGTCCACGATGACTGACTGAGTAGATACCGCACGTGATTGGAAAGTGGTTGTAATGGTGGGAATAGCAGTCGTTTTGGGAGGACTGGATGATGTGCGAGGGGCATTTGTGGCCACAACGGTAAGAGCGGTCTTGGTGGGCATGACCGCTTCGCGTTGTCCTAGACACACATTGTATGCCGATCCCGCCGCCTTGTCGGCCATGGAGCAAGCCGAGTACACGCACCCGAGAGCCACTTCGCCGAGTGTCTCTCCATTATTACTATAACGCGAACAGAGACATTGAATATTTTCTTGACCAGAACATGCCACAGGGAATTTCTCGGCCAGCGAGGCCTGTAGACATGACTGTGCGCATGAGGGAACGCTTTGTTGAAGAGTACTTGGAAGAGACGTTGGCTTGGAAACGACAGTGGCCAGCGGCGAGGCTGCAGTTAGGGTAGCAGAGAAGATGCATAGCCGTCTAAGATGGCTTGAAAGCATAATGGTACAGTATCTGCACGGTGGTAAGCTTCATGTTGCGATACGGCGTGGTGGGACTGTCTGAACTCACTAAGAGATCTAGACGACATGAGGAAGACAATGACACGACAGTAGGAAAGGGCCGACCAGCAGCGAAGATGCAAAGGAAATTGAAGGAGATAACTCAAGGAAAGTCGTAACGCATCGCTCGTCTCGAAAAGTTCTGTTGACGCATCAAGAGGAACTCAGGCGACGGATGGTAGGTCGTCAATATGTACCGCCAGTCTCAACAGGCGCCCTGACTGCGTTGCACCTAGGCAACCGCTGAGGCGATGTATTAGTGGCTTCCCGGAGCAGTTTGCAGCCATTGTAAGCGCTCGGGACATGTGAGTGCAGCGATTGATCAAAAACGCGGTCGTCGCATGGTGTCGTGATGCAAGAAGGCTATTTTGGGGCGGGTCCATTCGACGCCTTGCCGGATTGGTACGCTATAAGCGCCCACGTCAACGCTTACCTGCTATAACAACCTATGAATGGACAGCTATCCTCTACTTTTCGTGCAAAAATGTAAAAGCGAGCCTTGGCCTACGTGCAAGCAGCGGTAACGCTGTACGCCATGTCGACTCTAGATTCACACTTCCATCGTCTTTTGCATGCAGTGCTTCATGCATCCGCCAGCGCCACATCGATAGAACACGGCGGCGTCGGTGCGAAACCTCGCTCGTACCACTCTCTACGTCAGATGTGAGTAACGTAGCGCTTGCTATGTGTCTTGGTGGAGAAACAGGAGATGAATGACAGGAGAAAGGAAAAGATGACGAGAGCTTTGAAATGCAGAGCTTGAACCGACACTCTTTGACATGTTGCTAGAGCAGAGCCGTGGTCACGTCGTACTCAGTCGGGACTCGTGCGGTGGGCGTCGTACAAGAGAGCAGTGGTGCCTGTTGTGCTAGACCAGCCTCGGCGATGCATTGCTGGACGATCCTCGTAAACGATGCGACTGTGCGAGTATCTGGGGAATGTGAAATTGAAAATGCAGGCTGAGGTGTCAGTGAAAAGACGTCGAGGAGGGACAGGACTGTTACTTGTGGATCAAGTACAGATCCTGACCGTGTAACGCCACATCCGACGACCAACAGAATGGATGCACTTGATCGAAACATGGTTGACATGTTCTCTAGTCGTGGTCGTGAATCAGTTGAGGTTCGGTCTCCTTTCTCAGGCCAATGCGTCCACGTGGAGTGTGGTGTAGCGTATTGATCCTCCATCGATTTGTCGTGGACCAAGGAACTTGCCATCGATCTGCGCAATTCGCAATATTGTTTCGTGTCGTGGTGGTGTTTGTAGTTCGCTGTCACCTGTCGGTCGCAAATACCTACTCAATCCCTTCACATGTTGAAAGCTCGCAGTGGCGAGTGCAGACTTACATCTGGGTCGAGAGGCAGGAGACGCGAGCGCAATTAGAGGATGGCACCTCGGTTGAGTTGCGCGAGTCGAGAAGATGAGCACGACACGCCGGCGGTTTTGGCGAGTGTCCAAACAAGGCTACCGTCCGGCGTGCTATTGGTCAGCAAAGCTGCGACAGGAGTGGCAGCCAAAGATGCACTGCAATGCTTTGCTGGTCTTGAAAATCTCGGCGAGTGACACAAAGACGTCGACAAACGTCGAACAACAGCAGAGAAAACGAGACGTCGGAGGATGGGTTCAGGGCCTGTCAATCCCAGACACGATGCGATGGCAGTGCTAGTGAGAGGTTTCAGAGATGCTGGGACCCGTCCGCTGTGGGCCCGGGATCAGACTTCTCATTCGACTAAGGAACTTTAATCTTCCTCAGGGCTTCTGGAAAGCTGCTATGCGGGGCCAAGCGCTGCGGGAAGCGCATCTAGCGGTCATTGTAGGACAGCGCTTCCATGTCGAACAGGTGCAACAGAGGCTCGGGGAGGATGGGCAGAACCTGGTACCTGTCGTGCTCTGGGCCAACTGCGAAGTTGCGGTATGCCGACTGCGGACGAACACGCGGGCATATGGGCGAGGCATGCATACCGCGACGTACCATGGCCCCAGAATAGCCTCACGACGGCGACGTACAGGCACTCGGGGCTTTACTCAGCATCTACAAACACACGCTCCTGGCTCTGCCCATTCACCCTCGGACAGACAGGTGTCGGAGTGGAGTGTGGAGGCCATCTGGTGTGCTACAAAGGCCGTGCGCGCTGCTAAAAGGCCACCCATGAAAGCCGTCGATGGTTAGGGACAAGCGTCGTCTCCTTTCGCAGCCATGCCAAAAGCCCTCTCCTGCCTCGCTCTCCTGGTCGTCCATCCCGCGCCCTCTGCGACTAAATCCAGAGTCTGTCTTCTGTCGTGCAACCCTCGCCTGCGCTGCGTCCAGTCGTCTTTGGTTGCGCTGCTGGAGATCCGCGAGTGACAGAAGCTGCGAACCGACCTTGCAGCAATTGCCCTGAGACCCGTCCCAGCACTAGCGAGCGAGCCTCTCCATCCAGTCGCCAGCCATCCCTTCACCCACCACACGTCCTCCACCGCCGACCACCTTCACCTCCACCTGCATCCTCGTCCGCCCCTTCCTATCCTTCCGCGCCGGCATTGTTTGAAGACGTGCATCTTGTAATAACAGGTGAGCGCCTTCCCCTCCCGCAGTCGCGCCTGCCTCAAGTGCTGGCAGCCAAGAGCCGCTGCTGTCTGACCAAGCAAAACCAAACGGACCGCACCAAACGCGCATCGCCAGCCTACGCTACATTGCATTGTATTGGACTCGTTGTTGACAGTAGCCCCAGATTTCCGCGTTGGCCGGCCTCGACGGAAGATCGTTACGTACCTCGTCACCACCCACGCCCTAATAATCATCCACCACCACCGCCATCATGGGTTGCGGAATGAGCACAGAGGAGAAGGAGGGCAAGCAGCGGAATGAGGAGATTGAGAACCAGCTCAAGCGCGACAAGATGATGCAGCGCAACGAGATCAAGATGCTGCTGCTCGGTGAGTACCACGCGATGCACGGCTCGGTAGAGTGACCTAACACCCCCAGGTGCCGGTGAATCCGGCAAGTCGACCATCCTCAAGCAGATGAAGCTCATCCACGAGGGCGGCTACTCGCGCGACGAGCGGGAGTCGTTCAAGGAGATCATCTTCAGCAACACGGTCCAGTCGATGCGCGTCATCCTGGAGGCCATGGAGTCGCTCGAGCTGCCCCTTGACGACCAGCGCGCCGAGTATCACGTGCAGACCATTTTCATGCAGCCCGCACAGATTGAGGGCGACAACCTGCCTCCGGAAGTCGGCGGCGCCATCTCCGTGCTCTGGAAGGACGCCGGCGTGCAGCAGTGCTTCCAGCGCTCGCGCGAGTACCAGCTCAACGACTCCGCCAAATAGTGAGTGTAAGATCCAATCGCTTCAGTGTCTATACTAACAAACCAGCTACTTCGACTCCATCGACCGCATCGCCGCCCCTGATTACATCCCCAACGACCAGGACGTCCTCCGCTCGCGTGTCAAGACGACGGGTATCACCGAGACCACCTTCATCATCGGCGACCTCACATACCGCATGTTCGACGTCGGTGGCCAGCGGTCGGAACGGAAGAAGTGGATACACTGCTTCGAGAACGTCACCACAATCCTCTTCCTCGTCGCCATCTCCGAATACGACCAGCTCCTTTTCGAAGACGAGACCGTGAACCGCATGCAGGAGGCCCTCACATTGTTCGACTCCATCTGCAACTCGCGGTGGTTTGTCAAGACATCTATCATCCTGTTCTTGAATAAGATCGACAGATTCAAGGAGAAGCTGCCCGTCAGCCCCATGAAGAACTATTTCCCCGACTACGAGGGCGGCCCAGACTACGCTGCGGCCTGTGACTACATCCTGAACCGATTTGTCTCGCTCAACCAGCACGAGACCAAGCAGATTTACACACATTTCACTTGCGCCACAGACACCATGCAAATCCGTTTCGTCATGGCAGCAGTAAACGGTCAGTACACTGCACATCGCAAAATCATTGACGCCTAGCTAACGCATCGCAGATATCATCATCCAAGAGAACCTGCGGTTATGCGGTCTAATATAATGAGCACGAGCGGCGGAACAAAATCGAAACATATCCAGCTTGGATCTTCAGTTGCATGTCTTTGACGAGGGCCAGAAAGCACGCTCATGTCCCATTACAGGCGTTGTGGTTTCAGCAAAGCTTCCTTCCTGTACACCGAATGGCTTGAAAAATTTCGAGCAAATTGGGAGCGCCTTCTTTCCTCTCTCTCTCCTTTCGATTGATACCCTACTGGCGGGACAAAAAAGGGGCAAACATGTGTCTGTTTTCGTAGGCTGGAAGAAGGCAACACTATCACAAAGAGAGTCCATTCGTGCGGTTCAAAGAATGAGCGTCCTTTGGTTTCCTCTTTTTTTCTAATACCATTCCATTCGAGTACTTATTGAGCATCTTGACTTTTTCTTGCGCTGCTGGGTGTGGGCACTATTTATATTGTTCGAGTATTTTATGTAGGCAATGAATGAAGAGCTGATTCGAATGTCATGGCATGAAAGTGGACGACCGCGGAGCATTGACGATGTAGTGGTTGTTTACTCACGGGACGATTTGTTTTGTTTCACGCCTTGCATATCAATCCGAAACAATGACGCTTATGCTTTCCACTTCCGCAGATCCAGACGCGCGGATAAAGGTACAAAGCAGGGGAGGATGCTGCAAACGACATTGAACAATCACAACGTCAATAGCACATTGAACGAAATGACACTACATGGGACTATGCAGAATCGCGTATCGCCACGGATCTGGTCGCCATGGAAGATGCGTAGATGTTGGATGCTGGTGCTTACTCGTGGGTACATATATGTGCGTTTTTGGTCGATGACTAGGAATCGTGCATCGTACATTTGAATTTGTTGGTATTTGCGATGGAAGAATGGGGATAGAGAGGTTGTGCGGGGGATGATTTGCAAGGTGATGAACAAGGTGAAAGGTGAAGGTCTTGGCGTGGGGGAGAGGATGGATGGTGAGGCTGGGGTTTCGGGGACCGAGTGCTGGTGTATGATATTACGCGTGTGGACGGGAAATAGGGACTATACACATGATTAGTACGGCCGAGAAGGACTGCGTGTTCTTACTCCTTGAAAATTCAGTTCATGTACCAAGGTTAGTTAACTAATACTTTCGACCGCTATGGAGTGCTTGATAGTGCTCATTTCGACATTTTCACGTCTAGCACTGTAACGAGTATAATAGAGGGCGTTCATGCTATTTGGAAGCGAGAAGTCTGTGTATTCAATGATGATGAAATTGCGAATTGCTACTTGAATGGTCGGTGGTGCTTTGCAGTGAATAGAAGGCGTGTACTGATGCTGATGTGTCGACACTCACTCGTGATTCAATACACGTGGGTGCAGACGTGAATATCAAGATCGTGCTTCGATTCGTAGAAAGCTCGAGGTATGCAGTATCACGCACATAGAGGTAACGACAGCATATTCGAGAGGCGGTGATATGTGCGAGAAGAGTAGTAAATAGTAAGAGGTACTCAACCGTGACATAGAGAAGATCCGTCGACTAGATATCTGCTCGGCTACGCTGTGAAGTCGATCTGTCCGTCCGTGTTTTGCTCGAGATCCACGTTTTCATCAGACGGGTAGCGGCTCGCACGGAGCTGGCGGATGAGCTTTGGAAAGCTTGTGTATTGTTCCAGTGGAACTATGACGTCGCCAGAGACCAAAATGTAAGCAAGTGAGCTCCACTACGATGCTCTGCGGGGAGCGGCATACCTGGCATGTGTGAAACCAATGTCTGGAAGGCTGAAGAGTCGAAAGGAATATTTCTTCCGTGCTGATGTGAGGGCTCTGCAGTGGCTTGTCTGGTGTACCGTGTTGAGGAACATGACGAATCACCACCATCGCCCTGGACAAATACTTGCCGGTCCAAGATGCCTTGCCTCGTAAAGCAGTGCGAATCCTCCGACTCTACAAGCGACTAAACATGGAAGGTGAGCAGCAGGTACATGAGCGTAGAGGGCATGCGGCTAGACATGTTGGGAAGTGCTCGCGTAGAAGCTCCAGACGACGAGATAACAGAGGCGGCAGCGCTCAAAGCAGCAATGTCACCGCACAATTGGCGACTGAGCGGCTGTTGAGTCGCTGGGTGTCAGTCAGCCTCTGGCGTGCGGCGGACAAAAGAAGCGGGCTGCGGCATTTTCGGCCACAAATTTGAGTGTCGCAGTTGACGGATCAGTGGAACGAGCGTGAGTACCGGTGCTATGGGGTAGGGTAGGGCAGGGCAGTGGTAGGGCAGACTTGCTTCTTATGGTGCCGCCCTGAGTGATATGGATGGGCTGGAGAGCAATCGCTTCATGCGGAGGGTTGGCCGTGCCGCAGAGGCGTGCTGTGGTCATGTACAGTATATATAGCGATGCTGTAGTAACAACAGACGCGGAGCTTGTCGTCGATCCTCGCATGTCTGGCACTTCCTCGAGACCGGCAGGCACGTTCCTCTCCATGTGCCAGTGCCAGTGCCAGTGCCAGTGCCAGACCTGACCAATGTTCAGCTCGCGTGCGGACCCCAAAGAGCCCCATCCATTCACTCCCATCTCATCCGAGCCTCAGGCCACGCACCCTATTCACCTCGCACCTCTCCTACCCCTACAGTTGACGCCCCATGAGACCCTAGACGGCAGCGCTACATGCCATAGAACGACAAGACTGCCCTTCCGCGGCGGCACTCAGTAACAAGCAATCTTGGCTACGGCGGCCCAGCAGGCGGGTTCCGCATAGCCACTGGGGCGGCGTATGCCCGCGCCCACGACGTAGCTACTATGAAGCGAACACGGCCGCCATTTACCACGAAACTGTCTCTACCCGCCCGCTTCAAGACCAACGGCACCAATTCCACACCCACGAACGTCCCACACAGCCGGCATACGAGTCCAAAGCACGCAATGGAGCAAGCAAAGCCCGGCCTGATGCTGAGGGCGCATGTGCTCAAGGTACGCTTGTCTGGTGCAGCGTTCGTTCGCCGCGGGAGAGCGACAGAGGGCTACCGTACCGTACCATCACCGGCACCAGCTAACACGCGCGGCAGGGCAGGAACCTCGCTGCAAAAGACCGCAGCGGCACCTCAGACCCGGTAAGGGAGAATACTGCTGTATATACACTCCATCCGAATGCTGACCGCCGCAGTACCTCGTCCTGTCCCTCGGCGACGCAAAGGAAGCCACGCCCACCATCAACAAGTCGCTCAACCCCGAATGGAACACGGTACTGGACCTGCCCATCGTGGGCGAGCAGAGCCTCCTCCTCGAGGTCTGCTGCTGGGACAAGGACCGGTTCGGCAAGGACTACATGGGCGAGTTTGACGTCATCCTCGAGGACCTGTTCACGAATGCCCTCGCCCAGCAGGAGCCGCAGTGGTTTCCCCTGCAGTCGCGGCGCACGGGCAAGAAGAAGTCGGTCGTCACGGGCGAGATCCAGATCCAGTTCTCCATTGTCGACACGAGCAATGCCGCCGCCGCCCACGACGAGGTCATGCATAAGTTCATGGCCATCGCCGGGAACTCGCCGAGCCCAGACGACGAGGAGGCCGAGATGCTCCTGCGCGCCGACAGCAATAACACTGATGCCGAGGACGACGACGAGAGCTCCGACGAGACCCAGGACGAGTCGAAGAAGGCCGAGAAGAGGGAGAAGCGGCGCAAGAGGCTGAGGCTGGCCCGCCTGAAGAAGAAGGCCAAGCAGATGAGCGGCTACGAGTACTCGAGCAACGGCGACGTGGCAGGCGTGCTCTTCCTGGAGATCCAGAAAGTCACGGACCTGCCCCCGGAGCGCAATGGTGGGTGTCTGGACCAACCCTACAACCTCCTCATACTAATCTCAAGTAGTCACCCGCACCTCCTTCGACATGGACCCCTTCGTCGTCACCTCGCTCGGCAAGAAGACGTACCGCACCAAGACGGTCAGCCACAACCTCAACCCCGTATACGATGAGAAGCTCGTGTTCCAGGTCCTGCGCCACGAGACGAATTACTCGGTCAGCTTCACCGTCATCGACAAGGACAAGTTCTCGGGCAACGACTATGTCGGCACCATCAGCCTTCCCTTGGAAAAGGTCGTTGCCCATGCGCCCCAGGCCGACCCCGAGACCGGTCTCTACAAGCTGCCGGAGCCGTCAGACTCTCCAGGCACACAGTCACAATCAGAAGCCAGACGTTCTCGCTTCCGCCTGCCCATGTCGCGCTCATCTTCTTCACATAGTCTGTCCCGTCTAGCGCGACCAAGTCTGAAGAAGGAGAACTCGTCGGGCTCACTCTCCACCAAAGATCTGCCCATCCATCCAGCAGCGCCAACCAGCAACCCGTCATCAGATTCGAACGGCCATCTTGCTCCAGGGCCAGGCACGCCCGGTGGTACAATTGTGGCAGACCCTATGGCTGTAGATGACCAGGACCTCAGGATGTTCACGCTGCCGCTCGAGATGAAGCACAAGGAGAAATGGGAAGACAAGCACAACCCTACCTTGTACGTCCGGGCCAAGTACCTTCCATACACTGCCCTGCGGCAGCAGTTCTGGAGGGCCATGCTCAAGCAGTACGACGCCGACGACAGTGGCTTGCTGGACAAGGTCGAGCTCACCACCATGCTTGATACGCTTGGGTCAACCTTACACGAATCAACCATCGACAGCTTCTTCTCCCGATTCGCCGCCCAGCACAACAACGAGGGCCTCTTGACGTTTGATGAAGCCGTCATATGTCTGGAAGATCAGCTTCAAGCTACAGATTACAAGTCGAACAACGGTGCCTCTACGAGTGGCTTCCTGACACCAGGTGGTGCAGCAACACCTATGATGCAATCCGGAGACCTCACGCCCATCAACCAAAATGCATCTAGTACTTCAATTCCCGCGCTTGAGACCGATTATCTTGGCAAGGCAGGCGAAGAGGGCGATGTTCTTCATGATGATCTGGCAGACGACAAGGGCGAGGAGCACGTCATCGAGATTCGCGAGTGTCCCATCTGCCACCAGCCCAAGCTCAATAAGAGGTCGGATGCTAATATCATCACTCACATTGCTACCTGTGCCAGCCAAGACTGGCGACAAGTCAACAACATAGTCATGGCAGGCTTTGTTACTTCGAGCCAGGCTCAACGCAAGTGGTACTCCAAGGTCATCACCAAGATCTCATATGGAGGCTACAAGCTTGGTGCCAACTCTGCAAACATCCTTGTTCAGGATCGCTTGACTGGCCAGATCAACGAAGAGCGAATGAGTGTCTATGTACGGTTGGGCATTCGTCTGCTCTACAAGGGTCTGAAGTCCAGCAACATGGAGAAGAAGCGAAGTGGGTACTTTGATACGTCTTGTAAGACTGCCTGCTAACAAGTCCCAGTCCGCAAACTTCTCAGATCCCTAAGTATCAAGCAAGGCAAGAAATACGATGATCCGGCTTCGGCTGCTGAAATTCTGCCCTTCATTGCTTTCCACCAACTCGACATGTCTGAAGTGCTCCGACCAACTTCTGAGTTCAAGAGCTTCAATGACTTCTTCTATCGAGCCCTCAAGCCTACTGCGCGTCCTTGCTCTGCACCTGAGGATCCGCGCGTCATTGTCTCGCCTGCCGACTGCCGCTCTGTCGTCTTCAACACCATCGACTCTGCGCAAGCCATCTGGGTCAAGGGTCGCGAGTTCACTGTGGAGCGTCTTCTGGGCGAAGCTTACCCGCAAGACGCGAAACGTTATCATGGCGGATCACTTGGTATTTTCCGACTTGCGCCGCAAGACTACCATCGCTTCCACATCCCCGTCGATGGTGTCATGGACGAGCCCAAGCTCATCGAGGGAGAGTATTACACCGTCAACCCGATGGCTATCCGATCGGCACTAGATGTGTACGGCGAGAACATTCGTGTCATCTGCCCGATTGACTCTGTCGCTCATGGTCGTGTCATGGTCATCTGCATTGGCGCCATGATGGTGGGTAGTACCGTTATCACGCGCAAGAAAGGCGAGAATGTGAAGCGCGCAGAGGAGCTTGGGTACTTCAAGTTTGGCGGTAGCACTCTTCTCCTTCTATTTGAGCCTGGCCAAATGAAGTATGACGATGACCTGGTCGACAACTCCAACTCGGCGCTGGAGACACTCGTAAGTCGCGTCACTGTAAGCACCAGCATCAATGCTAATCTTCCACCAGGTCCGCGTCGGAATGTCAATCGGCCACAGCCCTAACAGAGCCGCGCATCTTCCCGACATGCGCAAAGACAATCCCACACACGAAGAGAAGCAGGACGCAAAACGTCGCATCGAAGGCAGTATGGCGCCCGAAGGCGTCAAGGGACCTATGCCCGGCGCTGGAATGTAAAAGTAGGATATTCAACATATTGGGTATGAGGACCGCATGTCGGCTATGGATACGTAAAAGGCGGATAGGCTTGAATAGAGTAGAGAACGAACTGATGATGGATATGAAAGCATATGGATAAGCGGCTGAGGGTGCTGCTTCTCTTTTGGCGTTTTGAGCGGCTGTGTTGGCGTGGTATTCAACTATCTGTATACGTGAATGAGCAATTCTAGAAATGAAAGTACATTGCTATCGATACTTATTTGATTGAGATCTTGTAAAGTAAGGGCAATCGTGTTCCTCGATGCGATGTGGTGAAATTCGTGGTGAGATCATGTGCGTCGCTTGATTAGGCTAGCGGTACTTGGTTTGTTTACACGCCCGCTCCCCATGGCAAGAGCCACCGCACACACCACTTCCCTGCTCCCGTGCCACGAACCCTCATCGCGTCCACCAGTATTCGCATTATTCGCAGCAATCATTCCGAATACCTACGAATACCAGAGACATCTTACACACGCTGTTGTCGCGCCAATGCACGCGCTGTAAACCAAGTCGCGAACACCAACACACACAACACTCTCAGCAACCGGACTCATGACCACCATTTACGCGCGCTCTCCTCTTCAATCGCTCCCAATGGCCACAAATCGACCGACAACGCGACGAAGAAGTGTAAAGCAGGCATTCGACGATGACGATGCGCCCGCGCCGAAGCGCCCTCGGACGGAAGTGAATGGGACAGGGAAGAGGACGGTCGGCGCAACGAAGAAGGCCGCCAAAGCAGCATATGATGAGGACGACGACGGCTTCCAATTCTCGCGACGCACATCGAAGCGAACCACGAAAGCACAGGCAGCGACGGCACCAGAGCCAATACCTGAAGAACCCGTTGCAAAACCTGCGCGCGAAGACCCCTTGCCCCCCAAATCGACTACGCGGCGAAAGAAAGCGCCGCTTCCTGCAGATCCTGAATCTTCGGACACACAGAAGCGACGCCGGTCGACGCGACTTTCTGGCGACAAGGAGCAACTGGAAGTGCGCCCAAAAGCAGTAGAACCTGCGACGACCAAGCGCCCTAAGAAAACCGCGCCCGTAGAAAAGGAACGAAGGAAGCAAATCACGCCAGTGCCCGAAGCACAGCCTCAGCAGAAGACGGCTGTTATTGGTGTAAAGACTCCCACGCAGAATGAACTGAAGGTCGCGAAGAAGCGCGATCCGAACGCCCAACGCATCATGCTGCCTTTTGCCGACACTCCGGTCATCACGCGGAACAAGGAAATGCGCAAAGGTAGCAAAGAGGGCCACAGAAGAAGTAGCACGGGGCTGCGCGGCAGGCGGGCAAGCTCGCTTATTGACAGCGGGATGTCGAATGGTGAGTCTGAACAGGCGGCTGTGCAAGAGATGTGTACAGCCTCAAACAGCGTCTCTGTAGTAGACCTGGTGCTAACTTCCTGCAGCATTGCCACACTCGGAAGTACAGGTCTGCGACTACTACAAGTACATTGAGCAGAGTCTGCCCGAGCCACGGCGAATGAAACAGCTCCTCACGTGGTGCGGCTCCCGAGCGCTGCCAGATAAGCCATCGGGCGACGTTAAGAACGCGAACGCGATCATGGCAGCGCGAGCTATACAACAGGAGCTCATTGATGATTTTGCGAGCAAGCCAGAGCTTTCGGATTGGTTTAGCAGGGTATGACGAGCAACACGCGCTATCAAGGTTGGACATTAACAACTGTACAGGAAGAAACTGCGCCTCCTCTTGGCGTGAAGAAGCCAAACCCGCAGAATGTAAAGAACCAGAACACATTGCATGAACTGGAAGAAGAAGTCAGACGGTACGTTACACACTTGATGAAATCAAACAGCAGCGTGCTGATTGAGGGTAGACTTGAGGAAGAGAAAGCCGCATGGGAAGCCTTAGCAGCTACATCGAAGTCTATGCGACCACCACCGACACTCCCACGAAGCGCGCCGCCCGCGGTTCTATCAGAGATCGACACCTCGCTCCTCGACCCCGAACAAGCTGCCATACTTTCCGCTCTGCAATTATCACAACAGCAGCCTACACTACCAGACACCCAGGAATCGGGACAACGGCCACCGTCTTCTCATTTTACATTCACAACCACGAGCGCCTTGCAATCGCACCTCACAAAGCTCAGCCAATCGCTCGAGCCGAGTATCGATCTATTCGCGGATGGCGTACACAAGATTGAACAGTACCGAAACACTGCAGAACGCGTGGCAGATCGCGTCTTAAGCACGGCAAGCAAGAGGCTAGATGAGCGGGATCGAGACGTAAAGCAAAGAGTAGGAGCAGAAGGCATTGGCGTGGGCGATGTGCTCCGAGGGCTGGCGGGTGTACTGAGTGACCAATGAAACTGGATCGGTGTGCATGAATCTATTTAAAGACTGTTTATGAGCATGACACGAACGGCGTTCTTCTGGGTGGCGTGGCATGGACGGGTTTGGCACGGGCGATATACCATTCTGACTGTTCGCTTTGGACTTTGTTTTGCTAGTCTGCGTGTAAATGTCACTGATACACTTCAGACTCTCGAGCGATGTGATGCGAAATCATGCTGACGCACGTAGAGCATGTGAAGAGATGTGGGTTTGAGTTGGAAGCATATTGACGCGGTCTATCAAAAAGGGTGCGTCGCTCTTTCCTCACCTAACGCAGCACGTGCAAGATGGCCGAGCGCGCCTTCCATCCGGACTCACCTCAACCCACGACCTCATCAACCGCATCACTCAACACACCAGCATGCCGGCGTCGTCGATACAGTCGTTCTTCACGTTGTCGCCGACCAAGAACAGCGATGGCTTCACAGCGGAAGAAGTCAAGTCAGCGCTTCAACCCACCAGCGCATCATGGACAGTAAGCTAAAACCCTCAGCTCACCATTTGTCATCTAACTCGTTGCAGCCCACTCTAGACTACGAAGAAGCAGATCTTGGCAGTCTCGAGCCCGGTCCACGCAACCTCATGCTCATGGGCCGCATCGTCAACTTCTACAACGTCGCCAAACCCAGCAAACAACACAAAGCTGCGCAAGGCTACCTCAAGATCCAGCTCGCAGACGATACCGGAGTCATCACCGTACGTCTCTGGTACAATAATACCATCTACGCCATTCGACTCGGCCAGCTTGTTACGCTATGGACTGTGCATGTGTCGAATAGCTCGGAGCACAATAGCTTGGCTCCGAGCAGTGCGCCGTTGTTTACGAGTATTTTTCCCGAGGGCGAGCGGAATTGTTGCTTTATGGTTCATGTTCAGAGTGATGATGGGACGCAGTTTAAGCGGCCGTTTGGGTGTATGGAGTCGAGGGCGCTGACGGGGTTGATGACGCTGAGGAGTTTTGCGGATGGGGGGTATGATGTTGATGAGAGCAAGTTGCTGGTTTGCGTCAAGAGTATTGGGGCACGCAAGAAATGTACTTCACCTCATCTGCTTTCTCGCCTTCTCATTCAGCTAACGATTGCAACAAGATATGAACCGCAACGGCACAACCTCTGAACTCATCTCCCTCGGCATCTTCGACGACACGGCTGACGCATGCCTAACCCTCTACTCCGCCCTCTGCGACTCCGCATCTTCATTCACGCCCAGCAAAACCATCCTGCTCATCTCCAATCCCGGCTGGCGCATCGAGAAGACAGCTAAGCTCTCACTCAACGCCAATTCGCGCATCGACATCGATCCAGATATGGCTGATGCCCGGCGTCTACGTGCCCTAGCACAGCGCCTCACCAAGAAAGAGCACGTAAATCCGTCCTTTCCCGTGTGTAATATCGAAGAAGGCGTCGTGAAAGCGCTGTACACGCTCGCAGACCTAGATGATTTCGTGCGCGCGAACCCGAGAGAGAAAGTAACGGGCTATCTGAGCGTTGTGCTAACGCACCTCGATGTCGTGACGCCGTTTAAGCGCAACATGCTCATGAGCAACGAGTGCTGTGGGATCCCCGTGTTTGCGAATCGCGTGGTTGTCGAGTGCAGGCAATGCGGTAATGACGTTAAATTAGGTATTAATTCGCGGATCGTACGTCCTGACCTTTTCTCCCTAACTACATGGCTAATCCGTTAATGTTACAGCTCGGTCCCATCATCGACGAAACGGGCACGATTAGCAGCGGCAAGCTGGTTCTGTCGGACCGCGCGTGGGAGGAATTGCTGGGTCGCTCGGTGGCGCAGCTGGTTGCTACGGATGTGGAGGTGCTAAGGTATTTGGAGCAGAGGCTTATGTTTTTGAGGGTTACGATGGGGTTTGTGTGGGGTGCGGAGGATGAGATTGGGAGGTTGGCGGTGTGGTGCGTTGGGAACTGATGGGGTATTTGGATGGGGGAATGGCATACCAGAGAAGCAAAGGAAGACAGGACGCACTATGAGTTCACGCAATGGAGAAAGAATTTACGACCGAATAGTGCGTGTCATTTTGTGATTGTTGTCAAGGAGTGTACAACGGTCAGTCAGTCAGTCTGATGTACTTGTTGAAAGCCATCCTCATATCCATCCGCCTCTCCCTTCTCAATCTTCGTCTCCACCATAGTCTCCACGTTCAGCCCCTAGAACAGCTTGTGCTCAAGCGTCATGTCATTCTCAGGCTCAAGGCCAACACACGCGCGGAAGATGTTAATCAAGCACGAGCGCTGCTTAGCCAGCGCATTGACAACAGGCGTACCAGCCGGCGTAAGAGGAGCCTACAGTATCATTAGCAATCGCACACCCACACCACCAAAAGTGAAAACATACCTTGAGCATATAGCTCAGCACGCTCAACACCGCATGAAAGCCCGCATATTTATCCCCCTCCCCGCCCGCCTTCCACTGCACACGCGTCATCATCTCCGTAACAAGCACCAGATCAATAATCAACGGCGCAGCCAAAAGCGAATCCTCACAGACATTAAACAAACTAATCGTTTGATGTCCATCCAGGAAGATCTCCGCATAATACTCATCCAACGCACGCTTATCATCGCCCACAGCAGGCATATACTTAATCACCACGCAGTGATCAGGATGCTCGCCCTCCTTGTACAGCACCGTGTTCGCAGCAACCATGTCGTCCACGACATTCGATTTGGAGATTTCCTTGCTGCGGAATTGCTTTTGGGAGGAGAGGTTCATGCCGTCGTTGTTGCCCAGGTGGTTGTAGGATGCTATGGAAGTGAGCTTTATGCCTGCGTTGATGAGGAAGTCTACGAGCGCGGACTTCATCTTCGTTTGGCCGGATTTGAAGTCGTCGCCGCCGATGAAGGCGTTGTGTTGCTCTGCGAGCTCAATGGCGCCGGGGACAAAAGTGTTTTGAGGGGATCCGTTGATGAAGGGCGCGCCTTCGAGGATGGAAGCTACGGCGAAGACGGTCGAGGGCGCGACTTCGGCGTGCCCGGATTCAATGGCTTGGAGCAGGTTGGCGGCGGTGTCGTTGACGCCCGGGATGATGTCGGCGTAGCGCTCTGTGTTGGCGGTCCATTGCACGATGACTTTGTCGAGGTCATTGGCGGATTTGAAATCGCGGATATCGGCGCGGATCTGCTCGACGTGGGCGTTGGACGCTTTAGAGCCGGCAAGGATGTTGTCTGCGCGCTCTTCTTGGTTCGCGGCGATGAAGTCTGGGTAGTAGATGCTGGGGAGCGGCTTCATGGTGGCCATTTCCTTGCGCACGAGGGACTTGAGGGAGGGGGAGAGCACTTTGGCGCGGTCCATGGCTTCGGAGAGGTTCATGCCGCTGATGTCCCAGCCTCCGACGACCAGGTCATTGGGGTGCACCATGGGGAGCATCTCGTGGAAGGGAATATGGATCTCCTTGCCCGTCTTGCTCTCCACGCCGAGCTTGGTCGTCGAGCTCATGATGACGGAGCCGTAATAGTTGGCGCCGCGCTTGCCTTCCTTGGTCTCCCAGACGAGGTTGCGCTTGTTGGCGATGATACCGGCGGTGACGGTAGTGCCGTTGTTGCCGCCCCAGCCCACGAGCATGACGCCCGTCTTGGGGATCTTGCGGTCGACCTTGAAGTCGTAGAGTGTCTCCTTGGGGACGGCGACATACTTGCCCTCGGCATTCTGGGAGACGTCGGTGGTGCGGTACGTGTACTTGGTCTTGATGGTCTCCTCGGTGTACTCGACATTTGGAGCGCTGACTGTAAAGAGATCCTTGGCGAGTGGCTTGATGGTCGCCCCATGGGCCTGGCCGACTACTTCTTCTGCGTGAGGTGCCATGATGTTTGAGCGTTATTTGTTTGTGGTTGGTGGCACGAGAAGTTTATCTGCGGAAGTCTAGATCCGACGCTGCCCCAGAAGGAGAAGTACGTCGGCCGGCGAATGGGTTGTGGACCCTGGTATGAGTTAGCATGGCTATTGCAATCACTGGGCAGGTGGATTGTTGTTCAGGATAGAAGAATCACGTGTTGAGTGAAAGAAAAGTGCCATATAGGGCAATAGAGGGGTACATACGAGCTAAGAAGATTGGAAAACGTCTTGACGGCTGGGCAATGGCCCGAGGTGATTCTGGTGTGTTAGATGGAAGAGGGAAGCTTGATTGACTGCAGGAATTGAGAGTTCACGAAGTCTTGAAGTGATGGTGTGGGAATAAAGGTGAGATGAGAAGGTGGGATATATACGTAAAGAAGGCGCCTGCTGACCTAGCGATAGACAAGGCTAAACAAACGCACTTTGCTCCGCGTACTGCCGAACAGCGTGTTCGACACCGCTTCTTTGACCACTTGCGAGCTCCTGTATGCCGCCATAGCCCGCCGTCAGACTTGGGAAGCCAATCACTGGCGCAGGACGTCTATTGAGGTGCTCTGCGCCATTCCCGTTATCGCTGTTACACTCTCAGCATGCAGTTACTACAACCACAGTGGGTAAGGGAGGATGCAGGCCAACGCGCGAGCAAACGAAAGACAGCACACAATGACAGCTGTCAAGCACGAGAGGGTCCAATCTCTCCGCACAGCCGTCTAGTCGATGATTGCGCCATTCTGTCCTCAGTGTACTCTGCAAACTTTGGTAACCTAGCACCTGAGGTATAACAGCCCCGCTATCACGTGAGCGAAATCGAATTTAGCCGTACAAGCGAGGAAGCGTTGGGATCCTTCCGCCTCGGAATATCGCGATGATCCATCTCCCCTGACTAGCCACAACTATTTGGCAGCACTCTGATAACGATGTACTGACTACTCCTTTCCTTGGAGCTTCGTCGAAGACCGGCACGAAGTTTGTTTCGGTTCACGTCATATTGATGCGCGCAGCGTCCTGGGCTACACCCGAGACATGTACGGCATCAAATATGTTTACGGTCTTGAGGCACGCGACACCGACAACGCCCAACAGCACACGTATTCATGACTGTCCAACATGTCCACTGCCTCACAATCGCAGACAAGGCACTCCGCGGGAATTGAACGGCATCGCAACGCCAGCATGTAACCTGCAGGACGAAGGAAGAGTCCAGGCTGCGGATATCATCTCGAATTTCGAATGAACGACTTTCGCAGTTCAGCATGGGGACCATGCTGCGGCACCGTGCAGCAATCCCCGCTGATCCATCAAAACATTGCGGTCAGAGCACTGACGCTCGCAACGAATTGTTTGAAACTTCGAGACTTCACGAGGACTCAGCGGTTCATGCAGATATCAACAATGTATACACACGAAACTTTGCATGTATCGAGGAGGCGCGAAGCCATCGATTTGTCCCTGCGTTCACCACATACTGTGAAGATCGAGCGACAACAGCACTATCGAGGCCATCCAATCAATCAATGAGAAAATTTCCGGGGTTCTGCTTCTTCTGCGCACCGACAGCTCGCGAACAGAGCCTCTAGCCTCGCGGTCGGCCATTCAACACTTGGCTCCTCGGCTTGATATCTCAAGCACACCATCAAGCAGCACATTACGATGTGCGCGCGCGTGTAAGTCATGCTGGCACGCAGAATTCATTAAGGGCGCTTCCAACAAGGCGAGACAGTCCGCTGACGATGGTTTCGTCTCGAGTTTTTTGCAGTTCGGAATTGCGACTGGTCTGCAGCTACCCCTGCAAGCTGCCGCTCATGTCCCAGCCCAGCAAATCAGAGCTGGCGGCCAGTACACCATGAGCGCCACGATTCAGGGACGCGTGGGTTACGTGCATCTCGCGATGAAGACGTCGAGCTGCGCGCATGTCTTTGGCTACACAGAGACTCGCCTTTGATTACTGGCCAGCCCTATCGTTGCTATTTGAGCCTCGTGTGGATGAATTGGAGCACCTATTCCATGATTGTCTTTGATTGAGAGCGAGACATCCAACATTGCAACAGTTGCTTGTGGTTAAACAACCTCTCAAACAGGATGGTGGATGCAGCACGCTAAATTATCTCCCGCATCCGTCCTCAGATCAACGCCAATTCAGACCATTCCCGCATCGCTCACCCCTGATCGAGCAAGACTCGCCATCTTCAGGGTAAAACTACTGTTGGGCGCTCCAGGGATCCTTTCTCGGCGCAAACACCTTCCATCTTCCCTCCCATCTCACGTCACCAATATCGATCACGAACGTACACAACATACTCAGGAGCACGCTCATATTGCCTCATAACCTCGGCGCGATCGACCATCTGGACGAAGTTAGCTAGCTGGAGCAGCAATCACAATGAGTCGAACGAGCAGCGGTCTGCCAACGATCAAATGTTCGTCATGCGGTGTCGAAATCGACATCATGCAACTGGCGGACCATGTGTGCACGCCGGCGTCAAGTGAGTGTTCACTTCATAGTTGATGGACACAAACTTACCGACACAGTTGATGCTGTAGCTTCATCAGCTCCACCGACCTCGCCAAAGCTTGATCGTGCGACGACCTTCAATGGCGCCACGTTCAGCAATCGATCCGAGAACCAGGCATCTTCAGGTCGCATGCGGCCACCACCACCACGCCGCATCGACTCCAGTGCTGCCAGTGAGTTTGAACGTGCCGCGTGTTCAGCGCATCGCGAAAACTGACTCGTCCAGACAAACCCTTCCGACCTCAAGAGCTTTCACCTGAGAGCAACTACAGTATTTCGAGAAGTCCATCTCCCAGTATGGCCCCTCCTAGGTCGCCCTTCATGATGAATAGAAGCGTCACGACGCCCGTACTTCGACGAAGACCCGGGCCGCCTTCGCCAAAGATGACTGGCAACTTGGACTGCGCTTTTCCTCCATTCCCTCCCAAGCGAAGTGCCACACCTCAGAGTGCAAAACCACGGTCGCGGGAACGGCCAGAGCCAGTGACACAACACCTGTATGCCGAGCCCAGTCCACTCTTCGCGCCGCTCAGTCCTCGATTTGATGGAGGCGACAACATCTCAAAGCGCATGGACAACATTGCTCCGGGCCCCTTTGATGGCAGAGCGGATCGCAGACCAAGTACTTCCAACACGTCAATATCGCCAACATTCGAAGGCGCATCATTCGGACACAGAAGAACGGACACCCAAGGCAGCGCACAAAGTACCGGAGAGACAACCAAGCATCGTCGCGCAGTATCGTCGACATCGTCGGTTGCTTCCACCTACTCGACCCGCAGTGTAGGTCTACCCGCTCGTCCAAAGCCAGTGACTTCTACGTCAGCCCCGCCGCTTCCTCCCACCTCCGAGCAGAACGAAGGCATCGATGCATTCCTTGATCGTCTACAGAAAGAGAGCGGAAAGCCTGCGCAAATGTCAGCAGCGACTGACCTGAAAGCGGATTTGGTCCGACAAGAAAGCGTGGAGAGGAAAGAGCCACCTATTCGACCGCGAAGACCTTCTGATAAGGATCTCCCGACGACTGAAGCGCGCGAACTCCAGCCCTCAGCATTCGATGCGCTTCCGAAGAACGCCTTCCCAAGGCGCAAACAAAGCCTAGGTGGTATCAAAATGGCTTCAGATTGGGATGTTGTGCAGGCCAGCTCTTTGCAACAGCCACCGCCACCGCCACCATTGCAACCGCCCACATTTAGCCACGATACGCCCATGAACCCACTTCACACTCCCTCAGACTCCGGTATGTCTGACGATTCGTACGGCAGCTTTGGCTATCGAAGCGTCGCTAGCTCCCGTTCAAGTCCACCTGGGTCAGAGATTGGCCACTCTCGCGAACCTTCCAAGTTAGGCCAGTCAGCATACATGGATCATTCGGAGAGGATCACGACCAGTCCAGACTCTTATGCTCGCTCGCGGATGTCGCCCTCACAAGAAGAGACGGTCAGGGAACCTGTAGTTTATGCAAGCCCAGTCGTCAAGTTGGACCCTCCTCAGCCGCTATCACCAGACTACACTGATCTACCAGAGTCACCAATGGACCCAGCAATACAGCTGGGCTTGTCGTTCGATCGTCGCCCAATTCAGTCCAGCTCAAGACAAGCACCACCCCCAAACGCAGGACCGGCTCCCCGAAGACCATCACCAGAGGCAGCTCCGCGCCGACAAAACACTCGACCTGCAAGCAAGGGCAATTGTCGTGGATGTTCGGAGCCTATCGTGGGGAAATCTGTCAAGGACTCCTCTGGACGCATCACTGGGCGCTACCACAAGCAGTGCTTCACATGTCGGACATGTAGTGACCCATTCCCAACAGCAGAGTTTTATGTTTTCAACAACTCGCCTTACTGCGAGCGCCATTACCACGAGCTCAACGGGTCCATCTGCGGTGGCTGCAACCGTGGCATCGAAGGCCAATATCTGGAAGTTGATGGACGCCGAAAATTCCATCCACGATGCTTCACTTGCTATACCTGTCGAGTGGTCCTCCGCGACGATTATTACGAAGTCGCTGGGAAGAAGTACTGCGATCGACATGCGAGAAGTGCTGCAAACCCACCACAGAACTACCTAGGGCCTGGTGGCTACCGACCACGCATGGAGAAGCGCCGTACACGACTCATGATGATGGCGTGAGCCTTCTCCCCTTTCTTTCATTTTTTGCATGTATTTGCTTTGGCATCCAGCATTCACGTATCTCCTTTGTCCATGTTCTGAGCGATCTAGCCATGACGTTCTTACGAGCGTCTGTTTGCTTTTCTTCATTTACCTTGATACCCGGCCAGTCCGCTCTATTCTTGCAGATTACGGTCCACGTTGTCTTCCATTCACTACACATTAGTAATTTTTCTTTCTGTTGGTCTGCTTGTGAGAGCAGTGGCCTTGATACCCACTTTTACACGTTTTATCCATCACTTTTACACCATTTTTAGCTCTGGGAGCGCCCACTTAGTACAATCGCTACGAGTTGTGACTTGATGCTACGTCAAGTCTGTAATATATATAATGTCTACTGTGCGGAATGCACAACATGTGTGCGTTGGGCACGCGAAGTTGAATCAAACACTTCTCTCAACAATTTGCTAGTTACACGTTTCGTCTTCCGTGCACCTTTTACATCACTTACGACGTTCTCGAACTAGGACGATGCCACGAAATTAAGCTTGGAGAGCCAACACTGCCAACGTTTGTCAATGTCGACGGTCAATAATCCACATGGTAATCCAAATCTGCAAACCTGCAAATGAAGTCCAACGCAACGCCTGGAAGTATGGAGATTCCGTTTGAATCATAGCCATCAAGATGTTCTTGGCGTCTTTCTCTCGGTTGTCTGCCATACAAAATACTCGCCCACCCAAATGCAAAACTCCCACAACTCCAATCATGTTTAGCAGACTGTTTTCGGCAGTCGATCGAGCTCTTCCTCAACAAAAATCTCACACTTCAATGCCTCCAAATCGATGTCATTACACCACTCGTCGACACAAGGCCACGCCGGCTGTCATCACTCACAGATCGGTCGAGTCTCCATTCCTGTTCAATACGCAACACCAGCCCGCCAACGCATCGTTCAACTGTCCATCACTTCTTGATCATTGAAGATGGAGGAGAATTATATAAGCTCCGCTCTCCACGGCCTACTCTGCTTCTCCAGAACATCAGCATCCACACACAACAACAACACCAACAACAACAACCGTTATCAACTTCACCAAAGCAACAATCAGTATCAACAACATCAACATGACTCCTACTATCAATCAGTTCATGGCTCCGGGCGGCTGCGGCTCTCCTTCTCCGGTAAGTACAAATTTGTGGATCGAGATTGATGGCACTGACATCCTCGCCGCCATCTCCTCCACCGAACTCTCCTGAGGGCGATTGCATCAGACCGGTGTGCCCGCCCCCTCCTCATGAGGAGCCCGATACGCCGTCGCCTGTAAGTTCAAAGTTTTTGGAGTGACAATCTTAGTACAAGAAAAGCTGACATGTGCTCAGGAACCCCCCAGCCCGGGTCCCAACAGCCCGTCTAGCTGGGTTTTGATTGGCTCTGTTCAGCGCGGTCCCGATACTCCGTCGCCTGTAAGTCACTGTGCTGGTCGAGCGATCGATTCTGGAAGCCATGCTAACATCCCCGAAGCCTCCTTCACCGGGTCCCAACAGCCCCTCTGGCTGGCTCGTCGGCTCAAGGCCAGTGTGGTCAGTACTCTCTATCTACGATGTCTTTGGGACTTTCACTGACTTGCAACAGTCCCCCTTCCCCTCACGAGACCCTGGACGTCTTCATCGACGTCCTGGCCAAGTGGATCTCCGAGATGAGCGAGTCCGTCGAGCAGGAGTCGGTTCTGCCGGTCTCCATCGTCACTGTCTAGTTTGGATATGAAGATGAAAGTATTGGGGAGATATTGGAGATGTGGACTGATCTCTTAGCGGGTGATGCAGCTCCATGACTCCATCTGCGGTCCGATAGCTCCATTGTCGAATTGAAAATATTTGCTTTACTTGAGCTTCTCTCAATCCTTGCTATGCTTGCTTCGTGAGTACTTATGATATGACTTGAAAGGCTCCGAGGTAATCTTGAGCCATGAGCCTGGCTTTGGTACGTGCCAAAGAGCTCCAGAGTGTTGCATTACAGAAGACAATCTGCGAGCGCAATAGTGTGACTCACTCCTTCCTCCCAGCATCAACCACCGTCCTCCGCAGCCACGAGATCCCCGATAGCACGACCAGCTTCGAATTGTTTTAGAGCGTGACGGCAACCCGTTCATGTCCAGCACACGATCTGTCTCTAGGTCTCAAGACTAGATTGCCAACACATGGCTGTCATGAGCGGCTGGGCTCCAGTTCTGATATTCACACCACGCCATCGACTTCCGCCCAAGCTTGCCATTCGACTTGTGTATTGAATTGTGATCTAATCGCGTCGATGATCATATTCACTCGGCCGTGAGATGATGCTCCATTGTGGTGGATCAAACTCGATAGGCTCATGATCGGAAATGCGGAGTAATAATCGGCCTTCGTTCATATCACAGGCTAGTTTGTTGGTTCCTTGGAGCTGATGGCTTTGGGTGAAGCTGCATGCGGACCCATCGCGCCTTGCCCCTCAGTTGTGCTGCAAGTGATGGCACGATTTTCTCGACGCGCTAAGTGTTGTCATGCCTTCCACACTCGTCTGTCTGAACACCTCTTCACTCACTTTCCTATCCATTCACTTACCGCACGACTCGCCACATCGCCCTGCATCCGATCGAATACACGGCGACAAGCTACGATGACGGCGTCGCTCGAAGGGATGCCGACCAAGATCCAGCTGAATATCTTCCGGTCGCTTATCCCAGAGGACGAGAACGAGAACCCAACGCTGGGACCTTGGTAATCTGCGCTCGACGTGCAAGGCGGTTACAGCTTCTGCAACCGAGCTCTATTTTGAGCACCACTACCTCCTGCTCCGCGTGGAGGATGGCGTTTACCAAGAGTCTCGCTCCCTTCGATTGCTGCTTCTTCGACCCGATCTTGCCAAGCTCGTTCGAACAGTGTGGATCGCACTCGCAGCTGCTCCGCCCGAATGGCTGAGACGGCAAGCCGCTTTCGGTCACTACGAGGTCCCCGACGAAGACACCACTCTCCAGCTCGCGTACAAGGCCACAGATATGTACCCTTATGTGGAAGATGCCGATGAGTACGAAGAGCTGAGGGATTTGATAGAGGAAGCTCGCCAAGACCATGACTTTACACCTGACCAATACGTCACCATACGGCAATACTATCAGCAGCACATTGCAGCCCCCACGTATTTGCATGAGTATGAGATGCCTACCTCTCCCCGAAACATGGAAGTAATGCCCCTCCAACGGTTGCGCATCATGCCCAATCTTCGTCACGCTCGTCTCGTCAGACCGCGCATCAACGAGACCCAATTTTACACGCAGCGCTACAGCTATTGGGCAGAAAATGGTATGGATGACTGGGCATACAACCTCGCTGAGCCCAGGGGTCTTGTCGGTTCGAGGTCAAGATCTTTTCCCTGGCAGCCTCTCATCGTCCGGCAAGGCTTGAAGCGACTCCCCTCGACATGCAAGAGCTTGGAGCTGGTGGGATGTCCTTCAAGTACTATGAAGTGCTTGATGAAGACTCGGTAGAGCAGTGAGGAGGGTATCAGTATATCATCGTCATATATTACGACTCTCTATGTGACATCAAGAAGTATCTCAACGTATGGTCCCAGCCATGTATGTCTCAGCCAGTAAGTCTTCAATGTGCCACCACTCTGTCCAACCGCCCATTACAACTCATCGTGGTATACTTCAATGCTTCATCATGCCCTCATCTCACCCCCCGAACGACTCGACACCCTCCCTCAGGTCCTATACCCTCTCTTCCCACCCTCACTCGCCCTCTCGTCATGCTCCAGAGTCCGGTGAAAGACCTCGTCCTCGTATTTCACCTTGACCTCCCAACACTTGCCCGGCACCATTGCCACAATCGACCCCCCACCCATTCCCTCCAGCCAGCTAGCCTCTATCTTGGCATTTTTCACGTCCAACGTCAACTTGGCCATCGCGTCCTCTGCAGCGCTCTTGGCGCCTGCACATGTCGCGTACGAGCCTATCAGCGTCGTGTTAGCGGCGTAGCCGCGGAAACCGGGCTTTGGGAGGAATGGCGTAGGGGAATCGGACCAGGTCAGCGGTCCGATGGCGGAGACGACATAGACGGGCGAAGGCAGAATTTCGTGCACCTTCTTGCTGACTTGGCGAATGACCTTGAGGATAGTGTATACATCCTTCTGTCCCTCCGCGACAAGCGTGTTGAAACCGCGGTCCACGAACTCTGGTATCTCCTCCTTTTCGCCCCAGTCGTCGGTCACGTAGCGCAGGTTGTCGAGTTTCTCGAGGCCTTTCGGGCTGTTGTGGAAGACTTTCATGAAGTCCTTTTCGAGGTGCATAAAGGCTGTGACGGGGCCTATGATGTCGTATTTGTCGAGGTGTGCGCGGATGATGGCGAGGTGGAAGATGGTCTTGGGTGCGAGGGCGGGGACATCGAAGTCGTCGGCGGGCTTGGTGAAGTTTGCGGGGTCGAAGTTGATGAGGTTCGCGGCGGAGGACATGTTGTGCTGGAGGTATCTGGTGTATTGATTGACTTGTGTACAGTTGGAGTTTAGGTGTGCGAGGAAATGGAAGTGTGGTGTAGTGGGAAGAAAGGAAAAGGCTTGTAGGTGTTGAGTATATACAGGGCGACGTGTGCGGATTGCGGGAAGCTTGCCCAAAGGGGCCGTTTGCTCCCGCTGTTGAGGTGAGAGGGTTGCAACGCGCAAACGGACCCTGACAAACGGAGCTGGTGATATCAGGGGTGAGAGTGCGGCGGATGACGCACGTCAAAGATATATGTAGCCATTCGGACGCTTAATAAAGAAATGATATGGACGCGAAATAAAGACGCCTGAGGTAGACAGGATGCATCAAATGAGTATGCATTGGTATGTGGTAATGAAGTGAGAAGATACTAAGCCCAACACATGTTCACGAAAGCTCTTTTATACCTACGCAGAACACCAAAGCGCCATGTGAATGCAATGCATGATGCACTCATCCGCCATCATCACATGCCCATATCACCTCACCTCTTCTTCATCCTGACGCTCTTACCCGGTCGCTTGGCACCACCTGATGACCTGCCCTTCATCTTGCTGACCGAGAAGCCCCGTCCATCAGCGCTAGACTGCGCGTCGTTGCTCTTCGCGTGGCGCTTCTTGCCGCCGAAACCGTACTTCTGGTCCTTCTTTGCGCGCTTGTTGTCGCCTTTGCCGTCTCTTCCTCGGCGTTCCGTGGGCGTGGCCTCAGTATCTAGGGCGACGTCGAAGAGGTCTTCCTCCTTAGTGTTGCCGATGTCTGCGCCTTGTCGTTCTGTCGCGTGGTTAGCTTGTGAAACGCAGTATTCGATACATCATGAACGTACTCCTCTTCAGCAGATTGATCTTCTCCAGCGTGTCCTTCTTCTCCTTTGCACGCTCCTGCATCTTGGCAACCTGCACCTGTTTGCCGAACTTCTTGAGATCCCTCTGCTTCCGTGCCTCAGCTGACGCCTTCTTGCCGGCCGCCTCGTCGATCAGCTTCTGCTTGATCTTGCCCATGTGCTCGTCGCTCTTGACCATCTCGGCGAAGTAGTCTGCTGGCCGCGAGAATCCCGTGCCTTCCTTCTTGAGCTTGGCACGTGCATCCTTCACGGCGGACAGACACTGTTTGTAGAACGCGAGCTCGCGGTTGAGGTCGTCTTCGACGTCAGGGATGTCGACTGGCTCGTCTGTGACGACGGACTGGTGTTCTGAGAAGGCGAGCTTGGAGTAAGGGAGTTGTATGCGGTTTAGGGCGGCGGTAAGGGCGGTGGTGTTATTGATGGTAAGACGCTGGTGCGGGATAATGTCGCCCTTGTCTTCTGACGCCAGAGACTCGATGTCTGACAGCGCGATGTCATCCTCGTCCTCCTCATCGACTTCATCCTCATCGTCTTCTTCTGCCGCTTCTGCGACTCCATCGTCATCCGCACGCTCAGCCTCACGCAGCTCTTCCTCGTCAGAGCTGATGTCGCTCTCACTGTCGTCAAGGTGTGAGAGGTCAATAGCGGGTCGCTCGAGCATATCGTCGTCGTCATCGCTTGCGCCGTCGTCGTCGCTGCCTTCAGTCTCCCATTCAGGCTCTTTGACTGCCGGCGCAGGCTTCTCATCCTTCTTCGACTTCTTCGCCCTGCCGTTGACCTTCACCTCGACCTCGTCCAACGGCACACCTCCAGTCTCCTCATCGTCGTCGTCCTCGACCTGTGGCTTGTTCTTCTCTTTGCGCTTCCGGGCCTCCTTCTCCTTCTTGCGCTGCTTTTCGAGTGGGAAGTTTCGACCTTTCTCGGCGTCGAGAGCAGACTTAAGCTTACTTTTCGCCATGTTTAGTGGCAATGGCTGTTGGTGGGAGGTGTGAGGTTGTAAGTGCGCAGGCGCAAAGATGCGATGCGCCGGTCCAAGCTTCCAGAAAATAATGTCGAAGTTCGACACCTTGGCGGCAGAAACATCTTTAGCGTCTACGCTACTGCCACACCGCCAGCATATCAGGTAAGAAGCCGTGGCCTTCATCACGTGGTTGCCCTTCACCATTCCTGTCCGCATCAACGACACAAGCACCAACTCAAAGAGCACAACTCTGAGCCTGCAACCCATACACGACATCGTCGACGAATCACAGCAGTTCATTAATTCACTTCTCGAGTTCACGCGACACACATCATGTCCACGCCACGACCTACCACAGACCGCGCCCCAAGTACCACCGACGCATCCGTACGTCTCTCCAAAATCCATCCCAACTACCCAATCTAGCTCTCCTCAGCCATTCTAACAAAAAACAGTCCACATCCGACCCCTCGCACGAACTCGCCGCCGTGGTCGACGACCTACTCAGCCAACTGAACAACAAGTTCACTACCATCAGCAGCGAATTATTGAACAAGAGTGCGTCTATCTGTCTCTTCTCCCCAGCCCTTCGAATTTTTTGAGGACAGAAGCTAATCTGCTATGTGAGGTAGTGGACGACATGTCGCGGCGGCTGGACAATTTAGAAGCTACGATTCAGTCTGGAGATGGGAGTGGTGGTAAGGGGCAGGGAGCGGGGAAATGAAAGAGTATGACCGCTGGTGGGTATTGGCGTTCGGGGGGCTTGTTTGCTGATTTGCGTGGGTATTAGCGCTGTAGCAATTGATATATATTTTGTGCTTTGGATTTCATCTTCGCTCATTCACTTCAGCAAGCAGGCTTGCGCAGATTCACCGTCTTCGAAGGGCGCGCTGTTTTACCAATGACGCACATCTACCTGCATCAAGTCTAATTGTGACCATCATAATGTGCTTTCACTGACACAAGCTCTAGTAGTTTCTCTCGTGAAGGTCCCGAAAGCAGTACTACTCCCGAAGGACATAGAACAGACATCTCTAAAGTCCCTGTTCTATTTCGTACTATAAACACATAGTGGTACACACTTCACTGCTACGTGTAATACTTCCTATACGCCTTCCCCCCACCCTCCTCCCCCCTCTCCGCACCCTCACCCTCACCATCCTCCACAACCCTCCCACACCGCCCACAACACAACACCTTCTCCCCACCCACAGACTTAACCCTGAAGTCCTCGCCCCCACATCCCCCGCACCTAATCTCATTCTCGTCGCTTATCTCGCTCGTCAACCGACTAAGCTGACTGGCCGCACTGGCCCTCGCATCTAGATTCGGTCGTCCATTCTCCTCAGGAGTAACAATCTGCGGAATGGCACTATTGGGATGCGGCTTATTGGCATTCGACCAGAAGAGCCAGCTCTGCCCATTATACACAGCCATCGGATTCCGATCCGGGTCGCGCTGCGGAGTCGTATCAGAGTGCGTGCGCTCCGGCCCCAGAATATGCGGCGGCGGCAACGTCGAGTCTTCCCTTTGTAGTGCCCCACGATCAATGGAAATTGATGTCTTCGGCGTCCCCGATGCCAGCGATCGCATCGGTTTCAGATTCGGACTCTCGGGATGGCGCATAGAGGTAAAACTTAATCTCGCCAGACTCTTACGCGGCGACTCGCTCCTTTTCGACACGGAATCGAAGCTGCCGTGCGATATGCCCTGGCGCCATGTCATGATGCGGTCATTGGGAGGTTGTGTGGATATGCTGTCTCTTCTTGAGCGGCTTATGATACTGCTCGGGCGTCCGATCTTGGAGCCTGCTCTTCGAACGGAGCCAGTGTCCCAAGTCTCGCTCAGGCGCACGCGCTTGGCATATGCGCAGTCTTGTCTGAAGACTTTGAGGGCTCCGGTGTAGTCTGCTGTTACGATGATGTTTCCTCCGCAGTGGGCCGAACGTGCGATGTATGCTGGTGTTTCGGCCGCTTTCTTAAATGTGGAGTCTGGGAGGGGCGTTGGTTGAGCGGAGCGAGTGTCATCGGGGGCTCGCGATGAGACAACTGATTCTGCTCGCGATACCAATGTGACAGGCGGCGGATTGCAGAGGTCGTAGATCGGGTCCTCGGAAGCACTGAGCAACTTTCGAGTTTGTGCTGGTGCGATGACTGTACATGTCGTGATTGATTTGTGCGCTTCAAACATTTCGACGGGCCGCTGGTTCCTCTTCTCGCCTTCTGGAAGAGCTGAAGTCGACCAGATGTACGCTTTACGATCCTCGCTTCCGCAGATGATATGCCCGCTGCTATCTGCAAACGCTCCGCGGATCTGACTGCAATTATTCTCATGCCCTCTAAGTTTGATCTCTAAACCTTTGTCCTTGAAGTTGTACAACCGCAGCCGAGAGTCGTTACTCGATATCAACAACTTGATCTCGCCACTTTCGCTTCCAGGTGGCCAGTACGTTGCTTTGATGCCTGTGATCTTACTGCCTTTTGCATTCTGACCTCGCTTTGACTTGACGTGAAGCTGGGCCTGCCACTTCAGCTTTTCTGTGTCATAGAACATACATAGACCGCCTAGTGTGCCTGCTATGCAAGTCTTCCCATCTGGCGTGAAAGCAACGGCCGTGATCATGTCCGGGACTGTAGCACTGAATACCACGCTCTTGTCTGGTATACTCCACAACCGCAACTTCGCGTCCAACGAGCCGGCCAGGAAGAATCGGTCGTCTGTTGGATGAAATTGTATGGAAGGCACGAAGTCCGAGTGTTTGAATGTGCAAAGATTCTCATCGCGACTGGCGTGCCAAAGTCGCACGGTTTTGTCCATTGATGACGACAGCAAGAAGTTGTTCTTACTCCAGCTCAGATCCAAGATCGTCGCACCATGTCCGTGATATTCCCGAAAGGGCTTTTGCTGAAAGACAGGCGCGCTCAGATACCGTGCTTCGCCTTCGGAAATCGCTGGGTCTGTCTCAGCTCGCTCATGACTCCGCCGGTCTTCAGCGCTACCTAGTACCGCCCAAACCCGGATGACTCTGTCCTGGCCGCCAGCAGCAAGGTATCGTCCATCTCTACTAAATTCGACTGCCCAGATGGGGTTCTGTGTTGCCGCTGAGCCTGACTGAGGCGCTGGATTCGCCCCAACAGCCCGTGCGCTCTTCTTATCGGTCCCAGAACGTAGCTCTTGCGCAAGGAACACTCGATCGAACTCGTTCTCCTTCTTGAACTTGGTTCGTACTTTGATGTAGGCCGGTGGTTGCGGTATTTGCGGGCTGAAGCTGAGATTGTCGACGTAGAGCTGGGCGTCCATACCCTCGGGTCGCGAGTCGTCAGCCTCTGTGCCATTGTCGCTCGCTGTGTCCGGGAGACCCTTCTTCTTATTTGTGCCAATGAAGCGACTCAAGAATGAAACTTTTCTGTGTTCGTGGTCAGCCTAGTCCGCTTCAATGCTCCGCCTCAGGCTGACGCAGTCAGATGCTTGTTCAGGCCAACCAGAGACGCATGTTCCCGATGCTATGGTACGACTTCTTCTATAACGTGCGCATGCTAGGCTTGGATCTTCATGTGACCATCCTGCTTTATGCGTATCTTGTATGTCTTCGGATGGGAAGTATGCTCACTTCTTGTCTGCCCTGTGTGCTCCGCCGAGGTCGCGTTGAGTTGGAGACTCTCCACTCAACTTCTTGTCCGCAATTTCGCTCGGCGATAATGGAGCTTGATTCGCTGTAGGCTCTGTATTCTGTGACCGTAGCTTTTGTATAGCTGGGGAGGTGTTCGTTCGTTGGAGGATTTGCTGCAAGTGTAAGACCGCGTATTAGCGTAGGTCTACGAATTATTGTCCCAAGGCGGACATACTTGCGACAATGGATCGATTGCTGCCTCCAACGGTCCTCTTGCGTCTATGCTAGTACGCTTCGATGTATCGGTCGACAGGGCAGACGGTGACGTGGGACTCCGGATCTTAGCAACCAGCTTGTTGCTCGATAGTGGGCCTATAAAACCATACATCAGCACATGTACCTCTTCTGACTGTACCGAGAAGCGCAGAGCGCGCTGACGTGCGACGTACCATCTCCAATTGGCGAGAGAGGGAATACCTGGCCATCATAAGTGTCGTTCCTTGGTGGATCGGTCACCTTGATAGAAGGCAAGTGTTCCGACATCTTGGTAGTAGTGTTGACACCTCGGAAAGGGTCATGGATTCGTATTCGTATCCTGGTTGCTATGCGCGTTTCCTGGCTATTACGCGCTCGCGTTTACAGATTCACGATTCCCCGGGTGAGCATATGCTCACACGGTCTGCCGTACGATGCTATTCACGCAAGAAATTCCAGCAAGTCGCGACGGTTGGCGGGAGACTCGGATGCGGAAGTAAACAATAGCCACTTTGCTATTGCCGCTGTTATCGATAGATCCGCCCGTGGCACAACAGCTTGCCCATCGCTGCGAATGAAACGAAGCGCCTCTCTTCCAAATAGCAAATTGGAAACGCGCGGGAAAGGAATCGCAGAGACATGGCGCAAATCTAGGGCTTCTTCGGTAAGCAGTTTGTCCGTCTCACCTCACACAATTGCATGACGTCATGATCATTCGAGCGACACCAGCGAAGCATCGAGGACCAAAGGCTCAGCGTCGTTGTACGATCATATCGAAATTGGAGTAACAAAGTCACACAGATGTCTCGTACCAAATTAAGTTTGCGTGACAGGACGTGCCAGCGCATACCAAGCCAAGCGCCGCTGTTCTCACCGTAGCGGCATGAAGAGATGCACGTCAACACCACCAGACAGCAAGACCAAGCGATCACGGCAAAGCAAGTTGCGATGTTGTGAAGTATTGCGTTCGTTGATAATCAGACAGCATTATCCAACCACATCTCATATCCAACCTCCCTTCCGACCGCATCAATCATACAAGAAAGCCACCATGAACGCCAGTGCTCCAAAGTGTGAGGTATCGAAGACGCGTCGCTGATGCGGCAGCGCTAACTCCGACAATGCAGAGAGAAAGTATGCAAAACAAAAAGAATGAAAGGTAACCCAGTACCATGCCCAAGTCCGAAGAGGTATACAGCGCGAGATGATGTGTAGATGACAAGGAAGAGGAAGAGGCGAGACATTTAGAAGTCCTCCTCGAAGCAGAAGTCACCAGACTGGCCCTGAGCCTCCTTGACAGGCATGGGTGAACCGTCCTCCTGTGTCTGGTGCTTTGTGGTGCTGGCCATGACACCAGCCTTCTGGTAGTCACCGACGCGCTTCTCGAAGAAGTTGGTCTTGCCGGCAAGCGAGATGTTCTCCATGAAGTCGAAGGGGTTGGTAGCGTTGTAGTGCTTGGGGTTGCCGAGGGCCAACAGCAGACGGTCGGCGACGAACTCGATGTACTGGCACATGAGGTTGGAATTCATGCCGAGCAGGGCGCATGGGAGAGCATCTGTGAGGAACTCCTGCTCAATTGTGACGGCCTCGGTGATGATGGCCAGGACCTCTGCCTTGGAGGGGCGGTTGTTGAGGAGGGAGAAGAGCAGGCAGGCAAAGTCGGTGTGCATGCCCTCGTCGCGAGAGATGAGCTCGTTGGAGAAGGTGAGGCCTGGCATGAGACCACGCTTCTTGAGCCAGAAGATGGACGCGAACGAGCCGCTGAAGAAGATACCCTCAACAGCAGCGAAGGCAACGAGACGGTTGGCAAAGGTCGAGCTCTTGTCCGAGATCCACTTCAGAGCCCAATCGGCCTTCTTGCGGATGCATGGGACTGTGGCGCGTTAGAAGAGGTCCTTGCTACGCGTAATGGTTTGACTTACTGTTCTCAATGGCATTGAACAGGTATGTGCGCTGCCTAGGCTCGCTGATGTATGTGTCGATGAGAAGAGAGTATGTCTCCGAGTGGACGTTCTCCATCATGATCTGGAAACCGTAGAAGCATCGGGCCTCTGGTATTTGCACCTCGCCGGAGAAACGCTCGACAAGGTTCTCGTTGACAATGCCGTCGGAGGCAGCGAAGAAGGCGAGGACGTGGGAGATGAAGAAGCGCTCGTCGTCGTTGAGGCGCTTGTTCCAGTCGTGGAGATCCTTGGACAAATCGATCTCTTCGGCGGTCCAGAAGGAAGCTTCGGCCTTCTTATACATTTGCCAGACCTATGAAGTGTTAGGAAAATGTCTTGTCTACGATTCGACGCGTATCAAGACGCGTCGAACATGAATGACGCGAAGACTTACATCATGGTACTTGATGGGGAAAAGAACGAAGCGCTGTCCGTTCTCCTGGAGCAATGGCTCGTGTGCCTCCTCAGGCTTGATAGTGGGCGCGACCGTTGGCTTTGCGACCGACTTCTCTTCTGGCAGATCGGGAATGCCGACGATGGGCATGAAAACGTTCTCCTTGTCGGCTGACGCGAAATTGAGATTCTTTGCAGGCGAGTCTGTCATCTTGAGCGTATCAATTGCAGCTGCAGCCTATGTGCGCGTTAGCAGACGCGTAAAAGTGGAATATAGAAGTGCGGCGTACCTGCTTGGAAGGCGTCGACTGGAGGGCAGACATTGTGTGTGTAGACGAAAGATAAAAGTGCTGGTGGGTATTATGTGTGTAGAGACAAGCGTGCTATAAAAGGTACGCGTCTAGTTGCAGGTAAAGCTGGTGATGTTGGATGTTGGAGAAGACAAAGCGAGGACGCGCCTGATACTTAAAAGCACGTAGACAGGTGATCACGTGCGTCCGTGCTGCCCCTCGCGCCTTCCCGCGAAACGCTATGACGCACTCCACGATTTTTTCCAATCGCAGTTCCGTGTCTGCACACGACAGCAGAATTTCACATCAAATCATTTTCACTACACTATCGTCTACGCGCTTTCTTCTGAATCCCAAAATGTTGTTTTTTGATCCCTTCAGCGTCGACAATTGCACTTGATGGTCGAGCAGCACTTCCGCCAACCTCGCGCGACGCGTCCTAAACATCTGTGCTCAACGCGGCTTCACGTCGCAGACGCGCTTTGATTCGACCACTTCCAGCCCCTCGGCCCACCACAACAATGCAGGAACTGTTCCACGAGCAGCTAGACTTGTGTTTGGCGGCTGAATAAGGCCTTGGAAATGGGTGTTTCGGCGTCTCACGGCGAGACCAAAGCATCGCATTGGCTGCAGCCTGGCATTGGCACTTTGATTCTCGGATCTGATAAGATTTCTCTTTCATAATGATCCGACTCTGACCCACTGAACTCGTCACACAGCGTCCGGGAAGGTTTGCTCGTGCTTCTGGCTCAGCAACGCGTCCCGAGAGTGAGACGCGTCCGGTACGAAGGCACTCGTATCCGTTGTGGCAACCTTCAGGTTACAGTGAATGTCAAGGTCGGTGAAAGTATTACGAGCTTCTCGGTAGTGTTGAGTATCGACATTTATTTGGCTCGTGAGACACAAGCAAGACGTGCGAGCTATTTGAAGTTTCCTACACACTGACACCCATGGTTCTAGTATTTTTGAACTAATGAAAAGAGCCAATCTGTTATTTTTCTCCCTTGCTGACGTTCTAGCTGGCAAGATTGGACAAAACTCGTAGTTTTGAGATTCACGCAATCAACTGATTCCATCACATCTGTCCTTCACCGACGTTCAAGCTGGCAAGATCCGACAAACCCCAACGCAATCCATCTACACAACAACGCAACCATCCCCATCACCATCCCGCGCATCAAGCCAGTTTATCACAGACTGCTCAACCGGCCTCTCCCTCTCCACCGCCGCCATCAACTTATCCACAAAGTCCACCCCCTCAGCAATATCCGGATGATCCCCGCCCACACAGCAGCGATCAGACTCGAGCTCCTTCTCCGCCCACAAAAGTGCCATCTTCGCATCGCCCAGCATCACACACGCCCTCGCTGCATCATGATACCTGCACACCAACACTGTCAGATCACACGAGCAAAAAAAAAGTTGACAAGCGGCTGACAACTTACGAGCGACTAAGTTCCCTAACCCAAAACCCCTCACGGAACTGTATCCCAGCCAGCGCCTGCGCCGACTTACGCGCCTGCTCCCAGTCTCTCCGCCGCAGAGCCATACCCAGCACCTGATCATGCTGAAACAACGCATTGCGCATATCGTCCTTCACCCGAAAATCCAACCGGCTAGTACCACACGCCGCACACGCACACACAAAGCCGCGCTCCTCCAACTCACCCTGACGCTGCGCGCGCATCCGATTGATACCATTGTTGTACATGACTGTGAGTTCCTCGCCGGCCGCAATGTCGCGCACAGCATGGGACGTTTGTTTCTGGAGCTTAGTATTCCACGCGAAGTTCACGTTGGGCGCGCACGAGTGATTGAATCGTGAGCCGAGGAGGAATACGTCGCCGAGGGTATTTGCGGCCCAGATTTCGAGGACGCGGCGGTGTGCGGCTGGGAGGGAGGGCCAGCTTCGTTGCATTTCGTGGGCGGCTGCGCGGCGGAATTTGGGACCCGCGTAGCTGGTTAGTTGGAGGTATGAGGTCTGGCGGTCGGGTGGAGCGCGGTGGAATGCGTGGAGGATGTCGGGGGCGGTGGTGTGGGCTCGATTTATTTGGAGGAGGCTGGTTTCTGCGAGGACGCGGGTGCTGCGTGGTATGTGTGCGAGTGCGAACATGCCTAGGCCTTTGTTGGGTGCGGTTTTTACTTCGAGTAAGTGGCGTGAGTCTTGGGGTTGTTAGTGCAGTGTACTTTGGTTGGGAGCTGATAGTACCTTGTTCGGAAGCCATGTTTTGTCCGACTGTGGGAGCAACGAGGAATCAAGAGGCAAGTCCTGGAGATAGGTATGCCCAGTTCTTACACGGTGTTGTTTGTCTCTCCACGACATTATGCGTTTGTCGTTACACAACATCTACCCTTGTCTACGAAGTAGTTGTCGGTGTGGTTATCAGGACTGTCTGATGGTTCGCAGACTATTTGGCCAGTCTAACAGATTTCGAAGATTCCGTGCGGCTTTTTGGATGTATGCTTCAGCGCGTCGGTACACGAGCTCCCATCGAAACGGTCTCGTTATTGTTTTGCCTGGATGTCAGTATAACAGCAAGTGACTGGGACATTGCTTGTGCCTTGTTTGTCAATCCACGAGAGTGTTCAGAACGTGATGGAGACGGGTGTCATGTCAATCATGATTAGATGAAAGACCGATCCGCATCTCATATGGCTCTAGGAGATGCCTGTGCACCGGAACTCATCCATGGGCTTCACCATAGCATATTTCGCCACCAATAGCCAATCCACTCCCTACCACCTCCCTCCCACCCCATCTCCCCCCTACCCCAACATTCCCTCCCAATCCGGCACAACCACAAACTTCCCCTTCACCCTCCCAAAACTGACAGCCTCCCCCGCATCCTCCGGCACAACCCTCTCCCTCTCCTCCACCAGCGTCAAACTCACTACCTCCTGCAAGAAACTCGCTTTATTCCCCGGCGCAAGCTCGTAGCTCGTGCCGCCCCAGTCGAGCGTCGTGCGCCCGGATTGCCGCACGCGTAGCTTGCCGACGAGCCCGGAGGCGAAGCGCGGGGCGGTGTGGGGTGTGGGGTTGGAGGTGTCGGTGGGTTCTTGTTTGATGGTGGGAGGTGGGGGTTGTTGGTGGTCGGAGGATGGGGCAGAGGTGTTGTCTTTTCGAGAACCGGGGAGTAAAAGTTCGGGCATGAGCGGGGGGATTTGGAAGAGGTAGACGTTATTGTCCCTGACGGTGGGTTTCCTCGCGCCGTCTGCCATTGGTACGTCTCCGGTTGCGTCGGGCTGCTCGTTTACGTTTGGACCTAGCTCGGCACGGACGTGGCTGAGATTGCTTTGGTAGCGCGTCCATTCTGCGCGGTCCTGGTCTGTTTGTAGGACGGGCTCCGGGTGGTTGCGGAAGCGGGGCCTGGCTCTGGTTTCTGGTTCTGTGAGGGTGATTTCTTCGGCGGCGCGGGCGGCGAGGCCGATTTGTTGGGCGTCGAGCATGGTCTCGTCGTTGGAGTCATCTTCGGTCTTGACGGGTGAGGCGAGTTCGTCGGAGTCTTGCCACACGCCCTTGAATGCCTTGGTCGTCGGTCCAGCATCGGTTTGTCGTGCTTTGCCCTTTCCTTTGCTCGATGCATGTTTCAGGCCTGACGCGGTGGGTGCTTGTCCTGTTGCTTCTGCTTGCTCGAGGATCTTGGCTGATGTCTCTGTGCTGGCGTCTGTGTTGATACCAAAAGCCCGTTCGAGATGTTCTTTCCTGCCTATGCGGACTGGGAGGGTTGTGCGTGAGGGGCGGTAGGTGGACTGTGCTTCGCCCTCGTCGGAGGAGATTTCGATCAAGTCGATGTCTTTGCGTGGAAAAACGGCGTCCTCTTCGTCTTCGGAGGAGTCTAGGCCGCCATGGTCTCGATGGGTTGAGGGTCCTCCTGAAAGCCTGTAGCCTGAACCGCCACCACCTCCACCGCCGCCGCCTCCGCCACTGCCCCCCATTCCACCATCTTCGTCCTTTATGCGTGTGGCTCGCGATCCTGATCCTGAGCCAAAGGTCGAGGCTGTGCGGTGGTTGGCCTTTCGATCGTCCCGTGAGCTCCCCATCGAGAACGGCCCACTCATCGCACCACTATACCCGCCCCTCCCCCTCTGCGCCCTACTTGCCTCCCTCTTCTTGTTGGCCTCAAGCCTCTTCTGCGCATTCTCGTCTCTTTTCTGGCGCTCCGCGTTCCTCGCCTTTTCACGCTCAATGGCTTCCTTCTCGAGCGCCGCCCGCTCTTCCTTGCTGCGTCGGCCAGAGAATGTAGGCTTGATGGGACCCTTCTTGCCCCGTGTTGGGGCGCCGCGCCGCACGGCTGGTGAGGCGGAGCGTGAGGCATTGAGGCTACCGAGGCGTTGGACTGCGGGGCGGCCGGGTGTGTCTGTGGGATCTTGGGTTGGAGTGTTGGCGCTGGTAGAATGTGTTAGCATGTACTCGAGTTATGAATGAACATGTTCACATACGGTGCGTCTACTGAGGCTGAAAATTGCTGCTCGGCGGGCGCTGGCGTGTTCTCTGCGGGCGTGGCTGGTTTCGAGTCCTCGTCGTCGTCTTGCTTCAAGACTACCTGTGTTTCTGGCGCGGCAGCTTCATGTGGGCTTTCGGCAGCTCTACCTGCGTTCCCCGCACCTCGACCTGTGCTGCGAGCACGTGTGGTGCCCCCCCTTCCTTTTGTGCTCCCCTTTGGTGGCATTGTGAGTGTGGACTAGGTTTGCGACAGTTGTTCGTGGGGTCAGATGTGAGTCTCGAGTCGCAAAACTTGGGTTTATCGATAAGAACAATTTAAAGTGGGTGACCACGCGCTGTCACATGCTTGAGCTTCACTCCAACATTAGCGCGTAGGAGGCCGTTCACAAAGGTGAGATTGTACCGGATATGGTCAGAGCGGTATATTGCGTCCCACGACGTTTCCAACAATCCAACTCTATATTACAAATTCTCCGCCGTCCAACATAAGCGTTACTGAGACGGCGGCTACAAGATAGTATTCGTATGCCAATGTGAAAAAGACGTCGTTGCTCCACCCATGCTGCTTCGCTAGTAATATGTCGATTCGCAGAACGCCCGACGCCAGGAACATGCTTCTGCGTGGTAAACCAGAACAATGTTGTGTTGCTAGCGAGAAAGCGATAAACAAAGATGATCAGTGGGGTATATAAAGGCTTCTACCCTTCCACGAGGGTCTTGGGGCTCTTGCCCAGAAGCTCCAGGCACCTGCGCGCGAGCGTCACGACTTCGCCTTCGCCGTCTTCGTTGTCTTCGTCGTCGGATTCAATGTTGCGGTCTGCGATTTCGGTGACCATTGTAACAATCTCGTCGGATTGGCCGATGCGCTCGACAAGTCGGTCGTCTTCGGATTCGAGGAGTTGGAGGAGCGTCCAGATGGCGATGTGTTGGAACGTTGGGTCGCCGCTGGCTAGGAAGCGGCGGAGGTAGCCGTGGATGCCACCGGCGGGCTCCGTCCAGTTTTGTATGAAGATGGTGTAGTCGCCGACTTGTTGCTGTTAGTTCTAGTCATCCCAATGCATGGTGGTTGGCTTACCCTTCGAAGACAGATTGCCCAGCGCCGCAGCACTGTTGCCCTGCACTTCAATGCTCTCCGACTCTGTCAGTGGGATAAGAACGTCGAACACGCCCAGGCTGAGTAAGTGGGGCTTCAGCTCTTCGCTCAGTGCAAGTACAGCTATTGCGGCAGTCATTTCAGACTGCACGGGTAACCGCACGTTCAAGACCAGCTGCTTGCACTTTTGTACTGCACCAGCCTCAAGCACCAGCTGCTTGTTCTTGTCCGAGCTTGCGGCCAGATTGCGAAGTGTGGAGATGGCGTGACACTGAATCTCGTCGTTGTCTGTCGAGCCTAGGAGCTCAACTAACGGTCGGAGGAAGCCAGCTTCGATGATTGGGGATTCGTTTGCGGGATGGATGGAGATATTTCGTATGCATGCAACGGCTGAGAGAATAAGTGGGAGATATGAAGATTGCAGGAGGCGGAGAAGAGACGCCAGCCCACGAGCGCGAACAATCTCGAGCTGGTAGCGCTCGTCGGACGCGAGATTTCGGAGTGCAAGTGCGGCCTGGCATTGGACCTTGGGCGACGATGACTCCATGAGGTGCACGAGCGAGCCCACAAGTCGTCCTTCGGTCTGGGCCAGCTTCGCGCGATTGGTAGCGTCGACGGCGATGTTGCTGAGCGCGGTCGTGCAGTAGTACTGGACGTCGACGTCTGTGGAGGAGAGGAGCTGGACGAGCACGGGGATGGCGCCGGCATTCACCAGCTGTTGGCGGTTGTCGTCTGATAGCGGGTCAGCACAGACATGACATGCGAATCGACCATACATACCTGAGTGTGTCATGTTCAGCAGTGCGCCTGTGGCATTTCTTTGCACGCGCATGTCCTTGGACTTGGCGAGCCGTGTGAGGGGTTGCAGTGCGCCGGAGCGTGCTATTTTGGCCTTGTTGTCCTCGTGCGTCGCGAGGTTGGTGATACAGCCCACGGCGTTGCACTGTACCTCGACGTTAGGCGAGTTCATCTGTTTGATGAGCGGGGCCAGGCCGCCCAGTGTGACGATGGCGACCTTGTTCTCGGCTGCGTGGGTTATCAGTATAGGGTATAATTATGTATAGTACTTCTGAGACGCACTGTTGACGGCAAGATTGCCCAGGGCCGCACTCGCCGCGCGCTGCACCTCGATGTCCGGGTTCTGGAGCAGGAACAGAATGGGCTCCAGGGTGTCGCGGTCGACCTCTCTGACATCGCGCTCGGTGATCTCGGCGAAGGTCAAGCTCGCCGACCGCTGCAGGTCGATGTTGTCCGAGTATACAAGTGTGCTCAGTGCGCGTAGAGGCTCGCCGGAGAAGAAGTCGGTCTCGGCTCGCTGTGGGAGTCAGTATGGAAGATGGGACGGAGAAAGTGATGCGGTGCAGCTTACGTTCTCGAGGAAGCCCAGCAGGTCAGCTACCGCTTCTCCTGGGTATGGTCAGTATATGCGTGACGATGATCTGCTACGAGGACTGCCTACGTTCGCTGTCGGCCAGCACGGGGTCGTAGATGCTGTCTCGCGACCGTCCTCCGCAGCAACGGCTCAGCCATTCACCAATGCCCATGGTAGCGGAAGTTTAGGCCGTTGGGCCCTCGAGGCGCCGTCGCAGTGTCGCAGTCAGGGTGCAGGAAGCTGCACGTGCGGGCGATGTGTCAGGTCGCAGGTGTGAATGCGAGATGCGATGGGGATGCGATGGCGGGTAGAGGATGTTTCGTGCCGTGTGTTGACGCTGGTAATCTGTGAGGCTGTCAAAGCACGGGCGCCTCCGCTAGTGTGCCATTCTGCAGCTGCAGGAAGCCAGTCTAATCACATGCGAGATGGGCAGATACAACTGTGACTATGACATCAAGAGCGCGGCCAGAGCAGACTGTAGGCTACTCGAACCAAAGAATGGCCAGTCCTCGCATGCACCCTTCACCGGCCCTGAGAAACGTTTCATGTTCAGCAAGCTGGCCGCGTGAACAAGACACGACCCTGGGCGGTCGCGACGTCATGCGAACCCATGTCACGGCTAGCATCAGAGCAACAATGTGTTGTACACCTCAGACCTGGCCGTGGCTGCTGGTCTCGCTCCTACTCGTCACCTCCATGCAAGATGCCAACGGTCCGCTCGACGGCCTCTCGGCCCTGCATGAGCCTACATGTGTACTACCGAAGCTCCACCGGTACCGCCGACCCCACGTTCTTGTCATTTCGTTCTCTCATCGTTCAAACTTCACGACGACAGCGACAGCCCCAGGGCGGGGTCGGCATTGCCTTGGCTGTATGCGACCCCTCCCGGCATCCATTGAACTTTCGCAGTGCCTAGCCACTCACCGTACGTAAACTCCGGGCCTTTTCGTGCCATAGGTGAAAAGTAAGATTTCGCTGCCTTCACGTGAACAGTCCCTGATTTGCGTGGGGGACAGATGATCCGAGTGCTACGTTACTTCTACTTCTACTTTCAACAAAGAGTCTTGTTCACCTCTGAACCACATCGCTTCTCTGCACACAGAATTTACTGAATTCTTTGTTCAATTTTTTACCAGACCCGTGGCGCCCACAGACAGCATTACCTATTTACTTCGGCGCGCCTGCAATTTGCGGTCCCGACTTTTCCCTGCAGGTTCCGACCGCCGCCGACCTTTTTCTAGCAGAGTCACCGGCGCTCTCACGAGGTTTGCTTTCACTACTGAAGACCGTTTTCATGGCCTCGCATTCGGCATCCTCACACAGTTTCCAGAAGCTCAAGCTCGACACCTCCGGCAGCCCGAAGCCGGCGCGCTCCTCCTTCGCGACCATCCCGCGCAGAGACTCGCCGTACTCACAGAATGGCGATGCGCAGCCCGAGCAAGACGACGACAGCCCCGCGACGAATGCCCAGCCGATAGCGGGCGCATACCCCAGGCGCAACCACCATGGCTCCAACGGCGATGCGGCCCCGTACGATTTGGCGGTGGGAAGCAGCGGCAGCGAGGGGGACGCCTTCAACATGAGCCAGCTCAAGCAGCGCACCACGTCGATCAGCTTCAACAGCCAGGTGAGGCTTGACACGGGCGACACGCTCGCACTTGAGGTCCCCATACCGAAGTCGCTGTCGCGGCAGGCGCAGGCGCAGACGCCCGAAAGCGGAAGCTACTCTGACCAGGAGTACCTCGAGATGCCCTTCCACAAGCGCCAGCCACTGCACCACCGCGTCGGTGTGTCGCGATACCCCCTGCTGCAGACAACCGTAGACGATCTGGCGAAAGACCCCGAGGACAACGACCAGGTCGCGTCGCTCACCTCAGAGACGACTGCCTCTCCGCCACTCGAGGAGGCGCGCACACCGCTCGAAACGCCCACAGAGTACATGCTGTCGCCGCTGGCCAATTCGTCGCCTCTCGATTTCCCCGCCTTCTCACCGCGGCGCACTGCACTACCCCGGAACAGGAGCCTCCGATCTGACTTTGGCGACGAGGGCGGCTCGCGAAGAGTCAGTCGCCGTTCATCGACAACTCGATCGGGCCGGTCCATGTCTTCCATGTCGCCCGCCGCGTCTTTCCTCGCGCGCTACAAGCCTTCGGAAGCCACTATCAAGCCAGCTGAGCCCGACGACGAAGGCCAAGGCATCGGCTACAACGGCGAGTACATCATCGGCAAGCAGATCGGCTACGGCGGCTTCAGCATCGTGAAGGAGGTCACCAGCATGGAGGGCGACAAGCCAGTCGTCAGCGCCGTCAAAATCGTGCGCAAGCAGCAACGCCAGAAATCGGAGTTCGAAAACGAGCAGATTCAAACGCAATTCGACCACGAAGTCGAAATCTGGCGCTTCCTGCGGCACCCGTACATCCTCCCGCTCATCTGCGTTTACTCAACCGACTTTGCGACTTTCTGCATCACCAAGCTGAACAAGGGCGGCACGCTGTTCGACCTCGTGCGCGACACGAAGCGCAGCAAGAAGGCCGGCCTGCCAGCACATCTAGTCAAACGGTATGCATCCCAAATCGCATCCGCAATGCGCTATCTGCACAACGACGTCCAAGTTGTCCACCGCGACATCAAGCTAGAAAACGTGCTGCTGGACATGACCGTTTCCAACGCCGAATCCCACGGCGGCAACGTCCTTCTATGTGATTTCGGCATGGCAGACTTCATCGTGAGCGACCAGCGCGACGGCCCGGAACCGCACTCCATCGGTCTGAATCAGAACATTGGGCCTGCAGACACGTCTACCTCTGTGCAAGGCAGTTTGCAGTACGCTGCCCCGGAGCTGTTCAATGCGCAGGCTCCGCTGTTTAGTCCGGCGGCGGATATCTGGGCGTTTGGCGTGGTGGTGTTTGCGTTGTTGACGGCGTCACTGCCGTTTAATGAGGGGTTGGATGTCAAGACTATTGCGAAGATTAGGGAGGGCACGTGGGATGAAGACGTCGTGCGAAACTCAGATTCGGTGAAAGACTCCTCTGCGGATGATGCGATTGCGTTGCTTCAGGGCTGCCTTGCGCTGGATGTCGAGAAGAGATGGAATGTGCATGACATTTTGAAATGCGCGTGGTTGCGTGATGAAGTGGAGATATGCGAGACTGCGGAGTGCGCTTTTGCGGTTGAATCTTCTTGAGTGTTTGGTTAGTTGGACTTGCTTTTTGATACGATACCCTGTTTTGTGTTTGCGTTGCTCGTTTCCTGGCATCGCGATGTCGTGTTGGATAGTGATACCCGTCAGTCCTTGGCTTTTGGTATGCATGGCGTTTCCCCTTGTCGCGATTAAGATGGTGGACTGGTGTATGTATGTTGTATGAGTACCGTTTGTTTACACTCTGACTGCGTCGGTGGAGTACTTGCTAGGCTTGCGCTGAAAGCTATTCAGTATAGCTGAATTTTTAGTGCGGCGTAAAAGTCGGTTTATGGGCATGGGAAGAGGCGCTCCCTGAAGGCGAACACTTCCCTCTAACGCTCAAAAAGACGACAAGAATATGACCTACACCCTACTCTTCCTACGTAAACTGGCATTCTTTTCTTCAAACCCACAAGCACTCATCGGCCTACTGTTATGCGATCGACACAGCAAGCCTTACACGGGTGTAAGCACGCGACGAGGGTGGTGGGGGTGGGTTGTGATGTGAAGTGTTTTTGCTGAAGTCGTTTAGGTCGGGGATGTTGAGCCGTTGTTTGGGGGCGGCTGTGTGATGGTGTGGAGGGGATGTACGTGTCTTGCGAGGACAGTTGGTGAGTCATTTTAGTTTTTCTGTTTTGGGGAAGAGGGCTTGTGGAGTAGGAATGAGGTGGGAGGTCGGCTGGTCTGAGCTTGCATGGAAGTTTGCTGGTATACTCGACCGGTCAAGCATATCCTTTAACGCAGGACTCGAACCATCGGCGAATGCCTTACTACCCCGGCGATCCTCTCTTTCGACGGAAGGCGCTCAGCTTATACGAGCGCCTGGCCAGGCAATAGAAAGAGATCACGTTCTGGACAGCTCAGATACTCCTACTGAGGACCGCAGCTCTTCCACACGTCTCACTCGGCCATAGAATAACTCGATGCGCCCCTATCTCCCATCCGCTTCGACACTCATGCCGAGTATTGACATCCATCCATTGCACGACCCAACGTTCTACCTCAGGATATCTCAACTACATTCTCGTACAACGTTAACATGCCTTCCCCGCGCCATGTGCATGCGACACCTTCTGTGCGACTTTCCTGCTTCATCAATTCGATCGTGTACGGACGTGTTGTGTGAGGCCAGCGCACCCGCCCAGCCGGGTCGTGGTCAGGCGAACACTTTCTAGCGTGGACTAGTAGATGGTAAGACATCTTCTGAAAGCTCATTTGGGACCTGGTATTGGGGATGGATGTGGCGGAAGAAAGACTAAGTGGACGAAGCCAGTGGTTGCTGGCTAGATCTGCTGCAGAAACGGTCTTAGCCATCCTGAAGATCATGAACAGATGCAGACGACTATCATAGCGGTGCGACTGAGCTGGGATAACCAACAAGCCCCCGTTCTCCGACCGTCATTCATTCCGTCTATTTGGTTCTGACATCTGCTCTACACAAGCACAACCGACGATAGCCGTCACACTGAGTGATCCCAGCTGTGACCAAGACTCCTTGGTCGAAAGTTCGATGAACAGTTCGCCCATATCTCGCCTTCATGCGTGAATGTCTGCAGTGACATAGCAACAACGCGGGCCAACAAACGCGTTCGTGGAGTGTCACAGCAACAACGCCGCCTAGTTCGCTCCATACTGCGCGAGCGATACCACATACGGCAGCTCAGTGATCGTAAGCCGTGTATATGCCATGGAGAAACAAGGCTCAGCCAAGCAGCCGACATTCACCATCAATGCAAACTGCTCATGTGGCCACAGCCCAAGCAAGTCACCGCATCACGTACCGTCTTGACTAGCGCATGAGACCAACAAGGCAAACGTACGTGCCGCCAGTGAGTATGTAGATATATATATATGTAAACACTCTGGTCCATCACATCGCCCGCTCTCTCGTTGAACTCGTCGCCTCAATACCGATATCCATCACTAGACATGTACTTCTTCTTTGGAATACTATCTGCTCTCCTACTAGCTGTTGCAGCACAGGATACTTCGACTTTCAAACCCATTCGTCCTCCGGCATTTCCACTCGCAGTCAAGAGTCCGTACCTAAGTGCTTGGCTTCCAGCCGGAAGCGCTAATGCAGGCGGCGGTCATCTTCCTGGACAATGGCCTACCTTTTGGACGTAAGTACTTCACCCCCTTATATCGCAGTGACATTCTCCTGTATTGACAGTCTCTAGCGGCCAGTGGCTCGGCTGGACTGGCATGGTGCGCGTTGATGGCGAGACTTTCGCGTGGATGGGCGCCCCTGGTGGCGTCACTCGAGCGAAACAAGTCTCCGCCGAGTACACATCTACGAGGAGTATCTTTGTAATCCACGCGGGTCCAGTCAAGCTCAAGGTTACGTTTCTTTCGCCGCTGACGCCGAATGATTTGATGCGTCAGTCGTTGATCTTTTCGTATATGAATGTCGAGGTGTCTTTGCTGGATGGGAATAGTCACGAGGTGCAGTTGTATACTGACATCAGTGCTGGTATGGTCGTGTATCCTGATTGGTATACAGAAGGCTGACTTTGAGGTAGAATGGGCCTCGGGCAACGTCTATTCGAGGGCTGAGTGGAGTCGAGGAGTTACCTCTGATGGCGTTGGCTATCACAAGGTGTGGAAGCAGGAGCAGAAGGTCTTCAATGAGCACAACGATCAGGCAGAATGGGGCAACTTCGTGAGTATCTCTCTCGGAGGGGACTATCAATCACACTGACACGTGTGCGTAGTACTATGCCACCGATCATTATCTTGACCATTCCTTCCGGTCTGGCGAAGATCGACTCCTGCGCTGGACGTTTGCCAACCAAGGAGGTCTGCCCGACGAAGAAGACACAGAATTCCGCGCGATCAATGATCGATGGCCTGTCTTCGCACATGTTATCAGTCTTGGTCCTATCAAAGGTGTGACAATTCCCGTACTCTTTACCGTCGGCCTTTGTCAGGGCCCTGCAATTCAGTTCTTGGGCAAAGACGGGTTGAAGGATGTGCCACCGCTGTGGTGGAGTTACTACGAGGATGACTTGGCCGCATTGTCCTTCTTCCACAAAGACTATGCCAACTCGACCAAGCTGTCCATTGAGCTAGACGACAAAATCGCCAAGGACTCGAAAGCAGCAGGCGGCGACAACTACACTACCATCACCACCCTCTCAGCCCGCCAAGCATTCGGCGCAACACAACTCGTCGGCACCAAAGACAAGCCCTACTTCTTCCTCAAAGAAATTTCTTCCAACGGCAACATGCAAACCGTCGACGTCATCTACCCAGCCATGCCCATCTTCCTCTACACCAACCCCGAGCTCCTCAAGCTCATGCTAGACCCACACTTCGAAAACCAAGAATCAGGCCACTACCCCAACCCGCACGCCATCCACGATTTGGGCTCAAACTACCCCAACGGCACAGCCCACCCAGACGGCAAGGACGAACCCATGCCCGTCGAAGAATGCGGCAACCAAATGATCATGGTCCTCGCGTACGTCCAGCACACCGGTAACGCAGACTACATCAGATCGCACTACAAGATCCTCATGCAATGGGTCGAGTTCCTGATCCGCGACAGCCTCATTCCCGCGTGGCAGCTCTCGACCGACGACTTCGCGGGCGAAATGCACAACCAGACGAATCTCGCGCTGAAAGGCATAATAGGTATTCAGGCCATGGCACGCATGTCGTCTATCGTCGGCGAGACAGAGCACGCGAACAACTTCAGCGCGATTGCGCACGAGTATATTGGCAAGTGGATCGGTCATGGCATGAATCTCGCGTCTAAGCCGCCGCATTCGATGCTGAATTACAATAACGAGAGTACGCACGGCTTGCTGTACAATTTGTATAATGACCGTCTTCTCAACCTCAGTCTCGTTCCGCAGGAGATTTACGATGTGCAGAGTAACTTTTACCCCACTGTCGCTGAACCGTATGGCGTACCACTGGATACGCGCCATGGATATTCGAAGACTGATTGGCAGATTTTCTGCGCGGCTGCTGCGGGTGCGGGTACCAAGAAGATGTTTATTGATGCTGTGGCAAGGTTTGCGGGCGAGACGCCGAGTAATAAGCCGTGGTCGGATTTGTATGAGACGCAGAACGGGTGGCAGGCTTTTATTGACTTCAAGGCGAGGCCGGTGGCTGGGGGGCATTTTGCGGTGTTGTTGGTGGATGGGGAGGGGTATACTGCGCCGAAGCGATATTTTTGAAGAAGGATTCTGAGTGTGGAGTTTGAGCGTGCCACAAGCCTTTCGACGTGTTGCTTCGCTACTGGGAAGCGTATGTTAGGGCTTTGGATAATGCTTTCGATGTGCGGCTTGCCCGGTATACGTTCTAGTTTCTTTTCGCAAATTAACATGGATTACGTTTCAATCTTCTTCCGAAAGTTTTCTGACTTCACTTCTTCCCGCCCTTCCCCTTCCCCTTTGTTTTACCCTTGCCCTTGTCCTCATCCTTCTCTTTCTCTTCATCCTTACCCTCATCGCCGTTTAGTTCCTCCAACGCCTCGTCCGCATCAACGTTGCCCTCGTACTCCACATCCTCAACCCACTGCTTCACGATAAACACCTTCCACATAGCCCATCCTATCGCACCAAGTACGAGACCAGTGGTGACAAGGCTCTTGATGATGCCGAAGAGCGTGATGTGCGCGATAGATTTGAGCCAGGGCGTTACGAGGGTGCGGCGCTCGTGCTGGTGTGCAAGTCAGTAACGCGAGACAAGCATAAAAAAAACAGAAAAATGTAGTGAATGAATAGCGACAAAGAGGATCGTTGAGGTCCCTCTGCTAAGAGTCAAGAATGGATGTACGGTCACATACCTCCAAGTCTGGGTTTACACAGTACAATACGCCAATGAGCGCAAGCAAGATCAAGAACAAGAAAAGCACAGTGAGGACTTGTATGACAGCCAACAATATCGAGATGTCCCGCGTCGTTTGCAGCACTTTGAAGCCTGCGGCGACTAGGGGCGTGACTTGCTAGAACGCGGCGTTGATCTGGCGCGAGTAGGGTATGCCCATCGTGACACGCTGAAGGGGCTAAGAAAAACAATGATACACAAGGCGAAACGGTGCGGCCTCGGACATACTATACCCAAGGGTTAAATGTACATTTACCGGATGCCAGGCCTGACGATGTGGACCTGACGTCATGGGTATGCAGGACGGGAGCAGGGGTGAAGGATGGGCGGCCAATCAGAGGTGGAGTGCATTGCAACCACCAAGATCGGTCACCAAGTAGTGTTGAAGCAATGGTTTTGAAATCGGTTCTGGAGACGTGATGGCCCATACAGTCCAGGAGTGAGAGGGCAACGCAGGGGAGATGAGACAGAAATGAAGCTTGTTTCGAGTGTTTGGCTCTCATCGGCTTTTGTATCAGTGGATGAGCATGGCTGTAGAGACAATTGCCAATATTATGTGGAAATGACGACAACAGAAGTCTGCAGTGTGTATGCAGCAGCTTCTTTTTACTTGTCGAGTTGATCAAGAGTGGTTGCTCGCGGGGCCAGCAGTCAGATCCACGAAGCTTTTCTCCGCATCGTAATGTTCCTCGACGGCGGAGCCACGTAAAGGGTAAGACACGAGCCAGTAGAACAATCCATAATTTTCCGATCGTGGTAAGCAGATGGGAAGCAGTGTGATCTGTACATTCGACTTCGCACTAGAATCGGCCGTGTTGGAGTACAAAGTCATTCTCGTGAATACTGAATGTTTGAGTGATAGTAATCCGGTGCTGACTCTGCGTTCATATTCGAATTGAGCATTTGGGCTTTGGCTGAATCTCCGTTTGTACGCTTCCCAGAAGTGCTTGGTGGCCCCAGTTTTGCAAGCTCTTTCCCGTAAATTCTTCCCGATCAGTCTGATGGCATCTATGTTTTCGATGACCGCGTTCAAGACACCGTGGTGCAACCCATCAATCGACGAGACTTCCATATCCATATTCCATAGGCTGTAATCCCAGTTGCTTGTATTCATCCATGGTATGAGATATCCAGCCAGATAACGCGGAAGTTGACAGCCAGCAAGAGCAGGAAACTTCTCAATTGGACTCTCAGAGCTAGATAGTCCAATGCACGGGTATGGACCTTGACAGCCCACGAAATTGCGTAAAGATGTGTTCAGAAGCAGAGCATTGATGTCGGAAAGGCGGTCGGTAACCTGCTGGGCAGCCGGTCGATGATTGCGATCTGCATCGAGCATCGATGGTAGATAGATATATATGAGGTCGAGCTTTGACTCCCGGGAGGCTTGCATTCGACTGGACAGTTTAGGCCCATGGAGCCATGTCGTGGTCGCATCGGTATTACGTGCGAAACTAGATTGGCCATTGCCTGTCTGTCTCCAATATGCTTTCACTTCGCTCAGACTAAAGCCGTAATATGCTGATATCATCTCGACAAGCACACACCCAAGAGAGTATATGTCTGTAGCTCGATTGCGGGGCTCCGAATCCAGCACTTCCGGTGCCGAATACCTAACCGTCCATGCAGATGGACGGCCAGTGGTTGTCGAGACGGAATCCTCCGAGAAATCGAGACTGAATCCAAAGTCGGTGAGTAAGATATTGTTGCCGTGTATGAGGATGTTCTGAGGCTTTAGATCTTCATGACGGATCTTGTTCTGGTGTAGGTAGTTGATGGCATTGCATAGACAGCCAATCCCGCGGAATATGA
>Ga0265780_10000089_pt1 | contig 142425 bp, 140 predicted proteins | sample P1T30metagenome_FD_192432 | JGI IMG/M metagenome (GOLD analysis project Ga0265780, IMG submission 192432) | Plant litter microbial communities from East Loma Ridge, Irvine, California - P1 T30 | ecosystem: Environmental > Terrestrial > Plant litter > Unclassified | place: USA: California...
CCGAGATGTGCTCGTAAGCACCCAGGATGACGGAACCGACCGAGTCGCGCTCGAGGTTCATGGCCAGGCCAAACGTGTTGCCCGGGAATTCCAGCATCTCGCCCTGCATCACGTCCGACAGACCGTGGATACGGCAGATACCGTCGGCCACGGAGATAACCGTGCCTTGATTGCGAATCTCAGCCGAACCTTCGAGACCCTGGATGCGGCTCTTGATCAGTTCGCTGATTTCTGATGAATTAAGTTGCATGCTAGCTAACTCCTAATGTGTTTGATACGGGCAAGGGCGGGACGTTGGTATGTGCGAGGCTCAGGCTGCGAGCGCAACATGCATCTGTTGCAGCTTGGCGCGTACCGAGGTATCGAGCACTTCATCACCCACGACCACGCGCACACCACCGATCAGCGCAGGATCCACTGTGACGGTTGGGTTGAGCTTGCGGCCAAATTTCGTTTCCAGCTGGGCGACCAGCTGTGCCAGCTGACCGGCGGACAGTTCGAACGCGCTCTGGATCGCCGCGTCGGCAGCGCCTTCGCTGGCGTTCTTGAGCATCTCGAACTGTTCTGCAATTTCAGGCAGCAGCATGATGCGGTTGTTGTCGGCCAGGACCGCGATGAAGTTTTTCACTTCGGCGGTGACGGGCGACTTGACCAGCGACGCAATCGTGTCCGCCAGCTGCGCCGGCGTCACGTTCGGGTTGTTGGCGTAAGCCTGCACATCGGCATTGGCGCCGATCTGGCCCAACTCCGATGCGATGGCCGACCACGCGTTCAGGTCGCCCGACTGGGCAACGCGGAACAACGCTTCGGCATAAGGGCGGGCGACGGTTGCGAGTTCTGCCATGATCAGAGCTCGGTCGACAGGTTCGACAGCAGGTCGGCGTGGGCCGAAGCGTTGACTTCACGCTTGAGGATCTGCTCGGCGCCTTTGACAGCCAGCGCGGCAACCTGGCCACGCAGTTCGTCGCGTGCACGCGCAATTTGCTGCTCGGCGTCGGCGTGGGCAGCGGCAACGATGCGGGCTGCTTCGTCGGCGGCGGTACGCTTGGCTTCTTCGATAATGATGGCAGCGCGTTTTTCGGCATCGCCGATACGCTCCTGCACCTGCTCTTTGGCGCCAGCCAGTTCGGTCTGGACGCGTTTTTCAGCAGCAGCCAGGTCGGCCTTGCCGCGGTCGGCAGCAGCTAAACCGCCGGCGATTTTTGCGGCGCGCTCATCGAGCGCCTTCATCAATGGCGGCCACACGAATTTCATCGTGAACATCGCCAGGATAAAGAAAACCACGAACTGGACAAACAATGTTGAATTGATGTTCACGGAATTTTCCTTCTTACAGAAACACGGATGCCGAACCAGAACTGGTTCGGCCCTTCAAACCAGCGAGAAACGCGTTCTTAGACGACTGGCGGTACGAATGGGTTCGAGAATGCGAACAGCATGGCGATACCAACACCGATCAGGAACGCAGCGTCGATCAGGCCAGCCAGCAGGAACATCTTGGTCTGCAGGGTGTTCATCAGTTCTGGCTGACGTGCCGAAGCTTCAAGGTATTTGCCGCCCATGATAGCGATACCGATACAGGCACCGATCGCGCCGAGGCCGATGATCAAACCGCAAGCCAGTGCAACAAAAGAAAGGTCAGTCATGAAAAACTCCAAAGTTAAAATTAAAAATAGATTAAAAACTACAACTTCTTTACAACCACATTGGTTCGATGCTTGCGGCGCCGATCAGTGGCCTTCGTGGGCCTGACCAAGGTACACCAGCGTCAACATCATGAAGATGAAGGCCTGCAGGAGCACGATCAGGATGTGGAAGATCGCCCAAACGGAGCCGGCAACGATGTGGCCGATAATGCCGAAGGCAGTGAACGACGCCCCCAGCATTGCGATCAAGAGGAACAGCAATTCACCGGCAAACATGTTGCCGAACAGTCGCATACCCAGGGACACCATCTTCGCGGCATATTCAATCACGTTCAGCAGCAGGTTGAACGGCGCCATCCAGATGCCGAACGGTGCAGCAAACAATTCATGGATCCAGCCGCCGAAACCCTTGATCTTGATGCCGTAAAAGATCATCAGGACCAGTACGCCCAGCGAGATGCCGAAGGTGCCGTTGATGTCGGCAGTCGGGACCACGCGATGGTACGGGAACACGTGTTCCATGCCCAGGGCAGCAAAGGCAGCTGAAAACATATCGACTGGCAAGAAGTCCAGCGAGTTCATCAGGGCAACCCAGACGAATACGGTCAGGGCCAGCGGTGCGATGAAGCTGCGGTCGCCATGCACGATGGATTTTGCCTGGTCATCGACCATTTCCACCAGCATTTCAACGGCTGCCTGGAAGCGGCCCGGCACGCCCGACGTGGCGCGGCGCGCGGCCATCCACATGATCAGCGAGCCGATCACGCCCATCAGGATCGACCAGAAGATCGTGTCGTAATTGAATACGGAAAAATCGACCGGTCCATGCTGGTGGGCGTTCGACAAATGGCCCAAATGGTGCCGGATGTATTCTTGTGCGGTAGGCGCGTGGGCTGCGCCGTCTACGATTGGAGTCGCCATGTCAAAGCCTAAATAATAAGATGATGTAACTTTTTAGCGCCACGATGAACCCCGCAAGCAGAGCGAACCAGTTCAGATCGTGGTACAGCGACGCGGTGGCACCCAACAGCCCCAGCGTTAATGCAATCTTTATAAATTCCCAGATGAAAAATGTCACAGGGCTGGTCCCGCCCGCCTTTGCGGATGCGGCAAACAAGCGCAATGCCATGATGCCGTTGGGTACGACACAACACAAACCGCCCAGTACTGCCGACAGCGCCGCAGGAACTCCCCCCAACAGTGCGGCAACGAGGCCGGCGACTGCGGTCGCGATAAATTGCAGGGAGACTATGCGCAACATTTTTTCTTCTTCGCGCCAGCCAATAAGTACGGGGTTACGGTGTGGTAATTACATGAATCAGCGGGATTATAAGTGTTTATACTGAGGCGAGTCAAACGGTACGGCGGGGTGTTTTTGCCCGATGCGGCATGAATGGTACGTTAACAATGTTGGCTTGACAGAAAGTTTTTTAGCAGATTTGGTATGGATGGGTGCGCGATGGCGGTGCGATGAAGATGCTGGCGTTGCACATGTTTAGTGCCACTACCCGCAAAACCGTCTCCCCCGCGAAGGCGGGGGCCTATGTCACACCTGACGGAGTGGTGAAGCAAGCGTGGTATGGGTCCTCGCCTTCGCGAGGATGACGTGATGAAGATGGAAATCAGGCCCGCAACCTGGCGAGCACCCCGTCCAGAATATCCAGGTCGGCAAAATCGATGATCATCTGCCCCCTGCCCTTGGCGCCCATCTTGAACACCACCGGCGTGGCGAGCTTGTCGGACAGCTCTTCTTCCAGCCGCACGATATCGCCGCCCTTTTCTTTCAGGCGCGAACCTGGCGTCTCTTTATCTTCTTCCTGCGAGCGTGTCACCAGCTTTTCCGTATCGCGTACCGACAATCGTTTGGCCACGACCTGGTTGGCCAGGTTGATCTGGCTGGCACTATCGACCGCCAGCAATGCGCGCGCGTGACCCATGTCGATGTCACCGGCCATCAGCATGGTTTGAACGGGCGACGCCAGGTTGATCAGGCGCAGCAGGTTCGACACGGCGCTGCGCGAGCGCCCCACAGCGTTGGCCGCCTGTTCATGCGTAAAACTGAAATCCGAGATCAGGCGCGCGATGCCTTGCGCTTCTTCCAGCGGATTCAAATCTTCGCGCTGGATATTCTCGATCAGGGCCATCGCAGCGGCGGACTGGTCGTCCACTTCGCGAACCAGCACCGGAATGGTTTCCAGGCCGGCAATTTGCGCCGCGCGGAAGCGGCGCTCGCCGGCGATGATTTCGTAATGCTGTGTATTGCCCTCGCCTGCGACCGGGCGCACCAGCACCGGCTGCATGATGCCCTGGGTTTTGATCGACGCGGCCAGTTCGTTGAGCGCGCCTTCGTCCATGCGGGTGCGCGGCTGGTATTTACCGGCCTGCAGCTGGCTCAGCGACAGGGAGGTCGGCAAGTCCGGCACGGCGCTCTCCATGTCGCTGCCGCCCAGCAGTGCATCGAGGCCGCGGCCCAGTCCCTTGAGTTTTTTGGTTGCCATGATCGTCGGTTCTTTCGCTTACATTGTCTTGATGCGTTCAACCATCTCGGCGCCAAAGGCGATATAGGCCTGCGCGCCTTTTGACGATGGATCGAACACCACGCCAGGAATGCCGTACGACGGCGCTTCGGCCAGCCGGACATTGCGTGGAATGATGGTCTTGAATACCTTGTCGCCAAAGTGCTGCTCCAGTTGCCCGGACACTTGCTGCGACAGCGTCATGCGCGGATCGAACATCACGCGCAACAAGCCAATGATCTTCAAATCCGTGTTCAGGTTGGCGTGCACTTTCTTGATGGTGTTGACCAGGTCGGATAAACCTTCGAGCGCGTAGTACTCGCACTGCATCGGGATGATCACGCCGTTGGCGGCGCACAGGCCGTTCAGCGTCAGCATCGACAATGCGGGCGGACAGTCGACCAGAATGAAGTCGTAGTCGTCGGCAACGAGCGCGAGCGCATCCTTGAGCCGGCGCTCGCGCTTGTCGAGGTCGACCATCTCCACTTCCGCGCCAGCCAGTTCACGGTTTGACGGCAGCACGTCGAAGCGCCCCGCTTCCGAGCGCATGCGCGAACTGGCCACGTCTGCCTCACCGAGCAGCACTTCATACGTCGAACCCTTCAGCGCCGCCTTGTCGATCCCCGCGCCCATCGTGGCATTGCCCTGCGGGTCCAGGTCCACCAGCAACACCCGTTGATTCAGTTTGGCCAACCCTGCCGACAGGTTGACGCTGGTCGTGGTCTTTCCCACGCCACCCTTCTGGTTTGCTACGCAAAATATTTTCGCCATGAATGCTCTTATTCGTCAACGTAACAATAATACAAGATACGGTTTATTTTATACATACCGTATTTATGGTTTTAACTGTATAAATGATTTATTCTATTTATACTGTTTATCTTTATTTTGAGATAAACACGAGGTGCCGCTCGGCTTCGAGTTTTGGCACCTTCAAAGACCGCAATTCGGTGATTTTCCATGGGCTCGGCACCCGTTGCTGTTCGTCCGTTGCCGCCACCCCTTTCAACGCGATGAATTGCCCGCCCTCCGCCAGCAGGTGACCGGACCAGTTGACGAAGTCAAGCAGGTCCGCAAACGCCCGCGATGTGATCACATCGAACAGCTCTTTTACTTCCAGCTGTTCGACGCGCTTGGTGTACACCGTCACATTGGCCAGGCCCAGTTCGGCTTTGACTTGTGTCAGAAACGCGGTTTTTTTGTGGACCGTGTCGATCATGGCCACTTTCATGTCCGGCCGGCAGATCGCCAGCACCATCCCGGGCAGGCCGCCCCCTGCCCCGACGTCCAGCACGTTTTTTGCGTCCTTAAAAGCAGGCACGGCTGCAAGCGAGTCGAGCAAATGGTGCGTGACCATCTGCATTGGGTCGCGCAGGGATGTGAGGTTGTACACTGCGTTCCACTTGAACAGCAGCGCCAGGTAATCCATCAGTTTGGCGATCTTGTCGCCGGACAGGTCCAGCTGCATCTCCTCGATGCCGTCGACCAGTATTTGCACCAGCACGGCGCGGTCAAAATGCTTCATTGCGCCAGTTCCTCATTGAGTGTCGTAAAGCCTTTGGCGCCACGCTTTTTCAGGTGTACCAGGAGCAGGGAAATCGCGGCCGGGGTCACACCCGAGATGCGCGAGGCCTGGCCCAGCGTTTCAGGCCGCTGCTTGTCGAGCTTCTGGCGCACTTCCACGGATAGCGCGCCAATGTCCAGGTAGTTGAACGATTCCGGCAGTTTCAGGTTCTCGAAATGGTCGTGCCGCTCGACTTCCTTGGCCTGGCGGTCGATGTAGCCAGCGTATTTCAGCTGGATTTCCACCTGTTCCTTGACCGATGGATCGACCACGCCAGTGCCGCCCAATGCTGCGCCATCGATGCCCTGCATGCTCATCAGGGTGTCGTATGCCACGCCCGGGCGGCGCAGCAAATCGGCCAGCGAATACTCGCGTTCGATGGGCTGGCCGACCACGCGTTCGGATTCAGCTGCCGCCAGGATGCGCGGATTGACCCACGTGGAACGCAGGCGCTCCAGTTCGCGTGCGACGGCTTCGCGCTTGGCTTCGAACGCAGCCCACTGGGCATCGCCCACGCAACCAAGCTTGCGTCCGATTTCCGTCAGGCGCATGTCGGCATTGTCTTCCCGCAGGCTCAAGCGATACTCGGCGCGGCTGGTAAACATGCGGTACGGCTCCATCACGCCTTGCGTCGTGAGGTCGTCGACCATCACGCCCAGGTATGCTTCCGCGCGGCCCGGCGTCCAGACATCCTTGCCTTGGGTTTGCAGCGCCGCATTGATACCGGCGAGCATGCCCTGCGCCGCCGCTTCTTCGTAGCCAGTGGTGCCGTTGATCTGGCCGGCGAAATACAGGCCGCCAATCGCACGCGTTTCCAGCGACGCTTTCAACCCGCGCGGGTCGAAATAGTCGTATTCGATGGCGTAACCCGGACGCAAGATAAAGGCGTTTTCCATGCCCTTCATCGAGCGCACCAGGGCAATCTGCACGTCGAATGGCAGGCTGGTGGAGATACCGTTTGGATAGTATTCGTTGGTCGTCAACCCTTCCGGTTCGAGGAAAATCTGGTGCGATTCTTTCGACGCAAAACGGTGGATCTTGTCTTCGATCGAAGGGCAGTAACGGGGACCGACGCCTTCGATGACGCCCGTATACATCGGGCTGCGGTCGAGTCCGGCGCGGATGATGTCATGCGTTTGCGTATTCGTATGCGTAATCCAGCACGGCACTTGTCGCGGGTGCATGGCCGTGTTGCCCATGACGGAAAAGACGGGGACCGGATCGAGGTCGCCGCCCTGCTCGGCCAGTTGAGAAAAATCAATGCTGCGCCCATCGATGCGTGGCGGCGTGCCGGTTTTCAGGCGGCCTTGCGGCAGCTTCAACTCTTTCAGGCGTGCAGAGAGTGACAGCGCTGGCGGATCGCCTGCACGGCCTGCAGAGTAATTTTGCAGGCCAACGTGGATCTTGCCGTCCAAGAAAGTGCCTGCCGTGAGCACGACCGCTTTGGCGCGGAAGGTCACGCCCATCTGGGTGACAGCGCCCACGACGCGTTCGCCTTCGACCAGCAAGTCGTCAACGGCCTGCTGGAACAGCCACAAGTTTGGCTGGTTTTCCAGGCGCGAACGGATCGCCTGCTTGTACAGGATGCGGTCGGCTTGCGCACGTGTGGCGCGCACGGCCGGTCCTTTTGAGGAGTTCAGGATGCGAAACTGGATGCCCGATTCATCGGTCGCGATGGCCATGGCGCCGCCCATCGCATCGACTTCCTTGACCAGGTGGCCCTTGCCGATGCCGCCGATGGATGGGTTGCAGGACATCTGTCCCAGCGTTTCGATATTGTGCGTCAGCAGTAAAGTCTTTTGACCCATGCGCGCTGAGGCCAGCGCCGCCTCGGTGCCGGCATGGCCGCCGCCGACGACGATGACGTCAAATTCAGTGGAAAATAGCATTTTTGGAGGTGTCAAGCGAGGAGTGTGAGCACGGATTATAGAGTCTTTTCGTGCCCACAACTTCATTGCCCCGGTTTACACCGCCATTTTGTTTCACGTGGAACACGTCCTCATCACCTTATTTAGGACGTTCCACGTGAAACAATCGACTACATCATCAAGCGTTTCACGGCATCTGCGCCCGTCTTCATGATCAGCACGGACACCACGACAAGAAATAATTTGCGGACAAACGCACTGCCGTGACGAATGGCCAGCCGCGTGCCGACCAGCGAACCGGCAATCTGGCACACCGCCATCAGCAAGCCAAGCTGCCACAGCAGATGGCCGCTGTAGCCAAACCACATCAGCGCTGCCGCGTTGCACGCGACGTTGACGATCTTCGACGCTGCCGACGCGCTGAGGAAATCGAATCCAAAGAAACGCACGAACAAAAAGATCAAGAAGCTGCCGGTGCCTGGGCCAAAGAAGCCATCATAAAATCCAATTGCGCCGCCAATGCCGATCGCCACAAGACGCTCGGCGCCACCTGTCAGGCTGGGCGCGTGGATGGAGCCAAAGTCCTTTTTGCGAAACGTGTAGATCGCCACTGCCAGCAAAATGAACGGCAACAGCACGCGCACGAAATCGCCGGGAATGCGCGTGACGGTCCACGCGCCGGCGAACGACAAGGCAAACGCGGCAACTGCAGCCGGCGCCGCCGTGCTCCATGCCACCCGCACCTTGCGCGCATACGTCACTGCTGCCGACGCTGTCCCAAAGATGCCAGCCAGCTTGCTGGTGCCAAGCAGCGTTGCCGGCATTTCGCGCGGGAACATCGAAAACAATACCGGCACCTGGATCAGTCCCCCGCCGCCAACCACCGCATCGACCAACCCTGCCAAAAATGCCGCACCACCCAACACCGCCATGTCGATCATTGTTTTGCCACTCATCAATTCGGAGCCAAATTGTACCGCTGGTTGGTCAACAAATCTGGTGTAAGCTGATGTGTCTTCCTGACGGAATCCATCGCACATGACAAACTTTACGTTTAGCACTGTCGCCCACATCCTCTCCGAAGCTGGCGCCAGCAACCGGTTTGGCGCTATCTGCGCCGAACATTTTCCGCAGGCACGCCACGCCATGTTGATTACCGATGCCGGTTTTTTAAGCACCGGATTGGTTACCGCGCCACAGCGCAGCCTGGCCGACCACGGCTTTTCCGTGCAGCTCTATTCCGACGTGGTGGCCGACCCGCCCGAGTCAGTCGTCACGGCAGCCGTGGATTTCGCCAGAGCGCACCGCATCGACCTGGTCATTGGATTAGGCGGAGGCAGCTCGATGGATGTGGCCAAGCTGGTGGCGGTGCTGGCCGGCAGCGAACAGCCCATCACGCAGATCTACGGCATCGGCAATGTCACGGGGCAGCGCCTGCCGCTGGTGCAGGTGCCGACCACGGCAGGCACAGGTTCGGAGGTAACCAACATCGCCATCGTCACTACCGGCGCCACCACCAAATCAGGTGTGGTCGCGCCGCAGCTCTACGCGGACGTTGCCGTGCTTGACGCTACGCTGACGCTGGGCTTGCCGCCGCCGGTCACCGCTGCCACCGGCATCGATGCCATGGTGCATGCAATCGAAGCGTTCACCAGCAGGCACAAAAAGAACCCTATGTCGGACATGCTGGCGCGTCAGGCTTTAACATTGATATCCGCGAACTTGCTCACGGCATGCAAGGACGGCAGCAACCTGGCCGCCCGCCAGGCCATGCTGCTTGGCGCATGCTATGCCGGACAGGCATTTTCCAACGCGCCAGTGGCCGCTGTGCACGCGCTGGCTTATCCCATCGGCGGTGTATTCCACGTGCCGCATGGTTTGTCGAATGCGCTGGTCTTGCCGCACGTATTGCGTTTCAACGCTGCTCATGCGGCCGCGCATTACGCCGAACTGGCTGACATCATCGCGCCCGGCACGACCGGCTCACACGACGCCAAAACAGCCGCGTTGATCGCAGCAATGGAAACCCTGGCCGCGCAGGTCGGCATCGCGACAACCTTGCGTCAGGTAGGCATTACGGAAAATGACCTGGACCGGCTGGCAGACGACGCAATGCTGCAGACCCGCCTGCTCGGCAACAACCCGCGGCAACTGACGCGCGACGACGCGCACGCGATTTACCGTGCGGCGTTGTAAGTCAGGTAGATGCTTCGAGCGGCGTCCACTGCAACTCTTGCTCGAAACGGATGCGGTACGCAGTGCGGATGGCGGCAGGCACGCGCCGCACGTAGTCTTCGGCGGCGCTGCGCGTCGAGCCGCTCAGCGCGGCAAGAAATGCGACTGCTTCGTCCGGGCTGGGCGCCTGTCCTTCGACATGATTGAATTTGGGTGGCAGCGCAGTCCACACGACTGCATCGAACGCTTGCTGCTCGAGCCAAGCGGCAACGCGGGCGTCCGTCGTGCCACCCTCGCCTGTCGGAATACTGCCAATCCACTCCGGGTGCGCGGGATCGGTTTTTTCGCGCGCTGCCAACATGGCACGGGCCTGGCCGATATCCGTGGTGTCGAGCATCGCAAAATACGTGGGCATCAGCGGCGCGCCTTCCCGCACGACAATCGCCAGCTCATCGCTGTCGTCGCTGTTGCGGGCAAACTCGAGCGGTAATTCGGGACCGCCGGCCATCCAGGACGACGCCAGTTTTAGCGCGCCTGGTTTCCACAACAAAGATCCCCAGGCAATACAGGCGATGCGCATACATGAACTTTCAGCAGATGAGATGGTGGCGAACCATAGCAACTAATCAACGAACGTGTCGCTAGGCAGCGCCAGGGCACCTCATGCCAGCCGGCGTTTTTTTCCGGCAGCCGCCAGCGCGGCGCCAATCTCGCCGACGATGCCGCGCCGGAACAGCAACACACAGGCAATGAAGATCAGTCCAGTGACCATGCCGACTGATTCGCCCAAGGTCGAAAACCATTCCACGCCGGTTGCGGCGACCAGGAAATTGCCGACATCACCCAGCTTGTTTTCCAGCGCAATGATGATGAAGGCACCGATGATCGGTCCCACCAGCGTGCCCATGCCGCCAACCAGGGTCATCAGGATGACCAGGCCCGACATTGTCCAGTGCACGTCCGTCAGCGTCTCGAACCCCAGCACCAGTGTCTTGGTTGCGCCCGCGAGACCGGCCAGCGCAGCCGACAATACGAACGCCACCAGTTTGTAGCGGTCAACATCGTAACCAAGCGAAATGGCGCGCGGCTCGTTTTCCTTGATTGCGCTGAGTACCTGCCCAAATGGCGAGTGCACGGTGCGCACGATCAGGGCCAGGCCGGCCAGCGCAATGGCCAGGACGACGTAGTACATGGTGACGTCGTTGCCGAGGTCGATGATGCCAAGTAATTTTCCACGTGGAACGCCCTGCAAGCCATCTTCACCGTGCGTGAACGGGGACCGCAGCGCAACGAAATACACCATCTGCGCCAGGGCCAATGTGATCATCGAAAAATAAATGCCCTGGCGCCGGATCGCCAGCAGGCCCATGACCAGGCCGATCAGAGCGCCGGCAACGGTGCCAAGCACCAGCGCCAGCTCGGGCGGCAAGCCCCAGACCGTCAAGGCATGGCCGGCAACATAGCCGGCGCTGCCAAAAAAAGCAGCATGACCAAACGACAGCAGACCCGTGTAGCCGATCAATAAATTAAAGGCGCAGGCAAACAAGCCAAAGCACAGCAATTTCATCAGGAACACCGGGTAGCCGATAAACGGTGCGGCGATGGCAATGGCAAGGGCAATACCGACAGCAATCTTCTTGTTCATGGGAGGCCTATTTTTCTTTGCCGAACAAGCCGGCGGGACGGAGCAGCAGCACGATCACCATCACAACGAAGACGACCACCTCGGAACCCTCGGGGTAATACACGCGCGTCAAGCCTTCAATGATGCCCAGCCCCAGGCCGGTAAGAATGGAACCCATGATCGAACCCATGCCGCCAATCACCACAACAGCGAACACGACGATGATGAGGTTCGACCCCATCAGTGGCGTCACATTGATCACGGGCGCCGCCAGCACCCCGGCAAAGCCCGCCAATGCGACGCCGAAGCCGTAGGTCAGGGTCACCATCAGCGGCACGTTGATGCCGAACGCTTCCACCATCTTCGGGTTTTCCGTGCCGGCGCGCAGGTAAGCGCCCAGCCGCGTCTTTTCAATGACGAACCAGGTGGCCAGGCACACGCCAAGGGACGCCAGCACCACCCAGGCGCGGTAGTTTGGCAACACCATGAAGCCCAGGTCCGTCACGCCGGACAGCGCTTCGGGCACTTCCATGGTCTGGCCCGATACGCCAAAGAAGGAGCGGAACACGCCTTCGAGCAGCAGCGTAATGCCGAACGTCAGCAGCAAGCCATACAAGTGGTCGAGTTTGTAGAGCCAGCGCAGCATGGTTTTTTCAATGACGATGCCAATGATGCCCACCGCCAGCGGTGCGATGAGCAGCATGGCCCAGTAATTCATGCCAAACGTGGTCACGCCGATGTAGGCGAAAAATGCGCCCATCATGTACAGCGCGCCGTGCGAAAAATTGATGACGTTGAGCAGGCCAAAGATCACCGCCAGCCCAAGCGACAACATCGCATAGAAGGAGCCGTTGACCAGCCCCAGCAGCAGCTGGGGCATCATGACCTGCAGGGGTTTGCCGAATATATCCATGAGAACCTGACGAAAGAATCACCGGAAATTGCCGGCGGAAATAAAAAGGCCGCCAACAGGCGGCCCGGCTTGCTTAGCGGCTTACTTCCAGGAAGCGCATTTGGTTTCCGCCTTGGTCAGGTACGCCTGGTTGCCCGGGATAGTGGCGATCAGCTTGTAGTAATCCCATGGGTATTTCGATTCCGACGGCTTTTTCACCTGCATCAGGTACATATCGTGGACCATGCGGCCGTCAGGGCGAATTTCGCCATTCTTCGCAAACATGTCGTTGATTTTTGTCTTTTTCAGGTGCGCCATGACTTTGTCGGCATCGTCCGTGCCGACTGCCTTGACGGCATTCAGGTAATTCGTCGCGGCCGAGTAGTCCGCTGCCTGCAGCATTGACGGCGATTTTTTCATCTTGGCGAAATAGCGTTTCGACCAGGCGCGGGTTTCCGGATTGGCGTCCCAATACCAGCCGTCCGTCAGATACAGGCCCTGGGTCGCGTTCAAGCCCAGCGTATGGATATCGTTGATGAACACCAGCAAGCCGGCCAGTTTCATTGTCTTGGTGATGCCGAATTCATTGGCTGCCTTGGTGGCGTTGATGAAGTCGGCGCCGGCGTTGGCCAGGCCCAGCACCTGCGCCTTGGACGATTGCGCCTGCAGCAGGAATGACGAAAAATCCGATGCAGATAATGGATGCTTGACGCTGCCAACGACGTTGCCGCCGTTGGCCTTGATGACGTCGGTGGTATCGCGTTCCAGCGACTGGCCGAAGGCATAATCTGCAGTCAGGAAATACCACGATTTGCCGCCCTGCTTGAGCATGGCAGTGCCGGTACCGCGGGCCAGTGCGACGGTGTCGTACGCGTAATGGACGGTGTAGGGCGAACACTGTTCATTGGTCAACTGGGCCGAGCCGGCGCCAATTGAAATGAACACTTTTTTCTTTTCAGCCGCGACCTTGGCCATGGCAAGGTTGGCGCCGGAATTGGTGCCGCCGATCAGCAGGTCGACGCCTTGCTGGTCGAACCATTCGCGCGCTTTCGACGACGCAATATCGGCCTTGTTCTGGTGATCGGCCACGATGAATTGCACTTTCTTGCCATTGACCTGGCTGCCCAGGTCGGCAACGGCCATCCTGACGGCTTCGGCGCCGCCGTTGCCATCGACGTCGGAATACACGCCGGATAAATCGGTCAGCAAACCGATCTTGATGATGTCGCCTGAAATCTGGGCGGATGCGGGAGCGGACAGGGCAAAGGCGCAGCTGGCGGCAGCAAGGGCAAGGGCGTGGCGTTTCATGTTGTCTCCTGATGGGTATATTTTTATGGTCAGACGCCAAGCAGCTCGGTCAGGAGCGGCATCTTGGCGTTCAATTCGGATGAGGCGATGGTTTCCACAATCTGTCCGTGTTCCACCACATAAAACCGGTCTGCCAGCGGTGCGGCAAACCTGAAATTCTGTTCCACCATGACGATGGTGTAGCCCTTGGCCTTGAGCGTGGTAATCATGCGCGCCAGGCCTTGCACGATGACTGGCGCAAGGCCTTCGGAAATTTCATCGAGCAGCAGCAACCTGGCGCCAGTGCGCAAAATGCGGGCCACTGCCAGCATCTGCTGCTCGCCGCCCGACAGCCGGGTACCCTGGCTGTGACGGCGTTCCAGCAAATTGGGAAACATCGCATAGATTTCATCGAGGGCCATGCCAGCGCCAATACCTTTCAATACCGGCGGCAGCATCAGGTTTTCCTCGGTCGACAGCGACGAAAAAATCGCCCGCTCTTCCGGGCAATAGCCAACGCCCAGGTGCGCGATTCTGTGGGTGGGCATACCGATCGACTCGACGCCATTGATTTTTATTGACCCGGTGCGGGTGCCGGTCAGGCCCATGATGGCGCGCAGCGTAGTCGTGCGGCCGGCGCCGTTACGGCCCAGCAGCGTGATGACCTCCCCTTCATTGACCGATAAATTGACGTTGTGCAGGATGTGCGATTCGCCGTACCACGCTTGCAGGTTCGAAATCTCTAGCGCCGCCGCCATCAGTGCGCCCCTTCCAGCGCAGCGTCCACCGTGCCCATATAAGCTTCCATCACTTGCGGATTTTTTGATACTTCCGCGTACGTGCCTTCGGCCAGCATGGCGCCGCGCTGCAGGACCGATATACGGTCGCAGATGCCGGCCACCACATTCATATTGTGTTCCACCATCAAAATGGTGCGTCCGGCCGACACTTTTTTAATCAAGGCAGTCACGCGGTGCACGTCTTCATGGCCCATGCCCTGGGTGGGTTCGTCGAGGAGCATCAGTTCAGGTTCCATGGCGAGGGTGGTCGCAATTTCCAGCGCACGCTTGCGCCCGTACGGCAAATCGGCAGTGACGGTATCGGCAAACGTTTCCAGGTCGACCTCCGCCAGCAATTGCATGGCGCGGTCATTCAGGCGCGCCAAACTGCGTTCGCTTTGCCAGAAATGAAAACTGGTGCCCAGCTCACGCTGCAAACCGATGCGCACGTTCTGCAGGACAGTCAAATGGGGAAAGACAGCGGAAATCTGGAAGGAGCGGATGATGCCCATGCGGGCGATCTGCGTCGGCTGGGCGCGGGTAATGTCGCGTTTGTTGAACAAAATCCGGCCCGAACTGGGCTCCAAAAATTTGGTCAGCAAATTGAAACACGTGGTTTTACCGGCGCCGTTGGGGCCGATCAGGGCATGAATATGGCCGCGCTGCACGTGCAGGTTGACAGCGTTGACCGCGGTGAAACCCTTGAACTCTTTGGTCAAGTTGGTGGTTTCGAGTATGGCATCGGACATGGTGTCTCCATTGTCTTTTTATGCTACCAAGATATTTTTTAATTAATAATACAGACTCGGTGTCACCCTAACAATACAGTATAAATACGGTGAAAATCACGCCGGGACGGCGATGATTTGCGGCGTCGAACGCTGGCTGGCGATGATCATCTGCGCCGCTTTTTCAGCAATCATGACAGTCGGTGAATTGGTATTGCCCGACGTAATGTTCGGCATGATCGATGCATCCACGACCCGCAAACCCGCCACGCCGCGCACCCGCAACTGGCTGTCGACCACGGCCATCGGGTCGGACGATTTGCCCATTTTGCAGGTCCCGACCGGGTGAAAAATCGTGGTCCCGATGAGCCCGGCAGCTTCGGCCAGTTCTGCTTCCGTTTGATAGGCCAGTCCCGGCTTGAATTCTTCCGGCTGGTATTTGGCCAGCGCAGGCGAGCCCACAATGCGGCGCGTGATGCGCAACGCGTCCGCGGCCGTATGCCGATCGGCCACAGTGCTCAGATAATTGGGCGTGATTTTGGGCGCTGCATAACTGTCGTTCGACGCGATGCGCACATGGCCGCGCGAAGTGGGGCGCAGGTTGCATACGCTGGCGGTAAACGCAGAAAAAGCATGCAGTGGATCGCCGAATTTTTCCAGCGACAGCGGCTGCACGTGGTACTGCAAATTCGGCGTGCTTTGACCGGGATCGGACCGCGCAAAGGCGCCCAGCTGCGACGGCGCCATCGACATCGGCCCGCTCTGGCGCAGCGCATATTCCAGGCCGATCATCATCTTCCCGTACCAGCTGGCGGCACTGGTATTGAGCGTTTTGGCGCCCTTGATTTTAAAGACCATGCGCAGCTGCAGGTGGTCCTGCAAATTGGCGCCCACGCCAGGCGCGTCGACCAGCGGCGCAATGCCGTTTTCCGCCAGCAGCGCGGCCGGACCAATGCCGGACAACTGTAAAATCTGCGGCGAGCCAATCGCGCCGGCACACAGAATTGTTTCGATCTCGGCCGTGGCAGTAAAGGCCTTGCCGCCGCCGGTAAACTGCACGCCTTTGCACACCACGCCTCCATCGCGCGTTTCCAGCAGCAGTTTTTCAACATGGCAGCCAGTCATGACGGTGAGGTTGGGGCGGCGCGTTGCCGGTTTTAAAAATGCCTTGGCCGTATTCCAGCGGATGCCGCGTTTCTGATTGACTTCAAAATAGGCACTGCCGGCGTTGTCGCCGCTATTGAAATCGTCGATTTTCGGGATGCCCGCTTCGCTGGCGGCATCGCGAAATGCGTCCAGGATCGGCCAGGACAAACGCTGCTTTTCAACGCGCCACTCCCCTCCTTCACCGTGGTGGTCGCCGGCGCCTTTATGGTGATGTTCGCTTTTGCGAAATAGCGGCAACACGTGGTTCCAGCGCCATGAATCGTCGCCCGTCAACTCGGCCCAGCGGTCGTAATCGGCTGACTGGCCGCGCATGTAAATCATGCCGTTGATGGAGGAACTGCCACCAAGTACTTTACCGCGCGGGTACATCAAGGCGCGGCCATTCAATCCGGGCTCGGGTTCAGTGGAATACAGCCAGTCGGTACGCGCGTTGCCAATGCAGTGCAAATAGCCGACCGGGATATGGATCCAGACATAATCGTCGCGGCCCCCTGCTTCGACCAGCAATATATTCATGTCCCGGTCGTTCGACAGGCGGTTGGCCAGGACGCAGCCGGCGCTGCCGGCCCCGATGATGATGTAATCGTAATGACCTGCAGATTCCAATGCCTGCTCCCGTTTTAAGCCTGCTGCATTTCGTTGATCAAGATGCGGACCAGGTCGGCCGCCGGCATCGGCCGAGCACGCTGGAAACCAGTACCCGCCCACAGCGACATCAGCTCCGGATCGTTGTTGCCGGCTGCTGCCGCGCGGATGGGACCGGTCAATGCATTCTGGATGGGATATGGCGGAAACTCTCCCTCCACAGCGGCCATCTCGCGCATGAATCGGTTGTCGATACCCCGTGCGTAACGGCCGGAAAAACTGCGGGTCAGGCGCGTGTGCCCCTGGCCGCTGAGCAAGCGGGCCCGGTGTGCCGGGTGAATGCCGGATTCATCCGTAACGATGAACGCGGTTCCCATTTGCACGGCCACGGCGCCCAGCGCCAGCGCGGCCCGGATGTCAACGCCATCCATGATGCCGCCGGCAGCGATCACGGGAATGTCCAGGGCCTGCGCCACTGCGGGCCACAAGGCGTGCGACGGTAAAGTCGCGTCTTCCTGGCGTCCGATGAAGGTGCCACGGTGGCCGCCGGATTCAATACCGGATGCAATGACCGCGTCGGCGCCAACTTCCTGCCAGGCGCGACCTTCCTCTACCGTTGTCACGGTGCCGATCACCAGGATGCCAGCTGCATGCAAGCTGGCAACCTGCTCTTTGGACAAAATCCCGAAGGTAAAACTGGCGGCGGCTGGCTGGAGCGACAGCAAGGTGGCGAACTGGGCATCGAAATCCTGGCACCAGCTGGCCGGGCGCGGCAAATCCGCCCAGCCCAGGCCTGACCAGACCGGGCGCAGCAGCTCCACTGCATGGTCCACTTCCGCGTCCGTCGGCGCGGGCGTGCGCTGGACGAAAAAGTTCAGGATGAATGGCCGTGCTGTCAGCGCGCGGATCTGCGCCACGTGGTCAACGATGGTTGCGGGCGCCAGCAAGGAAGCAGCCAATGAGCCGACAGCGCCAGCCTGTGAAACCGCCGCCACCAATGCGGGCGTGGATGGCCCGCCAGCCATGGGGCCCTGGATGATGGGATACGTGAAAAGGGCTGCCAGTTCCATGTTGTCGTCCTCCATATTGTTCTTTCAAGCACGCCAACGCCGGGTGTGCGCTGTGGATAACGCTCTGCATATCCACAGGTGTCGATTGTGAACAAAGCGGCATCAGACCACAAGTGAAAATCTTGTCCACCTTTTGCAGCGATCAGGTACAGGATCGTTAACCGCTTTATAAAACGGTCAAGTGGTTGAATCTGTTGATAAAAACAGGGTTATCCACAGAAAGTATGCTGCGTTAACTACTACTACTATTCTTGTATATACCCTTGTAACTGTAAACCTGTTCACGCTGCTCGCAAAAAACCCGGCGTGCCGGTCTTCCTCAAAAACACTCAGGAAGCAACTTTTCAAGAAAAAAGGTTTCAGCCTCGTCCACCTGGCCAGTTACCGGAATTTGCCTGCAAAACCGCCCTGGAAAACTTCAAAACAACCGACCTGTGGATAACGTTCTGTATATCCACAGGTACGGATTGTGCACAAAGTCATCTTTGTACACAGGCTGCAAATTTGTCCAGAATTGGCAACATGGCAGTACAGAGTCGTTAACCGGTTTATAAAGCACCCAAGTCACTGTTTTCAATCAAAAAAAAACGCTTATCCACAGAAAACACAAGCCGTTAACTACTACTACTATCCTTGTATATATACTTTATGAATGTAAACCGACAACGACGGTTTTTCAGAAAAGCTGGGAAGCAACTGCAAAAAATTCGGCATGCCGACGCAGCCGTGGTCAGGTCAGGCATCCAGAGCCATGCCGGCAAAAAGCGTGGGCAAGTACGCCAATTTGCTGAAAAACCCGCTTTTCAAGCGTTCGCCTGTGGACAAACAATGGGATATCCACAGCAGGAGATGTGCAAAAGCCGACTTTTTGCCAGACACCTGGAATTTGTCCCATAATCTTCCTGTCTGGATACCGTCTTTTTACACCGATTCTCAAGTACAGCAAGTGCTTGATCCTGTGCGTAAAATACGACTTATCCACAAAAGAATCGACGTTTACTACTACTACCAGGTTATATATATACAAGTTAACTTAAAGAAGAAGAGCGGGGAAAAGATGCGGCTTGGGATCATCAGTGCCTTGCATGAAGAACAGCAGGGACTCATGGAAGCCATGCATGACGCCACCACGACAGTGCATGGCGGCAGGGTCTACACGCATGGGCAGCTCTGGGGAATCGATACAGTCTGTGTCCTGTCGCGTATCGGCAAGGTGGCAGGTGCGGTCACTGCCACACTGCTTGTGGAAAAGTTCGGGGTTACCCACATCCTGTTCACGGGCGTTGCTGGCGCAGGCGATCCCGGCATTGCCGTGGGCGATATCGTGGTCGCAGACGCGCTGGTTCAGCACGACATGGATGCCAGTCCCCTTTTTCCCCGTTTCGAAGTGCCGTTGACAGGCTTGTCGCATTTTCCCGGCGACCATGCAATGGCGATGCAATTACTCGCTGCGTCGCACAGTTTCCTGGAACGCGATTTTGCCGACGTCATCGATGCCGGCCAGCGCGCAACATTCCGGTTGCAGCGGCCGCGCGTGCATCGTGGCTTGATTGCCAGTGGCGACCAGTTCATGCGTGACCGCACCGTCATCAATACATTGAATGCGGCATTGCCCGGCCTGGTCGCAGTGGAGATGGAAGGCGCCGCAGTGGCGCAGGTGTGTTACGAACTCGGCATTCCATGCGCGGTGATCCGCACGATTTCCGACAATGCCAATGAAGATGCCGCTACCGATTTCCTGACGTTTGTCAGCGCAGTGGCAGCCCGGTATGCGTTTCATATCGTGCGGCGCTACTGCCAGGCGATGGCAAACAGCGTTGTTTGACAGGCGAATGCGCGCAAAGGCGGCTTGGCCTGGACAAAAACGGAGTTGCTAAGAGGTATTTATTTTTGTCCAGGACATTCATGGACAAGGAGAAAATTGCCCCCGAAGGCATCAGAAGGCCCTGGCGGCTTCCAGGGAGCAAGGCAGTCGCTACCCCCTGGAATCATGGCTGGCGCCCTGCCAGGGCTGCTGAGAACGCTTCCCAGCCACCCTGGCGACGCCCGCTGGCGTTACAGGCCCAGCGTCATCAGGCTGGCGTTACCGCCGGCAGCCGTTGTGTTGATGCACAGCGCGCGCTCGGCCACCAAGCGCCACAGCGGGATGGCGGTACCGGCGTCGGTCTCGAGCAGGCCCACAATGGCACCTGGGCGCGCTGCCAGGTTGGTTTGCAACAGCGCCGCGGCGCCGCGGTCGACCATGGCCAGCTGGAACTGGCACGTGGCCATGTCGTCGGCGGCCGGCTGGATCTGGTCGCGCACGCCCACCGGGAAGTCGGCTGGCAACAACGCCAGCGATGACGTCGGCAACAGTGCGATATTGCCGGTAGCCAAGGCAGCGGCCAGTTGATTGAGCAGCGCATCGATGCCAGTAGCCGCGCACAGCACCGCGCCGCGCGGAGCAAAGGCCAGCGTGTTGCGCTCGCCCGTCGGGCCCGGCAAGTCAAGCGTGAGGCCAGTCAACGTGGTGCGCATATAGCCCTCTCCCAGGGCCGCCAGTTGCGTGTGACCGTGGTTGCGCGCCCACACCAGCAAGGCGTCCAGGCTCGGCAATGCCTTGCGCTGGTGTTCCAGCAGGGCCGGGGCCGCGCGCTGCAGGCGTTTCACGTATAACGGGCCACCTGCTTTCGGGCCGGTGCCGGATTTGCCTTCGCCACCGAACGGTTGCACGCCAACGACGGCGCCGACAATGTTGCGGTTGACGTAGATATTGCCGACATGCGCACGGGCCGTGATGAAATCGATGGTTTCATCGATGCGCGAATGGATCCCCAGGGTCAGGCCATAACCGCTGGTATTGATGGCATTCACCAGATTGCCCAGTTCACTGCGCGCGTAACGCACGATGTGCAGCACGGGACCGAACACTTCATGCGTCAGTTCATCCAGCGAGCCAATTTCCAGCACAGTGGGCGCGACGAACGTGCCTTGCTGCATCAGCTCGGGGGACAATTCCAGAGCAAAATGCTGCTTCGCCAGCGGCTTCATGCGGTCGATGTGCGCTTGCAGGTTTGTTTGCGCCTCAGCATCGATGACGGGACCGATATCGATCGCCAGGCGGTCCGGGCATCCGACGCGCAACTCTTGCAGCGCGCCCTTGAGCATTTTGATGGTTTTATCTGCAATGTCTTCCTGCAGGAACAGCATGCGCAGCGCCGAGCAGCGCTGGCCGGCCGAGTCAAATGCCGAACTGAGCACATCCTGCACCACCTGTTCCGGCAACGCCGAGGAGTCGACAATCAGCGCGTTCTGGCCACCGGTTTCCGCGATCAGGGGAATCTCGACCCCTTCTCGCAGCGCGCGTGCAGCCAGCGTGCGGTTGATCAACTGGGCAACTTCGGTCGAACCCGTGAAAATCACGCCTTTGACGCGCGCGTCCGCGGTCAAGGCGGCGCCCACCACTTCGCCGCGTCCTGGCAGCAATTGCAGTGCAGCGCGCGGAATGCCGGCCTGGTAAAACAGTTCAACGGCGCGGTGCGCAATCAGCGGCGTCTGCTCGGCGGGTTTGGCCAGCACCACATTGCCGGCAGCCAGCGCGGCAGCAACCTGGCCCGTGAAAATCGCCAGCGGGAAATTCCATGGGCTGATGCAGGTGACCGGACCGAGGGCATCGATGCTGGCGCTGTTTTGCACCTGTTGCGCGTAATAGCGCAGGAAATCGACGGCTTCGCGGATCTCGGCAATGGCGTTGGGCAGGGATTTGCCCGCTTCACGTACGGCCAGCGCCATCAGCTCGGGACGGTTTTCTTCAAACAAATCTGCCACGCGGTCCAGCATGGCAGCGCGGCTGGCTGCCGGCGTGGTTTGCCAGCCCGCGTAACCGGCCTCAGCGGCCGCCAGCGCCGTTTGTACGTCCGCGGCGACCGCTTGTGCCACCTGGCCCACGATATCGGCGTGCAGGGCCGGATTACGGATGGCAGTCGTCTCCACGGCCATCAGGGCGCCATCGATCAATGGCGCAGCCTGGTACTGGCGCGGCGTGGCGAGGGCTGCACTGGTAGCGCGCAGCACGTCTTCATTGGTCAGGTCGATGCCGGTGGAGTTCTTGCGATCAAGACCGAACATGGCTGATGGCAAAGGAATGCCGGCATGCGGCTGGCCACCCTGTTCGCGGGCGGCGGTAAAGGGATCGGCCACCAGTTGCGCAATCGGCACATTGACGTCGACGATCTGGTTCACGAACGATGAATTGGCGCCGTTTTCCAGCAGGCGGCGCACCAGGTAGGCCAGCAGCGTTTCATGCGAACCGACCGGCGCGTAGATGCGGCAAGGTTTGTTCAATTTGTCGGCGCCGACGACCTGGTCGTACAGCGTCTCGCCCATGCCGTGCAGGCACTGGAATTCATAGTTGTCGATGCCATCCTTTTTTGCCCAGCTGTAGATGACCGCCAGCGTGTGCGCATTGTGGGTGGCGAACTGGGGATAGAGCAGCCCGGATGCACTGAGCAGTTTGCGCGCGCATGCCAGGTACGACACGTCGGTGTAGACCTTGCGCGTGTAGACCGGGAAACCCGGCATGCCATCGACTTGGGCGCGCTTGATTTCCGCATCCCAATAGGCGCCCTTGACCAGGCGCACCATGAATTTGCGGTTGCTGCGCGCAGCCAGGTCGACCACGAAGTCGATCACGAACGGGCAACGTTTCTGGTACGCCTGCACCACCAGGCCAATGCCTTCGAAACCGTCCAGGGCCGGATCGAACGCCAGCGCTTCGAGCAGGTCGAGCGAAATTTCCAGGCGATCGGCCTCTTCTGCATCGATGTTGATGCCGATGTTGTACTGCTTGGCAAGCAATACCAGGCTGCGCACGCGCGGCAGCAATTCCGTCATGACGCGCGCTTGCTGGGCGCGGCTGTAGCGCGGGTGCAGCGCCGACAATTTAATGGAAATGCCGGGACCGTTCTTGATGCCGCGACCGTTCGAGGCCTTGCCGATCGCGTGGATGGCTTGCTCGTAGGACGCGTAGTAATTTTTGGCGTCGCTTTCCGTCAGCGCCGCCTCGCCCAGCATGTCGTACGAGTAGCGATAGCCGCGCGTTTCATTGTCGCGGCTGTTTTTCAGCGCTTCGGCAATGGTCTGGCCGGTGACGAACTGGTTGCCCAGCATGCGCATGGCCAGGTCGACGCCCTTGCGGATCAACGGTTCGCCGCCCTTGCCGATCAGCCGTGTCATGGCCGCGCCCAGGCCGGTTTCGCTACTGGTGGACACCAGTTTTCCGGTGATCAACAGGCCCCAGGTGGCGGCATTGACGAACAGCGACGGCGACTCGCCGATATGCTTGCGCCAGTCACCCTTGCTGATTTTGTCGGCAATCAGCCGGTCTGCGGTGGCGCTGTCGGGAATTCGCAACAGTGCTTCAGCCAGACACATGAGTGCCACGCCCTCTTCCGACGACAATGAGAATTCATGCATCAACGCATCGACACCGGACGAGCGCGTGCGTTTTTCGCGCACCGCAGCGACCAGCGACTGCGCCAGTGCCTGGGCGTCAGGCGTCGATGTATTGCCTTGCGCTAAAAGCCAGGCGACAGCGTCCGTTTCACTGCGCCGGTAGGCAGCAGTGATGGCTGCGCGCAAAGGCGTGGGAGCGGCGTTGACTTCTGCCTGTAACGCGTCAAAAGGAACAAAAACAGTGGCCGGATGGGCGGCGATGTGCATGGGAACTCTTGCTGAAAAGTGGGAATGAAGGAAGACGCCGGATGTCGGTATGGCACGGCAACATGATTTGATTGTAGTAGGAAATCTTCTGGATTTATTCTGGTAATGGACAAGACTAGCCATACATAGTTTTTGGTGAGACAATTTCACCAAATAATATTAATGAACGTAGGAGCGAACTGGCATGTTGGACAAGATAAGCAAGAAGATACTTGCTGAGTTGCAAAGCGATGGCCGCATTAGCAACGTGGAACTGGCAGCGCGCGTGAACCTGTCGCCGGCCGCCTGCCTGGAGCGCGTGCGCAAGTTGCATGAGTCGGGCTACATCATGGGCTACACGGCGCAACTGAATCCACAGTTGCTGGACGTGTCGCTGCTGGTGTTCATCGAAGTGGTGCTGGACCGCACGACGCCGGAAGTGTTCGATGCATTCAAGCAAAGTGTGCAGACCATTCCGGAAGTGCTCGAGTGCCATATGGTGGCAGGCGGCTTCGATTACCTCGTCAAGGCGCGCGTGAAGGATATGGCGGCGTACCGCGAGTTTCTCGGCAAAACGCTGCTGCAAAAGGGTGTGCGCGAGACGCACACGTATGCAGTGATGGAAGAAGTCAAGAATACGACCAAGTTGCCCATTAAATGACGGCGGCCGCCGTCATTGAATGGTGATTGAATTTAGCGCACGGACGGCACGTTGTCGTACATCGACGTCGCTTCCGTTGCCTGCCGTGTAATTCCCGGCATCGCTGCTGATGACGTCTGTTCGAGGTTGCCGCGCAGCCAGCGATGCGCGGGGCTGCGGCCATCGCGTTCGTGCCAGAGCATGTCCAGGTGGACAGCCGGCAGTGAAATCGGCAACTCTCGCCAGACCAGCAAATCAGCCATCCCCGTCGAGACGATCAAGTGTTTCGGCAACACCGTGATCAAATCCGAGTTGGCCACCACGCGCCCTGCCGTAAAGAATTGATTGACGGTCAGCCAGATGCGCCGTTCACGGCCGATCTGCGTCAGCGCTTCATCGACCAGCCCGTGCGCGCGGCCGGAAAAACTCACCAATAAATGGTTCGCCTTGCAGTAATTGTCCAGGTCCAGCTTGACCTTGGCCAGCGGATGGTCCTTGCGCATCACGCACACATACTGGCCCGAATACAGGCGCTCATGGCGGATCGGCGAACTGGTGTCGCTCGACAGTTGCGCCGCCACGCCCGGGAAAAAGCCGACCGCCAGGTCGATATCGCCGCGCAGCAGCATCGGGCGCGGTTCGCGCGTGGTCAACGGCACCATGCGGATATTCACGCCGGGCGCTTCGCTTTCGATGGCGCGCATCAGGGACGGCAGCCAGTAGGCCGCCATTGCGTCGGCCATGGCCATCCGGAACGTCGCCTGCGCCTTCGAGACGTCGAACGTTTCAGGCATTACTGCTGCCTCCAGGGACGCCAGCGCCTGGCGCACGGCCGGCCACAGGGCTTCGGCGCGGGGCGTCGGTTTCACGCCGTAGGCGGTGCGGATCAGCAACTCGTCGCCGAGGCTTTCGCGCAGGCGCTTGATGGCGTTCGACACGGCTGGCTGGGTCATGGCCAGGTGGCCGGCGGCGCGCGTCAGGTTTTGCTCGGTCATGACTGCGTCGAATACGCGCAGCAGGTTCAGGTCGAGGGTCAGGAAGCTCATGGATGCATGGTTCGATGGGTAGCGGGATGGCTAATCAAGTGTACCGCAATTCATTCACAACGATGATAATGGCTATCAGGAAACAGAATTGGATGTATAGATGGCGTTGCCCTATAGTTTGCTTCGCTACCATTTACTTCTGGAATTATCGTGTCTTTTGCCGCCAACCTGTACTCAGCCGCCACCACCTTCATGACCACTGTCCCGGTTGCCGAGGTTGCGCATGGCGTGTTCAACGTGGTGGTGGTGGGTGGCGCACTGGTATTTTTCCGGCCCCTGCTGACCGGTATTGGCCGCGCACTGGTGCTGACCGTGCGGCCACGCCGCACACCGATGCAAATGGCCAAGCTGCGCGCGGCCAAGCTCGACGCCTGATTTAACGGTTACTTCGCGCCCAGCAATGCAGGCTTGAGCGAACGGTCCGCCGGGTTGTCACCCATCCAGATGCGCAGGATGGCGTTGTAGAACGCCACGTCCGGCAGCGCGTCCCCCAGCTTTTTACCATTCAGTTCGCACTGCGTGCCCACACCGGGGATCCAGTCGAGGTGCAGCACGTCGCCCTTTTTCAGGCCCGGCACCAGGGCAAAGATCTCGCCGAACTTATTGACCTGTGTGGCCATGCCGTTCCGTTCGGCAGCGCTGGTGTTTTCTTTCAGGCCTTCCATGAAGGCACTGCCAAAACTGTCCGAACTGATATCACGCGCCATGATCAAGGTAACACGGCGCGGCCCTTCAATGGCGGCGATGTCGGCCATCGTGGTCTTTTTTTCAGTCAGGTACAAACCGGCGGCGTACACCTTGATGATGACCTTGGTGCGCATGCCGGCGCCGTTCAGCTTTAAATCCTTGCCTGCTACCTTGGCAGTGTCGTCGAATTTGAAGCCGTGGACGTCGACAGCGGCTGCCGCCGGCAAGGCGATGGCAACGCTTAAAACCAGGGAAGTGAAGAGGCTGTACAGGCCAATTTTTTTGTTCGTGATCATGGTGTCTCCATAGATGGGAACCACGATTATCAGGGTTTTCCGAGTTGCCGCAGCAAAAAATTTCAGCGCTCTGTCGTCTTACGCTTTCTCGCAGGGATCGGTTTCGTTTTCAATCACGGAAAGGACTGCTTTTGCATCTGCCGGTTCGGCCATCTCCGTCGCTTCGGCATCGACGCCAGACGGCATGCCTGGAAGATCGCGCCGCAGTGTCTCCAGCATTTCAATGATCTTGCTGCACTTTTCTTCCGTCAGCAGGTTGACCTGCAAATCGAGGCGCGCATGGTGCTGGGCCAGTTTGGACATGCGGTTCTGGCGGATCAGCACGGTGGTGGAGATGATGAAGGCATTGACGGCGATGATGCCCTGCAGCCAGAAGAACGGTGGCTCGTCGACTTCCTCGTAGCCGAGTTCCAGCGCTGTCAGGTTGGCGAGAATCCAGCCCACCATGAACACCACGCTGGCGGCCACATAGCCCGGGCTGCCGAGGATCACGCTCATCTTTTCGATGATGCGCTGCGGCAGCGACATGCGTTCTTCGTGGCGCTGGTAAAACTCGGTGATGGTGTCGATGTTTTCGCTGACCGAAGACGGCAGGTCCTCGGGGCGTTCAGGAGCCTCATCGGGCGGATGCGCAGGAGTTTCCGTTTTTGCAGGGGATGTTGACATGCAATCAAGCATAGCACGCAGGCGCCACCGTTCAGGCGGCTGGCGCTGGCGTGCGCGTGCCTAGGCCTTGGCGGCAGTCAGTACTGTGTATTTGGCCAGCAATTGTTCCGGCGTCTCGCGCCATGCCGGATCGAACGGGATGCACGCGACGGGGCACACTTGCTGGCACTGGGGCTCATCAAAGTGGCCGACGCATTCCGTGCATTTGTTCGGATCGATCTGGTAATACTCGAGGCCCATCGAAATGGCTTCGTTGGGGCATTCGGGTTCGCAGACATCGCAATTGATGCAGTCGTCGGTAATCAGTAAAGCCATGGCGTGGCAATCAGGGCGCCGGGGGCGCCAGAGTAGCGATCTTGTTTTGCAGCCAGCGGTCGACCGACGGGAACACGAATTTCGAGACATCGCCGCCCAGCATCGCAATCTCGCGCACGATCGTGCCGGAGATGAACTGGTACTGGTCCGACGGTGTCAGGAACAGCGTTTCGACGTCCGGCAACAGGTAGCGGTTCATGCCGGCCATCTGGAATTCGTACTCGAAATCGGACACGGCGCGCAGGCCGCGCACGATCACGCGCGCATCGTGCTTGCGCACAAAATCCTTTAGCAGCCCGGAAAAGCTTTCCACGCGCACATTTGGATAATGCCCCAGCACCTCATTGGCAATCTCGAGGCGCTCTTCCAGCGAAAAGAACGGTTTTTTGTTCTTGCTGTCAGCCACGCCCACGACCAGGGTCTCGAACAGGCCGGATGCGCGGCGCACCAAATCCTCGTGACCGCGCGTGAGCGGATCAAATGTTCCTGGATATACGGCTACGACCATTGCGGCTCCTCGTGTTGATGCACCTGAATAGAACGCGCATTATGCCTGAATTCATGCCTTCTCCCCAGTACAGGGCGGCGCTGCCCGGTCACGGGGCGCGCTTTTGAATGGAAATCACCTTTCAGGCGGCGGCTGCGCGCAACTTAAGTAAATAATAAGACACGGTGCCCGCTTTGTCTGCCCGAATCGCTTCCCACGGCGCCAGCCAGTCAGGCGTCTCTTCGGCTGCATCGGGCGCAAACGGCAGCGGCGTGCCCGCTTCCGCATACACCAGGCCGTCGTCGTTGAGCATCCTGGCGCACAAGGGCAAGGTCTGGCTCAGCAGGTTGTTTTGATAGGGCGGATCGAGAAAGATCAGGTCGACCTTCTGGCCGCGCAGCACCATGTTCTGGGCTGCAGCGAGCGCATCGGCGCGCAGCACCGTCACATTCACGGCCTTCAATTTTTCGCGCACGGCATCGAGCTGGCGTACGACCGGCGTGTGGCTGTCGACCATCGTCACCAGGCGCGCGCCGCGGCTGGCTGCCTCAAAACCCAGCGCGCCGCTGCCGGCAAACAGGTCGAGGCAATCGACGTGCGCCCAGTTGCGGTCGAACTGGTGGTCGATCCAGTTGAACACGGTTTCGCGGACGCGGTCCGGCGTCGGGCGCAGGCCCAGGGCATCCAGTACCGGCAGCTGGGTACGCTTCCAGAGGCCGCCAATGATGCGTACGTGCTGCGGTGGCGGCGGGCGGTGGACGGGGACTTTGGGCGGCTTGTTCGACTTGGCAGGCTTGGATTTCATGGGCGGCATCATAGCATGGGCGATATGTTTCATTGATTGCCCTGCTGCTTGCGGCTGCATGAAAAAAGGGCACCCGCAGGTACCCTTCTTGTCGTTGCCGTTCCAATTACTGGGGTTCGGCGGCCAGTTTATTGAAATCGTCGATCCAGCCCTGCATGCGCTTCTGGGCATGTGCCTTCTGTTCCGGCGTGGCGATTTTAATCGCCGTCAAAATGTATTTCGACGTCGCGTCGACATAGCTGTCGTAAAACGCCTTGCGCTCCGGTGCTTCGGGACGGTCGATCACGTCGCGCATCAGCGCCGTGATTTCTTTCTGCGTTGCTTCCTTGCTCAGCTTTTCCTGCTGCACCTTGCGCAGCGTGGCTGCGATTTTCTGCTGACGGCGGATGCGTTCGGCCAGGAAGATCTCGCTATCCATCGGACGCGCGTCCGACGCCTTGCGCAGGATCGCTTTCTGGTCGCTGGAAAAACTGCCGAACCAGATATCGAACTGTTCCAGCGATTTGTCGAAGCGGGCCTTCTGGCGCCTTTCCATATCGCCCTTCAAGAACTTCTTGCGGTAGTCCTCATTGTTCTTGGCGAACTTTTTTTCCATCTGGGCGATTTGATCCGGTTTCACCGACCGCGCCAGGTCGGCCAGGTCCGGCACCGCACGCATGGCGAGCTGTTCGGTATAGGTTTTGATTTCCTTGTAGTCGGCCAGCAAATCAGCTTGCGTCATGTCGCCAGCCAGTTGGGCCTTGGCTTTGGCCATGGTTGCGCTGTACTGTTTTAACTGGGTCTTGCGGTGCCACTGAAACAGTTTATCGATATCTTTCTTGACCCAGGCCGACTGGTCGCCGTCGAGGTCGACGTAGGCATTGAGCCACCAGTACATCAAGGTGTCGCCGTGGTCATAGGTAAATTTGACGCTGGTGCAACCGGACACGACAGTCATCATCGCAATCAGGCAGAGCATGGAGAGGCGCTGGAGAAACGTGTGGGGCGTGTTAGACTTTTTCATCTTTAATTTCTTTCAAAACGGCTTATGAATGTAGTGATCCTCGCCGCTGGCATGGGAAAACGGATGCAGTCGGCATTGCCGAAGGTCCTGCACCCGCTGGCTGGCAAACCGTTGTTGCAGCATGTAATTGACGCTGCGCGCAGCCTTGCACCGAGCAAATTATGCGTTATTTATGGACATGGGGGCGCAGCGGTGCCAGCCATGGTCGCCGGCCTGGCTGCCGAAGGACAAGCACCGATCACGACTGCATTGCAAGAGCCGCAACTGGGAACAGGCCATGCCGTCATGCAGGCGCTGCCCCAACTGGAAGAAAGCCAGCCCACACTGGTGCTGTATGGCGACGTGCCGCTGACTACCGTGGCGTCGCTGCGCGCGCTGGTCGCCGCTGCAGGCACGGACAAGCTTGGCATCCTGACGGTGGAGCAGAGCAATCCCTTTGGCCTGGGCCGCATCGTGCGCGAGGGGGGCAGCATCCGCCGCATCGTTGAAGAGAAAGATGCCAGCGCGGAAGAAAAGGCCATCAAGGAAATCAACAGCGGCATCCTGGTGGTGCCGACCGTGCACCTGAAAAAGTGGCTGTCGTCGCTGTCGAACCACAACGCCCAGGGCGAGTATTACCTCACCGACATCGTGGCGCAGGCCGTGGCCGATGGCGTCGAAGTGGTATCGAGTCAACCGTCGGCGGAATGGGAAGTGGCGGGCGTGAACAGCAAGGTGCAACTGGCCGAGCTGGAGCGGCGCCATCAGTTGAATATTGCCCAGCGCTTGCTGGAGCAAGGCGTGACCTTGATGGATCCGGCCCGCATCGATGTGCGCGGTGAACTTATTTGCGGGCGCGATGTCACGATCGATGTCGGTTGCGTGTTCGAAGGCCGCGTGGAACTGGCCGATGGCGTCACGCTCGGGCCCCACAGCGTCCTGATCAATGCCACTATTGGCGCTGGCGCGTTCATCAAGCCGTTTTGCCATATCGAAGAGGCGACCGTCGGCCCTGCCTCGCAGATCGGTCCGTACGCTCGTTTGCGTCCCGGCACCACGCTGGCCGAAGACGTTCATATCGGCAATTTCGTCGAAGTCAAAAACAGCCAGGTTGCGGCCCACAGCAAGGCCAACCACCTGGCCTATGTCGGCGACGCCACGGTCGGCTCGCGCGTCAACATTGGCGCCGGAACCATTACCTGCAATTACGATGGCGCCAACAAGTTCCGCACAGTCATCGAAGACGATGTGTTCATCGGCAGCGACAGCCAGCTGATTGCTCCGGTGACGATCGGCAAGGGCGCGACGCTTGGCGCCGGCACCACGCTGTCGAAAGATGCGCCAGCGGGCAAGCTGACCATTTCGCGGACCCGGCAGACAACGATCGACAACTGGAAGCGGCCCGTCAAGGTCAAGAAATAAGCCACGTTTATTACACTGCGATCCGCGTCTCGAATTTGCTGCGCAACGTTGAAAAATACGCTTTGACGTTACGCACATTCGCGTGCGCGGTGAATAGCCGGTGCGCCAGCGCGTTGTACGCCGGCATGTCTGCCACCTGCACCACCAGGACGAAATCCGGCCCCGGCGCCACACGGTAACACTGCAGCACGGCTGCCTCGGCGGCCACCAGCGCTTCAAACTCCACCATGCGTTCCACCGCCTGCACATCGAGCGATACCTCGACGATGGCCGTCAGGCGCGCGCCGATTTTTTCCGGCGCGACGATGGCAACCTGGCGCGTAATCACACCGCTTTCCGTCAGAGCCTTGACGCGCCGCAGGCAAGTTGGCGGCGAAACATGGACCAATTCCGCCAGCTCTGCATTGGTATGCGATGCGTCAACCTGGAGCGTGTTCAGGATGCGACGATCAAGGTCATCAAAAGCTTGCGTTTGATCATTCATTGTGTAATTTTTAATTATAAATGGAATTTTAATGAAATTATATTTCATCCTTGTGTAGTCATGAAATTATCTGTCATAAAGCCGACTAATAAGATAGCTTATTTCATGATGTTTCCTCTAGGATGCGTTTATTGCATTTCAACTTAGAGAGGTTTTCCATGTGCGGTATCGTCGGAGCAGTAGCGCAGCGCAATATCACCCCCATCCTGATCGAGGGCCTGAAGCGTCTTGAATACCGCGGCTACGATTCCTGCGGCGTCGCCCTGCACGTCAACGGCAAGCTGGCGCGTTCGCGCAGCACGTCGCGCGTGACGGACCTCGAAGAGCAGGTCAGGACGGCCCACCTGGAAGGTTTTACAGGCATTGCCCACACGCGCTGGGCCACGCACGGCGCCCCGGTGTCGCACAATGCGCACCCGCACTTTTCACCGTCCGAAGAAAATGCCCGCATCGCGCTGGTCCACAACGGCATCATTGAAAACCACGACGAACTGCGCGCCGAACTGACGGCTGTCGGCTACGTCTTCCAGAGCCAGACCGATACCGAAGTCATCGCCCACCTGGTCGACCACATGTACAGCGGCGACCTGTTCGAAACCGTGCAGCTGGCCGTCAAGCGCCTGCATGGCGCCTACGCCATTGCCGTCTTCAGCCGCGAAGAGCCGCACCGCGTGGTCGCCGCCCGCCAGGGCTCGCCGCTGATCGTCGGCGTGGGCAACGGCGAAAACTTCGTTGCCTCGGACGCCATGGCGATTGCCGGCACCACCGACCAGATCATCTACCTGGAAGAAGGCGACGTGGTTGACCTGCAACTGGCGCGCTACTGGATCGTCGACAGCGAAGGCCGTCCGGTCTCGCGCGAAGTGAAAACCGTGCACGCCCACACTGGCGCCGCCGAACTGGGCCCTTACCGCCACTACATGCAGAAAGAAATTTTCGAGCAGCCGCGCGTCATTGGCGACACCCTCGAAGGCGTGGCCGGCATCACCCCGGAACTGTTCGGCGACAAAGCCTACGGCGTCTTCAAGAAAATCGACCGCGTCCTGATCCTCGCCTGCGGCACCAGCTACTACGCAGGCCTGACGGCCAAGTACTGGCTCGAATCAGTAGCCAAGGTTCCGGTCTCGGTGGAAATTGCCAGCGAATACCGCTACCGCGACAGCGTCCCGCACCCGGATACCCTGGTCGTGACCATTTCCCAAAGCGGCGAAACCGCCGACACCCTGGCCGCGCTGAAACACGCCCGCAGCCTCGGCATGCACCACACGCTGACGATATGCAATGTTGCCACCAGCGCTATGGTGCGCGAATGCGAACTGGCCTACATCACCCGCGCCGGCGTCGAAGTGGGCGTCGCCTCCACCAAGGCCTTCACCACGCAGCTGTGCGGCCTGTTCCTGCTGACCCTGGCGCTGGCGCAAGTCAACGGCCACCTGTCCGACGAGGACGAGGCCATGTACCTGAAGCAGATGCGCCACCTGCCAGTCGCCCTCGCCGCCGTGCTGGCGCTGGAGCCGCAAATCATTGCCTGGGCCGAAGACTTCGCCCGCAAGGAAAACGCCCTCTTCCTGGGTCGCGGCCTGCACTACCCGATCGCCCTGGAAGGCGCCCTGAAGCTGAAGGAGATTTCGTACATCCACGCGGAAGCGTACCCAGCCGGCGAACTGAAGCACGGCCCGCTGGCGCTGGTCACCGAAGAAATGCCGGTCGTCACCATCGCCCCGAACGATGCACTGCTGGAAAAGCTGAAATCGAACATGCAGGAAGTGCGCGCCCGCGGCGGCCAGTTGTATGTATTTGCCGACGTCGACTCGCGCATCACCTCGGGCGACGGCCTGCACGTGATCCGCTTGCCGGAACACTACGGCCTGCTCTCCCCGATCCTGCACGTGGCTGCGCTGCAGCTGCTGGCGTACCACACGGCGCTGGCACGCGGCACGGATGTGGACAAGCCGCGGAATCTGGCGAAATCGGTGACGGTTGAGTAACCAGGAAAAGCCACCTTCGGGTGGCTTTGTCTCACCATGAGGACCCGCACTGCGCAACGCAGCACTTTCAGGGATTTTCGAACTGGCTGCATACCGCCATACTGTACGACTGGCAACAACAACTGATCGGCCACGTCGATGTCGCCACCCAGGCCAGCGATGCAAGCATTTCCAAGCCCCGCCTGCTATCAAACCCAACCACGGATATTCGGTGAATTTTACGCATGTTTCGAGTATCCAGGCGGCAGGATAGCCGAATCGAATAGCTGTTTCCATTTCTAATTCCGTGGGCGATAACGCCAAGACAAATTGTCATACTTAATCCAGCGTAACCGGGATAATCGTTCAAGGAGTTTTCGTGCGGCAGCCGCCAGGTGCGCGAGTTAATATCAAATATTTTTCTACAACAACAAACCAATCTCTATTTCTTCACATGCGCGATTTCTCCCGGGAAAATTTGCGGCAAATTCAAAATTTTTTTCCTCGTATATTAATTTCTGTATAATCGCGCGATTGCAAACACAGTATAAAAATCGATGCGCATGCTGTCAGGACCAATAGCACCAGACCGGGAAACGGATCGATTTTTGCTGGCATGGTTCGCTATCGGATTCATCACTGTGCTCGCAATGGCGTTTGTAACGCCGCCATTCCAGACGCCAGATGAAGCACAGCATTATTTTCGTGCCTATCAAATCAGCGAAGGAACGCTGGTAGCCGATGTTCAGGGCGACATCTCAGGGGGAGAATTGCCGGCGTCTCTGGAGATGTTTGCCAAGCATTTTCTCGGCCCGGTTCTGTTGCATGCGCCACGTCCCGTGAATCGGATGCCCCTGAAACAGACATTCGCTGCATCTGCTCAGCCGCTTGAGGTCGACAAGCGCGTTTTCATTAATTTCTCCGGACTTTCTTTTTATGCGCCCCTGGCGTATGCCGGCCAGGCTGTGGGAATGGCGGCTGGCCGGCATGCAGGCGCAGGCCCTCTTGCCTTGTTTTATCTGGCACGCGTGATGAACGCTCTGTGTGCGCTGGCTGTCCTGTACTGCGCTTTGCGTCTTCTGCCGTTTGGAAAGGAACTGGTCGCATTTATTGCCTTGCTGCCGATGCCCATGTCGTTGTATGGTTCCTGCTCGCCTGACGCGATGATCATTTCTACCGCGTTCCTGTTGACAGCGCTGGTTCTGAATCGCATCTGGGCAGATACATGGAGCCATCGCGATAGCTTCATCGCCATTCTGTGCGCCACCACGTTTTGTGCAATCAAGCCAGTGTATTCACCAATGCTGATGCTTGGTTTTTTCGGCATTTTTTTCACAACCAGGCGTACCGAGGTTGTAAAACAGCAGGCAGCAGTGCTGGTGATGTGCTTGATCGCGACATTCGTATGGCTACGGATCACGGCGCCAGCCATGGTTGCGGTGCGATCCGACGTCAGTGTGCACGATCAGATCGCCCATATTCTCAATGCACCGGCGGGGTACCTGCATACCCTCGCAAGTTCCTTCTGGTGGCATGGTTTCTATTACCGGCATTTTGTCGGCGTGCTTGGCTGGCTGACCATTCCGCTGCCGCTGGCGGCTTACGTCTTGCCGCTGATTGCCATCGTGGCAGCCTGGGGAAGTGAACAGCGTGCGCATCCTTATCGCGTCGGACTGTTCGCTTGTTATTGCATGGCGATCATCGCTGTGTCGACGACGTTGTTGATGACCGCCCTGTATGTGACCTGGACACCCGTCGGCAAGTGGCTGATCGACGGTGTGCAGGGGCGTTACTTCCTGCCTCTCGCGCCGCTTGGCGCGCTTGCTTTTCTGAGCTTGTCCGGTCGTAAAAAGTATTGGAAACAAAGTACGATGCAGGCCGTTATCCTGTGCCTGATCGTGCTCGAGGCAGCAATGGCACTGACGACGCTGGCTAACCGTTATGCCGCGTTTTCGGATATTTTCTGAGGGTGTATTGCTGCTTACCGAACAGTTCCGGCACACCCTGCGCGAGAGGAGCATGACATATGGGACGCTCGAAAAACCTGCTGCGCGTTGCACTGGCGGTCTGCGATGCTCGCTGTACGCCTGTACAGCTCCGCTTCTCAACCACCATTGCTGCCGGGAGCAAAGGTTATTCGAGGTCCCCATATGGGTCGGGCAATCCTCTCATCAATCAATTCTGGAAGTTAACTCATGCTTATTCAAATCGCCGATCCCGGCGCTGTGGCTGCTGCGACTGGCAAGCGTTTCAACGGACTGAGCGTCGCTGTCATCCTGCCTTGCTACAACGAAGAGGCGGCCATTGGCACAGTCGTCGCGGATTTTCGGAAGGCGTTGCCGGAAGCGCGCATTTATGTGTATGACAATAATTCCAGGGACCGTACATCGGCGGTGGCCGCTGCGGCTGGCGCAATCGTGCGCAGCGAAACGTTGCAAGGAAAGGGAAACGTGGTACGGCGCATGTTCGCAGATGTCGATGCGGATATTTACCTGATGTGTGATGGCGACATCACCTATGACGCTGCCAGCGCGCCAGCACTGGTGGACAAGCTCGTCAGTGAGAACCTCGACATGGTGGTCGGTTGCCGCGTCGATCAGGAAGTGGACGCTTATCGTACCGGTCACCGTTTCGGCAATGCCCTGTTCACGAGTTTCGTTGCCAGCCTGTTTGGCAACCGGTTCACCGACATCCTGTCCGGGTACCGGGTCTTTTCGCGCCGCTACGTGAAATCGTTCCCTGCGCTGTCGAACGGTTTCGAAACCGAGACCGAACTCACCGTCCATGCGCTGCAGCTGCGCATGCCAATTGGCGAACTGAATACGCCATACGGTGCGCGGGTGGAAGGGGCGACCAGCAAGCTGTCCACTTATCGCGATGGCTACCGCATCATGATCATGATTTTCAAGCTGTTCAGGAACGAGCGTCCGCTGGCATTTTTCGGTTCGATTTTTGCCGTGTTGGCCCTGGTGTCAATCGGGCTGTCGGCTCCGCTGGTTGTCACCTACATTGAAACCGGGCTGGTGCCACGTTTGCCGACTGCCGTGCTGGCGGTCGGCACCATGCTGCTGGGGTTTCTCTCGATGACCTGCGGCCTGATCCTTGACACGGTGACGCATGGCCGCCGCGAGATCAAGCGGCTCGCTTACCTCACCATTTCGTCGACCGGCGCCCTGGCGGAAGAGCGCCGTTGACGTAGTTTCAACGCTTCCGGCTGGCCGCCACGGTGGCCTTCAGGCCAACCGCCATTTTCCATGTGCCTGCGACCAGGCGCCCCTGCCTGGCGCAGCGGCGCGCCAGCGCTTGCGTTTCACGCCCCGCTGCTGCACCTCGCGCCGCCTGTCCGCCGCTTCGTCCGAAACCTGCGCAGTGGAGCACCGCATGGCGCACGATGCCCTCATCGCAATGTCGCGATGCACTCGAGGGAGAATGCCGTGAAGCAGCTTTTTCAATGTGTCGCCGCCGCTGTGCTGGCCACGACCAGCCTGGCGCAGGCCGCCGACCTGACGGTCGATGTCGCAGGCCTGCAGAGCGCCAAGGGCGCGGTGATGGTGGCCGTGTTCGACAGCGCCGGCCATTTTTTGAAGCAGCCGCTGCGCACGGCGGCCGTCGCGGCGCAGCCGGGCCAGGTGCAGTTGCTGATCAATGACCTGGCGCCAGGCGATTACGCAGTCAGCCTGTTCCAGGATGAAAACGGCAATGGCAAGCTGGACAAGAACCTGGTCGGCATGCCGATCGAGCCGTACGGGTTCAGCAACGATGCAGCCGCCAGCAACGGGCCGCCCGGCTTCGACCAGGCACGCGTGCATGTGGGCGCCGCCGGCAACACGGTCACGGTGAGCCTGCGATGAGCGCCCTTTCCTTGCAGCGGCGCGATGTGCTGCGCGGCCTGGCGGCCAGTGGCGCGCTGCTGGCCCTGCCCGCCCTGGCGCACGCCGGCGATCCACCAGCCCACTCCCGCCTTGCCGCCCTCTCGAGCTGCCTGCAAGACAGCCTGGGCGGCACAGCCAGCATCAGCGGACGCTGGCCAGCCGAACTGCGCGGCACTTTCTATCGCAACGGCCCGGCCCGTTTCGACCGCGCCGGCGAGCGCTACCGGCACTGGTTCGACGGCGACGGCATGGTGCACGCATGGCGCATCGACGCCGGCCGCGTGCGCCATGCAGCGACGTTTGTGCGGACCAGCAAATATGTCGACGAGTCGCGCGCCGGCCAGTTCCTGTATCCGGCCTTCGGCACCGACATCCGGCGCCGGCCGGTGCGCAACAACGATAGCGGCAATGTCGCCAATACCAATGCAGTGGCGCATGCCGGCAAATTGTATGCGCTGTGGGAAGGCGGGTCCGCCACCGAACTCGATCCGGCCAGCCTCGAAACGCGTGGGCTGCACACCTGGCGCGATGATCTCGCGGCCCTGCCCTTTTCCGCGCATCCCAAAATCACGCCCGATGGCGTCCTGTGGAATGTCGGCCTGGTGCCAGGCGCCGACAAACTGGTGCTGTGGCGCGTCGATGCGAACGGCAGCCTGGGCCAGGTCGGCATGGTCGATGTGCCGCAACTGGCGATGGTGCACGATTTCGTCGTCACGGCGCGCTACATGGTGTTCCTGGTGCCGCCCTTCGACCTGCATCCTGCGCCAGGGACCGCTTACCTCGACACGCATGTCTGGAATGGCAGCCGCCCCATGCGGGCTGTCGTGATTGACCGCACCGCTTTCACCCTCAAGCGCATTGTCGACATGCCTGCCGGGATGGTTTTTCACCTCGGGAATGGCTGGGATGAAGGCGATAACGTGCGCTTCGACGCGTGCATTGCGCCCGACGACAGCCATCTGCGCGCACTGGGCGCCGTCATGCAGGGTGTGACCTTGCCCACAGCCAGCACCGACACCGTGCTGGTGACGCTCGACCTCGGCAAGGGTACCGCCCGCTCGGACACCCTGCTGCGCGGCACGGAGTTTCCCCGCGTCGCTGCAGCCGACGTTGGCAGCCGCTACCGCCAGCTGTTCGTGACCACCACCCACAGCAACGCGCAATTCGGCATGACGGGCGTGGCGTGCGTCGACGTGGAAAGCGGGCGCGTGGACCGCTTCGAATACGGTCCCCACTGGATTGTGGAAGAACACATTCCGGTACGCAAAGCGTCGGGGCGCGGACAGTGGCTTGTCGGCGTGGCGTACGACATGCGCAAGCAACAGAGCGTGCTGGCTGTTTTCGATGGCGCGCACCTGGCGCAGGGGCCGGTGGCCCGGGCGCGCCTGCCGTACGCAGCGCCGCTTTGCTTTCACGGCAATTTTCTGGCTGCGTGAGCGCGATCGGCAAGGGGCTGGTGCTGTCGCCGTATTGTCACCCCTGATCGGGACGGTCCACGCTGGCGTCAGCCGCCGGCAGCTGCCGCATCATCCGCCAGCTCAGCAGGGCCAGCACGCCCACGCCCAGCAGCAGGGCACCCCACAGCACCGCCGTCCTGGCGGTGGCCGACAGGCCGGCGCTGGCAGCATCCGACGTTTCCTGCGCCGCATGCTGCACCACCACCGGGCCGGCCACTGCCGCCGCAATGGTCAACAGTTCCGCCGGGCGGTAACCGGGCGCCACATCCGACAGGGGCGCGGCGGCGGCGGGCGCTTGCGGGCGGCCCACGGCCAGCGTGTAGGGCCCGGTTTCCCGCGCAGCGAATACCAGCGTGGCCGGCAGCCAGCCGATTTGCAGCGCCGGCTTGCTGGCCAGCGGCGTCAGCGGGCGCACCACCAGCCGGTTGACCGACAGCGGTTCGAGCGTCAGATCGGCCGGCGTGCGCGCGCTGCCGTCCTGGGCGATGTTGTAGAACGTCGTGCGCAGCAGCGGCGCGAATTGCCACCGCGGCGCGCCCGGCCGCCTGGCAGCGCCGGGAACCGTGGGCAGCTCGACGTAGCGGCCAATTTCGCTGGGCACCACCATTCCCGTCTCGGGCAGGCGCATGCCGATACTGCGCAGCGGCACCGCGTGTCCGACCGGGTAGACCAGGTCGCCCGGGAATTCGCCGGGTTGCGCCTGCACCAGCATCGTGTCCGGGGCCGCGGCGGCGGCGTCAGGCACGTCGCGCTCGGCGGCAATGGCGCCGAACACGTGCGGCTCGCCTTCGAGCCAGCGCAGGCGCACGTAGCGCATGCGGTGCGGCGCAAACGCGATGCGGTTGTTGGCCAGGGTGTCGCTGGTACTGTTGCTGAGCCAGTCCAGCCGCCCTTCGCCCACGCTCTGCCAGTCCTGCAGATCGGCGCTGGCCTCGATGGTCATGTGCGCGCTGTAGTTGGCGACGCCCGGTGGGGCGGAAAACACCAGCGCATTGATCATCGGCTGCCGGGCAGCGCCTTCGCCCATGTCGAGCAGCAGTCCGCCCAGCGCGGGGACGCGTTTGCCGGGCCGGCTTTCCACCGACAGCAAGCTGCCGTCGGGGCTGGTGCGGATGGCGACCGTGCCGCTGGTGGCGACAGCTTGAGCGCCCAGCGCAAACACTTTGGCCGGCGTCGTGCGGCGGCGACGTTCGCCCTGTGCGGCCGGCATGGTCAGCGCAAACGGGATCAAACGGCCCTGGCCGTCGAACAGGCGCAGGTCGTCCAGCGTGCCCGAACGCGCGTGCAGGTAGACGTCCTTCGGCAGGCGCAGCTGGACCAGGCTGCCGCGGCCCTGGAACTGTACGGGAATCGTGTGGCTGTACAGCGCCGGCGTGTCGGGCACTGCTGCATGGGCGCTGCCGGCCAGCACCAGGCCGGCCATCATCCCGCGTAAAAGTGGCTTCATGCCCCGCTCCCTGCGCGCAGGCGCGTCGTGGTTTTGTCAGGATCGGCCGGGTACGGCGCCAGGTAGCCGATCACGACCATCAACAGGCCCACGCCCACGAACGAGACGATCCGCGCAATGGTGCCGGTATTCGACAAATCGACCAGGAACAGTTTGCCCACCACTGCTGCCAGCAGCACCGCGCCCAGCATCCACAGCTTGCGCGCGTCGGCAAACGGGTGCTTGCCGGCGCGGCGCATGATCACCAGCGCCGAGATGCTCCAGGCCAGCGACAGCATCGCCTGGATAAAGGTGGAGCCGGCCAGCGCGTCGACGCGGTAATCGATGCCGAGGAAGTGGGCGGCGGTGCGCAGCAGGATCATGTTGAGCCAGCCCCACGCGGCAAAGGCGGCAATGCGCGGCATCAGCGCAACGATGTGCGGCTGCGCTGCGCCTGCGGGCTGGCCGTGGCGCCACAGGCGGTGGCTGGCCATCCACAGCAGCAGGGCGAAGGCGGTCGACAGGTCGAGCGGATTGAGCACCGGCAGGTACGGCAGCGGCGCCATGGACCCGTTCTGCTGCAGGTTCCAGAACAGCGCCAGCAGCATGAACCAGACGGCGGCTGCCGGAACCAGCGCCTGGCGGTACCAGGCGCCAAGGGGCGCCGTCGGCCATGCATTGGCGCGGCTGCGGGCAGCAACCCAGAATACGGCCAGCATCATCAGCCACGCCGGGATGAAATGCGACCAGCTGCCGCTGACGCGCCAGCCGGACAGCGTCAGCAAGTCGCGGTCGGCCCGATCGAGCATCAGCCAGTCGGCAATGAGCTGCGAGGCCAGCGGCCACAGCATCAGCCACGGGGCGCCCACGCGCAGCAGGTGCAGGGCTTTGTGCCAGGTGGCGGCCATCGGCCATTGCAACGCCTGCCAGCGGCGCAGCAGGATGTCGCCGCATAGCCAGGCCACGCCCCAGGCCAGCGCTTGCGGGAGCGTCGGCCAGCTGTAAAACCCGTACAGATCGCCCAGCATGGCGCCGGAGGCAGCGGTGAGGACCACCCACGCAGGCACGCTGAGCCAGCGCAGCGCGGGCCACGCGAGCTTGCGCGTCGCCGTGAACGCCGCCAGTGCGCTGGCGCTGGCCAGCACCGTGTAGAGCGCCACCTGCAGCGATCCGGTGGAGGCATCGACCGGGTTGAACACGATGTCGCTGGACAGGCGCGCCAGGCTTGCCGCCGCCCACCAGAGCGCCGACAAATACCACCAGGCGCCCGCGCCTGCCAGCATGGCGCGGCTGGCGATGCGCTGGCCGCCCTCCCTGGTGCGCAGCAGCCAGCTGGTGATGGCGGCGGCCACGGCCAGCAGTGAGGTGCCCAGCACCAGCGCCGGAAGGTCTTGCTGGCCACCCCAGGCGACCGGGTCGCCATGCGCCTGGAGGAATGCGATCCATGCGCCGGCCTGCACCAGCAGGCCGAAGCGCCAGGCCAGTGCGCGCTGCTGGCGCAGGCCGACCCAGACAATGCCGGCGCCTTCGAGCGCCCAGGCGGCCGACGTCCAGGTGCCGGACAGCGCAAACGGGATCGCCAGCGTGCCGAAGATGGTGGCCAGTGCAATGAAGGTCGCCACCAGCAGGGGTTGCGCCTTGCCGGCGCGGCGCAGCACGGCGGCCAGGCCGATGTAGAACAGGCCCAGCGCCAGCGCACTGAACGCGACACCGAACGGCATGTCCTTGACCAGAGCGTACTGCATGGCAAACGCCGCCAGCGGCGTGCCGAACACCAGCGAGGTATCGACCGCGTCGTTGAAGCTCGGGGGCCGTCGGCGCGCCCACGCCAGCGCAATGCCGACGTAAAAGAGGAAGAACAGGACCAGGAACGCCTGCGACGACGCGTAGTGTTCGGCGGTATAGCGCGTCACGCCCCAGGCGCCGCCGATGATGAATGTCGCGGCAAAGCCCAGCACATTCAGTGCGCGCCAGGAGCGGCGCAGCGCCAGCGCCAGGACGCCGGCATTGAGCAGGGCGTAATAGCTGAACAGGGCGGTGTGGTTGCCGCTGCCGGTGGATACGAGGAGCGGCGCTGCGAAGCCGCCGGCAATGCCGAAGACAGCCAGCCAGAATGCATCCTGCAGCAGCGCCAGCGCGCACGTGAAGACGGTCAGCGCGACCAGCAGCGGAAACGCCAGGCCGGCGGGAATCAGGTACAGGCGTGCAAAGGCTCCGAACACGACCACCATCAGGATGGCCAGGGACGCGCCCTGCACTGGCAGCGCCACGTCGCGCCGGGTAGTGCGGATGCGCCAGCCCCACAGCAGCAGCGCAATGTCGGCCACGACCACGCCGGCCAGGCGCAGTTCGACCGGCACCGTGACGCGCTGGGCCGTGTACGTGACCAGGAAACCGACGCCGATGAGGAGGATCAGCAGGCCGAATTTGGCCACCAGGTTGCCGGTGGACATCCATTTTTTGAGGGCCAGCAGCCATGCCGGGGGCGGCGTGGGTGGCGCTGGCGGCGGGACAGGCCGCTCGATGGCAGCCGGCGCAGGGTGCGGCGCCGGTGGGGATGGGCGGACCGGTTCCGGCGACCATGCCGCCGCGGCTGGTTTGACTGGTGTGGCCGGCGGCGCCGTCCCGGCCGGCGCCGGTGGGGCGCTGCCAGGCAGCACCCTGTCCTGCTCGAGCGCCGCCAGCCGGCCACGCATCAACTCAAGCGCCTGCTCCAGTGCGGCCACGCGGGCGGTGGCCTTGCGTGCCATTTCCCCGCTTGTACCGGCCATCATTTTGCTGACGAAGACCGGATACAAAAACAGGAACAGCCCTATGCATAAAGCGATAAAACCCATATTTGGCCTCGGGGTCGGGAGTGGCGGCGTCAGTGCGGGATAACCGCGCAGCGCAGGTGCACGCCGCGCCGGTTACGCGTTTTGTGAGCGGAGTCTACGTCAGCGTTTTTGAGGTGTCGATGCCATGTGGGTGGGCGGACAAGGAAGGCGCGCTTGCCGGTACCAAGGGGGCAACCTTGCAGTACCGTAGAAGTGACGCGCATGTCGTCAACATGCATTTTCCAATGACTGGTCCGTGACAATGTGATGCAGCACCGGGGGCATTGTGCTGGCGGGACCAGAAAATATCGCCCACGGCGATATCGCGGTTTTGTTCACGATCGATGGGGTGACGGCTGCAATCGGCGCCCTGTGTCCCGGTCACGCGCATTCAGTCGTCATCCACGATGCGCGCCGGTTCCCCGGCGGTCGGGCTCGCACCGCAGGAGGACTGATCTACGACAAAATATCGTGCAAAAAACGCCAAATTAACAATTAATATACCAATTAAATGATTTATATAATATAAATCATATAATTAGTTTATATTTTAATCTCAAACTGTCCGTTCAATGCGGCCGTGCGCTTTCACACGGTTCACTGGCCAGGATCCCCTGCGGCGGCCAGGTTGGCTTGCACTTGCCCGAGCAGGGCCAGAAGCTGCGCCCGTTCGCTGGCGCCGAGCCCGGCCAGCGCCTGGTCCGCGAGGCTTGCGCCATGCGCCCGCAGTTCGGCGTAGGCTGACTGGCCGGCGGCGCTCAGGCGCAAATGCGTGCTGCGCCGGTCGGCGGGGGCTTCCTGTGCATCGAGCAGGCCGCGATCCCGCAAGCCCGCGACCAGGCGCGCCAGCTGGGCCTTGTCGCGGCCCGAGTGCAGCGCCAGGTCGCGCTGGGTGGCGCCCGGGTGGCGCCCGAAATAGCCGAGCACCTTGTTTTCCATGTGCGTCAGCGGCGCTTCGCCGGCCTGGCTGGCGCGCAGCTGCTGCGTGCGGTACAGGTGCATGATCGCGTGGATGGTGTCGAACACGTCGGCGCCCGATTCAATTGGATTTTGGTTGACTTTATCAACGTGTTTTTTCATAATAGGTGACATTATCAACCAATAAGGGTGCAACATGGAACAGCAACAACGCAAAGTCGTCCAACGGGTGCGCCATGCACTGCTTCGGCGCGAACTGACCGTCGACAGCGTCACGCCCCTGGGCGAGCATTTCGCCAGTATTACATTTGCAGGCGACGCGCTGGCGGACTTCGTTTCGCTCGGTTTCGACGACCACGTCAAGTTCATGCTGGACGACGCCTCCGGCGGACCGGTGCGGCGCGACTATACGCCGCGCCATTACGATGCGCAATCGCGCAAGCTGACGATTGAATTTGCCCTGCACGGCCACGGCGCCGCATCCGACTGGGCGCGCCAGGCCACACCAGGGCAGGCGGCCATCATTGGCGGGCCGAAAGGGTCGATGATCGTCCCGCCCGACTTCGACTGGCACTTGCTGGTGGCCGACGCGGCCGGACTGCCGGCCGTCCGGCGCCGCCTGGAAGAGCTGCCAGCGGGCACGCGCGCCATTGTCGTGGCGCTGGCCGGCGCGGGCGACCGCATCCTGCCAGCGTCGCAGGCGCAGCTGGACGTGCACTGGGCGGAAGACGCCGATGCGCTGGTCGCCGCCGTGCGGGCGCTGGTGTTGCCGGCCGGCGAAGGCTACGCCTGGGGCGGCGGAGAAGCGGCCATGATGCGACGGGTGCGCGATGTGCTGGTCACCGAGAAGGCATTGCCCAAGGAGGCGATGCGCGTATCGGCGTACTGGAAACAGGGCGCCGCCGACTTCCACGAAGACATCAGCTAACCTCAATCAAGCCGTGATGGCCAGCCCGGCAAGCTGTGCGCCCGCCAGCGTGAAGGTGAACGCCATCGTCAGCGGGCTGCCGGGAAACGTCCCACTGACTTCTGCATGCACCGTGCACTGTGTTCCCTGCGTGTCGATGGCGTGCGGCACTGTGCGCGTCGCGTACCTGGCCGCCGCGTTGGCATGCCAGCCGGCGATGGCTGCGTGTCCGCGGTGCACGCCACCTTCATCGAACACGGCCCCGTCGGGCGTGAAACAGGCAGCCACGGCGGCGCTGTCGCGGCGTGCGTCGGCGATGAAATAGTCCAGCAGGATTTTGGGCAGGACAGGGGGCAGGACAGGGGGCAGGACAGGGGACATGGCAGCCTCCAATAAGTGAACAAGCCTTCATCGTAGTCCTGCCGATGCCATCCGGACAGCCAGCCAGGCGCCCTGTACTTTGAACCGCAGGTTCATAATGGGTAATGAAGAACATTTCCCTCGACGGTATCCGCAGCTTCCTGGCTGTGGCGGAACACGGCAGTTTCAGCGCCGCTGCCCTGCATCTGGCCGTGACGCCGACCGCCATCAGCAAGGCCGTCAAGGCGCTCGAGCGCCAGCATGGCGTCCTGCTGTTCCAGCGCACCACGCGCAGCAGCGCATTGACCGAAGCAGGCGCCAGCCTGTACGCGCACCTGGCTCCGGCCACGGCGCAGATCGACGACGCTTTCACGGCGCTGACGCTGTTTCGCGACCGTCCCGCCGGCACACTGCGCCTGACCGTGCCGCGCGCGTTCGGCGCCATCGTCATGGCGCGCGTGATGCCGGCGTTCCGGCGCGATTTTCCCGACGTGGCCATCGACCTGGCGCTCGATGACGGAACGATCGACCTGGTGCAGCAAGGGTTCGACGCCGGCATCCGCCTGGGCGAGTCGGTGCAGCAGGACATGGTGGCCGTGCGCCTGACGCCGGACCTGCGCTGGTCGGTCGTGGCGGCGCCCGCCTACCTGGCCGCTGCCGGCCGGCCGCGCGTACCGGCCGATCTGGTTCACCACGCCACGCTGCGTTACCGCTTCCACCGATCGGGCGCCCTGCACCGCTGGCGCTTCGTGGTCGACGGCAGCGAGGTACTGGTCGACACCGGCGCGACCGTCATCGTGAACGACACCGGTGTACTGGCGGGGTTTGCCCGCGCCGGCATGGGGCTGGCCTACCTGGCCGACCTGGAAATTGGCGCCGACCTGGCCAGCGGCACGCTCGAACGGGTCCTTGAGGATGTCACGCCGCCAGGCAGCGGCCTGTTTTTGTATTTTCCGGCACGCGCGCAGAGCCAGCCGAAGCTGCGCGCTTTCATCGATACGGCAGTTGCCTGCATGGCGCGCTGAAATGTGCCGCACGCTGGCAGGGTTCGCCAATCTGCGGCATGATTGCCCATCGCATCACTACCGGACCTTATCTTGTCGACCCTGCCCCTCGTTCGCCGCCTGTTCGCCCTCGCCGCCCTGGCCGCCTGCTGCCATGCCAATGCCGCCCTTCCGGTCTACGGCTTCATGGTCAGGCATACTTATCCGCACGATCCGCAAGCCTTTACGCAGGGGCTGTTCTTCAAGGACGGCTATCTGTTCGAAAGCACCGGCCAGTACGGCCGCTCGTGGCTGCGCAAGGTGGATGTCAATACCGGCAAGGTGCTGCAGCAGAAGGACCTGCCGAAGGATATCTTTGGTGAAGGGGCGACGCTGGTGGGCGACGAGATCGTCAGCCTGACGTGGACGTCGAAATACGGTTTCGTGTTCGACCAGAAAACGTTTACGCTGAAGCGCAAGTTCACGTATGACACCGAAGGCTGGGGCCTGGCCAGCGACGCCAGTTACGTCTACATGAGCGACGGCTCGCCGGCGATCCGCATCCTCGACCCCAAAACGCTGAAAGAACAGCGCCGCATCCAGGTCACGGCCGAAGGAAAACCGGTGCCGCAATTGAATGAACTGGAAATGGTGGAAGGCGAATTGTTTGCCAACGTGTGGGGCACAGACCTTATCGCGCGCATCAATCCGGAGAATGGCAACGTGGTGGGCTGGATCGATTTGTCCGGCCTGCTGCCGGTGGAAAAGCGCGGCAGCAGTTCAGCCGATGCAGTCCTCAATGGCATTGCCTACGATGCGAAGCACAAGCGCCTGTTCGTCACCGGCAAACTGTGGCCGAAGATGTTCGATATCGAACTGGTGCGCATGCAAAATCGCTGACACCGCGCGCCGCGTAAAATCGCCCTGTCACCATTTTCCGGAGTTTTGCCATGAAACTGTTCGCCCCGTTCCTGCTGTCCGCATCCCTCCTGCTGGCCGGTCCTGTCCAGGCCCAGGTATCGACCTTGTCGCCGAACACCAGCGATACGCGCGCAACCGAAGCGCAGGCGGCAGCTAGCACCTGGCTGGCGTCGTTCGATACCGGCGACGGCGCCGACAACTGGCTGCAAAGCGCCAGCGTGTTCAAGGAACGCGTGAAGCAGGAAGACTGGCAAAAGAAAGTCGACGACCAGCGCACCCAGTTTGGCCGCCTGAAAACACGCACGCTGAAAGGGATGGGCTTTACCAGGCAGATGGATAACGCACCTGATGGCGAATACTTTGTCATGCGGTATTTATCCACCTATGCCAAAAAAGACAATGTGGTGGAAATCGTTGTGCCGACGCGCGACCGCGACGGCAACTGGAAAATCGCGAATTACGTCGCGCAATAAAAGAATACTCAAGGAGCGCATCTTGAAACTGTTCGTACCCGTGATCATGGCCGCCTCCATGCTGGTGGCCACCAGCGCCCATGCCCAGGAAGACCAGCGTGTGACCGAGGCCAAAGCGGCTGCCGCCTCCTGGCTGGCGCTGCTCGATGCAGGCCGCTATGCCGACACCTGGACGCACAGCGCCAGCATGTTTCAAACAGCCGTCACGCAGGAAAACTGGGTGAATGTAGTGAAACCAATGCGCGCCCCGCTGGGCGCCGTGACATCGCGCACGTTCAAGACCGCCCAATTCACGACGTCGTTGCCGGCCGCGCCGGACGGCGAATACGTGGTGATTCAATACAATACGGTCTTCGCAAATAAAGCCGGCGCGGTCGAAACCATCACGCCGATGCGCGACAAGGATGGCCGGTGGAAGATTTCAGGTTATTTCGTACGGTGAACAGCTGCTGGCACGTCATCCCCGGTCAGGCCGAGGATGACGGAGATGAACGTTAGCGCTACATTGAAACGCTGACGGTCAAGCCAGCGCCTTCGCCAGCAATTCACCCACCAGCGCATTCATGTCGACATCGCGCTCCCTGGCTTCTGCATGCAATTGCGCCACCAGGTCGCCATTGAGTTTGACGGCAAACGGCACCAGGCCCAGCGCCTGGTCGCGTTTGCGCTGTTCCTTGCGGTCCACGGGCGCCGGGGCGCTGCCGCCAAAGGTCGCATTCTCTGTTTTCAGGCCGCCCATCAGTTTTTTGGCGTCGCTCTTGGCCAGTCCGGTCTTTTTCATTATCTTGCTTTCATCATCGTCTAAACGGGCATTCTACTGGCGATGCGCTGCCAGCGTTACTTTCATTCAGGCGTAAAAAAGCCCACCGGGCCGTTGCTGGCCAGGCAGGCAATTTATCCAGCGCTTTAACTTAAAAAGTATATGTCGCGCGCGCGTAGACGTAGCGGCCGGCGCGGCCGAACGGGGCGTAGTTCGAGAACGGTGCGTTGCCGGTGGTGTTGAGCGCCGGCGGCAGCGTCTCCGGGTACTGGTCGAACAGGTTTTCCGCGCCCACGGCCAGCATCATCTTCGGGGTAAAGGCGTAGCGCCCTTCCAGGTCGACCGTGGTGCGGGGATGCATCACGAAGTCCAGCGCTGCGGTGGTGCCTGGCGCCAGCACTTCGCCGTAGCGGGTGGCGCGCAGCGTGGCGCCCATCTGGGCCAGGTTCCAGGTGGCGCTGGCGTTGAGCTTGTTCTTTGGCTGGCCGCGTTCGAGCGTGAGCACGTTGACGCGGTCGAACAGCACCGGCGCCGGGCTCAAGGCCGCCAGCTGGCTGGTGGTCGGGACCTTGGTCACATCCGTGCTGGTGACGTTGCCGGCCACCGTGAAGTCGAAGCGGCCGATGGCGCCGGCGTTGTACGGCATGGCCAGCACGACGTCGACGCCCTTGGTGGTGGTTTCCACGCCGTTGATGAAGAAGCGCCCGCCACCGACGCCGATAAAACCTTGCGAAGTGATGAAGTTGCGCACGGCGGTCGAGGTCAGGTTTTCCGACAGCACGATGCGGTCGCGCACCTTGATCTGGTACGCGTCCACCGTCAGGCTCACCGTGTTCATGCGCAGCACGCCGCCCAGCGACAGGTTGACGGATTTTTCAGCTTTCAGCGGCTGGGCGCCCAGGGCGACGGCCACCGGGTCGGTTGGCTTGAAAGTGGTGATTTCATACGGCACGCCGTCGATGAAATTGGTCGACGTGGACGTGAAGTTCTGCTGCTGCGGCGACGGCGCGCGAAAGCCGTTCTGCACCGAGCCGCGCAGGGCGAACTGCTTGTTGAAATCGTAGCGGCCGGCGAATTTGCCGGCCAGGCTGTTGCCGAAGTCGGTGTAGTGTTCGCCGCGGATGGCAACCGAGGCCAGGAACTCCGGCGTCAGGTTCGCTTCCAGGTCGGTGAAGGCGGCAAACGACGAGCGGCTGGTATCGACCGCGTTGGCCGGCCGGAAGCCCGGGAACACCTGGGCGCCCGGGGCGGCTGGCGTGCCGTTGGCCAGCACGACGCCGCCGTAGCGGTACGAATCGGGCTCGCCGGCAAACAGTTCATAGGCTTCGTTGCGCAGTTCGGCGCCCACGGCGATGTTCAAAGGCGAAGCCAGGCTGCCCATCTCGACCTTGCGCACACCGGTGAGGTTGAGCACGGTCTGGGCGTACGAAAAGCCGCCGGCGTCAAAATCAGTCTTGCTGGTCGGGCCGATCGACCGGTTCAGGGTGTTCTCGATCTGGAACTGCATCTTGTTCTTGCCAAAGCCCAGCGACGCGTCCATGTCCCATTCGCCCAGCGACCACGTCACGCCGCCAGTGGCGCTGTAGTCGTCCACGGTCGGTGAGATGATCGGCAAAAACCCGTTCGGATAGATCGAGGGAATGTTACGCGCATCGTTCGGCAGGCGGAAGAAGCCGCCCGAACTTGCTTCACGCTTCTGGTAGCTGGCCCAGCCATACACTTTGACGCCATTGCCCAGGTCGTTGCCGGCATTGACGAACAGGGTGCTTTGCTTCATTTCCGGTTCGCCGTACCACGCGCTGAAGCGGTTGATCGTGTTTTCACGCGGATCGAAAGCGCCACCGACCAGGCTGTACTGCTGGCGCATGTCGTAGCCGCTGCGCTCCGTGTGGGCCTGGTCCTTGTATTCGGCGGCAATGGTGACGTAACCCGTCTCGCCCCACGCCAGGCCTTTCCAGACGCTGAACGCGGCGCTCTGGCCGTCAGTGCGCTCGCGCGAAGCAGGCGCGGTCCAGGTGCTGCCGGCCGGGCCGGCGGCGTTGAGCAAATTGTATTCGGTCAGGCGCGCGCCATAGTTGACGGTCGCTTCGCCGCCGGTGCGGTCGGTGCGCAGGCGCAGGTTGATCACACCGGAAATCGCGTCCGAGCCGTACTGGGCAGCTGCGCCGTCGCGCAGCACTTCGATGTTCCTGACGATGGCAGTCGGGATCGTATTCAGGTCAACGGCGGACGAGCCGCGGCCGATGGTGGCGTTCAGGTTGACCAGCGACGAGCTGTGGCGGCGCTTCGAGTTGACCAGCACCAGTGTCTGGTCCGGCGCCATCCCGCGCAGCGTGGCGGGACGGATGGTGTCGGTGCCGTCGGCCAGCGACGGGCGCGGAAAGTTCAGCGACGGCAGCGCCACCGACAGGGCCTGGTTGATCTCGGTGGTGCCCGAATTTTTCAGCGTGTCGGCAGAAATGACGTCGACCGGGGAGGCCGTGTCGAGCACGGTGCGGTTGGCCACCCGGGTCCCGGTCACAACCACGGTTGACGCGGCAGTAGGCTCGGTATCGGCGGTCGTTGTTTGTGCATGGGTGCTGCCGGCGAACAGCGCAGCGATGGAGAGGGCAAGAACGTGTTTGCGAGGAACGAAGCGCTGCTGCATGGATGGTTCTCCGAGTGAAATCAAAAGTGCACCGGCCGGCCATGAGTTGCCATGGAGATGGTGTTGTTTTGATACTGGGACGCGGAGAATTGAATGTCAACGCAGAGCTGGGACGGATGCCCTTATTGCATCAAATTGGCGGGAATGTGTCGTTTGGATGACACGAAAACGTCGGAAGAGCGCGCTTCAGGTTGATCAGACAAACACCAGAAGCGCACTTTATGTCGTTCAAGAGGCTTTGCGGCCCTTTTAATGTGCGATTTTCTTCGCTGGCAAAACTTTCTTCACCAATGTGACACCCAGCAACACGAGTGCGCCAGTGATGACGCCAATGACCGCATCGACCAGCGTCGGTGTAATGAACTGCAGGACCGGTCCCACGCCGCCCACGCCGCCGGCTGCCAGGGCAGCGCCTTCGCTGAAGTGGTGCAGGGCCGGAATGCCATGGCCGATGATGCTGCCGCCGACCATGAACATGGCGGCCGTGCCAACCACGGACAGGGTTTTCATCAGCAGCGGTGCGCCCGTCAGCAGCATGCGTCCAAACGCCTTGGTGACGGCGCCGCTGCGCTGGCTCAGGTACAGGCCGGCGTCGTCGAGCTTGACGATGCCCGCCACCAGGCCGTACACGCCCACCGTCATCACGACGGCAATGCCCGCCACGACCGTCACTTGCTGGGTGAATGGCGCGTCGGCCACAGTGCCCAGGGCAATCACGATGATTTCGGCGGACAAGATGAAGTCAGTCGTGATGGCGCCCTTGATCTTTTCCTTTTCCATGGCGACGATGTCGGCCGCGCCGTTTGCTGCCGCCTTGTTCACTGCAACCGGGTCGTCAGTGGCATCGTGCATGTATTTGTGGGCCAGCTTTTCAAAGCCCTCGAAGCAGAGATACGCACCGCCCAGCATCAGCAGCGGCGTCACCGCCCACGGGGCGAAGGCGCCGATGGCCAGCGCGGCCGGCACCAGGATGGCCTTGTTTTTCAGCGACCCTTTGGCCACGGCCCACACGACCGGCAACTCGCGGTCGGCGTTCACGCCCGAGACCTGCTGGGCATTGAGCGCCAGGTCGTCGCCCAGCACGCCGGCGGTTTTTTTCGCCGCGACCTTTCCCATGACCGCGACATCGTCGAGGATGCTGGCAATGTCGTCGATTAGTGTCAGCAAGCTTGCTCCGGCCATGTCGGTTTCCCTGTAATGTTCAAAACGGCCATCTTAACCTGCGTCTTGACGCGGATACCGCACGCGCTGCACCGCCAATTCGCCGTTCATGCCGCAGTTTGTGCAGTTTGTCGCTTCATGGCCGCTGTGCGGCGCAGGGAACCGTATATTTTGCTGATCCCATACCGGAGTACGCCATGCAAGCCAATCCAGCCAGTTCAGCCAATCCCGCCCCTGTTCGCCGTGCGGTCAAACGCAAAACCCGCATCACGATTTACCTCGACGACGCCATCCTGGAACAGTTCCGCGCCCTGTCGCACCAGACCGGCATGGGTTACCAGACCCTGATCAACGCCGTGCTGCGCCAGCAGGTACCGGCCCTGCCCCACGAGTGACGCCGCGTTTCCTCCCTGACGCCTGTGTCCGGAAAGATTTATGCTAATCTTTCCGCTCATTTATCTTGGAGGAAATATGAAAAAAGGCGAACTGATTGCCGAATTTGCGAAGCGTACCGAGATGTCGGGCGTCGCCGCCAATACTGCTGTGAACACGATTATCGAGATCATTACCGAGCGCCTGAAAAAAGGCGATACGGTCGGCATCACCGGTTTTGGCACGTTTTCGATCACCAAGCGCACCGCGCGCAAGGGCCGCAACCCGGCCACCGGCGAAGTGATCAAAATCGGTGCGTCGAAAACCCCCCGTTTTTCGGCTGGCGCCACGCTCAAGGCTGCGGTCAACCCGAAGAAAAAGAAGCAGGCTTAACCCCGCCTCTGGCGCATGCCGTGCCTCATGCCGGTATGATGCCGGCACAGCACTTTCGCGCCGCCCTCTTTTACCGTTCCCATGCTCCTGTCCGTCTGGCTCTCCTTTGTCGTGTCCGCGATCATCATCGCCATTTCTCCCGGTTCCGGCGCTGTCCTGTCGATGTCGCACGGGCTGGCCTACGGTTTCAAAAAAGCCAGCGCCACGGTACTGGGCCTGCAATGCGGTCTGGTGCTGGTGCTGATTGTCGCGGGCGCTGGAGTCGGCTCGCTGGTGCTGGCGTCGGAACTGCTGTTTACGATCGTCAAAACCGTCGGCGCGCTGTACCTGATCTACCTGGGCGTGGCCCAGTGGCGCGCCAAAGTGCACACGGCCGATGTGGCGCGGGCCGACCTGCCGCCGCATCCGACCTTCCGCCAGCGCGTGCTGACCGGGTTTCTGACCAATGCCTCGAACCCGAAAGGCATTTTGTTCATGGCGGTCGTGCTGCCCAGTTTTATCGCCAAATCGCAGCCGGTGGTGCCGCAGCTGGCGATCCTGGGTGTGACAATGGTGGCGATCGACACGACCGTCATGCATGGCTACGCGTATCTTGCTGCGTCGATGCAGCGGTATTTCCGCGACCCGCGCGCCGTCAAAAAGCAGAACCGCTTTTTTGGCGCCCTGCTCGCGCTGATGGGCCTGGCGCTGTTTTTCGTCAAGCGCAGCACGGGCTGACTGTGACGCGGACTGTGACTATTTGTAATGACCATTGTTCGCATCGTGTGATTGCGCTGTAATCAGGCAGACGCCGTTCGCGCACCCAACCAGCAGGAGACCATGATGCAACAGCGCTTGATCCGTACCGTGATGGCGCTTGCCCTCACCGCTCTTTCCACGCTGGCGGCGGCCCAAGTGCCGGCGCGCGTGGGCCGCATCGCGCTCGCCGAGGGCAACGTCACCATTGCCGGCGACGTGGGCGCCGTGTCCGAATCGGCCCTGGTCAACTGGCCGGTCACATCGAACAACACCATCACCACTGCCCGGGGCGCCCGCACGGAAGTGCGGATCGGTTCCACGTCGATCCGGCTCGACGGTGACTCTTCCCTCGAAGTCGATGCACTCGACGACGACAGCCTGCGCCTGCGCCTGCATTACGGCAGCGCCAGCGTGCGCGTGGTCGACGCCAGTGTATTGAACGGTTTTGAACTGTCCACGCCGCAGGCATTGCTGCGCATGCGCGAACCGGGCCGCCTGCGCGTTGACGCCGAGCGCCAGCGTGACACCACCAGCGTCACCGTCTTCGACGGCGTGGGCCTGGTCGATGCCGCCGGCGGCACGCTGCCGGTCCGCGCCGGCAAGCGCGCCGACGTGGTGGGCGACGACATCGACACCGGCCTGGCCGCGCGCGACGCTTTCGACGAATGGGCACTGGGCCGCGACCAGTACCAGGACCGCTCGACATCGGCGCGCTACGTCACGTCCGACATGACCGGCTATGAAGACCTGGACCGCTATGGCGCCTGGAGCCAGGACGCCGAGTATGGCGCGCTGTGGATGCCGCAAGTGGACAACGCCTGGGCGCCCTACCGCGACGGGCGCTGGACCTGGCTCGACCCGTGGGGCTGGACCTGGGTCGACAACGCGCCCTGGGGCTACGCGCCGTTTCATTATGGCCGCTGGGTGCAGGTCCGAAACCGCTGGGCCTGGGCGCCGGGCCAGCATGGCGGGCGTCCGGTGTGGGCGCCAGCGCTGGTGGGCTGGGTGGGCGGCAATGCCAGTTTCGGCGGACGCCAGCAACCCGGCCAGGGCTGGTATCCGTTGTCCCCGCGCGAACGTTTCGTGCCGGGCTACCGCGCGTCGCAGGAGCACGTGGCGCGCCTGAACTTCGGCCCGCAGCGGCCCGACCGCTGGCGCGACGGCGACCGCCGTCCCGGGTTGACGGTGCTCCCGCAGGGCCAGTTCGGCCAGCGCGGACAAGTCGTGGTGCCGCGCCAGGGCCGCGACGGCGTCGGTGGCGCCTTGCTGGGCGCTGCCGCACTGGCGTCGATGCAGCCGCCGCGCCCGCCGCAGGCACAGGGCAATGACCGTGGCCGCAATTTCAACCGCGGCAACGACCGCAATGACCGCAACGACATTCGCAACGCCCAGTTCGCGCCCCAGCCAGTGACGATTGCCACCCCGCCGCCCTCGCTGCCGGGATCGAACGTCCCGCGCGCACCCGTCATGCCCAACCTGCCGGAGCCGCGCCAGCCGGTGACGATCATGACGCCGGCGCCTGTCATGCCGAACCAGAATCAACGCAGCTACCGCGACGTGCCGCAGCGCTTCGAACATCGCGATCGTGACGGTGATGGCCGCTACGGCCGCGATGGCCGCAACGATGAGCGCCGCCAGCGTCCGCAGTTCCAGCAGCCGCCGGTGCAGCCGCCGCAGCAGATGCAGGTGCAGCCGGTGCGCCCTGCGCAGCAGCCAGCGCCGCAGCCCATGCCGGTGGCGCAGCCGGCACCCCCGCAGCAACGCAGCGAGGGCGGCATGGCAGGCATGATGCGCAACGCAGCGCGCGACGCTGCCCGCCAGGCCGCACCGGCGGCGGCGCCGCCTGCTGCCGTGGCGGCGCCGGCTGCGCGTCCTGAAGGCCGCCCGCGCGGCGGCGAAGGCAGGAATCAGCAAGAGCGTTGAACGATTGCCGGCGCCGCGTGCGCCGGTTTATTTTTCGCCCGCGCGCACGCGCGCCAGTCTTGGCTACAATACGCGTTTTAGAGGAGCAGCCATGGATCCGAAAGATTCCCTGATCGAATACCCGAGCGACTTCCCCATCAAGGTGATGGGCGCCAAGCACGACGATTTCCAGGCGACCATCGTCGATGTCGTCCTCGAGCATGACCCGACGTTCCACATCGGCCGCCTGGAGTCGCGCCCGTCGGCCAAGGGCAATTACACGGGCCTGACCGTGACCGTGCGCGCCACCAGCCGGGAACAGCTCGATGCGCTGTACCAGGCGCTGTCGGGCCACCCGATGGTCAAGATCGTCCTGTAAAGTCCTGCTCGCGCTCGAACGCGGCAATCTCGTCCAGCAGCCAGGCGCGAAAGACAGCTACCTGCGGGCGGGCAGCCGCGCCTGGCGGCGCAACGAAAAAATACGCGTCCGGTGACGGTACGGCCAGGTCGAACAGCCGCACCAGCGCCCCGGACGCCACTTCCTGCAGCGCCACCACATGGCGTACCAGTCCCACCCCGTTTCCGTCGACTGCCGACCGGATCAGCATTGACATGTCCTCGAACATCACGCCACCCGCGGGTTCCGCCAGCTTGACGCCGGCCGCCTGCAGCCAGGGCAGCCACGGTTCCACCGAACGCAGCAACACGTGCCCGCCCAACTGCGCCGGCGTGGCCGGCAGCATGCCGCCACGGTACGCCGGGCTGGCCACCGGATAGTAGACGTCCCCCATCAGGCGCTCCACCTGCATACCCGGATAGTGGCCTTTGCCGAAGCGGATGCCCACGTCGATTCCTTCGTGCGCCAGGTCCTGCATCTGGCCGCTCGACTGCAGGACGACCTCGATATCCGGATGCAAATCGATGAACCGGCCCAGCCGGGGCGCCAGCCAGCGCGCCGCAAACGATGGAATCGACGTCACCGTCAATTTACAGCTGCTGGCGGCGGCCCGCATCGCGTCGGCTGCCGCAGCAATATCGCCGAAAGCCAGCGCCAGGGCGCGCGCAAAGTGCAGCGCGTCGCTGGTGGGCTTGACGCTCTTGCCATTGCGCACAAACAACGGCCGCCCCAATTCCCGCTCGAGCGCCCTGACCTGGTGGCTGATGGCCCCATGCGTCAAATGCAGTTCGTCTGCCGCGCGCGAAAAATTCTGGTGCCTGGCCGCCGCCTCGAACGCGCGCAAGGCCGAGAAATTGGGCGGGCGGCGGGCGGCGCTCACCGGGCCCGCGAGGTGTGGATAACTATGTGAATAAAATGCGCAAACATGGCGAAAATATAGCGTTATGCCAGTGGCAAGGCAAGCTTTAGCATGTGAATAAATCTCATCCACTGGCGTTCCCGATGCTGTCAGTCCGCAAGATTTCCAGCAGCCCCCCGGTGCGCCGGTGGCTGGCGCAGGAGCGGCCGCGGTCAACCCGGTCCGGCTGCCTGCCTTATAATGCCCGCATGACGTCTCCCACCCATGCCGAGCCGGGGCTGATCCGCCACCTCGGCCACGCCGAATACGAAGACACGTTTGCCGCCATGCGCGCGTTCACCGCTGCGCGCACGCCGGAGACGCGCGACGAAGTGTGGATCGTCGAACATTCTCCGGTCTTCACGCTGGGCCTGGGCGCGGACCGCGCCCACATCCTGGCCAATGCGGGCATGGACGCCATCCCCGTCGTGCAGACCGACCGCGGCGGCGAAGTCACGTACCACGGCCCCGGCCAGGTAGTGATTTACGTGCTGATGGACCTGCGCCGCAACAAGCCGGGCGGCAAACTCTATGCGCGCCAGTTCGTCACCAAAATCGAGCAGGCCGTCATCGATGTGCTGGCGGCGTATAATCTTGCAGGCGAGCGCATCGCCGGCGCGCCCGGCATCTACATGGCCGATGGCCTTGATAAAGGTGCGAAAATCGCCGCGCTCGGCTTGAAAGTGAAGGCCAACGGCTGCACTTACCATGGTGTGTCGCTGAACGTGGCGATGGATCTCGCGCCGTTTTCCATGATTAACCCGTGCGGTTACGCCGGGCTGAAAACGGTGGACATGCGCAGCCAGGGCGTACTGGCCAGCCTGGCCGACGTCCAGCAAGCGCTCGCTGGCGCACTCGTGCAGCAGCTGGCGCCGGCATCCCCGAATCAACCTACTGAGCCCGAACGGGCATGAGCCATATGACCACCGACCTCCTCGCCACCGGTATTGCCCCCGCCCCCGCAGCCACGCCGGCAGTGACGCCTGCGTACAACGCCAGCGAAAAGCAGAAGGGCGCCAGCAAGACGTCGCGCATCCCGATCAAGATCGTCCCGATCGACCAGATCGAGCGCATCAAGAAGCCGGACTGGATCCGCGTCAAGGCTGCCACGGCATCGTCCCGCTTTTATGAAATCAAGGACATCCTGCGCGCCAACAACCTGGTGACGGTCTGCGAAGAGGCCAGCTGCCCGAACATCGGCGAATGCTTTGGCAAGGGCACGGCCACGTTCATGATCATGGGCGACAAGTGCACGCGCCGCTGCCCGTTCTGCGACGTCGGCCACGGCCGCCCCGACCCGCTCGACACGACCGAACCGGGCAAGCTGGCAAAGACCGTCGCCGACCTGCGCCTGTCGTATGTCGTCATCACGTCGGTCGACCGCGACGACCTGCGTGACGGCGGCGCCGGCCACTTCGTCGATTGCATCCAGCAAACGCGCGCCCTGTCGCCGCGCACCAAGATCGAAGTGCTGGTCCCCGACTTCCGCGGCCGCCTGGCCAAGGCGCTGGCGCTGTTTGCCGACGGCTTGCCGGACGTGCTGAACCACAATCTGGAAACCGTGCCGCGCCTGTACAAGGAAGCCCGTCCCGGCGCCGACTACATCCACTCGCTCGAACTGCTGCGCGACTTTAAAGCGCTGTACCCGAATGCGGTGACCAAGTCCGGCATCATGGTGGGCCTGGGCGAGACCGACGAAGAGATCCTGCAAGTGATGCGCGATATGCGCACGTACAACGTCGAGATGCTGACGATCGGCCAGTACCTGGCGCCGTCGAACTCGCACTTGCCGGTGCGCCGCTACGTGCACCCCGACCAGTTCAAGAAATTCGAAGAAGCCGCCTACGAGATGGGTTTCGTGCACGCTGCCGTGGGCGCCATGGTGCGCAGCTCGTACCACGCCGATGTGCAGGCCAGCGGTGCGGGGATGGTCGTCAACGGCTGATCCCGTGAGGATAAAAAAAGGCCCGGTTGCTGATGCAACCGGGCCTTTTTTATTAGCGCTTCCAGATTATCTGGCAGCGCGGCGGCGGCGGGCGGCGCCAAAGCCGAGCATGCCGATGGCCAGCAGGCCCAGCGACATTGGCTCAGGTACGGCAGCGGCTGCAGCAGCGGTGTTGACGGTCAGCGACGAGCTGGCAAAGTAAAAGTTACCGCCAGTGCCATCGATATCGATGTTGATGTTGCCATCGAGGTTCAGGTCGGCCAGCGATGCAGCGTTCAGCGTGTATTTCAAAATCGAACCGCCGGCGGTGTCGACGGTTTCGTTGGCGACGTCGCTGATGTTGAAGCGCTGTGCGCCGATCGACAGGACACCAGTCTCTGTGGCAGCAACGTCGGTCAGGCGCAAGGTCAGCACGCCGTCGATGTATTTGGTGATACCTGCAATGAAACCCTGGTCCGTAAAGGAATGCACAAAATCGAGGCTGACCGAGTTGGTCACGATTTTGTTCGGCGCAGCCGTGACGAGATCGGTAATCGGCGTGGCTTGTGCGCCTGCAGACATCAAGGTGGCGGCGGCGAGGGTCAGTGCGGACAGCGTTGCTTTAGTAAAGTTCATTTTTTTGAGCCTGGTGGATTATCGGAACATCTCACCCGATACTAGCAAGCAACGTGCCAGGACATATGGCAACACTATGAGCTAAGTAATAACATTCTTTGTAGAAATGCCAACTGTAAAGTTTTCCGACAGTAAACTAAATTATTTACAGGGAAGTGTATTTATCCTGCGGGTAATCTTTTGTGCTTATTCCAGTGATGCCGCTGCGCCCGTGCCAGCCTTCAATTCCTGTTCGGCACGCTGTACCTTGTCAAGTGAAGGCTGCTCCAGCGCCAGCGTGCGCGCATCCCTGACAATGCGCGGCGTGATCATCACGATCGTTTCGGTCGAGCTCCCAGTCGTTTCGTTATTCGAAAACAGCTTGCCGATGCCCGGCACGTCGCCCAGCAGGGGAATGCCGATGCGGCGCCGGCCTTCGCTGGTCTTGATCAGGCCGGCGATCAGGATGGACTGGCCATCCTCGGCCACCATCTGGGTGCTGACCTCCGTGGTTTTTTTCGACGGGATGCCGGCCGAGACCGATCCGGAACTCACTTCAGGGCGCACGCGCAGCACGATCCTGCCGTCCGAATCGACCGAGGGCGTCACGCGCAGGATCACGCCGGTCTCGAGGAACTGGATCGATTCGCTGGTAACGTTGTTGATCGTCGTGGTCAGGCGGTAGCCCAGCTTGTCGCCGATGTTGGTGGTCGCTTCCTGGTTTTCCAGCGCCAGCAGTTTTGGCGTGGCCAGCGTGCGCACGCGGCCCTTGTTCGACAGCGCGGACAGGTACACGTCGACGTTCCTGTTCACGTAATTGAATACCAGGCCGGCCACGCCGCGCTGCGCCAGGCCCGTGGTGCCGATGGTATTGGCGCCGTCGGCGCTGAAGATGCGGGTCCAGTCGATGCCGAAGTTTTCATTGGCGTCGAGCGTGATTTCGAGGATCTTCGCTTCAATCATGATCTGGCGCGGCTGCACGTCCACTTCGCGCAGCAGCGCGACAATGCGCGCCATGCCTTCCGGAGTGTCTTCGACGACGATCATCTGGCGCTGCGGCAGCACCGTGATCTTGCCGCCGCGGCCGACGTATTTGCCCAGGATGTCGGCCACCAGCGCCGGGTCCGAATACTGCACTTTCAGGGCCCGCACCTGCATGGCCTGGGTCGGCGTCGTCTCGGCGGCTGCCTGCGCCGGGCTGACGATGAGATAGCCGTTGGCACGCGTAAGGACCTGGAAGCCGCCCGCTTCGGCAATGGCGAAAATGGCTTCGCGCGGGGTCATGTCGTACAGGCTCACCGCCACGTTGCCAGTGACGCCTTTGCCGAGGGTGATGTTGATGCGCTCGCGCCGGGCGATCATTTCGAACAGCTCGGCAATCGGCGTGTCGCGGAACATGAACGAGGTCGCACCCGGCGCCGTCTCGACAGGCGGCGCGGGCGCGGGCGTGGAGCGCACGACGGGCGTGGACGCAGGCAGCGCCTGCACGGCGCCGGCCGTCGATACGGCGCCGGCAAGCATGGCAACGGCCATTGCAATCATGGTGAAGCGTTTCATCTGCTGCTTTCTTCGTCGAGGACGATCACGCTGCGTACGCCGCGTCGGGTAAGGGTGGCGCTGCGGGGGCCGATGGCGTCGATGCGGTAGTCGTCATAGTGCTCGCCCGCGGCCAGGATGCGGCCGTTGATGTTGACCAGCGACTTGCCCGGCTCGTACATGATGGCGCGCAGGCGGGGCGGCGCCGGCGGCGCGGCCGGCGCCGCAGCTTCTTCCGCCGCCGCTGCCGCCGCAGGGGAAGGGATCAAGGCGCTGGCCGGGCGCGCAAACGGATCGCGCCGGACCTGGGCGCCGGCATCAAACGCCAGCGCCAGCATGAGGATCAGGATGGCGTGCTTCATGGCGCGCTGGCCTGCGGCCGGTAGGCGGCGATGCGGATGGACATCAGGATCTGGCCCGGGGTTTTGGCTGGCTGCATCTCGAAACCGGCAATGGCGATATTCGGCTGCGCCGCTTCGACGGCCGCCATCCAGGCCAGCAGCGCACTGTAGGAACCGGTCACTTGCGCCTCGAAGCCCACCTCGTCGAACACCATGGTCTGCACGTTCTGCGTGGGCGTGACGGCAGTGACGCCGATACTGTGCGCCAGCGCCAGGCGGTTGACGGCGCCTACCAGCGCCACCAGCAACTGGTCCGGCGCCGGCTTCGCTATGCCCGTGCCAGTGCCCATGCGCGCGGACAGGGCAGCGATGGCGCTGTCGGCCTGCGCCACTTGCGCGGCCAGCAGGCGCGGGTCGGCGCCGCCTGCTTCCAGGCGCATCTGCTCGGCGCGCACGATGCGCAGCTGCGCCAGCGGCGCACGCAAAGCGAACGTCCACAGGCTGGCCGCGAGGATGAGCAGCAGGCCCCCGCCAAGCAGGTGCAGCTGGCGCGCCGGCAGGGCGCCCAGGACGCGCAGCAGGCGCGCCGTCATGGCGTTCCCCCTGGTCCTGCGGGGGCTGCGCCAAGCGAAGCGGTGACGGAAAACGCCACGAACTCCGGGCCTTCGCCGGCGGTGGCGGTGCTTTTCAGGAAGCGCACGTCGCCCAGCACGGGACTGGCCGACAGCGTGGCCAGGAATGTGGCCAGCGCCGCATGGTCGAGGGCCTGGCCCTGGACATCGAGGTGACGCGCCAGGCGCCACGTTTGCGGACCCGGCGCCGCATTCGGCTGCGCTGCCGACGGCGCTGCTGCGCGCGTGACCAGCGTGCCGGCGGGCAGGGGCGACGGCAAGGGGGCGCGCAGCAATTCTTCGGTCCGCGTAAAACGCAGGCTGTCGAACCAGACGTTGTCGTTCAGCGCCACATCCAGCGCCTGCGCCATGCGCGCAATGCCGCCGGTGCCGCGCAGCGCCACCAATGCTGCGGCATCCTGCTCCAGCGCGCCCTGGCGCGCGGCGCTGGCCGCAAAGCGCGTGCGCAGCGCCTCTGCCTCGGCGGTGCGGCTGCGCAGCTGTTCGAGCTGCGGTGTCTGCACTGCCAGGCGCCAGTGCAGCAGCCCGGCGGCCAGCGCGCCGGCCAGCAGCAGGGCGCCGAGCGCCAGGCCGTAGCCGCGCAGGGCACGGCGCGCGCGCACGCTGTCGTGGTAGCTGCGCGGGATCATGTCGATATCAGCCATGCGCCACTCCCCGCAACGCCAGCCCGGCGGCAAGCGCAATGCCGTGCGTGACACCCTGGCCGGGCGTAAAACCCGCCATGGCGCCAAACGCCCGGAACGGATCGAGCACCTCGACCGGCAGGTTGATCATGGCAGCCACGCGTTCGGGAATGTGCGCATAGCGCGCGGCGCTGCCATTCAGGTACACGCGGCTGACCGCATTGCCGCGCGTGCGCGAGGCCACGTAGACCTGCGTGCGCAGCAGCTCTTCGGCGAGGGCGGCAAACTCGGGATGCAGGATTTCGCCGATGGTGCGGCCGATGTCCTGCTCGATGCCTGCGCCGGCTGTGCCGGCCGCGCCGCGCGCACCGGTGCCATGCTCGCGCAGCAGCGCCAGCGCAATGTCGGGCGCCAGGTTCAAGGCGCCGGCAAGCTTGTCGACCAGCTGCATTTCGCCAAAGTCGATCTCGCGGTCGAGCATCAGGCGGCGGCCCCAGATCACGGTGAGAAAGCTCTTGTGCAGGCCAAAATTGATCAGCAGGACCGATTCATCGTGATCCTGCTGGTGCATCGCGGCGAGCAGGCGGGCGATGGCAGTAGGGCCGATGTCGAGCGCCGTGGGCGTAAAACCGGCGCTGCGCAGCGACTCCAGGTAAGCGAGCACGTTGGCGCGGGACGCGACGGCCGCCAGGACCTGGCGCTCGGCGCCGCCGGCGTCGGCGCTGCGCACCTGGTAATAATCGACCACCGATTCGGCCGCATCGGCCCCTAACTGTTCGCGCACCGCGCGCCCGACCGCCTGCTGCTCCGACTGGCCGTTCGGCACGACGACAGTCAGCGGCAGGATGCGCACGTCGGCCGGCGCGAGCGCCGCCACGACATCGGTGCCGGCAAACGGCGCGCTGGCCAGCGCGCTGCGCACAAAATTTTTCAGCGCGCGCGCATCGGCCAGCAGCTCGGCGCGTGGCAGCGGGTAGGGCAGGGACGCGGCAGCGCGCACCAGCGGACCGCTGGCCGAGGCGGCAACCTGCAGCAGGTTGAGGCGCTCGCCGGCAAAGTCGACGCCGATGGGGTGGGCCGGCGCGGCGCGGCGCCAGCGTGTCAACAGGGCGTTCATTTGCATAGCGGGTAGTAGCGCAGGAACAGGCGCGGCGGGTTGCTGGACGCTTCAAAGCTGCTGAAGTGCGCTTCGGTCAGGCCATGCGGCTTGAGCAGCATGCCGTAGTTGGCGGGCGGGTTGGCAATCCAGCCGCCAACGAGGTTGGCCACGTCGGTTGTGTATTGCCCGTTGCCGGTAATCGGTATCGTTGCTGCCGCCTCCTGATCGTAGTCGCCGCCAGGAGTGGTCCAGCCCATGTACCAGGTGGTCAACAGGCCAAAATCGCGGGCAAGGCGGTGGATGCCCAGCGAGACCGGCTGCGTCGATTTGCTGTCGGTCTGGTACAGCATCAGGTCGGCATGGCCCAGCAAGACATTCTTGTCGATGCCATTGAGGCCGAATTTGACCAGGCCATGGGCCTTCCCGTCGGTCACTTCGAGGAATTTGGCATTGCTTGACGTTGCAGCATCGCTGCGAATGTAGGTGTCGCTGCCGCTTTGCCCCGCCACCGTCACTTCGGTCTTCTTGCTGAAATCGTAGACCTGCACCGCGTGCGCGTCGTCAATGACGACGTTGTTGACCGCGCCGCGCGCCGTGGTGGCCGTCAGCGTCATCGACAAGCCCCTCTTTCTCGCGAAGACATCTGCCGTGTTGGCCATGATCGTGCCGCCCTCGACATCCGTGACGGCACGGGTAAACCCGAGCGCGCTGCCGCAGCCAAGCTGCTGGTTGCGCCACTTGACCAGGTTGACCCCGGCCTCGGCCAGGTAGCGCGCCCGCTCCGTGTCGAACTGGGCGTCGACGGCGGACACGTTCATGGCGCCGTCGCGCGTCATCCCGTACGCCACCACGGCCACAAGCGCCAGCGCCAGCGTCATGGGTAGCAGCACCAGGCCGCGCTGGCGCTTCATTGCAGCCAACCCATGCGCACGACGCTGGTCACCGTCGTTCTGGTCTCGCCCCTGGCCAGCGTCAGGTCGACCTGGACCAATTGGCGCCCATCGGTCACCGGCAGCGGAACAATGCTGAACGACGATACCGAATCGGCCAGCACGTGCGCCACGCTGTCGCCATCGCGTCTTTCCACCAGCGTGGTGCCGGCAAGCTGAAAGGTGGATGGCGCAAACCAGCGGCCGGACGTGGTGGTGTCCGGGGCGGTCGGCAGCAGGATATCGATCAGGCCAATGGGCGTGGAAAGCGTGGTGGGCGCGGTGGCGCGCACGGCCAGCGCAATGCGGTCGAGGGCAAATGCGGCCTGGCGGTCGAGCTCGGGCTGGTCGGTGGTCGACGCATCCGTGGCCGCCGCCATGGCGCCGTTCAGCATCGGCATGACCGCCGTCATCAGGAGGGCGCCCAGCGCCAGCGCCAGCAGCAGCTCGAGCAGCGTCAGGCCGCGCTGGCGCGCCCGCCGCGCAACGGTCGCGCCGTGCATCAACGCGACACCACGGTGGAAAAAGTGTAGGCCGAGGTGTAATTCGCGGCCGTATCAACCAGCGCGACTTTCACCAGCAACAGCGCCAGTTCCTGCCGTTCCGTGCTGGCGTTGGCCGGCAGCGGCGTCAGGCTGGCGCCGTCGAACCACATCTGCCGGATCGTCACGACACGCGCCAGGCACGAGGCGTCGGCGGGCAGCGAGTAGCTGTCGGTGCCGGCAGCGTTGTACAGCTTGACGAAAGGCTCGGCCAGCACCGCTTCCATGCGGTTGCGTGCGCAGCGCAGTTCAGCCGCCTTGGCGCTGCCGGCCGGGCCGGCAGCCAGGCCGTTCCTGATCGCGTCGGCCGCTGGCGCCGCGCACACGGCCAGGATCAGCGCAGCGATCAGCACTTCGAGATACGCGAAGCCGTATGCGCGGCGGGCGCCACGCGCGTTCATCCGCTGACCCGCCCGGTGAGGGTATCGACCACGATGATGCGCTGCACGTTGGCGTAGCGGATATTGACCTGGCCTTTTTGCAGCACCCTGACGTCGCCATCTTTCGGCCCCACGCGCAGCGCAGGCGTGCCGTCGGGACGGAACGACAGGGTGGTCAGATTGGCGGCGCCTTCGTAGTCGAAATCGACGAGCGCGATCGCCGCGCGTACCTGGCCGTTGCCAAACGTGACGTTGTAGGGGCGCTTGTCGATGGGATGGAGCACAGGTAAATTGGTGTCTTCGGCGCCGGCGTCGGTCAGGCGGTACACGCGCAAGGACTGCGTGGACGGATCAATGCGGACGGTATGCCAGGCGCCCATGCGGACCGCTTCGCGCTGGGCAAAACGGATTGCCTGCAGCACTTCGGCGGTGGCGACATCGTTGCCGGCGTTGGCCAGAGGATTGGCGTTGGGGATGGCGATGCGTGCGGCCAGGGCCAGCACGGCTGTCACCACCAGCATTTCAGCCAGGGTGACGCCGGCTTGGCGCGATGCTTGCCAAGGCATGATGCGCGCCGGTACGATGATTAGTGCGCGAACAGCGTCCTGACGCCGCTGCGGTCGAGGGCGATGTTATTGCTGTTAAATTGGCCAGTCGTCAAACTGTAGCGCCATCCAACCAGGTTTGCTGCCGGAGTAGTCATAGCGCCATTAATAATGGTGACAACTGCCGAAGCGGTAATTGGCTCTGTTGGAAACGCGCGCATGTAAGGACCGAATGGAAAGCCCGTTGCTGCCACTGTACAAGTAGCGCCAGCAGCGTTCGAAAAGCCCGTCATCTGGTCTCGCAGGGAAGCTTCAGAGTTGACCACGCTGTTCCCGAGCGTTCCGCCAGCGGCGGCACACGCACCGCCGCCGCCCGACGTCAAGGTAACGCCTGGATAAGTATTATTATGCTGAATGCGATACAGCTCGATGGAAGAGCGAATCGTGGCCAGGTTGGCGTCCATCGCAGACTCTTGCGCATCGCCTGCAGAGCTGGAAAATTGCGGAATAGCGATGGCAGCGAGAATTGCAATGATGATCACGACGATCAGCAATTCAATCAGCGTAAAACCACGCACGGCGCGTTGGCGGAGATTTGTTTGCATTTGGGAGAGTGTTTAGTAAAAAAGAAGCAACGGAATATGGCGTTCTGGTTGCCTAACAGAAAGTTCTGAAACTTTATCACGAATTCTCAAAAGCAATTCTCTGTACGTTACAGAAAGTGTAACAGCGTTGTTTTCAGTGCACAGCCCGTGACATTTTGAAAATCGGCAGGATGATCGACGTCACGATGGTGCCGACCAGTGCGCCCATGACCAGCAGCATGACCGGCTCGGCCAGTTTGGCGACCTGGTTCAGCTGGCGCGTCAGGTCGCGCTCGTAAAAATCGGCGACGCGCGCCATCACACGGCCCAGGGTGCCGGTCTGTTCGCCGGTTTCGATCATCTGGCGCACGCTCACTGGAATCAGGGGGTTGCCCGCGAAGCCGGCAGCGATGCCGCGTCCCTCGGTGACCTGCAGCTCCAGGTCGCCGATGAAGCGCTGGAATTCGGCGTTCGGAATCACGTTGCGGCACGCTGCCAGCGTGGCCAGGATGGTCACGCCCCGCTGCAGGGAGATGCCCATGACGCGCATCAGGCGGGTGATATACAGCTTGATGAAGATGTCTCGAACAAAAGGCACGCGCAGCTTCAGGCGGTCGAGCGCGTCCTGCGTGCCAGGCTGGCGCAGTGCCATGACCGATCCGCCCAGCACGGCCACGATGCCTGCCAGGACCAGGGTCGCGTGCTGGGTCAGGATGCGGCTAGCGCCCATCAGGAAGCGCGTGGTGATCGGCAGATCGGCATAAATCGCCGTGAACATCACGGTAAATTTGGGGAATACGGCAACCAGGATGAACACGACGACTGCCACTGAAAACACGATCAGAAAGCCCGGGTAGGTCAGCGCCGACATGATCGTGCTGCGTAGTCGCTCCTGCTTTTCATCCATGTCCACCAGCTGCGCGAGAACCTCTGCCAGGAAACCGCCTGCTTCGCTCGCGCCGATCAGGTTGACGTAGGTAGGGGGGAAGAGTTCCGGATGGCGCGCCAGCGCTTCGGAAAAACGCTGGCCGCCGACGATATCGTCCGCTACCTGCCCGACGATGGCTTTCAGGCGCGGCTTGTCCGTTTGTTCGTGCAGCGCCAGCAGGGCGCTGTGCAGCGGCACGCCGGTTTCAAGCAGCAGCGACAGGCGCTCGGTGAGCGCAATCCGGTCGGCTGTGGTGACGTTCTTCTCGCCAGTCAGGTTGAAGAACGACAGTGGCCTGGCCGCCGGCTGTTCGGCGGGAGCTGCCGCATCATCCCATTCGAGCGCCATGATCGTGTTCCTTACAGCGAATGCACGACACGTGCGATTTCTTCGGGGGTGGTGTCGCCCGCGAACGCGCGCGCGATGCCGTCGGCGTACAGGTCGCGGTGGCCGGTGGCGGCCACGTGCTTCGCCATCTCGTCCTTGGCGGTATTGGCGACGATCATTTTCTGCAGCGGCGGGCCCACTTCCAGCAATTCGTAAATCCCGAGCCGGCCCTTGTAGCCGGAGTCGTAGCATGCCGGGCAGCCGCGTCCCTTCATCAGTTTCAGGTTGCCTTCGCCCTTCCAGCCCAGCGCCTGCGCCGCTTCGGGCGCCACCAGGTAGCCCGATTTGCAGGCCGGGCAGACGCGCCGCACCAGCCGCTGCGCCATCACGCCGATCAGCGCCGACGACAGCAGGTACGGTTCGACGCCCATCTCCACCAGGCGCGCCACGGCGCCGAGCGTGTCGTTGGTGTGCAGGGTCGTCAGCACCAGGTGTCCCGTCAGCGCGGCCTGCACCGCAATTTCCGCCGTCTGGCGGTCGCGGATTTCACCGACCATGATGATGTCCGGATCCTGGCGCAGCACATGTTTCAGGATTTTCGGGAACGTCAGTCCGATGGCGTCGTTGACCTGGTTCTGGTTGATGATGTCGAGCTGGTATTCGACCGGGTCTTCGATCGTGACGATGTTCTTTTCAATGCTCTTCAAATAGCTGATGGCCGCATACAGGCTGGTGGTCTTGCCGCTGCCGGTGGGGCCCGTCACCAGGATCAGGCCGTGGCTGCGGCCCAGCAGGCGCTTGAAGGCGTCGACTGCGCCGCCGTTCATGCCCAGCTTGTCGACATCGAGGATGCTCTGGTTTTTGTCGAGCACCCGCAGCACGACCTTTTCGCCGTAGATGCCAGGGAGCGAAGAAAAACGCAGGTCGACCGTGCGGCCTTGCGTGACGACCTGGATGCGCCCGTCCTGCGGCAGGCGCCGCTCGGCGATGTCCAGGTGCGCCATCACTTTCAGGCGCGAGACAATGGCCGGGTGCAGTTCCACACGCGGCGACATCACCTCGTACAGGATGCCGTCGATGCGCAGGCGGATTCTCGCCTTGTTGCGCGAGATTTCAATGTGGATGTCGCTGGCGTTGTCGTGGATGGCGCGCTGGATCACCGCGTTGACCATGTTGATGACGGGGCTGGCGCCGGCCATCTCGTCGATCTGCGTGTAATCGTCCGGCATCTGGTTGTCGGCCAGTTCCAGGTCGGACGCTTCGCTGCTGATGAAGTCCGGCATGGTGCCGCCGTAGGCATCGTCGCGCACGCGGCGGATGTCGGTGGGGGCGGCCATCGCCACGCGCACCTTGAAGCCGGTGCGGGTGCGGATTTCATCGATGCTGTGGATTGCCTGCGGGTCGCCGGTAGCCACCGTCAGCGTGTGGTCGACCATGAACAGCGGGATCACGTTCAGGCGCTTGGCCACGTCCTTGTCCAGCAGGGCGACGGCGGCCGGATCGTACAGGCCGGCGCGCAGGGCCACGTACGGCAGGTCGAGCTGCTCGGCCAGCACCTGGAACAGCGCTGCCTCCGACAGCCACTTTTTTTCCACCATGATGAAGCCCATGCGCTTGCCGGTCTGCTCCTGCAGGCGCGCTGCTTCGAGCACCTGCGCGGCTGTCACCAGGCTGCGCTCGACCAGGATGTCGCCCAGTTTCGAGTGCGCGCCGGCGCGGGCCGGGGCTGGCGGCGTGGGCGCCGCATCGTACAGCGCTACCTGCGCGGCCACGCCCGTCACTTTCAGCACGTCGAGCAGCAGGGCGCTCGGATAGGCGAGTTTCAGCCAGCCGCCCAGCGCCGCCAGGCGCGCTGCGCTGTGCACCATCGATTCGAGCGCGCGTCCGGACAGCAGCGCCACCTTGCCCAGGTCGACCACGATCGTCACCTGGTGCTGCGCGATGCAGGCAGTGATCGCGCTGTCGAGCGCCGCAATGGCGTCGGCAGCCACCAGCGCCATGTTCGGCGCCAGGTAGGTCATCGAGCCGATGCGGCTGCGGGTGACGGCAGAGTCGCTCACGGCTTAGGCAGTGGCCACGGCAGGGTCGCGCTGGATATGAAAGCGCGCAATCCATTCCGGCTCCTCGGCGCAGACGCGTTCGAACGCGCGCACCACTTCCGGGTCGAGCTGCGTGCCGGCGCAGCGTGCAATTTCCGCCATCGCCACTTCATGGCTGCGCCCCGCGCGGTAGGCGCGCGAGCTGGTGATGGAATCGTAGGTATCGGCCACGGCAATGATGCGGGCATTGAACGGAATGTCGTTGCCCTGCAGGCCGTGCGGGTAGCCGGTGCCGTCGTACTTTTCCTGGTGGTGGCGCGCGCCCGGCACGGCGCCCTTGAGGCGGTCGATGTGGCGCAGGATTTCGTAGCTGCGTTCCGGGTGCACCATGATGAAGGTGAACTCGTCGCGCGTCAGGCGGCCCGGCTTGCACAGGACCGCGTCCGGAATGCCGATCTTGCCCACGTCGTGCAGCAGCGAACCCCAGAACAGGTCGTCGGTGTCTTTCTTCCCCAGGCGCAGCGCGGCGCCGATCTGCATCGCGATGTAGTGGACGCGCTCGGAGTGGCCGCGCGTGTACGGGTCCTTCGCTTCGACCGCTTCGATCAGCGCGGCGGCCATCTGCTCGTTGAATTTGGTGGTCTCGGACAGCATGCCGTACATGCGCGACAGGCTCGAGAGCTGGTTGGCCAGCAGTTCGGCCAGCTTGCGGTCGCTGTTGGAAAAATCCGGCTTGTCCAGGTGGTTGACCAGTACCAGGATGGCCACCACCGCCTTGTTGTGCACGACGGGGCAGCACAGCAATTTGAACGGCAGGTCGGTAAAGATATACGCGCGGCGCGCGTCGTCGGTGGCGTTGATGACGATCGGCGCGCGCGCCGACGTGGCAAAGCGGAACAGGTCGCCGCGCATTTCAACCAGCACCAGGTCCAGGTTGTGGATCGGCGCCGACAGGTTGGTCGCATGCACGCACAGGTTTTCACCGGGTTTTACAAAGGCCGCAACGTCCGCGTTCATGTGCCCGGCCCAGCTTTGCAGGAGCTTTTCGAACAGGTCGGACCCCGGCTCGAGCTGCTGCACCTGCTGGTCGATGGCATACACCAGGTGCAGTTCTTCGTAGCGTTCGGCCAGCTCCTGCGCCATGCTGTCTAGCTCTACGGCCGCGGCCAGGTCGTCCCGGATGCCGGCGACAATGTCTTCGAGCGTCTCTGCCAGCGCATCCCAGGCCTGCAGCGACGGTTCGGTCGCCTCGGCCAGCACCGCGACGAAGCCGTGGCCCTCGATCGGGATGTACAGGAGCGTGCCGGCGCCATGGTCGTGGCGCTGCATGCCGTCGCCGCTGCAGGGCCAGGCAAAGCCGCCGGCCATCAGGGCCGGAACAACGCCGGGCAGGGTGCTGTCGGCGCGGCCGGTGAAGGGGACGGCGCCTGCGGCCGTGACGACGGCCCAGTCGTGGTCAAGGCCGGTAAGGCGGCGCAGCCAGCGCGCGTAACGGGTGTAATCGAGGTCGTGCAACGCATCAGCTGACATGCTGGTTCTCCGGCGGGACAGGTAAGACAGGGAAAGCGGTGGCAAGGCGCACCACGAGCTGGCGCGGACTCAGGGGTTTTTCAAGGAAATCGACATTGTTCAGCCGGCGGACCCAGTCGCGTTCATCGGACGCCGTCATCGACGTCATCACCAGGATCAGGAACGGTTCGTCGGGGTAGCGTTCACGGACGGTCTGGCACAGTTCGCGCCCGCCCATGCCCGCCATCTGAATATCGCTGACCATGGCGTCGGGCCGCTGCCCGGCCATTTTGGCCAGCGCTTCGTTGCCGTCGGAGGCGCTGATGACGGCATAGCCGCTGCGCTCGAGCATCAGGCGCAGCACACGGATCACGTGCGCTTCGTCGTCCACGATCAGGATCGTGCGCTTGTTCATAGGACGTTGCTTCCTTCGGCCAGGGCCGGCATTTTATTGAGGTGGATGGCGAAGGTGGAACCGTGTCCCAGTTCGCTCTCGAGAGTCAGTTGACCGTGGTGCAGTTCGACGATCTGCTTGGCCAGGTACAGGCCCAGGCCATGGCCACCGCGGGCGTTCTCGCCGGTTTCAGCGACCCGGTAGAATTTTTCCATCACGCGCGCAACGTCCTCGGCAGCCATGCCGATGCCGCTGTCGCGCACCGAGATGACGACGTCGTTGCCGGCTTCTTCAGCCGCCAGCACGACGCTGCCGCCAGCCTGGTTGTATTTGATGGCGTTGCCCAGCAGGTTGTTGAGCGCGATGCGGAACAAATCCTTGTCGATGGCGACGGCAGCGATGTCGCGCGGGACCTGCAGCTCGAGGCGGATCCCCTTCGCTTCGGCGCGCGTACGCGCGTGCTGCCAGGCGTCGCGCAGCAGGTCGTCGAGCTTGACGCGGTGGCGGTCGGGGCGCATCGCGCCCATTTCCAGCTTGCTCACGTTGAGCAGGTTCGACACCAGCCCCGTCATGCGTTCGACTTCGTCCTGGATGACGTTGACCGCCTCCACGCGCAGCGTTTCGTCGTCGCCGGTGTCGGCCAGCATTTCGCCGTACATGCCGATCACGTTCAGCGGCGACTTCAGTTCGTGCGCCACGTGCGCCACGAAGTCGTTGCCGGCCTGGCGCGCCAGGTGTTCGCGGGTGGCGTCGCGCAGCACGACCAGCGCGCCGAAACGCATGCCTTTCGCATCGCCCTGCAGCGACTGGGCCGTGGCCCACAGGCGCTTGTCAGGCACATTGACCGGATTGAATTCGATGGTGGCCTGGCTGCGGCTGTCGCCGCCGGCGCCGCGAAAGCGTCTCAGCATGGCGCGCAGTTCGGGGTCGCGGCACCAGGCATCGACTGGTTGCGAGAGCACGTCGCCCACCGGCACGCCCAGCAGCGGCTCGATTTTTCCGCTGGCGAAGGTGATGTCGCCGGCCGGGTCGAGCACCAGCAGGCCGTCCGGCAGGCATTGCAGCACGGCCTGCATCTTGTGGCTGCCGTATTCGAGCAGGCGGCCGTGGGCCACGCCGGCCATGCTGTCCCGTTCGAGGTCGCGGATGCGGGCGCTGGCCTGGTCCAGGTAGGCATTGAGCTTGCCGGCCAGGTCGCGCACGTCCTGGTCGGCCGGCACCAGCGCCTGGCCCTGCGCGGCGGTGAGCTGGCGCAACTGGTCGCCCAGTGCAGTCAGCGGCGCCAGTTCGCGCTTGAAGACCAGGTAAATGAGCGGCACCAGCAGGAACACGGCCAGGGCGATCAGCGCATAGAACGGCATGTCGGTGATGCTGAAGAACGACTGCGGTTGAAAGTAGCCCAGGCGCAGCTGCAGCACCTTGCCGTCAAGGCTGGCCACGGGGCCGAAGAACTCATGGACCGGCCGGCCGTTGTCAGGCGAGCGCACCACGCGCTCGCCAAAACCGGCCAGCGCCGCGATGGGGGCGCCGGCCGGCACCAGCGTGCCGGGACTGGCCGCTTCGGCCAGGTTGCGCCCATCCGCGCCGGTCAGGGCAGCATAGCCAAAATCGGGGTTGTCGCGGTAGGCCAGCACCGTATTGAGGACGCCCGGCTGGCCGGGTCCGGGCGCCAGCAAAGCTACCGGCAGCGCTGCCAGCGAGCGCACCATGCCCAGGCCCTGCTCGCGCAGATGGCGCGCGTCGGCAGCCTGCTGGCGTTGCAGCAGCAGGCCGACCACGATCGCGATCACGGCCAGCGAAGACATCACGAGGATGAGGCCGAGGCGGTTATTTTTCATGGTGGAGTGGGAGGACAGCGTCCATCGGATTGGGTTATGCGCAGGTGGGGTAGCATGAAACTATAGTGGAATACTTGCTATAGGGCAAATACGATTCGTCTAATACATTGTTTTGACTACATTTATTTCGCCTTCACGCAACACCCGGCAGGCGATGACGCATCCGCGATATAGTGGCGACAACGAAAACAGCACCAACGAATCATGGACGTCGATTTGAATCAGGATGAGGATGCCGGGCTGCTGCAGGAACTGGCGGCGCGCGGCGTGGAACTGGCCAAACTGGAAGGGCGGGTCGTGCTGCGCTTTAGCGGCGCCGTGCAGATTGGCAAGCTGTCGGTGCCTTATCGCCTGGTGCCTGCGCGAGGCGTGCTGGCCAAGCCAAGTAAATGGCGCCGTTTCGACACCGAGGCCCGCGCCGCGCTGATCGCCGAGCGCGCCACCGATGCCGATATTGCCGAACTGGCCACGGAGGTCACGGCGTTCGTGCGCAACCTGGTGGAAGAAGCCGACGATTACGGCGTCGACCCGGCGCCGTTCCTGGCCACGCTGTCCGAATTCGACAGCGCCGAGCCGGCCGAGTATGTGTTCCATCGCATCCAGCAGCGCCTCTTGCACGCGTTCGAGCGGGAGCAGGAAGAGCGCCACGCTGCGCGCACCAAGGAAAGTATCAACCTGGCGGAGTATCCGGCGTCGTTCGAAGTGGCCAGCCGGATCAGACGCAAATTCGTCGCGCTGCTGGGGCCCACCAACTCGGGCAAGACGCACCGCGCCATGGAGCACCTGACGCAGGCTGGCAGCGGCGTGTACCTGGCGCCTCTGCGCCTGCTGGCGCTGGAAAACTACGAGCGCCTGCAGGCAGCGCGCCCGCATGGCAAGCCGCTGGCAGTGAGCCTGGTGACGGGTGAAGAACGCCGGATGGCCGAGGACAGCACCCATACCGCCAGCACTGTCGAGATGCTCGACACCCGCACGCCGGTGGAGGTGGCCGTCATCGACGAGATCCAGATGCTGTCCGACCGCGACCGCGGCGCCGCCTGGACAGCCGCTGTCTGCGGTGCGCCTGCCAATACGGTGTACCTGGTGGGCGCGCCGGAAGCCCGCCGCGCCATCGAGGCGCTTGCTGCGCGACTGGAGGCGCCGCTCGAAGTGCACATCTTGAAACGCATGGCGCCGCTGGCGATGGAGCCGACTGCCGTGCGCAAGCTGCGCAACCTGCGCCGCGGCGACGCCGTCATCTGCTTTTCGCGCCGCGAAGTTTTAAAGTGGCGCGACATGATCACGGAGCTGGGCTTGTCCGTCTCGACCGTCTACGGCAACCTGTCGCCTGAAGTGCGGCGCGCGCAGGCCGAGCGCTTTCGCGACGGGCGCGCCGACATCGTGGTCGGCACCGATGCGCTCGCGATGGGCCTGAACATGCCGATCCAGCGCATCGTGATGACCACCACCGTGAAATACAACGGCGTCGAGGAAGAAGAAATTTCAGCCGCCCTGGCGCGCCAGATTGCCGGCCGGGCCGGGCGCTACGGCGTGCACGAAGAAGGTTTTGTCGCCGGCTACGACGACGACACGCACGACGTCATGCGCGCCCTGCTGCGCGAAAAAGCAACGCCGCTGAACAGTTCCGGGTTTGCCGTGGCGCCGTCGATCGAGCACCTGCACCGGATTGCCAACGTCACGCGCGAGACGTCCCTGGTGAAACTGTTGAAACGGTTCGTGCACAACATCGATGTCCCGGACGGTTTCTTTTATCCGCGCATCACCGAAGAGCAGAACGAGCGCGCCATCTGGCTCGATACGCTGGATTTGTCGGTGGCAGAAAAATTCATGCTGTCGCTGGTACCGATTTCGTCGAAGGTGCCGTCGCTGCAGGGCGCGTGGGAACACTGGGCCACGTCGCTGGCCAAGCGCAGGATCTGCAAGCTCGAGCACCATCCTGAAAAAATGCTGTGGCAGACCTTGCAGGAGGTGGAAGACACGTGCCGGCGTTATTCGGCGTATGCGTGGCTCAGCTACCGCCAGCCCGAGTTCTTTCCAAGTATCGCGGTGGCGCAGGAAGGCGCGCGGGCCGCGTCCGAGCGCGTCGATGCGTTGCTGCAGGCGCAGAACGCAGCGGCGCGCAAGAAAAACGCCGGGGCTGGGAGCACTGCGAAACGCCGGCGTTATTGACGCGGGCAGTCAAATCACCTGGCTGGGTGCGGCCGTCAGCGCAGTCACGCCAGAACAGAAGGCGGCTGCATCGTTTGCTACGCCAGGCCAGTGATGAAGAGATGGTCCATTTCTTCGACGTCTGCCAGTGCGATGTGCATTGCTTTCGCGCGCACTCTCCATGTCGCAACAATACTCAGGACGTTTTCAATGATTTCCAGTCCTCGCAATTCATCCAGATTGTAGTAGACCGCCGTTTCCAGCAAGGTCTCCAATGAAGGTCCATGTTGTCCTTCATTGATACCCAACACGTGTTCTGGCTTCTTCACAGAAGGATTCATGTCATAGGCTTTCGCCAGGCGCCATCCTGCCAGCGTGCGCATGAATCCATGGTTGCGCAAGTGATCATCGCGATTGGCCACAGCAATGTTAAATGCGACCCTGGTAAATAACTGCTTCAGGTCCTCTGCGATATGAGCGGGGCTTCCTTGTACTGCAATGAACTCGGCAAGATCGACGTAACTGGCCTCTTCCTTGTCTGTTTTTTTGAGCAGTGTCATCGCGGAGGTGAAGAATCGTCTTCCGCCATCCTGGCGGTCAAATCGTTGCACCATAAATGTATGATAGTCATGTCCCACTCGCTCTATGCGAGACTTGGGAACAGCGATGCCGCAATCGTGAGCCATGTCATGAACAAGCTTTTCCCATAGCGCCACATCCCGGTCGTCTTCAGCTGATGGGAATTTTGCAATCCATAATTCGTCTGCGTCGGAGAGATTTGCTTTTGGCCTGGCACCGCCAAGCGAGGCGCCTGGCGCCACGAGGATTTTGAGCCAGTGCTTCAGCTTGTTCATATCGTCGATTTTTTTGCGTGTCAGCTCCAACGCCACCGCTTGCAGCTCATTCAAGCTGGTCATAGGCGGCGCCGCAAGAAGTTCATCAGCGAGGAAGACGTCTTCGTCTTCAGCACTGAACCTCAATGCACCCATTCGCGTATGGTCTTGTACTCCACAAAGAAATTCCCAGGCTCCAAGCGTTACCTTTGTACGGCCGGCTTCCTTCGCCGCCATTGTTTCTCTTCGTTGCATGAGCACTTGACCCCATCTATCTGGGCACGAGTCCATGAATACGCCAAAGTTTGAATCCCGGGGATAGAAATCGTCGGCATCGAGCTCAAGCGCAGGGTCGAGCTTGAAGGCAATTGGATTCTTGAGCCAACTATCGGTGTACCTGAACCGGACACCGTCATGCCCGACTTTATGCAGTGTGCCAATTTGCTGCAGCGGCCCGAAGTTTGCGTCGTCCAGCCAGACTTTCAAACGCGGTTGAGGCTTTTTCGCTGCCATTAGTGCGCTTTCTTCTTGTCGTCGGAAGGCATGTCGGCAGTAAAGGCCTCGGACACTTTCGTGCCACCTGCTGCGAATTGGGCCGATTGACCGCCGTTGACGGCGAGGGACACGGTGCGGGGCGCGCGCTGGCGTTGTGGAAGCTCGGCATCCTGAAGGCGGCGACCCAGGACGTCGTCACGTGCGACGACATTGATGTCCTTTTCCAGGCCAAGGACAACGAGGACCTGGAAGTAGTTACCCATCGCTACAGAGTCGGCGCCTGCTTCGATTTTCCCGAGTGTTTGACGGCTGATGCCTGCTCGAGCAGCCACTGTCTCAGCGGAGAAATGACGCCTGAGTCTGGCGTCTTTCAAGCGCTGACCCAGGGCCTGAAGTGCTCTGATCGAGTTGGGATAAAGGGTGGCTGTTTTCTTGCTCATAATGTTAATTATAGCGTACAAAAAACATCGAATTTGCTTGCTTTAAAATACGTTATCATTATAAGGAGGGTGCCGGCCAAGTGTCGATCCCTGATATGCATAGGCAAGTCTCGAACAGGGAGGAAATCCCATAGATGATCGTAAAGTATTTTATAACATACAAAAGTAAGTTACTTTGTATGTTATACGGTACGTTATGCGGTGAAAAATTATTTACGGCTATTTCGGCTGCGCGCAAGCGCCAAGCGGGCGTCCAAAGGATGGAGAAACGGAGGCGTTACCGACACGTTGCGTCAAATCACCTGGCGGGGCGCGGCCGTCAGCGCATCGCCGCTGTTGGGCATGCCGGTCGGTTCGATCAGCACGATATGCGCTTCACCGATGGCGCGCGGACGGTGCTGTACGCCGCGCGGGACGACGTAGAGCTGGCCCGGCGAGAGCGACACCATGCTGCCGTCTTCCAGGTCGATTTCCAGTGCGCCTGCCAGCACCAGGAAAAAGTCGTCCGAGTCGGGGTGGACGTGCCAGTGATATTCGCCGCGCAGTTTGGCGACCATGACATCGTGGCCGTTGAACAGGCTGACGGTGCGGGGGTGCCAGGCTTCGGTGAAGGTGGCGAGTTTTGCGGCGAGGTCGATGGAAGCGGTCATGAACGGGTCCGGAGAGGGAAAGCCGCATGGTGCAGCCGCGCCCCTGGGCCGGTCTAGTACAATTGTTGCATGGCCCATGCATCCACGCTCTCCGACGGCAACCAGGTGCAATTCACGCCACTGGCGCAGGACGTCACGCTGATGCAGGCGCAGTTTGCGGACCATGCGTTCGAGCGGCACAGCCATGACTGTTTCACCATCGGCGTCACCGCAGCCGGCATCCAGCGCTTTCGCTGCAAGGGGCGCCTTCACGACAGCCGCCCGGGCGACATCGTCCTGTTCAATCCCGATGAAGACCACGATGGCCAGCCCGGCAGCGCCGCAGGGTTTCGCTACGCGACCTGGTCGGTGTCCACGGCCTTCGTCGCCAGCTGCGTGGACCGCGATGCCGGCCTGGCCGGCGTACCGTATTTTGCGGCGCCGCATGTGATCGACCCTGCCATCGCGGCCGCATTCAACCGCATGACGCAGTCCCTGGCGGCCCTGGCAACAGCGCCGCACGAGGGCCTGCGCGCGGAAGTGCTGCTGCGCGCATTTTTCGGCACGCTGCTGGCGCGCCATGGCGAACAGGCCCGGTTTGCATTGCCGCGCCAGGCCGGCCTGGCCAGCCTGCAGCGCGTAAAAGATTATATCCGCGCGCATTTCGAGCGCCCGCTGACGGTGGCGGAACTGGCGAACGTGGCTGGCTTGTCGCGCGCGCACCTGACGCGCGCTTTCACGGCAGCGTTTCACACGCCGCCGCACGTGTACCTGAACGCGGTCCGGATCGCCCGGGCGCAGGTGCTGCTGCGCAGCAGCATGCCGCTGGCCGAGGTCGCGGCCTTGTGCGGGTTCGCCGACCAGAGCCATTTCGCGCGGCGCTTCAAGGGAAGTGTGGGCGTCTCGCCGGTACGGTTTCGTCAGGCCGGCCACTGGCTGGCCTGACCCTGCGCCACCAGCATCGCCTCGAATTGCAGCGCCGGTACCGGCCGTGAGTAGTGATAACCCTGCCCGAAATCGCACCCCTGTTCCAGCAGCCAGTCATGCTGCGCCTGCGTCTCGATGCCTTCCGCGACGACCTGCATGCCCAGCTTGTGCGCCATGTACACGATGGTTTCGGCAATGATGCGCGTAGTCCGGTTTTGCAGCACGTCGTCGACAAAGGAGCGGTCGATTTTCAGGAAATCGATATCGAGCTGCTTCAGATAACTCATCGACGAATAGCCGGTGCCGAAATCGTCGATCGACACTTTTAGTCCCGCCGTGTGCAGTTCGTGCAGTTTGTCGCGTACCGGCTGCGACAAATCCAGCAGCACGCCCTCGGTGATTTCCACCGTGATGGCGTTGTGCGGCAAGCCGAGTTTGTCCAGGTAACCCAGCCAGTCCATCGAATGCAGGTGCTGGCGGAACTGGACTGGCGACTTGTTGATGCAGATCGGGAAGGTCGCGCCCAGCAAACCGGTCCAGCGGCTGCACCAGTCGGCGGCATGGGCAAACACCCAGTTGCCCAGTTCGTGGATGATGCCGGTTTCTTCGGCAATGGCGATGAATTCGAGCGGCATGACCAGGCCGACGTGATCGCGGCGCCAGCGCACCAGCGCCTCGGCCTTGACGATGCGCCCGCTGGGCATGTCGACGATGGGCTGGAAGTACAACTCGAGCTTGTTCTCGCTGACGGCGCGCTGCAGGTCGGCGATCAGTCCCAGGCGCGCCAGTGCGCTCGCCTGCATCGCCTGTTCGTAAAAGCGCACCTGGTTCAGGCCTGCGCACCTGGCGTTGCGCAGCGCCTGGTCGGCATGGCGCATCAGTTCCTCGGCGCTACCTGCCTGGTCCGGAAAGAGTGCGATGCCGGCACTGGTCGAGAGCACGACGCGATCGCAGCCGACCAGGTATGGCTCGGACAATCGCCGTTGCAGCTGGCGCGCCAGGCGTTCCATCGGGAGCATGGCGGCATCGACGCAAACGAGCACGGTAAATTCATTGCCGCCCAGGCGCGCCAGGCTGCAGGCCGGATCGAGCGCCTGCTGCAGGCGCTCGGCTACCTGCTGCAACACCTGGTCGCCAGTGCGGTGTCCCAATAAATCGTTTATTTCCTTAAAACGGTTTACATTGATAATCATCAGGGCGACTGCGCCCGTGGCCGGGCATTGACGGGCCAGCGCAGCATCGAGCCTGTCGCGGAACAGGGCGCGGTTCGGCAGGCCGGTCAGCCCATCGTAATAGGCGCGCTGTTCCAGCTGCTCGCTCAACTTGCGCAAGGCGTCGTTGCTGGCCTGGGCTTCGTCCTGCTTGCGGCGCAGTTCGGTAATGTCGTGCACGGTGCCGACCAGGTCGGTGCAGCGGCCTTCTGCATCGAACACCGGTGTGATCGACACGCAGCACACTTTCAGGTCGGAGAAATACGGCGTCGGTTCTTCCCAGCGCAGCGTGGTGTTGGCCCGGATGGCGTCTTCGTAACGGCGCGCGATGCGCTCGAACGCGGCGACGGGAATGATATCGCCCAGTAACTGGCGCAGCACTTGTTCTGGCGCGAGGCCGGTGCGGCGGTAAAAAGCCGGATTGACGTACTTGAACCGGTAGCGTGCAACGCCTTCGACACCCAGCTGAAAGACCATATCCGCCATGTTGGCGTAAATGATCTCCGACATCAGTCCACCGTCTTGATGCTTCATTGTCATGATTGCTCGTTCAAAAGCATTCTCTGCAAGAATCGATTTCGTCCTGTTCGATCATAGTGTGGTTTTTCACGTAAATCCAGCAGGCTGATGCGGATGACAAAGAAATTCGCCAAAAGAACACGGCGGGCGCGACACCCGTGCTGATTTATGATGGCGTTTCACAAGGAGATGACATTGAACGAGAAAAAAACTTACACGCCGGCCCAGATCAACCAGATGGCGGCGCCGTTTCTGCCGGGTTACCTGGGCGTGGAATTTACGCGCATTGAAGGAACGGAACTGGTAGCGCAGCTGCCGGTCAAGCCGGAATTGCTGGCGCCGAACGGCTTCCTGCACGCGGGCAGCGTGATCTCGCTGGCCGACACGGTTGCCGGCGTGTCGTGCATGATCAACCTGCCCGAGGGCGCCAGCAGTTTCACCACCATCGAATTAAAGTCAAACCACTTCGGCACGGCACGCGAGGGCGTGATCGAGGCGATCGGCAAACCGGTGCACATGGGGCGCACGACGCAGGTATGGGATGTGGTCGTCACCGACCAGGGCAGCGGCAAGACAATCGCCCTGTTTCGCTGCACGCAGATGATCCTCTATCCAAAATAACTAGGACTTGGAGAGGGCGCCCTGGAGGAGGGTGTGGAGAGCCGCGAAGTCGGGCTGGCCGACGTAGCGCTTGAGGATGGCGCCATCCTTGCCGACCACGAAGGTGGTTGGCGTCATCGACACATCGCCCCATGCCTTGGCGGCAGCGCCGCTTGCATCGTAGGCTACCGTGAACGGCAACTGGCGCGTCTGCGCGTAATTGAGGATGTAATCGGGCCGGTCGTAACTCATCGCGACGGCGACGAATTCCATGCCCTGGCTTTTGAACTTGTTGTAGGTTTGGATCATCTGCGGCATCTCGGCCACGCAGGTCGTGCACGACGTGGCCCAGAAGTTGACCATGACGACCTTGCCGCGCAGGCTGGCCATGCTGACGGGCTGGCCGTCGAGGCGGACAAAGGTCGACGCCGGCGCCGGATCCTGATGGTTGAGCATCACGACACCCGCGCCGGCCAGCGCCAGCAGTACGGCGCCGATTGCGGCAGGCTTGATCCAGGTGGCGGCCATTGGGTAGCTCCGTTACAGCTGCGTCGACTGCATCGACTTGGGCGTGATGTCGCGCAGCTCGGCTTCGCTGATGTATTCAAACAGCTTCACGACCCGCTGCACGCCCGTGACGCTCTTGGTGACGTCGGTGGCCACATCGCCTTCGCGCTGGGTCACGCGGCCCATCAGGAACACGGTGCCGTTTTCAGTGACGACCTTGAACGAGGCGGCCGAAATGGTGTTCATTTCAACCAGGCTCGCTTTTACCCTGGTGGTGACGAGGGCGTCCGACGAGCGCGCCGTGTAGCTGGCCGGGGGCCCGATTGCAAGTTCGTTGTAGACCGTCTGCACGCCTTCTATGGCGCGCACTTCCCGTTCGGCCGCAGCCTTGGTGGACTGGTCCGGCACTTCGCCGGTGATCAGGACCTTGCGGTTGAAGCTGGCGATGTTGATGTGGGCCAGGTCGCCGCCGAGCTTGTTCAGGCGCATCTCGGCCTTGACCGTGATCGACTTGTCTTCGGTCTGCGCGCCCAGCGTGCGGCGGTCGGCCGTGGCTGCGGCGCCCATGGCGACGCCACCGACGACCAATGGAAAACATCCCGATAGCGATGCCAGCAGGGCCACGCCCAGGACGGCTTTCGCCAGTGGTGACACTTTATTCATTTTCGTCTCCTCCAAACAGCGCAACGTCGATGCCGTCGCAAATCGCGTGAATGGCCGTCAGGTGCACTTCCTGCACGCGACAGGTGCGCGAGTGGGCCACATTGATGTGCACGTCCGCGTCGGTCAGCAGGCGCGCCAGGGCGCCGCCATCCTTGCCAGTCAGGGCCACGATGCGCATTTCGCGCTCGAGCGCAGCTTCCACTGCAGCGAGCACGTTGGCCGAGTTGCCCGACGTGGAAATGGCCAGCAGGATGTCGCCGGCCTGGCCGAACGCCTGCACCTGCTTGGAAAAGATGTCCTTGTAGCTGTAGTCGTTGCCGACTGCCGTGATAATCGATGTATCGGTCGTCAGCGCCATGGCCGGCAGCGGAAAGCGCTCGCGCTCGAAGCGGCCCACCAGCTCGGCGGCAAAGTGCTGGCAATCGGCAGCCGAACCGCCGTTGCCGCAGGCAAGGATCTTGTTGCCGTTGGACAGCGCGCCGAACATCAGCTCGATGGCCTGGGAAATGGGTTGGGACAGGGCCGCTGCCGACTTCATCTTGAGGTCGGCGCTCTCCTGGAAATGGGCGAGGATGCGTTGAGTATTCATAGTGGTCGATTATAGAGCAGTCGCACGGCCGGGGCCGCGAGCGCACTGATTTCTTACATTATTAAAATCCGATGGCGTTGCGCAGCCAGTCAAGCTGGTCGCCGTCGATGGCCACGACATCGAAGCGGCAGGGCGGCAATTGGGGGTAGCGCATCAGGTAGACCTGCGCGGCGCGCACCAGCCGCGCCTCTTTGGCTGGCGTGATGCTGGCAGCCGCGCCGCCATGGGACCGGTCGGCGCGCTGGCGCACTTCGACAAAGACCAGCGAAGCGCCATCGCGCATGACCAGGTCGATCTCGCCGCCCTTGCAGGTGAAATTCGCTTCCACCAGTGTCAAGCCATGTTGTTCAAGATGCTGGCAGGCGCGCTGTTCCCACGTGCGGCCCTGGGCCTGCTTGCGCGACAGTTTTTTCAACGCCTGCAGCGGCCACATGGTCAGCGTACTCCGGGCGCCGTCTCGAACAGTCCGCCGCGGTAAATCACTGGCGCTTCACTTCTCTGGAAACGGGGCGGCTGGCCCTGGATGCGCAGCTGGCCGGTCACGCCATCGAGTGCGATGGGCTGGCCGGGGTTGAGCGCCATTTCGCGCGCGACCCGGTAGGCGTCGATGCCAAGGGCGTACAGGCGGTCCATGTCGGGCGCAGCGCGCGTGTCGCTGGCGCGGCGCGGATACGCCATCGCGGCAGGATGGTCGGGCTGCACCTGCCACGGCAAATCGAGCATGCGCACGCCATCGAGTTCGGCCACGCTGATGCCGGCGCCGCGGCCGGGATTGACCGACGAGGTGCCATACGCGGGCAGCGATGTGCCGAGCGCCGCACGCACCTGGCGCAGCTGCTCGGCGTCGAGCGCGCCGAACAGAAAGTCGGGCGCGTCGATCTCGACCCGGGCTTTCAGGTCGGACAATGCAGTGTCGGCGATGCGCCCGTCCACTGCCGGCAGTTCGACCTGGTACGCAGTATTGCCCAGCACATTCCACTGGTCGTGGAAGGCGGCAGCCAGGCGGCGCTGCCAGGCGACAGTGCCCGATACCACCAGCGGACGGCCGGCCGGAAAATCAGCGTGCGCCCAGTTGGCCACCTGGCGCGCTTCATCTTCGATCGACAGGCCGATGGTGAGCATGTTGGGCGGCAGCGGCGTATTGTCGCCCGGGTGGTTCAAGGCAAGCGTCGGTTTGGTCACTTCGCCTCCGGCGACGGCGGCTACCGACGCACGCAGCAGCGGGCCGACCACCATGTCGTTGCGGGCCGCTGCATCGCGGTAGGCCTGCACGGTATTGTCGGTGGTGTCGTCGCTGGAGACCAGGTCGATCGTGAAACCGGCGCGGTCGCGTTCATGGGCCGCCATGAAACCGGCGCGCACGGCGTCGGCCGGGCCGGCCAGGGTGGCGGAATTGAGCGGCAACAGCAGGGCGATGCGGGTCTGGCCGGCTGGCGGCGCCAGAGCGTCGTTGCGTGCGGCCGCTGCCGGCTGGTCCGGCATGTCGATGGGCGACGTGGTCACGATGGCCTCGGGCGGCGGCGCAATGGGTGCGAGGACCACCGGTGGCGGTTCCGGCATCGACCTTGTGTTTGTTTCGACGGGCGCGCACAATCCTCCCGGCGCGCTGCACGGCGTGCTGCAGCCCACCAGCGAGCCAATGGACAGACCGTACGCCAGCGTGACGGCCAGGCTCCCGAGTTTTTTATTCAGCATTGACGCCCCGACATGACAGATTCCCTTCCCAGCCCGATTGGCCCCGTTGCCCAGCTCCCCGTGATCGGCGAAGCCGCGCAGCAATCCTATCCTACCGCAACGCTGTATATCGTGGCTACTCCCATCGGGAACGTGACCGACATCACGCTGCGCGCCCTGCACCTGCTGGCCATTGCCGATGTCGTCGCCTGCGAAGACACCCGGAAAACCGGCGCCCTGCTGGGCCGCTTTGGCTTGTCGAAACCGATGGTGGCGGCGCACCAGCACAATGAACGGGAAGTGGCCGAGAAGCTGATCAGCCGCCTGCTGGCCGGCGAACGGGTGGCGCTGGTGTCCGACGCGGGCACGCCGGGCGTGTCCGATCCGGGTGCGCGCATCGTCGACGCCGTGCGCGCTGCCGGCCTGCGCGTGCTGCCGCTGCCGGGAGCGTCGGCAGCCGTGACAGCGTTGTCTGCCAGCGGCCTGGTGAACGACCAGTTTTACTTTGTCGGCTTTTTGCCGGCCAAAGCGAAGCAGCGCGAGTCGGCGCTGGCGGCCCTGGCCACGGTCCCGGCCACGCTGGTGTTCTACGAGGCGCCGCACCGCATCGTTGACTCCGTCGAGGCGCTGGCGCAGGCGTTTGCACCGGCGCGCCAGGTCGTGTTTGCGCGCGAACTGACCAAACTGTTCGAAGAGATCCATCGCTGCACGCTGGCCGAGGCAGTGGCGTGGGTCAAGGCGGACGCGAACCGGGAGCGGGGCGAATTCGTGGTGCTGGTCGAAGGCGCCAGCGTGGCGACCGACGCGGCCGACGTGGAAGCAGAACGCATCCTGCAGATTCTGTTGAAGGAGTGCTCGGTGAAGCAGGCGGCAAGCCTGGCGGCGCAGATCACGGGGCGCAAGAAGAATGCGCTGTATGACCGGGCGCTCGAGATCAAGGGCGAGTAGACGCGCTACGTAATGGGGCTACCACTTGCACCCCGTCCCCGATTTCTGCGTCAGCATGATCAACGGCGCGAGCAACCCGCCTGGCAAGCCGTCCTTGCAGTCGGCCCGCTTGGCTGCCGATATCGCCTGCGCCGCCTTCGACTCGGTCCTGATCTCGCTGGCCTGCTGCTGTTTTTTCAATCGCGCCAGCGGCGCATCGTCGGCATTCGGGGCGTCCTGCACGCCGACGGTGCGGGCCGTCGAGCGGGCCGCGTCCATGTCGAATTTTTTCGGCGGCGGCGCCTGCTCCGGCTGCGCTTCCACCACCACTTCCGGCTCGGCCGCAGCTGACGGTTTCGGCGCCACGGCAATCACCCGGCGTGGTACACGGGGCGCTGCGGCTGGCTTGCTGCGCGCAGCAGGCGCGGTGTCGACGACCGGCGCTGGCGCCGCTTCAATGACAGGCGCCGGCGGCTGCAGGCGCAGCACGATGGGCGCGGGCACCGGTGGCGGTGCGATGTAGGGCGCCGGCGCAGGCCGCCCCAGGTACAGGATCGCCACGTGCGCCACGATCGACAGCGCCACGCCGATGAGCACGCGCTTCGACACTGTCTGCGCAGCCAGCCGCGGCATCGTGGCCGCCATCACAACGCCCCCATTTTCAGCATTTTCAAACTATCTCCTGTTGTGTACTTGACCCGCCGCGCCCCAACCGTCATAATGCGTTTCCTCGTCGGAGTGTGGCGCAGTCCGGTAGCGCACCTGGTTTGGGACCAGGGGGTCCAAGGTTCGAATCCTTGTACTCCGACCACAGTATTTCGAGAAGCCCCACAGTTCGCTGTGGGGCTTTTTCCGTTCAGGCTGCCCACTTTGCGATCAAGGCATTCCCGGCGCGGCTGTTGCCCTTGCGGCCCAGCTGCTGCGAAATGAAGTGGCCCGCTTCCACCACCTGTTTCAGGTCGATGCCGGTGTCGATGCCCAGTCCCTGCAGCAGATACAGCACGTCTTCCGTCGCCACATTCCCGGTGGCGCCTTTTGCGTACGGGCAGCCGCCCAGGCCCGCCACCGACGCGTGGAAAATCGCGATCCCCACTTCCAGGCTGGCGTAGATGTTCGCCAGCGCCTGGCCGTAGGTATCGTGGAAGTGGCCCGACAGGCCGGACAGGGAAAACTCGCCGGCGGCGCGCAGCATCACTGCCTGCGTCTGGCGCGGCGTGGCCACGCCGATGGTGTCGGCAATGTCGATCTCGTCGCAGCCCAGCGCCGCCATGCGGCCCACCACGTCCGCCACGGCGTCCAGGGGCACGTCGCCCTGGTAGGGACAGCCGAACGCGCAACTGATGCTGGCGCGCAGGCGCAGGCCGTGTTCTTTGGCGGCCCTGGCAACGGGTTCGAAGCGCGCAATCGATTCGGCAATCGAGCAGTTGATGTTCTTTTGCGAGAACGCCTCCGACGCCGACCCGAAGATCACCACTTCATCGGCCCTGGCAGCGAGCGCCGCTTCAAAACCCTGCATGTTGGGCGTCAGCGCCGAGTAGATGGTGCCGGGACGGCGCGCAATCTGCGCCATCACCTCGGTACTGGTGGCCATTTGGGGGACCCACTTGGGCGACACGAACGACGCCGCCTCGATGTTGGCAAACCCGGCGCGCGTGAGGCGGTCGACCAGTTCGGTCTTGACCGCCGCACTGACTGCTTCCTTTTCGTTTTGCAGGCCGTCGCGCGGGCCCACTTCAACGACTTTGACGTATGAGGGCAAGGTATTCATTTCAGACTCCTGTCAATATCCAGCTGCGCGGTCGACGGTGTCGGCCACGGTGTCGCCGCGCGCCAGCGCGTGCATTTTGTCCACGATCTGCAGGACCGCTTCAGGCACCAGCGTCAGCGCCGCAACATGCGGCGTGATGGTCACGCGCGGCTCGCCCCAGAACGGGTGATCCAGCGGCAGCGGTTCGGTACGGAACGCATCGAGTGTGGCGCCGGCCAGGTAGCCTTCGCGGATCAGCGCGAGCAGGGCGGCGTCGTCGATGTGCGCGCCGCGCGCGACGTTGATGACGAAGCCGCCCCGCGCCAGCAGGGATAAACGACCGCGGTCCAGTAAATTGCCGGTATCAGGCGTCAGCGGCAGCAGGCAGACCAGCACGCGCGTGCCGCGTAAAAAATCGTCCAGCTGCGCAAGGCCATTGAAACAGGCGACACCGTCGATGTCCTTGCTGCTCCGGCTCCAGCCGCGCAGCGGAAAGCCGAACGGGCGCAGCGCATCGATGACGCGCGTGCCCAGCTGGCCCAGGCCCAGCACGCCCACCGTAAAATCGCCGCGGTCATGCGCGGCCAGCGGTTTCCAGACGCCCAGGCGCAGCTGGCGGTCGTATTCATCGAAACGGCGGAAGTAGCGCAGCACCGCGTGCAGCACGTACTCTGCCATTTGCAATCCCATGCCTGCGTCGCCCAGGCGAATGATCGGGGCGGGGGGAAGCGCCGCGCCGAATTGAAGGATCGCATCCACGCCGGCGCCCATCAAAAAAATGGCTTTCACTTGCTGCAGCTGCGCGACCAGTTCGGCGGGCGGGGCCCAGATGACCGCGTAGTCGCACGCTGCGCTCCCGGCAACCCACGTGGTCACCTGCGCCCGCGGCAGCGCGGCCTTGAACGCTGCTTCCCAGTCCGCAGTCCGGCCATCGCTGCGGTAGAGCAGGATGCGCAGCGGGGCAGTCATTACGCGGCCTTGAACGCCAGCAGCGGCGCCCCATCGGCGACCTGGTCGCCCACGCCATACAAGAGTTCTTCGACCACGCCGTCGGACGGCGCGCCAATGGTGTGCTCCATTTTCATCGCTTCCATGATCACCAGGGCCTCGCCCTTTTTGACTTCCTGGCCGGCTTTGGCCAGGATGGCCACGACTTTACCCGGCATGGGCGCAGTCAGGCGCCCGCCTGCGGCTTCCACCTCGCCTGCATGCGCCATCGGGTCGTGATACGCCAGCGTGAAGTGGCGCCCGCCGGTGAAGACGTGGAACTGTTCCCCGCTGCGCCGCACGGCGCCGTGCATGGCTGCCGCGCCCAGGCGAATTGACAGCGTGGCGCCGTCGCGCGCCGCCAGCGCCAGGTCCGACGCCACACCATCGACCGCCATCTGCCAGCCGCTGGACTGGTAGGTCAGCGTCACGTCGTAAGACGTTCCATGCTCGTCGCTGAAGGCCAGCCGGCGCTGGTAATGGCCGTTCAGGCGCCAGCCGGTGGGGTTGGCCCACGGGTCGGTGGCGCCTGTGTGTTCGCCCTGGATGAGCGCCATCGCGGCCAGCGCCAGTGCACCCACGGGAGCGGGTGCGGCCGGCGGAAACAGGGTGACGCCGTTGCGCTCGATGAGACCTGTGTCCAGGTCTGCACTGGCAAAGGCGTTGCCTTCTACCAGGCGTTTTAAAAATGCGATATTGGTGGCCAGGCCCACGATCTGGAATTCACCCAGCGCATGGCGCATGCGCGCCAGCGCCTGGGCGCGGTCGGCACCCCAGACAATCAATTTCGCAATCATCGGATCGTAGAAAGGCGAAATGGCGTCGCCTTCGCGTACGCCCGAATCGATGCGGACCGGCGCCGGCGCACCTGGCGTGCCGCCCAGTTCAAAACTCACCGCATCCGGCGTATCCATGTGGCGCAGCGTGCCGATCGACGGCAAGAACCCCTTCTCGGGATTTTCCGCATAGATCCGCGCTTCGATGGCGTGGCCGTGAATGGCCAGTTGATCCTGGCGCAGCGGCAGCGGCTGGCCGGCCGCCACGCGCAGCTGCCACTCGACCAGGTCGGTCCCGGTGATCATTTCCGTCACCGGGTGCTCCACCTGCAGGCGCGTGTTCATCTCCATGAAGTAGAACGAGCCGTCCTGGTTGGCGATGAATTCGACCGTACCGGCGCCGACGTAACCCACTGCCCTGGCCGCAGCGACTGCTGCTTCGCCCATGGCGGCGCGGCGCTCTGCAGGCATGCCCGGTGCGGGCGCTTCTTCCAGCACCTTTTGATGGCGCCGCTGCACCGAGCAATCGCGCTCGTGCAGGTAGACGCAGTTCCCCTGGGTGTCCGCAAACACCTGGATTTCAATGTGGCGCGGACGCTGCAGGTATTTTTCAATGAGCACCTTGTCGTCGCCGAAAGAGCTGATCGCTTCGCGCTTGCACGAGGCCAGCGCCGCAATCAGGTCGTCCGAACGCTCGACGACGCGCATGCCCTTGCCACCGCCACCTGCGCTGGCCTTGAGCAGCACCGGGTAACCGATGCGGTCGGCTTCGCGCTGCAGCAACGCGGGCTCCTGCGACGCGCCGTGGTAGCCCGGCACCAGCGGCACGCTGGCGCTTTCCATCAGTGTCTTGGCGGCTGACTTGGAGCCCATCGCGCGCATCGACGCTGCCGGCGGTCCGATGAAGACCAGGCCCGCCGTTGCACAGGCTTCGGCAAACTCCGCGTTCTCGGACAGGAAGCCATAGCCCGGGTGGATCGCCTGGGCGCCGGCGGCCAGCGCCACGGCAATGATTGCGTCCCCTTTCAGATAGCTTTCCTTGGCGGCGGCAGGGCCGATCAGCACTGCCTCGTCGCAGACCGCCACGTGTTTCGCACCGGCGTCCGCTTCGGAGTACACGGCGACAGTGCGAATGCCCATGCGGCGCGCGGTGGCGGCGACACGGCAGGCGATTTCGCCACGGTTGGCGATCAGGATTTTAGTGAACATGCACAGCCTTCAAGGTAAAAGCGTCGGAAAAAGGGAATCAGCCGCCGCAGCTGGCTTTGGGCGCCGAGTCGAGCATGGCAGCGCGGGTGGACAGGCCCAGCTTTTCCAGCAGCGCGCGGTCGTCGTTGGCTTCCGGGTTGTCGGTGGTGAGCAGCTTGTCGCCGTAAAAAATCGAATTGGCGCCAGCCAGGAAGCACATCGCCTGCACTGCTTCACCCATCTGGCGACGTCCTGCCGACAAACGCACGCGCGCTTGCGGCATGGTGATGCGGGCCACGGCAATGGTGCGCACGAATTCAAGCGGGTCGAGCGGGTCGATGCCGTGCAGCGGCGTGCCCTCTACCTGCACCAGGTGGTTCACCGGGACCGATTCCGGATACGGATTCAGATTGGCCAGCTGCGCGATCAGGCCGGCGCGCTGCAGGCGCGATTCGCCCATGCCGACGATGCCGCCGCAGCACACTTTGAGGCCGGCGTTGCGTACGCGGCCCAGCGTATCGAGGCGGTCCTGGTATTCGCGCGTGGAGATTACGTTGCTGTAGAACTCGGGAGCGGTATCGAGGTTGTGGTTGTAGTAATCGAGGCCGGCAGCTTTCAGTTGCTGGGCCTGTCCTTCTTCCAGCATGCCGAGGGTGGCGCAGGTTTCCAGGCCCAGTGCCTTGACTTCACGGACCATCTCTTCGACCTTTTCCATGTCGCGCTCTTTCGGGCTGCGCCAGGCTGCGCCCATGCAAAAGCGGGTGGCGCCGTTGGCCTTGGCCTGGCGCGCAGCGTCCAGCACCGTATCGATGCCGAGGATTTTTTTTGCTTCCACGCCGGTGTCGTAACGGGCCGCTTGCGGGCAGTAGCTGCAGTCTTCTTCGCAACCGCCGGTTTTGATCGACAGCAGCGTGGCCAGTTCAACGTCGCCATCCGGAAAATTGGCGCGGTGCGTGGTCTGGGCGCGGAACAGCAAGTCGTTGAATGGCAGCTCGAACAGCGCCAGCACGTCGGCCACGGGCCAGGTTGCATCGTCAGCGACGCCGATCGGCGCGGCAGGTGGGTGGAAAGAGACGGCTTGGGGTGCGTTCATGGTGGTTCCTTGTTTCTGAGATGCGTGAATCAATCCCGGGCGGCCGGCCAGCCTGGCAGCCCGATGAGGTGTAAGTGCTGTGCTGCCGCGGCAGCCGTGGGCGCGTCCAGGCGCGGCACGCGGCCCAGCAGCGGGGCCGGGATGCGCTGCACCAGGGCGGCGATATTGTCGTCGATGAACGCCATGTCCGGGTCGACTTCGTTGGCTACCCAGCCGGCAATCACCAGCCCGCGCCGCACGATGGCCTCCACCGTGAGGAGCGCGTGGCTGATGCAGCCCAGGCGCAGGCCCACGACCAGGATGACCGGCAGGTTCAGCTGCGTGGCCAGGTCGGCCGTATCGAAATCGTCGGCCAGCGGCACGTGAAAACCGCCCACGCCTTCGACCACGACCGCGTCCGACGCGCCCAGGATTTCAGCATACGCCGCGATGATCGGCACCGGGTCGATGGTCACGCCTTCAAGCTTTGCTGCGATGTGGGGCGCAGCCGGCTCCTTGAACATGTACGGCGTCGTGATGTGCTGCGGCAGGCGCACATTGCCGGCCGCAGCCAGCATGTCGGCGTCGTCGTTGTGCAGCAGGCCGTCGTCCCCCATGGCGGCGCCCGCCGCAACCGGCTTCATGCCACAGGCGCGCTGGCCGCTGGCGACGAGTTTGTGCAGGATCGCCGCTGAAATGAGCGTCTTGCCGATTTCGGTGTCGGTGCCGGTGACGAAGCAGCAAAAGCGTGGGGTGATGCCATCGAGCGCGCCTTGCAGTTCGGGCTCGTTGACGGGTTCGACGTCGACGTCGGGGACCGACTCCTGCTCGGTGTCGATGGCGGGCATGACCGGAATTTCCGGTTCGTTCAGGCTGGTGGTCATCGGGCATTTCCTTCCAGGGTGTTCAGGGCGGCAGCAAGCTGCGCCACGTCTTGTTCGGTATGCGCTGCCGACAGCGTCACGCGCAGGCGCGCCGTGTTGGCGGGCACGGTGGGAGGGCGGATGGCCGGCACCCACAACCCCTGCGCATGCAGGCTGGCGGCGGCAGCCATCGCGTCCTCGTTACGCCCGATGATAATCGCCTGGATCGGTGTCGTCGATGGCACCCGCTGCCAGCGCCGCAATTGCAGGGCGCCGTCGAGCTGCGCTGTCAGGCGCGCCAGGTGCCGGCGCCTTGCGGTGCCTTCGGCGCCGCCAATGATGTCCAGGCTCGTCAGCAGTGCATGTGCCAGCGCCGGCGGCGCCGCGGTCGTGTAGATATAGGGCCGCGCGCGCTGCACCAGCAGGTCTATCACGCTGGCGTGGCCTGCAATGAAGGCGCCGCCCACGCCGGCTGCCTTGCCGAGCGTGCCGACATAGACCAGGTGTGGTGACGACACATTGAAATGCTCGAGGGCGCCGCGGCCGTATTCACCCAGCACGCCAAAGCCATGGGCGTCGTCGACCACCAGCCAGGCGCCGTATTGCTCGCACAAGGCCAGCAGGGCGGGCAGGGGCGCCAGGTCGCCATCCATGCTGAACACGCTGTCGGTGACGACGATTTTAGTGGGGGCGGTGCTGGCCGCCAGCTGGGTGGCCAGCACGGCGACGTCGCCATGCCCGTACACCGTCACGCTGGCGCGCGCCAGACGGGCGCCATCGATGAGCGAGGCGTGGTTCAGCGACTCGGAAAAAATGGCGGCTTCCTTGTGGCTGCCCAGCGCCGTCAGCACGGCCAGGTTGGCCATGTAGCCGGTGCACAGGTACAGCGCCTGCACGTCGGGGATGTGCGGCGCCATGAACGCGGCCGCTGCTGCTTCGAACTGCGCATGCGCGCGGCCATGGCCGCTGACCAGGTGCGACGCGCCGCTGCCGGCGCCGTACAGCGCCGCGCCTTCCTGCAGCGCCGCGACAATGGCCGGGTGCGCAGCCAGGCCCAGGTAATCGTTGGAGCAGAAGGCCAGCATGGGACGGCCGTCGACCGTCTGGTGCGGCGCGCAGGGTGTATCGGCCGTGCGGCGGCGGCGGCGCAGGCCTTGGGAATCAAGGGCGTCCAGCTGGCGGTCGATGGCGGCAATCAGTTCCATGTCAGCCGATCGTCGCATCGAAGACGGCAACCGTGCGCGCGGCCAGGTCGGCGATCTGTTCAGGCGCCAGGATATACGGCGGCATCAGGTAGACGGTGCGGCCGATCGGGCGCAGCATCAGTTCGTGTTCGAGCGCAGTGGCAAAAAAGCGGCGCGAGAACGTCGCTGCTTTCGCTGCATCGGGCTCGATGGCGTCGAACGCAAAAATGGTGCCGCGCTGGCGCAGGTTGGCGACACGCGCGTGTTGCGCCAGGGGCGACAGCGCCGCCATCATGGCGGCCGACTTGATGCGGTTTTGCGCCAGTACGTCGTCGTCCCGGAAAATCTGCAGCGTCGCGAGTGCCGCGCGGCAGGCCAGCGGATTGCCGGTGTACGAGTGCGAGTGTAAAAAGCCGCGCCGGATGTCTTCGCTGTAAAACGCCGCGTAGATGGCGTCGCGCGTGAGCACGAGCGACAGCGGCAGGTAGCCGCCGCTGATCCCTTTCGACAGGCACAGGAAGTCGGGCCAGATGCCGGCCTGCTCGCACGCGAAAAAGGTGCCGGTACGACCGCACCCAACCGCGATTTCATCGGCGATCAGGTGGACGTCGTAACGGTCGCACAACGCGCGTACGAGTTGCAGGTACAGTGGATCGTGCATGGCCATGCCGGTGGCGCACTGCACCAGCGGCTCGACGATGAAGGCGGCGATCTGTCCGGCGCGTTCTTCAAACAGTGTTTCCACATCCGCGGCAGCGCGGCGCGCCACATCCTGGGCCGTCTCGCCGGGCAGGGCGGTGCGTGCGTCGGGAGACATCACCACGCGTGCGGCGCGCAGCAGCGGACCGTATGCATCCTTGAACAGCGCCACGTCGGTGACAGCCAGTGCGCCGATGGTTTCGCCGTGATAGCTGCCCTGCACGCAGACAAATTCCTGCTTGTCGGCGCGCCCGGCATTCCTCCACGCGTGAAAGCTCATCTTCAACGCGATTTCCACAGCCGATGCGCCGTCGGAAGCATAAAAGGCGTGGCCCAGCACGTGGCCGGTGAGGGCGGACAACTGCTCGGACAGTTCGACCACGGGTTCGTGGGTAAAACCGGCCAGCATCGCGTGTTCGAGCGTGTCGAGCTGTTCTTTCAACGCAGCGTTGATGCGCGGGTTGGCGTGGCCGAACAGGTTCACCCACCACGAGCTGATGGCATCGAGGTAGCGTTTGCCGTCATGGTCGTAAAGATAAGCGCCGCGGGCGCTTTTGATGGCGACCAGCGGCATCTGTTCGTGGTGCTGCATCTGCGTGCACGGGTGCCAGACGCTGCGCAGGCTGCGCGCGACCCAGTCGCCGGCGGTATCATTTTTTACTGAAGTATTCAAGACAGCCAATGTGGTTTGCGTTTTTCTAAAAAGGAGGCCACGCCTTCGCGTCCTTCCAGGGATGCGCGGATCGTGGCAATGCGCTGGGCCGTATCGGCCAGCAGTGCATTGTCGACGGTTTTGCCCGCGATGTCGCGCACCAGCACTTTGGCCTGCTGTACGGCGTGCGGACTGTTCGAGACCAGCGCTTTGACAATCGCTGCAACGCCGGCGTCGAGCGCGTCGGCGCTGACCAGTTCATGCACGAAGCCGAGGCGGTGGGCTTCCGTCGCTGTAAATCGCTCTGCGGTGAGGAAGTAGCGGCGCGCGGCCTGCTCGCCCATTGCCTTGATGACGTACGGTGCAATCGTGGCAGGAATCAGGCCCAGCTTGACTTCGCTGAGGCAAAAGTGCGCCACATCGGCTGCGACGACGACGTCACACGCGGCGACCAGGCCCATGCCGCCGGCGTAGCAGTCGCCCTGCACTTTCGCGACGACCGGTTTGGGGCACAGGTAAATCGTGCGCAGCATGTCGGCCAGGCGGGTGGCGTCCGCCAGGTTTTCGCTGTCCGAGTAACCGGCCATTTCCTTCATCCAGTGGAGGTCCGCGCCGGCGCAGAATGCCACGCCATTTGCCGACAGCACGATAGCGCGCACATCTTCGTCACGCCCGAGTTCATCGAACGCCAGAGCCAGTTCGGCAATGGTGGCGCTGTTGAACGCGTTGCGCACATCGGGACGGTTCAGCGTGACGGTGGCGACCCGCTCGTACATGGTGATATCGATTGCCTGGAAATCCATACTGTTTACTCCCTTACATCGCGTATTACATTCGAAATACGCCGAATTTCGTGTCCTCGATTGGCGCATTCAGCGCCGCCGACAGGCCCAGGCCCAGCACCATGCGCGTGTCGACCGGGTCGATGACGCCGTCATCCCACAGGCGCGCGGACGCGTAGTACGGGTGGCCCTGGTGCTCGTACTGTTCCTTGATTGGCTGCTTGAACGCGGCTTCTTCTTCCGCTGTCCACTGGCCGCCCTTGCCCTCGATGCCGTCGCGTTTCACGGTGGCCAGCACGGATGCAGCCTGGTCGCCGCCCATGACGGAGATGCGCGCGTTCGGCCACATCCACAAAAAGCGCGGAGAGAACGCGCGGCCGCACATGCCGTAATTGCCGGCGCCAAAACTGCCGCCGATGATGACGGTGAATTTCGGGATGGCAGCGGTGGCGACGGCGGTCACCATCTTCGCGCCGTTCCTTGCGATGCCCTCATTTTCGTACTTGCGCCCGACCATGAACCCGGTGATATTTTGCAGGAACACGAGGGGGATCTTGCGCTGGCAGCACAGCTCGATGAAGTGCGTCCCTTTTAGTGCCGACTCCGAAAACAGGATGCCGTTGTTGGCGATGATGCCGACTTTGACGCCGTAGATATGGGCGAAGCCACAGACGAGCGTTGTGCCATACCTTGCCTTGAATTCGTCGAATTCGCTGCCGTCCACCACGCGCGCAATCACTTCGCGCACGTCGAACGGTTTCCTTGTATCGACGGGAATGACGCCATACAGTTCCTGCGCCGGATAGCGGGGCTCGACGCTTTCACGCGGCGCGCCTTGCACGGGTTTCACGCGGTTCAGGTTACCGACGATGGTGCGCGCCAGCGACAAAGCGTGTAAATCGTTTTGCGCCAGGTGGTCGACCACGCCGGACAGGCGCGTGTGCACGTCGCCGCCGCCCAGGTCTTCCGCGCTGACGACTTCCCCGGTGGCCGCTTTTACCAAGGGCGGGCCGCCCAGGAAAATGGTGCCCTGCTCCTTGACGATGATCGATTCATCGCTCATCGCCGGTACGTACGCGCCGCCTGCAGTGCAGGAGCCCATGACGACGGCGATCTGTGGAATGCCCTTGGCTGATAAATTCGCCTGGTTGAAAAAGATGCGCCCGAAGTGGTCGCGGTCGGGGAACACGTCGTCCTGGTTGGGCAGGTTGGCGCCGCCCGAGTCGACCAGGTAAATGCAGGGCAGGTGGTTCTGGTCGGCGATTTCCTGCGCGCGCAAATGCTTTTTGACCGTCATCGGATAGTACGTGCCGCCCTTGACGGTGGCGTCGTTACAGACGATCACGCACTCCTGGCCGGCCACGCGCCCGATGCCGGTGATGATGCCGGCGGCTGGCGCGGCGTTGTCGTACATGTCGTAGGCAGCCAGCTGGGAAAACTCGAGGAACGGCGTGCCGGGGTCGAGCAGCATCTGCACGCGGTCGCGCGGCAGCAGTTTTCCGCGCGCGACGTGTTTCGCGCTGGCGGCAGCGCCACCGCCGGCCGCCAGCGCCGCCACCTTGGCGCGCAGGTCGTCGACCACGGTTTGCATGGCGGCCACGTTGGCCTGGAAATCCGCGCTGCGCGGATTGAGCTTGCTCTCGATGTGCGGCATTGCTGGCCTCTGATGGTTGCTACTTCTCGGGGAAACTGCCGTCCACGTAAAACCAGCGCACCGCGCCCAGGCTGTCCGGTTCGCGCACAAAACGGCTCACTTCGTGGAGCCGGTGCGCCCGCCCGCCAACCTTGAACCGGGCCACGAATTCGACCGTGTCGTTGTCTTGTTGTTGTGGCAATTCTGCTTTACGTTGACGTAAACGTAAAGCAGATTTTACCTCAAGTCCCAGCCACTGGAGCTTTTCATCGGGGTCGACAATGGGCCCGGCCGGCAGGGTGCTGGCGTGCCAGGTCGCGCGCAGGTAAGCCTCGTCGCGCAGGGTGTAGGCGCTGTAGCGCGAGCGCATCAGCTGCTCTGCGGTTGGCGCAATTGCCGCGCCTGCAATGAACGGGCCGCAGCAACTGGCGTATTGGCCGCCGCCGCAGGGGCACAGGGCGGGTGTTGAAGATTTTGACATGGAGGCATTATCCGCGATAACGGGGTGGGAGGCGTGCGGGCGCCTTGGCTAGACCGTGACGAACAGCTCCGAATAGCCGTTCACGAGACTGTCTGCAGTGAGCAGCCACAGCGGCTCGCACAGTAACAACGCTCGAGACATTGCGGCCCAATTCTGGGACACTGGGATCCTCGATCCGACGAAGATGACCTATGTCCGACATGATTTTTCCGGCCTCGCAAGCCGTCCGCGGCCTGGCCGACCTGCCCGGGCCGCGTCCCCTGCCATGGCTGGGCAACCTGCACCAGATGGACCGCACGCGCGTCCATCAGGACATGGAAGCATGGAGCCGGCAGTACGGCACGCTGTTCCGGGTGTCGGTGCCCGGCGCCACGATGCTGGTGGTGGCGGACCCGGAACTGATCAAGCAGGCGCTGTGCGCGCGGCCGGACACCTTTCGCCGGCCACGCATCGCGGCCGAGGTGGCGGCGGAAATCGGCAACGTTCCCGGCGTCTTCGAGGCGGAAGGGGCAGTCTGGCGCAACCAGCGCCAGATGGTCATGCAGGCTTTTGCGCCGCATGCGGTCAAAGCGTATTTTCCAGCGCTGGTGAACGTTGCGCAGCGCCTGCAGCGCAGGTGGGAAGCCGCTGCCGTGGCGCAGCGGCCGATCGACCTGGGCGCCGAACTGCGCCTGTACACGGTCGACATCATTGCTGGACTGGCCTTTGGCAGCGACGTCAACACCATCGAGACGGGCGACAACGCCATCCAGCGCAACCTCGACGAGATCCTGCCGGCCATCGCCCGGCGCAGCATGGCGCCGTTTCCGTACTGGCGCTATATGAAGCTGCCCCGCGATTACCGGCTGGAGCAGTGCGTGGTGCACACGCGCGTGGCTGTCGATGCACTGGTGGCGCAAGCGCGCGAGCGCATGCAGGCCGACCCTGAACGCACTGCCCGGCCGCGCAATATGCTTGAGGCGATGCTGGCCGCGGCTGCGCGCGAGGGCAGTGGCGTGACCGAACGCGCCGTCGCCGGCAATGTGCTGACCATGCTGCTGGCTGGCGAAGACACGACGTCGAACAGCCTGGCGTGGCTGATCTACCTGCTGCACGGCCACTCGGACGTCCTGCAACGCGCGCGCGACGAAGTCTTGCGCGTGGCGCCGGACGTGGGTGCCCTGACCATCGAGCAGGTCGACCGGCTCGACTTCGTCGACGCGTGCGCGCAGGAAGCGCTGCGCCTCAAGCCCCCCGCTGCCTTCATTCCCCTCGAAGCGCTGGTCGACACCGTGGTGGGCGACGTGCAGATTGTGCGCGGCACGATCGTCTGGTGCGTCATGCGCGCCGGCAGCCTGGACGACACGTGGTTTGCCAATGCCGCGCAGTTTGCCCCGCAGCGCTGGGTCGACGGCACGGCCGACAAGAAAGCCTCGATGCCGTTCGGCGCAGGGCCCCGCACGTGCCCGGGACGGTACCTGGCGCTGCTGGAAATGAAAGTGGCGATGGCGATGCTGCTGGCGCGCTTCGACATCCTGTCGGTGACGACTGCCCACGGTGGCGCGCCGCGCGAAAAGATGGGGTTTGTGATGGAGCCGGAGGCGTTGCAGATGCGGCTACGCGTGCGTGCCTGACATCGTACGGTTTAAAAAATTTTTCTGATCGGCCAGCCTCGCACTATGCCTGCCTGCAGGCCTGGACGTCGGCCACCCGCAGCGGCTAAAAAGTACGAGGACTTTCCAGTTAATGCTTGTGGCTTACACTGGCGCGCGCTTCAATACTTCTGATACCGGATTCCATCTTCAGCCGCGCCGACGGATTGGCTGAGTGTACGGACATTTTTGGTGGCGAAAAGCCACGGGTAACGACCTGTTCTTCTACCCACAAAACGACGTCGTAGCCGGTAATTTCAAAGACGTCGTCCAAGCCCTCATAGTGAATACGACTTTCGATCCGGGCAAGGGCACCTTCGAGAGGACCCTCACCGTGACTTCCATGCAGCCCCTGTTCCCTGCTTAAAATCAGGTCATGGATTTCGACGACTTTTGCCGCGTCAATCATTGGTTTTTCTTAGCGGTCGGCCAATGCTTTGATAACTTTCTCGTGCGTGGCAATGACGCGCTTCGCTGCGTTGAGCACCACTCTCGATCCATCTTTTCCCTGGAGTTGCATCGTTACCGGACGTTGCTTGTCCAGCCGAGATTTTCAAGTTACCCCATATGTCTTTTTCATGATTATTTCCTCAAGCTGGACCGGTTTTCCGTCTCGACTATCCTTATCGAATTATCTTAGCAAAATTCCTGTCCAAGGTTGTTTGTGCTATGGGGCCATGCAACGTCGAAGTAGAGCATACAGGCCACGAGCAGTAAGGCTTGAATGAATTACTGCAGACGCAAGCCATCCATCGACATCGGCGCCGCCTTCCCCTGCATCAGGTCCGCCAGAATGGTCGCTGTCCCGCACGCAAACGTGAACCCGAGCGGCCCGTGGCCGACGTTGAGCCACAGGTTGGCAAACCCGGTCGCCCCGACGATCGGCGCACTGCTGGGCGTGGCCGGGCGCAGGCCGGCCCAGGGTGCGACGTGCTCGTAGTCGGCCGCATGGGGCATTGTTTCGCGCACTTGCCGCGTCAACGTTGCCAGGCGTTTCGCGTCGAGGCGCGTGTCTTCGCCCACCAGGTCGACCATGGCGGCCACGCGCAGCTGGCTGCCAATGCGTGCGTACAGCACCTTGCGCTCGAAATCGGTGACGCTGATGTCTGGCGCCGTGTCGCCGGCGCGGATCGGGGCGCTGAGGCTGTAGCCTTTCAGGGGATACAGCGGCAGGTAGATGCCGGCCGTTTGCGCGAGCGTGCGGCTCTGGATGCCGGCGGCGAGGACGTAGGCGTCGGCGTGCAGCACGCCGGTGGCGGTGCGTACGCCCGTGATGCGGCCGCGCGCGCTGAGTAACGCTTGCGCGTCGGCTTGCACGATGCCGCGAAAGCGCGGGTGCGCCTGCAGGCGCGCGGCCAGCGCCTGGCAAAAGGCGAAGCAGTCGGCGACCGCTTCACCGCTGTTGTAGATGCCGCCTGCCAGCACGCCTTGCGCGGCTGCCAGCGCCGGTTCGCGGGCGACGCATTCGGCGGCAGTCAGTACCGCTCCCGCGTGCGGACGTGCAGCGGCGGCGGCGAAGGTGGCGGCGCTGCGGTAGACCACCAGTTTGCCGGCGTCGCGCCAGGCAAAATCGTCCGGGCCGATGTGCGTTTCGAGCTGCGCCATGGCCTGCTTCGACAAGGCGCCCAGCTGCAGCAGCTGGCCTGTGGTGCGGCGGTGGATACCGGCGCTGCAGTGGCGTAAAAAACTGGCCAGCCAGCGCCATTGGCGCACATCGGCCTCGGGACGAAAGCGCAGCGGGCCGTTTTTGTCGAACAGCCATTGCAGCGCTTTCAGCGGAATGCCGGCGTCGGCCAGCGGCGCGACGTACCGGTAGCTGAGCTGGCCGCCATTCCTGGCGCTGGCAGCGCTGCCGACGGACGCGCGTTCGAGCAGGGTCACGCCGAAGCCGGCTTCGAGCAGCCACCAGGCCGAGGTGAGGCCGACCACGCCACCGCCAATGACGATCACTTCCTGCATGCCTGTTTCTTTTTTTCTGGATCCATCGTTTCAGCTTAGGGCGGCGCGTGACCTGCCGCTAATGAAATGACGGTGCCAGGGCATAACCGCGGGTGATGCCATAAAAAATACAGGCAGGCGGCAGAGGCGTATCGTATGATCGACATCCCATTTCCGGCTTTACCGACATGACCGCAGCGTCCACCGACTTCAAAATCGACAGCACCGACAATTCGCCCCTGTACATGCAGGTTGCGCGCAAATTGATCGGGGATGTGCGCGCGGGCCGCTACCGGGTCGACCAGGCGTTGCCGTCCGAGCGCCTGCTGTCCGAGCAGCTCGACATTTCGCGCGTGACGGCCCGCAAGGCCATCGACCAGCTGGTGGGCCAGGGCCTGGTGGTGCGCCGGCGCGGCTCAGGCAACTACGTGGCGCCGCGCATCGAGCAGCCCCTGTCGCGGCTGTCGAGCTTTTCCGAGCAGCTGGAGCAGCGCGGCTACCGGCCATCGTCGACGTGGCTGCGCCGCGAGATCGTGCTGGCCACGCTGGAAGAGCAGCTGGCGCTGGGCCTGCCGCACAACAGCCGCGTGGCCCGGCTGGAGCGGCTGCGCCTGGCCGACGATGTCGCCATGGCCTATGAAGTAAGCGTCCTTCCTGCTGCCGTGCTGCCGCGCCCGCAGGAAGTGGCGAGTTCGCTGTACGCCCACCTCGACCGCAGCGGGAACCTGCCGGTGCGCGCTGTCCAGCACATCCGCGCCATGAATGCGCCGGCGCTGCTGGCTGAACGGCTGGGCGTGCCGGAAGGGCGCGCGGTGCTGTACATCACCCGCACCGGGTATGTGGCGTCCGGCGTGGCCGTGGAGCTGACGCATTCGTACTGCCGCAGCGATCATTACGATTTCGTGGCGGAGATGCAAAGGTCAACATAACTTTTTGGAATGCATTGAAGCGCACGTTTCATGGCAAACGCGGCGCTGTTGGTATTACACTGGTTCCATGCTGAACACTGAAACGCCCGCGTCGCGCCATACGCAGCTGGACCAATATCCCACGATCGAGGTGGTCAATGTCCTGGTCGACGACCAGTTTGCCGCCGTCGAGGCGGTCCGCGCGGCGGCGCCGGCCATCAGCGCTGCCGTCACGGCTGCCTTGCCGCGCATCGAAGCGGGCGGGCGCATCCTGTACGTGGGCGCCGGCACGTCGGGCCGCCTGGGCATGCTCGACAGCGTGGAACTGTACCCCACCTTCTCGTGGCCCAAGGAGCGCGCCATTGCGCTGCTGGCCGGCGGCCAGGGCGCCATGTTTGTCGCGGTCGAAGGGGCCGAAGACGACGTGGAGCAGGGCGCGCGCGACGTGCTGGCCACGGGCGTGGGGCCGCACGACGTGGTACTGCTGCTGGCGGCGTCCGGCGCCACGCCGTACGTGCTGGGCGCCCTGCGCGCCGCGCGCGGGGCCGGGGCGCTGACAGTGGGCTTTGCCAACAACCTGCAGGCGCCCATTGTCACGGAGGCCGAACTCGGCATCACCCTCGACACGGGGGCGGAAGTCGTGTCAGGCAGCACGCGCCTGAAAGCCGGCACATCGCAAAAAATTGCCTTGAACACTTTTTCGACGGCGCTGATGGTGCGTTTGAACAAGGTTTACGGGAACCTGATGGTAGACTTGAAGGCAACCAACGCCAAGCTGGTGCTGCGCGCGGTCAGCCTCACGCGCTTTGCCACCGGCGCCGATGAAACGGCGGCGCGCGCGGTGCTGGAACAGTGCGATTTCCATGTCAAGGTCGCGATTGTCGCCTTGTCGAAACAGATCGGTGTCGACGCGGCCCGCGCCTTGCTCGATGCAGCGCATGGGAGCGTGCGCCACGCGCTCACCTGAAAGATTTATGCAACTAACCCAAGTAAAATCCCCCTGGCTGTGGGTCCCGCCGCTCTATTTTGCCCAGGCTGTTCCGTATTTCATTGTCGTGGTGCTGTCCACGCTGATCTACAAGGACCTGGGTATCTCGAATACCGACATCGCGTTTTTTACCAGCCTGCTGTACTTGCCGTGGGTGATCAAGCCTCTCTGGTCGCCGGTGGTCGACATGTTCGGCACCAAGCGGCGCTGGACGATTGCGATGCAGCTCATCGTGGCCCTCGGCGTGGGCGCGACAGCCGGCGTGCTGCAGATGCCGGGATTTTTCATGATCAGCCTGGGCATCATGTGGATCATCGCCCTCGCTTCGGCCACGCACGACATCGCTGCCGACGGCTTTTACATGCTCGGCTTGCCGCAAAAAGGGCAGGCTGCCTACGTGGGCGTGCGCAGCACGTTTTACCGGCTGGCGGCGCTGGCCATGCAGGGGCCGGTGGTGATTTTTGCCGGGCACCTGATCAAAACCACCGGCGAACCCGCGCATGCCTGGTCGATCACGCTGGGCATCGTCGCTGCGATTTTTGCCCTGTTCATGCTGTGGCACCAGTTCATCCTGCCGCGCCCGGCAAGCGACCACGCCGTCAAGCACAGCGCCAATCCCTTTGCCGATTTTCTTGCCACCTTCGGCGCCTTTTTCGCCAAGCGCGACATCTGGTTGATCCTCGGGTTCATTTTGACGTTCCGCCTGGGCGAATCGCAGTTGCTGAAACTGGTCGCGCCGTTCCTGCGCGACCCTGTCAGCCAGGGCGGCCTGGGCCTGTCCACCGAGCAGGTCGGCTTTGCCTACGGGACCGTCGGCGTGATTGCGCTGGTCATCGGCGGCCTGGCCGGCGGCTACCTGATTTCACGCTTCGGATTAAAACGCTGCCTGTGGCTGATGGTGTTCGCGGTGCATTTGCCCGACCTGGTGTTCGTCTATCTGTCCACCGCCCAGCCCGACAATTTTTACCTGATCTGCGCTTTCCTCGCCATCGAGCAGTTTGGCTACGGTTTCGGTTTCACGGCCCTGATGCTGTACATGATCATGGTCTCCGAAGGCGAGCACAAGACCGCGCACTACGCCATCTGCACCGGGCTGATGGCGGCCGGGATGATGTTGCCGGGGATGGTCAGCGGGCGCATCCAGGAGTTTTTGGGCTACCACTACTTCTTCATCTGGGTCTGCCTGGCCACCATTCCCGCGTTTGTCATGGCGGCGCTGGTGAAGATCGATCCGGCGTTCGGGAAGAAGAGTGCATGACCGGGACCGGTCGATGCTTTATGCTCTGCCTTTCGACAGGTTGTGAAAGAGTTTTCGAGTGCCCAATTTAAAAAAGCGCGCGTTTGCGCTCGCCGGCGTCTTGTCGCTTGGCGCCCTCCTTGCCAGCTGCAGCACCACCAAACCGAAACAGGCCATGACGCCGTCGCTTAGCGGCGCGGCCGGGCCGAACACTGCCGTCGTGCGCGGGGGCGCCACGCCGCCGGCCGCGCCGCGCGAGTTTCGCGCCGCCTGGGTCTCGACGGTGGCCAATATCGACTGGCCCAGCCGCTCGAACCTGACCGCCGACAAGCAGCAGGCGGAGGTCATCGCCATCCTCGAACGCGCCAGAGCGCTCAACATGAACGCCATCGTGCTGCAGGTGCGCCCGGCCGCTGACGCCATCTACGCGTCGAATATCGAGCCCTGGTCGGAATACCTCACCAATATCCAGGGCCAGCCGCCGCGTCCGTATTACGACCCGCTGCAATTCTGGATCAAGGAAGCGCACGCGCGCGGCATGGAGCTGCACGCGTGGTTCAATCCGTACCGGGCGCGCCAGACGGTCGGCAAGGCCACGGCGGCCAACCATATCTCGCGCACGCAGCCGAACGTGGTGAAAAATTACGGCAAGCTGCAGTGGATGGATCCGGGCGAAGAAGCCGCGTCGAACCAGACGCTGGCCGTGGTGCTGGACGTGGTGCGCCGCTACGACATCGACGGCGTGCACGTTGACGACTATTTTTATCCGTACCCGATCGACGCCACCGGTGCCGACAATGGCGCACTCGACGGCCGTGGCGGCAAGCAGGAACTGCCGTTTCCGGACTGGGCCTCGTGGCAGCGCTACACGGCCGGCGGCGGCAAGCTCGATCGCGCTGCGTGGCGGCGCCAGAACGTCAACAAATTGATCGAGGCGCTCTACACCGGCATCCACCGTGAAAAAAGCTGGGTGCGCTTTGGCATCAGCCCGTTCGGAGTGGGCCGGCCCGACCGCCGTCCGGTGGGCATTGCGGGCTTTTCGCAGTACGACAAGTTGTATGCGGACGTTGAACTGTGGCTGGACAACGGCTGGCTCGATTACCTCACGCCGCAGCTGTACTGGCCCATCGCGCAAAAGCCCCAGGCCTACGGCACGCTGCTCGACTACTGGCTGGCGCAGAACCGGCGCGCGCGCCACATCTGGCCGGGCCTGTACACCAGCCGCATCGGCCAGCCGGGCAGTGCCTACCAGCCGCAGGAGATCGTCGACCAGATCGACGTGACGCGCACGCGTCCGGCCGCCGGCGGCCACGTCCACTTCAGCATGACCGCGCTGATGGAGAACCGCAAGGGAATCTATGACCGCCTGCGCACGGCATCCTACCCGGGGCAGGCGCTGGTGCCGGCGTCGCCGTGGCTGGGCAATACGGTGCCGGGCGTGCCGGTCGTGCAGGCCGGGCACCTGGGGAATATCACCAGGCTGAAACTGACGGCGGGCAGCAACAATGCCTTGTACGCGGTCTGGGCCCGCTATGGCGACGAGTGGCGTTTTTCAGTGGTGCCGGCCGCGCGCGTGGACTGGCAATTGCCGGACGACGCGCGCCTGGGCGCGGCCAACGCCATCGTGGTCAGCGCGGTCGACCGCCTTGGCAACGAAAGCGCGCGCGTAAAAGTGCTGTAGGTCTGCGCTGTAATCGGTTTCAAGGTATAACCGTGGGGTATGCGCATACGGCCAGCTTTCATGCGCCCCCAATTTTGACAGAATGTACACTTGACGCATGCTCCCTGATCGTCCCCACCTTGGCCTCGGCATCGACGCCGGCGGTACCCGCACCCGCTGGGCGCTGGCCGACCGCGCCGGCGCCATCGTGGCCGAAGGGCAGGTAGCGGGACTGTCGGGGCTGCAGATGGAGAGCGACGCGGGGCGCGCCGACCTGTATGCCACGCTTGCCGGCATGGCGCGCGAGGTATTGGCCGAAGGCCAGCCGGCGGCCGTCCGCGCCGGCCTGACCGGTTTTGGCGGCGATGGCGCGCAGTTGCAGGGGTGGCTCGCCCGGCTGCTCAACACGCCCGTCGCCACCGTCACCATGTGCAGTGACATCGAGATTGCCTACGCCGCCTGCTTCCAGCCGGGCGAAGGCTTCCTGGTGTATGCCGGTACCGGTTCCATCGGCGCCTGGATCGACGCCGCCGGTGTTTTTCACCGCGCCGGCGGACGCGGCGTGGTGCTCGACGATGGCGGGGGCGGCTTCTGGATTGCCCGCACGGCGCTGCGCCACATCTGGCGCATCGAGGACGAGCAGCCGGGCGCCTGGCAGGATTCGCCCATGGCGCGCGCCGTGTTTGCGCATATCGGCGGCAGCGACTGGGCGCTGTCGCGCCAGTTCATCTACGGCCAGGACCGCGGCACGTTCGGCCAGCTGGCGCTGGCGGTCGCCGGCAGCGCCGATGCCGATCCGGCCGCGTCCACCATCCTGCGCGAGGCCGGGCGCGAACTGGCGCGCCTGGCCATTGCGCTGCGCGGGCGGTTCGGCCCGCACCCGGTGGCGCTGTCCGGGCGCGCCGCGACGCTCCATCCGCTCATTGCCGACACCATGCGCGCCGCGCTGCCGCCCGACCTGCCCCTGGCCCATGCCGGCAGCGAAGCCCACCTTGCCGCTGCCCGCGCAGCGGCGCTTTCCATTCCCGTTGCCTGAAAATTATCCATGAAACTGATTGCGCCCATCCTGCTTGCCCTGCTCACGCTCACCGGTTGCGCCACCGGCCCGCGCATCGACCATACCTATACCGCCGTGGGCCAGGCGCCGCGCGTGCGGTTCGTCGTGCTGCACTATACGGTGGCCGACAAGCCGGCGTCCATCAAGATCCTGACGCAGCAGCAGGTCAGCGCCCATTACCTGCTCACCGATGACCCGCAGCCGGTGGTGTATGGCCTGGTCGACGAAACGCAGGCATCCTGGCATGCCGGGCTCTCGAACTGGAAATCGTTTACCCAGTTGAACGGCATCTCGATCGGCATTGAAATCGTCAACAAGGGCTGGACCGATACGCCGCAGGGCCGTGTGTATGCGCCGTTTACGCAAGCGCAGATGGACACCCTGATCCCGCTGCTCAAGGATATCGTGGCGCGCAATAAAATTGCGCCGGAAAACATCCTCGGCCACAGCGACGTCGCGCCGCTGCGCAAGCAGGATCCAGGGCCGATGTTCCCGTGGATCCAGCTGGCCAAAGCTGGTTTGATCGTCTGGCCCGATGCGACCCGAGTCGCTGCCGTGCAGCCGGCGTTCGAGGCGATGCTGCCGGATGTGGCATGGTTCCAGCAGCGGCTGTCGGCGCACGGCTACGCCATCGTGCAGACCGGGGAGCTCGACGAGCAGACCCGCACAGTCCTGGGCGCGTTTCAGATGAAGTACCGCCCGGCCAGGTACGATGGCCAGCCCGATGCCGAAAGCGCCGCGCTGCTGGAAGTGCTGACCGCGCCGGTGACGAAGCTGGTGCCAGCGCCTGTCCCTGCACCCTTGCCGGCTCCTGTGCCGGTGCCTGCCGCCTGAGGATCACGCCATGCGCCTGCGGCACATCGAAGTGTTTCACGCGATTATGCAGGTCGGGACCATCAGCGGCGCGGCGCAGGTGCTGCACATCTCGCAGCCGGCCGTGACCAAGGTGCTGCAGCACGCCGAACTGCAGCTGGGAATGCCGCTGTTCGAGCGCGTGCGCGGCAAGCTCTATCCGACGCCTGAAGCGCATCGCCTTTTCATTGAAACCGAAAAACTTAACCGCGACCTGCAAGGCATCCGCCGCCTTGCCGCCAGCCTGAAAGGGCGCGCAGTGGAAACGGTCAGGCTGGTGTCGACGCCCACCGTCGCCATCAGCGTGCTGCCGGCCGCAATGACGGCGTGGCGGCGCGACTTTCCCGACACGCGCTGCGAATTGGCCACGCATCACACCAGCGAAATCGTCAACACGCTGCGCCTGGGGGAGGCGGATCTGGCCATCTCGCTGCAGGATCCGCGCCATCCCGGCATCGTGGCCGAACCCATCGCAGAGGGGCACCTGACGGCCGTGGCGCCGGCCGGCACCTGGACCGCAGCGCAGTGCGCGCAGCTTTGCGGGCCGCTGGATTTGACAGGGGAACTGATCGGCATGGCCGGCGACGATCCGCTGGGCGAACTGGTGGTGGCGGCCTGCGAAGCGCAAGGGGTGCAGCCGGTCTTCAACACGGTTGTGCAGACATACCAGATTGCCCGTTCGCTGGTGGAAGCCGGCACCGGCATGGCCGTGCTCGACCCGTTCACGGCGGCATCAAGCGTGGCGAGCCGCGTGCAGTGCCGCAGCTGGGCGCCTGCGATTCCCGTGCAGCTGTTCCTGCTCACGGCCAGCCACGCGCCGCTGTCGCACGGGGCCCGCGAACTGGCCAACACCATTGGCGCGGCAGCGCGCGCATGCCTGGCGCGGGGCGCCGCGTGAACCTGGTTTTTCCCGGCGCCGGCTTCCGCCACCTGTCGACGATTGCCGGCATTGCAGTCGATTTGCGTTACGCCGGCCCGCATAATTTTGTGGGGCGCGACCTGTATGCACCGTACGACTGCGCCTGGCTGCATGTCGAGGCGGCCAGTGCGCTGGAACGGGTGGTGGCGTGGCTGGACGGGCGGCGCCCCGGCGCGCGCGTGCTGGTGCTCGATGCGCTGCGCCCGCAGCGCGTGCAGCAGGAACTATGGGATGCGCTGGCTGGCACCGGTCTGCAGCTTTACCTGGCTGAACCCGGCCGCGGCTCGATCCACTCGTACGGCATGGCGCTCGACGTCACGATCCTCGATGAAGCCGGCGCGGAACTCGACATGGGCACTGGCTTCGACGACATGACGGAGCTGTCGCACCCGGCGCTGGAAGAGGGTTTTCTCGCGCGCGGCGACCTGTCGCAGCAGCAGGTGGACAATCGCCAGTTGCTGCGGGACGCCATGGGCCAGGCCGGGTTTGTCGGCATCAAAACGGAATGGTGGCACTTCGATTGCGGCGATCGCGATCTGGTGCGCGCGACGTTCCAGCGGGTCGGCTGACGTTATTGTCGCGCTGCGCGGGCCGCCAGCTTCGCCAGCGCGGCCGCACCCAGCAAAATCAAGGCGCTGACGCCAAAAGTCGCCTGGTAGCCGAAACCGTCGAACAGGATGCCGCCCATGGCGGCGCCCGCGGCAATGGCCAGCTGGACGACGGCGACCATCAGCCCGCCGCCGGCTTCGGCATCGTCCGGCAAGGTGCGCGCCAGCCAGGTCCACCAGCCGACCGGCGCCGACGTGCCGGCCAGTCCCCAGATCGCCAGCAGCAGCGCGGTTGCGCCGGTCGAACTGCCGAACGCGATCAACGCTGCCGCCACGGCAGCCATGATCACCGGGATCACGACCAGGGTGCGGAACAGATGCTGTTTCAGTACCGCGCCAATCAGCACTGTACCGGCAAAACCGGCCACGCCGATCACGAGCAGCATCAGCGAGGCAGTGGTCGCGCTGGCATGGGTGGCCGCTTCCAGGAACGGCCGCAGATAAGTAAACAGCGCAAACTGCCCCATGAAGAAGACGCTCACTGCAAGGAGGCCAAGCGCCACCGGCGGGCGCTTGAGCAAGGCAAAAATAGGCGTTTTTCCTGGCGGTGCGGCAGGCATCGGCGGCAGGCTGAACATCTTCCAGCCAAGGGCCAGCACGGCCACGGGCACCAGGCAAAAGAAGGCGCCGCGCCACCCCACCATCGCGCCCAGGATGCTGCCCAGCGGCGCGGCCAGCACGGTGGCGAGCGCGTTGCCACCGTTGACGATGGCCAGCGCGCGCGGCACGTCTGCCGGTGGCACCAGGCGCATCGCGGTTGCCGCCGACAGGGACCAGAAGCCGCCGATGGCAATGCCGATCAGGGCGCGCCCAAACATGAAGACCGTGTAATTGGGCGCAAACGCGGCGATGGACCCGGACGCCACCATCAACGCTGTCAGCGCCAACAGGAGGATTCTCCGGTCCAGCCGTCCTGCCAGCGTGGACGTGGCCAGGCTGGTGATGAGCGCAAAGGCGCCCGAGACGGCAATCGCCTGGCCGGCCTGGCCTTGCGTGACGTGCAGGTCGGCGGAAATGGCGGTCAGCAGGCTGACTGGCATGAATTCGGAGGCGACCAGCGTAAATGCGCCAAGCGACAGCGCAAACACGCCGCCCCAGGAGGCCGGCGCAGCAGTGCGGGCCAGCATTGTGTTGCCATGCATGAGCGTGTTCCTCGAAAGTTAAAGGACGCCCATGGTAGGGCAAACCTGGCGCTTCGAATCACCCGTGCCGTCCTAAGGTATATGATGGCGTGTCATGACTGAATGCCCTGTTTCAGTTTTACATGTACATAATTGACGACAGTCGCGGGAGCACATTGCATGGCGCGGGACAATATCGCCGACATCCTGATCTTCATTGAAGTGGCGCGGGAGCGCAGTTTTACGCGCGCGGCGGCCAGGCTGGGCATGACGCAGTCGGCGCTGAGCCATATTGTGCGCGGCCTGGAAGCGCGGCTGGGCGTGCGCCTGCTCAACCGCACCACGCGCAGCGTGTCGCCCACGGAAGCGGGCGAGCGCCTGCTGCAGAACGTGGCGCCGCGGCTGGAAGAAATCGATGCTGAAATTTCAGCCGTCAGCGACCTGGGCGACAAGCCCATCGGAACCATCCGCCTGACGGCCATCGACCACGTCATCGATACTGTCATCTGGCCGCGCCTGGCCCCCGTGCTGCCCCAGTACCCCGACCTGCACGTGGAAATCCATTCCGACTACCGGCTGGTCGACATCACCGCCGAGCGCTACGACATCGGTGTGCGCTATGGCGACCAGGTCGACCAGGACATGATCGCCGTGCGCATGACGCTGGACACGCCGACCATGATTGTCGGTTCGCCCGCCTACTTTGCCTGGCATGCGGTGCCGACGTCGCCGGCGGAACTGATGAAGCACAACTGCATCACCTTGCGCCTGGCCAGCAACGGCGGGCTGTACGCGTGGGAGCTGCAGCACGAAGGCCGCGCCCTGGAAGCGCGGGTGCGCGGGCAAACGGTCTGCTCCAGCGCCCGCCACATGGTGCAGGCAGCACTGAGCGGCAACGGTCTCGCGTTCGTCACCGAAGACCTGGCGGCCGAACATGTGCGGGCCGGGCGGCTGGTCAGCGTCATGCCGGAGTGGTGCAGCGTCTTCCCGGGACTGCACGCGTATTACCCGAGCCGGCGCCAGTCGTCGCGCGCGCTGGGCATCGTCGTCGACGCGCTTCGTTACCAAAACGCGCCGGGCCGGATCATCAGTTAGCCACAGGCGTCCTTGCCACCCAGTCCACCAGCGCATCGAGCACGGCCCGGCCGCGGCCGTCGCCTGCGCGTTCATCGTTGAGCATGGCCACCACCACGCACTGGCGCCCGCTCGCGTCCAGCACATAGCCGGCCAGCGCGACGACATTTTTCAGCGTCCCCGTCTTCATGCGCGCATGGCCTGCCGCCGGGCTGTCGCGCAGGCGGCGGCGCATGGTGCCGTCGATGCCAACGATCGGGATGCTGGCCAAAAATTCGGGCGCCCACTGGCTTTTCAGCCCGGCCTGCAGCACGGCGCCCATCTGTACGGGGCTCATGCGTTCGATGCGCGACAGGCCGGAGCCGTTTTCAAACACGGCGCCAGTGTCATCGATGGCGTGGCTGCGCAGCCACGTGCGCACGGCGCGGTCAGCGCGCACCAGGGTTGGCTCGCCAGTCGGTGGCAGCGCATGGCTGCCGATGGCGGGATCGGATTCCAGGCTGCCCAGCGACAGGAACAGCGTGCGCGCCAGCGCGTTATCCGACGGCTTGTTCGTATCGCGCACCACTTCCGGCAGCGCGCGCGCCGCGTGTTCGGCCAGCAGGCGCGCATCTTCCGGCATCACGCCCTCGACGGTGGCGCCGCGCAGGCTGCCGCCCAGTTCGCGCCACCGCAGGCGGAACAGGCGGTCGACGTAATCCTGGCGGTCCACCACGTTGATGCTGTAGGTACGGGTGCAGTTCTTCGGGAAGGTGCCGTGCAGCGTAACGCGGATGGCGCCATTTTCAGTGCGCGTGGCGTCGGGCAGCTTCCAGCCGGCGTCCCACTGGCTGCAGTCGGCCGGCACCAGCGTCATGCCGGATGCGACTGTGACGTTGTCCAGCGCTGGCTGGCTGTTCACCTGCAGCCGCGTACCGGTCGCGCGCAGGTCGAGCTGCAGCATGTTGCGGTTGACCAGCAGCGCATCGGGAATCACGCTGTAATACGCCTCCGGCGACTCGTCGAACGGGACTGCGCCAATGTCCGCGCGCGCCGGATTGAACAGCTGGCGGTCCAGCACCAGGCGCCCTTCGATGGTGCGGATGCCCTGGTTGCGCAGCGCGCGCAGCATGTTTTCCAGGACGTCGTCGGTGAGGTCCACATCGGCGCCGCCGCGCAGCACCAGGTCGCCTTTCAATACGCCGTCGACCACAGGCGCATTCGTGCGCAGCTCGGTGCGGCCGCGGAACACGGGCCCCAACTGCTCGAGGGCGGCCAGCGTGGTCACCAGTTTCATCGTCGACGCGGGCTGCATGGGCCGTTCGGCGCGGTGCGCCAGCACGACTGCGTCGCCGCGCAGCACCAGCACGCTCAAGGCATCATCGGGCAGCTGGCCGGCCACCATCTGGCGCGCGACTGGTTCGGGCAGCGTGGACTGGGCGTGCGCCAAAGGCAGCCAGGCAAGGAGGGCGATACTGACAAGGCGACGAAGCATGCGGTTGATTCCTTAACCGAAGAACATGTAAGCGACCAGGATGGCGGTCACGATGCCGGCCAGGTCGGCCAGCAGGCCGCACGAAATGGCGTAGCGCGTTTTGCGGATGCCGACCGAACCGAAATACAGCGCGACGATATAGAACGTGGTGTCGGCCGATCCCTGGAAGATGCACGCCAGCCGGCCGACGAACGAGTCCACGCCGTAGGTCTGCATGGCGTCGATCATCATCGCTTTCGAGCCGCTGCCGGACAGGGGTTTCATCAGCGCGGTCGGCAGCGCCGGCGTGAAGTCGGTGTTCATGCCGAGGTTCACGAACACCCAGTCCAGGCCCGCGACAATAAACCCCAGCACACCGGAATTGCGGATCACGGAAATGGCCACCAGCATGCCGACCAGATACGGGATCACGGTCAGCGACGTGGTGATGCCGCCTTTGGCGCCTTCGATGAATGCTTCGTACACGTTCACGCCCTTGCGCAGCGCGCCGGCAATAAAAATGATGATGATCGAAAACAGGATCAGGTTGCTGGCCACTTTCGATACCAGTTCGATTTCCGGCTTGGTCAAAAACAGCATGAAGTAGCAGACCAGCCCCACGATCGCCGCCGTGATCCCGCCCAGCCAGCCCAGCACGACGCGGTTGATCAGGTTGATGCCCTGGCGGATGGAGACAACGATGATGCCGGTGACGGTGGCGACATAGGTCGCGATGATGCACGGGATAAAAATGTCGGCCGGGTTGGCGGCGCCGAGAATGGCGCGCTGGGCCATGATGGCCAGCGGGATCAACGTCAGGCCGGACGTGTGCAGCACCAGGAACATGATCTGCGCGTTGCTGGCCGTGTCCTTGTTGGGGTTGAGCGTTTGCAAGCTCTCCATGGCCTTCAGGCCGAACGGCGTGGCGGCGTTGTCGAGCCCCAGCAGGTTGGCCGAAAAATTCATCACCATGTGGCCGGTGGCGGGGTGGTCTTTCGGCACGTCCGGGAAGATGCGCGAAAAGAACGGCGAAATCACCCGGGCCAGCCAGCCCACGGCCCCGGCTTTTTCGCCGATGTTCATGATCCCGAGCCACAAGGTCATGATGCCGGCCAGCGGCAGGGCGATGTCCATCACGGCGGCGCGCGCCGATTCAAACGTGCCATCGATGATTTTTTTGAAGATCTCGGTGTCGCCCAGGAACAGCCACTGCAGCAGTGCCGCTGCGAAACCGACAAGAAAGAAGCCCGACCAGATGTAGTTCAATGCCATGGATGTGTCCGCAGGAAGCGCGCGATTGTGCAGCCAGAGAGTATAGGCGGTGCGCTTGCTGCACTGATGAAAGAATACAGCGTGGATATGCAAAAAGGTGATGGAAGGGACGGGATGACGGAAGGCTGGTACGGATCCTGACAGGCAGGTGGTCGGCTACATCTGCCAGCATGCGGTCAACAGAAGCATGGTGTGGCTGAGCGCACCAAAGGGGAGGAGGGGATCGCAGGCGTCCGGGGCATGATTGCCGTGGACGTCCCGGTGGTACAACTAATTGACGGGGGCGATGTAGGGCTGGAACGCTTCCTGCACTTCGGGTGAAAGCTTCAGCAGATCGATATGCTGGTTGTTGATTTCCGCACGCAATTGATCGGGGCCGCCGACCGTACGCACTAGCCGGGTCACCAGATCGCTGGCAAGTTGTTGCAGCACTTCCTGGGGAATTTGTTTGAAATCGCGGACATCGAAAGTCTCGCGCGCAGGGTCCCCACGACATTTGCCGTCAGTAATTTGATAGATGCCGCCATCAGGTTGAAAATACAACGGCTGACCATGTTGCGGATGACGGCGCTGAAAATACCCACTGGCGAGGTAATACGTCGTGGTCGAATACGAAACGGTACCGAAAATCCATTGACGCCCGGTCCAGGTGTCATTGTCGGCCATTTCGGCGCACATTCCTCGTACTTCTTCAGGTAATGTATCCAGATGAGCGCTGGATAAAGGAAGGCGCAACCCCAGGATGGGATCTTGCACAAATTGTGGTGCCTGGGTTCTCTCTGCAGCACCCGCACTGGCGCTCAATACGGCAAACAAGACCGCTGCGCGCGCACTGACTGGCATGGTCCGCCTCTACGCAATTCTATTGGTTGCCAGATCCCAGCCACCCGCTGTGTTTTCTCCACTGCTGCCACCAATCTTTTGTTGGGTGTACTTCCACTTAACTTTCGAAAATTTCAAGTTGACGTTCTCTGAAAGAATCAGCTCGCTTCCCCCCAGGTGCGGCTTCACCATGCCGATCAAAATATGTCCGACATTTCTACGCGTTCGGCAGTGTGGCCACCGCCGGTAGAGGCGGTGGCACTTCGCGGTTGATGAACTCCCCAGTGAATACCAGCAACCTCGATCCAATCCTTGTGTTTATCGTCCTGCGATTCACCTTTAATGCCTTCAATCTGTAAATAGACGTCGAGTGCCATATTCCCTCCGGTTGAACGATTAAATCGTAAAGGAGGTCAGCATACGTATGAAAGACGCGGATATTCTGCTCGAAAACAACACCGTTGCAGGTAGCGTCGCTGCACCGCAAGAGATGACAAACCACTACGGCAAATTTCTGCTCCTTGCCCGGACGTAGCTCACAACCTATCATCGTGCCATGCCCCCACTTCGCCCAACCATCGCCGCTTTCCTGCTCACCGCCGTGATGGCCGCGCCCGTCGCCCTGGCCGCGCCGGAAAAAGTGTTGCATATGTTTTTATCCACCAGTGAAACAGGCCTGGACCCGGCTGTCGCCTCCGACCTGGCTACCTTGAGCCTGCTGGAAAACCTGTTCGACCCGCTGCTGCGCTACGACTACCTGGCCCGCCCCGTGAAACTGGTGGGCAACACGGCAACGGCCATGCCGGAGGTCACCGATGGCGGCAAGACCTATACCTTCCACATCCGCCCCGGCATTTATTTCACGCCCGACCCCGCCTTCAACGGCAAGCCGCGCGAAGTGACTGCCGCCGATTACGTCTACAGCCTGACGCGCCTGTACGACCCGCAGGTCAAGTCGCCGTTCGCGTTCCTGTTCGAAGGCAAACTCCTGGGCGATGCGGCCCTGAAGCAAAATTTCAGCTACGCCACGCCGATTCCCGGCCTGCAGGCGCTGGACCGGTACACGCTGCGCATCCGCCTGGCTGCGCCCGATGTCAACTTCCTGTTCTACCTGGCGACCCCAGCCGCCAGCGTGGTGGCGAAAGAGGTGATTGCCGCGTATCCGGGCCAGGCCGGCAACCATCCGGTTGGCACCGGGCCCTTCATGCTGGCGTCGTGGAAGCGCAGCGACCGTATCGTGCTGCAAAAGAATCCGGCGTCGACTGCCGTGTTCCACGCGAGCGGGCCTGTTGCGCCGGAAGACCAGGCATTGGCGCGCGCGCTGGAAGGGCAGCGCCTGCCGCGCGTGGACCGCATCGACATCAAGATTGCCGAAGAGTTCCAGGGCCGCATGCTGGGGTTCCTGGGTGGTGAATACGATTACCTGGAGCAGGTGCCGGAAGCAATGACCGACATGGTGCTGCAGGACGGCCAGCTGAAACCGGCGCTGGCTGCGCGCGGAATGCAACTAACCCGGTTCCCTGTGCTGCAAACCTATTATTTGTGGATCAATATGGAGGACCCGGTGCTGGGTGGCTATGGCAAGGAAAAAGTCGCGTTGCGGCGCGCCATCTCGCTCAGCTACAACAGTGCCGAAGACATTGCGCTGCTGAAAAAAGGGCTGGCCATCAAGGCTCAGTCGCCGCTGCCGCCCAACGTGCTTGGCTACGATCCGTCGTACCGCAGCCCGGTCCCGTACGACCCGGCCCTGGCCAATGCGCTGCTGGACCGGTTCGGCTACAGCCAGCGCGACCCCGACGGCTTCCGGCGCAGTCCCGACGGCCAGGCCCTGACGCTGAGGATGGCCAGCGAAGCGACCATCGGCGGCCGCCTGCGCGATGAGATGTGGCGTAAATGCCTCAATACAGTGGGCCTGCGCGTGGTGTTTCAGTCCGATAAAAAAACCGAGATCATCAAGGCGTCGCGCCTGGGCAAGGTGCAGATGTTTGAAACCAACTGGGTGGCCGACTTCCCCGACGGCGAGAATTTTTATCAGCTGCTGTACGGCCCGAATGCCGGCCGCGCCAACTACGCGCGGTTCAACCTGCCCGCCTACAACGTGCGCTACGAGCAGGCACGCGGGTTGCCGGACGGCCCGGCCCGGCAAAAGCTGTATGGCGAAATGAACCAGCTCATTCAGGCCTACAACCCGTGGGTCCCGCTCACGCATGTGATCTCGGCCGACTTGCGCCAGCCGTGGCTGAAAAACTACAAGCGCCACCCAGTGGAGCTGACGCCGTGGCGTTATCTCGACATTGACCTTGCCGAGCGCGAACGAGTCAATAGAATGTCACGTTAGGCTTAACCCCGCGCGCATATTCCACGAAGTTATGGTGCTAGCTGGAAATTTCATTGGCTGGCGCGACGCCCTGCCGCTTAATCTCGTTAAACACATGACGTCATGCCAAGACATGACGCGTCACCACGCGCGCTGCAATGCGGCGCGGACCTGCACACCAAGGAGAAACTCCCGTGAAACTGAAAAAACTGGCACACCTGATTGCCCTGATGGGCGCAGCCAGCCCGGCGCTGGCGCAGCAAGCCGCAGAACCACCGATGGCGCGCGTGGAAGTCACGGGTTCAAGCATCAAGCGTATCGCCAAGGAAGGCGCGCTGCCGGTCCAGGTGATTACCTATGACCAGATCGAAAAGAAGGGCATTACCAACGCCGAGCAGTTGCTGCAGCAGATTTCATCGAATGGCACCGGCGCCGACAGCCAGGTTTCCGGCAACAACGTGTTTGGCGCCGATGCCGACCGTACCAGTGGCGGCGGTTCGTTTGCGTCCCTGCGTGGCCTGGGCCCGAACAGTACCCTGATCCTGTTGAATGGCCGGCGCATCGCCACGCACGGCGGCAGCGGCAAGGCGGTCGACTTGAATTCCATTCCGCTGGGCGCCATTGCGCGCGTGGAGATCCTGAAAGACGGCGCCTCCGCCATTTACGGTACCGATGCCGTCGGCGGCGTCATCAACTTTATTTTGAAGACCAATTACACGGGGCTGGAACTGTCGGCATCGACCAACCAGACCGAAGCGGGCGGCGGGGCCATCCACCGCCTGGCGCTGCTGGGCGGCACCGGCAATATCGACGAAGACAAGTTCAACATCCTGGGCAGCCTCACGGTCGACAAGAACGAACGGCTCGATTCAAACCAGCGCGGTTTCGCGAACGGCTTCCAGCCATCGCGCGGCCTGTCGCCCGACACCACCGGCACCCCGTCGGCCAACCAGCTGACGGGCGCCGGCACGGCGCTGGGCGCCAATTTCACGCTGCCGGGCGACCCCAACCGCTACCTGCAGGCCGGCCTCCTGAGCCTGCAAGGCAAATGCGACAGCATCCCCGGCATGTCGCAATACCAGACCGCGCTGTGGAAGGACGTCACGTCGCCGCTGCGCTCGACTTATTCTTGCGCGTATGACTACGGCGGCGACTACGTCATCCAGATTCCCGTCGAACGCGCCAACGGCCTGCTGCGCGGGACCTACCAGATCAATCCGGAGCACCGCGTGTTCGTCGAAGCGCTGGCTTCGCGCACCAAGGCCATGGCGATCCTGACGCCGGCCCAGATTTCCACCACGCTCGCAGCGGGCAACGCCTATCCGGTGGGCGGCCCGTACTACCAGGATTTGTCGCCGTACATCCCTTCCTACGACAAGACCAAGCCAATCATCTACAAGTGGCGCGCCACGCCGTTCGGCAACCGCACGCAGGAAAACACCACCGACAACCTGCGCGTGCTGGTGGGCCTGGAAGGCACGCTGGCTGGCAAATACGACTACCGCCTCGGCGCCTCTACCGCCAAGAGCAAGAGCCAGGTATCGCTCCTCGACGGGTATGCTTACACCAGCAAGTTCAATGCAGCGCTGGGTACCGGCATCATCAACCCGTTCATCCTGCCGGGCCAGGAACAGACTGCTGCCGCGATGGCGCTGGTCGAATCGACCAAATTCCGCGGCAAGCTGCAGCACGGTGAAACCGGGTTGACGCAGATCGACGGCAACCTGTCCGGCGAACTGTTCAACCTGCCCGCGGGGGCAGTGGCCGGCGCCGTTGGTTTCGATTTGCGCCGCGAAGACTACACCTACACCCAGGACGCCGACGCCACCCAGATCCTGCTCGCTTCCGGCAACGCGGGCCTGCCCAAGGCCACGCGCGACATCAAGGCCGTGTACGCCGAACTGATTGTCCCGGTCGTGAAGGACCTGGAAGTGCAGCTGGCCGTGCGGCGCGACCAGTACAGCCTGATTGGCGCCACCACCAATCCCAAAGTGGCATTCCGCTACCAGCCGCTGGAGTCCCTGCTGTTCCGCGGTTCCGCCAACAAGGGCTTCCTGGCCCCGAGCTTCACGCAGCTCTACAGCGCATCGCTGGACCAGGAGCTGCCCAGCGGCGTGAGCGACCCGGTCGGCTGCGCCACCCACCCGGGCGACCCGCGCTTTTGCGCCATCGAGCGGCTCGACTATAAATCCGGCGGCAACCCCAACCTGAAACCGGAAACCTCCAAGCAGGGCAGCCTCGGCGTCGTGTTCGAGCCGGTGCGCGGCTGGTCGGCATCGGTCGATTACTTTGCCATCAACTCGAAAGACCGCATCCTGAACCGCACGCCGCAAATCGTGCTGGCCAATGCGGCGGCGCTGTCCGGCAACATCATCCGCAATGAAGACGGCACCATCAACTACGTGCAGGCCGGCTGGATCAACGCGTCCGGCAGCAAGACGCGCGGCGCCGACATCGGCCTGCGTGCGCAGGGCACGGTATGGGATGGCTACAAATGGGCCGCCCAGGTCGACAGCACCTGGACCCAGAGCTTCAAGTTCGCTGAAATTCCGGGCCAGGAATACAAGGAATACGTCGGCAATTTCTATACGCGCGACCTGTACCTGCGCTGGAAATCGAATGCCACCCTGTCGGTGTCGAAAGGCGACTGGGGCGCGTTGCTGTCGTCGCGCTACGCCAGCGGCTACAAGGACCAGGTGCCCAACGGCGGCAGGACGTACCCGGCCGGCTTCGATCCGACAGTCGACGACTACCTGACCTTCGGCCTGTCCGTCACGTACACTGGCCTGCCACACGTGTCGATTACGGCCGGCATCCAGAACCTGTTCGACAAGAATCCGCCCTTCACGGCGCACAATGTCGACGAAGTGGTGGGGGCGGGCTGGGATCCGCGCGTGGCCGATCCACGGGGCCGCGCTTACACTTTGCTGGCCAAGTACACGTTTTAAACAGGAGAATATGGCAGTAAAACTGGGCAGGCGGACGTTTGCAGCACTGCTGGCTGCGGGGATGGCGGCGCCGGCCATGGCTGCCGCCCCTGCTCGCCAGTTGATCAAGCCGCCGCGCCTCTTCGCCGGCGCCACCATCGGCTTGGTCGCGCCGGGCGGCTACACGACAGAAGCGGCCATCGCCAAGGCTGTACGCAATATCGAGAGCCTCGGTTGCCGGGTCAAACAGGGCGCCAACCTGCGCGCCGTGTTCGGCAACTACGCCGGCACGGCGCAGCAGCGCATCGACGACCTGCACGCCATGTTCCGCGATCCCGCCGTCGACGCCATCTGGGCCATCCGCGGCGGCTCTGGCTGCATCTCGCTCTTGTCCGGCCTCGATTACGCCCTGATCCGCGCGCACCCCAAAATCCTGCTGGGCTACTCCGACATCACGGCGCTGCACCTGGCCATCCACCGCCAGGCCGGCCTGGTGACGTTCCACGGCCCGGTGGCGTCGTCGACGCTGTCGGACTACGCGCGCGAACAGATGCTGGCGGTGCTGGCCGACCCGCAGCCAGCAACTGTCATCCCGATGTCGTCGGCCAACGCCTACCAGGGTCTGAGCGACCCGCTGTACGCAGTGCGTACGGTCCATGCGGGCATTGCGACGGGTGTGCTCATGGGCGGCAACCTGTCCATGGTCAGCGCGCTGGCCGGCACACCGTATGCGGCCGATATCGCCGGCGCCTTGCTGTTCCTGGAAGACGTCAACGAAGCGCCGTACCGGATCGACCGGTGGCTGACACAACTCGACCTGGCTGGCGGCTTGCGCAATGCCGCTGGCGTCATCGTGGGCATCTGCGAAAACTGTGGTCCGGAAGCTGGCGACCAGTCGCTGACGCTGGCGCAGACGCTCGCGCTGCACCTGGACCCGCTGGCCGTTCCCGCCGTGACCGGCTACTCGATCGGCCATATCCGCAACCAGTGCACGCTGCCGATCGGGCTCCCCGCCACGCTGGACACGCGGCGCCAGACCATCACGCTGCACGACACCGCAGTCATCTGATGAATATGGTTCTGGTCATAGAATAAAAGCTGCATGAGGTGATCATGCATCCGTATCGATGCACCTGATGTGCGGTGCACGCCCGACTGCTGTTCGTGTCGAATCAGGAAAAACGGTCCATGCCGTATCTGGGGGCGAACGTCGCGGCAGCCATGGAACAGGTATCGAACCGTGGCGCTGGTTGCCAGGCAAACCTGCTATCGTTGAGCGCACCGCCACTTACCCAGGAATGCCATGACCCTCGCCACCACCGCCTTGCGCCTGTTCGCCGGCGCCGCCCTGATCGCCAGTACCGCCGCCATGGCCCAGGATGCGCCCGCGCCCACCCGCATCCGCGGTGAAATCGCCGCTGTCGATGCCAACACCATCACCGTCAAGCGCCGTGGCAGCGGCGACATGGTCAAGATGGCGCTCAAGTCCGACGTCAACGTGGGCGCCGTCAAAAATATCGACCTGGCCGCCATCAAGAAGGATGCCTTCATCGGCACGGCTACCGAGACCGGCGCCGACGGCAAGCTGACGGCGCTGGAAGTGGTGGTGTTTCCGGAAGCGGCGCGCGGCACCGGCGAAGGCCATTACGCCTGGGATCTGATGCCCGGAAGCATGATGACGAACGCGAACGTCGACATGGTCGCCAGCGGTGTGCGTGGCCGCGTGCTGACGCTGTCGTACAAGGGTGGCAGCCAGGAAGTGACCGTGCCGGAGAATGCGCCCGTCGTCACGTTCGCACCGGCCATGCGCGCGGACCTGATCGTCGGCAAAAAAGTATTCGTCGTCGCCACCGGTTCCAGCGCCAGCTATACCGCCACGCGCATCGTGGTGGAAAAGGACGGCGTCGCGCCGCCGATGTAACCCGTTTTATCGAAAGAGCGCACCGTGAAATTCATTGCCGCAGCCCTGGTTTGCCTTGTCCCATCCCTTGCCTGGTGTACCGAACCTGCACCCACTGCCGCCGCCAGGGCCGGCGTGGCCAGCGCCGTCGAGCGCTACGCGAACGCCATTGCATGCGCCGGCGTGCGCGTCAGCCCGGACGATGTGCTGATGCTGTCAAGCGGGTACGAGGGCGCGTTCCAGGCCCGCTACGCCGTGCTGTGGATGGGCGACATGAGCTGTTTTGGCAGCGCTGGCGCCGCGCAGACCCAGGTTGCCATCGCCACGTTCAGCAACGGCCGCTACGTGGTGCAGCCGGAGCTGTCGTCGCCGGTGGTCTCCTTCGACAGCCCGGTGCGCATGGTCACCCGGGTCGTCAGCCATACCACGCGGGCCATGGTCCTGGAAGGCAGGGAGTTCGGCCCCGAAGACCCCGACAGCACGCCGTCCGTGCCGGTGCGGTTCATCCTGCGCGCCGACGGCAAGGGCAACTGGAAGCTGGTCGACAAAGTCTTCCTCTACGTCGTCGACAGCGCTGCGGCGGCAGACGCGCAGCGATAACGCCGAGGCCTGCGCCGCGCACCTCCCGGAGCGCGGCCTGACTCAAAACGTGTGGCGCAGCCCGACCGCGTAGCTGTTGCCTTTGACCTTGCCATCGATATGGTCGTACAGGTATGTGGCGTAGATGTCGGTGCGGCGCGACAGGTAATAATCATAGCCAAGGCCGGCCGTGTCGTGGCCGCCTACTGCCAGCTTCGGATTGTTGACGCCGGTGTGCGCCCACGATGCCAGGATCGAACCGGTTTTGGTGACCGGGACTGCGGTGCCCAGCTGCCACGTACGCGACGTGACGTCGGTGCCCGCGTTGTCGGTCGCCTGGTACGAGGCGTACAGTTTGGCGAAGCCGGCATCGTAGGCCACGCCGGTCAGGTACGCCTGCTGCCCGGTCGACGGCGCGATGGCGGCGGTGCGCACGCGCTGTGCGGACAGCACGGCCGTCAAGGCGCCATGCACGTAGCGCAGGTGGACACTGGCATTGTTGACGTTGTTGTTACCGGCGGCTTCTCCCGGCGCGACGTTGACAATGGCCGTCAGGCCGCCCGTGGTGGGCGCGATGTACTGGACCACGTTGTTCCAGACCGTGTCGCCGATGACCGTGTTGCTGAACGCGCCGACGTAGCTTTGCACGACCAGCGGCGAAAACACGACGGATGCACCGAACGGATTCACCATCTGCATCGACACGTAATACGGCGAGGTATGGCGGCCCACCGTTACTTGTCCAAAGGCGCCGGACAGGCCCACCCAGCCGCTGCGCGAAAAGCCGCCCGGGTCGGTGGGGCTGCGGCCGGCGCCGCCGGTATCGGGCTGGAAGAACTGTTCAAGCTGAAAAATGCCTTTTACCCCATTGCCCAGGTCTTCGCTGCCGCGGATGCCCCACCAGGAAGTGGTCAGGCCGCCAGAGCCGACGACAGTGGTGCGCTCGATGGCGTCGCTGCGCTTGATGCTGCCGGCGTAGCTGCCGATCAGGCCATACAGCGTGATACCGTCGGCGGCGCGCGCCGGTGCAGCGCCGCCCAGGATGGCCACGCCAAGCGCGCATGCGCAGATCCGGCCGGCGGCCGTCTGGATAGTGTTGTTCATATTGCTCCTCAGTTGTTCCCGGCACGCTCTGAACGGCTTGCCTGGGCAGGTAGCGAAGGCCAGCGACGGCAACTTCGCAAAGGTCGGCAAGGCGCCGGGGCGCGATGCCGCAAGGGACGATGGCGGCTTGCTTGCCAATCTTTCGATTGCCAGTCGTGGTGATCAGCTCCTTGTTCGCACGGACGACCGCGTCACGCTGCCACGGTCCAGCGAACGACATTGCCGGGGCGGTCACCTGTCTGGCGTCGCACGCGGGCCGGCTTGATGCCGATATCCAGATTCTTCATGCTGCTCAAACCATGGCAATGAAACGGTTTATTCGATTTACGAAAACAAGTATAGGGAGATGTGCTCGTCCGAAAATGGCAGTTTTCAGCGCCTTCAGCGCCGCTACAACAGCCCAAAACTTTTTTCAGCATCGGGAAATGCTCCTTGGCGCGCGGTGAACATCGCATGTGGCCGCGCCGGCGGGAGGCTGCCCGGGGCGGCCTGCCATAGGGGATTCAATGCGTGCCTGGCCATCAGTGTTTGTCGCATCAGGACGCGTCGAGGACACACCTTCACGCCAGCAAATGTCAGGTATTTAAAATCCATATAACAGATAGCGGGTTATCGCTATTGTGGAATTCAAATGCGCTGACCAAAATTGCATACGTACTGTGGTTGAAAGATGCTTTCTTGCCCGGTCGATAACAATTACAGGAGAGACACATGCTTTCAAACACCGCAGGTACCGCGCTGCCGACGCAAGCGCCGCAGCGCCGCTGGTACAGCCAGTTATGGGTGCAGGTACTCATCGCGATGGCGCTGGGTATCCTGATTGGCCACTACTATCCCCAGCTGGGCACCCAGATGCAGCCTTTGGGCGATGGCTTCATCAAGCTGATCCGCCTGTTGATCGCGCCGATTATTTTTTGCACGGTCGTCCTGGGCATCGCCAAGATGGACGACATGGCGCGCGTCGGCCGCGTGGCGATCAAGGGCATCATTTATTTTGAAGTGCTGACCACGGTCGCCCTGGCCCTGGGCCTGGTGGTGGTCAACCTGTGGCAGCCGGGCGCCGGGATGAACATCAATGCATCGAACCTCGACACGGTAGCGATCCAGAAATACGTCGCGCAGGGCCATGAGGCCGGCATCGTTCCGTTCATCATGAACATCATCCCGAACACGGTGGTTGGGGCCATGGCGGAAGGTAACATCCTGCAGGTGCTGCTCATTTCCGTCATTTTTGGCTGTGTGCTGGTGCGGCTCGGACCTATCGGCAAACCCGTGGTCGACGTACTCGATGGATTTTCCAAAGTCTTCTTCGGCATGGTGGGGCTGGTCATGTGGGCCGCGCCCATCGGTGCCTTCGGCGCCATTGCTTTCACGGTCGGCAAGTACGGCGCTGGCGCGCTGCTCTCACTGGGTAACCTGCTCGCCTGTTTCTATGTGACGTGCCTGATCTTCATTTTTTTCGTGCTGGGTCCGATTTCAAGGCTGTGCGGTTTCAGCCTGTTCAAGCTGATGCGCTACCTGCGTGAAGAAATTCTTGTGTGCCTGGCCACGACGTCATCCGAAAGCGTGTTGCCGCGCATGCTGGTCAAAATGGAAGAGCTCGGCTGCAAGAAGAGCGTCGTGGGTCTGATCATCCCCACTGGCTATTCGTTCAACCTGGACGGTACCTGCCTGTACCTGGCCAGCGTCACCTTGTTCCTGGCCCAGGCCACCAATACGCCGCTTGACCTGATGCAGCAGCTTGGCTTGCTGGGTGTCCTGCTGCTGACGTCAAAAGGCGCTGCCGGCGTTGCTGGCGCCGCGTTTGTCGTCCTGGCTGCAACGCTCTCGACCGTGGGGACGATCCCGGTAGCCAGCGTGGCGCTGGTCCTGGGCGTGCACCGCTTGCTGTCGGAAGGCTTGACGCCCACAAACCTGATCGGCAATGCCGTGGCCACGATCGTGGTGTCGAAGTGGGAAAAAGCGCTCGACATGGACCAGCTGCACCGCGTTCTCGACCGCAAATAACCGTTGTGCCTTATCCGAGGTAGGCGTCGATATTTTTTTGGCGCGCCTCGTACAGCGGCATGATTTCACTCTCGAGCATGGCCACCGCGCGGGTGGCCAGGCGCGACATCGGATGCTGCTTGCTGGTGGCAATCGCCATGCGGCTTTCGATGGTGGGCTGGACAATGCGCGTACAGCGAAAGCGCCGTCGCAGGGGATCGGCGAGGATGGCCGCAACGGGCAACACGGCATGGCCGTGGCCTTCGTCGATCAGTTCCAGCATCGGGGCCACCCCATCGATTTCCAGGGCAATATTGAGGGCCACGCTGCGCGCGGTCGCATGCATGTCGACCAGGGTACGGATGGCGTGTTCGCGCCCCGGGATGATCAACGGGTACTGCGGCAAATCATTCACGGCAATCGTGTCGGGCACCTGTGCGCCGGCTTTACTGATCAAGAACATTTCTTCTGTGAACAGAGTGCGCTTGTCGATCAAGGGCGCCTGCCCGGTGTCGTACATTACTGCAGCGTCGATGCGGCCCATGGCCAGCCATTCCGCCAGGTAGCTCGACAAGCCTTCACTGACGGCGATGGTCGCCTTCGGAAACTGCTCCTGGAAGCGCCGGACCAGGGCCACCGTTGCAAAACGCGCCACGCTGGGCGCGAGGCCGATCCTGACGTTGCCATCGAGGCTGCCCTGCAGGTTTTTCAATGCACTCTTCGCACTGTCGACCTGGTGCAGGATGCCGCGGCTGTGCTCCAGCAAGACCTTGCCGGATTCCGTCAATACCACGCCGCGGCCATTCCTTAGCAGCAGATTCTGGCGCAATTCCACTTCCAGCTGGCGCACCAGCCGGCTCAATGCCGGCTGCGGCCGTCCCAAAATGGCGGATGCCCGCGTAAAACTGCGCAATTCGGCGACATGGACAAAGGCTTCGAGCTGGTCAAGGTTCACGGTATTGGGGTATGCAAAAAACACATAAGAGCTAGTCAGGTATTGGCATTGTAACGTTGAGGCATGCTCGTCACAATCGGGGTGTCAGGTCGCCGGACCGTCCATGCGCCACGCGCCAGAGTCATATGAAAACTTGCTTGCCCCCCGATCCCCATCCCGTCACGCCTGCCTGGCGTTTGCCGCCCGGCGCATGCGATGCGCACTGCCATGTGTTCGGCCCGGCCGCCCTGTTCCCCTATGCGCCGGACCGCAGCTACACGCCGCCGGACGCGCCTGTGGAAGCCTTGCGCGCGCTGCATGCCACCCTGGGCATCTCGCGCGCTGTGATCGTCCACGCCAGTTGCCATGGCACCGACAATACCGTCACCCTGGCCGCCATTGCAGCGAGCAACGGCGCCTACCGCGGCGTGGCCAATGTCGAGGCGGATATCAGCGACAGCGCCCTGGCCGACCTGCACGCCGGCGGCATCCGCGGCATCCGCTTCAATTTCGTCAAGCATCTGGGCGGTGTGCCGGATGCCTCGGTGATTGAAACGATGAGCCGGCGCATCGCGCCCCTTGGCTGGCATATCGTCCTGCACTTCGACGCCGAGAATATCCCCGAGCAGCAAGACATGCTGCGCCGCATTACGGTGCCTTTCGTAATCGACCACATGGGCCGCGTGCGGGCCGAACTGGGCCTGGAGCAGCGTCCTTTCCAGCTGTTGCTGGCGTTAATGCGCGAGAATCCGCTGTGCTGGGTGAAGATCTGCGGCGCCGAACGCGTCTCCGCCGGCAAGCGCCCCTTTGCCGATGCGATTCCTTTCGCCCAGGCGCTGATTGCGACTGCACCGGAGCGCCTGCTGTGGGGCACCGACTGGCCCCATCCGAACATTTCGAAAGACATGCCCAACGATGGCGAACTGGTCGACCTGTTCCACGCGTTTACCGATGACGATGCGGTGCGGCGCCAGATCCTGGTCGATAACCCGGCCCGCCTTTACGGTTTCGATTGACTGGCTGACATGGCGAACCATTCCCTGACTGAACACATCACCCAGGCGCCGCTTGACCAGCGTCCCGTTCCCTGCATCCTGATGCGTGGCGGCACCTCGCGCGGCCCGTTCTTTCTTGAATCGGACCTGCCGCGCGATGACGCCACCCGCAACCGCGTGCTGCTCGCTGCCATGGGTTCGCCTGATCCACGCCAGATCGATGGCCTGGGCGGCGCGCACCCATTGACCAGCAAGGCCGGCATCGTCCGTCCCAGCACCACGCCCGGCGTCGATTTCGATTTCCTGTTCGCCCAGCTGCAGCCCGACAACGACAGCGTCGACATCACGCCAAACTGCGGCAACATGCTTGCCGCCGTGCTGCCCTTCGCGCTGGAGCGCGGCCTGTTCCCGCCGGGCGACGGCACGACCACCGCGCGCATCCTGACCCTGAACACGAACATGCAGTGCGACGTGACCGTGGCCACGCCGGGAAAGCGGCTGGCCTATTGCGGCGATGCGCGCATCGACGGCGTGCCCGGCACTGCCGCCCCGATCACCATCAACTTCCTCGATACGGCCGGCTCGGTCTGCCCGTCGATGCTGCCCACCGGCCGCACGCGCGACCTGGTGGCGGTGAGCGGTCCGGCGCCGTTCACGGTCGACGCGACGCTGATCGACAACGGCATGCCGATGGTGCTGGTGCGCGCGCGTGATTTCGGCATCACGGGCGACGAAACCGTCGCCGCGCTGGACGCCAACCTGCCGCTGCGCGCAAAGCTTGAAGCACTGCGCCTGGCGTGCGGCCCGCTGATGGGACTGGGCGATGTGGCTACCAAGTCGTATCCGAAAATGTGCCTGGTGGCGCCGCCGGAGCACGGTGGCGCCCTGGCCACGCGCTGCTTCATCCCGAAAGTCTGCCATGAAGCCATTGGCGTGCTGGCCGCCGTGACAGTGGCTACTGCCTGCGTGCTCGACGGATCGATCACGCAGGACATCGCGCAGGTGGCCGGCGGCGCCGTCAAGACGCTGTCGATCGAACACCCTACCGGTGAACTGAGCGTGGAACTGGCCCTCGACCCTGCCGACCCGCAAGTCATCCTGCGCGCGGCCCTGCTGCGCACCGCCCGCGCCATCATGCGCGGCGACGTCATGATTCCTGCATCAACCTGGACTGGAGAAGCATAAATGTCACTGATCATCGATTGCCACGGCCACTACACCACGGCGCCCAAGGCGCTGGAAGACTGGCGCAACCGCCAGATCGCTGCGCTGGGCAACCCGTCCGCCGGCCCGAAAGCGTCGGAACTGAAGATCAGCGACGACGAACTGATCGAATCGATCGAGTCCAACCAGCTGCGCTTGATGAAAGAGCGCGGGTCGGATTTGACCATCTTCTCGCCGCGCGCGAGCTTCATGGCCCACCACATCGGCAACTTCGAGACGAGTGCCACGTGGGCGGCGATCTGCAATGAGCTGTGCTACCGCGTTGCCGCACTTTTCCCGGACCACTTCATTGGTGCGGCCATGCTGCCCCAGTCGCCCGGCGTCGACCCCGCTACCTGCATTCCTGAGCTGGAGCGTTGCGTCAAAGAGTACGGCATGGTGGGCATCAACCTGAACCCGGATCCATCGGGCGGCCACTGGACGTCGCCGCCACTGTCCGATCGCGCGTGGTACCCGATCTACGAGAAGATGGTCGAATACGGCATCCCGGCCATGGTGCATGTAAGCACCAGCTGCAATCCGGCGTTCCACACGACCGGCGCGCACTACCTGAACGCCGACACGACTGCGTTCATGCAGTGCCTCACCAGCGACCTGTTTACCGATTTTCCCGACCTGAAATTCCTGATCCCGCACGGCGGCGGCGCGGTGCCGTACCACTGGGGGCGCTTCCGCGGCCTCGCGCAGGAAATGAAAAAGCCGCTGCTCAGTGAACACCTGCTCAACAACATCTTTTTCGACACCTGCGTGTATCACCAGCCCGGCATCGATCTGTTGACCAAAGTCATCCCGGTCAAGAACGTGCTGTTCGCTTCCGAGATGATCGGCGCCGTGCGCGGCATCGACCCGGAGACCGGCCACTACTACGACGACACGAAACGCTATATCGAAGCGGCAGCGATCACCGACGCCGAACGCCACCAGATTTTCGAAGGCAATGCGCGCCACGTGTATCCGCGCCTCGATGCCGTCCTCACCGCGAAAGGTTTATAAGTGAATGCTCCCTTGATCAACCAGCTTGGCGTCGTGAAACGCCGGATTGACCGCGCCGACCGCGCTGCCGCCGACAAGCTCGGCACGTTCGGCGCCGCCACCGTGCACGAAGCCATGGGCCGCGTCGCGTTGATGAAGCCGTACATGCGGCCGATCTATCCGGGCGCGCAGGTGTCCGGCACCGCCGTCACGGTACTGCTGCACCCGGGCGACAACTGGATGCTGCACGTGGCTGCCGAACAGATCCAGCCGGGCGACATCGTCGTCGCTGCCTTGAGCGCCGACTGCACCGACGGCTTCTTTGGCGATTTGCTGGCCACCAGCTTCATGGCCCGCGGCGCGCGCGCGTTGATCATCGACGCCGGCGTGCGCGACGTGCGCATCCTCAAGGAGATGGGCTTTCCGGTGTGGAGCCGCGCCATCAGCGCCAAGGGCACGATCAAGGCGACGCTGGGATCGGTCAACATCTCCGTGATCTGCGCGGGCGTACTGGTCAACCCGGGCGACGTGGTCGTGGCTGATGACGACGGCGTCACGGTGGTGCCGGCAGCGGACGCGGTACGGATCGCCGGGATCGCGCAGCAACGCGAAGACCTGGAAGAAGAAAAGCGCGCGAAGCTCGCCTCGGGCATCCTCGGGCTGGACATGTACAACATGCGCGGGCCGCTGCAGGCAGCAGGGCTGACCTACCTCGACTGACCGCGCCGCGCGCTAGTGACCGACGATCTGCGACAGCGCGGCAAAGGCCTTGCCTGTCTGCGATTGCTCCAGCAGGATGGTCAGTTCCGAAAACGTGCACATCATGTTGACCACGCTGATCTGGTCCCAGGCCAGCTGTTTCAGTACCGCGTGATAGATGCCGGGCGTGCCGCGCGTGTCGGGGTTGAGCTGCAGCGTCAGCGCGGTCAGGTTGTCGACCCGCGCCAGTTGCCGTTCGGCGCCGAACGCCTGGTCGACCAGGTGCGCCATTGGGCGGCTCGAGACCACCAGCATTTCATGCACGCCGCGCGTGACGGTGACGTACATGCCTGCATGCGGTTCGGCCAGCGCCAGCAGCTGGCGCTGGCATTCGTGGCTGCGGTCGGACAGGCGGAAGGTTGCAATCGACAGCGCGTTGCTGGTGGTGAGCTCCCCCATGCGCGGCGTGCACAGGATCGGCGGCGCCTTGCCGCTCGCGGGCAGGCGCTCGGCCAGGCGGCGCAGCGCCATCACCACGGCGGCCTGGCCAACCGGCTTCCACAGGTCCGTTTCCAGCTGGGGGCGCAACTGGCGCGCCAGTTCCGACAAATTGATCAGGCCCAGCGTCAAGCCTTCCGTCAGGAACGCCGACTCGGACACGATCTGCTCGACTTTATGGGCGATCGAGTGCATCGATGATATTTTCCGTAGGTGTGCATTGGCGCTTGTATGCCGGTCGTGCCGGCGCGCTCTATCGACGCTGCATCAGAAACTGACGCCGCGTCTACAGTCGAGTGTAGCCCTGACTCTTCAAAAAAGGCAAACGAATCGACTGGCCGGAAGAGGTGTTCTGTTTCGTTTTGGCACAGCTGAGGACCGCGGCGGATGGCTTACATTTTCGTTTCGTAGTGGAGTTGCATCACGTAGATCATCTCGCACGGTTTGCCACTGCATACTCCCGGCTTGTAGAAGGTCATCATCATGACGCTTCCCATGAAGCGCGCGACATCCTGCGGCAGCTTGCCAATCGTGGACACCGATTTCGGCTTGCCGTCGGCGCCAACGAGCACATGCATCCGCACCAGCCCCGAGAATCCGGGATCGACGCGGCTGGTGCCGGTCAAGGCTGCCATCACAGGGCGCAAGCCCCGGATCGGATAGGGCGGCTCGTCGCCTTCTGCCAACGCTACATGATAGTGCCTGGCCGTTTGCCGTTCGCCGTCGCTCAGTTCGGCCCAGGGCGTACCGGAGACGGCCGCAGTCCCGGTCTGGCGGGGAATGAAGGTGCCGACCGGGGAGAAGAGGTCCTGGATGAGGTAAGCGCGCTTGTCCACCGCAACGAGCGGCGGCGCATCGGCCAAGCGTCCGTCCTTGAATTCCCCGGTCCAGGTGCGCCCGCCGATGTACACGATCGCGCCCCTGCCGTCGAAGCGGTCGTTTCGCCAGTGGCCGTCGTAGCTACCGCCCACGGCAAAGGTGGCGCGGCCCTGGCCTTCGCGGCGCCCCTTCACCCACTCGCCTTCGTAGCGCGAGCGGTCGGCGTTGACGAAGATGCCCGGGCCGCTGTATTCGCCCTGGTCGATGCCGCCCTCGTACATGCTGCCGTCCCCATACTGGAAGAAGCCCTGGCCGTGCGCATCGAACTGCATGAAGGTGCCGATGTATTTCGATGTGCCATAGACCAGCGTGGCGACGTCGCTGACCACACCGCGCGCCAGTGTGCCGTCAAGCCTGTTCGGCGTGTCGCCATCGGTCCATGTGGCGATGCCGGGGCCATCGGCCAGGCCATCCTTGCAGGCCCCGCTCCACGTCGCTTTTTGTTCCCCGCCATCGCCGCACAACAGCGCGGCTTTGCCAGAGGTGAAGGAAGCCGGCGCCGCGTGGGCCGTGACGGCGGCGCACAGCGCGGCGGCGGCAGCCAGCATGCGGACAGGGGAAGACAGGCAGGCGAGAGACGCTGGTGGCATGGTCGGGGTCCGGGAAGATCACATCGATGGAAAACGCCTGACGAGTATGCCAGCGTTGTTATCGAAAGGGAACAAGTTGACCGCGATTGACCGCTGGGACCGTTGTTCAGGCGCCGCGCAAACCCAGCGTCATGAAGGTGTAGCCCAGCGCTTCGCCGTCGATGCGGAACATGTCCGCCACGTCGCCGGTGACAACGTAACCGGCGCCCAGGTACAGCGCGCGGGCTGGCAGGTTGGTGGCCAGCAGTTCCAGGTCGATCCAGTCGAGCTGTGTCTCCTGCACGGCCCAGTCGTGCGCCGCCTGCAGCAGCGCGCGCGCCAGGCCCTGGCGGCGGTGCTGGCGCTGTACACCCGTGCCCAGCATGGCGCGGTGCGCGGCGGCTTTTTCAGGGCGTGCACGCAGGTCGACGTGGCCGGCGATGGCGCCATCGGCAGTGCACGCGACCCAGGCGCGGCGCCAGCCGGGCAGGCCCAGGGGCGTGGCCAGGCCAGTCGCGAAGGCAGCGCGGCGGTCGGCGGGGAAGGTGGAGTCGCTGCGCGCCATCGGCTGGAACAGCGGCGTGCCGTTCTTGCCGTTGTCGCGCAGGTGATCGTCGAGGTAGGCGAACAACGCCGGCAGCTGGCCCGGCTCGAGGGCCTGGATGGCCAGCGGCGGCGCCGGGTGCACAGTCACAATGCGCGGGCGATCAGGATTTTCTGGATGTCGCTGGTGCCTTCGTAAATCTGGCACACGCGCACGTCGCGGTAGATCCGCTCGACCGGAAAGTCGGCCACGTAACCGTAGCCGCCGTGGATCTGCATCGCGTCCGACACCACGCGCTCGGCCATCTCGGAAGCAAACAGCTTGGCCATCGCGGCTTCCTTCAGGCAGGGCAGGCCGGCGTCCTTCATTGATGCGGCGTGGCGGATCAGCTGGCGCGCCGCTTCGATGCTGGTGGCCATGTCGGACAATTTGAACTGCACTGCCTGGTGCTCGAAAATCGGCTTGCCGAAGCTGGCACGGTCTTTCGCGTAGGCCAGCGCTGCTTCGAATGCAGCACGCGCCATGCCCACGGCCTGCGACGCGATGCCGATGCGCCCGCCCTCGAGGCCCGACAGCGCGATCTTGTAGCCTTGCCCTTCTTCGCCAATCAGGTTCTCGGCAGGGATGCGGCAATTGTCGAACAGGAGCTGCGCCGTGTCGGACGAATGCTGGCCCATCTTCTGCTCGACGCCGGCCACGATGTAGCCGGGCGTGCTGGTCGGGACCCAGAACGCGCTGATGCCGCGTTTGCCCGCTGCCTTGTCGGTGACGGCCATGACGATGGCCACATCGCCGTATTTGCCGCTGGTGATGAACTGTTTCGCGCCGTTGATGACATAGCTGTCGCCATCGCGTACGGCAGTCGTGCGCAGGCTCGATGCATCGCTGCCGGCGTGCGACTCGGTCAGTGCAAAGGCGCCCAGCATCTCGCCGCGCGCCAGGGGTATCAACCACTGCTCTTTCTGGGCGGCGTTCGCGTACATCATGGCGATCGAGCACACCGGGCAGTTGTTGACCGAGATGATGGTCGACGTACCGCCGTCGCCAGCCGCGATTTCTTCCAGCACCAGCGCCAGCGCCACGTAATCGAGGCCGGCGCCGCCGTATTCTTCGGGCACGGCCACGCCGAACGCGCCCAGCGCCGCCAGCTCTTTCAGCTCGGCCTGCGGGAAGTGGTGTTCGCGGTCCCAGCGCGCCGCGTTGGGCGCCAGGCGCTCCTGCGCAAAGCTGCGCAGGGCGTCGCGGATCATTTCATGTTCTTCGGTCAGGATCATGGCGTTACCAGGGAATGGGGGTGCCGTCGTAATTGAGGAAAGTGCCATTGGCGCCCGGCTTGACGCCGGCCAGTGTCGCGCGCATGGCGCGCACGCTGTCGGCGACCGTCAGGTCGGCGCCGCTGCCGCCCATGTCGGTCTGCACCCAGCCCGGATGGAACGCGACACAGGTGGCGCCGGACTGGCCGAACGTCAGCGCTGTGTCCATCAACACGGAATTGAGGGCCGCCTTGCTGGCGCGGTACAGTGAGCCGCTGGCGCTGGTGCGCGCACCGATCGACCCCATGTGCGACGAGATCACGGCGACCTTGCCGCGCACCGACGCCACCAGCGGCGCTACCACTGGCAGCAGCCGCATCGCGGACAGGACGTTGGTGTGCATGACCTCGTCGAACTCGGCGTCGGTTGGAAAGCCGTCATGGCGCGGGCCGTACACGCCGGCCACCAGCCAGGCCGCGTCGATGCGCTCGTCGTCGAGCTTCCAGCCCATGGCGGCGATGCCGGCCGTGTCGTTCACGTCGAGCAGGTGCGCCTCGGCGCCCAGCGCGTTCAGGGCGTCGCAGTCGGCTTGCTTGCGCGCCGTGGCAATCACGCGCCAGCCGTCGCTGCGGTACTGGCGTACCAGCTCATGGCCGATGCCGCGCGACGCGCCCAGGATCAGTGCAGTGGACATGGTGACTCCTCCTTATAAACCGTTTAGATCATTTCAATGGCCATGGCTGTCGCTTCGCCGCCGCCGATGCACAGCGCCGCCACGCCGCGCTTGCCGCCGGTCTGCTTCAGTGCACCCATCAGCGTCACCAGGATGCGTGCGCCGGACGCGCCGATCGGGTGGCCCAGGGCGCAGGCGCCGCCGTGAATGTTAATTTTACTGTGCGGGATGTCGAGGTCCTTCATCGCGGCCATCGGCACTGCGGCAAAGGCTTCGTTGATCTCGAACAGGTCGACGTCGCCAACGGTCCACCCAGTTTTCTTGAACAGCTTGTGCAGTGCGCCGATCGGGGCCGTGGTGAACAGGTTCGGGGCTTGTGCATGGGTCGTGTGCGCAACGATACGGGCAATCGGGGTCAAACCCAGCTCGGCTGCTTTCGATGCACGCATCATCACGAGGGCAGCGGCGCCATCGTTGATCGACGAGGACGATGCTGCCGTGATGGTGCCGTCCTTTTTGAAAGCAGCGCGCAGGGACTGGATCTTTTCCAGTTTGGCTTTCAGCGGACCTTCATCTTTTTCAATGACGGTGTCGCCGCTGCGGCCGGTGACGGTGACCGGGGCGATCTCCCACTTGAAGTGGCCTTCGGCCGTGGCGTTCTGGGCGCGTTTGACCGATTCGATGGCAAACGCATCCTGCTGCTCGCGCGTAAAGGCGTAGCTGGCCACGCACTCTTCGGCAAAGGTGCCCATCGAGCGGCCTTCGCCGGTCTTTTCATTGCGGCTGTAAGCGTCTTCCAGGCCGTCGAGAATCATGTGGTCGAACATGACGCCGTGGCCGATGCGGTAGCCGCCGCGTGCTTTCGGGATCAGGTAGGGCGCATTGGTCATCGACTCCATGCCGCCGGCCACGACCACGTCGGCGCTGCCGGCCAGCAGCGTGTCGTGCGCGAAGATCGCGCTTTGCATGGCCGAGCCGCACATTTTCGACAGGGTCACGGCGCCGGTCGACAGCGGCAGGCCGGCCTTGATCAGCGCCTGGCGTGCCGGGGCCTGGCCCTGGCCCGCCATCAGGCAATTGCCAAAATAAACGTGTTCGACCAGGGCGGGATCGACACCGGCGCGTTCAACGGCGGCAGCAATGGCCACGGCGCCGAGGTCACTGGCAGACTTGGAAGAAAAATCGCCCTGAAAACCGCCCATCGGGGTACGCGCTGCGCCGACGATAACGACTGGATCTTGCATGATGGTCTCCTCCCCGCGAAGGCGGGGATCTATGGCACGGTGGCCGGATCGTTGACGATTGCGGTCCTGCCAGGGTGGTATGGGCCCCCGCCTGCGCGGGGGTGCTCTTACATTGTCTCGCCAAACAGTTCTCGTCCGATCAGCATCCGGCGAATCTCGCTGGTGCCCGCACCGATTTCATACAGCTTGGCGTCGCGCCACAGGCGGCCGACCGGGTATTCGTTGATGTAACCGTTGCCGCCCAGCGCCTGGATCGCTTCGCCAGCCATCCACGTTGCTTTTTCAGCGGAGTACAAAATGGCGCCGGCCGCGTCCTTGCGCAGGGCGCGCACGGCTTCCGGCGAGCTGGCCCGGTCGCACGCCTGGCCGACCGCGTAGACATATGCCTTGCAGGCCATCATGGTCGAGTACATATCGGCCAGTTTTCCCTGCATCAGCTGGAATTCGCCGATGGCCTGGCCAAACTGCCTGCGGTCGTGCACGTAGGGCACCACGGCGTCCATGCAGGCAGCCATGATGCCAAGCGGGCCGCCAGAGAGCACGGTGCGCTCGAAATCCAGGCCGGACATCAGCACGTTGACGCCCTTGCCCAGGCCGCCCAGGACGTTTTCCAGCGGGACTTCGCAATCCTGGAACACAAGTTCGCCCGTGTGCGAACCGCGCATGCCCAGCTTGTCGAGCTTTTGCGCCACTGAAAAGCCCGGGTAGCCTTTTTCAATCAGGAACGCCGTCATGCCGCGCGGGCCGGCGTCGAGGTCGGTTTTAGCGTACACCACCAGCGTGTCGGCATCCGGGCCGTTGGTGATCCACATCTTGGTGCCGTTGAGGACGTAGCGGTCGCCGCGCAGGTCGGCGCGCAGTTTCATGCTGACGACGTCGGAGCCGGCATTCGGCTCGGACATGGCCAGGGCGCCGACGTGTTCGCCGGAGATCAGTTTCGGCAGGTACTTCTGTTTTTGTGCTTCGGTGCCGTTGCGTTTGATCTGGTTGACGCACAAATTCGAATGGGCGCCGTAGGACAGGCCGACCGAGGCGGACGCGCGTGAAATTTCTTCCATGGCGACGATGTGGGCCAGGTAGCCCATGTTGGCGCCGCCATACTCTTCGCTGACAGTAATGCCGAGCACGCCCAGGTCGCCCATCTTGCGCCACAGGTCCATGGGAAACTGGTCGCTGCGGTCGATCTCGGCAGCGCGCGGAGCGATCTCGGCGGCGGCGAATTGCTGGATGGCTTCGCGCAGTGCGGCGATGTCTTCGCCATGGTCAAAGGTCAAGCCTGGAAGATGCAGCATGTCGTCTCCACGATATTCGGGGTAGGGGAGTGGGCATCATACGCCCAAGTGACGTTAACGTAAACGTCAAGCAAGCCGGACGGGCTTTCACGTTATGCAGGCACCTTGGCGTCCTGCAGCATGCGCCGGCATTCTTCCTCGTGCGCGGTAATTTCAGCCAGGGCCATGTCGATGTCGGCGCGCTGCTGCTCAAGCGTGGCGCGCTGGTGGGCCAGCACGCCAAGGAACCGGTCCATTTGCGCCACGGTGTCTTTCGGGGACTCGTACATGTCGACAATGCTCTTGATTTCAGACAGCGTGAGGCCCAGGCGCTTGCCGCGCAGCGTCAGTTTCAGCCGCGTGCGGTCGCGCGCCGTATAGACGCGGCTGCGTCCTCCCGAGCCTTCGCGCATGGGGCTAAGGAGGCCATGGTCTTCATAGAAGCGGATGGCGCGGGCCGTGATGTCGAATTCTCGGGCCAGTTCGGCAATGGTATAGGTGCGCATGGTCATGGGGTCAAGCAATCAAGAAGGAGGACGGACAGCGACGCGCGCAAGGGAAAATAGCTGGTGGAAACTAACCGGTTTCCGTTTACGTCAATGTCAAGCGCATTGTAGCGCGTCCGCCTGCCGAAACGACGACCCCGTCAGCAGACGCAGCGGCTGGCGGCCATGCCATGGCAACGAGAATTAATCTGAAGAAATTGCTTAATCTGTACTATACAAGCGCCTGCCCGTGCGTATATTTACGCCATTTTACCGGACCGCGATGCATCCATCGCCAACGTTGTAACCACTACTTGCGCTTTTGCGGAGTGGCGATCGCCGGGCAGATGGGCAAAGAACCACCAGCAGGTTTGCCGTTCGCTTGAGGCCGGTAAAAGAAACTGAGAGGAGCTTAATTGTAACAATTTCTCAGTTACGAGCAAGAGTAGCGGATTTGCGGAATTTTCGACGGCATGCGATAAAACGGCCGGTGCAGCATTACCCGGAAACATGACTTTTCTCACTCAATTACATTGACCCTCCGATATCCGCTCATTGGAGAACCAGCCAGCGATGGCCAGGTCGCCGCGCTAGTTTGTTGCGTAAAATAAACAACGAAGACATGGTCATTCATTTTTCTGTGATGAAGGCAAGAAAGACATTTCTCGAATGAAAATACCGTATTTGCTGGATTTTTGCCGTGTTTTTTAGCTGAAAAGTATGCAAATTGCATCACTCCTGGTCAAATTTATGGAAGTTTTTCTGCCCTGTCCTGCACAAAGGTACCAAGTTTGTGGCACGATGCGTCAAAGCACTGCAATTCTCTCGATAATCACAACTATGTTAAATACAGATCAAAGCAGTGTCATAAATTTATCCACCCCTAGCGCACTGAGCGTCGTTACAGAACCACCGAAACCCATGAACTCGACCAACGAACGCGAAAATTTCAGCGAGCGCCTCCAGACCGCCCTGAAAAACGCCCATTACTCCCCCGACAGCCCTACCCGCCTGGCACGTGAATTCAATGTGCGTTTCGAAGGCCGTCCGATCACCGTCCATGCTGCCCGTAAATGGCTTGTCGGTGAGGCAATCCCGACCCAGGAAAAACTCCGCATGATCGCGCAGTGGCTCGGCGTCCCCGCCGACTGGCTGCGCTTTGGTGGCGACAACGATGCTGCCGCCAATGGCGACGGCGCCAATGTGCCACGTTTCGAGTCGGCTGACGTGAAGCTGATTTCTGATTTGCAGCGGCTTGATGAACATCACCGCCAGCTGGCGCGTGAATTCATCCGCATGCTGGTACGTGTCAACTACCAGAAGTAATCCGAAACCTGCCTTGCGTAGCTGACTGCAAGGCACGGGGCCAGTCCCGCTGGCCGCAATGGCGCGCGTGCGTGCCATGCATGCGTGACTGCTTTTCATCTTATCTTCGTGTGAACCAGCACAAAAGCGGATCGTGCGCCATAATCAAGGCGTCATGTTTTGCCTTTTGTTACGTCGTTCTGCCGAGGATCGCGCTGCCCATGAAAAGTAACTACAGCAATACCGCGAAGTTGAAAGACTTGATGACAGTTCCCCCGATGACGGCTGCCCAGCATGCCGAAGTGATGCGCAAGCGCATCGCACAGCGGCACATGATCGAAGAAGCCAGGGAACAGAAACGCGAGGAGAGCGTGTTCGAGAAACGCTGAGTTTGCGTCAGCCGACCGCGTCAAACCTCAGACGTCAGACCGCCTTGACGCCCGCCCAGCGCGGCGCCAGGGCGTGCTCGATACCAAACAGGTCGATGACCCGCGCCACCGTGTGGTCGACCATCTCGTCGATCGTGGCAGGCTGGTGGTAAAAGCTGGGAAGCGGCGGGAAGATGACGCCGCCCATTTCAGTAACCGCCGTCATGTTGCGCAGATGTGCCAGGTTGAATGGTGTTTCACGCACCATCAGCACCAGGCGGCGGCGTTCCTTGAGCACGACGTCGGCAGCGCGTGCAATCAAATTGTCCGACAGGCCCAGCGCCACCGCGGCGAGTGTTTTCATCGAACACGGCGCTACCACCATGCCGTCGCTCTGGAACGAACCGCTGGCGATGGTGGCGCCGATTTCCCGGTTTTTATGCACGACATGGGCCAGCGCCTCGACGTCGCGCCGCTGCATGCCTGTTTCTGTCTGCAAGGTCAGGGCTGCGGCGTCGGACACGATCAGATGCGTCTCGACGCCGGCAATGGCATTTAATTGCTGCAGGAGCCGCACGCCATACACCGCGCCGGTTGCGCCAGTGATGGCGACGATGATCCGGCGTGGACGCGGCGCGGGCAGATCGGGCATCAGGTCAGGCGTCGAGCAGGGCTTTGAGTTCGCCGGAAGCGAACATCTCGTTCATGATGTCCGTGCCGCCGACAAATTCGCCCTTGACGTACAGTTGCGGGACGGTTGGCCAGTTCGAATAGTCCTTGATACCCTGGCGTACTTCAGGGTCTTCCAGCACGTTCACGGTGGCGATGTTCTCGACGCCGCAGGATTTCAGGATCTGGATGGCGCGGCCGGAAAAGCCGCACTGTGGAAACTGGGCCGTGCCTTTCATGAACAGCACGACGGGGGTGCTGTTCACGGTCTCTTTGATCCAGGTTTGTACGTCGCTCATGGCTGCCTCGTGGGTAAATGGATGAATGGCGCCATTTTATAAGAAAAAGACGCACGGGGTGGTCGGTGCATTGCACTGTTGGCAGAGGGTCACCACCCATTCACCCGTCACCCTCGCGCAGGCGAGGGCCTGTATCACCTCAAAAGCAAACGTAATCTCTGACCACAGGTGCCATGGGTCCTCGCCTTCGCGAGGAGGCGCCGGTCATTTTTTAAACTTCGCAAACGCCGCCGCCATCGCGCCGCCGGCTGCTGGCGCCCTCTCATCCTTTTTGCTCTGCTGCGCCACGCGCGTGCGGTCGTTGCGGTCGGCCCGCTGTTCCGGCTTCGACCCGGCTTGCGGAGCGCTGTCGGTCAGGCGCATCGTCAGCGCAATGCGCTTTCTCTTCTCGTCCACTTCCAGCACTTTGACCTTGACCACCTGGCCTGCTTTGACCACCGTGTGCGGATCTTTGACAAACGTGTTCGACAGCGCTGAAATATGCACCAGGCCATCCTGGTGCACGCCGATATCGACAAAGGCGCCAAAGGCTGCCACGTTGGTGACGACACCCTCGAGAATCATGTCCGGGCGCAGGTCGCGGATTTCTTCCACGCCTTCCTTGAACGTGGCAGTGGAAAACTCTGGCCGCGGATCGCGCCCCGGCTTTTCCAGCTCTTTCAGGATATCGGTAATGGTGGGCACGCCGAATTTATCGTCGGCATAACGCGCCGGGCTGAGCGACTTCAATAACGCCGCCTCGCCGATCACGCCCTTCAAATCTTTTTTCAGGTCGGCCAGGATTTTTTCCACCAGCGGATACGATTCCGGGTGCACTGCCGACGCATCGAGTGGATTGGCCCCGCCCATGACGCGCAGGAAGCCGGCGGCCTGTTCATACGTTTTATCGCCCAGGCGCGGCACGGCTTTCAACGCCGCGCGCGACGCAAAGGCCCCTTTCAAATCGCGGTAACTGACGATGCTTTGCGCCACACTGGCCGACAGGCCGGACACGCGCGCCAGCAGCGGCGCCGACGCCGTATTGACGTCGACGCCCACGGCATTGACGCAGTCTTCCACCACTGCATCGAGCGACCGGGCCAGCTGGCTTTGGCTCACATCGTGCTGGTACTGGCCCACGCCAATCGATTTCGGATCGATTTTGACAAGTTCGGCCAGCGGATCCTGCAGGCGGCGCGCAATCGAGACAGCGCCGCGCAGCGACACATCCATGTCCGGCAACTCGCGCGACGCGAATTCGGACGCCGAATAGACCGACGCGCCTGCCTCCGAGACGACAATTTTGGTCAGTTTCAGTTCCGGCTTGGTACTAGCCATCTGCTTGATCAGGTCGAGCGACAATTTGTCGGTCTCACGCGAGCCGGTGCCGTTGCCGATTGAAATCAGGGACACAAACAGCTTG